>ERZ791809.1-NODE-1-length-430655-cov-23.587153_pt1 | contig 430655 bp, 367 predicted proteins | sample MGYA00509946_ERZ791809 | MGnify/ENA primary metagenome ERZ791809 (study PRJEB30046, sample SAMN00791993) | human gut metagenome | study: EMG produced TPA metagenomics assembly of the A metagenome-wide association study of gut microbiota in type 2...
TACAAAGCCAACCGAAACCGCTACGACAGAAGCGGCTACGACTCAGCCTGCTACAAAGCCAACCGAAACCGCTACGACAGAACCGGTTACAACTCAGCCTGCTACAAAGCCGGCTGAAACCGCTGCTACAGAACCGGTTACAACCCAGCCTGTTACAAAACCGGCTCAACCTGCTACAACGGAAGCGGCTACGACTCAACCTGATACAACAGCGGCTGTCCAGCCTGCAACTTCTACCAAAACAACAACAGCCACAAAAACTGCCGCTGCTTCAACAGATACTGCGACACAAAACAACACACAGGAACCGGCTACCGGTGATACAACATCTGTCGCTGTTTACGGACTTCTTCTTTTTGCCGCTGTTCTTGGCTGTATAACACTGCTGATTACAAACAAAAAGAAAATGGATAAATAAATACAACAGTTATAACCGTTGTATTGACACCAAAAACAAATGACATAAAAAGAAGATAAAATAAAAAATATCCCGGCTTTGCAGTCTGCCTAAGCCGGGATATTTTTACTATGCATACAGTTTGAATTTTCTTACCAGTGTATCCAGTTCTTCTGCCTTGGCAGATAACTGTTCGCTGATTGCCGCACTTTCTTCTGATGAAGAAGCCGTATTCTGTACTGCCGCCGATAACTGGTCGATTCCCTGATTGACCTGTTCTAAGGCAGATGCCTGATTTACGGCTGTTTCATTAATCTGATGTGCCACATCTGCAAAGGTGTTCATGCTCGCAATTACTCTGTCAAAAGACTGGGAAACGGTTTCCGTAACTGCATTGCCTTTTTCAATTTCCTGAACGGTTTTGCTGATTAATTCCTTGGTTTCTGCCGCAGAATTGGCACTGTCTGCCGCCAGCTTACCAATCTGGTCTGCAACAACCGCAAAGCCTTTTCCGGCTTCTCCGGCTCTTGCTGCTTCAATTGAAGCATTTAATGAAAGCAGATTTGTCTGCGAAGCAATATTTTCTATTGTTACAATAATATTACCGATTTCGCTGGAGATTTCGTAAATGCGGCGCATTTCATCGGTCAGTTCTTTCATCTTTTCCTTTTCCTGCTCTGCATCTGAAACCGTCTTTTGAATATCATCATATGCCTGCTGTGTTTCTCTGGCACTTTCCGTTGCCATATTAGCTACCGAAGTAACTGTGGCATCTAACTGTTGGATTGCGCTTGCCTGGTCAGTTGCGCCCTCTGCGAGTGCCTGTGAAGACTGGGATATGCCGCCTGCTCCTTCTTCAACCTCGTCTGCACTTGTCTGGATATTAGTCAGTGTACTGTTAAAGCGCTTTAAGATATGTACAAAAGACTCTTTAATACTTGCAAAATCACCGAGGAAATCTGTAATTTCATTGCTGTCCTCTGTCAAATCGCCGGTTGCCATACGCTGTAAGATTGCTGAAATCTCATTTACATAATCGGAGAGATTTTTCGTTGTACCGCGCAGTGCGTCCGCAAGCTGTCCGATTTCATCTTCAGATTCATAGGTAATCCGTTCTCCGATAGACATATCTCCGCTGTACATGATTTTGGCAGCTTCTGTAATCTCCTGTACCGGTTCTACAATAGCACTGGCCATCTTGCGTGTAACACGCAGTCCGAATACCACGTCTGCGAGAAGCAGTAAAATGCCTGCCACGGTCATTCCGACACCAGTATATTTTGTCATCGTATAATAATGAACCGCAGTCTTATCAATCGAGTTTCCCAGCTGCTCAGAAAGGCTTTTAATGTCATTTACAATCGGCAGATATGTATTATTATTTAATTCAACCGCCTCGCTGTAACGGCCTGCCTTAATCTGTGTCATTAACTTGCTTCTGACCTTTTCACCTTCATCAATCTTAGACGCTAACTGATTTAACAGTGCTGTACTTTCTGTATTCATCTTCCGGTTCTGCATCTGCTGTACAGAATCTGTAATCAGACTGACATCTTCTGTGACGGTCTTTTCAAAATTCACATAGCTGTTCCCAACCTGTGATGAATCCTCAGTCAGAATTCTGTTAATCGCACGCTGTAAATCCGTAATGCCGTAGCGCACTTTGCCTACACTGTCAATATTGGCAAGCGGACCGTTAAAAATACCGCTTACATTTCCCTTTACAATATTTAATCCCACAAGTAACAGTACCGCTATCACTGCCGCTACTGCAATAATAATGCCATGGGATATAAATAATTTTTTCTTTAGTGATAAGTTTTTGTATCTTTCATTTTGTTCCATTCTCGTTCTGTCTCCTTGTTTATGTTAGGTACAGATTTTACTATACTTTTTTCCTATATTCAAGGTGTTATGGGTATTTTTTCCTAAGAAAATTGTATTTTTTGTGTATTTCTATATGATACGAAAGCGCAATCTACAAAAAGGGAGATTCTTTTGAATCTCCCTTTATAAGCCAACTCAACAATGATATCCAATGATATCCGCTGCTGAATCCGGCATCAGATTATTATACCGGATATGTCTTATTTTCTGTATCCGCAGCCTTTGGGTCAACCTTTGTCTGCTGCGCTTCTCTGTACTTAAAGAATTCTTCTGCAACTGCCGGGAATAATGCGTATGATAATACGTCTTCATCCTGCTGTTTGTACTTCTGGACAACCGGGCTCTTTTTGAAGCCTTCTAACTGTGGCTCAATCAAGTCAGCCGGACGGCATGTAATCGGCTCTGTATCTCCGATTGCCTTCTTCTGTACTTCCTTATTAAACGGCTTAACGGTACGTCCGAATTCACCTGCAAGAACCTTCTTGGATTCTTTTGTAATCATCTTGTAACGTTCACCCTGTAATACATTTAATACAGCCTGTGTACCGACAATCTGTGATGACGGTGTAACCAGTGGTGGTTCACCATAATCCTTACGTACTCTTGGAATTTCTTCAAGCACTGCCTGATACTTGTCTTCTGCACCTGCATCCTTTAACTGGGATACAAGATTTGATAACATACCACCCGGTACCTGATATAATAAAGTCTTGATATTTACGCCGAGAACCTTTGTATTCATCAGACCTGTCTTTAATGCTTCCTCTCTCATCGGACGGAAGTATTCAGCGATTTCAGCCAGCAGATTCTGGTCAAGTCCTGTATCATACGGTGTGCCCTTAAAGGTTTCTACCATAACTTCTGTTGCAGGCTGGCTTGTACCCATTGAGAACGGTGACATTGCTGTATCAATAACATCTGCACCGGCTTCTACTGCCTTTAAATAGGTCATGGAAGCAACACCGGATGTATAATGTGTATGCATCTGAATCGGCAGTGAAGAACCTTCCTTTAATGCCTGTACGAGTTCTGTTGCTTTATATGGAAGTAAAAGACCTGCCATATCCTTGATACAGATAGAGTCTGCACCCATATCTTCAATCTTCTTTGCTGTTTCTTTCCAATAATCCAGTGTATAGGCATCACCGATTGTATAAGAAAGTGCAATCTGTGCATGTCCTTTTTCTCTCTTAGCTGCCTTTACTGCTGTTTCAAGATTTCTTAAATCGTTAAAGCAGTCAAAAATACGGATAATATCAATACCGTTTGCAATAGACTTCTGTACGAAATATTCTACTACATCATCTGCATAATGATTGTATCCGAGGATATTCTGTCCTCTGAATAACATCTGTAATTTTGTATTTTTAAAACCATCTCTTAACTTACGAAGTCTTTCCCATGGGTCTTCTTTTAAGAATCTAAGAGATGCATCAAATGTCGCACCACCCCAGCACTCTACAGAATGATATCCGACTTTATCCATCTTATCGACAATCGGAAGCATCTGCTCTGTTGTCATTCTTGTAGCAATTAAGGACTGATGTGCATCACGCAATACGGTCTCAGTAATTTTTAAAGGTTTTTTCACCTGTTCTGCCATCTTTATATCCTCCATTAATATCTATTTTACATTACACCAAACATCGCCATAAACGTACCTGCGGCAACTGCAGTACCGATAACACCGGCTACGTTTGGTCCCATCGCATGCATTAACAGGAAGTTGGACGGATCTGCTTCCGTGCCGACCTTCTGTGATACTCGTGCTGCCATTGGAACGGCTGATACACCGGCTGAACCAATCAGCGGATTTACCTTTCCGTGTGTTGCCTTGCACATAATCTTACCGAAGATTACACCGGCTGCTGTACCAAATGCAAACGCAACCAGACCTAATGCAACAATCTTTAAAGTATCAAGATTTAAAAATGCCTCTGCACTTGTTGTTGCACCGACAGATGTACCAAGAATAATAACAACGATGTACATCAATGCATTTGATGCTGTTTCTGAAAGCTGTTTTACAACACCACTCTCTTTAAAGAGATTACCTAACATCAGCATACCAACGAGTGGGGCTGTTGTCGGAAGAATCATAACAACAACAATCGTTACGACGATTGGGAACAGAATCTTTTCCAGTTTGGATACAGGACGTAACTGTTCCATTTTAATCTTTCTTTCATCTTCTGTTGTTAAAAGCTTCATAATCGGTGGCTGGATAATCGGAACCAGTGACATATAAGAATATGCTGCCACCGCAATCGGTCCCATATATTTTGTCTGTCCTAATTTACCGGCAAGGAAGATAGATGTCGGTCCATCGGCACCACCGATAATAGAAATCGCAGCTGCTGCCTTATCCGGGAATCCCATAAAGATTGCCAGAATATATGCAGCGAAAATACCGAACTGCGCTGCCGCACCAAGCAGAAAGCTCTTTGGATTGGCAATCAGCGGTCCGAAATCTGTCATTGCACCAACACCAAGGAAAATCAAGGACGGTAAAATACTCCATTCATCCAGTAAATAGAAGTAATGCAGTAAACCACCCACACCATTGCTGGAATCCTCAATGGAAAGCATGATGTCCGGATAAAGATTGACAAGAAGCATACCAAAGGAAATCGGTACAAGAAGCAGAGGTTCGTATCCTTTTTTTATTGCTAAGTACAGGAAAATCAACGCAACAACAACCATGAGGTAATTGCCCCATGAAAGCCCGAAAAATGCGGTCTGCTGTACGAGGTTTCCCAATGTTTCTATAATATAACTCATTTTTTAACCTCCCGTTTCAATGATTCTGATAAAGAACTTAGTTCATGGAAACTAATACTTTACCTGTTTCAACGGAATCACCAACGGCACATTCTACTGTTGCAACAGTACCGTCCTGTGGTGCACAGATTTCATTTTCCATCTTCATGGCTTCAAGAACAACAAGTACATCACCCTTCTTTACAGCAGAGCCTGCTGCAACCGGTGTCTTTAAAATCTTACCCTGCATTGGAGCAGTTACCTTTACTGCACCCTGTGCGCCAGCCGGTGCTGCTTTCTTTGCTGCCTTCGGTGCAGCTTTCGGTGCAGCCTTTGCTGCCGGTGCTGCTGCGCTTCCTGTTCCTTCTTCTACTGTAACGTCATATACATTCCCATTCACTGTGATCGTATAATTTTTCATTGTTTCCTCCGTTCCACCGCGGTCTGCGGCTGATTGATTATCAAATATTTTAATTTTATTTCCAGTTATTCTGTCTGCCGACTTTTCTGATGGAACGAACTACCAGTCCATCTGCCGCAGTACCTTCTGATGCAGCAATCGCCGCCGTAATAACAGCAACCAGTTCGCAGTCATCTTCTTCCTCATCTTCCGGTTCCTCAACAACCGGTGCAGGTGCTGTCTGCTGTGGTGCTTCTGCTGTCTGTTTCTTTGCTCCGATTTTATTAACATGCTGAAGCAGAGAAATGATATAAGAAATGAAAATCAGCACAATAAATACCGTGCCCATACCAAGTACTGTATTTAATACAGCCTTTTCCATCTTCTCACCTGTTGTATAAGTCGGGTTAATTGCACCGCTGTCCAGGTTGAAATCATCATCAATGACCAGCTCAAATGCGCAGGTTCTTGTTTCATATGTTGCATTGATTGCAATCGTGCACAGTGTTCCTGTTTCATCACTGACTCTGACTTCTTCTTTGTCAATGGACTTTAATGCGCCTAAATCTTCTCTTGTTTTAACCCAGCTGTTATAAAACTCAATCGTCTTGTCGTTCATGCCCTGCATATTTACGACATAGACTTTTCCATTCACATAGCTGAGTGTCTTTGCTGCTTCGCCATCTGCTTTAATCTGTGCATCCGATGTCTGGTCTAAATATACCAGCATATCTTCTGCCCACTGTACCATATCTGAGGCATACTGATTGACCTTCATATCTTTAAGGCTCGTCTTAGCACTGTCTGAAGAAATGGTATTGGTGCAGGCTGTCATACTGAACACGCAGGCTAACACACAGAACAACACGAAAAAGCGTTTGATATTAGTTTTCTTCATATTGTTTCACCTCATTATCAGACCGTTCCATGCTTCTTAACCGGACGATCCTCTCTTTTTGTGTACAGCATTTCAAACGCTGCCGCAACATACTGTCTTGTTTCCTCAGGATTAATAATTGTATCCACATAACCTCTTGCTGCTGCAGATTCTACGCTGGACTGTAACTGTGCGTACTCTGCTGCCTTTTCAGAAATCTTTGCGTTGACATCTTCTGCCTTATCAATCTCATCTGCATACATAATCTTTGCTGCACTGGCTGCATCCATCATACCGATGCTTGCTGACGGCCATGCGTATGTCATATCTGCACCGACTGCTTTGGAATTCATTGCCACATAAGCACTTCCGTAAGCTTCGCCGATGATTACATTAACCTTTGGTACGGTTGCATTTGCAAATGCATATGTAAGCTTTGCTGCTGCCTTTGCAATCTTCTTTTCTGAATCAACTGTTGCTTCAAAGCCCTTTACATTGGTAAGGGTCAGCACCGGAATTTCAAATGCATCACAGAAATTTACAAATTCTGCAGCTTTTTCAGCACCGTCAACGGTCAGTACCGGTTCAAACTTTTCTGCTGCTTCGCCTTCGTCATCAAAACGGACTGTTCTGTTGGCAACGGCGCCGACTGTTGTACCGTTAATCTTTAACAGACCTGTTACAACACTCTTTGCAAATTCAGACTTTACTTCCATAAATAAGCCGTCATCTGCAATATCTGTTAATGCAAGCACTGCATCTGCTGCTTCTGCTTCCATATCCGCACATGCTCTATTTAAATCATCTTCGCAGTCTGCATAAGCTACATCGTCATTATTGGCCGGAAGAAGAGATACAAGCTGTCTGATGCCATTTGCAATTGTTTCCTCATCACCTGTAAAATCTGCAACACCTGCTTCTGCCTGAAATGCAGCAGATGCTGTGTCTAACTTGGTATCATTGTTGCCGTCTAATGCATTCGGACTGTTCACAAATAACTTTCCGTTCTTTTCTTCTACAAATGTAAAATCAGAAAGTTCTGAAAGAACTGCAAGACCGCCGCCGCAGCTTCCGTAAACAGCCGTAATCTGTGGTACAAGACCGGAACATAATGACATCTTCCGGTAAATTGTTCCGAAACCATTCAAAGCATCTGTTGCTTCCTGAAGTCTTAATCCTGCACAATCTATCAGGCCGATAACCGGCGCTCCCATCTTCATAGCCATATCGTAAAGTCCTGTAATCTTCTTTGCATGCATTTCGCCGATTGAACCGCCTAAAACTGCCGGATTCTGGCTGTATACATACACAAGACTTCCATTAATTACTCCGTATCCGGTAATAACACCGTCTGCCGGAGTGTCTTTTTCCTGCATGTTAAAATCTGTTGCTCTGGCTTTTACACCTGCTCCGATTTCAACAAAACTGTTGTCATCAAGAATTGCTTCAATGCGTTCTCTTGCTGACGCCTGTGTTGTGTTACCCATTCTCTAAAGACCTCCTATACTTTTTGTAATAATGTAACAATCTATTGTCTATTTTATAACAATATTTCCCAAAAAACAAGCTTTTTGTAGAATCTTATTTACAATTCTGACAATTCCTTTTAAATTGCATAATACTTTAAAAAAAGCATCTGACACAAGCCTAATCCCTGCTCTCAATTGCCGCCACAATCCCTTTTTCAATCAGAATTTCCGCAGTTTCTTCTTTTATCTCATTGCTCTGGCAGATGCTTAACCCCTGCCGTAAAATGTATCCGTTCAGCGGATATTTCAAGCCTTTTAATGTAAGAACCACTTCCTCTGTCATCGGCACAAATGAAATATATTTTCCGTACTGATCTGCCTTTTTTATCGTTTTATTTCCGTTTAACAGATAAATTTTGTTGTACTTATCATAAATGCAGCACTCCGTTCCTGCTTCCAATGCCTGTTTCATGATAAAAATATTGGTCAGTGCGTGGTCATAGCGTGTTCCGGTAGCCCCTAAAATATCAATCGCCGCCGGATGATGTTTTAACGCTGTAATTACCGCCAGATGTGTATCGGTATAATTTTTTTCCGGCGGATATGTCACTGTCTGCGTATCTTTTTTATAGGTATCAAGCAGCCTTTCATTAACCGAATCGTAATCCCCCAAAATGTAATCCACCCGGATTCCCAGTTTATCCGCATGTACCAGTCCGCTGTCTGCCGCTATGCAATAATCATATGTTTTTGCGGAAAGCCAGTCTTTCGCCCACTCATAATCTACTGTACCGCCCGTAATAATCAAAATCTTTTCTGCCATAATTTTCATTTTATCCTTTCTGCACTCATAAGCATTTATGACCATACACCTATATGGCAAAAACCACGACCAAGTGACGACAGTCACAAGATGCAGACTCCTGTATGATTCATATACTCTGGGTGTAAGTATACCATAACTTTGGTTGTCCTTCTATATCAATTTACAATTATCTTCTAAGAGATTGGATAATCTCATAGCTGCCACATCTGGTTTCTTTAAATATATCCTCATGTTGTCCGCTATTAAACTTATTCCGTCATACATACCGTTTTATTACAATAAAATTTATAAAATTCTTTCTTTTTTGAATATAATTCATCAAAACTACCCTGCTCAACTAAAACACCATGTTTAAAATAGAGAATCCTATCATACTCTTTTAAACTGTCATTAATCGTATGTGTAATACTAACATTTATTCTTTCCTTATCTTTTTTTAACAATTCTATAAACCTCTTTTTTGCCAATATATCCATTGCCGATTCGGCCTCATCACATATCAAAATATCAGATTTTTTGCTAAACCCTCGTAAAAAAGCTATCTTTTGACGTTCACCACCTGACATCACTGTAGTCGAATAATCTTTCTCTAATAATTCTTCACTTTCCATTGCGCTAACCAAAGTCGGACTAACATCATAGCTAAAAAAAAGTGTGCAATTTTCTTTTGAAGATGCATCAAACAAAAAATCATTTTGATTTATATAAACGATTCTACTCCTTATCATATTCCCAGGAATTTTCTTCAAATCCTCACCGTCCACTTTAATCTTTCCAAAATAATTCATATAGTAACCTGAAATAATTTTAGCAAAGGTACTTTTACCGCATCCATTTTCCCCTACAACAGCATATGTTTTTCCTTTTTCCAGTACAAGATTGACTTTTTTTATTACCTCCGCATCTTGCCCTGGATATGTAAAAGACAAATTTTCAATTTCTAATTTACTTCCTATAGATGAATTCACAATCCCACTTTCACATTCATCTGCTTTGCCACAAAGTGTACTTACCTTATCCTTTATTTCTTTTACAGAATTCATTTCATTAACACCATACAAAATATCCGTCAATGGAGATATCATATTACTGATTAATTGTATAACAGCCAACAGTGCTCCCACGGTTAATACAGATTTTAATATCAAATATCCTCCTGCTATAAAAGTTGATAAAATAATCAATATACTCATAAATCCGGTAATAACATTTGAAATTCCCATTTTATTTTCAAAAATTTTTTTATTATTACCATTCCATTTTACTGTTTTTTCATATAAATGCACAATTTTGTTTTCTACAAAAAATGATTTTATAACCTCATACCCATTCAAATACTCCTCCGTTTTCTTTATTAACTCTTTATTAGAACATAAATAATCAGCATTTGCTTTTTGTAATCCGCCAGAAAGTCCAAATGGTATCAAAACCATTAATACCATCATAACAACAACAATTAACAGTAATGTTTTGTGAATTTGAAATATCATTGTTCCTGACAAAATCAATAACATAATGCTATTAATTATATTTAACCGAATTCTAAGATAACTGTTTTCAAATATTTCTAATTCATTCGTAAAATAAGCTACATATTGTGCCTTTTGTTCCTCCTGTAAATATCTATTTTCCCCTTTTAAAACACCATATAAAGATTTTATTCTTATTGTAGTCATACATGAATTGATTATTTTGTTCTGTAAACGAAGTGATAAAAAATTGAATAAAATCTGACAACCAACTCCAATACCTGCAATTTCCAAATAATTAACAAAAACACTGCTATCCCCTTTAACTAGGGAATCTGTAATTTGCATAATAACCCATGCAAAAAATACGTTAAAAATATTATATAACAATTGGCATATCACACATGCTATAATTCTGAGTTTATTCATTCTATAAAACCTTCTTTTTATTTTGGTATATTATTATTATCTTTTTTCTTATTACCCACGTTCTTCATTACAAAATAATGAAGAACGAATGAAGCAATGGAAAACACAATAATAGAAAATATCGGTGAATTATTTTCCGAAACTGTTACATACTCCGAATTATATTTTTGACTAACTTCGTAGATACCATTTGAACCTGCAACTATAGAAATACATATATATTCTACAACCAAACTTATAAAATTAAAGCCTGAACAGATAGCTGCACATTGCAAATAATTATCCTTTTCCGGATTTTGGTCACGATTAATCAATACACTTACTATAATACTGAGTATGATTGGCACAAAAGAAAATAATAATTGCATAAACACATCCAATTCTTGGAGCATTAATAAAAAAATACCTACGACTAAAATATTAACACAAATACTTGCATACAGATTCTTTCTTACATTCATTTTTCCCTCCTAAAGACTGCCTGAAATATTATAGATATAGTGAAATAGTATAGAATATTGAAGTTTTTTCGTCTTCTGATAAATGAATCCCATAATTAAAGCTCCCGGCATTCTATACAGGAAATTTTCAATAATATCCCTATTCATATGCGTTATAAATACAAATATCACGCTTGACATTAATACTACAACAAACCAACTGTTAAATAACTTCCTTAAGATATAGAACAAAACTCCCCTCGCCCAAAATTCCTCTGAAATTGCCACTATAAGTGTCTGTACTGATAATAATACAATTGCTTTTATATCATAATTCGAGAGTAAATATATATATAACACTAAACAGCAACTAGTACATATCACACAATCTTTCTTCGAAAACTTCTTTAATCCCAATTCTTCCAAACGAACTTTTTCCTGTCGTAATAAAACAATTCCCGGAATTAAAACAAATGAAAATGGTAATACTACTAGGCTTTGAACAATTTCATTTTTTTCTCCCGGCAATAATAAAAATATGAAACTTATTATTATTACAAGAACGGTCGGCGCGATCGCCATAAGCATTAAAAACAAAATATTATCAACACTAATTTTCTTCATCATATATCACTCTTTTCAAATTTCTTTTGGCCTAGTACAATACTTATTACAGAATAAATAAATACCAGCATAAGTAATATAACTAAATATTTCCATTCACAGTTTCCCATATCCGAATTCACTATCTCTTCTACATAATATATTGGTACAAAATATTTCACATAAGAAATCTCTTTTAAATACATAAAAGCCAACCAAACAAAAACAAATATGCCCATTGCTTGAAATGATTTTTTATACGCACCTAAAAACAATGAGAGATTTACTGTAAATATAAAACATAGCAAAATCGCCAATATATTCACAGAGTAATATAACAATTCTCCATTCTCACAAAACTGTGGTACCGCAATGTCTGCTCTCCTTATCATAAATAAATAGAAACATATAATTGATGTTATAATAAAAATCAACGCCGCACTAACTGCCAATATAAGATATGCAGCGTTTTTAGCCAAATATATTTTCTTTCTATTATTGATACGCTGCGTATATAACTGAATACTTTTATTTTCTATTTCTCCCTTCAAAGATCTAATAACACAGACAGAGAGTATAATAAAGTAGATAAAACACATATATACAAAGGTATACATTTCAGATGCAAAAGCTAATCCAGACACTTTCTGTTCTCCTATATAAGTAAAAGATTTTACGTTCATGGCAAGTCCCACCGAATACATAACAGGAATAAACAGCATCGAAATCATCAAAAAGAAATCATTATGCTTAATAAGCTTGATAAACTCTATTTTTACTAAATCTTTCATACTTATTCTCCTTTCAACATATTCTCCAAATTATTTTCGGAAGCTTTAATAAATACAATTTTGGCATGTGGTACAATTGCTGCAATAACTCTATTAATGTCTGCGTTACTATTAAAAGAAAGACTTGATTTTTCAACATTTATTTCAACTCCGAACATCCCTGCCATAGCCTGTATCAATCCTTGATTTACACTCTCTACTCCAATTTCATAGTTTCCATCCTCCTCCAATCCTTTATCATATATTTTTTTTCCAGCCTTTATTACAATTACTCTTTCACATAAACTCCTAACCTCATCCAGATTATGATCAGAAAATATGACGCCAATCTGCTTTTCCTTTACAATTTTTTTTATATACTCTTTCACCATTGCTCTGCCATTAATGTCTAAGCCTACAAATGGCTCATCCAAAATCATAAATTTATGTCCATTTAACAAAGCCTGTGCAAACCCCAATCTTTGCTTCATTCCAAAAGAGAATGATTTTACAAATGTTTTCCCTTTATCTTCTAATCCAACTATTTTCAACACTTCATCCGACTGCTTACGTATCAACCTCTTATCCCATATTCCAACTGCATTCTGAAGTAATCTTAAATTGTCATATGTATTCATATAATCTAAAAAACTAGGTTGAATTAAAATGCCAAACTCTTTACGCATTTCACAATTTACCAGCAAGTCCTTATCATCAAAGCATATAGAACCCTCATCCGGAAAAATATTTCCCGCAATACAATTTAATAAAGTCGTTTTTCCTGCCCCATTTTTTCCTACAAGACCAACAATTTCGCCTTGATTAATCTGAAATGAAAAGTCATCCAAAGCTTTTTTCTCGCCATAACTCTTAGTCAATCCATTCACCTGCAAACCCCTCATGAAATCCCTCCCAAATTTTTCTTTACCTCTATCATCAAATCCTTATAATAGTTAAAAATCATTGCGCAATAGGCATCTTTCTGATTTATATTTCCATACCGTAAATAACTTCTTCCCCTGCAGCCTCCACCACATAAATACTTATATTTACATTCACTACAGTCTTCAAAATTATCTACATGCAAATTTTGAAATGGGTTTGTTTCGCTAAACACAATATCTCTAATTTCCTGTTTTAAAGAATTACCTAACAACAATTCTTTTTTGTGAAGCATATGACATGGATATACATCGCCTCTTGCATCAATGCTAATCAGCTTATTACCTGCTTCACAACGTGAACGACAAAGTATCGCTTCTCCTCCAATTGGAATATCTTCAATAGAAGCATCAATATTTAATTCCATTAATATTCTTTCGATTTCAATTAAATCAATATCACTTAATACATACTCGTTAAATAATGGATTTGTTTCGTCAACTGTAAATATACTGAAAGAAAAACGTACACCCATTTTTTTTGCCAGTTCATTATACTCTTTCATATATTTTATATTTTTTCTATGCAGGGTTACTATCATGTTTATTTCAATTAAATCTTTTAAACGCCTAACCGTATCCAAAACTTTTGGCATGATTCCTTTGTCACGAATAAAATAAGTTTTTTCACTGTATCCATCAATAGATATATTCAACTGATTAATATACCTAAGCACTGGGTAATATCTTTCAATATTCATTGTTCCATTTGTTATAATTGTAAGAAATTCAAATCTGCAAACTTCTTTTGCATATTTGCATATTTCTTCTAAATCATTTCTTATGAAAGGTTCTCCACCAGAAATAACAATTTTTTGAACTCCTACTTGTTTTAGTCCATCTAATATTTTTTTTATTTCATCACAAGAAAGTTTTTTAGACGTATTCCTATCTTCTATAAAAGAATAACAGCCTACACAGTGCAAATTACATGCATCTATAACATGTAAATATGCCGCATCAATCTTCTTCTCTTGTTCTTTATCTAAAAAGCCCATTTCTTTCATTGCATTATCAATTTCTGCTTGTTTTTTCTCATCACATAATTTGGAATCAGCAGTTTCTACATAAGCATATCCTTCGTCATCTAAACCAATTACTGCACCATTATCAAAATTTCCAAGCATGTGAATTCCATCTATATCAAATAATTTTTTGTTTCCATCCATATTTTTCTCCTTGTCATCCGCCTGTATATAACAAACCATGCAGGCGGATGATTATGTTCCATTATACTTTACATATGCTTTATTAGAATTTTTTCCATAACTTACGCAAATGTAAAATCCTGCGCTGATACAGCCCGGTGCCGTCACTTTTTTGCTCTTAAATAACATACCCGCTCCTCCTTTCGTATTTTTTGATACTAACTAAAAATTCTTTCCATAGCTTATACAAATGAAAAATCCTGCACTGATACAGCCCGGTGCCGCCACTTTTTTACTCTTAAATAACATATCCATCCCCCTTTCTTTTTGATATGTCCTTATGATATATTTCCAACATTAATATTTATATTGTCATATATTAAAATTACATAAATTTTTATCAACTAATATTCTCTTTGTCTTTAGCGGTATCCTTCTCACAACCCATCAGATACACTCTCCGCAAGGCGCAAAAAAAACATCTTTCGCCCCAAACAGACAAAGATGTTTTTTCTGATTTTTACTATATATTCTATGGTAATTCAATAATAAATGCCTTGGTATATCCTTTCCATTCTTGTTCCAAATATAATCTCCCATTATGCATTTCTACGATTTTTTTGGTTATTGATAATCCCAGTCCACTGTTATGTTTCTCTGGATTTCTAGCTTTATCTCCACAAACAAACGGATCAAATATTTTGTCCTTAATTTCTTCTGATATTAATTCTCCACTGTCGGCTATTATAATTTTTTTCTGATTGGTCAGACAAACTAAAGCATTTATTCCTGCCGGATTGTGCTGTAATATGTTATTTAATAAATTTATAATAGCTCGTTTAAATATCTTAAAATCAATTTCTGCTTCTACTTTTCTATCCGGTATGTCAATTACAATATTAATTTGATTTTCCTCAAACAATAGTATTTTTTCAATGATAATCTGCCTTAAAAATTCTCCCAAATCATAATTCATCATTGTTAGTTTATAGTCTGCACAATCAAATCTTGTGTAATCTAAAAGCAATTCTGTCAATTCTGCCATATTAGTAGCATTTTCGTTGATAATCCGCATACATTTTTCTTTATGCTCCTCTGTTACCCGACCTTCTAATATCGCTGATGAATATCCCTGAATAATAGTAGTAGGCGTTTTTAAATCATGTCCTATATCTGTAAGTAATTGCTGCCGTTGTTGGTATGAAACTCTTTTTTCTTCTTCCATATCAAATAATCTTTTAACCATACTATTAAATGAATCTCTTATCTCAACAAATTCTGTCACGGCTTCAAAATTAAGTCTTACCGAATAATTACCTGTACTAATTTCGTTGAATGCATCTATTAACATATATATAGGATTCGTTAATTCTTTTTTCATATAACAAGACAATCCCAAAACTGCCAGCATATATCCGGCTATTATAACTAATATCCCGCCCATATATATAATCAATATATTTTTAATACCATATTTCATATTAGATACTGTTGCCGTTACTTGTACATATTTTGCCGGTATACATACAATTCCTAATCGTTCTTCTCCCTTTTCATCAGTGAAATACTTCATGCTGGCATAAACCTTTTCATCATTTCTAAGTAATTCACCTTTTGTAAGCTTAATTAGTTGTTGCTGCGTGTATGCTTCTACTTCTTCATTATTGGTTGTATATATTACCTGCAGTTCTTCATCAAGTATACTCAGCCACCCGTCAATACTGCGAATATAATTTGTATCTACGCTCGAATATTCTTCGATTATCAAAGTATCCGCAAAATAATATTGCGCTTCTGTTAACAAATACTTATCGCCCATCATCTGAATAAAAAAATTCGCACATAAAAAAACAACAAGTATAATTAAAGAAAAGAAAACAAAGTTTGTTTTGAGAAATTTACTAATATTTTTTTTTCTATTTTTCAAATCGATACCCCAATCCTCTTACAGTTTTAATTAATTGTGGATTCTTTGAATCGTCTTCTATCTTATCACGTAATTTACTAATATAAACTACCACCGTATTATCTGTGTAATAGTATTCATTTTCCCATACCAGTTCAAAAATTTGTGCTTTTGTGAATACTCTGCCCGGCTCAGTCATAAAAAGCTTTAACAGTTTGTACTCCATATATGTTAAATCAATTTCTCTATTTTTTTTATAAAGTTTACATTCGCGTTGATCAAGCATTAACTCTCCAATAATAACTTTTTCATCCTGTTTTTCCTTAGAACCACCAAAATCATAAAATCGTCTTATTTGAGCATTAATTCTTGCAACCAATTCCAACGGATTAAACGGCTTCGCTACATAATCATCTGCTCCCAAATTTAAGCCCAAAATTTTATCAGCATCCTGGTTTTTAGCAGATAAAATAATTACTGGTACATTACTGATCTTTCTTATTCTTTTAATGACCTCATATCCATTTAACTCCGGTAGCATGATATCCAAAATCACTAAATGAATTTCTTCCTGTTCAAAAAGATTAACAGCTATTCTCCCATCACGTGCTGCATATATAAAATATTCTTCTTGCTCTAAGTATATTTTTATTAAGTCTATAATTTCTTGAGAATCCTCTACAATCAAAATATTCTTCATTTTTATTTTTCCTTCCCCTCATATATTTGTTTAATCTTGCTAATTATTTTTCTATAAAATTCTTATTGTTTTCTACATAGCATATACAAAATTTCAGCCTTATTTTCTCAAATATTTTATAAAATCAATTATATCATAAATTGTTAATTTTTGTTTCAAAAAATTCTACCACTACTAAAAAGTTCTTTTTTTCTTCACATTTTTGTTTTATACTAAAATTGGGAGTAAAATCCAAAATCTGATTGAGATAAGAATGGAGATTTTTATGGAAAACAAACATTATGAACCGGTCGCTTATCTTCCGAAAGAGCAGGCTGAACGTTTTCAGGAATTTTTGAAATTTTCGGGAATTGCAGACATTGAAATGAATGTCAATGAATTAAACAGCACTTATTCTGTCAGTGTTGCTTCGGGCGATTTTGAAAAAGCAGATAATCTTTATCATGTTTTTTCCGAAAATGAACTAAAAAAAGATTCTACGGAAGACGAGCTGACTCAGGGTGGCAGTATTTACAATAACTCTGCCGAAAAATACAGCGACAATCTCTCCTCTGCCATCACATTTTTTGTGTGCGGCGGTGCGGGACTGATTATTTTACTGCTCAATGACTTTAATGTACTTCACCTGTTCCACTTTTCAGGTGCTTCCGCAATCCTGACAAATGTTGTGCTTGGCGGACTTTTTATTGCATTTTTACTGATTGGCTTCAAATCACTCAAATATTCCAAAAATATTAAATCACAGATGAGTGTGGAAAATGAACTTTCAGATAAATTAAACAACTGGCTTGCCAAAAACGTGTCACCGGAAACCATTGAAGCTTCTTACGATGGCAGTATCCCGGAAGAAATGAAGTATTTTAACCGCAGCAGCTATTTAAAAAATGCGCTGTCAGAAGCCTTCCCGGATGCAGATGATTCTGTTATCGAAGTGGTCAGTGACCAGTACATTGAAGATACTTTTAATTCTTCACATGAATAATGCCTTTAAATATTTTTGATTCTGCTATGTTTTAAAACTATTCAAAAACCGCAGGAATGTGAACCAGACTCCGGATTCCCGGACATCTGTCACACTCCTGCGGTTTTATTTTTTATGATACCAGGGTCAAAAAATCTGAACCCACATGAGCTTGCTCATAGGTGGGTGAATGATCTTGTGACCGTATAATTATTTGTTTGAAAGATATTCATCAATACCCTTAGCACCGGCTTTACCTGCACCCATGGCAAGAATAACAGTTGCTGCACCTGTTACGGCATCACCACCGGCATAAACGCCTGTCTTTGTTGTCTTACCTGTTTCTTCCTCTGCAATAATGCACTTTCTGTTATTGATATCCAGTCCCTTTGTTGTAGAAGAAATCAATGGATTTGGAGATGTACCCAGTGACATGATTACTGCGTCTAAATCCATTACATATTCAGAACCCGGAACTTCAACCGGTCTTCTTCTTCCTGAAGCATCCGGTTCGCCCAGTTCCATTTTAACGCACTTCATACCCTTTACCCAGCCGTTTTCATCAGCGATAATTTCAGTCGGGTTTGTCAGAAGATCAAAGATGATACCTTCTTCTTTTGCGTGATGTACTTCTTCTGCTCTTGCAGGAAGTTCCGCTTCACTTCTTCTGTATACGATATGTACTTCTGCACCAAGTCTTAACGCTGTTCTTGCAGCATCCATGGCAACATTACCGCCACCTACGATAGCTACCTTATTGAATCTTGCAATCGGTGTATCGTAATCATCGTTGAAAGCTTTCATCAGGTTGCTTCTTGTAAGGTATTCATTTGCAGAAAATACGCCATTTGCATTTTCACCCGGGATACCCATAAATCTAGGCAGACCTGCACCGGAACCGATAAATACAGCTTCAAAACCTTCTTCTTCAATTAACTGGTCGATTGTCATAGACTTGCCGATAACAACGTTTGTTTCAATCTTAACGCCTAAGCTCTTTACATTTTCAATTTCACTTGCAACAACGGTTGACTTTGGCAGACGGAATTCAGGAATACCGTAAACAAGTACACCGCCCGGCTCATGAAGGGCTTCAAAGATTGTTACGTCATAACCCATCTTTGCAAGATCTCCTGCACAGGTAAGACCTGAAGGACCTGAACCAATAACGGCAACTTTCTTATTCTTCTTTTCCGTAGATTTTTCCGGCTTAATCTGATTTTGCCTTGCCCAGTCAGCAACGAAACGTTCCAGCTTACCAATAGAAATTGCTTCGCCCTTGATACCGCGGATACATTTTCCTTCACACTGGCTTTCCTGTGGACATACACGTCCGCAGACAGCCGGAAGTGCTGATGACTGACCGATAATCTTATAAGCAGCTTCAAAATTCTTTTCTTTAACTTCATGAACAAATGCCGGGATATTAATGGATACAGGGCATCCCTTAATACACTGTGCATTCTTACAATTAATACATCTGCTGGCTTCTAATACAGCTTCTTCTTCGTTGTAACCCAGACAAACTTCATCAAAATTCTTATTTCTTACGTCAGGAGCCTGCTCTCTGACTGGTACTTTCTTTGTAACGTCCATTATGGAACCTCCTACCTGTTGTTTTATTTTTTATGATTAATCGTTGCAGTTGCCACAGCCGCCGTGATGTGTATCACCTTCCTGAAGCTTTAACATGGCTCTACCTTCTTCTGTCTTATACATCTGCTGACGTTTCATTGCCTGATCAAAATCTACCAAATGTCCGTCAAATTCCGGTCCGTCTACGCAGGCGAATTTGATTTCGTCGCCAACCTGTAAACGGCAGGCACCACACATACCTGTACCATCAACCATAATCGGGTTCATGCTGACAATTGTAGGAATTCCCAATTCTTTTGTCAACAGACAGACAAACTTCATCATAATCAGAGGTCCGATTGCGATACAACGGTCATACTTTTTGCCCTGATTGTTTACTAAATCCTTTAATACATCCGTACCCATGCCTTTTCTGACATAGCTTCCGTCATCGGTTGTAATGTAAAGATTACCGGCTACAGCTTCCATCTCTTTTTCAAGGATGAGTAAATCTTTATTTTTTGCACCCACAATAACATCGGCATCAATGCCATGTTCATGCAGCCATTTTACCTGTGGGTAAACCGGTGCTGTACCAACACCACCTGCTACAAACACAAGCTTCTTTTTCTTTAATTCTTCAATATCTTCTCCAATTAATTCTGAAGGGCATCCGAGTGGTCCTACGAAATCTTCAAAAGCATCTCCCGCCTTTAAATGTGCCATCTTTTCTGTAGATGCGCCCACTGTCTGGAACACAATTGTAACAATGCCCTTTTCACGGTCAAAGTCGCAAATAGTAAGAGGAATTCTCTCTCCTTTTTCGTCCATCTTTACAATGATGAACTGACCCGGCTGGCAGTGTCTGGCAACTCTTGGCGCCTCAACATCCATCAGGTAAATTTTGTCTGCTAATTTCTCAGCTTTCTGAATCTTATACATCTTAGTACCCCTTTCAATTTATATTCCGTGTATATAAAAGACACGTTTATAACATAGTAAATCGCGGCAGTGCTGCCTTTTTAATAAGAAGATGCCTGATATGCGCCTTCTGTTCCTGTAATCTGGTAGCATTTCCCATTTTTAATGCCTACCCCGTAGTTTCCCTCTGTCGTGGTCTGTGTGCCGGATTTTAAATCCACCCGGATCTCATACAGTTCCGTATCGTTAATTGTGACATTTCCCACATAAGAAAAGACTGCTGCCGCACCATTTGGTGCTGTCTGCTCATCTGCATTGAGCATCCCAAGTTCTTTCATGCGGTCTTTTAAAATCTCTAACGCCTCTGTATACGTATAGGATTTTTGTGGATTCACAATATAATTCTTCCTTGCAACAGAACTTACCAGATCATGTTCATCAACTGCAATGGCTGATACAACAATATTGCCTTCCGGCATTGAAAAAGGCTCTGTATAAGCCTGTGAATCTGTTGTCGGTGTCGTTCCGTCTGTTGTGTAATAAATTTTCGTGCCATCTGCAGCATCAATGGAAATTTTTTCTCCATATTCATAAGTGCCTGATGACGGACTGATGACCGGCGCATCCGGCTTCTGATAGTTAATAGTATAGTCAAATTCCGCAACCGGACTATATACACCGATTGTATTGACCGCAACGGCTTTCAACGCCGTAATACCACCCTCAAGCGCAATCGCTTCTGTATACTGTGTACTGCTGCTGTCCGGCTGTGTACCGTCTGTTGTATAATAAATTGTACAGGAATCCTCTGCAAATAAAGAAACCTGTAATTCCCTTTGATACTGTCCCGGTGTTTCGGATACAGTCGGTGCCTGTACTTCATACTGGGATAACAACTTCTGGGCATCTGTTCCCTGATACTGTGCAATCAATTTATTCAAGGCATCGCCGTCTTCTTTATCCGCATAAAACTGTGCCAGTGCAGATAATGCATTCTCATTATTTTTATCTACCTGCAAAATCGCAAGCAGCATATCCAATGCCTGCTGTTCTTCTTTATCCTGCTGATAGCACTGATAAAGTGCATACATCATATCTACATTTTTTTTACCTTCACCGGTCTGATAAGCTTTGGCAAAATATTGCTTTGCATTATGATAATCCTGTTTTTTTAACAATTCCATGGCTTTTTGATAATTATAAGAATAGGATTTGCGGTTGGAAATACTCCATACGGTAATTCCTGCAATCACTGCGACGGTCACTGCCGCCACAATTCCCACAATCAGTATTTTCTTTTTTTTATCTGCTTTCAAAGCCGTTTTGGATGTTTTTTTCGATAAATCTGTTTCCGGCTTATCAGTGTCCTGCTTACCGTTCCCCGGTTTATCCATTCCGGGGTGTACTTTTACCGGTTCTATTACCTGTGTTTCTAAAGACACCTTTGTTTCTGTCGCAGCTTTTTTCTCCATGGCGGCTTTCTGCATGCTTTTCTGCTGTTTTTCCTTCTCCGCCTGTCTTGCCTGAAGCTGGATATCTACTAAATCCGGCAGAACCTGAGTCTTCATCTGGGCAGCATCTTTTTTCCCTGCATTTCCCGCGGCTGTAGAACGGACAGGTATTTCCTGTTTTCCCATTGCAGCCTTTGCTACATTGGTTTCTTCTTCTACCAGCTTTTCAATGGATTTTGCAAGCTCTATATCAATCTCTTCTTTATTATCGTTACTCACTGAGCCTAAATCAGTACGCGTATCGTCTGGTTTACTTTCATCATGACTGCCCATAGCTCACTCCTATTTCTTTATTTAACATGAACAATCATACCATATACAAATGATTTTAGCAATAAATGATACTGTGAATTTTTTGACGAAACAAATCCACCCTTCTTTTGCACTTTTTATTTATATATTTTATTATTTGTTTATATTTTGTACACACTTTGCTCACAATTCCCAGATATAATAAATCTCGATAGCAAAGATATTCTTTCTATCTCCCCCTCATATTTTTTTGACCGGTACTCTCCCCAAGGGTACCGGTTTTTTATTACTTTTTTTTAATTCTATATCTGCTAAATCGGCTTTCAATAATTCCTGCACTACAATAAAAAGCAGCCACAGACGTTCTTCACGAACCGCCTGCGGCTGCTTTTATTAATACCGGAATACCACTACTGTGTTATTCTTACCGGATATTTGTTACTCTTATTGTGCATGACAAAGTCTTATTATTTAAGACTGCTGTTACAGTTGTCGTACCTGCCTTACGGGCAACTACATGACCTGTTGAGTCGACTGTGCAGACTCTCGGGTTACTGCTCCTCCATGTCACCTTGCTGTTACTGTCGTTACCGATAACATCCAGCCAGTATGAATCATACTGTTCCAAAGTGATGCTTGAACGGCTGATAGCCAGTGAATGGACTGTACAAGATGAAAGTGCAGTACCATTGACGCTTTCTGCCACAACTTCCGCAGTACCAGGACCCACTGTTGTAATTACGCCATTACCATCTACTACAACAATACCGGTATCTGTTGAATACCATTCATAGGAATCCGTATTAATTGCCGGACGCACTCTGACAGATAACTGTCTTGACTTACCGGTGAGCATATAGATTTCGCTTGAATTAATCTTAATGGATGTAATATTAACTACCGGTGTTACATATACCCAGCAGACACCCTTTACATTATTTCCATCCTTCGAAGTCGCTGTAATCTTACACTTACCTGTACTTAAAGCAAAGATTTCGCCAGCTTCATCAACTGTTGCAATTTCTTCATTAGAAGATTCCCATGTTACATCTTTAATCGATGCATCGTCCGGTTCAATAACTGCCTGTACAATGCGGGATTCTCCAACTAACATACGGACTGTATCCGGTTCAATACGGATAGATGTCACCGGATTTACAACCTGAACAACACAGGTAGCGGATACACCGCTGCCATCAGCTGCTGTTACAGTAATAACTGCAATACCCGGTTCACCCGCATTTAATGTACCGTAAGAGTCTACGGAACAGATTGAATTATCGGATGAGGTCCATATAATATTTTTATTGGTTGCCGTATCAGAACCTACCGTTGCTGTTAAAGTTCCGGAAGTTCCGACATTCATAAATTTATGTGTTTCACTTAATGTAATAGAAGAAACATATTCTTTTACATCAATCGTACAAGCTGCTGTCAGCTGGCACTCCTCTGTTGTAACAATGATTACGCAGGAGCCACCCTTTACTGCTGTTACAACACCCATTTCATCAACGGTTGCAACATCAGGATCACTTGAACGATACGTTACATTCTTATTTTCAGCATCGTACGGCTCGATATTCGGAATAATCGCATACTTTGCACCTACCCATAATTCCTGATAATCAGAATTTAAGGTAATACCTGTTACCGGCTGTGTAACTGTTACAACACAGTATGCTGTCAGACCAGAATCCGGATTTGTTGCAATAATGGAAGTTGTACCTGCACCGGTAGCTGTTACCTTACCGTCGCTTTCCACTGTACACACATCTTCATCACGGCTTTCCCATGTAATGATTTTGTTATCCGCATTTTCCGGAAGACAGGTTGCATTCAGCCAGAATACCTGACCTTTTCTTACTGTAATATCTGTTGTATTTAAAACAACCTGTGTAACCGGCTGTTTTACATAGATATTACACATTGCAGATGCCTTGCCATCTAATGATTCACAAAGAATTGTACAGCTTCCTGTTCCAACTGCCTGTACTAAACCGTTAGAGTCTACGATACAAACATTGGTATTAGAAGATGTCCAGCGTACTGTTCTGTTAGATGCCTCTAACGGAAGCACTTCTGCTGTAATTCTTAATGTATCTCCGATTCTCATAATTTCATCTGTATAATCGAGTGTAATCGTTTCTACCGGAATATCAATGACAAAATTACAGAATGCCTGAAATGCGCCGTCTTCGGTTTTACAAACTACTGCTGCATGTCCCGGTTTTACAAATGTTACAAGACCATTCTCATCAACCTTTACAATGCTTTCATCTGTAGACTGCCATGTAACATTTCTGTTAACACCTTCCCCTGCAGGAAGAACAGTTGCCACTAACTGGAACTGTCCGACAGACATAGAAGATTCTACCGATGTTTCATTTAATACAACACCTGTAACCGGTTCTCTTACATAAACATCACAAGTTGCTGTCTTTAATCCATCTTCTGTAATAACACTGATGGTTGCTGTACCACCGGCTACACCCGTGATAGTTGCCGTGTAGCTGTCACCTTCAACTGTTGCAACGCTTGTATTTGAAGAAGACCATAATACTTTATCATTGGTTGGTCCTGCCGGATTAAATAACAGCTGGACCGTTCCGGTTGAACCTCTGTCAATCTGAATAGACGACGGATTAATGGATACTTCATTAACCGGTGTCGTTACATAAATAACACAGGTTGCTGTCTTCATAACGCCGTTAACGTTTTGTGTAACAATCAAATGTACCGTACCGGACTTCACACCGGTAATCTTAAATGTCTTACCGTCCTGCTCTACTGTAACCAGATCACCTGTCGGAATTGTTCCGTCATCCTTTGGCTGGTTTTCAAGCTTATAAGTAATTGGATTGGCTGTAATATCTGTAGCTGTTACAAGGGCTGACACTTCAATGGTTTCGCCCATGTTAACAGATGTCTTATCTGCACTTAATGCAAAATCATCAATAACAGTAATTTCATACACCAGCTGAATCGGCTGATTGTACTTTGTACTGAAATCATCTGCTGCTCTTGATGCATATATCTTTGCAGTACCGGCACCAATTGCCGTAACAAGACCTGTTGTTGCATCAACCTGCAGGACTGCATTGTTCGATGTTGTCCATGTAATCTCTGTCGGATTTGCTGATGTTGATAACTGCAGCTGGTCATCAACGTTCATATTACTGACCTGATTGCCCAGTTTCTTAAACGGTACAATAACATCAACGGTATCATGCGTATACCATGTCTTATTGCCCTGTGCATCATATGCCGGAATACCTACTGTTACCGTAGAAACACCTGCATACTTACCAAGTACTGAACCGTCCTGTGCAACTTCAACAACCTTCGGGTCAGATGACTCGTAAAAAACACCTGCCGTTGCCGGATTATTGATGTTAGAACCAATAACATACTTCGTAAACTCTACATATGGTTTATCATTTAACTTTAAACACTTGCGGTTATTATTGTCTCTGTAAATGTTTGAATCATTAAATTCTACTTTTGCACGAACTGTAAATTCTTTGCAAAGAGCATCTTCACCGCCGCCGTCTGCTGTTCTTACAATAACCGTTGCCTGTCCACCGCCGACAACCTTTAAAGTTGCCTGTGTGCTGGATGATGAAACCAGTTCAACTACACCGTCACGAGAAACGTTTCCACTGGTGTCGTTCTTTGTTTCAATAAAAATCTTGTTAGAATCACAGGTATTGGTTGTAAATGTAATCTGATCACCAACTGTATAAATCGTACTGTTGGAATGAGTTGTCGTAACTTCAAGCGGTACAACAACCTTTGCCGTCAGGCTGGTAACCAGTGACTTATTGATAATGGAACCTGTGCTGTCATACTGAATAGAATAGTATGTAGCTGTCACATCTGCTTTACCGGCATGTGCACCCTTAATAATAGGAATCATACCTTTTGCAGTGTCGTGATCCATTACATCATTTTCTCTGCGGAATGTAACAATATCGTTATTAGAAGATGTCCATTCGATATTATTACCATTTGGTGCGTAATTCTGGTTCGGATCCCCATTATCATCCGTACCGGTAAGAGAACTAACCTGTACAACCGAGTTAGACTCTTTATTGAATGCAATGCTTGCAGAAGTCGTTGACAATCTCATGGCAACACTGGTCGCAGCGTTGGCATAGAGCATATATCCTCCTAACAGAGCGATTGCAAAGATTGCAGCTGCCAGCACCTTCCAGCCCTTACGCAATCTTCTAATCTGATAAATTTTTTTCATAACAGACCTCTTTTCTACTGTATTCTAAATACCTATTTAGTCTATCGACTACATTTTGTGTTTAGTTTACTATATTTTCACAATTTTTTCAACATTTTCCACAAAATTTACGTTTTAATTCCCCCGCATGGGAGGCTTCTGTTACAAAGGTACTACATAAACAGACTGCCGCACTTTCAAAGCACGGCAGTCCCATGGACTTAAAAACAATTCCTGCAATTATTTCTGAACAAGATGTATAGCGAATCCGCCGAACTCGCCCTTGAAATAAATTGCCTTTAATCTGTCATTTTTAATAACGGCTGAATCCTTGTCAAATTCAAATCCGCGTTTCTCTAAATGATAAATTGCTCTTTCAATATAGTTTGTTGCGATTGCAATATGACCATGTGTTCCACGGCCCTGCTTTTTCATCAGCTCAAAGCCTGTTCCTGAAAATACTGAACTGTTACCGACTTTCTTTTCAAAGCTGAACATCTTATTGAATGTATCTGCAAGGTCTTCTGCCTCTTCACCGCTCTGTAAGTTGACACCAACGTGTCTAACTTCAAATCCAAGCATCGTATCAACAGCTTCTCTTGTCAGATTCTTAATGCCTTCAAAATCACCTGCTGCAACCATGTCCTTCTTTACCATCCATGAACCGCCACAGCATACAATCTTGCCAAAGTCAAGATAAGACTTTAAGTTGCCTGCATTGATACCGCCTGTCGGCATAAATTTCATATTTGTATATGGCGCTGCCATAGACTTAATCATGTTGAGTCCGCCTGCTGCTTCAGCCGGGAAGAATTTTACGACATCAAGTCCTAATTCAATCGCTGTTTCTACATCAGAAGGATTGCTTGTACCCGGAACAATCGGATAACCCTTGTCCAGACAATGCTTTACAACCTTAGGATTCAGTCCCGGACTGACAATAAACTTTGCTCCTGCATTCATGGCTCTGTCTGCCTGCTCCGGTGTTAATACTGTACCGGCTCCGACAACAAGTTCAGGGAACTTTTCAGCCATGATACGGATAGATTCCTCTGCTGCTGCTGTTCTGAATGTTACTTCTGCGCAAGGAAGTCCGCCTTCAATTAAAGCCTTTGCTAACGGTTCTGCATCTTTTGCATCATCTAATGCGATAACCGGTACAATACCAATCTTGCTCAATTCTTCTACAACTTTATTCATTTTAACTTCTCCTTTTACTAGAATATGTAATTTCTTTTTATTATAGAGTTGGTACATTTTTTTGTCAATTCATAGTTTTGTAAATTCATGAAATTCTTTCGGTAAAAAATATAGATTAAATCGGACAAGTATGATAGAATACATTTGTAATAAAATATTTTGGAGGTATCTAAAAAATGAAATTAAATTTAAGACCAGCCGAAGAGTGCACATTTGATGCCGTATCTTTAGGTGAAGTAATGCTTCGTCTTGATCCGGGTGAAGGAAGAATCCGTACAGCAAGAAGCTTTAGAGCATGGGAAGGCGGTGGAGAATACAATGTTATCCGTGGTCTTCACAAGTGTTTCGGAATGAACACAGCTGTTATCACAGCTTTCGCTGATAACGAAGTAGGTCTTCTTATGAAAGACTTCATCGAACAGGGTGGCGTTTCAACAGACCTCATCTGCTGGAAGAAGACTGATGGTATCGGACGTCTTTGCAGAAACGGTCTGAACTTCACAGAAAGAGGATTTGGTATCCGTGGCGCTAAGGGCTGCTCTGACAGAGCTAACACAGCTATCTCTCAGGCTACACCGGATGATTTCGATTTCGACTACATCTTCAAGAACAAGAGCGATGGTGGTTTAGGTGTTCGCTGGTTACATACAGGCGGTATCTACGCTGCTCTTTCTGAACAGGCTTGTGAAACAGTTATCGCAGCTTGTAAGGCAGCTAAGAAGTATGGTACAATCGTATCTTACGACTTAAACTACCGTCCTTCTATGTGGGAAGCTATCGGTGGATTAGCTAAGGCTCAGGAAGTTAATAAGGAAGTTGCTAAGTACGTTGATGTTATGATTGGTAACGAAGAAGACTTCACAGCCTGCCTTGGTTTTGAAATCGAAGGTAACGATGCAAACCTTAAGACTCTGAACCTTGATGGTTACAAGAAGATGATCAACGAAGCTGCTGCTACATATCCGAACTTCAAGGCTGTTGCTACAACACTTCGTCAGGTTAAGACAGCTACAGTTAACGATTGGTCTGCTATCTGCTGGGCTGATGGTGAAATCTATAAGGCTGCTCAGTATGACGGTCTTGAAATCATGGATAGAGTTGGTGGCGGTGATTCATTCGCTTCAGGTCTTGTATATGGTCTTATGACATTTGAAGATGCTGAAAAGGCTGTTAATTACGGTGCTGCTCACGGCGCTCTTGCTATGACAACTCCTGGTGATACAACAATGGCTTCTCTCAAGGAAGTTGAAGGTATCGTTGGTGGTGCTGGCGCAAGAGTTCAGAGATAATTAAAGCTTAGCTTTCATTTGATTAGAGCGTTCAAGAAAAAACCGGCAGGGTACCATACCCTGCCGTTTTTTTCTATGCTATTACACACATTTGAGTTTTATCTGCTTCTTTACCGGATACAATGACAATACCAGTTCATAGTTTCGTTCTTTTACGTGCTCCCACTGTTTTTGTCTGAATCCTTTTTTTACTAAAAGAAATGGCAGAATCAGTGTCCGTTCTTCGCCTGATTCGATATAGATTGGACCGCTTTGATACTGTTCACTGTTCCATTTTTTATTTACCGCCATATACTTATCAGGCATTGCACAATTTGTCCACGCCTGTGATGTCAGTGCAAAACGGTCTAATGTTACCCGCTGTTTCTCTTCTGACATATTTTTTATATTGACTGTAACCATAATACATTCTGCTTCTTTAAATATCTCCTTTTCAAAAGCATATATATCAGAAAAATCTTCCTGACTCATAAAAGACACATCGGTTGCCGTTATTTCAAAATCATCAGCCGTCATCGCTTCTCCAAGCTGTTTTTCCTCTAACTGCGCTTTCGGATATTTCAGGTTAATACCGATTACCAGCACCAGATACACCAAAAAGGCAATCACCGATACGGCAACTATAATCGTTTTTATTCTACTTTTCTTCATTTCGGATAATCTTCCCCTCCTCCATATAATAAATGCTGTCTGCTATCTGATCTAATATTTCTCTGTCATGACAGCTGACAATAATTAATGCACCTGCTTCCGCTCTTTGTTTTATAATTTTCTTTACTTTTTCCACACTTTTTTCATCTAAAGCATTAAAAGGTTCATCTAAAATAATCAGTTCGGGATTTTCCATTAGTGCAATGGCAATTCCCAGCTTTTGTCTCATTCCAAGTGAATATTTCTTTACGGACTTCTTTTCATCAGGGTCTAATCCTACTTCCTGTAGTATTTCACGCATTTCATTTTCCAAAGCAATTCCTTTGATGGATGCGATTGCCCTCATATTATCCAATGCACTGTAATGCTCTATAAATCCCGGACTTTCAATGAGTGCGCCAAGACTTTCCGGAAATGATATTCTTTTTCCCAGTTCATCTCCGTCTACAATAATTGCTCCGTTATCAGGAATCACCAGTCCGCAGATACACCGCATCAGCATGGTCTTTCCCGACCCATTCTGCCCCCGGAAACCATAAATTTTCCCACATTCCATAGATGCTGATATATCATCAAGCACTCTATTCCCCTTTATTGTTTTCGATATATTTTTAATCTCCAAATACATATTCCTCTCCATTTCCAAGCAGCTTGTTGCCAAGACGCAATGAGTAATTCGCGCAGGCGATTTCTCATTTGCCATCATTGCTATTTGTTTTGCTCATAAAAATCATTTATTTTATGAATAAATATCCTTCTTCTCTATTGTGATACTGCCAATAACCACCGAAACCAGTATCAACAGACTGCCAAGCACCACTGCCCATAAAGTATTTAAGATACTTCCATGCAGAAGTACCGGTGTGCGCATCAGCATGAGATAATTCCCCAGACTATACGGACTGTATATAAAAATCCCTGTCGCAATTACCACACAAACCCAGATATATCCCATTGGCGGCTGGAATACCACCGCTATCATCATCTGCGTAACAGAGATTGCCAACGATACTATTACCGGCACTGCCATAGCATACATATAAAGTTCGGTTCCTGCATTTTCAATTTTCTGATTTTCAAGCAAAAATGCAGCAACCTCTGGCTGTGCCGCCTTAAATCCGCCTGTTACAATACTCACCGCGGTCACCGACAGATACAGCACAAGATAAAACCCGAGAACAGACAGGATATTCCAAATCACTTTTCCGAACCACCATGCCTTTCGATTTCCTGATTTCAAAAGGATCTGCTGTCCTGCCATATGCAAATCCTTTACCGGATATACACCGACAACAACTGCCAGATAAAGCTGTATAAAAACCCAATAGGCGTTTGGTACAATATAACTATTTTTACGGATTACTTTCATCCCCCTCAAATTCCACAAAATGTAATCCCAAAATCCCATATCGACAGACAACACCTTTTTACATGAATGATTACAGCATATACATGCAATTATTATAAATCCTGCAAACACCATATATTTTACTTTATTTTCGTTCCATACTGCCCGGATATCGTATCGGATTATTTTCATATTCATCTATCTGCACCTCTTTGGTAAAAAGTCTTTTTTCTTTGCCGCAAATCTTCCTATTATATAGAGAACTATACATAACATCGCTGCGACTGCCATATAAACGCTAGTTTTCTCATCACGCCAGTTCTTATAGCTAATCATCAGCAATTGGAATACTTTATTAACCCTATATACATCCACCACATAAAATACCAGAATACCAATCCATACCAATGCCATCTGATTTGTAATCCAATACAACAACAGACTGACAATCAGAATCAGTTCTGTCAATAGAATCACCGCCATTATGTATGCTGCCATAACTACGGCATATGCAACCTGTATTGTATCTCCTGTTGACAATGCGTAATAACTGTCATCACTCTGCCAGTTTATATTCACCTTACAAATTACCGAGGCCGACAAAATGGTACTGCCGCTGTATACAAGAGCTGCCGCCAGCCCTATCACTGACAGTTTTTTTATCTGATAATTCCATATTGCCGTTCTTTTTTTATGCTGTAATATATTGCAGTATAAAAAATCATTGCGAATTGTCCTTGTGAAAATCAAAAGTAATGCAATATATATTATAGAGCCTCTTAACATCAACAACTCACTGTGAATGAGAATATCTGCCCTGCTGATTACCGCACCTTTTACGTATTGTAAATTAATCTTTGCATTACCTGTATATAGTACTCCAAGTACTACAATCACAAGAAAAACAACCAGCATATACGGTTCACAGTATTTTTTAATTCTCATTAAATTTTTATTCAGCATATATCCTCCTGCCTGCCGCGGTAAATGAACTCCCAGCCCGTGATAATAAGCAGGACTGCCGTTTCTACCACGAACGGAATCATTCTGGGCGAACTATACGCAGGATTTATAAAATTAGACGGCTCCCACGACTGCAAATTCAGCAGCTGGAATAACGCTGATAAAAACACATTTAATACCAATGGTGCTAACAGCACTGTAAAAATGTGGTTAGAATAAAATGCAACATTTAGTGCAAATGCCGCCAGTGCCCCACTGAATAAAAATATAACCATCAATGAAATTGCAACATAAACTGCCGGATGTGTAAACAGCAATGCAGAAAAGCTTCCTTTCGGAACCATATTCGACGTTGAAGCTGCCGCCTGTGGTTTTATTGTCGGCACAACTGCCGTACAGAGCAGAATATTGAAAATAAGCGGAACACAGGATACAATTCCTCCCGACAAAAATACCGCCGTGAATTTTGCATAAAAATACTCTCTTTTATCTGCCCTTGTGCAGATAAATTCAATTAAATGATTATTTACATCACTAAAAAAAGTAGCTGCATATGGCAGTGTTACCAGAATCGGAAGAATAAGTAAATAAAGATATGAGTACATATTATTCCCCTCACATATCCAGCTGTTATACAGATTCGGCGGATATAGGAGTGCAAAATCTAAAGACATATATTTATCCATTCCCCTTGCAGCAGGAAGAACCCAGACTATCCAATGAACAACTGATATAAGCAGACCTATCATCATTGCAATATAAAATCCCGGATTTCTTAACATTCTTTTTACTTCAAATTTAATCATCTGTTTCATCCGTTTAATACTCCTCACTTTTTCTTAACAGGTCATTTAATTTTATAAATGCATATTTTTTCACAGATTCTACCGTTGTATTCTCATCTTTCAATTTGTAAGTTGTTTTGGAACCGTAGGCTCCCATTGGATTTAACAGCAGATTGATATTGGCATCTCCGGTCAAATCATCATCGCTCACAAGATAGTACAATGTAACCGGCTCTGATTTTTCTCCATATTTCATCTGATAATGAAAATCATCCATTGGATCAGGTTCTTCACCAATACTACTCATATACAATTCATACTTATGTGTCTTTGTATTCTGCATTTTATCAATATGCAGCTGATGACTGTTTAACGTTTCTATCTTATTAGGACTTATATCGTTATTGTCTTCTATTGTCATGGTTACACTTACAATGCTGTAATCATTTACAATTCTGTTCCCATCGAACTGTATTCCTGATGCGTGTTCCTGCGGTTCAAACGGCAGTTCTTTCAAAATCTTTGAGTCCAGTATTTCATACGAATACTTCCATATATCCACCTGATAACTGTCCTTTTCCGGCTTTTGTTCCTCTCCTCCTGCCACAACTGTGACAGCCTCATCTGTGGACAGACTCTGAGATGTTTCATCACTTTTAACCGTATTATATATACTAAAAAACTTACGTCCGCCAAAAACTGCAAAAACTGCTATGACAAGAATTAAAAAGACCTTTTCTGTAATACCCCATTTACGCTTCATCTTTCTTCTCCATATCTATTTGCTATTAAATATTTATTTTAAATTTTTCCGGTCGACCTTACATTCATATTACCCCATGCCCTCTATATTTTCTATCTACATTTCGCCAACTGCACTTTTTTTTCGTGAACTGCACTTTTTATTAATTTTTGTTCAATATTCCAATACATTTTTGATTTATTTCATCTTATCTAAAAGAAAAATGTCCGGCAGGATTCATTCCCCTGTCGGACATTTTATTGTTTGTATTTTTAAAAATTTCTTCATTAAACGTTAAGTTCATGCATACCCTCCCAAACTCACACTTTTACTAAATATACGGGAAACGGATTTCCATTAGGTAATCGGCATACTGTCTTTGGATTTCTTTTAACTTTCCGCGGCTGACTTTGATTTTTTGTCCATCATTCATTTCTATTGTTCCCGCAATATTTTTAATTGCTGCAAAATTCACAATATAAAATCGCGAAACCCGTATAAATGTCTGAACTGGAAGTATGTCCTCACACTCCTTTAAACTGATATATCCCGGCACAACACCATTTTCCGTATAAATCTCAATATATTTATCGTTTGATTTAATATATTGAATCTCTTTTAATGAAACCCCTGTTTCTGCCGTAAGCCGACAGACTGCATTTTCTTTTTTCTCCTCAACAGCTTTATCCAGAACCTCAAATACCTTTTCCCTTGAAACCGGTTTATCTATGAAACCACATACATTTTTGCCAAAAGCCTCCCGGATATATCCGTCATAGCACGTTATAAATGCAATCATTTCTTTTCTCTTATTTTGAATCAAAATATCTTTTAACGCAATTCCGGACATTCCGGACATCTCAATATCCAAAAACAAAATATCTATATCATCCTGCGCCTTTAAATAATCTTCTGCACAGCTATATTGCTTTATCGTAATCTGAATTTGTTTTTCTGTCTGATATGCCAGCACTTTATCTGTAATTTCTTCTCTCCATAACAGGACATCATCACAAATTCCCACTGAAACCCCCTCTGTCATTGGTCACAAATCCTCCACGATGTAAAAATCCAAATATATTGTATCAGGGTCAAAAGGTCTAAACCCACATGAGCTTGCTCATAGGTGGGGCTTGTGTCCCCAACATCATATATTTATTATACACAATTTTCTATTTTTAGGCAAAGCAAAAAAGACAGCCCCGCCATTTCCCATTCACTATCCAAACAGGAAAACGGCAGTCTGCCTTTTATAATATCATATCTTACAGTGTTACACCCTGCTTAAAGATTGCTAAATCGTGGAATCCTGCGATTTCAGCCTTTACCTTCTTGCCGGAAGCAACGTCTAATACGAGCTGGAACAGCTCTTTTGCTGCATCTTCAAGCGGAAGATCATCTGTAACGATTCTTCCTGCATTGAAGTCAATCCAGTTGCTCTTGTTACCTGCAAGTCTTGAGTTTGTTGCAATCTTAACGGTCGGTACCGGTGAAGCAAACGGTGTACCGCGGCCTGTTGTAAACAGAACCATCTGTGCGCCGGAAGCTGCACAGGCTGTCGCTGCTACAAGGTCATTACCCGGTGCGCTTAAAAGGTTGAGTCCCTTTGTATGAACCGGTTCAGCATATGCAAGAACACCCTTTACTAAAGAGCTTCCTGACTTCTGTGTACATCCTAAAGACTTATCTTCCAGTGTTGTAATACCACCGTCTTTATTTCCCGGTGAAGGATTTTCATAAATTTCCTGACCGTTCTTGATGAAGTATTCCTTGAAATCGTTAATCAGGTGTACTGTCTTTTCAAAGAGTTCCTTATTTGCACAACGGTTCATAAGAATCGTTTCTGCACCGAACATTTCCGGAACTTCTGTAAGAATGGTTGTACCACCCTTTGATACGAGCATATCTGAGAACAGACCGACTGTCGGATTGGCTGTGATACCGGATAAACCATCTGAACCACCGCACTTCATACCGATAATCAGTTCCTTTGCATTGACCTTTTCACGCTTAAAGGTCGCTGCATAAGCCATCAGTTCTTCCATCATCTTTTCAGCTGTTTCCTGTTCATTTTCAACGTCCTGAACCTGAAGGAACTTTACTCTGTCGGAACTTACTTCGCCGATATAGTCTTTTAATACTTCAATACGGCTGTTTTCACATCCAAGTCCGAGTACCAGTACGGCACCTGCATTTGGATGGTTAATCAGGTCTGCAAGAATCTTTCTTGTATTTTCCTGATCCTCTGTAGTCTGTGAACATCCGTAAGGATGTGTAAATGCAACAACTTCATCAACGCCTTCCGGCTTATTCATTCTTGCTGTTGCTTCGATTGCTCTTGCAATAGAGTTTACACAGCCGACTGTCGGAACAATCCATACTTCGTTACGGACACCGACTTTACCGTTTTCTCTCATGTAACCGTCAAAGTAAGCCGGTTCTGTCGGTTCTACATCCTTATGTCCTTCCGGTTCATAAGTATACTCTAACAGTTCGCCAAGACCTGTCTTTAAGTTATGTGTATGAACCCATGCACCTACCGGAATATCAGCCTGTGCAAATCCGATTCTGAAACCGTATTTGATAACCGGATCACCGTTCTTGATTTCTTTGATGACAAACTTGTGTCCCTGTGGGATATCTTCAACCGTTGTCACTTCTATTCCTGCTACGTTGACCGTTGTACCTTTTGCAATCGGCTTTAATGCTACAGCAACATTATCATCTTTATTAATTTTAATAAAATCCTGCATATATACCTCTTTAAATCTTTTGATTATTATAAAGTAAGAGCGGATGATACTGACACACCCGCTCTTATAAGTATTCAGAGCCTGTTCTTATACACTGATAAGCATTCTAAACTGCAATATGAATTAGTCAAGTGCTAAATCATTTACAACTGCTCTCATGCCTCTTTCTCTGATGTCTTTGATATATTCAGTAATTGTTTCTTCAAGACCTGCAACCTTTGTAAGATCTTCTCCACCAAAGAACTTTGTATTGCTTAAGTAAGCATGTGTAAATTCTTCTGCGGACTTTCCTGAATTATCTCTGAAGAAATCAAGAACAGCCTTATCGTCTGTGATGTTATATTCTTCACCGTTTCTGTCACCCTTTAATACAATACCGCCGTTAAATTCAGCTTCTGTCTGTGATGTATAGAAGCTCATTAATGCTGCGATAGAGAATGTAAGGTACTTCGGAAGCTTGTCAAATTTCTTTACATAGCCTAAGAATGAAGGCAGACATCTTGCTTCCCACTTAGATACAGAGTTTAAGGAAATGCTTAATAATCTGTGGTCTACGAATGGGTTTAAGAATCTGTCGATAACAGCCTTTGCAAATTCTTCGCAGTCTTCCTTTGAAAGTGAAAGTGTAGGAATAACTTCGTTGTAAAGAGTTTCTTCCATGTACTTTCTGATTACAGGGTCTTTCATTGAATTTTCAACGTTGTCATTGCCTGCAAGGAATGATGCCAATACGAAAGAAGTATGGGAACCATTGAGGATTCTTACCTTTCTTTCCTTGTATGGATGATGATCCTTTGTAAATACAACATTTAAGCCTGCTTCCTTGAATGGAAGTTCCTTCTCTAACTGTTCAAGCGGAAGGTTTGAATCACTTTCAACAACCCAGAGTCCGAAAACTTCTGCTCTGTCGATTAACTGGTCTTCATAACCCCATTCTTCACAAAGCTTAGCAGCATCTTCTCTTGGATAACCCGGAACAATTCTGTCTACCAGTGTCGGGCAGAATGAGCAGTAGTTGTTTACCCAGTCCTTGAATCCGTCTTCAAGTCCCCAGAGTTCAATGAACTTCATGATGCATTTCTTTAATTCAATACCGTTGTCGGCAATCAGTTCACATGGAAGCAGGATAAGACCCTTGTCTGCTGCTCCGTTGAACTTCTGATATCTCTTATAAAGAAGCTGTGTCAGCTTACCCGGATAAGTCTTAGGAGGACGTGCATTCGGGTCATTATCTGTTTCGTCAAATACAATACCTGCTTCTGTTGTATTAGAAACGATAAATCTAAGAGTTTCACTTGTTCCGTATTCGATGTACTTGTCATAATCTTCGATTGCAGCAACAGCATCTACTACAGATGTAATCTGACGGGTGATTTCCTTTGGCTGTCCGTCAACAAAACCTCTTAACTGAAGTGTGTACTGGCATTCCTGATCATGGAATCTTTCCAGTGTACCGAATTCGATAGGCTTAACAATTACAACGCCGCCGTTGAAGTCCGTCTTTTCGTTCGTTACATCAAAGATATAATCAACGAATGCTCTAAGGAAGTTACCTTCACCAAACTGCATAACCTTAACCGGTCTGTCAACTGCATGTGTAATACTCTTGTTTAATCTTTGCATTTTCAATCTCCTTTTTTTACAGGGTCCGCTTCTTGGCACCGCCCTTTAGTAAAACCAGTTTATGGTAATCAAACATAAGTGCAATGTAAGCGCTTACATTATTTAAAATAAACTGAAACGCGTAATTAGTCAACTACTTTTTCAATCTTTTGCATAAATGTTAGAACATCACACTTGTTTTTATTATCATAACATTGTATAATGCATTTATCAATATGTAAGTGCTTACATTTACATATTTTTTATGATACCAGGGTCAAAAAGTCTTTCACACACATGAGCTTGCTCATCAGTGGGTAAAAGACCTTGCGACCCGCCCCGATATGGGCATACGATATGCGAATATCCTGATGCTAATTGCGGGAATGTGTAACATGAAGCAATCAGCAGGTATCATAAATAATCAGAAGCAGCTAGAACACTACCGGAGAATTTTATGAATATTTACGATGTATCTAAAAAAGCCGGCGTTTCCATTGCAACCGTTTCCAGAGTGTTAAACGGCAATACCAATGTCAGCGATAAAACTAAAAACAAAGTTCTTGTCGCCATGAAGGAGCTTGACTATACACCGAATATTTTTGCACGCGGTCTGGGACTTAATACAATGAAAACCATCGGCATTATGTGCAGTGATTCTTCTGATACCTACCTTGCCAATGCGGTTTATTATCTGGAGCAGGAACTGCGCCGGCACAATTACGATTCCATTTTGTGCTGTACCGGACAGGATTCCGAAACCAAGAAAAAGTATCTGGATTTATTAATCAGTAAGCGTGTGGACGGCATTATCTTAGCCGGTTCCCAGTTTGTGTTAAACCAGCCGGGAAGCGATAACCGCTATATCTTAAATGCCGCAAAGGAAGTTCCGATTGTTCTGGCAAACGGGTTTTTACCCGGCAAAAACATTTATTCCGTCATGTGCAACGACACTGCTGCCGTATACGATGCGACCAGCCGTCTGATTGCCGCAGGAAGACGTCAGATTGTGTATCTTTACACCAGTACCTCCTACAGCGGAATGAACAAATTAAAAGGCTATAAAAATGCCCTTTCGGATGCGGGGATTCCCCTGCGTGAGGAATGGACGCATTTATGCACCAAAAATATCCAGCGCGCAAAGGATTATCTGAATACCCTTTATGACAAAGGAATTTCTTTTGATGCCGTAGTCACCTCCGATGATTCTTTAGCCGTGGGCGCTGTTAAATATGCCTATGAACACCGGATTGCCATTCCGGAACAGCTTCAGATTATCGGTTACAACAATTCCGTTCTTGCCAACTGCACCGAACCGGAATTAACTTCGATTGACAGCAAGGTGGAACAGCTTTCCGTTAAAGCCGTCAATATTTTAATGCAGGTATTAAGCGGTCATGACGTTCCCGCAGAGAATATCATTGCTGCTGATATAATTAAACGCAACACAACAAATTTTTAAGTTACAGGAGGACACTAACATGAAACAATTCATGGACAAGGACTTTTTACTTTCCACACCAACTGCTCAGCATCTTTTTCACGATTATGCTGACAAAATGCCAATTGTTGACTATCACTGCCACATCAATCCAAGAGAAATTGCTGAGGACAGAAAATTTGAAAACATCACTCAGGTATGGCTTGGCGGCGACCATTATAAATGGCGTCAGATGAGAACAAACGGTGTTGACGAGAAGTACATCACAGGTGATGCTTCTGACAGGGAAAAATTCCAGAAATGGGCTGAAACACTTGAAATGGCTATCGGTAATCCGCTGTATCACTGGAGCCACCTTGAATTACAGAGATACTTCGGCTATAATGGCGTGTTAAACGGGGATACAGCTGAAGAAGTATGGAATCTCTGCAACGCAAAGCTTCAGGAAGACTCTATGTCAGTCAGAAACTTAATCCGCAAGTCTAATGTAACATTAATCTGTACAACAGATGATCCGGTTGATTCACTTGAATGGCATAAGGTTCTGGCAGAAGATGATACTTTTGAAGTAAAGGTACTTCCTGCATGGAGACCGGATAAAGCTATGAACATTGAAAAGCCTGAATACCTTGATTACTTAAAGACATTATCTGATGTCAGCGGTATCACTGTTAATTCTTTTGCTTCCTTAATGGATGCTTTAAGAAACAGAATGGAATTCTTCGCTTCTATGGGATGCAGTGTATCTGACCACGCTCTTGAATATGTTATGTACAAGCCATACACAACAGAAGAAATCGAAAAGATTTTCGCAAAGAGATTTGCAGGTGAAACAATTACTGTTGATGAAATGAACAAATTCAAGACAGCATTCATGGTTTCAGTTGGTAAAGAATACAACAAGTTAAACTGGGTAATGCAGTTACATTACGGTACAATCCGTGATAACAACACATTAAGATACAACCAGTTAGGACCGGATACAGGATATGACTGCATTAATACTTATGACTGCTCTGCTGAAATGGCACAGTTCTTAAATGCATTAAATATCACAGATGAACTGCCAAAGACAATCATCTATTCATTAAATCCATCTGTAAACGCTGCTATCGGTACAGTACTTGGATGTTTCCAGGATTCTAAGGCTGTCGGCAAGATTCAGCAGGGTTCAGCATGGTGGTTCAATGACCATAAGGTCGGCATGACAAACCAGATGACCTCTCTTGCTAATTTAAGCTTACTTGGTAACTTCATCGGTATGCTTACAGACTCAAGAAGTTTCTTATCTTACACAAGACATGAATACTTCAGAAGAATCATGTGCGAATTAATCGGCGGCTGGGTTGAAAATGGTGAATATCCAAACGACGAAAAAGCGCTCGAAAAGATTGTAAAGGGTATCTCTTACAACAATGCAGTAAGATACTTCGGTTTCGATGTAAAATAATTCATTCAGTCTAAAGAGAGATGGGATATACGCTTACGGGTTATAAGTGTATATCCCTCTTTTTTAATGAACAAATTATCATGATAAAAAAGCCTTTCTGTCCTGTCCGGGCAAAAAGGCTTTTTATAATATTTTACTATTTTCCATCTCTTGTCCGCAAAGATGAATTTAAAATGTGCATCTTTCCTGACATATCCGGCTTATTCGTCGGTTTCTCACCAACTTCTGACATCAGCATGGCTTTCCCAATTTCTTTTGTCATTCTTACCATGCAGTCCGGACAGTATCTTCCGTAACGGATATCTGCGCCACAGCACTGGCACTTGATATACACCGGCGAACCATCCGGTATTTCAATCCGTCCCTGACGTAAAAAATTATCAATAACATTGACCGGTACACCTGTTTCGTTTGAAATAACCATTGCCGGCTGCGGACCATGTTCTTCCAGATAAGAACGCACCTTACCAAATTCTGTCTGCTCCTGTCTGTGGCAGACCGGACACTCAAACATTTCTCCGTAAATATATTTCATATGAATACCACAGTCCGGACATCTTGGCATCATGTCATATTTATACCTCCCCGATGCTGAAGCTGACTGAAATACTCTTCTGCTATTGTCTGTGTCTTCTTTACTCCTCATATCGGTCCCTCCATATTGTCTGTCTTTTATGGGGCGTAAAACCCACGGTTACAAATCCATCAGATTATCTTTCCCGGATTTCTGCCGTCAAATATCTTACGTCTCTCTGATTTGTCCACGTCGCTAATATACTTTCTGTCCAAATCACTTTCATTTACTACTGGTTCTTCTTTTTCCTTCAATGCATTAAGCAGTCCGTAATTGTCACGATTCCGTATATTGGCTCCACTGTGATTTGCAAGCATCTGCCGCTGTTTCATGCTGATATAATGATTAATCAGTTGATTGCGCATTGTCATGCGGCATCCGTACACATATTTTTCTTCTTCCACTTTTACCAGCCGGACAATAAATCCTGTCAGATCATAATTTCTGTCAAAATCCTTAAATACCAGACGCACCGATAAACCGGTTGCATCTTCAATCTCATGATCAACCACAAATGCAAAGCCTGAATCACTTAAATCTTTTAAAATAACATCCATTGCCCTCCGGTTGGTTCCAACACGTGCAATACCTTCCAGACCAACAAACAGTCTGAATGCCTCTCTCCGGTTCACTTCAAATCCCGCACCACTGGCGATTACTTTATACAAAACCCTGCCTTTGGTTTTTACAACCGAACATCCGACGCCCTTCCATACAATCGGTGCCTTGTCATTTCTGGAATAGGTCAGGCTTACGGAAACACCTTCTCCGCCCAATCCGACAACTTTTCCTTTCGACATAACCGGTTTTGTTAAAATAAAATTATCATGAACTTCAACTACCTCTGACGGAAATTCCAGCTCCTGCTTCTGGATACTCACATCAAATAAAATACTTGTGCCAACCGGCAATTCTGCTAACCGCATAACATTCTCCACCCTGCTGCATAATGCAGTTCTTCCGTATTATTATTATATTGTTCACAATCCCCCAGCGTTCTTACCTTTTATTTTATCATCTTATTTTACAAAAGGGAAGTATTTTATTAAAATTCCACAAAAAATGCACGAACCGCACTTTTGATTTTGGCGGTCCGTGCAATATCCGGAAGAACTACATTACAGTTATTGTAATTTTTATCTTACTCTTCGTCTTCTTCCGGTTCATCCCAGTTATGATATACATTCTGTACATCATCTTCTTCATCTAAAAGATTTAAAATTCTTCTCATCTTCTTGATGTCATCCTCTGTTGTCAGTTCAACAACTGTCTGCGGAATCATTGTTACTTCAGCAGAAGCAAATGTAATGCCTTCATTTGTCAAAGCTTCACTGACTGCATCAAAATCTTCCGGTGCTGTTGTAACTTCAAAACTATCTTCTTCTTCATTGAAGTCATCCGCGCCTGCATCCAGAGCAAGCATCATCAATTCATCGGCATCTTTATCACAGTCTTCTTTCCCAATGATAATCTGTCCCTTATTGTCAAACATAAAGGATACGCAACCCGGTGTTCCGACATTTCCGCCGCCCTTTGTAAATGCGTTACGAATGTTGGAAGCTGCTCTGTTTCTGTTATCTGTAAGGGCTTCAACAATAATAGCCGTACCATTCGGACCATAACCTTCGTATGTAACCGATTCAAAATTGCTCATATCTGTACTGGCAGCTTTTTTGATTGCTCTTTCAATTGTATCATTCGGCATGTTTGCTGCCTTTGCCTTTGTCACAACCTGTCTTAACTTACTGTTGTTGTTGACTTCCGGACCGCCCTCTTTTACAGCAACCATAATTTCCTTACCAAGACGGGTAAAAATCTTTCCCTTTGCTGCATCATTCGCAGCTTTTTTATGTGCAATATTTGCAAACTTTGAATGTCCTGACATTTCTCATTCTCCTTTATTCAACTCAATCTTTATTTTCATTTAAAAAACACCGACAGACATTTTACCACATTTTATGTATTGATTACAAGCCTTTTTGCTGTTTTATCAGCAGTTGCTCGAATTCTGCCATCGGCATCGGCTTATAATAGTAATAGCCCTGCGCCTTATAGCTGCCATAATTCATCAGTAATTCTGCCTGTTCTTTTGTTTCAATACCTTCTACAATCATATCTAACTGCAATTCCTGTATCATGTGAATGACATTGCGGATTACAATCTGGCTTTTTTCTTTTTTAATATCCTTTAAAAAGAAACGGTCAATCTTGACTTCGTCCACCGGCTCATCCTTTAACATATTTAAAGAGGAATACCCTGCACCAAAGTCATCCATGGAAAAACGGAAGCCTTCACTCTGAAGCTTTGTAATGTTCTCATATAATTTGTCAACATATTCTGTGAACATACTTTCCGTCACTTCAAGCGGCACATAATACGGCTCTACGTCATACTGCTGGGCCAGTTTTTCAAGCACTCCTGCAAAGGACTTCTGGTATACATGGCTTCTGGATACATTTACAGAAATCGGCACCGGCGTAATTCCACCAGTCTTCCAGATATGAATTGCTGCGAATACCTTCTCCCATACATATGCATCAACATCCACGATATAGCCGCTCTTTTCCAGTACCGGAATAAATTCATCGGGATAAATAATGCCTTCTTTGACGCTGTGCCACCGTATCAGTGCTTCTCCGCCAATTATTTCTCCACTGCGCATATCAACTTTGGGCTGTATATAGACTTTAAATTCTTCGTCCCGCAGCGCCATTGCAACATTATTCTCAATACGTTTTTCACGCATCATTTCTTTACGCATTTTATCATCATAAAACTCATAAATTGCATAGGCTTTTCCTTTAATTTTCTGCAGTGCCATATCAGCATAGTCACACATCAGGCTGATGTCCATGTGATTCTTTGAAATGCAGATGCCAAATGCAGGCAATGCCTTACAAAACAGCGGATACGCACAGATTTTTTCATGGAGTGCAACTGCGATATCCGATAACTGCTTTTTATTCTTAAATGGAAGGCAGATTGTAAAAATGTCCGCACGCAGATGACCGACAACAGACATATCCGATTCGTATTCCCGTATGCAGTCTGCTATGTACTGAAGCAGTTTATCGCCCTGCTGCCTGCCGCAGAATTCATTGACTGTTTTAAAGCGGTATATATCCATACGAATCAGTGCATACTGCAGCTTGTCATGCTGCTGCATACATTCATTGGCCTTAAAAAAGAATGATTTCGGACCGTAAAGTCCCGTAAGGGATACTCTGTCACTGTCTGCTCTTTCTTCAGCCATTTTTCTTAGTGAATATAAATATAATTCTTCGCGTCCCTGCTCTGTCATCATTGGGGAAAATTCCATTTTCGTATCTTCTTCCTGCCTGCTCATACGGAGTCACCCTTTCTTTCCATGTCTTCATGTACTTCTTCCCGCACAATTATAGTTTATTTTATCATACTTTGCCGACATAATAAACACTTTTTCAGGTAAAAGAAAAACTGCCGGACTAAGAGAACCTACATTCATCCCAGTGCGGCAGTCCATTTTTTATTTTATAAATGGCTCTTAATCTTTTCAATCATTTCCGCATATTCGGCATCAGATAAATACTTCTTATCCGGATTCATTAAAAATACACCGCCCCATTCAAATTCATCCTTGTACTTCGGACAGAGATGAAAATGAAGATGATGACCCGTATCACCATAAGCACCATAATTTACCTTGTCCGGATGGAAAGCTGCCATAATTGCTCTGGCAACCTTTGCAACATCCTCAAAGTAAGCTGCACGTTCTTCTGCTGTCAGTTCATTCATATCGCCGACATGCTTCTTATGTGCTACGATACATCTGCCCGGATGGCTCTGCTCCTTAAATAAATAGACCTTTGACGTTTCAAGTTCGCAAATCTTAATACCGAATTTTGCTACTAAATCGCCTTCTACACAATATGCGCAATTGTTATCTACCATGATAATCCTCCATTCTATTGTTACAGGCGGAAGCATATCTGATGCCCGCCGCCTGTAAAATTTATTCTTTATTATTCAGCATCTTTAATAGAAAAGCTTAATCTGCCCATCTTATCTTTGCCCATGCACTTGCAGCGTACCTTATCGCCTAATGTCAGTACGTCCTCTACATGCTCGATTCTTTCTTTTGCAATCTTTGAAATGTGAACCATGCCTTCCTTACCCGGTGCAAATTCAACAAATGCACCGAATTCTTTGATACTTACAACCTTACCTTCGTAAATCTGGCCTTCTTCAAAATCCTGTACAATGGTATTGATATACTTCATTGCCTGATCCATGCCTGCCTGCTCTACGCCGCATACAGATACAAATCCGTCATCTGTAATATCAATCTTAACACCACATTCATCAATAATTGCATTGATAACCTTACCACGCTGTCCGACAACTTCACCGATCTTAGCCGGATCAATCTTTGTCTGGATAATCTTCGGTGCATATTCACCAACTGTCTTTCTAGGCTCTGCGATTGCAGGCTTCATACAGGTATCCATAATGAACAGTCTTGCTTCTCTTGTTCTTGCGATGGCTTCTTCTACGATTGGTCTTGTCAGACCGTGAATCTTAATATCCATCTGAATGGCTGTGATACCTTCTGTTGTACCGGTTACCTTAAAGTCCATATCACCGAAGAAATCTTCAAGTCCCTGAATATCTGTTAATACGATATAATCGTCATCTGTATCACCTGTTACAAGACCACAGGAAATACCGGCTACCATCTTCTTAATCGGTACACCTGCTGCCATTAAAGACATGCAGGAAGCACAGGTTGAAGCCATGGATGTTGATCCGTTGGATTCAAATGTTTCGGATACGGCGCGGATTGCATACGGGAATTCTTCTGGTGTAGGAAGAACCGGAATCAATGCTCTTTCTGCTAATGCACCATGACCGATTTCACGACGTCCCGGACCTCTTGACGGCTTTGTTTCACCTACTGAGTATGACGGGAAATTGTACTGGTGGATATATCTTTTTTCCGTAACGTTATCATCTAATCCGTCTACCTTCTGTGCTTCTGAAAGCGGTGCAAGCGTTACAATGTCACAAATCTGTGTCTGTCCTCTTGTAAACATCGCAGAACCATGCACTCTCGGAATAATATCCACTTCTGCTGCCAGCGGACGAATCTGGTTAATAGCACGTCCATCCGGTCTTTTATGGTCTTTTAAAATCATCTTACGAACTGTCTTTTTCTGATACTGGTAAACTGCTTCACCCAGTACGGCAAGCCATTCTTCATTGTCTGCAAAAGCTTCTTTCATCTTTTCTGTTACTGCATCAATGTTCTTTTCTCTTGTCTGCTTGTCATCTGTAAAGACTGCTTCTTCCATTTCCTGTGGTGTTACAATCTGCTTCATAGCTTCAAACATTTCAGCAGGCACCGCACAGCTTACATATGTATGCTTTTCCTTGCCGACTTCTGCCACAATCTTATCGATAAATTCAATGATTGTCTGGTTGATGTCATGTGCCATGTAAATTGCCTCAATCATCTTTGCTTCCGGAATCTCATTGGCACCGGCTTCAATCATGATAACTTTCTGTCTTGTAGAGGCAACTGTCAGCTGTAAATCACCTTCCTGCCACTGTGTCTGTGAAGGATTGACTACAAATTCACCGTCAATCAGTCCGATCTGTGTGGTTGCACAAGGACCGTCAAACGGAATATCGGAAATGCAGGTTGCAATCGCAGAACCGAGCATTGCAAGCAGTTCCGGTCTGCACTCTGTATCAACAGACATCACCATGTTGTTTAATGTAACATCATTTCTGTAATCCTTTGGGAACAGCGGACGCATCGGTCTGTCGATTACACGGGAAGTCAGGATGGCATTTTCAGATGCCTTTCCTTCTCTCTTGTTGAAACCACCCGGAATCTTACCGACTGCATACATCTTTTCTTCATATTCTACACTTAACGGGAAGAAATCAATTCCTTCTCTTGGCTCTTTGGATGCAGTTGCTGTAGAAAGCACAACTGTATCGCCATAGTGCATTAACGCTGCACCGTTTGCCTGTGCGCAGACTCTGCCGATATCAACACGCAGTGTTCTGCCAGCCAGCTCCATTGTAAACTGTTTAAACATAAATTCTCCATTCTGCCGGTTTTTTCTGCCCGGCTCTTTTTTATCAGAAACAGAAGCCCGAAACAACTGAAAAACCCACCATTTTCTCATTGCATTTCACAACCACGGTACATTTTTCAGCAGTCTCGGTAGAAACTTCTGTTATCTTTGTTTTACGGTCTGCGGTTATTCCATGATGCTCCGCACAATACAAAAGGGCGGAGAAATCTCCGCCCTTCTTAAAATTACTTTCTGATTCCAAGACGAGCGATGAGGTTTCTGTAACCTTCGATATCGTTCTTCTTTAAATACTCAAGTAAAGCTCTTCTCTTACCAACCATTTTAAGAAGTCCTCTTCTTGAATGATGGTCTTTCTGGTTAACCTTTAAATGTTCTGTAAGTTCTGCAATTCTTTCTGTTAAGATTGCGATCTGAACTTCCGGTGAACCTGTATCGCCAGGCTTTCTTCCGTATGCTGCAATAATTTCTGCTTTCTTTTCCTTAGATATCATGATTGATATTCCTCCTTTTAATAATCGCCTGCTACTAAGAATCAGGTCGGAGTGTCCTGAATCTGAATAACGGCTAACATACTTTAAAAATATAACATAAATTCATCTGCTATGCAAGCTTTTCATGTGATTTTGCAAACTAATTTTCATTAATTTTTAAGTAAAAACATTTCTCTTGCAAACGAAGCATCACTTTCCATCTGTTTTTTTAAAGTTTCGATGGAATCAAATTTCATTTCCTGCCGTAAAAAGTGCATAAGCTGTACTTCTATATAATGTCCGTAGGCATCATCATTATAATCAAACAAATTGGTTTCCACGCTTAAAAGCGGACTGTCATCGAGTGTCGGACGGACGCCTAAATTGGTCACGCCAAAATATTCTTTACCGTCCAGCCGTGTAACGGATGCGTACACACCGTTTGGCGGAAGCAGCTTACTGTCCGGCGGATAAATATTTAACGTCGGAAGATTTAACTGACGGCCCAGCTGCTTTCCCTTTGATACAATACCATAGATGCTGTAGGGTCTGCCAAGCAGCACATTGACAGTTTCCATGTGTCCGAGGCGCAGCTCTTCACGGACATATGTACTACTGATTTCCCGCTCCTGATACCGCTCTTTTTCGACAATCGTGGTTTCAAAACCGTATTCCGGTCCACGTTCCAAAAGTATCTGCGCATTGCCCATTCTTCCTTTACCGAAGTGATAATCCGTACCGACCACCACATACTTTGCATGCAGTCTGCCAATCAGAATTTCCTCAATAAACGCTTCCGGCTCCATATTCATAAAATCTTCTGTGAACGGATATTCAATTTCCACATCGACGCCCTGTTTTTCCAGAAACATCCGCCGTTCTGTATTGGTTGTAATAAAATGCTGGTTTTTCTGCGGGCAAAGCCGGAGTGGAATTTTATCAAATGTAAAAACAACCGATAAAAGATTTTCCTGTTTTGCTTTTTCCTGAATCATCTCTATCAGTTTCTGATGTCCCATGTGAACGCCGTCAAACTTTCCCAGCGTAACAGCAGAGGGCCTGTCCAGACTAAAATCACGGATTCCCTGAATATACTGCAAAACGTTCACACCCCTTTCATATTAATCTCCATGTCTGAGCATCTTGCTGCGAAATGCTATTTCCCCGGCTGTTCATGCGAATAAAACATTTTCACCGGTTTAAATACACACGCACTCCATCGGAATATCCCGATAAATGCCGCATGGCTGTCATAAATTCTGAAACACTCCTGCTCCATCAGATCCGCTTCCTGCATGGACACTGCCGCCGCAGGAAAGGCATTGCCATTATAGAGCAGTTTTTCGTACTCCTCTAAGACGGTGAGCTTTCTGTAATCCGGAAACATCTCATCAATCGGAACGATATGTTCTTCCACCGTCTGATTGTGTGTCATTTCTTCAATCTGTTCCAGTGTAAGACTGTCATCCAGTCCAAAGCAGCCGACTCTTGTCCGTACCAGTTTTTTCATACAGGCACCACAGCCCAGTTTTTTTCCGATATCTTCACATAAAGTACGGATATAAGTTCCTTTGGAACACTCCACGGTAAAAGTAACGGTTTTTTCGTCGTCTGCCAGATTCATTTCATTGATATGCAGTGCATGAATTGTAATTTTTCTGGCTGCACGTTCAATCTCAATGCCCTGTCTTGCAAGTTCATACAGCTTATGGCCTTTATATTTTAAAGCCGAATACATCGGCGGTATCTGGTAATATTCGCCTACAAAGCTGCTGCACGCCTCTATCACCTCTAATTCGGTGACATGGACTTCATTTTCTGCCGTTACGGTACCGGTGGTATCCTGTGTATCTGTCGTTGTTCCCAAAAGCATCACTGCTTCATACGTTTTTCCCCAGTCTGTAATCATGCTGCAAAGCCCTGTTGCTTTGCCCAGACATACCGGCAGCACGCCTTCCGCTTCCGGGTCAAGCGTACCTGTATGTCCGATTTTTTTCATATGGAGAATTCCTCTGAGTTTTGCAACGACATCATGCGAAGTATATCCTTTTTCTTTATATACATTTATGATACCATTCATAACATTCCTCATATACTGTTTTCACAGTTTTTATTCAACATTTTCTGCACTGGAAAGTGCATTGTACTGCTCCTCAATTCTGGCACCGATATTGTTAATAATGTCATGCACTGCACCGTTTGCCGTAAAGCCCGCCGCACGGATATGTCCACCGCCGCCGTAGTGCATTGCAATTTTGCTCACGTCAATGACTTTCTTGGAACGTAAGCTGACCTTATATTCTTCCTCACCGGTCTGGTAGAGGAAGATGGCAACCTCCACGCCTTCTGTCAGACGCAGCTGTTCCACAATGCCGCCCAGCTCCCTGCCGGTAACACCATAGAAATTCATTTCATCCTGTGTAACCAGTGAGAAAATACATTTGCCGTCATAGAATAAAACGCTCTCTAATAATGCCCTTCCAAGAATCTGATTCTGGATATATGTCTTTGCATAAAAGCTGTTATCAATAATATCTGAGTAATCAATTCCTTTTTCCATCATCTTTCCGGCAATCAGCATGGTCTGTGCTGACGTCGAGCTGTACTTAAACACGCCCGTATCATGTACAATACCTGTGTAAATACAGGCTGCTGTGTCTTTACTGATTTTATCATCTTCCAGCGTACGGTAAAGCACTTCACAGGCAGAGCTGGCCTGCGCGTCTACTACATTGACATCGGCAAAGCTTCCGTTGCTGATATGATGATCAATGCAGACGGTCTTTTTTGCATTTTCAAAGCAGTTATGGAATGGTTCAATTCTGTCTAAGCTGCTGCAGTCAAGTACAAAAAAGACATCATATTTTTTTTTGATATCCGGGATTGTCTGAATTTTATCAATATCACGGATATAATGAAATTCACTGCCCGGTGTTTCCAGATAAACTGTTACATCCAGCTGCGGACAATTATCCTTTAAATAGGAATACAATCCCATGCAGGAACCGATACAGTCCCCGTCCGGTCTGATATGTCCGGTAATACCTACCGTTTCTGCACCTTTTAATTCTTCTAAAACATTCATACTTAGTCCTCTGAATCCTGTACAGGTTCCTCAACATGATGTTCATTGTCATACTGTGTTACTTCGTCAATCAGTTTTGACATATTGACACCGTATTCAATGGACTGGTCCAAAATAAAAGTAATTTCCGGTGTGTTGCGCAGATTGATATTCTTTGCAAGCTGCCTGCGGATATATCCTTCTGCACTTTTCAACCCTTTCATCGTGTCTTCCTGGGATTCTTTGTCCCCAAGGACACTGATATATGCTTTACAGGTTTTTAAATCCGGGGCAACCTCCACGGATACCACCGAGGTCATCGGGTTTATCCGCGGGTCTTTGATTTCTCCCCTGATAATGTTACTGAGTTCCTTTAATACTTCACCATTAATTCTGGTGTTTTTTACACTGTTTTTACGCATTCTAAAAACCTTATGCCCTTTCTAAAACTTATCTAGGCACTTCTACCATTTCATAAGCTTCAATGATGTCGCCTTCCTGAATGTCGTTAAATTTTTCAAATACAAGACCACATTCATATCCGGCCTTTACCTCTTTGACTTCATCCTTAAATCTCTTTAAGGAAGCAATCGGTCCTTCGTACGTCTTTTCGCCTTCTCTTGTAATGCGGACAGAAGCATTTCTTGTAATCTTACCGTCTGTTACAAATGAACCGGCAATGTTGCCGACACCGGATGCCTTGAAAATCTGGCGGATTTCAACATGACCGATAACCTGTTCTTCATAAATCGGCTCTAACATACCCCTTAAAGCGGACTCTACATCTTCAATTGCATTGTAGATAACGCTGTATAACCTTAAATCAACCTTTTCACGTTCTGCAACGATTCTTGCCTGATTATCCGGCTTAACATTAAAGCCAATGATAATTGCATTGGAAGCGGAAGCTAAAACAACATCGGATTCGTTGATATTACCAACACCGCCGTGGATAATCTTAACTACAACTTCTTCGTTTGAAAGCTTTACAAGACTCTGCTTTACAGCTTCTACCGAACCCTGTACGTCGGCTTTGATAATAATACCAAGTTCCTTTACATTACCTGCCTGAATCTGTTCGAACAATGCATCTAAGGATACCTTGTGCTTTGTATCGTCTAAGAGCTTCTTTCTGCCTTCGCTGATAAAGGTTTCTGCAAAGTTTCTGGCTTCCTTATCAGAATCCATTGCAACGAGAATTTCACCGGCATTCGGCACGTCATTTAAACCGAGAATTTCAACAGGAATAGAAGGTCCTGCTTCTCTTACACGGTGTCCCTTATCATCTACCATCGCTCTGATTTTACCATGGCATGCACCGGCTGCTACATGGTCACCAACCTTTAATGTACCCTTCTGTACAAGTACGGTTGCAACCGGACCGCGTCCCTTATCCAGTTCAGCTTCAATTACGATACCTCTTGCCTTACGGTTCGGATTTGCCTTTAATTCCTGTACCTCTGCGGTTAAAAGAATCATTTCCAGTAAGTCATCAATACCTTCCTTTGTATGTGCGGATACCGGTACGAAAATGGTTGAACCGCCCCAGTCTTCCGGAATCAGTTCGTATTCTGTCAGTTCCTGCTTTACCTTTTCGATATTGGCACTCGGCTTATCAATCTTGTTGACAGCAACGATAATTTCAACACCTGCTGCCTTTGCATGGTTGATGGCTTCAATTGTCTGAGGCATGACACCGTCATCTGCCGCAACAACCAGAATGGCAATATCTGTTGCCTGCGCACCACGCATTCTCATGGCTGTAAACGCTTCATGACCCGGTGTATCAAGGAATGTAATCAGGTGATCATTGATTGATACCGTATACGCACCGATTTTCTGTGTGATACCGCCGGATTCTTTAGCCGTTACGTGTGTTTCACGGATAGCATCCAGCAATGATGTCTTACCGTGGTCAACGTGACCCATAACACAGACTACAGGTGGTCTTGTAACCTGTGTATCTTCTGCTTCATCATCTTCCCTTAACAGTTCTGCAATAACATCAACCTTTTCTTCGTGTTCGCAGATGCAGTTAAATTCAAGTGCGATTTCTTCCGCTGTATCATAATCCACTTCCTGATTGATTGTTACAATTTTTCCCTGCATAAACAGCTTCTTTACAACAACGGACGGCTGGACTTTCATCTTATCTGCCAGTTCCTTGATGGTTAAGCTGTCCGGCAGAACCAGCTGCTTAATGGTTTCTTCTTCTTTTTCTACCGGCTTGTTTACCTTCTTGTTTGCCTGGCTGTTTGCGAACTTCAGATTTTCTTTTTCTTCATCTTTTCTTCTGTCGTTCTTCTTGTTGTCCCTTCTGGACTCTGGCTTTCTTGCATCCGGTTTGGTTTCAAACAGAAAATCATTCTTTGGCAGACTTTCTTTTCTGTCACGGTCATTTCTGCGTCCGCTGTTTCCACCCTGTCCATTGCGGTCATTTCTATAGCCGTTATTTCCACCGCCGTTTCCGTTGCGGTCATTTCTATAGCCGTTATTTCCGCCACCGTTTCCGTTGCGGTCGTTTCTGTCATTTCTGTAACCGTTATTTCCGCCGCCGTTTCCATTACGGTCGTTTCTGTAGCCGTTATTTCCGCCGCCGTTTCCGTTGCGGTCGTTCCGATCATTTCTATAGCCGTTATTTCCGCCACCGTTTCCGTTGCGGTCATTTCTGTCATTTCTGTAACCGTTGTTTCTGTCGCCGTTTCCGTTGCGGTCGTTCCGATCGTTTCTGTAGCCGTTATTTCCGCCGCCGTTTCCATTGCGGTCATTCCGATCGTTTCTGTAACCGTTGTTTCCGCCGCCGTTTCCGTTACGGTCATTTCTGTAACCGTTATGTCTGTCTCCGTTTCCGCTACGGTCATTTCTGTCACGGTCGTTACGGTTGTTGTCACGGTTTCCGGCATAGTTATTTCTACCGTTTTCGTTTCTTGGTGTATCTGATTTTCTGTTGTTATTCTGATTGTTATTTCTATTATTCATCTGATTATCGTTCTTTGTCTGATTCTGATTTCCCTTTCTTGTATCATTTCCCGGTGCTTTTGTACTATTCTGCGGAAAATACACCTGTGAAATATGGGACTTTTTATCTTCCTGCTTTGCTTCTGTCTTTGGTTTTTCCGGCTGTGCCGCCTTTTTACCGAACTTGCTGCGGATAGACGTGATTTCTGAGTCTGTCAGACCGTTGGAAGCGGTATACTTCTTTGTGTCGTTACTCAATGTTTCTATAATTTCTTTTGATGATATATTTAACTCTTTTGCCAATTCATGAACTCTCATATTTGCCATTTAACCTCTCTTCCGAACAACCGCTTACATCTGCTGCTCCAAACCATTTTTTAAATGCTTTTCGATTGTATTTCTAAAGCCTTCATCTACGACTGCGAGTGATGCCCGAAACTGTTTGCCGATTGCATGACCAAGTGTTTCTTTGTCACTGTAAAAGTAAACAGGCACCTCATAAAATGCACACATATTTGTAAACATCTTCTTTGTATTTTCCGATGCATCTCCTGCAACAATAACCAGTGCGGCTTTCCCGGTCTTGACTGCCTTTTCTGTTGCAAATTCTCCGCTTACGATTTTTCCTGCTTTCTGCGCAAGTCCGATCATTGCTAATGCCTTATCCTGCTTCAATATTTTCCAGCTCCTTTGCCAACTTGTCATACACAGACTTTTCTATCGGCATTTTAAAGGAACGTTCCAGTCCCTTTGATGCCACAGCCTTTGCAAAACAATCCGCATTAGGACATATATATGCACCTCTGCCGTTTTTCTTGCCTGTCACATCAATGATAATGCCTTCCGTATCTGTTTTTAAGATTCTGATTAAATCTTTTTTATTCTTCATTTCACGACAGCCTATGCACTGTCTTTGAGGAATCTTTTTTGTTCCGGCCAAATAAATCACTCCCTGATCTTTTATTCTTCTTCACTCAATGTAAGTTCAACGTCTTCTTCGTCACCGGCTGTTTCGTCGATGTCTTCATTTGCCTGTGCTTCACTCTTAATATCAATGCCAAAGCCTGTAAGCTTCGCTGCAAGTCTTACGTTCTGTCCTGATTTGCCGATTGCAAGAGAAAGCTGCTGTTCTGAAACGATGATTTCCGCTTTCTTTTCTTCGTCATCTGCTGTTGCGGATACAACCTTTGCCGGACTTAACGCATTGACAATTAACTGTGCCGGATTTTCATCCCATTCGATAATATCAATCTGTTCATTGCCCAGTTCATTAACGATTGCCTTTACTCTCGCACCGTTTACACCGACACATGCACCAACCGGATCAACATTCGGTGCTTTTGCACGGACTGCCATTTTAGTTCTTGAACCGGCTTCTCTTGCAATACCCATAATTTCAACAATGCCGTCTTTGATTTCCGTTACTTCTTCTTCAAAAAGGCGTTCTACAAGCTGTGGTGATGTTCTTGATACTCTTACCAGTGTCCCCGGTTTTTCTTTGTTGGAAACGCTTACAACATAAAGTTTAATTCTGTCGCCGCGTTCAAAGGTTTCACCCTTTACCTGATCACTGACCTTTAAGGTTGTCTGTGTTCTTCCGATGTCTACCAAAACATTACCCTTTTCATCAATTCTTTGTACAATTCCTGTGATGATTTCTTTTTCCTTTGAATGGTATTCATTGTAAAGTGCTGCCTTTTCTTCTTCACGAATCTTCTGTACAATTGTACCCTTTGCATTCTTTGCCGCACGTCTTGAAAATTCTTCTGATTTTACCTCTACGGTAACAATGTCACCAATCTGGCAGTTTGGCTTAATCTTTCTTGCATCGGCAAGGGAAATCTCTGTTGCAGAAATATACTTTTCAGTATTTTTTCTGGAATTGCTTCCTTCTTCCGGTTCCGGAACAGATACTTCTTCAACGACCTGTCTGTCTGAATAAATGTGGAAGTCCCCTGTGATTCTGTCTAATACAACACGGCCGTTTTCTACAGTGTTAAACTGTGTCTTATATTCATCCATCAGTGATTTTTCAATTGCCTCAAACATCACTTCCTTGCTGATTCCGTTTTCTTTTTCAAGCGCATCAAGTGCTGCTATTAATTCTTTACTCATAATTTCCTCCATTTGGCCTTGCGGCATCGTTTATTCTTTATTATTAATCACAAAATGCAAGACGAATCATTGCCAGATTCGCTCTTTCAAATGTCTTTTCTTCATCCTTTTCAAATGCAAGTGTTACTGTTTTTTCATCGTATGCTTTTAACACGCCTGTAAATTCTTTCTGTTTGTCTTCGGCACGGTAAAGCTTAATATCAATTAATTTTCCAATGCTTCTTTGATAATCTTTTTCTTTCTTTAACGGTCTTAACAACCCCGGAGAACTGACTTCAAAAATATACTGATCCGGAATATAGTTTTCTTTGTCAAGGACTTCATTAAATTCTCTGCTGATTACCTCACAGTCATCTACGGTAATGCCACCTTCTTTATCGATGTAAACTCTCAAGTACCAGTCACTGCCCTCTTTCACATATTCCACATCAACCAGCTCAAAATGATGCGCATCAATGAACGGTTGAATGAGCTGCTCTGTTTTTTCTTCGTAGCTTATCTTTCTACCCATTTATTCATCGCCTTTCCATTATTTTAAATCGCAGGAATTCCCGCCTGTCAGTCCGCCTGTATTATGCCTAACAACGAAAGAGTGGACATTTCTGCCCACTCTTTCCAGAACACTATAATACAGAATAGCTAATAGGGGAGTCGAACCCCTGTCTTCGCCGTGAGAGGGCGACGTCTTGACCACTTGACCAATTAGCCATATTCCTGTAACTGTATGCCGTATTTACAACGTGCGTTTAACAGTACTTTCATATAATACACTTTTTTTATGCACATTGCAAGCACTTTTTTTATTTTTTTGCATTTTCTTTTATTTCAGGCAAAAAATAACGGGCATCTTCCGGGATAAGGAATTCCCATGCCCTGCTGCTGCCCGTTCTGTTTATAAATTTAAAACCGCTTTTGTATTTTTCTTTAAAAGATTGCAAAAAGTGCGCTGAAAAGTCCTGCACTGGCAGCACCCATGACAATACCTGCCAGAAGCACACCGCCCAATACGGCAAGTACACTCTTTTTAAATCCCATATCAAGAAAACTGGCTGCCAATGTTCCTGTCCATGCACCTGTACCCGGAACCGGAATACCCACAAATAAAAGCAGTGCGATAAATAACCCGTTTCCTGCTTTTTCTTTCAGCTTCTGTCCGCCCTTGTGACCTTTTTCAATACAGAAGGTAAAAAACTTACCAATGTATTTTTTATCCTTGCCCCACTCAAGCACCCGTCTTGCAAAAAGGTAAATAATCGGAACCGGAAGCATGTTGCCGATAACACAGATGATGTAGGACTGTAATAACGGCAGCTGGAAGCCCTGCGAAATCGGAATCGCACCTCGCAATTCTACGATTGGCACCATGGATACCAGAAAAATCATAAGATATTTTTTTAACATAAATTTAGTTTTCTCCATTCTCTCCGCATACACGGTTTATTTTATGCGCTGTGCACACAATCTATGTTACAAAAGTATACTGATAAAAGCAAGTATTTTTTTATTCGTGCATATGACGGAGGCTGTCTAAGAACAGCGGCTTGTTGGCGAAGCGGAACAGTTCCCTTGCGTATGGATAGTTGATGATTTTCATGGCATCGTCTTCCGTCGCAAAGACGTTCATGGCACTGTCAACATATACGTTTTGCAGGCTCATGTCGCTGACTGCAAAAACGGAATCGCACAATACCAGCTTACAGTCATACGCATCGTCCGGATTGACCGTGATTTGTGCCTGCGGACTGATTTTTAAAATCCGCTCCGCAAGATCGTAGGAAAAATCTTCTCCCTGACCGCGTTCTAAATAAATACACTGCTTTCCCGCCAGCACTTCACGCAGTGCCGTATCTTTGCAGTCCACTTCAAATATCCGTCCGTCTGCCGCTTTTCCGCGGACACCGTGAATCGCATCATCATAGGCAAACATGACTGTTTTTGCCTTGTTATACTCACCGCGGTACATGCCTTCATACTGCACTTCAAACACAGAATTTAAAAAGGTATCACACATTTTCTCCCATTCATCCTGCGGGGTATATTTCATAAAGAAATAAATCCAGTTGCGCCACGCATAATATGTTGGAAATGTGTTGACGACCTCTTTTTTTGCGCCCATGCGGTGAAGCACCACGGAACTGCCGACTGATGCCACTTTGTAACCTGCAAGGTTACAGCGGTATCCCCACTCGGTATCGTCCCAGTAGAGAAAATTATCTTCCGGCATCAGTCCGATTTCATCTATCAGACTTTTCCGCACCATCAGAGAGCAGGCGGCAACCGCATCGGAATATTCGACATCGGGAATTCCGTCTGCATCGGTTTTCCCAAGGAATTTGGCTTCGGTACAGTAGTCTTTAAAATCCACAATCTGTCCGAACTGCTGGATAACACCCGGATTTTCCATGTGATACACGCGCGAACCTGCCATACCACTGTCCGGGTGCGTGTCTAAAAACGCCACCAGTTCACCCATTGCATTTTCATCAACCAGTACATCATTGTCCAGACAATACAGATATTCGTATCCTTTTTCCAAAGCTTTGCGCAATCCGGTATTGAATCCGCCCGAACCGCCAAGATTCTCTGTATTGACAAGCACCGTTACCTGACTGCCGTATTTTTCACGGATTGCTTCTGCCGAACCGTCTGACGAAGCATTATCTACAACATATAAATCATAGTCTGTGTATTTCGATTCCAGCACTGACTGGATACAATTTAACACATCTTCTTTTTTATTAAAATTACAAATTACCGCTCCTACACGTTTCATACATTCTCCTTTTCTGAGCGACTTTGTCGCGAATACAGCGATGAGAAATTCGCACAGGCGATTTCTCATCTGCTATCAAAGTTGTTTGTTTTCGCCCAGAAACAAACAACCATATGAAAAATCAGCACATCAGTGTGATTTTTCATATTTACTCTCTTTTCCTATAAATCAAACAGCGACAGCTGGTTGCTGTCTGCCATTCCCTGTAACAGCCCCAGATCGCTTAATTTTTCAATAACCGTCTGTCCGACCTTTGCACGCTGGCGCAGGTCGTCTTTGGATAAGAACTCGCCGCCCCTTGCCGCAATCTCTATGGATTCCCCGGCGACTTCACCAACCTTGTCGATGACTTTAAAGGACGGCATGATTTTTCCGTCAATAATCTGGAATGACCGTGCCTTTGCCTGATACAGATTAATCGGTGTAAAATCAAATCCACGTGCATACATTTCCTGCACGATACGCATATCCTTTAACTCGTCTTCTTCGGCATTGGTCAGCTGGTTTTCGGCTTTTCTCGCCTTGTAATCCGCAAGGAAATATTCCAGCTTATCCCTGCCCATTGCCATTTTTTCGTAGTCAAACGCATTGGCACGGATACTAAAGTACGCGCAGTAATACGCAAGCGGATAAAAAACCTTGCAGTAAGCCACGCGCCATGCCATCATAACGTAAGCCGCCGCATGGGCTTTCGGGAACATGTACTTAATCTTTTTACACGACCAGATATACCAGTCCGGTACATCATGCGCACGCATGACTTCTTCCTGTTCCGGTGTCAGGCCTTTCCCCTTACGCACCTTTTCCATGATTGTGAACGCCTGTTCACTCTCCAGTCCCTTCTGAATCAGATAGACCATGATATCATCACGCGTACAAATCGCCGTGGAAATGGTTGCCTTTCCCTCTTTGATAAGAGTCTGTGCATTGCCAAGCCATACATCGGTACCGTGGGCCAGACCGGCAATACGGACCAGATCCGAAAAATACTGTGGTTTGGTGTCAATTAACATCTGCATGGCAAAATCCGTACCGAATTCCGGTATACCGAGCGCCCCCAGCTTACAGCCGCCGATGTCTTGTGGTGTAATTCCAAGTGCTGATGTATTCTGAAACAGTGACATGACTTCTTTGGAATCCAGCGGAATTTCAAGTGGGTCAAGCCCCGTTAAATCCTGTAACATACGAATCATCGTCGGGTCTAAATGTCCTAAAATATCGAGTTTTAACAGGTTGTGGTCAATGCTGTGGTAATCGAAATGGGTCGTTGTAATCGACGTTTTCATATCATTAGCAGGGTGCTGTACCGGTGTAAAGGAATGAATTTCCTCACCGATTGGCAGTACAACGATACCGCCCGGATGCTGTCCGGTGGTTCTTCGGATATCCGTACACCCCTCTGAAATACGCTCAATTTCACACCGGCGCTTTACAATCGGATGGCCTGTTTTTTCGGATTTATCCGCAAAATATTTCATTACAAAGCCGTATGCCGTCTTTTCGGCAACCGTACCGATTGTTCCCGCTTTAAATGTCTGTCCTTTTCCAAAGATAACCTCGGTAAATGCGTGTGCCTTACTCTGATATTCATTGGAAAAGTTTAAGTCAATATCCGGCTCTTTATTTCCCTTAAATCCAAGGAATGTTTCAAACGGAATGTCAAATCCGAGTTTATTAAGCTTATGTCCGCAGTTTGGACAGATTTTATCGGGCATGTCACACCCCGCACCGCCCGCAAATTTCTTAACGTCTTCCGAATAAAATTCATTGTAAAAACATTTCGGACACAGATAATGCGGACTTAAGGGGTTTACCTCCGTAATACCCGCCATGGTTGCCGCAAAGGACGAACCGACCGACCCCCGCGAACCTACCAGATAACCGTCATCATTGGACTTCCACACCAGCTTCTGCGCAATGATGTACATTACGGAATAGCCGTTTGAAATAATGGAATTTAATTCCCTGTCCAGACGCTCCGTTACAATCTGCGGAAGCTCTGGACCGTAAATTTCATGCGCTCTGTCATGACAGATTTTACGCAGCATTTCATCGGAATTTTCAATGACCGGCGGACACTTATCCGGGCGTACCGGAGAAATTTCCTCGCACAGGTTCATGATTTTATTCGTATTTTCCACGACAATCTCATAGGCTTTTTCACTGCCTAAGTAGTCAAACTCGTGCAGCATTTCCTCCGTGGTATGCAGATACAGCGGTGCCTGATTGTCCGCGTCGTCAAAGCCCTTTCCCGCCATAATGATACGGCGGTAGATTTCATCTTCGGGATTTAAAAAATGCACGTCACACGTTGCCACAACCGGCTTGTGAAATTTCGAGCCGAGTGCCACGACCCTGCGGTTTAAATCACGCAGGTCTTCTTCATTCTGCACATAGCAGTCTTCTTTTTCTATCATAAAGTGGTTGTTGCCAATCGGCTGAACCTCCAGATAGTCATAGAAGTTTACAATTCTTGCAATTTCCGCATCGGAACGGCCACTTAACATCGCACGGAATAACTCTCCGGCTTCACACGCACTTCCAACAATCAGCCCGTCACGGTATTGGTTGACAAGACTTTTCGGAATTTTCGGAAAACGGCTGAAATAGGTCAGGTGGGACGCTGAAATCAGACGGTACAGATTGATTCTGCCCGTTTCATTTGCCGCCAAAATAATACAGTGGTACTGATGCAGCTTGCGGATGGAATCCACATCGAGCTTACCCTTTTCATTGAGCATTTCCAAATCAAAAATGTCCCGCTCCTTTAACATTTCAACCAGTTTGATAAAGGCATCTGCCGTTGCGCCCGCATCATCGACCGCCCTGTGGTGGTTTTCCAGGGATACACCCAGATGCTTGCAGAGCGTATCCAGCTTATAATTGTGCAGGTTCGGTATGACAAACTGTGCCAAAAGTACCGTATCCAGAATTGTATTGTTTACGGTAATCCCCTGTTTCTGCGCCTTGTTGGCAATAAAGCTGGTATCAAATTCCGCGTTGTGTGCTACCAGTACGGCATCGCCGCAGAAGTCCAGAAACTCTTTTAAGACCGTTTCTATGGTTGGTGCCGAAAGCACCATGGCATCAGTGATACCGGTCAGCTTCTCAATTCTGAACGAAATCGGTATCTGCGGATTGACAAAAGTGCTGAACTTGTCCACGATTTTTCCGTCCGTGATTTTTACCGCACCGATTTCAATAATGCGGTCGGCTTCCGCCGAAAATCCGGTGGTTTCCAGGTCAAATACGACATATGTATCCGTAAACTGCTGTCCCTTTGGATTTGTAACAATCTGCTTGGTATCGTCTACAAGATAGGCTTCCACACCGTAAATCAATTTAAAATCCAGCTTCTCGCCTTTTTTCTTATAATCGCCCTGAATATCTTTTAATGTATGATAGGCTTCTGTAAATGCCTGTACAACGCCGTGGTCTGTAATCGCAAGGGCTTTGTGTCCCCAGCGGATTGCCTGCCGCATGATGTCACTGACACTTGATACCCCGTCCATATCACTCATCTTGGTATGGCAATGCAACTCTACTCTTTTGTTAAGGGCAAGGTCGTTGCGCACTTCACGGTTGTCGTAAGACTTGCGGATACCGGACACGTTTGCAATGGAAATTTCCTGGTCGTAGCGGTCAAGCGCCGCAATACCTTTGACTTTGATAAAATTTTTCTTTTTGATAAATTCCCGCATTTCCGGAAGCTGTTCGTTGCGGACAAAGATTTTTACCGTAATGGTATCCGTAAAATCCGTGATGTCAAACATCATAATCGTCCGCTCATTGCGGATTTCCCGCTCCTCGACCTTCCGGATCATGCCGGAAATAACGACTTCTCCAAGCGCCGTGTCAATCTGTTCTATCGGCATCGGTTCTTCATCAAAATCCCTGCCGTATAAAACGTCATCATTAGACGGTTTTTTATAAAATTTATCATTTCTTGAAAAGCTTCTGTTTTCCTGTCCGCCAAAGCTTTTGCCCTGTATAGGGCCTGCCGCCTTTGCAGCTGTCTGTGTGGCCGCTTCTTTGCCTGCGGCTTTTTTCTTATTTTCCGCACCGGACTTTTTTTCCAGAACCGCAGCTGCCGCCGCGGCAGGACTGCCCGTTGCTGCTTCCATTTTCTGCTGAATCTGCTTTACACGCAGGTTTAACTTATGCTCGTTTTCTTTCTGATAGTGGCTGCCGTTTTTCGTCTTATAGCGGTATACCACATCAATCTCAAAACCGAAGCGGTTTAAGAAAACCTTATGAAAATAATCTGCCAAAGAATCCGCATAGGTTCTTGCAAGGAAGCTGTCCTCCAGTTCTAAAACCAGACGGTCTTCTTCCTCAAATTCCCAGGACGAGTTTTTCAGCAGATTATATTCCAGTGTCCAGTATTTTTCAAGTTCAAATAAAATACTGTCATAGTATACTTCCATAATCGTTACCGGCGTGTACTGCTTGGACAAATGATACCGGTCGATAATCCGCACGTCCATATTTTTCATGCGGAATACCTGCTTTTTTAAGGCATCCTCTGTTTTATAAATGACAGGCTTTCCTATCAGCCTGTCACTTTTTAAATATACACGCGCAAGCGTATTGGTCGATGTTTTGGATACTCTTGTCACTTCCGTATCTGCCAGATAACTGCCCAGTTCCTCCGGCAGTCGGAGTGTTTTAAATACTTCAAAAAATTTATACACCTGTACCACCCCAATGGTCTAATTCGTACTTTAAGGTTGAAAGCAGTTCGTCTTCCGGTACTTTGCGCACCACTTCTCCGTGTTTGATTAACACACCACAGCCGTCACCGCCTGCAATGCCCAGATCCGCTTCCTTTGCTTCACCCGGTCCGTTGACAACACAGCCCATGACTGCCAGTTTTAAATCGTAATCATAAGAAGACACCATTTCTTCTACCTGCTTTGCCAGTCCGATCAAGTCAATGCGCGTTCTGCCGCAGGTCGGGCAGGAAACAACTTCAATGCCGCCTTTGCGAAGCCCCAGTGTCTTTAAAATAATCTTTGCCGCTTCCACTTCTTTGACCGGATTATCCGTCAGTGAAACACGGATGGTATCGCCGATTCCCTGATTCAAAATCAGTCCCAGTCCGAGTGCAGATTTAATGCTTCCTGAAAATGCCGTACCGGATTCTGTAATGCCGACATGCAATGGATATGCTATTTTTTGTGCAATCAATTCATGGGCTTTGACACACATCATGACGTCGGAAGATTTGATACTGACAACCAGATTGTCATATCCCTGCTCCTCAATCATATGTACCTTGTCAATCGCACTCTCCACAATACCTTCTGCCGTCACACCGTGATATTTTTCTACCAGTTCTTTTTCCAATGAACCGCTGTTGACACCGACACGGATTGGAATATTGCGCTCTTTCGCCACGTCCACTACGGCTTTAATCTTATCGGCACCGCCGATATTGCCCGGATTGATACGGATTTTATCCGCACCGTTTTCCATTGCCGCAATCGCCATGCGGTAATCAAAATGAATATCCGCAACCAGCGGAATATGAATGTATTTTTTGATTTCCGAAACCGCTTTTGCCGCTTCAATGGTCGGCACGGTACAGCGGATAATTTCACAGCCCGCTGCCTCCAGTTCCAGTATCTGTCTGACCGTTGCTTCTACATCTTCCGTATGGGTATTGGTCATGGACTGAATCAGCACCGGATTTCCGCCGCCGATTTTTTTATTGCCGATTGTTACTGTTTTCGTATGTTCCCTAAACATCTTACTCTCCTATTTTTGCAGACATTTTACTGCCGAATCTAAAACAACCCTCTGATATCTTTAAACATGACATAGACCATTAACAGCATTAAAAGTATCATGCCCACAAAATGCACCATGCCTTCATGCTCTTTTTTAACCGGTTTGCCGCGCAGCACCTCCAGAATAAAGAAGACAAGACGTCCTCCGTCCAGTGCCGGGAGCGGCAGAAGATTCATGACACCTAAGTTGGCACTAATCATAATGGCAAGACTGAATAATGTCATTAAAACTGCTACCGTACCTGCCGGTTTACTGCTTTCCACAACAGAGCTCATAACACTGACCGTTCCTACCGGTCCTGTCAAATCGTTAATACCGACCTGTCCCGTAAACATCATGCCAAGACTTTCAATAACAATTTCAATCCAGTAGCCAACTTCCTTAAATGCGCAGACAATCGTCTGTGCCGGAGATAATTTGACATACTCTCCGTATGATGCCAGCCCTGTATAATAGCTTTCCTGTTCGACAAGCTGCGGTGTAACCGCAAGTGTCACCTGATTCCCGTTACGGCTTACCACAACCGATAACGTTTCCCCTGTAGACCGGTTTAAATATTCGGTAAACTGTGTACTGTTTTCCATGGCAATGCCGTCTACAGAAAGAATAATATCCTTTGCCTGCATGCCGCCCGCTTCTGCCGGGGAATCCTTTGTCACGCTCTGAATTGTACAGTCCGGTTCGATGACAACACCCATTTTATAAGAGCTGAGTTTCGTATACTGCGGTGTCAGCTGCGTTGTATACTTCTGTCCGTCCCGCTCATACGTAATATTCATGGTCTTTGCCGCATTATAATAACGGTAAAATGAATATTCTCTCGAACAGCTCATCTTATCGCCGTTAATTTTTAAAATGGTATCGCCCTCTGCAAGTCCTGCTTCCTGCGCCGGTGAATTGTCATAAACCTTATCAACGGTACATAAATCATAACCGTCCACACCGATCATAATAATGGATAAAATCAGTGCCAGCAGAAAATTAAACAGCGGACCTGCTGCGATAATGGCAATTCTCGACCACACGGATTTATTGGAAAATGCACGGTCCGCATCGTATTCTTCTTCAAGTGTCTTTGCCTTGCCGTCCTTTTCGTCTGCCTGTTCGTCCTCATCTTCATCGGTCTGGGCTTCCATAAACTCATCGCCCAGCATCATGCACGAACCGCCAAACGGAAGCAGTTTGATACTGTAAACGGTTTCTCCCTTTTTAAAATGAATCAGCTTCGGACCAAATCCCAGTGCAAATTCCAAAACTGTTACGCCATTTGCTTTTGCCACAATAAAATGTCCGAACTCATGTACGATAATAATGACACTTAAAACGAGTATGGCAAGTATTACATTTACTATCAACCTCTGCCTCCTTTATTTACCAACGGCTCTCAAGCAGTTCCGTCACGGCACGTTCCGTTTCCAGAATCTGTGCTACGTCCGGATTTTCTTTAAACGCGGTCTGCTCCATTGCATATGCAATCATTTCCGGTATATCCAGATATGCAATTTCACGGTTTAAAAACTTGCGGACTGCCACTTCATTTGCCGCATTAAACGCCGTCGGAATATTACCGCCCTGTGATGCCGCTTCATAGGCAAGCTTTAAGCCCCTGAAATTTTCAAAATCCGGTTTTTCAAATGTTATTTTACCCAGTTCAAAGAAATCTACGCGCCCGGTATTGAGCGGTCTTCTCTCCGGATAATACAGCGCATACTGAATCGGCAGACGCATATCGGGACTGCCAAGCTGTGCCATAATGCCGCCATCCACAAACTGCACCATGGAATGAATAATGCTCTGCGGCTGGATAACAACCTGCACCTTTTCTGCCGGTACGTCAAACAGCCACTGCGCTTCCATCACTTCCAATCCTTTATTTACCATAGTGGAAGAATCTATCGTAATCTTTTTACCCATAGACCAGTTTGGGTGGTTAAGTGCATCTTCCACCGTTACATTTTTTAAATCCGCAATTGTCTTTCCGCGGAACGGTCCGCCGGAAGCCGTCAGCAGAATCTTTTCTGCCTGCTTTTTATTTTCACCGTTTAATGACTGGAATATTGCGGAATGTTCGCTGTCTACTGGATAGATATGTACGTTTTTTTCTTTGGCAAGCGGCATAATGATGTGTCCCGCCGTTACCAGTGTTTCCTTGTTTGCCAGTGCAATGTCTTTTCCCGCTTCAATTGCGCGGATAGTCGGTACAATGCCCATCATGCCGACAACTGCCGTCAGCACAATATCTGCTGAAGCGATTGTCGCCGCTTCGATTAATCCTTCACTGCCGGAAACAATACGTACGTCCATATCCGCCAGCTCTGTCTTTAAATCGCCTGCCAGTTTTTCACTGCCGATGCAGACCAGTTCCGGCTTAAATTCACGTGCCTGTGCTGCCAGTTCTTTGACCCTTGTTCCTGCTGCCAGCGCCGCAACTTTAATATCTTTATTTCTTCTGATTACATCCAGTGTCTGTGTCCCGATAGAACCTGTAGAACCCAGTAACGAGATTGTCTTCATTTTTTCCTCTTTTCTGCGCCCAAAACAGCGCTTCTGTCTTATCTGTCCGATAAAATCTTCTGACATTTAAAATCTATAAAAACTGATTGATTAAATACACCGCCCAGTAAACCGCCGGTGCCGTAAAAATAACACTGTCAAAGCGGTCTAAAATGCCACCGTGTCCCGGAATCAGTGTTCCGTAATCCTTGACATCGTGGTTTCTTTTAATCGCTGATGCCGCCAAATCACCTACAATCGCAAAAAATGCGCCGATAAAGCTTGCTGCCGCAAATGTCACAACCGGGTAAGCAATTACACCGGACATATGCGGACTTACAAGAAAGCCGTAAATACCGCCAATCACCGCTGATGCTACAACACCGCCGATACCGCCTTCAACCGATTTTTTCGGTGAAAGCTTCGGCGCCATTTTATGTCTGCCGAAAAATACCCCTGTAAAATATGCAAAGGTGTCATTTACCCATGAAGCCGCAAATATCAGCCATACGGTGTAAATGCCGTCATGATAGGTACGCACCTTATAAATGTAAGAAAGCAGCATTGCCACATAGACAAGTCCTAAAAGGGTAATGCACACATTTTCCGTGCGGTACTTCGGAAAGGCAAAGACATAGACTGCCATAACCGCCATAACGGCTGCTGCCAGTACCAGTAAAAGATACTCATCCCGTCCTGCCCCGATACAGATATAATACAGTATACACGCTATGTATCCTGCATATGCCATGACTGTCTTTTCCATATGAATGACACGGTACAGTTCAAACATTCCAATCAGTGCAATCATCAGATTTAATCCGAATAAATACCAGCTTCCGCATACCAATGCCGAAGCCATAATAATTACCAGAACAATTCCGCTTAAAATTCTTGTTTTCATTGTCCTATTCCTCCGTTACACCGCCATATCTGCGTTCTCTTTTATTATATTTCTCAAACGCACGAATCAATTCCTCTTTATTAAAATCCGGCCAGTGTACATCTGTAAAGTAAAATTCCGTATAGGCAAGCTGCCACGGCAGATAATTGGAGAGACGCTGTTCACCGCTGGTGCGGATAAGTAAATCCGGATCCGGAAGTTCCCATGTATCCAGATTCTTAGAAATCATTTCTTCTGTAATATCCTCCGGGGCAAGTTCGTGGTTTGAAACCTTTGTGGCAAGCTTTCTCACCGCTCTTGTAATCTCATCCCTGCCACCGTAATTAATCGCAATCGTAAACTGCAAGCCGGTGTTGTTCTTCGTCTTTTCTTCGAGATTTTCAATGCTTTCGATAATATCTGCACTTAATTCCTCACGTCTGCCAATCACACGGCACCGTACATTATTTTTCATGGATTTTTTGACACAGTCCTTTAAATATGTACGCAGAATGGTCATCAGTGTTGAAACCTCCTCCGTAGAACGCTTCCAGTTTTCTGTTGAAAATGCATACACTGTAAAATATTTTACGCCTAAATCGTCTACAACCGTCAGCATATCTTCAACAACCTTACTGCCAACCTTATGTCCGTATGTGCGGGGCATGTGTCTTTGCTTTGCCCACCTGCCGTTTCCGTCCAAAATAACGGCAACGTGCTGCGGAATTTTTAATCCCAATGCTTCATTTAATGTATCCATATCTGCCTCATTCCTGCATTTTCCTGCTGCAATATTCATATCTGCCGATAACAAAAGTCTGAAACTGCATTCCACAGATTCTTTTTTTACTCCGTCATCTTCTATAAAAATGGAAATTGCCGCACTAAGGAATCCGATACATTCTTCTATGACCGGAACAATTCATGTATTTACCTTAGTGCGACAGCTTTTCCTATATTATACTGTAAGAATTTCTTTTGTCTTTTCGTCAATTGCTTTGTCAATCATATCTACATATTTATCTGTCAGTTTCTGAACTTCATCTTCCTTGCCTTTGAGTTCATCATCTGATAATTCTCCACCCTTGTTCATCTTCTTAAATGCATCATTGGCATCACGTCTGATGTTACGGATTGCAACCTTGGCATTATCACCCTTTTTCTTGATATCCTTTGCCAGTTCCTTACGTCTGTCTTCCGTCAGTTCCGGGAAAACCAGGCGAATAACCTTACCATCGTTATTCGGTGTAATACCTAATTCAGATACGAGAATTGCCTTTTCAATGTCTTTAATCAGGCTGGCTTCCCAAGGCTGGATCTGAATCATTCTGGCTTCCGGTACGGAAATGTTGGCAACCTGCTGTAAGGATGTCGGTGTTCCGTAATAATCCACCTTAATCTTATCTAAAATATGCGGATTGGCTCTTCCTGCACGGATCGTTGCGTAATCTTCCTGTAACGCATCTACGGATTTGCCCATTTTTTCTTCGAATTCTTTCATTTCGCTCATAATTACCTCACTGTGTTTTGTATTTTTCTTTCTACTATCTGTTTATCATATCTTTGACAATTAGTCAACTGTTACAACTGTTCCGTTGAATTTTCCTGTCATGGCATTTAAAATGCTGTTGTCCTCATTTAAGCCAAATACCATTAACGGCATCTTATTTTCCATGCACATAACGGATGCGGTCATATCAATAACACCAAGCTGCTTGTCAACAACTTCCTGAATGGAAATCTTGTCATACTTCTTTGCCTGTGGATTAATCTTCGGGTCACTGTCGTAAATGCCGTCAATCGCCTTTGCCAGTAAAATCGCATCCGCATCCAGCTCAATCGCACGAAGTACAATTCCCGTATCTGTAGAGAAGTACGGATGACCTGTACCGCCTGCAAAGAAAACGACCATGCCTTTTTCAAAATACTTGTTGGCTCTGTCCTTTGAGAACAGCTTTGTCATACTGCCACATTCAAACGGAGTTAAGATATTGGTCTTTAATCCTTCTGAACGGAAAATTTCTGACACGTAAATGCAGTTCATAATGGTTGCAAGCATACCAATCTGGTCTGCTTTTGTTCTATCGATGTTATCGTTTGAACGTCCTCTCCAGTAGTTGCCGCCACCGATTACTACACCGACATCAATTCCTTTATCAATAATTGCCTTGACCTGTCTTGCAATATCTGCAATCAGTGCATCATCATATCCTGACTTCTGCTCACCTGCTAATGCTTCTCCACTTAACTTTAAAATAACTCTTTTCATGTGTTTTAATTTCCTCTCTGCTGCTTTCGCGCTTTTTATTTCTTCATTACTGCCGGTATGCTGTTCTTTATGTATATCTGCTCCGGCAAGTCAGCTTCTGCCGTTAAATGTCTTCTGGCTTTTACTGCATATCCGTTTCTTCTGCCACCTCTGCCGGTTCTGCTTTTTGTTCTGCCTTTGCAAAAGGATTCTTCTGGAACACTGCCTCTGTATTGACATCACCGTAGCACTGGGAGCATCTGCCCTCAATGGTTGCACCGTTGTTAATCTGTACCGTCTTAAATTTCATATCGCCAACGACGATTGCTGTAGAATCTACAATAACAGGACCTTCGATGTCAATATTTCCCTTGACCGCACCTGCAATTACCGCAGAAGTTCCGTATAAATCACCGATAATTACAGTGCCTTTGCCAATCTTTACAGAACCGGTCGCGTGAATGTCACCTTCTATCTGTGCATCATTTGCAAACACTTCATTGGCGCCGATTGCACCGCGTACTACACCACTGACGGTTAATTTCCCCATACAGCTGACATCGCCTTCCACCGTACCATAGATATCAATAGAACCCGTAGAATCAAGATTACCTGTAACAGTCAGTCCCGCGGTAATGACTGCTGTTTCTTCTACTGAATCATCATCTAATATGTCCATATGCTCTATATCATTACTTCTTTCATTAATCACTCTGTCAATATCAGAACCCAGCTGTTCACTTTCAGATAACATTTCCTTTTTCTCCTCCAAAATATCCGGTTGAATGTCCGATTCAAAAAATTGTCTGGATTCATTTTTATTATCTTTAAATAAGCCCATTATTGTATACCTCCAACCACTTTGCATTACTTATATAAGTATATCATAAAACATCTGATAAATGAAGATGTTATTTTATTCTTTGATTTAGATAATGCATTTTTTCAGCATAACACAAAAGTCCCCAAACCGCCAGTCTTCCCGGCAATCTGAGGACTATTATGATTTATCTGTATTATCAGTGCATGATTTGAATCAAAGATTACTTTAACTGAGCTGCAACTTCTGCTGCGAAGTCTTCGTTCTTCTTTTCGATACCTTCACCTGTTTCAAAACGAACAAAGCCCTTAATCTTGATGTTTGCATTGTTTTCTTTTGCTACAGAAGCAACGTATGCAGATACGCTCTGCTTTCCGTCTTCAGCCTTAACGTATACCTGGTCAAGAAGGCAGATTTCCTTTAATTCCTTGTTGATACGTCCCTTAACCATACCTTCGATAATCTTATCGTTTGCATCTGGCTTTTCGTTCTTAGCTGCTGCTGTGATGATTTCTGTTTCTTTTGCGATGTAGTCTGCATCAACTTCATCTCTGTTTGTATACATTGGCTTTAAAGCTGCTGCCTGCATAGCTACGTTTCTAGCCATTTCTTCGATTGCAGGATTTACAACATCTGTTTCAACATCTACTAATACACCAATCTTACCACCCATATGAATGTAAGAAGCAATGAAACCGTTTGCTTCTTCTAACTGAGCGAATCTTCTGATCTTTAAGTTTTCACCGATTACGGCAATCTGTCCTGCTAAAGCATCAGCTACTGTCTTAGATGAATCCTTATTCCAGCTTTCTGCTAAGAATGCATCAATATCAGCTGCCTTTGTTGTTAAAGCCTGTGCTGCAACATCTTCAACATATGCGTTGAAATCTGCGTTCTTTGCAACGAAGTCTGTTTCTGAGTTTACTTCTACGATTGCTGCCTTAGTACCTTCAACTACAGTCTTTACAATACCTTCTGCTGCAATTCTGCCAGCTTTCTTAGCTGCCTTTGCCATACCGTTTTCTCTTAAATATTCTACAGCCTTGTCCATATCGCCGTCTGTGTTTGCAAGAGCCTTCTTACAATCCATCATACCTGCGCCTGTCATTTCTCTTAATTCTTTTACCATTGCTGCTGTAACTGCTGCCATTTGTAATTCCTCCACTTTCATTTATTAAAAAACTTTAAAAAATGCCTCAACCTGTTTCTTTCAGGCTGAAGCATTTTAGAGCTATAAATAATCTCTCAACTACTTATCAGCATTTCTATCTGTGTTTTGTGTAAATTAAGCTTCTTCTACAGCTTCTGCTTCTTCAGCCGGAGCTTCTTCTACACCCTGATTTGCTTCGATTACTGCATCAGCCATCTTAGAAACGATTAACTTAACAGCTCTGATAGCGTCATCATTACCCGGAATTACATAATCTAATTCATCCGGATCACAGTTTGTATCTACAATACCGATTAACTTGATACCAAGTGCCTGTGCTTCCTGTACACAGATTCTTTCCTTCTTAGGATCAACGATAAAGATTGCATCTGGAAGCTTCTTCATTTCCTTGATACCGCCAAGGTTCTTTGTAAGCTTATCCATTTCCTTCTTTAAGTTAATAACTTCCTTCTTAGGAAGAACATCGAATGTGCCGTCTTCCTGCATTGCTTCGATTTCTTTTAATCTGTTAATTCTGCTCTGGATTGTCTTGAAGTTTGTAAGCATACCGCCTAACCATCTTTCATTAACATAGAACATTCCACAACGCTGTGCTTCTGTTGCGATTGCATCCTGAGCCTGCTTCTTAGTACCTACGAAAAGAATTGTACCGCCATCTGCTACGATATCAGAAATTGCCTTGTAAGCTTCGTCAACCTTACCTACAGACTTCTGTAAATCGATGATGTGGATACCGTTTCTTTCTGTGTAGATGTACTCAGCCATCTTAGGGTTCCATCTTCTTGTCTGATGTCCGAAGTGAACACCTGCTTCAAGTAACTGCTTCATTGAAATTACGCTCATTTTAATACCTCCATGGTTTTGATTCTTTTATAGGCTTCTGCTCTTATAACCACCGGCGCGTATACCGGCACCAGCTATAAAATCCACCTATATGTTTTTTCACACGAATTGAATTATAACAATTCTTTTAAAATAATGCAAGCGTTTTTTTACATTTTTTTGCTAATGCTTCTGCTAACGGCTTGTAATGACATTCGCCAGATTTTCAAAAGAATCATTTTTCTTTACAATATGCGTTCCTGCAATCATTTTGGTTGAGTTGCCGGACGCTGCCATATAACCGATAAAACCATCTCTGTCACTGATAATCCCTGCTGACAGAAACATATCTGCCACCTGTGTCGCCGTATATCCGCTTCCGATTTCAATCTGCACCTCATCTCCCGGCAGATAAAGTGCTGCCCGGGTCTGCGGCTGGCCTTGTGTTTCCGGTTCTGATGCTTCTGTGGCTGCCATTGTTTCCTGACCGATTGTCGTTTCTTCCTGTGTAGTGGTTTCTTCCTGTACGGCAGTTGTCTGTTCTTTTGTTGTTTCTTCTTCCCGCTTTGTCGTTTCTGCCTGTGTATCCTTCTGGGTATAGGCAAGCACTGAACTTTCTGATGATGCCTGTTCTGTCCCTGTTACCAGCTTTTTATTGGCTGATGAAACTGCATTAGCAATCGAAAAAACAAGTGTTGTTGCCACTATTCCAATACCGGCTCCTCTTAAATAATATTTTAATTTCATTGCCATCCTCATTCTGCGCTCTGCTTTTCTTTTTCATGCAGTCCGATAATCAGACTGACCTCGCCAACGCCGATACCAAGCTGTTTTGCAATATCCCGCACCGTCATTCCCTTTCTGTAAAGGTATACAATGCTTTCCGGACTGCCGTCCTGTGGATTTTCCGGTATTTCATCAATTTCCGGCTCACCACTGACAATCGACTTTAACTTTCCTGCCTGATTTTTGGATTTGCCCTGTTCTTCTGAAATTCTTGCCTTTTCGTTGCTCTGCTTCACCAGTTCAGACAACCGTTCTTTTGCAACATCCCGCACGGTAGCGGTATATGCCGCGTTGTCCGTCTGTTCCTGCTGTGACGGCACTGCCTGCTGCACTGACGATACCGGTTCAGCTGCTATATCGTTCTGCATTTTTTTCACTTCATGCTTTGCAATGTTGACGTCTTTAACTGTATTCTTTACTTCCTTTGCCTTTTCATTGAGCATATCGTATAAAAATACGGCCTCATTGTGGCTTTTATTAATCTCACCCATCACCGTATCTGCATAATCGTTCATTTCCAAAATTTTTGTATTGGAAATTTTATCAAGAGATGCTTCCGTGCGTTCATTAATTGCATTGAGTTCTTCTGTCACCAGTTCATTGACCTGACGGCGGATTTCCTCTTTCTGTCCGTCGGACAACACTGTCTTTTCCGGTTGTTTTGCCTGCTCTGAAGTTTTTTGTTCATCTTCTGTAAGCAGAAAGCTTGCAGCAATACACAAAATTCCGCAGACAGCCAAAATGGCTTCCAGTATTACCATATGTTCCTCTTTTCCGTGTCTTTTCAAATTTTGATATCGATGTCTACGATTTCCTGTCCTTTTATAAAGAACTTTCCGTCTTTAGAACCCTTTTTACCCGGATGGTGTCCACCCGGATATTCATTCTGGCTCTTATCCTTGGCATCATACTTTTTCTGGTGGTTATCGGCATTCTCTTTATGCTGAACCTGTTCTGCTTTTGTATCTGTTTCTTTTTGAACCTGTGTCGTTATCGTCTGCTGTTCCACAACAGGCCTCTGGTTTTCTTCCTGTTTAATATGTGAAACTTCATTCATCTGCTGTACTACTGCAAAATCTACCGGCCTTACAATCATTTTCCGCTCCCATTCTGCTTTTATAATAAAGCGCTCTTAATGTCTGCCCGCTCTTTGATAAACTGACAATGGTCATACTTTTCTTTGATAAACATAAACTGATCACCAAATACAAGCTTCGTTCCTGCATACGCTGTTCCGTATACTTTAATTCTGGCATTGCTGTCTTCAGAAACAACCGACTGTAAATCTTCAAATTCTTTCTTCTGTTCTGCCAGTTCCTTATCAATTATCAGCATATTTTTCATAGTCCTTTGCAGCATTTCTTTTTTATCCTGTGAAAGTTCACCTTCTAAATCCTGCTTTTTACGCAATGCTGTTATAATCTGATTCAACTGTATTTTGTTCGTTCCCATTGTCTGAAGATTCTTTTGTAATTCGTCCAGACGTCTCTTGGCTGCCGGGTCAACACCGACACCAATAACCGTTGCCGTACCGAGTTCGTTGCCAATTACTTTTGCTTCAACCAGTATCATGGAACGGACTTCCCCACCGATAATCAGTCCTTTTTTGCCTGCCGCCTTAATGCTGCCTTTTGCATTGACCTTACTATGTAAAATAGAGTCTGTTTCAATACTGCCGCCCGCTTCTACCTGTTCTACAGATTCAAGGAATTTCGTAACGATATTGCCGCCCGCTTTAATGACTGCACGGTTCATCCCCTGCACACCACGGTTGAAAGTGATATTGCCGCCTGCGACAATTGTTGCACCTTCCACGATACCGCTTACTGCAATATCGCCGGTCGCTTTGACACTGAATCCCGCAAGGACATTACCTTTAATATTAATATTCCCCTGATAATCAATATCGCCGGTAGAATTATCTACATCGACAATTTCCAGTACATTGGATACAAATACTTTGTCATTTTCCAGAGTTACATGACCGCTGACACTGCTAATCAGCTGTAATCCGTCTTCCGAAACCGTCAGATCCCGCCCATGGCGGAAAATCACGTGTTTTACCTTTTTCGGCATGACCTTTCTTCCAAGCAGATCTTCTCCCGGTGTACCGCGGTCTTCCGGATGAAGCACGGCAACAACCTCACCCTGCCTGATGTGATTCACATTTTCAAGTGTATGGAAATCAACTGTACCATCATCGTTCATCTTTGGTGTCGGTTTTAATTCTGTATTGAATTTATATTCGATATAACCGTCACTGCCCTCTGTCGCTGCCGTTCCCACCGCAATCACATAACGGTGTCCGTAACGGCGGTGTGCCAGAAAATCTTTGACAACGTCTGTTTTAATTCCGTTTTTCACGCCCAGATGCTGGATATCTTTGATAATTTCATCTTCATCCAGCATTCCCGCACCTTCAAACGGCGGATAAAATACAGCTTCCATCTCCATTAAATCCGAACTCATGGTATATATGCCGAACTCCCGGCTCTCCAACGCTCCTGCATCTGAAACCTTTACCGTAAACGGTGCTTCTTTCGCTTTTGAAAAAGCTTCTTTCATCTTTACGGTGTCACAATCCATAATTTTCTTTTTATCCAGATAATATAATGCATCTGCCACTGTTGCCGGCTGTTCGCCGCTTTTCGGAGGATATACTGTAAAATACAACCCGTCCGGTTTTACTGAAAATTGAAAATACCCGCCAATACACTCTACCATATGCTTTCTCCCATCTGATGTATTTACGCCTGCACAACACTTCTAAATTATAAATCCGGGCTGATGCAGTTCCTTTATAATATAATGTCCAGATACTCACCCAGTGTTTTACGCATTCTGCCAAGTGCTTTGGTATGCAGCTGGGAAACCCTTGATTCTGAAACATTTAATACAAGACTAATTTCTTTTAATGTCATTTCCTCATAATAATACAATGTAATAACATTTCTTTCTTTTTCTGTTAAGGAATTGATTGCTTCTGTTAATTTTATTTTCAATTCTTCTTTTTCCATCACTTCTTCCGGCTGGTCAAAGTGCGTATTTGTTACTGACTCTATCTTTGCCTCACTGCCCGTTTCCGTATATTCATCCAATGAAATCAGGTTAGAGGCTTTGGTCTGCCCCTGCCAGCTGTTTAATTCGTCTACTGTTATTTCTAATTCTTCGGCGATTTCCTCATCGGTTGCCACATGCCCTTTTTCTGTTTCAATTTTAGACATCGCCGCATCTATTTTTTTCTGCTTCTGACGGATTGACCGCGGAAGCCAGTCCATTTTACGAATCTGGTCCAGTATTGCGCCACGGATTCTAAGACTAGCATAACTTTCAAACTTTACATTTTTGCTGTAATCAAATTTATCTATGGCATCGATTAATCCAAAAATGCCATAGCCTACCAAATCATCATATTCTACATTATAGCCCAGATACATACTGAGTCGTCCGGCGACAAGCTTGACCAATTGTGCATATTCTGCAATAAGCTGTTCCCGGATTTCACTCTTTCCTGTCTGCATATATTCCTGCCACAGTTTATTTCTACCTACTTCGTCCATTACTGCCGCCCCCAGCCCATCATTTGATTAAACTACTTCGGAAAATTACTCTTCTTCCTGCTGTTCTTCTTCTGTCTGTTTCGGCATATCTTCGCCTTCTCCTGCTGTACTTTCATCCTCTGACGGTTTTTCTTCTTCTGTTTCTAAATCCTTAAATGCCTTATTTAATATTACTCTCAAAAGAAGCCCTGCAATATAAAACCCTGCCATAACTGCGACCAATACCCACAGAAAATGTACCAGCGAATACTTTTGTATAATCATAACCACACTACTGACAAAACCTGCAAGCAATGTAACCAACGCAGGAATATTTCTAAACTTACGCATATTCCCTCCCAATCTATTTTTCTTTTTTGCTGTCTGTTATTAAATTGTCTTTTGAGGCTTACCTACCGACTTTATAACATAATCCCCTGTCTCTGAGTAAAACTCTACAGTTCGTCCATAATTTAAACCACAGTCTTCTGCGAGAAGACGGATTCTATATTCTTTTAATTTAGCTCTGGCTGCTGCTGCATTCCGTTCACCTACCCGCAATGATTCATTCTGCGATGCCATGGCAAACATCTGTGCACCACCCGCCATTTTTGCAACCAGGCGGCTTTTTGATGCCCCAAGGTTTTCCATCTGACGAATTAATTCATCAATTCCTGTATCTGCAAATTTTGCAACATTTGAATTATTTCTAATCTGTGTACTGTCTGGAAGCATACAATGCAGCAATCCACTTACCTTTGTCACCGGATCGTATAATGCAACGCCCACACAGGAACCAAGACCTAATGTTGTAAGCGCATCTGGACATTTACAGACTTTCAGATCCGCCATGCCAACTTTTATCATATTCCCCATATACAACTGTCCATTCTTTTTTCTAATCTTTACAGTTTCAAGAAACACAGCCTGCGGGACAAATTTCTCCCGCAAGCTGAAAAAAAATTTTAAGTCTTACATACCAAGTGATGCCAAAATTTTGTCATAAGAATCAAGTTCAGGGATTAACAGGAAGTATCCTGTAACAAAATCCATCTCGCCAAATTCTGACTGAATCATAAGCAGCTTATCGCCATATTTACCAAACTCGGCTGCCGGCACACTCAGCAGCGCGCCTACCATATCTACGGTCAGTGACGGTACTGTACATATCATCTTTAAATTTGTCAGGGTGGAAAGCGCATTTAAATAAGAACCGGAAACAATATTTCCAATTTCATTTAATGCTGACATTTCTATTTCCGTAAAGCTTTCCGCGCCTAAATCTTCATCGGTTGTAACATCTCTCATCATTAATGAATTTACAAGATGGTGTGCTGATTTCATATCAAATAAGAACATCATCATCCCATCAATGTCACCCTCAATACCCAGTAAGATTCCAACTACTGTCTGATCTTCTGATCCAATCACGGAAGAAATATCCTGAAAAGGCAGTAATGCAACATTCGGAACAGACATATCCATCTTGATGCTTAACATCTTTGATAATGCTGTTGTTGCATTTCCTGCACCAATATTTCCTATTTCCTTTAAAACGTCATATTGCATGGCGTCCAATCCGTCAAGACTTATTTTTGCCATATTCCCACCGCTTTCTTTAGTTCTCTACGATCAGACCGACAATATCTAATAAAGAAATCAGTTCACCCTTGCTCTTTCCGATGCTGCTGATATAACCTGATGCTGCATCATCTCTTGAGGTTCTTGTGATTTTTTCTGTATTGTCATCATCCAGTGTTACAACCTCTCTTACCTGATCTACAATAACACCAATGGTAGCACCTTCGATTTTTACAATGATGATTCTGGTCTTATCTGTAAATTCATCGTCTTCAAGTCCCAGTTTTAAGCGGATGCTCATAACCGGAATAATTTCACCGCGCAGATTGATGACACCTTTATAATATGTCTGTGTCTTTGGCACACGGGTAATCTTTTGGTTTCTGACAATATTATCAATATATTTAATATTGATACCATACTGTTCGTTGCCAATTCTTACCACGATATACTGAACGGCAGTTTCTGCTTCCTGCTCTGTTGTAATTGCTTTTACCTGTTCCATATTTATACCCATCCTTTCTGTAGCATCTTCCCCTATACAAGCGTATTTGCATCAATAATCAGGGCTACAGAACCATCTCCTAAGATTGTTGCGCCACTAATCATCTTATTGATACGGATATACTTACCAAGTGATTTAATAACGATTTCCATCTGGCCAATCAGACTGTCTACTACAAGTCCTGCCTGCTTATCGCCTTTTCTTACGACAACGACTGTAATATTTTCTGATTCTTCCGGTTCTCCCGGAACATCCAGTAAATCTCTTAAACGGATTAACGGAATAACGTTACCTCTTAAATGAATCACTTCTTTGGCATGTACATACTTGATATCACTTACAGGAATATCTTCGATGGTTTCAATAGAACCAAGTGAAATCGCATACTTTTCATCTCCGAGCTTAACCATCAATGCCTGAATAATGGCAAGTGTTAATGGAAGACGGATACTGAATGTACTTCCTTCACCGTACTTTGTCTTAACTTCAACATCACCACCCAGGGCTTCAATCTTTGATTTTACAACGTCAAGTCCAACACCACGGCCGGATACATCTGTTACCTTTTCAGCAGTTGAAAAGCTTGGTCTGAATAATAAATCGATTGCTTCTTTATCTGTCATGACATCAGCCTGTTCCTGTGTAATTGTACCTTTTTCAACTGCCTTTGCTTTTACCTTTTCTGTATCAATACCATTACCGTCATCACGGACTTCGATAACAACATTGTTACCTTCCTGGAACGCATCAAGGAAAATAGAGCCCACTTCGCTCTTACCGCGTTCTTTTCTGATTTCAGCGCTTTCAAGACCGTGGTCAGCAGAATTTCTTAATAAGTGCATAATCGGGTCACCGATTTCATCGATAACCGTTCTGTCAAGCTCTGTATCTTCACCTGACATATATAACTCCATCTTCTTGCCAAGCTTCTTGTTCAGATCACGAATCATTCGTGGGAATCTGCTGAATACACTTTCAATTGGCATCATACGAACCTTCATAACGGATTCATGAAGGTTCGTTGTTACTCTTTCAAGGTATTCAATCTGTTCTGTGAAACTCTGGTTCAGTGCAGCTGCTTCATCACCTTCAACATGACTTGCAGATACAAGACCGTTCTTTGCAATAATTAATTCACTGACAAGGTTCATTAAAACATCAAGCTTTTCAATATCTACTCGTACTGTATGGCTGACTGAACCGGATGTCTTGCCTGTAGAAGCAGGCTTCTTTGCAGCCGGTTTTGCAGCTGCCGGTTTTGCAGTCTGTGATACTGCTGATGTTTCCTTCTTTTCTTCTTTTGCTTCTTCTGTCTGTTCCTCAGGGAAAGGCTGCGTAATTTCCTGTCCTGCCGCATCCTTGATTTCAGATACATTCTTAATTAATGCAATGATATTATCATATTTTTCTTCTGTTACAACAATAATGCTGAAATCAAAGTCAAACTTCTCATCTTCAATATCCTGTACAGACGGTTCTGATTTAATGATATCACCATGTCCTTCAAGATTTTTAAATACAAGAAACGCTCTGGCAGCCTTTAAAATACAATTCTCATCTACGCTGACCTTAATCTTGTATACATGAAGATTCTTTTTTAACGCTTCGTTAACTGCATTCTTTTCAAAATCTGCAAGCGGCATATCCTTATCATCTGCCGGTGCAGCTGAGGTTGTTGCTGCCGGTGCTTCTTCCTTCTTTGCCGCCGGTGCTGCATTTCCTTTACCTTCTGATGCGATAAACGCATTCAGTGCTTTGATAATCGGTTCATTATCATCTGTTCCTTCGTCCTGTGTTTCCCTGATGTTGTCCACATAGGTTTCCAGTGCATCCAGACACTGGAATAATACATCCACAAGATTTGAATTCACTTCCATATTGCCGTTTCTGACTTCGGAAAATACATTTTCCATATCATGTGTCAGATTCTGCATTCTCTTATATCCCATTGTGCCGGCCATACCTTTTAAAGAATGGGCTGCACGGAATATTTCATTAATCGTATCACTGTTATCCGGTTCTTTTTCCAGAATAATTAACTGGTCACTCAGTGTCTGTAAATGTTCATTTGATTCATCAAGAAAAATCTCTAAATACTGGCTAACATCCATCTTATGATACCCCCACGTTCTTCGTAATTACTTCAGCGACACGGTTAAGCGGTACTACCTCATTAACCAGTCCCGTCTGAGCGATGGCCTTTGGCATTCCATACACCACACTGGTGTCTTCATCCTGCGCGATGACATAAATCTTTTTATGTCTGTCTGAAAGGCCCTTGATTCCTTTGGTTCCATCTGCTCCCATACCGGTAAGCACTACACAGGTGATTTCATCGTAATCACACCGTTCTAATGATTCATACATAATGTTGGCACAAGGTCTTAATCCTTCAATTGCCGGTTCATCACTTAACTGTATCTTATGTCCTGAACCATTTTTTACAATTCTTAAATGTTTTCCGCCCGGCGCAATATAGACATGCCCTCTGCGGATAATATCTCCGTCTTCTGCCTCCTTTACCTGTACGTCACTCATCTCATCCAGCCGTTGTGCAAGCGAGGCTGTAAAACCTGCCGGCATATGCTGTACCAGCACAACACCTGCATCCAGATTTCTAGGGAGCATCGGGATGACCTGTTGCAAGGACTTTGGTCCGCCTGTTGAACAGGCAAGTGCCACGACCTTTTTACAATTCGTTTTCACATCCTTATATAACTTCCCATCTACTTTTTTAGCCGGTGCCGCACTTTGTGCTGTCCCGGTTCTGGCACGGATTGCCTTTAAAGCTTCTGCGCCCGCCATGCGGCGCTGTTCTCTTGCAGCTTCATCCTGCGTTTTTCCCGGTGTAAACCGGCTGCTTCCTGACGGTACGGCTCTGGATACGGAAGAAGCACTGACTCTTTCAAGTGTCTTTTTAGTGCTGGTCGCAACATTAAGCATCTCATGAATACGTTTTCTAAAGCTTTCGCTTTTCGTTTCCAGATAATTTTCCGGTTTTGTAACGAAATCGAATGCCCCGTATTCCAATGCCTGAATTGTTTCCCGTGCGCCCTCTTTCGCCACCGTACTGACAACAATAACGGTCTGCTCAATATGCTCACGCTGAAGCTTCTGCAGGAGTTGTAATCCATTCATCTTTGGCATATTAATATCAAGAATAACTGCACTGTAAAGTGTCGGATTCTGGCGGATATATTCGTATCCCTCCAGGCCGTCTTTTGCAATTGCCGCAACCTCGTACTCATTGCCTGACTTAATTATATCAGATATTACTCTTCTCATGAGTGCAGAGTCATCAATAATTAATATTTTTTTCGACATATTTATCAACTCCTTTTACACATTCTTTTTTGCAAAAAAGTTCTTAAAATATCCCCTGATCCCTCTTCTTGAATCCGGAACATCCTGCTGTGTGCCGGACATTTTCTTTGCAATCGCTTCAAACTGCTTTGAAGCCGCCGCATTCGGATACATAATGGAAACCGGCTTCTGTTTCATAATTGCCTTTGTAATGTAACTATCCTGCGGAATAACACCGAGAAATTCAATATTAATATTCAAAAATTTAGAAACAACCATACTCAGCTTTTCATATAGATTCTTTCCTTCACCTGCATCAGACACCCTGTTTGCAATCATTTTAACGGTTGTATTTTTCCCCTGGAACCCTTCTGTCATGCTCAGAGCCTTTAGCAGCGCATAAGAGTCTGTTACAGAAGTCGGTTCCGGTGTTGTTACCAGAATCGTTTCAGGACTGGAAATCAGGAATTCCATAACGCTTGGGTTAATACCGGCGCCTGTATCAATAATAACAATATCTGCTATTTTTTCAAGTTCCGTCATTTTATTAATCAGCCGTTTCACCTGCTCTTTGTCAAAATTTGCAAGATTGGCAATTCCCGAACCGCCGGAAATAAACTGGATTCCCTCCGGTCCCTCACAGATGATCTCTTTCAATTCCCGCCCGTTATACAGCAAATCACTCAGATTATATTTCGGAATCACACCAAACATAACTTCTACATTGGCAAGACCAAAATCGGCATCTAAAATTACAACACTTTTTCCCATTCGCGCAAACTGAATCGCCAGATTAACGGACACACTGGATTTTCCAACGCCTCCCTTTCCACTGGTAACTGCAATCACACGTGCTGCTTCTTTTGCCTGTTCTTCCTTTTGCTGCATGATTTTCCTTAAATTTTCTGCCTGATCCATTATTCAGCTCCTCCCAGAAGTTGTTTTGCCAACGCCTGCTTATCAATCACTTCAATATCATTCGGCACATTTTGTCCCAGTGTCGTATATGACAACGGTGCATCTGTTATCATTCTGATATTGAGAATATTGCCAAGCGAACAGGTCTCATCCAGTTTTGTAAAAATAACCGACCAGTCTTTAATATCCTGATAGCACTCTACAATGCTGACAAGGTCCTTACTTTTGGTTGTAACACTTAATGTCAGATAAATATCCACATCAAATTCATCGCTTTTTTGTCTGGTTCTTTCAATCAGTTCCATCAGCTCATCCATCTGCCCTTCAGCCTTATGGGATCTTCCTGCTGTATCTACCAGAATCAGGTCATAATCCTTATACTCTTCCAGACAATGTTCCAGTTCGTCTGCCGAATAAACGACACTTACCGGACAGGATATAATAGAAGCATAAGTATTGAGCTGTTCAACCGCTGCAATTCTATAAGTATCTGATGTAATAAATGCAACCCTTGCATGTTCTTCCAGTTTAAATTTGGAAGCAATCTTTGCAATCGTCGTTGTCTTTCCGACACCTGTCGGACCGATAAAAAAGGCAACCTTTGGCTTATCTTCCTGTAATGTAATAATATGGGGTTCACCCAGTTTTAAAATCACTTTCTGATATACTGCTGCCAGAATGCTGTCAATATTGGATTCCTTTTTTAAAGAATTTTCAATATCACCGATAATGCTGTCTGCACATTTTTCATTCACATCATTTTCAAGCATCTTCTTATATATAAGCTGCAAAAATCTGTAATTGGTATTTTCACGTTCCTGCACCACACGTCTGCCTTCATCTGCACCATTCAATTCATAGCTGTTCTGAACATCCTGCGCTGCCCGGTCTGCCGTTCTTTCTTTCGATACCGTATAGTCATAATCCATGCGGTTCTTTAAAAGCTGCTGGAGAGAATCTAACTTCTGCTCAATTGCCGCAGTATCCGCTGCCGACACCTGTGAGGACGGCTGATAGGCCCCTGCCGGGTGCGGGCTTCTTACCGGCATTGACACGCGCGGTGCGTAACCTGACGGTGTATATGCCGCTGCCGGACCTTCCTGTGCCGGCATGTCTGTATCTGCAAGGACATCCCCTGCAATTTCATCAAAAGAAGTCCTGCTTTTTTCACCTGCACCTTCGTTTTCTTCCTGTGCAGCCGTAATTTCTACCATATCTTTCCGAAACAGCCTGAAAATTCCACGCTGTTTCAATGTTTTTACATTTAATACGACGGCTGAACTGCCCAGTTCATCTCTCGCCTTTAATACTGCTTCTGTTTCCGTCGGTGCCTGAAATTTCTTTACTATCATTTATGCTGTCACCATCCCAACTGATTGTAATTCAATATTTGATTCTACTTCATTGTAAGAAATTACAATAATATCCTTATAATAATCCATTGCCAGCTTCTTAAAATACATTCTGACAATCGGAGAAGTAATCACAATTGGATTTTTTCCCATATCTTCAAGCTTCTTTAACTGTTCACCCAAAGACTGCATGATTTTTTTTGTCCGTTCCGGATCAAGCGTCAGGTAAGACCCCTGTTCTGTATTCTTTACAGCACCCATAATCTCCTGTTCCACTGCCGGGTCTAATGTAACAACACTTGTTACCTCATCAACAGGGAAATATTTGCCTGAAATTGCACGTTTCAGACTCTGTCTGACATATTCTGTCAGAATATCCGTATCTCTTGTAACTGCTGCATGATCAGCAAGGGTTTCAAAAATTGTAACAAGGTCACGGATTGAAATTCCCTCTGAGAGAAGATTCTGTAATACTTTCTGGATTTCACCGATACTCATCAGCTTCGGTACAAGTTCATCCATTAATGCTGTATTATTGTCTTTAATATTATTAATAAGATTCTGAACATCCTGTCTTGTAAGCAGTTCTGAAAGATGCTGCTTAATCACTTCCGTCAGATGCGTTGCAATAATAGACGGCGGATCAACAACCGTATAGCCTAAGGATTCCGCACGTTCTCTCTGACTTTCCGTAATCCAGATTGCCGGAAGATGGAAAGACGGTTCAAAGGTCGGAATACCGGTAATTTCTTCTTCGACATATCCCGGATTCATCGCCATATAATGGTCAAATAAAATTTCTCCTTCGCTGACCTGGATTCCCTTAATCTTAATAACATACTGGTTCGGATTTAACTGGATATTATCACGCAGTCTGATAATCGGCACAACCGCACCCAGCTCCAAGGCTACCTGACGACGAATCATAACGACACGGTCAAGCAGGTCACCACCCTGATTCACATCTGCAAGCGGAATAATACCATAACCAAATTCCAGTTCGATTGGGTCTACATTAAGCAGTGATACTACATTTTCCGGTTTACGGATTTCCTGTGCTTCTGTTTCTTCCTGTTCAACCTCTTCTTCTATCTTGGCAGCACCTGCATCTGCCCCCACTTTACGGCTGTATATAATCAGTGCCACGCCAATCGGAATGAAGACATACCACGGCAGTGGTGTAAATGCTCCTAAAAATGCCATTGCCGCACCAACCATCAGCAAAACCCTGTCCATGGAGAACAGCTGTCCTACCATCTCATCACCAAGCTCACCCTCGCTGGAAGCCTTCGTTACAAGAATACCGGTTGCAAGAGAAATGAGCAGTGACGGAATCTGGCTGGACAGACCATCACCGATGGTAAGAATGGTATACTTTGACAATGCCTCATTAATTGTCATTCCGCCATAGAGCATACCCATGGCAATACCACCGATAATGTTGATACCGGTAATAATTAAACCTGCCGTTGCATCACCTTTTACGAACTTTGTCGCACCATCCATAGAACCAAAGAAGCTGTTTTCCTGCTGTAACTTCTTTCTTCTGAGTGCCGCTTCCTTATCCGTAATGGCACCTGTATTCAGATCGGAGTCGATTGCCATCTGTTTACCTGCCATCGCATCCAGTGTGAATCGCGCCGTTACTTCTGAAACTCGTTCTGTACCTTTATTGATAACAATAAACTGGATAATAATGATGATGACAAAGATAATAACACCAATAATCAAATTACCGCCGCCCACAAATTCTCCGAATGTTTCAACAACATGTCCGGCATCACCATTTTTTAAAATCAGTTTTGTTGAAGATACATTTAACGAAATACGAAACAATGTCGTAAAGAGCAGCATGGTCGGATATGCCGCCATATCCAGAACCTCTTTTGCATATAATGTATTAAATAAAATAATCAGTGCTATTCCGATATTGATAGCAAGCATAATATCCAACAACCATGAAGGAATAGAAATAATGAAGAATATAACTGCTGCAAGCAGATACAAACCCATGAATAAGTCATTCTTCTTTACGCTCATTATTCCATTCTCCTTTCGTCTATTTTAATATTTTTTCAAATGTCACATACATATTTATTCTATCATTTTTCTTTTTACATTTCAAATATTTGTAACATTTTGTCTTTTTTTCTATCTGATCCCCATACCATTTTATAACAGCATCGTTTTTTGTTTACCCGGCTGCAGAACTCTCGCAAGAATTTCCGCTACAACCTGATATAATTCCGGTGGAATCTCCATGCCAATATCGACATTGTGATAAAGGATTCTCGCAAGCGGTTTATTTTCCACAATTTCAATATGGTATTCTTTTGCCTTATCCTTAATCTGGAAGGCCAGATAATCCGCACCTTTTGCAATAACCACCGGTGCTTTGCCCGAGTTCGGTTCATATTTTAGCGCAACCGCAAAATGTGTCGGGTTGGTAATGACAACATCTGCCTCCGGCAGTGCTTCCATCATTCTTCGTCTTGAAATTTCCATCATACGCCGCTTGACCTGACCTTTTACCTGCGGATCACCTTCGGAATTCTTAAATTCATCTTTAACTTCCTGTTTGGTCATCATATTGTCTGTTTTAAACTTATGCCGCTGGAAAATTAAATCAGCAAAGCCGATGATCAAAAAGACGGCACTTACTCTAATTCCCATGTCAACCAGAATATTCCCGACTGCCGCAATCGCCGTATATAACGGAATGTTGTAAAATGTCAGTATCAACGGCAGTTTATCTTTAATCGTCTGATAAGCTACTATGCCGATAACCGCCATCATCGCAATAGCCTTTAGCAGTTCCACCAGCTGTTTTACCGAAAAAATCCGCTTAAATCCGCTTAACGGACTGATTTTACTGGCTTTCGGCTGTAACGGCTTTGCCGTTACCATCCATTTCTGCTGTAAAACATTTAATAAAAATGCAATGATAACTGCCACAATCAAAAACGGGGCCGCAATCAGCACTATTGATATCAGCATCTGTTTGACTGCCTCCAGTGAAAGATTCATCGGAAGCCCTGTGGCACTGCTTGATATAATTTTATCAAATGTATTGTAAAAATCCTGAAATACTTTCAGTAATTTTTCACCTACTATCCCAATGTAAACTTTAATCAATACAAATAGTGCAAGCAGAGATACTGCTGAAATCAGTTCCTTGCTTTTCGCTACCTGTCCTTCTTTTCTGACATCATCCAGTTTCTTGCTGGTCGCCGGTTCTGTTTTTTCACCACCCGGACCGTCTTTTGCAAAAAACTGGAGATTGTATGCCAATACCAAATTCTCCAATTCCATCATGTCACTAACTCATTCCTCTTACCAGTGCTGCAAATATGGTTTCTATTTCTTCCAATATGTAGCCGGATACCGCAGGCAGCATGGAAATTGTAAAATAAATCACCAAAAGTCCTACAAATAATTTTAACTGGATACCGACTACAAACATATTCATCTGCGGTGAAACCTTCGCCATAATGGCAAGAATACAGTTTACCAGCAGCATGACCGCAAATACCGGAAGCGCAATACGAAATCCAATCACGAAATATTCACTGACGAATTTCAAAATATCCGTATAAATCGTAGAGGAAAACTTTACGCCACCTACCGGAATTGCATTATAAGTTTCCACAATTGCCGCTACCAGATACCGGTGCAGTCCACTTACAATCAACAGAAGCATGACAAGGTAGTAATAAAAATTCCCCATGATACCGACCTGCATACGTGTCGTCGGATCATAAATCTGTGCCATGGAAATACCTGTATCCATATCAATAATCTTACCGGAAAACAGAATAATCTGTGTGCAAAATGATGTAACCGCTCCCAGCAGAAGCCCTACTGCCACTTCTTCAAGCACCAATGCCGCATATCCGATTACCCCGTTGTATGACACAGAAACATCACTGCCCTGTAAGCTGTAAACCAAAATAGATAAAAATACCGAGAAGCCGACTTTTGTTTTCTGCGGCGTCCCCGATGTATTAAAAAAAGGAGCCGTATAGACAAAAGAAGCCATCCGCATTAATATCAATATAAAAATTTCAAATTGATCTAACGCAACCTCGAAATCCATCATCTGTAACTCCTTAATCAGCTAATATACTGGGCAAAACTGCCCCATAAAATATTCATATAAGAAACGATTTCATTCAGCAGCCACGGTCCCATAATCATCAGTGCAAGCATAATTGCCAGCAGTTTCGGGACGAATGTAAGTGTCTGTTCCTGTATTGACGTCAATGTCTGCAAAAGACTGATGATCAGACCTACAATCATTGACACCAGAAGAATTGGAACCGATGTCTTTATAATAATCCAGACCGTCTGTCTTCCAATCGAAATAATATCGCCTGCATCCATACAAGTCTTCCTCCCATTTTTAGATTTCAAAGCAGAATATCTGCCTATAAAGTAAGATATTCCCCAGACTATAAAAGCGGGGAATCTTACATAAAACCAACTGAATTGCTACTTAAATGTTGTCATAAGATTGCCGATAATTAAACTCCATCCATCTGCCATTACAAATAATAAAATCTTAAACGGCATTGATATTGTCGTTGGTGGCAGCATCATCATACCCATGGACATCAGGGTTGAAGACACAACCATATCAATCACAATGAACGGAAGATATATCAAAAATCCTATGATAAATGCTATTCTCAACTCACTGATAATAAACGCAGGAATCAGTATTTCCGTAGGAATATCATCCTCTGAAGCAATAGAACCGGCCTCAAATCCTTTGATTTTCAAAAATGTATCTAAATCCTTGTTTGAGGTCTGCTTTAGCATAAATGTACGAAGCGGTTTAATTCCGGTTTCATAGGCTTCCTGCATGGAAATTTCATTGTTGGAAAGCGGTACAACTGCACTTTGATAAACTTCGTTAAATGTCGGCGACATTACAAAAAGAGTTAAAAATAAAGACAAGCCCACAATAATCTGATTTGGCGGGATTGTCTGCGTTCCTAACGCAGTTCTGGTAAAATGTAATACGATAACTATTCTTGTAAATGATGTCAGCATAATTAGAATTGACGGTGCCAGTGCTATTACTGTCAACACCAGTAACATCTGTAATACACTCGCCATATCTGAACCATCACCTGCCGAGATTCCCACACTAATCAGCTTATTAGTGTTGTCCTCTGCCGCCGGAACTGAACTCGTCATCATAGTGCTGGCAGCAACTACAACTGCTATCAGCAGTCCTGCTCTGACAAATTTTTTCCCGTGTTTCTTTAAAAATCGTAACATAATGCCTTATCCTGCCTAATCCTCTGGCTTGTCCTTTTTATACTTATCTAATATTGCCTTGAAATTATCAACGTGAATTCCTCCCGTTGAATTTTCCCTGTATATCAGCTCTTCTTCATTTACTTCACATAAATAGGTAACAGTGTCTTTACAAACTGCAATTGCAAAACACTTATTACCTATCTTCAGAATCTGAATATACTTTGAGTTAGAGATACGCATTGTTTCCAAAACTTTGACATTGCTGCCAATCATCTTTTCTTTCTGAATACCCCCAACCCATCTGGTAGCAAAATATGTAATAGCAAGCACCAAAGCAAAAATTACAATTAATGTAACCAGCTGTGCCAATGATTCCAGCGTGCTACCAATCAATAACTGTTGCATTATCCTACAACTTTCTGAACAGCTTCAAGAACACGGTCTGCCTGGAAAGGCTTTACAATAAAGTCTTTAGCACCTGACTGAATGGATTCGATAACCATTGCCTGCTGACCCATTGCTGAACACATAATAATGGAAGCGTTTGCATCTGCCGCTTTAATTTTCTTTAAAGCTTCAATACCATCCATTTCCGGCATAGTAATATCCATTAAAACAAGATCCGGCTTCAATTCAGCATACTTTTCCACTGCTTTAGCACCATTCTCTGCTTCCCCTACAATATTATATCCATTCTTTGTAAGAATATCTTTGATCATCATTCTCATAAATGCGGCATCATCGCAAATTAAAATATTCTTTGCCATAAATAATCTCCTATCTAACTATAATGATATTTACTTTTTAACATGTTTATTATACATCATCACCATAAAATTGCATACTATTTTTTTTAATTTTATGTCGATTTTATAAACATCTGTTTTTATCTGTCTTTAATAATCTCCGTAATACGTACACCGAAGCTTTCCTCGATAACAACAACCTCACCCTTTGCGACATTTTTACCATTCACAAGAATGTCTATCGGCTCGCCTGCAATCTTATTCAGTTCTACAATCGTACCCGGTGCAAATTCAAGAATATCCTTGATTGATTTTGACGTTCTTCCCAACTCAACAGTTACCTCTAATGGTACATCCTTAATCAAATCAATGTTTTCCTGCTGTGTAATTGCATTCAAATCGCCAGAGAACGGTTGGAATGTTGCCGGCTGTACATTGACATTCGGCTGTGGTGCGTATCCGGCAGGCTGGGCATAGCCCATTGGCTGTCCGTATCCCATCGGCGGCATCTGCTGCATTGGCTGTCCATATCCCATCGGCTGTGCCGGCTGTGGTACCGGTGCCGGCTGTGGTACAGGTGCCGGCTGTGGTGCTGACATCTGCTGTGCTGCTGACGGTACTTCTGCTGATGCAGCTGAACTTGCTGTTCCTCCGCCGACCTGTGGTGCTACCGTACCATCGTCCGGTGCTGTAAACATCTTTAAAAGTTCCTTTGCAAAATCAATCGGATAGAGCTGCATAATTTCACTATCGATCAAATCACCAATCTGCATTCTGAATGCAACTAATACAAACTTATTTTTCAAAAAGTCCGGAATGGTATCCATACTTGTGTCAGAATAAGTTTCAATCACATTGGCTGTTGGCGGACTGATATCAATCTTTCTGTTAAACATTGAAGACATTGATGTTGCGGCAGAACCCATCATCTGATTCATTGCCTCACCAATTGCGCTTAAATGCAGTTCGCTGAGCGGCTCGGAGTCATCAACTTCCCCCGCACCTCCCATCATAAGGTCGGTAATAATCTTAACATCGTTTTCCTTTAAAATAAGCACATTATTGCCATCAATACCTTCTTTATAAGAAATCTGCATCATTACACATGGTCTGTCATATCTTTCTGCAAGATCATCCCATGAAGAAACAGAAACCTTCGGTGTTGTAATATTTACTTTCTGATTTAACAGGGAACTCAATGTCGTTGCTGCAGTTCCCATACTGATATTGGATATTTCACCAACTGCATCTTTATCTGAGTCAGCAAGTGTAAAGTCCTCCGTCTGTGGTGCTGCTGTATCTGCTGCTGTATCTGCTGCTGTATCCTGTGCTGCATCTTCACCGCCCATGCCATTGAGCAGTGCATTAATTTCTTCTTGTGACAGCATGCCATCCATTCTTACTCACTCTCCTCTCTCAAAATTTCTGTAACTCTTACTGCATACTTATTATCTGAATACCCCGGCAAAGCTTTGAATTTTTTAATATTGCCCACGTAAACTTCCAATTCGTCATCGACCTTTCTATCCAGTCTGATAATATCTCCCAGCTGGAGATTTACAAAGTCCTGTACATTAATCTTACTTGTACCAAGAACTGCTTTCATTGGAATCAGTGCATTGTCAATAATATTTTCAATCGCAGCTTCATAGGAGTTACTGTCTTTTTCTTTCATTGTTGAGAACCAGTACTTCGTATTCAGCTTATCCATAACCGGTTCTAATGTTGTATATGGAAGACAGATATTCATCAATCCTTCCACATCACCAATCTTTAAATTGATGGTAACAATCGCTATCGTTTCACTTGGCGATATAATCTGTGCAAACTGAGAATTCGTTTCAATCCGATTCAGACGCGGTGTAATCTCTACTACGTTTTCCCACGGTTCATGAAGCAGATTCACACAGATTGTAAATACTCTCTCTAATATTGATAATTCAATTTCTGAAAAATCCCTTTCTTTTTCCAGAGAATTTCCAACACCGCCCAAGAGTCTGTCTACAATTGCAAACCCAAGATTGGATGCCATCTCCATAATAACGTTCCCCATTAAAGGATCCATTCCAACTACACCAAGCAAAACTGGATTGGACAATGCATTGGAAAATTCTGAATAAATAACAACTTCCGAATTCACCACATCTACACTAACAGATTTACGAAGATATGCAGGAAGATTGGTTGCTAAAAGTCTTCCAAAATGTTCAAATATAATCTCAAGTGTTCTTAAATGTTCTTTCGAGAATTTTGCCGGACGTGCAAAATCATAATCTTTGACCTGGCGTTCATCCGTGTTTTTCATCTCATCAGCATCTAACTCACCTGTGCTTAAAGCTTTCAAGAGGTTATCAATCTCATCCTGGGATAAGACCTCTCCCATCTTCCTCACCTCCTTTGTCTTATTTTCTTATTTCTATCATTACGATACAACCATCTTAGTCAATGTGACAGATGTGATAGAATCTGTCTGGAATAAATCTCTTAAATAACTAAGCAGATTGCTTTCTACTGTTGCCTTATTTGCATTTAATTCACTGTAAGAATACTTTAATGCTTCTGTGTTTACCTGACTGACAACTACTTTCATGCTGTTTTCAAGGCTGGACTTTTTTTCTTCATAGTCTTTTGCCTTTGTATTAAAGCCTACTGTAACATTTAATACAGCATAATGCGTTTTACCGCCATCTGTATATGATACAGTAATATCTGTACTGTCATTATTCTTAACATCTACATATGCAATATCAGCGATATTTGCACCCGCAGAAGTGGTGTCATCTTTAACGGTTGTTTCACCAATATCCAAATCGATAATCTGAGCAACTTTTGTTATCAGATTATTGGTCTTATTATTGGTTGAAACAAGTGAAAAAGTCAGCAACACTGTCAAAATAAGATTAATAAGTACTAACGCTAATGTAATCACATTCAGCATACTCTTTTTCATTACTCTTCCTCCTAAATATCATTTATATATTATGCCGCCACTAACTATTGAGCATATTATATATCTTAATCTCAACGCGTCTGTTCTGTGCCCTTCCTTCTGCTGTCGCATTTGAAGCAACCGGAACAGCCTCACCACGTCCTGTTGATGAAATACTGTTGACATTAAATCCCTTTGTATCTACAAAATATGTATATACAGAATATGCCCTGTACATTGACAGCACCATATTATCCGGGTACTGTGCCGTATTCTGCGGAACATTATCGGTATGTCCTTCAATTGAAATGGTATTGTCATCATAAATCTTAACAGCATCTGCAACCTTATCTACAACCGAAATTGCTTCTGCCTTTAAGTCCGCTTTACCGGAATCAAACAAAATTCCGCTGCTTAAGCTCAGCATAACGTACTGACTGGTGGTTGTAATTTCAACCTGGGAAGAATCTACATTAGACATATCCAATGCTGCCTGTATGGTATCTGCCATCTTTTCAGACTGCTCAAGCCCTTCTTCCTGTACTTTTTCATACGCTACATCTACGGTATTACTCTCCTTATCCAGTTCAACATCGCCTTCACTGTTCATACCCATATTATTATAGTAATCACTCAGCTCATTTAACTGGCTGGCACCGCTTCCGACCAAGATGCCGTCGGATTTAATCGTTGAACCTCCTGACGGAAGCACACTGAATGCAGAAGCTAAAGAAGCCGCAAGTTCCTGAAATTTATCCGCATCAACAGTCGACATAGAGAACAACAATACGAAAAAGCAAAGCAAAAGATTCATTAAATCACTGAATGTATCCTTCCACAATAAGGACGGTGGTGCGTCCTCTGCTCTTTTTTTTGCCATTAAGCTTCACCTCCAGCATTTCCACCTTCGCCTTCACCCTGAAGCTGTCTTGAGCCCGGTGCTAAGAATGACTTTAACTTTTCTTCAATAACACGAGGGTTTTCACCTGCCTGAATAGATAATAGACCTTCAATGACGATTTCTTTCATCTGATATTCATTATTGTTAATCAGTTTTAATTTATTGGCAACCGGAGTTGCAAACCAGTTTGCAATAATAGAACCGTATAAAGTAGTAATTAAGGCTGTCGCCATGTTTGGTCCTACTGTTGAAATATCATCAAGCTTGGCAAGCATGTTTACAAGACCAATCAGTGTACCAATCATACCCCATGCAGGACCCATCGCAGCCATGTAATCAAAAAATCCGGATACTTTTCTGTGACGGTCATCCATGTTTGCAAGCTCTGTTTCAAGAATGCCTCTTACCAGTTCCGGTTCCGTACCATCGACAATCAGAAGAATACCTTTTTTCATAAAATCATCTTCAAGATTACTTGCTACTTCTTCCAGTGCAAGAAGACCTTCTTTTCTGGCCACATTAGATAATTCAATAATTTTCGAAATTACTGCACCATGATCCAGCTTCGGATCCTTAAATGCAATACCAGCACCCTTTAAATATGTAATTAAGTCTTTGAATGTATAAGACGTAATCAAACATGAAATTGTACCACCAATAGTAATAATAATTGACGCTAAATCAATAAAACTCTCCGTAATTGCCGCAAAACTGGCACTGGAAACAATTCCGAAGATAATCATTACAAAACCAAGAACAAGTCCTACAAGTGTCGCTAAATCCACAGTTAACACCTTCCATTTCTACATATTTTCGTTAAGTACACTAATAATACTTCTTTTATATTCCAAAACCTTTTTTTTAATTTCTTCACAGCTTTCTTTCACAACATACTTTGCTCCTGTTGTCAAGGTAATCACTGTATCCGGAGTTTCTTCCACGGTCTGAATCAGGTCACAATTCAGAACAAACCGGGTATTATTAATCCGCGTTACATCAATCACACTTTTCCACCTCCCAAGCCTAATACCTCCATTTTTTCTTTTAGTAGAGTACAATTCCCCTGTTACTCAGACTATTTATATTAAAACACTATTATGGCATGATTGCAACAAAATAGTGAAATTTTCCACTTTTTTTGTAAATTTCTGCAATTAATTTTCATTTCAAATATGAATCCAATATTTTGGAGAGGCGTGATAAAATTCCTTCTATCACGCTCCTCCATATGAACTTTTAATTATCTCTTTAAGTTAATTAACTCTTCGAGTAAAGTATCTGAAACTGTAATAATTCTTGAATTTGCCTGATAACCTCTCTGTGTGGTAATCATATTAGTAAATTCCTGTGAAAGATCTACGTTAGACATTTCCAGATAACCGGATGTAATTGATCCGTCTGTTTCGGAAACATCCTGTCCGATTCCGTTAAACAAACCGGAATTCATAGTTGCTGCATACAGGTTATCACCAACCTTTTCAAGACCTGCCGGGTTAGAGAATGTTGTAACGGCAATCTGACCGATTGTCTTTGTATCACCGTTGGTATAACTTGCAACAATCTTTCCATACTGGTCAATACCAACAGAAGACATTGTACCGACTGCTTTACCGGCGCCTGTCTTATTCGTTCCAAGACCACGGTTACAGTTGATATCCGTATCATCTGCATACATTGTAAGAGAAGATGCGTCTAATGTCAGTGTAGATGAGTTACCACCGTTGTTGACACCGATATTTGCAATATTGTTTGTACCGTCATTATCTGTAATTGTAATTGTCATCGCCTGCATGGCATCGGTAATTGCAGCACCTGTTGTTGCATTAAACTGGAATTCTGCCGGGTCTAATGCCATTGTAAGGGTTGTCGGCTTTCCGTTGATAGAAATACTTCCGCCTGTTGCAGTATAACGCGCAATGGAGGCATCACTGGTATCTGCACTGTACTGTAAAGAAATTGTTCCCTGGTAGGAATTTCCCAATGAATCATAGAAGTTAAATGTAAATGAATTTAAGCCTGTATCAGAAGCCTTTACATTTCCCTTTGCTGTAATGCCGGTTGTACGTTCCGGTGCTGTATATGTAAAATCTGAACTTGTAACGTGTAATGCAGAAACAAGGTCTTTCTGTACAACACCATCTTTATCCACCTGCCAGCCCATGACATTGGCGCCTTCGCTTGTAACTAACGCACCCTCTTCATCCAGCTTAAAGTTTCCGGCTCTTGTAAAGTAAGTGTTACCCTGATTATTTACAATAAAGAATGCATTTCCTGAAATTTGTAAATCGTATGGATTATCTGTTCTTTCAGAAGCACCCTGTGTTGTAATGGCTGTAGAAATACTTGCTACAGAAGAACCTGTACCAATCTGCATTGGGTTCGTACCGCCTGCTCCTGTTTCGGTATTCGGTCCTGTTGCAGTCTGTGTTGTCTGATAGTATACATCACTAAATGTAACAGACTGTGATTTGAATGCTACCGTATTTACGTTGGCAATATTATTACCGATAACATCCATTTTTGTCTGATGTGCCTTTAAACCTGACACAGCAGAGAACATTGATCTCATCATAGCTTTCGCCCTCCATAATCTGATGATGAAGACAGTTATTTTTATTCCTTCTGTCATTCCGGAATAATCGCTTCCTTGCGGTCCAGCTAGATAACAATTGCTCCATCAATATTTGTATAAATATTTTCCTCACCGGAATTCTGACACATAGCCGTAATCACTGTCTTATTCTGTGTATTCACAATAAATGCCATGTTGTCTAACAGCACCAGGGATTCCTTAATTCCCTTTTCTCCGGCGCGCTGTGTGCCTTCCTCTAACCGCATCATCTGCTCACTGGTCAGCTGGATATCTCTTTGTGTGAGCCGTTCCCCTGCGTGCTTTGAAAAACGTAATGATGTGGACTGAGTTTCATCTACCGCTGCTTCAATACTTTTTTTCTGCTGTAGTATTTCACCAAAAGAAGATGTTGCGGCTGTCCCCGTATTGTTGGTTAAACTCCTTTTTCCCCCAAACTTTCCGGTTGCCTGTTCAATAGAAGAAAAGCCTCCGGTTACGATATGGTTCATCATAATCTTCACTTCCTTAATTCTTCTTTGAACTATTCTGTCTTACCCGTTGTGTCACTTTTATCAGATGATGTATCTGATGATGAACTGTCGGACTTATTCGAAGTATCTGTTGTTGAATCTTTCTTATTCCACTTCTTATAATAGTCATCATCCATAACGGTATCTAAGTCGTCAATGTCATAAAGCTTGCCGTCAATACCAAGATAAATCTTATTGCTGATAACTTCCCAGTAATCTACCTTTCCTGCAATATAACCGTCTTTATTCAAATCCGTTGTCATAATAACGGTCTTTCCTACAAGATTTGAAGCTGTCTGGCGTGTTGCCGTATCTAACATTTCTTTGGTCGCTTCAACCTGTGAGAACGTTGCCATCTGTGCAATATACTGTGAGTTGTCTGTCGGTTCAAGCGGATCCTGATACTGCATTTCCGTTACCAGAAGGCTTAAGAAATCATTGACGTCCAGTGTGCTGGATTCTTTAGCATCTTTTTCCTTCGTTGACTTTGAACTGATAGTTGTACTCTCTGTCGTTGATGATGTTGTTCCGTTTGTAGTTGTTACATTAGACCAGATCATTGAAACACTCCTTTCTTTTACGCGGTGTATTCTACACTGCTGTTTTCATTCATTACTGCATTTTTTGCTGCCGCTTCGTCCTCAGACAATTCATCATCTGAGAGTTCGTCTAAGCTGCTTAAATCCAGATGACGCTTTCCTTCTTTACCGGCTTTTTCCTGCTGGGAATTGTTTCCCTGAAGATTCTGTCCGCCTTCAAATGCATGGCTCTGTACAGTAATTTCAACTGCATCAACTTTGATGCCCTGACTTTCCAGATTTTCTTTTAACATGCTCATCTGGCTTTCCACTGCACGCTTTACCTGCTCGTTCTGTGTTGCAATCTCTGCTGTCAGCACTCCGTTTCTTGCTGAAACCGTAATGTGAAGTTTACCGAGATTTTCAGGATTTAACTGAACTTCAATACTCTGTAACGATTCTTTCTGAATTACCTTTACGGCATCGACAACCTGACGGACAACCTCAACAGGATTCACCTGTGCTGCTTCCTGTACTGCATTGGCAAAAACATCCTGAATGTTCTGCGAAAGGTTTCCTGCGATTTCATTCACCGATTCTGCCTTTGTCTGGGTCTGTGCATTTTCCTGTTTTCCTGTACCAGAATCAGAGGTCTTATTCTCTGCTCCTTCCAGTGTCAGCTTCGACTTTAATACATCTTCAAGAACTGCTGTGCTTTCAGCTGCTGTATTATCCTGTGCTTCTTCCTGCGGCTGTACTTCCTCTGCAGCCGGTGCTGCCATGGCAGCTGTATTTTCCTGCGTATCAGCCTGCGCTGTATCCACAGTCTGTACTGCTTCTGCCGGAACCGGTGTCAGTTCGCGTCCTGCCTGCACATCTGAAACCAGCTGCTTTGCATAATCAATCACATCAGTCAGGGTTTCTGACAATCCTGCATTTGTAATAATTGCAACTGCATCTTCCACACCGGTCAGTTCTACGACTAAATCCGTAAGATTTGCCGGCTGAAGTAAATCCTGCATGCAAAGCCCAAGATCAGCCATAGCCTTTTCAAATTCTTCATCTGTCACACCCAGCTTTTCCTTTAAAAAGTCTTTGATTTTTTCACCTGCATCTGTCAGCTTGTCACTGTTGTCAGATAACGTAGACCGGGTGTTGTCAGACGTTTTCTTTGCGGTAGAAGCTGCTGTATCGTCCTGTGCGGATACCTGTTTTGTATTCTGCTGTGTGGAAGTGCTTTTCATACCTGATGCTGTCTTTGTCTGTACCATATTCTGCGATGCCTTATTATTGACATTAGAAGACAGGGACTTTGACATAATCTTCTGAAAACTTGCACCACCGGACTTACCTGCTGACGAAAGCTGTGTTAAATCAATGCCTGAAGCTGTGTCTGTGCCTTTAATTGCTGCGCTTATCATCTTTACGCCTCCTTTCAATTCTTTTTTATATAAACTGCCACAACATATGTCATGGCAGATTATACCGTTTTTAATGTTCCTACGGATACATAATCTTTGTCATCTTTGCCGCAAAGACTGTATCCATCTCTGCAAGAATTGCTGCACGCTGTTTTGCTGTCATGCACTCTAAAATTTCTGCAACAAGATTGGTATCTCCCGTCATTTCCTGTAAGATTGCCGCAGCATTCTTTGCATCCATCTTTGCATATGCCGCAGCCCAATCCTGTACTTCCTGTTTATGTTCCAGCTGTCTTACGACTTCTGCATACAGTGCGGCTGCATTATCCGCATCAATAGATTCATACCATTTTTTATATTCTGAAATATCAGGCGCATTATCCGTAAAGACAACTTCCCTGTCGAACTCATCCTTTAACTGTTCGTAGTACTCCTGATTTTCTTCAAACACCTTTAAACGATCAACCTCTGCCTGTAAATCAGCAATCTGCTGTGCGGATGCATCCCCGGAATTCTGATAAGCGGAAAGCTGGCTTTCCAGTTCTTTGATACGTTCTACTGCCTCTGCGATACTGTTAAATTTGTAACCGGTTTCATCTGCAATTTCTTCACTGCTTGCATCAGGAAGAATCTGATTGATGACCGGAACATTTTTTAAGTACGGTCTTAACATTGTTCCTACACCGCCGACATCCATTTTAATCAACAGTGCAAAGATCACAAGCCATATAATTACAACTACCAGACCAACCAGAAAACTGGTAAGCTTACTCCCTTTGCTTTCCACAGGTTCGCCGTTTTCATCTAATTCTACATTGTCTAAATTAAGCTCTTCCTTTGATTTTTTCCTCGCCATATTTATTCACCTGTTTCCATATTATTATCATTGTAGTTAAAACTTACAAGTTCATCAATTTCTTTCTTTTCCTGTGCATTTAACTCCTGCTTAAATTCCTCAAATGCTTTCTCGCGCAGTTTTTCATAAATCTTGCGCTCCTGCATGGCAAGATTCAGCTTATCCCTTGCCCTGTCAAGATTTTTCTGTGCAATTCGGATACGGACAGCCTGCTGTGTCATCAGTTCTTTCATGACCGCCATTGATTCATTACTCTGCTTTATGCTTGCAATATTTACCCGGTTCATTGCACTCTGCTTGGCTTCATTTTCATACTGTTGTCTTCTTGACGCCAGATGATGCATTTTTTCTTCTTCAGCTGCAAGTCTTGCCGCATTTTCTGCATATTCTGTCTTTGCCTGCGTTTCCAGACGCAGCTTAATATTCAAAATATTCTGCATTCTGTAAATGAATTTTGCCATGCCCTGCTATCCCTCTATGGTTTTAAGCTTCGTAGTCCTTAAAAATCTCTGACAGCATTGCCAGTTCTTCTTCAAAACTGAATTTTTCATCCGTTGCCTGCCGCAAAAATTCATTTACTGCATCAATCTTTGAAATCGCATAGTCAATATTTTTATTAGAACCACTCTTGTATGCACCAATATTAATTAAATCTTCTGCTTCATTGTAAGTTGCCAGTACATTCTTCAATCTGCCCGCCATCTGTTTATGTTCCTTCGTTGTAATCTGACTCATACATCTTGAAATACTCTGAAGAACATCAATTGCCGGATAATGATTTTTATGTCCCAGCTTTCGTGATAACATAATATGGCCATCCAGTATGCTTCGCGCTGTATCTGTAATCGGCTCATTAAAGTCATCACCGTCAACCAGAACGGTATACAGTCCCGTAATAGAACCTTTTGCAGACATTCCTGCCCGTTCCAGAAGTTTTGGCATTTCGCTGTATACACTCGGCGGATATCCTCTTGTTACCGGAGGTTCCCCGGAAGCCAGACCGATTTCCCTTTGTGCCATGGAAAAACGGGTCAGCGAATCCATCATGAGTAAAACATCTTTCCCCTGATCCCTGAAATATTCCGCAATGGCTGTCGCTGTTTTTGCTGCCTTATTACGGATTAAAGCCGGTTTATCAGAGGTCGCCACAACAAGGACACTTCGTTTCATTCCCTCAGGACCTAAATCCCGCTCAACGAACTCCCGCACTTCCCTGCCACGCTCTCCAATCAGTGCGATAACATTAATATCCGCCTTCGTATTTCTTGCAAACATACCAAGCAGGGTACTTTTACCAACACCGCTTCCGGCAAAAATGCCGATTCGCTGTCCTTTACCGACTGTAAGAAGACCATCAACCGCTTTTACGCCAAGCGGAAGCACCTGACTGATAATTTCCCTTGACATCGGGTCCGGCGGCTGTGCCTCAACGGAATATTCTTCTGTGAGCCCCAGTTCTTCACCATTCATTGGATTGCCCAGTCCGTCAAGTGTATGTCCCAAAATGGCATCGCCGACTTTTACCGCTAACGGTTTTTCTGTATTTTCCACAATACAGCCCGGTCCGATACCATCTACATTATCAAACGGCATCAAAAGCACTCTGGAATCTTTAAATCCTACAACTTCTGCATACAGATGGGACTCATTATCTGCGGAATGAATCACGCATAAATCATTGAGTTTTGCATCCGGTCCAATGGATTCAATGGTCAATCCGACAATCTTTGAAACCTTACCCAGCTTATCAAAGTAGGATTTTTGTGTTAAATTATAGTATTTTGCTACATTAAATTCTGCCAAATCCAAATCCCCCAACTTACTACATACAGCTTAACAATTTAATCTGTTTAATGAGATTATGCAGTTCCACATCAAGGCTGCAGTTAAAAACTCCTGAATCTGTTTCTATCATACATTCATTCTGCTTTAACGCCATATCCTGCACAATATCAAGATTTACTTCATTGTTCATCGCACAATAGATTTTACCCTGATTATTGAGTACAAAATTATAATCATCCGGTGATACCTTTATGCTGTAACTGTGACTGTTCTCAACATTCTTCAAAACATTGTTAATCAGATGCAGGACAATTTCTTTGTTATCTTCAGAAACTGTATGTGTCACTTCGGTAAATACTGACAGCAGTGCTTCAACAATCTGTGGTTCCATATCGTTTCTGCGCTGTTCATAATCTTCTTCCAGCTGTTTTACCAGCTGTGCATGCTGCTGTTCCAATTCCTGTTTTTTTTCTGTGAGCTGACGTTCCGATTCAATCATTCCTGAATTGAGTCCTTCCTGCTTCGCTTCTTCACGAATCTGTCCTGCCTGTGCCTGTGCCTGTGCCAGAATTTCTTCTGCTTGTGCTTTGGCCTGTGCAAGGATTTCTTCTGCTTCTGCTCTTGCAGCTTCGGCAGATTCCTGTGTTATTTCTTCTGATGCCGCTGCTTCAGTATTGATTTCATCTTCCGGAAGCCGTTCTACAACGTCTGCATTTAGTCCATTGATAAATCCGTCTGAATCTGCCTTCTGACGTTTTGCTGCTCTTGCCGCCTCTACCCGGTCTTTAATAATATCATTGTAATCAATGATTCTTTCACTTTTACTGATTGTTGTTCCAACCTTTAGCAAATTAGACAATGATCTCGTCACCTCCGCCTCTTGCAATTACAATCTCTGCTGAATCTTCAAGCTTTCTGATTACATTTACAATCTTCTGCTGTGCTTCTTCAACATCCTTCATACGGACAGGTCCCATGAAGTCCATATCTTCGCGAATCATAACAGCAAGACGTTTTGAAAGGTTGTTTAAGATTACATTCTGTACTTCTTCTGTTGCACCCTTTAATGCAAGTGCCAGATCGGCATTGTCTACATCTCGTAATACACGCTGGATTGCTCTGTCGTCCAGTGAAAGAATATCCTCAAATACGAACATCTTCTTACGGATTTCATCTGCAAGTTCAGGTTCTTCAACTTCGAGAGTTTCCATAATATGTTTTTCTGTTCCACGGTCAACCGAATTGAGGATTTCTACGATTGCATCGACACCGCCGACAATTGTGTAATCCTGGTTGACCAGTGCAGAAAGCTTTCTTTCAAGCACTTTTTCGACCTGTTTGATAACATCCGGTGATGTTCTGTCCATCTGTGCAATTCTTCTTGCTACATCTGCCTGTTTCTCCGGTGGCAGTGATGACACTACCATCGAAGACATGGAAGCCGGCAGATATGAAAGAATTAAAGCGATGGTCTGCGGATGCTCGTCCTGAATAAAGTTTAACAGCTGGCTCGGATCTGTCTTTCTGACAAACTCGAACGGTCTTACCTGTAATGATGCTGTCAGCTTGCTGATAACATCCTTTGCCTTGTCTTCGCCAAGCGCCTTTTCGAGCAGTTCCTTTGCATAAGAAATACCGCCTTCGGCAATGTACTGCTGTGCCAGACATACTTCGTAAAACTCATTCAGTACCATTTCCTTGGTCTGTGGTGATACGCTGCTGGTATTTGCAATTTCCAGCGTAAGCTGTTCTATTTCATCTTCTTTTAAATGTTTAAAGATTTGTGCTGATTTTTCCGGTCCTAATGCAATCAAAAGAATCGCTGCTTTTTCAACACCATCCATTTCTTTATCTTTCCCTGCTGCCTTTGGCATACTCTCACTCCATTCCAATATACATCTATATCTTTATCTGCCTTTTATTAATCCCATCCGTCATTTAACCAGTTACGCAGCAGTAATGCCACTGCTTCCGGATTCTCATCAACGAATTTTTCAATTGCCTTTCTCGTTTCTGACTTCTCCTGAATATCAATGTCATCAACAGCAGGCTGGTTCTCTTTTGTCGTTGCAAGCATTTCTTCTACTGACAATTCCGGTTCTGTCTCCTCTACTGTTAATGGTCTTGCACTTCTGATTACTACAAATGCAAGCAGTCCTAAAATAACAACAGCGAGTGCAATCTGAATCCAGAAGCTTGCTGTCTGGAATACGCTCGGTGAATCCGAATCTTCAAAGTAATGTGTTTCATAAGCCAGTACATTGATATTGCCCTGTGCAACACCTGTACCTCTTGAAATCGCATCCAGCCATGTATTATCAACGTCTAATGCAACGGAATCTGCATTCTGTGCCTTAAACTCATCCCATGTCATGTTATCAAGATAGCCAAGTTTCTTACATTCATCCTCATTGTAAATGCGGTTCTTAATAAATGTAACCTGCAGCGTAGATGAATCATATACAATAGAACCCGGCTCTTTTGTTGTGGTTGTTACCAGTTCATTTGGCAGGTAAGCATACTTATGCACTTCATAGGTTGAAGTAGAAGAAGTCCCGTCTGTCACTTCATAGGTTGTATCATCATTTGATGTTGTACCCGGCGTGCCGCTCGCACCGTTTGTTCCAACAGATGTTTCATCATAGGACTCTGAATAAAGTCCCTGTTCCTGTCCGTCTGCCGGTGTATATTGCTTTGCAATCGTATTGACTGCATCCCAGTCGAGTACAAGATTCATTGTAATATAAGCATCATCGTATAAACCAGTTGCAAGAAGTCCCTGTCTTAACGAATTCTTGGTTGTATTTTCAATACGTTCCTTATATTTTAATTTACTGTTGTAGCTGACACCGGAAACCGTTGAATTATTCGCGCCGGAATATAGTGTTGAACCGTCACTGCTTAAAATTGTAATGTTGTCTGTATTGGTATTACCGACTGATGTTGCAAGGAAATTCGCAATACTTTCCGCCTTTTCATCTTCCATCGTCTTTGACAATTTTAACGTAACACCTACAGATGCATCAGAGGTTGCCGTATAAAAGGAATTGGTTGAATCTGCAAGCTGGATATTTACTGTTGCATTTTTAATTCCATCCATGGATTCCAAATCTGATTTCAGCTTTGATTCCAGATAGTGTGCATATTTCTTTGTCTTATCCGATTCTGTCGTTGTAAAACTGCTGTTCATTGCATCGTCAAAGCTATATCCGTCTGACTGGATATTCTCAGAGGCAATTAACATTTTAGCATCTGTCAGCTTTGCCTTTGGCACCTGAACAATCAGTGAATTATCTGCCACCTTATAATCATAGCTGTTACTCTTTAACAACGCCGTTACTTCACTTAATTCGGTATAATCCTTACAGGTTGTAAGCACCTGGTAATTCGGCTGGTTTAAAACCACTGCAAGAATTACAACCGCTACCAAAAACACAGCCACTGCACTTACAATTACCGTCTTTTGTTTTTTTGTCCAATTATTCCAGATTTCCAACAGTTTCTTTGGAATCTGTTTTATTCTTTCAGCCATCTATCCATTAACTCCCATCAATTAAATTGACATATTCATAATTTCTTTATACGCTTCAAGCGCCTTGTCACGAATTGCCACCGTATACTGTAATGCCATATTAGCTTTCTGCTGATAAACACCCAGTTCATGAGTATTGGTCATATTTCCCAGTGCAAAATCAACTTCTGCCTGCTGTGCCTGCTGAATATAGGTATTAGTACTGTCTAACAGTCCGGATACTGCATTATAAATGGAATCGAATGTACTGTCTGTCTTTGCTGTGCTTCCCGTTGCCGAATCCTGCATTGCCTGTGAAACCTTTGATACATAATCTGTTCCAAGGCTGTTAATTGCTGATGTTACGTCCATAATAAATCTCCATTCCTCTATTTACGGTTTTATTTACTGCTTACTGTTCTCCGATTGTAAGTCCTTTATTTGCCATTGTTTTGCTTGCATTAAATGCAGAAATGTTTGCCTCATAAGATCTGGAAGCATCAATTAAATCTGTCATTTCCTGTACAACGTTTACATTTGGATAGGTTACGTATCCATTCTCATCTGCATCCGGATGTGACGGATCATATACCATATTCATATCTGTTGAATTATCTTCATAGACAGAAGTTACCTTTACACCATCGCCTAACAATCCATTGTGTGCCTGTTTTAACACGCTGGCAAAAGATGAACCGTTTGAGCTTGAGCCGGTCACGGCGGTTGAAGCTGTCAGTGTCTTTTCCGTAAATACGACTGCCTTTCTGACATAAGGTGTTCCATCGGACGTTCTTGTCGTATTGACATTTGCAATATTCTGTGAAATCACATCTGTCCGCAACTGCTGTGCCGTCATTCCAGAAGCACTGATATTAAAAGCTGTAAACATCGACATATTAATCATTCCTCCCATTTATAACAAACATTCTGCTAAAAGCTGTCACGCCTATTTATTTTAATACTGCCTTCATTCTTGTAAATTCATTATTCATGCTATCTATTAACGCATTGTAATTAATCTGTTCTGCTGCCAGTTCAGCATTCTCTGTAGACAAATCCACGTTATTACCATCCATTCTGTATGACAATGTAGTATTTTCCGTATATGTCCTGGTTGTAATTCCGCTCAAATTAGCTTCATTCACCTTCTGTGTCAGCGTTGAAGCCGGTGTACCTGCCTGCTCAAGCGCAGACTTTAAATAAGTTGTAAATTCCACGTCCTGTCTTTTATAATTTGGTGTATCCACATTTGCAATGTTATTGGTAAGAACTTCCTCTCTTAACCAGCTTGCATCTGCTGCCGTCTTTAAAACATCTACATATCCAAATGCCCCCGAATTCATATTCTATACTCCTTTCTTCGATGCGTTCCTATGTACTCATCACATAAAAAACCTAAGATATATTATAAATTATATATGAAAAATTACAAGTTTTTTTTAGCATTTTTTACATTATTATTCCAATTTTGACAAATTTTACCATAAAAAAAGGACTGATGCGCTACACTTGTGTATCATAATTCCTATATACGCATCAGACCTTTTTATTAGTTTTCATCAAGTTTTTTTATTTCTTCAAAAACGACTTCATTAATGACTTTGATGTACGTTCCCTTCATCCCCGATGATCTGGACTCAATAACTCCTGCGCTTTCAAATTTTCTCAATGCATTTACTATAACAGACCTTGTAATACCAACCCTGTCTGCAATCTTACTCGCAACAAGAATGCCCTCTGTCCCATCCAATTCTTTAAAAATGTGTTTAATCGCTTCCAGCTCTGAAGAAGAAAGCGTACTGATTGCCGATTTCACAATCTGCTGTTTGCGGACTTCCTCAGCATTTTCCTCATTTACGGAACGCATCATCTCCAGTCCGACAACAGTTGTTCCATATTCACACAAAATAATGTCATCAATTTCATAGCTGTTATTGCTCTTGTACATAAACAGCGTTCCAAGCCGTTCACCGGCAATCTCTATCGGTGCAAGCAGTGCCTGAAACTTTTTGACATTCTCATTTGTAAATCCCAAAGTTGCCAGATTTACATTTTCTTTTGTCGAAAGAACACTGAGCAGCCTTTCATTCAGCATATTATCCACAAATCCGCCAACCTTGTCATAAATCAGTTCATCAATAACTTCCTCACTGTTATAAAATCCCGTGCCAAGCACCTTGCCTTTTTTACTGATCACAAGGATATTGGATTCGAGAATGCCGCTCAACACAGCACAGATATCATTGAATTCAACCCGATGTGAGTGATTGTTATGAAGCAATTTATTGATTTTTCTGGTTTTATCTAATAACTGGACACTCATTTCTATCCTCCTTATGTTTACTTGGCAAACTGCCATACTCTATTATTGATAATAACACGTTTTTCATTACAATTCAACTGAATTCACTGTATTTTTCACAAAATTTCACTTTATTTCAAAAGCTTTCTATTTATTTTCATCGTTTTCACGATTTTCTACATAGCCGCAGTTTTCATCACCGCACACCAGCTTATTGCCTTTTTCCAGCATATAGCCGCCGCATTTCGGGCATTTCTTATCAGAAGGCTTCTGCCATGTCATAAAATCACATTCCGGATTATCCTCACAGCCAAAATATCTTCTGCCCTTCTTGGTCTTTCTCATAACGACTTCTTTTCCGCACTTCGGACATGCCACACCGATTTTTTCAAGATATGGTTTGGTATTTCTACATTCCGGGAAACCAGGGCAGCCTAAAAACTTACCGTGCGGACCGTATTTTACAACCATGTTTCTGCCACACTTCTCACAGACAACATCCGTTACTTCATCTTCAATCTTTACCGATTCAAGTTCTTTTTCTGCCGCTTTGACGGCTTCATTTAAGTCCGGATAGAAATTTCTGATAACCTCTTTCCATTTTACTGAGCCCTCTTCCACACCGTCGAGCAGTGATTCCATGTTTGCGGTAAAATTCACATCTACAATAGAAGGAAATGCTTTCTTCATAATGTTATTGACCGCTTCACCCAGTTCTGTCACATAAAGATTTTTATTTTCCTTTGCAACATAATGTCTTGCAATAATCGTTGTAATGGTCGGCGCATACGTACTCGGGCGGCCGATTCCCAGTTCTTCGAGTGTCTTTACAAGCGATGCTTCCGTATAATGTGCCGGCGGCTGTGTAAAATGCTGCTGTGGATTCAGTTCATTTAATGTCAGTTCTGACTGCTCATCAATTCCCTTTACCAGTGCATTGGAGGCTTCCTTTTCTTCATTATCCTTATATACAGATAAGAATCCTTCAAACTTTACCTTGGAAGCTGCTACCGTAAAACGGTATTTTCCTGCCGCAATCTTTACAGAAATGGTTTCATAGACCGCCGGACTCATCTGACTTGCCGTAAAGCGCTTCCAGATAAGCTGATAAAGACGGAACTGATCTCTGGATAACGATTCTTTAATCACAACCGGCGACAGTGCAATATCTGTCGGCCGGATTGCTTCGTGTGCATCCTGAATCTTTTTATCATCTTTTTTATCCACACCGGTATTTCCTACATAATCCTTTCCATAAGAAGCTTCAATATATTCTGCTGCCATAACTACTGCTTCATCTGCTACTCTTGTGGAATCCGTACGCAGATACGAAATTACACCTATTGTTCCTCTGCCTGCAATATCCACACCTTCATAGAGCTGCTGTGCAAGGCGCATGGTTTTTTGCGTTGAAAAATTCAATGTTTTTGCTGCTTCCTGCTGTAAGGTACTGGTTGTAAACGGCAATGGGCATTTTTTTGTCTTTTCACCTTTTTTAATGCTTTCAACATAGAATTTTTCTTTTTCTACCGCCTGTGTAATTTCCTGTATCTGTGCTTCATCTTTAATGTCGATTTTCCCGTCAGCATCTCCGTAAAACTTTGCCGTCAGGGGCTTTTTCTCACCTTTTACGTCTAATACTGCTTCCATTGTCCAGTATTCCTGCGGAATAAATGAATTAATCTCATCTTCCCTGTCACAAATGATACGCAGAGCAACAGATTGTACACGGCCGGCACTTAAGCCTCTTTTAATCTTTGCCCATAACAGTGGACTAATCTGATAACCTACCATCCGGTCAAGCACACGTCTGGACTGCTGGGCATCCACAAGATTCATATCAATCTTGCGTGCATTTTTAATAGAAGCTTTTACTGCATTTTTTGTAATTTCATTAAATGTAATCCGGTAAATATCTTTATCCTCCAGCTTCAATGCCTTTGCCAGATGCCATGAAATCGCTTCTCCTTCGCGGTCGGGATCGGTTGCAAGATACACTTTATCTGCTTTTTTGACTTCTTTTCTTAAAGCAGCAAGAATATCTCCTTTCCCACGGATTGTTATATATTTCGGTTCAAAATCGTTATCTATATCAATTCCCATCTGACTTTTCGGTAAATCTCTGATGTGCCCCTGAGATGCCATAACCTCATAATTTGCCCCCAGAAATTTTTTAATCGTCTTTACCTTTGCCGGGGACTCTACGATTACCAGATATTTTGCCATAGTCTCTTTTTTTCCTCCTCAAATCTCTAAATCGTTCCTTACATAACAGTTTTTTGAGATTTCCGTAATCAGCCCCTCAAGCTGCATTTCCAGAATCATCTGATTTAAATCTGCTATTTCAAGCCCTGTTTCTGCTAAAAGTTCATCAAGGCTTTTTGGATACAAATCGAAACAACTATACACCATATCTTTGGGGGTTGCAAGGAATTTTTTTTGTATTTTTTCTTTTTCTTCCCCTTTCCCGACTGTTTTATTCATAAAAATTTTATCTTTTAACGCCTTTGTCTGAAAAATATCTTCCGGTTTTGTAATTACAATTGCCCCCTGTTTTATCAGTTCATTACATCCTTCACTGAGCGGCTGCCCGATATTCCCTGGCACAACATAAACATCCCTATTCTGCTCCAATGCCGCATCTGCCGTTATAAGTGAACCGCTTCTTTTTCTAGCTTCTACAACAATCACCGCATCAGATATCCCGCTGATAATGCGGTTTCTAACCGGAAATCTACCTGCTGCCGGTGCTGTCCCCGGCGGATATTCCGAAAGAATTGTTCCCTTCTCCTGAATCTGCATATAAAGCCGGATATTTTCACGCGGATAGCAGATATCCACGCCGTTTCCAAGTACCGCCACCGTTCTTCCCCCGCCCGCAATACAACCTTCATGTGCCGCAGTATCAATACCCGATGCCATGCCGCTTACCACAGTAATGCCAAGTTGTGCAAATGCCTTTGCGAAGCTGTACGCAACCGACCTTCCATAGCCGGAACATCCTCTTGCCCCCACCATGGCAACTGCCGGTTCATCTGCGCGCAAAGATTGTCCTTTGCTGTATAATCCGTAAGGCATATCATATAATTGCAGAAGGTTTTTGGGATACTGTTTTCCTTCCTTATATATAAACGATATTCCCTTATGCTGTAATTGTGTAAAACTTTTATAAACTTTTTCCATATTTCTGTTTTTCATAATCGTTTCTATGTTTTGCTGTGTAAGACCTGTACAGCCATGCAGTGCTTCCGGCGCCGCATAAAAAACCGCCTTTGGACTTTTAAATACATCCAGCAGTCTTTTTATCCGCTTATTGCCTATCCCTGAAAGATTGCACAGCCAGTACCAGTATAATTCTTCTTTTTCCTGCATATATTCTCCATTTCTTCTGTGTAAATAAACTGCTATTTAACCCCGGTATCATTTTATTCGATTACCGAACGGTAGCTGCGGTAAGAAAGTGCCTCGCTTAAATGGGCAATTTCAATTTCTGTACACTCTTCAATATCCGCAATCGTGCGCGCCGTCTTTAAAATCTTGTGATATCCTCTTGATGTCAGGTGGAATTTATCATAGACTTTTTCCATAAACTCCTGTTCTTTTTCTCCCAGCCTGCAATATTTTTCAAGCTGCATGGCACTCATCTGCGCATTAAAATAAATATTCTCCTTTGCAAAACGCTCCGCCTGCCATGCTCTTGCACACTCCACCTTTTCTTTCATGTAAGCCGATGACCCTTTTTTATTACAGCTTTGATACTGCATTTTATGGACACCTGCATCCGTAACCTGTATACAGATATCAAAGCGGTCCCATAACGGACGACTGATTCTGCCCAAAAATCGTGTAACATCCTGCTGTGTGCAGGTACATCTGCTTCTGTCTGGAAAATATCCACAGCGACATGGATTCATCGCTGCTGCCAGCATAAAATCTGCCGGATAGACACACGTTTCCGTTAAACGTGTAAGAATCACTTTTTTCTCCTCAAGCGGCTCTCTAAGCCCCTCCAGAACTGTCTGACGATACTCTGTGAGTTCATCTAAAAATAAAACGCCTTTTCCCGAAAGCGTGACCTCTCCCGGTCTTGGCACTCTGCCTCCGCCCAAAAGTGCCGCCTGGGTCACACCATGCCCCGGCGCCCGGAACGGTCTTTTCGTCATCAACGGATAATTGGGATTTAACTGTCCTGCAATACTGTATATCTTTGTCAGTTCCAGCTGTTCCTCAAACGATAATTCCGGCATAATCGATGAAATTCTTTTAGCAAGCATCGTCTTACCGCTTCCCGGCGGTCCTACATATAAAATGTTGTGCATCCCCGCCGCAGCAATCATCGTTGCCCGCTTTGCACTCTCCTGCCCTTTTATCTCCAGGAAGTCCAGCTGTTCCTGTGGACTTTCTTTCCCTGCCGTATCATAGTTTCCTTTTAGAGGACTATTCCTTTCCTGCGCCGGACTTTTTCCCGTCTGTAAATATACCACCGCTTCTTTCAGTGTCCGTACCGGTATCAGTTCCATTCCCTTTACAACACTTCCCTCCGCCATATTCTCTGCCGGCAGAATACAGCGCTTCTTTCCCTGCTGTAATGCTTCACATACCGATGGCAGAATTCCTTTTACCGGGTTGACCGTGCCATCAAGGCTTAACTCCCCAATAATGACCATATCTTCAAATGCCGTCATATTGACTTCATCCTGTGCGCCAAGAATCCCTATTGCAATCGGCAGATCAAATCCTGTCCCGTATTTGTGTATGTCCGCCGGAGAAATATTGACCGTAATGCGCCGCGGTTTCTGTTCATAACCGGAATTACGCAGGGCAATCCGCACACGCTCCTTCGCCTCTTTTACTTCTGTGGAAAGATAACCGCCCATATCAAATACCGGCAGTCCTCTCCCCACATCCACTTCTACTGTAACTACATAGGCTGTAATGCCCGTAATCGTAGTACTGTAAACCTTTGAAAACATTGCTCACCTCTGTAATATAATATAGTTTTATTTTTCTCACTATTCATATTACAGATATATTTTTAATTTGTCAACTATTATATTTTAAAATTTCACAGTTATATACAAATTTGCCTGTACTTTCACACAGCTCATACTTTTGCTGAATTACTGCCTTTGTCATTTTCCAGACCCGGGTCTTTTGCAACGGTGCTTCCATTCCCGATAACTGTGCAATCCGCTCAACAGCCGTATCTGCATCCACGCTGTTTACCGTTCCAAGCACAACAAGCCCCATCTTTGCCGCACGCAGTGCCGCCTGTACAGCTTCCGGTGTTTCAAGTTCACCGATTAAAACACCATCTGCCGATTCATGCAGCAAATTATCCATTCCTTCCTTATAAGAACCGGTATCTTTTCCGATACAGCGGCGGCTTAACAGCCCTTTTCCTGCTTCTATCGGATATTCTACGGGACTTTCCAGCGTTACCAGATGCATAAAACGTCCTGCAAGCATCTGTTCTGCCAGTGCCGCAAGTGTGGCACTCTTTCCGCTGTGCGGCTTTCCGCAGACAAGTACCAGTCCCTGCGTAATCCCTGCCAGTGCTTTTAGTTCTTCCGGAAGTTCCTCTTTCTTATTGATAATTTTTACACAGGCTGACGGCACACCGTCATTCTGGTAAATATGCACGCGGAATCTGCCGATTCCATGAAATGCAATCACTTCATCCACACTTTTTGTTTCCCTGTACTGTGCCGCCTGTTTTGCATCCAGCATTTCAAGCAGAATTTTTTCTGCTTCTGTGCTGCTTAATTCCGGATAATCGAGATTCTTTATCTTTCCACCAATCCGTGCTGCCGGTTTTCTGCCCGCCATCAGATATATTTCTGCTGCGCCTGCCTGCTGTGCCTGTCTGAATAACTGTTCAATTGTAACCATCTTTCCACCTCATTCCATCAACCGGTTACTGTATCTGTTCAATCCGGTACTGTGTTTCATTTTGTTCTATTGCTTCCTCATAAATTCTGTCATAATCATCCGAACAGCTGTAGCGTTTTTCATTTTCATCATGGACAATGTCAAATATTCCCTGTGATGTCACATATCCATCTGAATAAGCAAATGCAAAATAAACATCTTCTTCATTGTCATCATTTTCTATCACTGCCTGATAAAGAAAATACAGATAATTGTCCGGTCCTGCCACCGCGTCTGCTGTTTCTTTTTTCTTTAAAAAGTATATGCCAAGACATTCAATATCCGAAGCTTCTTCAATATTGCTGCTTCTTAAATAAGAAGTCTTTCCTGTGGCTTTATATAACATACGGAAGGTTGTATTCTCTGTCTGTGCAGAAATCGTATCCTCAATCTGTCCCTGCATTTCTGACAGCACTGCATTGTCTATGTCAACCGGTGTCTGTACATACTCACTTAAACCCTCGGCGCGCACTGTTACCTCTAATGTATCTGTGATATAACCGTGCCGTCCGAGTTCTTCTTTGCCGGTTTCACAGCGGATTGTCACTGCATCACCTTTTTGAATGTTTTCCGTCATATCCGCCGTAAATATAAGGCTGCCAAGATACTCATCGCCCCACTTGTTGGTAACCAGTGCATACGCATCCGGGCTGATTCCAGCAAAGGTCACTTCTACATTGGAGAATAAATCAATCTTTGTACCTGCATCAATACCTTTGGCACGCACGGTATAGTCTTTTGCTTTGATTTTAACTCCCAGTTCTTTTGCAAGCTCCTTATCAAATAAAATCTCGATCTTTACTTTTTGACCGTTTGCAATATTCATCTGATGCACTGCTGCCGATACAGATTCTGCAAGACTTCTGTAACGGCTCTGTTTATCTGCATCTTTTGTCTTTCCTGCAAGCCTGCGGTAGAGCTTTTCCGTATCCACGCTGCACTCTGCTACGGCATATCCGTCCGCTCCGGTGTAGGATACCGTAATGTAGTCTTCCGGCTTTACCTTTGACGCCACCGCACAGATAAGGCTTACAAGCAGGATCACCAGCACCAGTACACCGATTGCTGCACCTGCCGCCGTCTTTGGTTCTTTATGCACCCAGCCGGTAAAATCCTGCATGAAACACTTGAATTTTCCCTGCTGTCTGCGTTCTTCCTCCTCTTTTTTGCGTTCTTCTTCCAGCGCAATGGATTTTTCTCTCCATTTGCCCAGTTTTAAATCGACTGTTTTATCCACAGGTTCGTTTTTACTCATTTGCTGTTTACTCATTTTCCCTCTTTTCCCGCCTGATACGGCTGTTTATTCTACCGGTCTTGTATACTGCTTTAAAAATTCAAGTTCCTCACCGGATAAATGCGGTGACAATCTGCTGTAAACCGCTGCATGGTACGCATTGAGCCTTTCGATGTCTTTTTTCTCCAGCCATGCCGTGTCTACCAGGTCCAGATCAATCGGAACAAAGGTCAGCGGTTCAAATTTTAAAAAGGTGCCGTACTCATTTTCACCGTCACCGACACACTCTATTTCATTTTCAATACGGATACCGTAAGCGCCTTCAATGTATACACCCGGCTCATCGGAAGTGACCATGCCTTCTTCAAATACGCACAAATCATTTCTGCCCGGATTGTGCTTCCAACGGAAGCCGTTGGGCGACTCATGCACGTTGAGCAGATACCCGATTCCGTGACCCGTGCCGCACCGGTAATCCATGCCCTGTTCCCACAGCGGACCTCTTGCCAGAATGTCCAGGCTAAAGCCCGTACAGCCTTTTAAAAAACGTGTATTGGCAAGATTTAACATGCCCTTTAAGGTGAGTGTGAAATATTTTTTCATCTCTGCTGTCACTTCACCCAGTGCAAAGGTACGGGTAATATCTGTCGTGCCGCGAAGGTACTGTCCGCCCGAATCTACCAGAAGCATCCCCCTTGGATACAGCACCGCACAGTGGTCTTTTTCTGCGTGATAATGCATCATTGCCGCATTTTCACCGTATGCACTGATTGTATCAAAACTCAATTCCTTGTAATCCGGAATATGGCTTCTTAAATTATCCAGATACTCTGCTGCCGTCACTTCCGTGACATTCCATTCTTTTCCTGCTTCGTACTGCTTCATTGTATTTTTGAGCCAATACATAAATTTCGTCACGGCAAGTCCGTCATCAATGTGGACATCCCGCAGATTCGCAAGTTCTGTCGGATTTTTGACCGCTTTCATATGCACGGACGGATTTTCCTTACAAATGCATTCTGCAGTTTCCGGCACACTCTGGAAAAGCGCCAGATTCACTCTTTTCATATCCATCCACACCGAAGTTTTCTTACCCGCAAGACTGCGTAAATCCGCATAGATTTGATTATACAGACGAAGCTGTATCCCATCCTGTGCCAGATCAGCTTTCATTGCCTGCGTAAAACGGGATTCCTCTGTATACAGATACACTGCATTCGGTGCAAACAGCAGATATGCCATAATCACCGGATTACATGCTACATCATCGCCGCGCAGATTTAAAATCCAGCAGATGTCGTCTAACGAAGCCACCGCATGATATGCCGCGTGTGCCGTCTCCATTTCCTGATAAATTCTGTGAATTTTATCCTCACGGCTCTCTCCGCTGTATTTAAGTTCCAGTTCATACGCTTTGGAAGCCGGAAATGCCGGTCTGTCTTTCCACAGTTCCTGTACCGGCATAAAATCCCCTTTGATCCTGCCGCCGCACGCCTCTGTAAGTTTTATCCACTCCATTCCTGTCTGTGCCACACACGTTCTTGCATCCATGCCAAGCACTCCGCCTGCGCCCAGCCGCTCACGGATATACTCTGTAAGCGTCGGCACGCCTGCACAGCCCATTTTCATCAGCGTAATGCCCGTACCTTCAAGCTGTGCCTGTGCCTGAACAAAATATCTGCCGTCCGTAAAAAGTGCTGCTTCTGTCTGTGTCACTGCCAAAGTTCCCGCAGAGCCGGTAAACCCGGACAGGTATTCCCGGTCTGCAAAATATGCGCCCGAATACTCAGACATATGATAATCATCGGTAAATACTACAAATATGTCTACATTTTCTGCTTTCATGCGTTCCCTCACAAAACGCAGTCTTTCTTTTATGACTTCATGTTTTTCCTGCATGGCAATTCCCTTCTTTTGCTTTTATAGTTTGGCATCCTCCAACAGTTTTTTAAGCTTTAAAAGTGCCTTTTTTTCAATCCTGCTGATATAACTTCTGCTGATACCCAGCCGGTCTGCCAGTTCACTCTGGGTCATCGGTTCTTTGCCGTTTAAACCATACCGCCGGATAATAATGGTTTTTTCTCTTTCATTTAATACTTTATCAAGATTCTGATACAGACACAACACCCTTTGTGCAAAAAGACAATCTTCTACTACATCTTCTTTTTCTTCACCGACAATATCTATCAGGCTGATTTCGTTGCCCTCTTTATCTTTTCCAATCGGCTCATACATCGACACTTCTTTGGATTTGCGCTTTTCCATGCGGAGCATCATCAGCAGTTCATTATCAATGCATTTTGCGGCATAGGTTGCCAGCCGGATACTTTTATCCGGTTTGAATGAATTGACCGCCTTAATCAGCCCAATCGTGCCGACAGAGATTAAATCATCCGTATCACGGTCTGCCTGAAGATATTTTTTGACCATGTGTGCCACGAGCCTCATATTGCGCTCCACCAATATATTTCTCGCTTCCATATCCCCATTATGAAAACGTTCTATCATTTCCTTTTCTTCTTTTGCCGATAGCGGCTTTTCAAATGCTTTCAAAGAAAGGCACCCCTGACACATATTTATATATAGTATGTGCCGGAATGCCTTTTATTGCTTTTCCAATCTAATCTTCTTTTCTTCTTAATATGTCATACTGGCAAAGCGGAACACCTAAATCAATATAAAGCTGCTGTTTCGGATGCGGTGCACTTTCCATCGCTTCTCCGTCTTCGTTGTAAATTGCCTTGACGGTAACTTCCATGTTCGTACCATCCGGGCGCATAACTTCTATCGTTTCCCCGACAGAGAATTTGTTACGCTGTTCAATATGATACAATCCCTTGTCATTACACTCTCCTACAATGCCCAGGTACGTATATTCCTTGACATACGTATTGGAATCATAAATCTGGGTGTTTTCATCCGGTTTTCCAAAGAAAAAGCCTGTTGTATACTGTCTGTACGTACATTTCTGGATTTCAGACTTGTAAAAAGGAATCCGGCTCTTATATAATTCAGGGTCCTGTAAAAATTCATCAATTGCCAGACGGTACGTTCTTGCAACCGTTGCCACATATAATGCCGTCTTCATTCTTCCTTCGATTTTAAAGCTGTCAATGCCGGCTTCAATCAGTTCAGGAATATGTTCAATCATACATAAATCCTTGGAATTAAAAATATACGTTCCGCGTTCATTTTCGTAAACCGGCATATACTCGCCCGGTCTGGATTCTTCCACAACAGAATACTTCCAACGGCATGGATGTGTACACGCTCCGCGGTTTGCATCGCGTCCTGCCATAAAGCTGCTGAGCAGACATCTTCCCGAATAGGAAATACACATAGCCCCGTGAATAAACGTTTCAATCTCCATATCATCCGGGATATGCGCACGGATTCCCTTGATTTCATTTAAAGAAAGCTCTCTTGCCGTTACAACACGCTTTGCACCCTGCTTCCACCAGAACTGATACGTCATATAATTGGTATTGTTTGCCTGTGTGCTGATGTGGATATCCGTATCCGGCATCACTTCCTTTGCAATCGTAAACATCCCCGGATCGGAAATAATCAGCGCATCCGGTCCGATTGTCTTTAATTCTTCAAAATAGGCTCTTGCACCCTCTAAATCATAATTGTGTGCCAGAATATTTGCCGTCACATAAACTTTCACATCATGTGCATGTGCAAATGCAATGCCTTCCTTCATATCTTCCATCGAAAAATTCTTTGCTTTTGCACGCAGTCCAAAGGCTTCACCACCAATATATACTGCGTCCGCACCGAATATTACCGCTATCTTTAAAACTTCCAGACTGCTTGCCGGAATCAGCAGTTCCAGTTCGCGTCCGTTATAAAAATGTCCAGCCATTCTCTTATCCTCATTTCTGAGCGACTTGTTGCGAAGAAGCGATGAGAAATTCGCGCAGGCGATTTCTCATCTGCTATCAGGGAGATTTGTTTTCGCTCAGAAACAAATCTCCATTCCGCAGGCATTTTAATGCCGGAGGAATCGCGAGCCAAATCTTATTGGGCTCTGCGATAAAAAGCGACTTTGTGACGCCTGCGGCACAAAGTGCTGTGTGAAGAATCTTAGGTTTAAGGATTCTTCACACTATCCTTTCTTAACACTTAATGTAATACCGTCACCAATCGGAACGATACTCGTTTCTAACTGTTCTGCATGGGTCAGTGTATAAATATATTCTCTCATTCTTGTGTGGATTGTCCGGTTTCTTCTTGTTACACCGTAACGGGACTCTACAATATCACCTTCCTGTAATACATTGTCTGAAATGAGCAGTCCGCCCGCAGGCATTAACCGCAGCAGTTCGGGCAGAAAATTAATATACTGTCCTTTTGCCGCATCCATAAAGATAAAATCATACGTTCCATCAAGTTCTTTTAAAATATCCATCGCATCACCCTCTAAAAGCGTGATGACCTCTTCTTTTCCTGCCCGTTTGAAATTGTTCTTTGCAACAGGAATCCGTTTTTCATAATTCTCAATTGTCGTAATGCGGCAGTTTTCGGGCATATTTTCGCTCATAAGAATAGATGAGTAACCTACTGCCGTTCCCACTTCGAGAATTTTTTGCGGCCGCTTTAACAAAAGCAGCACCTTGAGCAGATTACCCATCTCTTTTCTGATAATCGGAACACCGTCCGCCAACGCTTCCTTTTCTATTGCATTACAAACCGGAGAATTCCCTTTATCTAAAGAATTAATGTAATCAACAATCCGTTCATTGACAATTGTTCCCATTATTTATCCTCTCCTGTATCTGCACCCGACAGCACTTTCATCATTTCTGTCGGTGTCATCGCCGTATTTAAGGTATACGTACCTCCTACAAATTTATCCTTATAATCGGATAATATAATCTGATAATAAAAACAGGTCTTATCTTTTACAAGTCCTTTGTCATAAAGGAGCTTTGCAAGCTGCTTAGACGTAATGCCGTCTGAAATCGTAACCTGTGTTTCCCTTGCCTGTGCCTCGGAAGAAACGGCTTCTTCATCAAAAATATTATGACCAAAGGTATACGCTTTGCTTCCTGCCGTAAAAATGATAAACACACCTACCGCAATTACAATTACATTAAGCGAAACACCTAAAATCATCCGGATACTTTTTTTGTTCATTTTTTGTCAATCTCCCATACTGCCCGGCATTTATCTGCCGCTTTCATTTAAAAAGTCCACATCAAAATCTACCGCATCCACAAGCGATACGCAGACATCCTGTACCAGACGGCACAGACACAGTTCTGCCGAAAAGTAACTTTTTGCCAGTCCCTGATTTCTCATATCAGCGTATTGCGCTTCCAGCTGCGAAATATTCTCATCAATCTCCTGAATTTCATCGTTGTACTGTATTTCAAAATTCCGTCTCCGAAATTCATCAATTGCCCTTTTTAAATCGGCATTTTTGGACACTTCCGCCTCCAGCCTCTTATATTCGCGGTATTCTTCACTGTCTAAAACCGCCTGTATTAATTCTGCTTTCAGCTCATCGATTCTTCCCATTTACATCTCCATTTTACGTTACATATGTGCTTCCATAATAATCGGAAGTATAACTGGGTTTCTTTTCATCTTCTTCCAAAGATATTCGCTTAAATCATCCTTGATAATGTTCTTAATTTTGCTCCAGTCTGTAATGTTTTTATCCATACAGGTTTCTACAGAACCGGATACCACTTCTCTTGCTTCATCTAACAGTTCTTCTGCTTCACGGACATAGACAAAACCTCTTGTCACAATATCCGGACCTGCTACCAGCTGTCCGCTGTACTTTTCAAGTGTGAGTACAACGATGATAATACCGTTTTCTGCAAGATTCTGACGGTCACGCAGTACAATATTGCCGACATCACCGACACCTAAACCGTCAACAAGAATCTCGCCAGTCTGTACATGTCCTACAATGCCTGCTTTTTCTTCGCTTAATTCCAGTACATCACCACATTTTGCAATGAAAATATCCTCTTTATCATAACCTAAAGACTGTACAACTTCTTTCTGTGCCATTAAATGTCTGTATTCGCCATGAACCGGAATTGCATATTTCGGCTTAATCAGGGAGTAGAGCAACTTAATTTCCTCCTGACAGGCATGTCCTGATACGTGGGTATCCTGGAAAATAACCTTAGCCCCTTTCATACCGAGTTCATTAATAACCTTTGCGACAGACTTTTCGTTACCCGGAATCGGTGTTGATGAAAAGACAACGCAGTCACCCGGCTGGATAGACACTTTTCTGTGCAGGGAAGCAGCCATTCTTGAAAGTGCCGCCATAGACTCACCCTGACTGCCCGTTGTAATCAGTACAATCTGCTCCGGTGTATAATTTTTCATTTCTTCCGTATCAATGAGTGTGCCTTCCGGAATCTTTAAGTAGTCCAGATTCTCGGCAACTTCAATGATATTGACCATGCTTCGTCCTTCAACACAGACTTTTCTGCCGTACTTTACCGCAGAATTGATAATCTGCTGTACACGGTCTACATTGGATGCGAAAGTTGCAATAATCAAACGGCTGTTTTTATTATCTGTGAAAATCTTATCAAATGTTGCACCAACGGTACGTTCTGACATTGTAAAGCCCGGACGAAGTGCATTCGTAGAATCACACATCAGTGCAAGAACACCCTTTTTGCCCAGTTCGCCCATTCTCTGTAAATCAATCGGTTCACCGTAAACCGGTGTATAATCCACTTTAAAGTCACCGGTATGGATAATGACACCTGCCGGCGAGAAAATTGCCAGTGCTGCCGCATCTGCAATACTGTGGTTTGTACGGATAAATTCAACCCTGAAATCACCTAAATTAATAGACTGTCCGTAACGTACCACCTTACGCTTTACCTGACGCTGCATGCCGTGTTCTTTTAACTTGGAATCAATCAGGCCCATCGTGAGCTTCGTCGCATAAATCGGCGCATTGACTTCCTTTAATACATACGGAATTGAACCGATGTGGTCTTCATGTCCATGCGTAATGACAAAACCTTTGACTTTATCTGCATTTTCCTTTAAATAGGTGACATCCGGGATAACCAGATCAATTCCTAACATTTCTTCTTCCGGGAATGCAAGACCGCAGTCCACTACAATAATACTGTCATCGTATTGTATGGCAGTAATGTTCATACCAATCTTGTCAAGACCACCCAGTGGGATAATCTTAACAGAACCTACATATTCTTTCTTCATTTAACACCTCTAAAACTATTCTAAATCCATGTCTTCCAGTAACTCGGCAAAAATGCGGCTGACTGCATCCAGTTCTTCTTCCGATTCAACAAATTCATAAACCGCTTCTGTATCTTCTGCCTTTGATGTGTCTTTTAAAATATAAGCTTCCGCTTCTTCATCTTCTTCGTCTTCAGATTCGGTGACTAAAAGATAATTGATACCATTGACTCTCGTTTCCTCTATAATGTAAAAATCTACACTTTCCTGGTCTTCCGTTACAAAGGTAAGCTTTTCCATGTTCTTCTCCATTCCTGATTCTGAGATTCTATACGACAGGGTAAAAGGGACAAACCAATAGTTTTGATGGCAGTTCCGGAAGACTTTCCAAAACTGCCATGCTCACACGCTTAGTTGCCATTTGCTTTGTAATCTAAATATCCCTGTAAGATAAATACTGCCGCAATCTTATCGATTACAGCTTTACGGTTCTCTCTGCGTACACCGCTTTCCATCAATACTTTATCTGCCGATACCGTAGTCAGGCGTTCATCCCATAATACGACCGGCAGTCCCGTTCTTCTTTCTAACATTTCTGCAAAATTCTGACAATCCTGCGCACGCTCTCCAACAGAATTATCCATATTCTTTGGGAATCCTAAAACAATCTGCTCTACTTCATATTCTTCAATGATTGCCTCTATCCGGGCAAGTGTCTTTCGTAACTTATTCGCTTCTTTGCGCGTAATGGTTTCTAATCCCTGTGCTGTAATGCCGAGTGCATCACTGATTGCAACACCTACTGTCTTCGTACCATAATCCAGTCCGATGATTCTCATATTATAAGCCTTTTCCTTCGATGAAATATTTAATCACTTCTTCAACAAGCTCATCGCGTTCTACCTTCATAATCAGGCTTCTTGCATTGTTATGGCTTGTAATATAAGTAGGATCTCCTGACATAATATATCCCACAATCTGATTCACCGGATTGTAACCCTTTTCCTTCAAAGCACGATATACCTGCTCTAAAATTCCTTCTACTGAAATTGCCTTGTCTGGCTGTGTTTTAAAAAATTGTGTGTTATTATCTATCATTTTCCTCACGTCCCTTTCGTATATGTGTTTATAATATAATAATTGAGCCAATAATACAAGTGTTTTTTGAAAATTTCTCGATTGATATGCCCTTTGCCGTGCGTATCACATCGCTTAATGGTGTCCACATTTTTCCATAAAAATAAGGATACAAAGACATTCCTGCCTGTAGCGGCATTTGTGGGACTGCTTTATATCCTTTATGTTTTATTATTTTTGTGATTTGAATTTCTTCTGACTTGACTTAAATACTTCTGCCAGACTTTCGTGGCAATATCTTCACAGCTTAGTTTAAATTCGTGCTTTCCGTTTCAGGAATGCCAAGCACAATATTTAAGTTGCCGTTTTTTACACGCAGTGCGTCAATAAAGTTCTTTTCATTGACATCTTTTTTTAATGCGACCGTGTATGTAAGTTCAAACAGGGTTCCCATGTTGGTTGTCTTTACTTTGCGAAGCTGGCTGTTTGTGGTATAGCTGTCAAAAACTTCGTTAAACGCATCGGTATAATTTAAGTTTTCCGGGATTGTAATCTTTAACTGGCGGTTTCCGGATGCCATATCGCCGAAGTTTGAGACAGAAAGTACGATTAAAACAAGTATAATCACAACTGCAAATATAGCTGCAAATGCAACATATCCGAGTCCGCAGGCAAGTCCTGCTGCCATGGTGAAAAATACGACGGCAATATCTTTTGCATTACCCGGTGCACTTCTGAAACGAACCAGTGCAAATGCGCCTGCCATTGAAAATGCTCTTGCCACATTACTGCCGATTAAAAAGATAACAACAGACACAATCGCCGGAAGCAGTACCAGACCGATGATAAAGTTTTTGTTGTAACCGTCCTTTTTGCAGGCAGTCATATAGGCGATGCCAATTAAAAGTCCTAACACGAGTGCCGTAAAAAGTCCTAACATGGCTGGGCCAATGCTGATTGTATCCTGCGCTGTACTTGTAAATATTGATTCAAACATAATGTTTCTCCTCCATTCATTCTTTGATTTTCCATAACATATTTTTTATATTCTGTTCCGTATTTTGAAAAAGATACGGGATAAATTTCCAGTTCCGATAAAATCCTTGTAAACCACAGCGGCACTGCCCTGTTGATTTTAATTTCCATCAGATACGTATTTTCCGGTAAAAGCTGCTGACCATAGCTTCCGCTCTCTAACCGGACATCTTCCCTGCGGGTTGTGATATTTTTGTCAAATGTAACACGGAAATCCCCGTCGTTTTTTTCAAAATATGCCCGCCGTTCATAGGATAAATAAACCTTCGGCACTAAATTATAGGTATGGCAGAAATAATCGATTTCCCGGAATACCTGCCGGTTCATCTGCGGATTTTCCATATCCGGCACCCGATGATGGTTTAAATAGTCATAGGCTTCATTTAACGGCATAATCGTACGCCGCTTGTTGACAATGCCTTTGTACTTCTTTTTAATTTCAACAAAAACATGATCTGTTTCCTTTGGTGTTCCATAGCTTCTCATGCGGAGCTTTTCTTTATACACCGGTCCTTCAATCGATGCCCGGATTAATGTATTATCCGGTGTATCATAATAAATGTTGCTGATTTCATAGAACGGCTTATCGCGGTTATACGCATCCACAACCATATATTCACTGATTGCCTGTGTCAGTTTTTCGTACTGTATGGCATTTAACATGTATTTTTTCTCATATCGGTTAAATACTTCGATTGCCATGTGCATCCCTCCCTTTGTTTTTTCAAAAATGCATTTCCTTATGTTGGATAGTTTATCCATTAAATGTGTCCAAAGTTTGTAAAATCTGCGTAAAAAATATGAAAGAAATTCACATTAGCGGCGTGCGCCGCAAGGCGCACTAAAAAGAGCCGCCACATTTTCATGTGACAGCTCTTTTAGTCTGTATCTTTTTATATTTACTTTGTAATATGTACGTCTAACTGGTTAAACGGAATTTCAATGCCGTTTTCATCAAATATCTTTTTGTATTCTTCTAACAGTTCAAAGCGGGTATCCCAATATTTGTCATTGGCAACCCACGCTCTGGTTTCGAGTGTAATACAGCTCTCGTCCAGACTCTTTACAATAACGCGGACATCTTTGTCTTTGATGATTTCTTCCTTGCGGTTTAAGCATTCCATCAGCAGTGCCTTTGCCTTGGATAAATCCGTCTGATATCCCACGCCAATCTGGATATCCAGTCTTCGCACTTCTTCCGCACCGACATTGATAATATTCGAGTTGGACAGGGTGCCGTTTGGCATCATGATAATCTTGTTATCAATTGTATGCAGTTTGGTGTATAAAAGCTCAATGGACACAACCGTTCCTTCACAGCTTCCCGATATGATATAATCGCCGATTTTAAACGGCTTAAATATCAAAAGTAAAATTCCACCTGCAAAGTTTGACAAACTGCCCTGTAAGGACATACCGACTGCCAGTGCCGCTGAACCAAATACCGTAATCAGCGAGGCTGTTGGAATTCCCAGTATTCCCACTACGATTAGTATTAAAATGGCATATCCTGCAAACTTTGTAATTGAACCGATAAATCTGGCTACGCCGACATCCAGATCACTTTTTCCGAGTGCTTTTACAATAATCTTAACCAGCCAGATAATCAGACGTTTTCCAATCTGCCAGACAATCAGTGCCATAATGATTTTTCCTGCCAGACTGACACTCCAGTTGCACAATTTATTAAACAGTGCAATCAGATTTGCTTTTGAAAAGAAAAACTCAATTTGTTCTGCCGTATCCTGTGCCGAACTAAGTGCGACAAAATAATTCATGATTTCCTCCATTTTTTGTTTTCTTTTTTGTTTTTTTCAGCTTTTACGCCTGTTGGGGCATTTTATCCCGGACTACTTATTTCCGGCGCTTTAAAGCCGCAAGCTTCTTTTTGGTTTCCTGCTCGATTTTTAACTTCGCAGCTTCCGCCTCCTGTGCCTGTTTTTCGGCTTCTTCGCACGCCTGCTGTGCCGCCTTTGCCGCAAGTTCAGCCTGTTTTTGCGCTTCAAGGGCAGCCTGTGCTTCTTCTTCGGCTTTGACTTTCAGCTGTTCTGCCTGCCATGCCTGTTCCTGTGCTGCCTTTGCCGCAAGTTCAGCTTCTTCCCGGATTTGGATTTCTTCCAGTTCCAGTTTTGTAAACGGTTCATACGCATAAACGGTTAGTGCCAACGGCGGTAAATCCAGTACAATAGAATTTTCACAGCCGTTTCTTTCCACCTTTTCCGAAGACAGCTGCTGTTCATTTAAAATGTTTTGTCCACCGAAATGTGCTGCATCTGTATTAAAAATTTCCTTATATTTACCCGGCTCTAAAACACCCATACGGAAATCCTTACGGACAACCGGTGTGAAATTCGCAATTACCAGCAAATCCTGCGATGTACTGTCTGATACCATACTCCGGCGCACAAATGCCAGCACCGTTTCCTGTTCATCCTGCGTATCTGTCCATGCAAAGCCCTCCGGTTCATAATCTGCGGTATATAATGCAGGATGTTCCTTATAAAATGCATTTAATGCTTCCATAAAGCTTTGCGGCAATGTGCCGGTACAGTTTTCCGCCGTCCGCTTTTTACCTGGATAACAATACTGATATGCCGTTGCAAGACGCATATTGGCATGTTTTTCCTCATCATTGCTGCCCGGCAGTTCCTGTTCGGTTATATGCAGTTCCTGTATAAAAAATTCACTGTAAAAATACAGCATATTATCTGTCAGTTTCTGATATACACCCTTTCTGAAAAGCGGGTCACTCTGCATAAATTTATCAAAATCATTTTTCCAGCCGTGGTTCCATTTAAAATCAAACCCCAGTGCATCTTCATGGCTGCCGGTCACCCTGCCCCACGTACTGGAATCCTGCGCAATCAGAACCGCCGGACATTTTTCTTTTATCAGCACTTTTTTTAGCTGTTTGAAAAATGCAACCGCATCGAGATTTTCATTTTCACCGTAAAGATTCGGAATCCACTCGCCCGGTGCGCGGCCATAGTCTAAGTACAGCGCACTTGCCACTTCATCTACAAAAAGCCCGTCTATATGATACTCCTTTATCCACATGATTGCATTGGAAATTAAAAACATTTTTACCTGTGGCTTTCCATATTGGAATGAGGATACCGCCACATCTGCATCCGGTGTCAGGCAGAATGCACTGCTCTCATAAAGGTTCGTTCCGTCAAACCACGTAAGCCCTGATGGAAGATTTCCCATAAATGCAGCATTCCAGTCTGCAATCACACCAATATTTTCTTTGTGCATTGCATTGACAAGGCGCTTCAAGTCATCCGGCGTACCAAAAATATCCGCAGGTGCGAAATAGCCTGCTGTTTCCCGGAGATTTCTGCGTCTGCTGTCATACTGCGCTACCGCCTGCAGTTCAATATGTGTGTATCCAAGTTTTGCAATCTGTGCCGCGAACTGCTCCGGTTCTTTAATCTGTCGACAGGTTTCCGGTGATATTTCATAAATGGCAGCCGGTTCTTTTTCTATATCCCGGTTTTCTTCCGCCTTCTGCCATGCACCATCTTCCCATGCAAACGGAATATCTGCATACACAACCGATGCAAAGCCCTGACCGGCGTCGCACTGTCTACAGTACGGGTCTGTCTTTACCGCAATATTGCCGCCTTTAAATTTAATTTCATATTTATAGGCTGTGCCTGCCTTCATTTCAGGTATAAACAGTTCAAAGATACCACTGTCCTCATGTTTTTCCATCGGAAAAATCCGTCCGTCCCAGTGATTAAAATCACCTACCACACTGACACGCTGTGCATTGGGTGCCCATACAGCAAAGCAAACGCCGCGGATTCCGCCCACAGTGCGCTCATGCGCGCCAAAAAGCCGGTATGCTTCCCAGTCATCGCCTGCCGCAAGTTTTTTGTGCTGCTCTGCCGTTAAAGCCGTGCCGCACGCATAAGGGTCTATATATTCTTTTTTCTGTCCTTTGATATCTTCAATACAGACAGTATAGGCAGTCTGTTTCTTTATCGGAATACAGACCGCAAAATAGCCTGATTCGTCAACCTTTTCACAAGCGTACGCTTTTTTTCTCCCCGCAATATGAATCTCTGCCTCGACCGCATCGGGACGGAAAACCTGTACCAGCATACCATCCCTGCACATATGCGCACCGAGCAGCTCCATCGGATGACTGCACTCTGAATATACCAGTCCTTCAATTTCAGGCCAGTTCATGAATTGATATAACCGATTCATACTAATCTCCATTCCGCAGGCATTTTAATGTCGGAGGAATCGCAGGTCCAATGTCAGATTGGACTCTGCGATAAGAGCTATTTTGTGGCGCCTGCGGCACAAAATAGCTGTGTGAAAAATCTTCGTTTTAAAGATTATTCACATTATCTCCATTCTTTTTTATAAATTTTCCACCCACGTTGCAAATAATTCCGGCCAGACGGATACTTCCGGCTGGAAATGTGTTCCGTCTGCGGTATCTGTTTCCCGCGTTCCAAGTCCAAGTCCGTGATTACCGTGTGGAAAAAGGTGCAATTCAAATCCAATATGTTCTTTTTGCAATGCCTGTGCAAACAGCATGGAATTTTCTACCGGTACAGCACCGTCTGTGACTGTATGCCATAAAAAGGTCTGCGGTGTGTCTTTCGTTACACGTTCTTCCAGTGATACACTCTCAAGCAGCTGCTCATAACGTGTCCCAAGCAGTCTTTCAAATGATTTTCTGTGGGCTTTCTCCCCGGATGTAATCACCGGATATCCAAGCAGCATGCCATCCGGCCTTATCATTTCCGGCTCTGTATGCAGGTACTCTTTGACAAACCCTTCCAGTTCTTTGCTGTTCCACATTGTTCCAAGACTTGCCGCTACATGTCCCCCCGCCGAAAAACCGGCGATAATAATTTTATCCGGGTCACAGTCCCATTCTTTAGCATGTTCCCGCAGATACCGTACAGCGTACGCCGCTTCGTACAGCGCACACGGAAATTCATCGGGAATCAGACTGTATCTTAAAATTGCCGCATTCATGCCAAGTGAGAGCAGTTTCACTGCAACCGCTTCCCCTTCCCGCGGCGAATGATGTTCATAGCCGCCGCCCGGACAGATTAAAACCATTGGTCTATGAAACGGCTTCTGCATCCCCGGATACATTTCCTTAATATAAGTTGTCAGTGTCGCTTTCTGTCCCTTATGTAAAATCCCCGCCCGCTCATAATCAATATCCAGTTCCATAGTTTGATGAATCATATTCTTCTCCAATTCCGCAGGCATTTTAATGCTGGAGGAACCGCGGACAAAATGACTGATTTTGTCCTGCGATAAATCTAATTGTAACGCCTGCGGCACAATTAGTTATGTGAAAAATTATGATTTATGATTTTTCACATTTTCCTCATTTCTGAGCGACTTTGTTGCGAAGCGGCGATGAGAAATTCGCGCAGGCGATTCTCATCTGCCATCTATGATATTTGTTTTCGCTCAAAACAAATATCTATGTAAAAAATTGTGATTTATGATTTTTCACATTTCTCCACATTTCTATATCTGATGAATAAATAATCCGCTGCGCAGCTTTGGTTCAAACCATGTGGACTTCGGCGGCATCAGCCGTCCTGCATCTGCCACGGCAAAAAGCTGTGCAATTGATGTCGGATACATTGAAAATGCCAGTACACAATCTGTTTCGCAGCGTCTTTCCAGTTCTCCAATTCCACGGATACCACCTACAAAATCAATGCGTGCATCGGTCTTTGGGTCTTTAATGCCAAGTACCGGCGACAACAGGGCATTTTGCAAAACAGATACATCCAGACCGTCTACCGGGTCATCCGATAAGATTTCCGGCTTTGCCGTCAGCCGATACCACTTCTTTCCCAGATACATGCCAAAGGTTCCCTGCTTGTCCGGATGCACCTGTACAGCACTTTCTTTAACTGTAAATTTCTCTTTAACTTTTTCTAAAAAATCCTGTTCGGTATAACCGTTTAAATCCTTTAACACCCTGTTATAGTCCAGAATCTTTAACTGCTCGTCCGGAAACAGCACAGATAGGAAATAATTAAATTCTTCTTTTCCCGTATACTGTGGGTTTTCGGCACGGCGCTTTAAGCCGACTTTGACTGCTGAAGCAGCTCTGTGGTGTCCGTCCGCAATATATATAGAAGAAATTCCTTCAAATGCCCTGCGGATTGCTTCAACAGACTGTGGTTCACTGATTTTCCATACCTGATGACGGACTCCGTCCGGCGACACGAAATTATATAAAGAAGGATTTTTCTTTGCCTTATCAATCTCACCGTTAATCACGGCATTGGCACGGTATGCTAAAAATATCGGACCGGTCTGCGCATTACAGGTATCCACGTGCGTAATGCGGTCTAATTCCTTATCAGCTCTTGTATTTTCATGTTTTTTAATGACATTGGATTCGTAGTCATCAATTGAAGCACATGCCACAAGTCCGGTCTGCACTCTGCCATCCATTGTAAGTTCATAAATATAATATGCCTGCTCGCTGTCTTTGATAAATGTACCGTCTGCAATAGCGTTTTCCAAAAGTTCTTTTGCCTTTGCATAAACTTCCGGTGCGTAGGTATCGACCGAACTGTCAAACTGTGTTTCCGCACGGTCTATTTTTAAAAATGAAAGCGGCTCGCGGGCAACTTCCCTGCACGCTTCTTCTCTGTTGTATACATCATACGGAAGTGCTGCCACCCGCTCTGCTTTTTCTGCCTGCGGACGTACACATTCAAAAGGTCTGATTACTGCCATATGTCCTCTTTTCCGGGGTCATCCCCTGCCCCTTTTTACTGTTCTTTTAATTCCTGTGCCAGTGTTTCAAGCTGTCCGCTTAACGCTGCCAGTTCTTCCACAATCACATTGTTGCTTTCTGTTGCGGAAAGCGTATCACTTGCATGGGCAGCCACTTCTTCGGAAATTGCCGAAATGGTAGAAATGCTGTCCACAATTTTCTTGTTCGCATCGGCTAACTTTGTAACATAGGCTGCCAGTTCATTAGAATGTCCGTATACATTGTCCGAATTCTTTTCAATAACCGTAAAGCTTTCTGCTGTCTTTTCAGTGGTTTCATTCTGGCTTTCAATCATGGAAATCATACTGCCGCTGACCTCAACCACCATCTGAATGGCATTGGATACATTTTCAATCAGCTGCGAAATCTGCACCGTGGAATCTTTCGTCTGCTGTGCCATTTGTGAAATCTCGGAAGCAACAACTGCAAAACCACGTCCCGCATCTCCGGCTCTCGCCGCTTCAATGCTTGCATTTAACGCCAGAAGACTTGTCTGTGACGTAATACTGTTAATAATATCCAGAATTGAATTCATCTGGCTCATATATGTATCCAGCTGTGAAAGTTCTTCTGTCACCTTTTTGCCGGATTCAACCGTTTCTTCTGCCTGTTTTACAAGAATACCGACATTTGCATTTCCCTGCGCAATGGCTTCTTTATTCTGATTCATACTGTCTATGATATTCTCTGTGCCTTTTTCAACCTGCTCTACCATTGCCTGAATTTCTTCAGTCTGGTTTAACTGGCTCTGTACTGCTTCTGCCGTATCATTAGAACCGGAATTGACTTCTTCCATGGATTCTTTCATTGCCTGCATGCTTTCACCAAGCGATGCTGTCTTTTGTGCACTTTCTGCAATCTGCTGTGTCATCTTATCGGAGGTATCCATAATCCGCATCAGCAGTTCTTCCGTCTTTTCATGTTCTGCCTTCAACTCTGCAAGCTTCTTCTGATTCAACTTTTCTGTCACAATTGAGGCATACAGCTGAATACCGCAAATCAGTACAATAACAAAAAACTGGATTTCCACAGATGCCATATCTGCTTTGGTGTAAATGCCCTTCTGGAAAAACATTACCAGCTGTACGACATTGACAATCACCATACCGACTTCAATCGGCAGCGAATACTTAAAATCATTGTATACCGTAATGGCAATCAGCATTGGAATAACATATACAAACGTAAAGTGATTATTGGTTGTAAACATTACAAATGTATATAAAATTGCATAGCCAATTCCTACGAAATGCTTAATCATCTTTGTATCATGCATCTTTTTATAGGAAATAAATTCTCCTGCTACCGGCGCCATTGCCAGAACAATTGTTACAAGTACATATAACAGTGTCCTGTCACCCTTTAAAAACTCCACAAAATATGCCACCGACATAATACTGCATACCAGACAATGGCAGTTCATGGCAACTTCATTCGCTTTAGCCAGTTCATAATCATTTTCTTTTGGATTGATCCCGCTGTTCATTTTACTCCTCCACTATCACATTTGTATTTTTTTATTATTATACCGTACCCATTTGTTTAAGTAAACAAACATTTCTAAAATCAAAGCAAAAAAAGAGCTGTTCTCCTCCAATTCCGGAAAACAGCTCTGAATTTATTATTTTACGACTCTGACTTTGATGATACCTTCAATAGAAGCCAGTTTATCAATAACACTGTCATCTACATTCTTGTCAACGTCAAATAAAGAATATGCATAATCGCCTCTGGACTTATTTGCCATTTCATCAATGTTTACACCTGCATCGCCAAGAATCGTTGTAATCTTGCTGATAACAGCCGGAACATTTTTGTGGCAGACTGCAATTCGTCCTGTAGTCGTGCAGACACCCATATCACAGGCAGGATAATTTACAGAATTTATAATATTACCGTTTTCAATGTAATTTCTCAATTCCTTGACTGCCATCACTGCACAGTTATCTTCTGCTTCTGCGGTAGATGCCCCAAGGTGTGGAAGTACAATTGCACCTTCCATTCCGGCGGTTGTCGGATTCGGGAAGTCTGTTACATACTTCTTTACCCTGCCGGACTTTAAAGCTTCACCAATTGCTGTTTCATCAACAAGAACATCTCTTGCACAGTTGACGATAATTGTACCATCCTGCATTAAATCAAATGCAGCTTTGTTAATCATCCCTTTTGTACTGTCTAATGCCGGAACATGAATGGTAATATAATTACATTCTTTATAAATGTCTTCTACATTGACAATATGTGTAACCTTGCTTGAAAGATTCCAAGCGGCATTGACTGAAAGATACGGGTCATAACCGTAAACATCCATGCCCAGTGCAATGGCTGCATTGGCAACAAGCTGTCCGATTGCGCCAAGACCGATAACACCAAGCTTCTTACCCTTTAATTCCTGTCCTGCAAAAGCTTTCTTTGCCTTTTCGGTTGCTTTTGCAATATCTGCATTGTCTTTATTTTCAGCAACCCACTGATTACCGCCGATTAAATCACGGGAAGCTAACAGCATTGCTGCTAGCACCTGTTCTTTTACGGCATTGGCATTCGCACCCGGTGTATTAAATACAACAATACCGGCTTCTGCACATTTATCAAGTGGAATATTATTGACTCCTGCACCGGCTCTTGCAATTGCAAGTAAATGATCATTTAATTCCATATCATGCATTTTGGCACTTCTTACAAGAACTGCCTGTGCATCTTCATAAGAACTCTCCATATTGTAGTCATCTGAAAAAAGGTCAAGACCTACAGAGGCAATATTATTTAAGCAATGTACGTTTACCATTATTTTGTATTCTCCTTTTCAAACTTCTTCATAAACTCAACCAGTTTTTCTACCCCTTCGATTGGCATTGCATTGTAAATAGATGCTCTCATACCGCCAACGGTTCTGTGTCCCTTTAAGTTTACAAAGCCTGCTTTTGTTGCTTCTTCAACAAATTTTGCATCCAGTTCCTTGTCACCGGTTACAAAAGGAACATTCATTAAAGAACGGTCTTCTTTTACAACAGTTCCCTTAAATAACTTACTCTCGTCAAGGAAATCATACAGAATCTTTGCTTTCTTTTCATTATGTTCCTTCATGGCGCTTAAACCGCCCATCTTCTTAATCCACTTAAATACCTTACCGCAGATATAAATATTATAGCAAGGAGGTGTATTGTAAAGAGAATCTGCATCTGCCTGTGTCTTCCACTTTAACATGGTCGGTGTTCCCGGTAATACGTCATCTGTAATCAGGTCTTCCCTGATAATTGCAATAACCACACCGGCCGGTCCGATGTTCTTCTGAACGCCGCCGTATACAACGCCGTACTTTGTTACATCAATCGGTTCAGATAAGAAACAGGATGAAACATCCGATACAAGCAGATGTCCCTTTGTGTTTGGAAGAGTCTTGAATTTTGTACCATAAATTGTATTGTTTTCACAGATGTAAACATAATCGGCATCTTCCGGAATATCCAGATCCGAACAATCCGGTATGTACGAGAATGTCTTATCCTCAGATGAAGCAACTGCAACGGCTTCACCGTAAATCTGAGCTTCTTTGTAAGCTTTCTTTGCCCACTGTCCTGTGATAATGTAAGCTGCTTTCTTATTCTTCATAAGGTTCATCGGAACTTCTGCGAAGAACTGGGATGCACCGCCCTGTAAGAATAATACCTTATAATTATCCGGGATATTCATCAGTTCTCTTAAATCTGCTTCTGCTTCTTTGATGATGTTATCGTATACTTTAGAACGATGGCTCATCTCCATAACAGACTGTCCTGAACCCTGATAATCCAGCATTTCATCTGCTGCTTCCTTCAATACTTCCTCCGGTAATACTGCCGGACCTGCACTAAAATTATAAACTCTTGCCACTTTTCTTTCCTCCTACAAGTTTTAAAACTATTATCTGACATTTTATTCCATTAAAGTGTTCCTGTCAACTCAATTCTTTATTTTTCTGAGTTCATTCTGTCTAAATCTTTTCTGTCAAATGCTTCTGAAATTGCCGCACCCGGTGAAACCATCGGGAATACTTTATCTTCTCTGTCAATAAGACAGTCGATGACACACGGAATATTTAATGCCATTGCATCCTTTAATGCTGCTTCAAATTCCTCAATTGTCTGAACACGGTAGCCCTTTGCCCCCATGCCTTCCGACACTTTGACAAAATCCACACAATCATCCAGAACAGTTGCCGAATAGCGTTTTCCGTAGAATAAATCCTGCCACTGGCGTACCATACCGAGTACATGGTTATTGAAAATAATCTCGATAACCGGAATGTTATAACGGGTTGCTGTTGCCACTTCGTTCATATTCATTCTGAAGCAGCCATCACCTGCAATGTTGATGACTGTTTTATCCTTGCAGCCTACCTTGGCTCCAATTGCCGCACCAAGTCCGTAGCCCATTGTACCAAGACCGCCTGATGTAAGCAGCGTTCTTGGCTTTTTATATTTGTAATGCTGTGCTGCCCACATCTGATGCTGTCCGACATCCGTTGAAATAATCGCTTCACCCTTTGTCAGCTCATAAATTTTTTCCATAATGAGTGGTCCGTTTAAGCAGTCCTTACGATATGCCATCGGATACTGTTTCTCATAATCGTGGATATGTTCCAGCCACTCATGTCTGTCCTGCTGTTCTAACTTTGCATTGACACGTTTTAAGATTTCAAGGGCATCACCGACAACGCTTGCATCAGAATGGATATTCTTATTAATCTCTGCTGCATCGATATCAAAGTGAAGAATCTTTGCATTTTTTGCAAATTTATTTGCATTACCGGTTACACGGTCTGAGAATCTCGCACCAATGGCAATCAGCAGGTCACATTCAGATACTCCGAAATTAGACGTCTTTGTACCATGCATACCAAGCATCCCTGTATAATGCGGGTCTGTTCCGTCAAATGCGCCTTTGCCCATCAGGGAATCTGCAACCGGCGCATCAATCTTCTTTACAAATCTCGCCAGCTCATCAGAAGCATCCGAAGCAATGACACCACCGCCGACAAAAACGTATGGACGCTTTGATGCCTTAATCATTTCAACAGCACGTTCCACATCTTCTTCTTTAATCGTATCTGTCTGACGTTCAATTGTCTTCGGTGTTTCCTTGATATAATCACATTCTGCTGCCGTTACATCCTTTGTTACATCAATTAAAACAGGACCCGGTCTGCCTTCCTTTGCAATCCGGAATGCTGCACGGATAACGTCTGCCAGCTTTGTTACGTCTTTAACAATAAAGTTATGCTTTGTAATCGGCATTGTCACACCTGCAATATCGATTTCCTGAAAGCTGTCCTTACCTAACAGCGGAACGGTTACATTACAGGTAATTGCAACAACCGGAATCGAATCCATATATGCTGTGGCAATTCCCGTTACGAGGTTTGTCGCACCCGGACCGGATGTTGCAAAACATACGCCAACCTTTCCCGTTGCTCTTGCATAACCGTCTGCTGCATGGGAAGCACCCTGTTCATGAGATGTCAGAATATGTGTAATCTCATCTGAATGTTTGTATAACGCATCGTATACATTCAGAATTGCGCCGCCCGGATAACCAAAAATTGTATCCACATTTTGTTCTTTTAAACATTCTACAATGATTTCTGAGCCATTTAACTTCATGTATCTTTCCTTCCTTTATATTCTATTTTTCATACCGGTACCCACTAACCTTTTTGTTACTGTTCGTTTTCCGGTACCTGCAGAACAGCCCCTCTGTTTCCTGAAGTTACTAAGGAAGCATATCTCTTTAAGTAGCCTGTTGTAACCTTTGGTTCACGTGGCTGCCATTTTGCCTTTCTTGCTGCAAGTTCTTCATCAGATACTGCCAGTTCCAGTGTTAATGCCGGAATGTTAATCTTAATGATATCGCCTTCTTCTACCAGTGCAATCGGTCCGCCGACTGCTGCTTCCGGTGAAACGTGTCCGATAGAAGCTCCGCGGCTTGCACCGGAAAAACGTCCGTCTGTAATCAGTGCAACGCTTGAACCCAAGCCCATGCCTGCAATTGCAGAAGTCGGATTTAACATTTCTCTCATACCCGGACCACCCTTTGGTCCTTCATAGCGGATTACAACGACATCGCCTGCCACAATCCTACCGCCCTTAATTGCCGCAATCGCATCTTCTTCACAGTCAAAGACTCTTGCCGGACCTTCATGAACCATCATTTCATCTACAACGGCTGAACGCTTTACAACACTGCCGTCCGGTGCAAGATTTCCGCTCAATACCGCAAGTCCGCCTGTCTTACTATATGGGTTATCTAACGGTCTTATGACTTCCGGATTTAAGTTTACTGCATTTTTAATATTTTCTCCGACCGTCTTTCCTGTTACGGTCATGCAGTCAGTATTCAGAAGTCCTGCATCAGCCAGTTCCTTCATAACCGCGTATACACCACCGGCTTCATTTAAATCTTCCATATAAGTAGGACCCGCCGGTGCTAAATGACAAAGGTTTGGTGTCTTTTCACTGATTGGATTTGCAAATTTAATATCAAAATCAAAGCCGATTTCATGTGCAATGGCAGGAAGATGTAACATACTGTTGGTAGAACAGCCTAATGCCATATCGACTGTCAGTGCATTCATGATTGCTTCTTTTGTCATAATATCTCTTGGACGGATATTCTTGCGGTACATTTCCATAACTGCCATGCCTGCGTGCTTTGCAAGCTTGATTCTTTCAGAATAAACAGCTGGAATTGTTCCGTTACCGCGAAGTCCCATACCCAGTGCTTCTGTCAGACAGTTCATGGAGTTTGCCGTATACATACCGGAGCATGAACCGCAGGTCGGACATACTTTTTCTTCAAATTCACGTACATCGTCTTCTGTCATTGAACCGGCTGCATAAGAACCAACTGCTTCAAACATGGATGAAAGACTTCTCTTTTTGCCCTTTACATGACCTGCAAGCATCGGACCGCCGCTGACAAATACAGTCGGCACATTCACTCTTGCTGCTGCCATTAAAAGTCCCGGTACATTCTTATCGCAGTTTGGCACCATAACAAGTGCATCAAACTGATGTGCCAGTGCCATACATTCCGTGGAATCCGCAATCAGATCTCTTGTTACAAGAGAATACTTCATACCGATATGGCCCATTGCAATACCGTCACAGACTGCAATTGCCGGAAATACAACCGGTACGCCGCCCGCTTCTGCAACACCTAATTTTACGGCATTTACAATCTTATCCAGGTTCATATGTCCCGGTACAATTTCATTGTAAGAACTTACAATACCAACGAGCGGCTTGTCCATTTCTTCCTTTGTAAACCCTAATGCGTTAAACAGCGAGCGGTGTGGTGCCTGCTGCATTCCTTTTTTTACGTTATCACTTTTCATGACTGTTCTCCGTTTCTTTTCTTTTTATTCTAAACATGAAAGCCTGAAATCCCGCTGTATCTGCACAAACGGGATTCCGGCTTCATAACAGATTTTACATTTTTATATCCGTATCTTAAACACGTTCTGCGATTAAATCGCCCATCCTTGTTGTTGAGCACTGCTGCATGCCGTCTGCCATAATATCCACGGTTCTGTAGCCTTCCTTTAATACCTGTGCTACTGCCGCTTCGATGGCCTCAGCTTCCTTGTCTAAATCCAGTGAGTAGCGAAGCATCATTGCCGCACTTAAAATGGTGGCAATCGGATTGGCAATGTCTTTGCCTGCAATATCCGGTGCGGAACCGTGGCTTGGTTCATATAAGCCAAGCTTACTCTTTCCTAAGCTGGCACTGGATAACATACCGATTGAACCGGTAATCATGCTGGCTTCATCGGACAAAATATCTCCGAACATATTTTCTGTTAAAATTACATCAAACTGTCCCGGATTCATAACCAGCTGCATTGCACAGTTGTCTACAAGCATATCACTCACTTCAACTTCCGGATAATCCTTTGCAACTTCCTTTACGACCTTTCTCCACAGTCTTGAAGAATCAAGAACATTTGCCTTATCCACGCTTGTCAGCTTCTTTCTGCGCTTCATGGCAATTTCAAAGCCTTTAATGGCGATTCTTCTGATTTCTTCTTCATTATAAGTGAGCGTATCGGTTGCTGTTACGACACCGTTTACTTCTTCTGTGTGTCGTTCACCAAAATACAGTCCGCCGGTTAATTCTCTCATGATAACCATGTCAAATCCGTCCCCGATTACTTCCTGCTTTAACGGACACGCATCTTTTAATTCATTGTATAAATATGCAGGACGAATATTGGCAAACAATTCCAGTTCCTTACGAATCTTTAACAGTCCTGCCTCCGGTCTTAAATTCGGAGCAACGTCATACCACTTGGAGTTGCCGACATTGCCGCCGACTGCCCCCAGTAATACGGCATCGGATGCCTTTGCTACAGCAATTGCCTCATCTGTAAGTGGCACACCGTATGCATCAATGGAACAACCGCCCATTAAAATCTTTTCATAGGTAAAATGATGCTCATACTTCTTTCCCACAGCATCTAATACCTTTACGGCCTCTCTTACGATTTCCGGTCCGATTCCGTCTCCCGGAATTAATGTTATTTTACAATCCATGCTACTACCACCTGTCTTTCTCTTTTCTTACAGGAATCCGGAGGGTTCTACCCGTACCTGCCGCCCCTGAATACTTCTCCACCTTCATATTTATGTATGAAAAAGGTTATTGTTTATTATCATAACGTATTTTTATGTATTTTTCAATATGTAATGCCTGATAAAGGACAAAAAACGCCGGAGTGGAAATTTATACTTTCCACTCCGGCGTCCGTATTGCCATTGCTTATTCTTCTGAACTCTTTGCCTTTTCTACCTGTGCAATGGCTTTCTTCTGCATGGAGATACGGCAGTTTTTGTTGTTACCGAATTCTACAATAACATCATCATCTGTAATATCCATAATTACGCCGTAGAAACCGCTTGTTGTTAATACATAATCGCCGATTTCGATTGAATCCATTAACTGCTGCTGTGCCTTCTGCTGTTTCTTCTGTGGCTTGATTGCAAGAAAATACATCATCAGTCCTAATGCAACGACATAAATAACGATAATTCCGATTGAACCCATTTTAATTTGCCTCCTAAAATATACTTTCAAATGTAATAACATACGTGTCCCTGACACATACACTCTATAATAGCGGAATTTATTCTTTCTGTCCACTAAAAAACATTTTGTTTATAATTTTTTACTTTTTGTCATAGGTCTTTAACATTTCCAGACGTTCTTTCTTAAAGACACTGTATCTTCCTTCTTCAATCGCTCCCCGGATATCTTCCATTAAATGATTGTAGAAGTACAGATTATGCAGTACACAGAAACGCATACCAAGCATTTCTTTTGCCTTTAAAAGATGGCGTACATATGCTCTCGTATAGTTTTTACAGACCGGACACTGACAACCTTCTTCAATCGGTCTGTCGTCCTTTTCGTACTGTGCGTTAAAAAGATTGATTTTACCAAACTTTGTATACACATGCCCGTGTCTTCCGTTTCTGGACGGATATACACAATCAAAGAAGTCAATCCCTCTGTCTACCGCTTCCAGAATATTTGCCGGTGTACCGACACCCATCAGATAAGTAGGCTTGGCCTGCGGCAGATACGGAACGGTTTCATCGAGTATGTGGTACATTTCTTCATGGGTTTCACCGACTGCAAGTCCGCCGACTGCATAGCCCGGCAAATCCAGTTCCGAAATACGTTTTGCATGATCAATACGGATATCTGCATAAACTGCACCCTGATTGATACCAAATAAAAGCTGGTTTGGATTAACGGTATCCGGCAGGGAATTCAAGCGTTGCATTTCTTTTTTACAGCGTGCCAGCCAGCGCGTTGTACGGGCAACAGACTTTTCCACATAATCGCGTTCTGCCTTCGCCGGTGCACATTCATCAAATGCCATGGCAATTGTAGAACCTAAGTTAGACTGAATCTGCATACTTTCTTCCGGACCCATAAAAATCTTTCTGCCATCAATGTGGGACTGGAAAGTTACGCCTTCTTCTTTAATCTTTCTAAGCCCTGCAAGGGAGAACACCTGAAATCCACCCGAATCGGTCAGAATCGGTCTGTCCCAGTTCATAAACTTATGCAGACCGCCCATCTCCTTAATCAGTTTGTCCCCGGTACGTACATGCAGATGATATGTGTTTGACAATTCCACCTGTGTTCCGATTTCCTTTAAATCCATTGTCGATACGGCACCCTTAATGGCTGCTACTGTTCCGACATTCATAAATACAGGTGTCTGGATTGTTCCATGCACGGTCTGTAATTCACCGCGTTTTGCACGCCCGTCTGTTTTTAATAAACGATACATCTCTTTCCTCTTTCTTACTTGCTTCTATTATAAAAGGCACAGATTCCATCCAATCTTGCCGTCATATTTTCAAAAATCAGATCCACGAGTGTCAGCGCCGTCATTGCTTCCACAACGACTACGGCACGCGGCACAATCATCGGGTCATGTCTGCCCTTAATGGAAATTTCAATATTTTCACCATCTTTATTGACCGTATCCTGCACTGCCGAAATAGACGGTGTCGGTTTAACCGCCGCACGGAATACAATGTTGCTGCCGTCACTCATGCCGCCTAAAACGCCGCCTGCATGGTTGGTTTTTTTGGTAAGTTTTCCGTCCTTCAGGACAAAGCTGTCATTATTTTCGCTGCCGGTCATCTTTGCCGCTTCAAAGCCACTTCCGATTTCAAAGCCTTTAACCGCACCAATTGAAAGCATTGCTTTTCCAAGAGAAGCGTCCAGCTTGTCAAATACCGGTTCACCGATTCCCGGCATCATACCCTCAACCACACACTCAATGATACCGCCGATTGAATCGCCCTCCTGTATCTTTTGCGTGGCATACGCTTCAACCTTTGCTGCCGCTTCCTTATCCGGCATTGTAAATGCATTTTCGCGTGCTGCCTGCAGATCAAACTTTTCATAGTCAATCGCAATTCCGCCGATTTCCTTTGCGTAAGCGTGCAGGGTAATCCCAAGGCTGTCCAGTATCTTTAACGCAATCGCACCCGCTGCGACCCTGCCAATCGTTTCTCTTGCGGAACTTCTTCCGCCGCCGCGGTAATCCCTGAATCCGTATTTTGCATCAAATGTATAATCGGCATGTCCCGGTCTGTAGTATCCTGCAATCTCCGAATAATCGCCTGAGCGCTGATTGGTATTAAATACTACCATGGATATCGGTGTTCCTGTCGTTTTTCCTTCAAAAACGCCCGACAGAATCTTTACTTTATCAGCTTCTTTGCGGGGTGTCGTAAATTTAGACTGTCCCGGTTTTCTTCGATCAAGAAGTTTCTGGATATCTTCCTCACAAAGCTCTAAACCCGCCGGGCAGCCGTCCACTACAACGCCTAACGCTTCTCCATGGGATTCGCCCCATGTCATAATCTTAAATCTGTTTCCATATGTAGAACCAGCCATTTTCTCTCCATTCCGCCACACAATGCGGCATTTCCACTTTCTATCTGACACTTCATCATACCATATACAAGGTTATGTTTTCAACTGTCTGTTTTGTCCCGGTTCTGCATTTTTATAGATTTTTAGAACGTGCAGGAATGTCCTAGCTGTTTAATGCCCGCTGCAGCTCTTCCTGCAAATCACGGATAACTGCGGCAGAATCCGCCGTAATCTTTTCCGGCGGCACTTTATATAAAGTACGTTTCAGCTTACCGAGGATTTCTTTAACCGCCTTTTTCTTACTGCGTTCCCACTCTTTTTTATGGCTGTCCAATTCTGCCTGCGCCTGTCCTGCAAACTGCACTGCCTCCTGACGTACCGCAAGCAGCTGTGTCTTTGCTTCATCCTGTCTTCCGTACATCTGGGCTTCCCATTTTGCGCGCTCAATCTCCTCCTCGGACAAATTGGAGCTGGACGTAATCGTAATGGACTGTTCATGACCCGTGCCTAAATCCTTTGCCGATACATTGACAATGCCGTTGGCATCAATATCAAAGGTCACTTCAATCTGCGGTGTACCCGCCATCGCCCGCTTAATACCCGAAAGGCGGAAATTCCCCAGCAGTTTATTATCCCTTGTAAATTTTCTCTCACCTTGAAACACTTTGATATCTACACTTGTCTGAAAATTGCCCGCAGTCGTAAATATCTGGCTGTGTCTTGTAGGAATCGTTGTATTACGCTCAATCAGACGGCTTGACACACCGCCTACCGTTTCAATTGAAAGCGACAGCGGCGTTACATCCATTAAAATCATCTCAGAAGCCGCAGAACCCGCCATAAGCTGTCCGCCCAGCTTTCCTGCCTGGACTGCCGCACCGATTGCCACACATTCGTCCGGATTAACATTTCTTGAAGGCTCTTTGCCCATCAAGGTCCGCACTTTATCCTGCACTGCCGGGATTCTTGTTGAACCGCCTACCAGCAATACCATATCAATCTGTGACTTTGTAAGCCCTGCATCGTGGATTGCATTTTCAACCGGAATCACCGTCCGCTCAATCAAATCTTTGGTCAGTTCTTCAAATTTACTGCGGGAAAGCTGGATATCCATATGATGTGGTCCGTCTTTTGCCATCGCAAGAAACGGCAGGTTAATATTCGTTGTCATACAGGATGACAGCTCCTTTTTCGCTTTTTCCGCTTCTTCTTTTAACCGCTGAAGCGCTGCCGTATCCTTAGACAGGTTAATTCCCTCCGTCTTTTTAAACTGCTCCACAAGATACTGCACAATGCGCTCATCAAAATCATCACCGCCCAGATGATTGTCACCGGACGTTGCAAGTACTTCAATCACATGGTCGCCGATTTCAATAATGGACACATCGAATGTGCCGCCGCCCAGATCATAGACAAGAATTTTCTGTGCCTGTCCGTTGTCAAGACCATATGCCAATGCTGCAGAAGTCGGCTCATTGATGATACGCAGTACATTTAACCCAGCAATCCGTCCCGCATCTTTAGTCGCCTGCCGCTGTGCATCGTTAAAATACGCCGGTACGGTAATCACGGCATCTGTGACCGTATCCCCCAGAAAATCTTCTGCGTCTTTTTTCAGCTTCATTAAAATAAAAGCAGATATTTCCTGCGGCGAATATGCTTTTCCGTCAATCTTTTTTCTGTAATCCGATCCCATATGACGTTTAATGGAAAAAATTGTCCGCTCTGCATTGACAGCCGCCTGCCTTCTTGCCGGATCTCCCACAAGCATCGTCTTGTCTTTTGCAAAAGCCACAACAGACGGTGTTGTCCGGTATCCTTCCTTATTGGCAATTACTGTCGGCACATCGCCCTCCAGCACTGCAACGCAGCTATTTGTTGTCCCTAAGTCAATTCCAATTACTCTACTCATGACCATCCACTTTCCAATCTTCGTTCTAGCACATAATCCGTAAAAATCATCGTTTGGGGACTTTTAACCCCAATACCACATATATATAATCATACCATAAATCTGCCGGGATAATTATTAATTTAGCGGAAAAAAATAAAAAAAATTATAAAACCGGGATTATCGTAAAACAGCGGTCAATACTCTTTGTGCATTTTTGTAAAATATTTTCTCCAGTTCATCCTCCGAAAGCCCTGTCTGATGAAGTGTTTCATACAGCATGACCATTTTGGCAGGACTGTCAATTTCCATCCGGCTCTCCACCCCGTCAAAATCCGAACCGATTGCCAGCACCTCACTGCCTGCAATTTTGCGGATATGCAGAATGTGTGTAACCATATCGCAGATACGGCTTTCACCGTCCGGCGGCTGTGTATCCGAAAGAAAATGCGATGCAAAATTCAAGCCCATAACGCCGCCCGCTTCCGAAAGCTTCCTTATATACATATCGGGCAGATTGCGTGGGTGCGCCGTTATGGCGCGTGCATTGGAATGGGATGCTACAAACGGCATGCCTGTCTTTTTTGCAAACTCCGCCACATTTAAAAATCCGCCGTCCGATAAATGCGATACATCAATTACCATGCCGAGCCGGTTCATTTCTTCAAGCACTTCAAATCCAAACGGTTTTAAGCCCTTCTGCATGATATCCCGGTCTGTGCTGTTTGGGTATCCGATTTCATTTTCATGATTCCATGTCAGGGTTACAAGGCGTACACCGTCTTCATACGCACGGTATAATTTCTGCATTTCTCCGCCCATAACGCCGCCATCCTCAATCGTAAGCAGTATACCCGTGCCTAAATCCTGCATTTTATCGTTCTGCCGGATATCCGGTATATCCCGCCGGGTCAGAACCCTGTACAGTTCTTTTGGGTTGGCATTTAATTCGCGTTTATAAACGGAAACTACACGGTCATACTCTGTCTGTATGGCTTCTTTTCTGTCCACTCCCGTATACGTCCCTGTCGGAATAAAAATGGATGCACACTGAATCACACACCCGCCCTTTTTCAAGGATTTTAAATCTACATTTTTATGATTCCGGACTAGCGTTTCCCCTTCTTTTAACTCTGTGAGCGTATCACAGTGCAGGTCAATATATTTCATAACATTCTCCTATTCTGTAGGCATTTTAATGCCGGAAGAATCGCGGACTGAATTTATTCAGTTCTGCGATAAATTCAGAATTGTGACGCCTGTGGCACAATTCTGTTATGCGAAAATCTTTAATTTATGGATTTTCGCATTTCTCCTATTTCAATATAAAAATCAATTTTACATCATATTATCAGACGAAAAGGAATATTACAAATGCGTATTGCTGAAATACCGTCACTACATTTATAAAGTAAAAATGCGTCACGGAAACATAAACTTTTCCGTGACGCTTATTTTCTGCCTTTTGCTGTGCCGGCATCCTCGTTGGGAGCTTTCGCCCCAACTTCATTTCAATTTACTTAACTGAAAATATTAAAATATACTTCTCCTGGTATTACATTGTTCTTACACTGTGTTGTAATACTGCTTACCGTTGCATTGACTGTGCTTCTAATCTGTGCCTGCTTTGAGGAAGACGGTATGGAAGCCGTATATCCGCTTGGCAGCTTGTTAGAAGATGCTCCTGAAAAGCTGAGGATATTGCTGAATTTCTTGAGTGTAAACGGCGGCATATAATAATTGTAGCCGTTGTCATAAGAAATGCAATTGCTTAAATATGCCGTGCAGGAGCTGTTATTGTTATCAAAGCCTTTACTGCCGTGTCCAAAGGCTAAACAGTTGGTTACGGTTCTGACACAGCTGCTTGTGGTATTTACAGAACCGAACTTAAATCCGTTTGGATTGCCGTCATATTTGCTTTTCCAGTTTGCAATGCTTAAAGTTCCCTGTGTGGTGCTGATAAAGCTGCCGCCCGGCAGAGAAAACTTTCCATTTTTGTAATTGCTTGCAAAAGAAGAATCCTTCTTGCTGATTAATTCAACCAAAAGTAAATCCGTATCCAGTGCATTTCCGTTATTATAATCGTATTCCCCGGTAAAAATGGTCGGGTCACCGTTGTTCCAGCATGCACAGTTGGTATATGTCAGGTTGTAGGTTAAGCTGTCCTTATCGTAAGAATCCCAGCCGTCATCTGAATTTTCCCATGAATAACAGCCGTAGAATACATTTCCCTTGCCTGCGCCAAGCTTCGGCGCAAAGCCGTCTGCGTTGCCACCGAGTGTATAGACATCACAATTTCTGTAGCTGTATACAAAACGCATGGTATTGCTATATGCACCACCTGTAATCTGCACCCCGGCATCATTGTTGTAACGCACGATGCAGTTTTCAATCGTATTGTTGCCTGCGCTGCTTCCCTTAATCTGGATGCCGTTATCCGGTGCTTTCTGGATAATCAGGTTCTTGATTGTATAATTGCTTCCCGAAATGCGGATGCCGACTTCTGAATCCGTTGTTGCTTTTCCGATATAAGCTGAACGGAATGCTGAAAAGTCTAACACCGGATAGGTACCGTCACTGTTTTTTACACCGATAATAGATACATTGGCATTAGAAGCTTTTAATGCAAGCTGTGCCGTACAGCTGATACTGCTGCCCTTCACATAGACAATGCCGCCGCCCGCTTTTTCAGCCTTTGTCACAGCCGCCGTCAGTTCTGAAAATGAAGTAACGACTGTTCCGTTGCTGGTATCAGTTGTGGAACTGCCGGAAGATGAACTTCCAGAACCGGATGAAGCAGAACTGTCCACCTGAATCTTGTAAATGTTAATACCGCTGTTTGAGGAATACAGGTACACGTATCCTGATGAACCGGAATAATTATATGAAACCGTTGCTGCCGTTGTGCCTGCATTCATCGTGCCAAGCTTATTTCCAGAACCGTCTGCCACTACGAGTGTTCTTGCCGCACTGCCGGAACTCATACAGGTTACTTTAATGGTGTCTGTTCCCGATACCGGTACTTTGACTGCACGATAGCTTGTCGAACCGCTGCCGCCCAATGCCAGTGCATATGTATATGCTGTTCCATCCACTGTCTGACTATTTGCAATCACAGACATAGTCTTTGATGATGTTGCAATCAGTGACAGGTTATCCACTGTTACCGTAGAGGAAATTGTCCCCAGATTTTTAAAACCGGTATTTTTAAAATTCCATGATGTAGAAGCTGATGCTTTTGCCGTCATAGGACTGCCTGCAAGCACTATTGCCAGCATACAGACAATACTCATGCCCCATGCCAATACTTTTTTTAAACCCTTTTTCGCTTTCACCTTGTGAAACCTCCTTGTTTTTGCCTGTTTGTTTTTGCGAAGCAAAAATCTCATGTGAGAAATGATTTTCCTCTTTATTTTTGCTTTGCCGGCACAATGCAGTCATTGTATTTTTTTACAAACCAAAAGTCAACGGCAGTTTTTACAAATATATTTGTGCATTTTGTACATGTTTTTTAAGTTATAAAACTATTTTTATGCACTTTCTACAATCACTTGTTTTTACATTTTTTATAACCTTTAGCGTTTCCAGATACTGCCGTATTTTACAAAGTTAAAGCCATTTATTTTTGAAAAGGTTTTTTTAATGCTATACAATTTTCACAAAATTGCACAGAAAATAATCAAGCCCGCTTTGCGGGCTTAATCTCTTCCCTGTACACACCTATTTTTCATTTTCATGTGGCAGACGGACTCTTAAAAGCTTGCGTTTCAGCATTTTTTTATCAAACGGAATCAGCGGATAAATATAACTGCATCCCGTCATGGTACGGTTAAAAGCTATCGTTGCCGCTATTAAAAGGATTCCCGCAATATATCCTGCCAGGTTGAATGCCGCCGTCAGACACAGCAGAATAATCCGCATAAATTTCATTGCATATCCCATTTCAAAGCTTGCCTGCGAATACGTGCCTACCGAAACCACTGCCATATACAGCATGGATTCTGCATTAAACCACCCGGAGCTGACTGCATACTCACCTACCACAATACCGGCAACAACGCTGAGCGGTGTTGAAAGCAGGGTCGGCGTATTAACAGCTGCCAGCTTTAATCCGTCAATGGAGAGTTCCAGCAGTAACAGCTGGAAAAACACCGGTACGGTAATCTCATCAGACACTGTAATAAACATCATCCACTCCGGCAGCCACTGCGGATTGTCAATCAGTAACAGCCATGTCGGGGTCAGAAGCATTGTAACCAGTGTCAGCAGAAATCTTGAAATTCTTAAATACGTTCCAATGACCGGCGCAAAATTATAATCGTCTGCTTCTTCGATAATATCAAAAATCGAAGTTGGCACAATCATGACCGCCGGAGAATTATCTACCATAATTACGATATTTCCGTCTAATACCGCAGCGGCAGCGGTGTCTGGACGTTCCGAATACTTAAATTTCGGAAACGGATTTATCCATTTATGCTCATATAAACACTCTGCAAGACTTTCTATATTCATCGTCAACGCTTCTACCCGGATTGCCTGAATCCGCTTTTTTATGCTGTCTAACAGCTTTTTGTCGACTTTATCTTCCATATAGCAGACAGCAACGTCGGAACGCGAGCGTGTGCCTACCCCCATCAGCTCCAGACTTAATTGGGGATCGCGGATTCTTCTGCGCAGAAGTGCCGCGTTTAAAACAAGTGTTTCCACAAAACCGTCCCTTGAACCACGAAGTACTTTATCCTTCCACGGCTCTGTCACACTACGCATCGGATACGTCCGGCAGTCTAAGGACAGGCACTCTGAAAAGCCGTCAATAAAGCAGACTGTTACTCCCGAAAAAAATGCCGTCAGTGCATCACTCTGCTTAGTAATTTTATTGACTTCTGTATAGGGCATGCCTTTTTCAAGAAAGGAATCCACATCCGATAAATCTTCCGGTTTGAGTGAATAAAAAAACTGCATCAGTTTTTCTATCATATCTTCCTGTACAAATCCATCTATAAAAAAGAATCCTGCCTTTTTTCCACCGATTATAATTTCTCTCGTTAAAATATCAAAATTCTCCTCAATGCGGATTTGTTTTTTCATACTGCGGATATTTTCATCCGCACTGGTTGAAAATTCTGTCCTGATATTATCTGTATTTATTGTCTGCATCGAAATAAATCCTCATTTCATTTCTGCGCCGGTTGCGCTTTTTATCCATAGGATATCCGCCGTCCGTGACTTCATACATCTTTTGCAAAAAATAACAGAAATCCTATCCGCGCGCGGTATATGATTTCTGTTATTTTTATCTTTTTTAAATCATTGTTTTAAAGTCGCTCTTAATACTCTTAAAGTTCTTCATCGGACTTTTTCTTTCGCTTACTGCCTGCAAATCCTGCAAACATTGCTGAAACTGCCGCACCGAAAAGATACCATACGGAATGTGTTTTATCTGCTGTCTGCACACTTTCCTGCTGATTTTCTGCTGCATTTTCGGATGGATTTTCTAAAAATTCATTTTCTGAAACTGCACCGTTGTTGTCTTCCTGTTTGGCATCCTCCTGCTTTCCACCTTCTTCAGCACCGTTTGTACCACTGTTATTTCCGCTGTTGTCTGTACCGCCCGGCTGGTTCTTGTCCGGCTCAGAAGGCGTCGGGGTCGGCTCCGGCGTTGGCGTTGGTGTCGGTGTTGGATCTGGCGTTGGGTCTGGCGTTGGCTCCGGTTCCGGTGTTGGCGTTGGGTCTGGTGTTGGCTCCGGCGCCGGGGTCACTGTTTCCAGATTTGCAACAGCTTCTATCAGCCTGTGTGCCAGTACGCTGACTTCTTCCTGTGTTGCCGTTGTCCTGTCAAGTGCCTTTGCCGCATTTAAAGCAGATTCAACTGCACTGAAATCCTTATAGTCGGCGCTGTTTAAGCCCTCAGCATTCTGAATTGCCCTATCCAGTTCCGAAAAATCTACCGATACTGCTCCGCTTTCTGTGTAATCTGCGGAAGCTGCCGCATATGCCGCTACTGCATCCCAGCCTTCTGCAAATGCCATACCTTCGCCTGCTTCCCTTGCAAAGACACCGTTGACTGTCAATGATTCTCCTTCTGCTTTGGCAAGCTGTCGTCTGTCGGTATTAACCGCAAAGCCCGGACCATAGGACTGATATTCATAGAACTGTGCCGCCTCATGGGTATTACCGCTCATATTATCATAGCCTTTTGTCTTAATATGGCTGTCCATAAAGCATTTTACATACGTTACACAGGCATTTGACCGCCACGGTCTGCCCAGTGCTACCGTGTTGTCTGCCACATCCTCTGTTTTTCTTAACAGTCTGCTGTTTATGAATACATAGCCTGTTGTTTTTGTACTTTCAGTACTTGCCGCCGTTACATAGCCTGCCGCATTGGCGACAATATCACAATCATCAAATACTGCCTGTGCACTACCGAAAATCCAGTCGACATTTCCTTCAATATAGCAGTTCTTAAAATACTGACGTCCGCCGCCGTCTGCCTGTAAAGTATCCTGCCAGCCGGTCAGCCTTACATTGTTAAAAATAAGCCGATCCGCTCTTGTAAGCATTGCAACTGCCTGCTTGCCTTCAATCGTTTCATTCGGATAATCAAAGGTATTCGCAACCGTCAGATTTTCCATGTATGTATGATGTGCTGCTGCTTCAATTGAAACCGATGCACTGCCTGAGGTTCCGTATGCTGCACCTGTTGCCGGATTTGTTTTTCCTGATGCCGCATCATAACACAATACTGTCTTTTCACTGTCCTCACCAATTAAAGTGATATACGGCGATGTAATGCTTAATTTTTCGTAGTACGTACCGTTCTTTACAAAAATAACTTTCTGCTCCTGATTGTCTGCCGGCACTGCCGCCAGTGCTTCCGCTACCGTTGTATACACCGGTACAGCTTCACTGTTCTGTGTGCTGACACCGGAATCATCAACAATCATATCGTATGATGAAAGTTTAACAAAGTTAAAATTACGGTATGTCTTTATGCCCTGTGTATTTTCAAAGACAACTTTTACTGCATTTCTTCCGTCCTGTAACGGAATCGTTATATCCACTGCTTCTCCTGCCGCTGTTTCTTTTTCTGCCAGCAGCTTATCTCCTGCATATACCGATACCTTTCCGGCTTCGTCATAGGCAAATTTTAAAGCGGCTTCATTTTCTGTTACTGTGTCATTGGACTTTTCAAGCACCGTCATCTGCGCTGCCTGTGAACCAAACTGGTATTCGCCTGTATGTCCTGCTGTTGCCATAATGGATACCGGCTCTGACGGATTACTTTCGTTGTCCTGTCCGACTGCCGCTACAGTGTAGAAATACGGCACTTCATTTTCAGCAGTTGTATCCGTAAATGTAATATCTCCAGTAGTTCCAATCTCTGCATACCCTTCTGCACGCTGTGTTGAACGGTAAATTCTGTAGCTGACTGCTTCCGGTACGGCAGACCATGTAATCACATTTGCCGCATTTCCTGATTTTGCATCAATTGATGGTGCAGTCATCGGCAGTACAAAGTGTACAGACGCCGTTTCCATGGAATTGCTTTCCTGTTCACCGCAGACACCGGTAATTCTGAACCGGTACTCTCCTGAATTTTCCGGTACATAGCTGTAAGAGGTTTCCGCAGTGGTATCCAGTTCTGTATATGTTGCGCCGTTATCCTGTGATACTTCTACACGGTACTTTCCGTCTAACTGCGCACCCTCGCCGCTCCATGATACCGTAATCGATGAACGGTCTTGTGCAATCACCGGTGCATCTACCTTGGTAACAGTTGGTGCTGTTCCGGCATCTTTATAATCATCTTTCTGATTGTATAAAATGTTTCCATCAGCATCTTTTGCCACCCAATTGGTAATTTCTACATCTGCACCAACCAGTGCCAGTCCGTAGGATACGGCATCATCTGCTGTCAGTGTCATATCCTTCCACTTGAATTCCTTTTTATCAGAATAAGTCTTTTTACCGTTGGCATCGACAAGAAGCGGTTTGCCAAGGCTTTCAAATTCGGCAAGATAGCCGTTTGCTGTCTTTGTAAAAGTTACATTATATTTATTATCTGCTGCAACCTCATACTTTGGTGAACCATTTCCGGCTTTTCCGGTTGACTTCATCCAGTATCCTGAAAGTGCGTCTGTTCCGACAGATGAATTGTATCCTCTGAAGCCTAAAGAAGCAAATGCGTACTTTCCTGAAGTCTGGAATGCACCCACAAAAACACCCGTTCTTTTTGCATCTTGTCCCGTAATAGAATAGTCCTTAATCTTAATTGTCATGGACATTGAAGCAAATGCATCATTTTCCGGCAGTAAAATATAACTTGTATTGACTCCTGCCTCACCTGTGCTCTGTGTAATATATCCGCTTTCTGCAGACTGTTCTGCTTTCATTACAGAACCCGCCCCGGTAACAGTTAGCAAATCAGAACCGGATACCTGTGGCTTATATCCGCTTTCCTCCTGACCTGAATTGTCCCTATTCTGGTCATACAGCACATTTCCTGACATATCGGAAAGCACCATATCCGTCACTGTGACGTCCGCACTGTAAACTGCCAGTCCGAACTGTGCCATCATATCCGGTGTCAGCGCAGAATCCGAAGCCTTAAAAGTCTTTTCATTGACAGCCGCACTGCCTTCCTCCTGAAATGTGGCATAATAGGTATTGTTTGCTTTCTTTTCAATGCTTACCGTATAAACAGCCCCTTCTGTCCATGCCTGCTTCGGACTTCCGTTTCCAGCCTTGCCGGAAGCTTTCAGCCAGTACGGTGATACGGCATTTACATCACCTGTACCTCTGAATCCGATTGAATTATAAAGGTAATCTCCGTCCGGCTGGAAAGCACCGGCATACACGCCGGAATATTTTCCATTGCTAAATGAATTGACCTTTAATTTCAACGTCATTTTTGCCGCTTCTTTCGACTGTGGGAATAAAATGTAGGAAACATTTTTTCCTGCCGTTCCCTTATTTCCAACCATACTTGCAGATTCTGCGGTCTGGCTGATTGTCATACTGCCTGCATCCTGTGTCACGGTTACATCTTCCGTATCGCCGTAGGTCTGCAATGTATAATCAATTTTAACATCTTCTTCTGCCTGTGCTGAAATTGTAAGCTTTACACCGGATGTCAGCCTGTCTGCCTTTACAACAATATCTCCGGTTTTGGCATCATAGGTATAATCCTGCTTTGCAAGAACATTTTCTCCTGCTTTAATTTCAATTGCATCCGGAAGATGATATCCGCTGTCTGCCGTAAGCTGCGTTGTAAAATCTGTACCGACTGCCGCATAATCCGCACCGCTTGTTGTAATGTGTTCAAGGTTATAGTCAACATCTGTAAATTCTTCATGAATCGCAATATTGGAAAACTTTGCCGTGCTTAAATTTTCAAGGCTGTTTGCCGCTTTATTCGCATCTACGGCAAATCCCACATAAATGTCTTGTGCCATTTCAATCGTCTTCGAACCGACCTTTGTCCACGTTACACCGTCATCAGATGCATATCCTGTAAAGGTATCGCCGCGTCTTATCAACTTAAACCATGTTCCGTTAAAGTCTGCACCGCTCTTAAAATGCAAATCACTTACCAGTGGTATTCCCGCTTTTTCTGCATTTGCAGGCGAATCGATTGTTTCAGAAATATCCGAAATTTTACCGTTTGTTTCAAGTCTGCTTGCAAGATAGGTTGACCATGTGGTTTCATTGCTGATTTTAACCAGTGACATACCGAGTGCCGCCGTCTTTGAACCGCTCTCTAAGCTTTCACGGAACATCACACCGGTAAATACATGGTTATCAACAGCTGTTGCTGAATCCAGTTTTGTAATAATTTCTGCATCACCTTTGACAAGCTGATACGTATACTGAAAATCATCGGTGGTGGCATCTGCATAGGTACTGCCGGATACGCAGCCTTCTGATGCGCCTAATTTTCCGGCACCTTTCACTGTCATCACACCATTTTCCAAACTTGCAGTTCCCGCTACACCCGGATTGCCAATATCAGTGCTTGTCCACTCGCCTGTGCCAGCTGTGCTGTTAATATGCAGCTTTGATACAGATGACTGGGTCTGATTGCCATCATTATCATAGGCTCTAGCGGTGATATTGTACGTGCCGTCTGTCAACCCCGTATAATCAAAGGTAAATGGTGCGGTATCTGCTGTTCCGACAAGCTGTATACCATTGTAAAATTCTACCTTTGCAATGCTTCCCCCATTGTTTGCCTTTACATCAGCTGTCACTGTTACTGTCTGTCCTTCATCATACTGTGCATTATCCTGTAAATCAAGGGTAATATCCGGATTTGGTGCCGTATAACCGGACTGCTCTACATTTTCAACAAGTCCGTTAAAATATTCTTCTACGTAAGCATATCCGGTTGCCGGATTGATTTTCTTGGAATCACTTGCATCATTCGGATTTAAGCCATGTGCCGTTTCCCATGTATCCGGAATTCCGTCCATATCTGTATCAAATGAAGCAGCCCGTACAGATTCTTTTGCCGGATAGCCGCCGACCTCATCTTCTGTATTCACATATCTTCCCGAATCTGTCCGCGTTTCGGCTACAACTCTCGCATCAATGGCATCACGGTACGGATAGGTCGCACCCGACTGCGCAAGCACCGGTTCATAACAATCCGCAGCACTTGTCACGGTGGCACTGTCAAATCCTTCTGCCGTATACGGTGTTTCTGAAACTACAGTTTTATTGGCTCCTTCTGTCACGCCTGACATTTTTGAACCTTTTGCATTGTCAGCGGTAATTTCAGCATTGCCGTCCATGTAGTTGCCGTTTACATAAAATCCGCCCGGTTTTGTGGCTTCACCCATATCAATGACCTGATACCGAACCTGTTCTCTCGTTCCCTGTCCCGGTTTTAAGAAATTGTTGATAAAATTGGTATACGCATAACCACCACCATAGCAGGTGTTATATCCCCAGTTATAAATAATATTATTGCTTAACTGCAGTGTTGCCGTACTGCCTCCATCCTTTGTCGGATCGCCCATGCATCCGCCGCCGATTCTTGGATTTCTCGATGTATGATTCGCAATCAGGTTATTCTGAAACAATACATTGTCGCCACCAAAAATACCTCCATATCCGTGACGGCCTTTGGAATGTCCTGAAACAGTCAGACTTTCCGATACGATACACCACTGTACTGTTCCGTCCTGTCCGCGGTAAGTTGAAACTGTTTCATCGGTATTCCAGCTAAACGAACAGTGGTCGATCATAAAAGTCTTATTATCCCTGCCCCAGAGTGCATCCATGGAATCTCCGCCGGTATGTACATTTGCCGCACCCGGACGGAAACGCATATAACGGATAATCAGATTTTCAGAATTGCTGATATTTGTATCCCAGCCGGACAGGGTAATACCATCCCCCGGTGCTGTCTGTCCTGCTACGGTAATATTTTTTCTTTCTTTAAAGGTCAGTGTCTGCTTTAATTCTATCGTACCACCCACATTAAATACAATCATCGTTCCGCCTTTATCTTTGGCAAATTCTTCGATGCCATAACGCAAAGACCCTTCTACCGGTGTTTCACCTTTTCCGTAATCCTCCAGTGTTGTAACGACATACACATCATATCCGCGTCCGCCGGTTGCAAATCTTCCACCGCCTTCTGCGCCTGCAAATGCAAGCAGGGTGTTATTTTCCGCCCCATATGCAAATGTTCTCGCCGGCAGGGATATGCCTGATGTTGCCATCAGTCCTGCCAGTGCAAATGCCGTTGCCCTTTTTACGTGATGCCTGTTCGCCCTTCTCCGCTGTGCGCGGTTTTGTATCTTCTGATTCATTGCTAACCCTCCAAATAAATATTTTCCATGATATCAGGGTCAAAAGGTCTAAACCGAATGAGCTTGCTCATAGGTGGGTGCTTTTCTCCCCAACATCTTCCCATATATGTATCATAATCTTTCACCCCGGCATTTCAAAGATACAATCCATTTTTGTGCAAAATGTATCTTTTACAATTATTTTTTGTAAAAGTTTTTTGCAAAATATCTTGTTTTTAGTTTTATTTTTCGTTATGATAGACGTGCAGGGTACATTTTTTCATCGTACAAAATGTACTCTGTGTGAAAACAAAGAAATTGGAGTAGTGTGAAAAAGCCTTAAATCAAAACTTTTTCGCACGGCTATATTGTTTCCGAGCGAAAACAAATAGCCATAATTGCAGATGAGAAATCGCCTGCGCGAATTTCTCATCGCATCTACGCGACAAAGTCGCTCAGAAATGGAGTAGTATGAATGAGCAGTTATTAATATATGGGATTTTACATGAAGCATTTACACGGACAAGTTATGCACCGGAACCGGAAACCGCAGATTTACTGCACCTCCGCTTTCCGTATCCGTTTTTTTGTATCGCTGCATTTTCACTGTCTGGTACATATAAAGCAGAAACAGATTCTTACCGGCGTACACTGGTTTCCATCATTCCAAAATACACCGCCGGACTGGCAGAATTTCCAACATTCTTCTATCGCACGGAAAATCATGAATTTTTACTGCTTTTTAATTATCCTGAAGAATTTAAGCCAGACATCTATATTAAGCAGTCTTATGAATATTTTAAACAGCGGCACAGCTGCACAGTCTTTTGGGGCATCAGCCGTCCCTGTGTCAGCCTGTCCGAATTTATCTTTGCAAAAAAAGAGGCGCTGACCGCGCTTTCATTTTCGCTGACGGACAGCCATGACGATATTACCGTGTATTCTGACCAATTGTTTTTTACTGCGGAAAATGCAGACCGCTGTTTCTATCCACAGACTGCCGCAGATTTATTAATAAAGGGCATAAAAACCAACAACATTGATTTGATTCGATTTATCCTGACCGTTCTTGAAGATGAAAATACACGGCTTCGCTCTTTTTCGCCCGGACAGATGATTGCTGGGCAAATGCTTGCCCTTCATAATGCCGTAACTGCCACCTTTTGGAGTCTGAATCCGGTAAAGTACGGTTTTTCAGAACAGCTATTTGCTTTCCAGCAGGAAATTATCAGCTGTCAGGGTGATTTTGAATATTATTTTTCACACCTGCATGACCTGTGTCTTTCGGTCAGCTCTGTACTTGCCGGGCAAAGAGTGAGCAAAAAGAAGGAACTCGTTCAGGAAACTGCCGATTTTATCCTGCAAAACTATGCCGACGCCAACTTAAATCTTTCAGGTACGGCACAGCATTTTCAAGTTTCCGAAGGCTATCTTTCGAGTATTTTTAAGGAACACGCCGGTATCTGTTTTGCGGAATACCTTGAAAAATGCCGCATTGAAAAAAGCTGTGTTTTGCTGTCGGACACTGCCTCGACAATTGAACAGATTGCCGAAGATGTCGGCTATAACAGTGTGTATTCTTACCGCCGTGCCTTTAAGCGGCTGTTTCATATCAGTCCGTCCGCTTACCGGGAACAGAAACTGCCGTAAAAAACAAAAATACCCCGAAACAAAAATACCCCGCAGGGACTGTCAGATTTTATCGCTGACAGTCCCCGCGGGGCTTTTCTTTGCTTTTGAACCGACAATGCCTGTTCCGCTTAATGCCAGTAAGGCAAACAGCCATGTAACAGGGGTGCTGTCACCGGTCTGGACAGGCGCACTCTGCGTCTGTTCCGGCTGTGCTTCCGCCTGTGCCTGCTGTGCTTCGGATACATCTTCTTTTTTCTGTATCGTCACCTCAACACGGTTGCCATCGGCGTCCACTGCTGTAACCTTTACCGGCTGATTACTGCCCTGTATCGTATAGATTCCATTATCCGCAGTAAGCTGTGTATCTCCTGCAAATACTTTCTCTAAATTATCATCTTCCACCGTAAACTTTACATTTTCACAATAAATGCCGCCGTCGCTGATTCCGATAAATACAGGCGGCTGTGTGACTTTCTGCACATAAACCTGTACATTTGCCATAGCTGTGTTTCCGGCTTTATCAGTAATCTTTGCATAAACAACCATTCTGCCGTCCGGCTCTACCGTAAATTCTTTTTTGTATAAATTCCACTTTCCGTTTGGCAGCGCATTTAACTGTTCTACACTCTGCTCACCCTCTGCAACATAGTAGACAATATTTGCAATGCCTGTTCCGGTATCGTGTGCCGTAATCTCTACTTTCTGTGTCTTATTAAAGAACTTTCCGAAAGTTATCTGATTCAGCCACTTGTTCCATGTCATGTCCGATATCGTAATACTGCCTTCCGGGATACCTACCACATAGCCTTCGGCACTGACTGCTTTAACCGTAACAGTCTGATTGCCGGTATTTAAAATTTGTATCTGCTTTCCTGCCGCCTGTCTTTCCTGACCGTAGCCTTCTTCCACAGTACCCAGCCTTTTAAACGGTATTTTTTCTTCATACACCTTTCCTCCTTAAATCCTCACATAGTTCTTTTGTATCATCATATTCTATTTATAGTTCTATTATATCATAATGTTTTTTATCTATATATCTAATTTTGTAACAAAAAATGACCTCCGCTCGTCAGATTTTTGCTTTACTTCTAACGACCGGAGGTCTGCTTCATATATTCACTATATGATTTTTATTCTTTTATTTTACTTCTTTTTTCTTTCTGCCTGCCAGCACAACGAATGCTGTCATTGCCGCAAACATCATCAGTACAAATGGAACTGCACGCATGGTGTCCGCAGTTGCAACACCTGTATCCTCTGTCTGTGCATCAGAAGTTGTTGCTGCAGAACCTTCCGTAGACGGCTGTACCGTTTGTGTCGGCTGTACTGTTGTCGGCTCTGAAACAGTCGGCTGTTCCGGTTCTGACGGTGTGGTCGGCTGTTCATTTACTGTCTGATAAACCACCGCAAACGGACTGAATGAGGAAACTTCAACATAAAGTCCATTGTCTGTCAGTTGCGGCATCAGTGTTTCCAGACCATTTTCTGTCAAATGAAGCACTGCAAATGAGTAACCGCTCTTTCCTGTTCCTGCCGGATATTCTAATGTAATACCCAGCTTGCCGTTCTTAAATGTTACAGTCTGACCTGCTTCATCTGTCAGATTCATTTCCAGATAAGAAACACTGCTGTTTTTCAAAGTTTCCGGCATTTCTTTTTCGATTGCCGCTTTCATCTGCTGTGCGGCTGATACATATGCCTGTCCTTCTTTTACAATATTCAGGATTAACTTTGTATTCTTTAATACACCGCCGTCTGCACCCACAAATTCAACTGTTTCAGGAACAGTTACTGTACCGCTTCCGTTGACTGTAACCGTTGTCTTTGTTTCTGTCGGTATCGCCGGCTCACTTGGCGCTGTCGGCTCTGCCGGTACGGTCGGCTGCTCCGGTGTTGTCGGCTCACTCGGCGTCGTTGGCTGTTCCGGTGTCGTCGGCTGCTCCGGTGTTGTCGGCTCACTCGGTGTCGTCGGCTGCTCCGGTGTTGTCGGTTCACTCGGTGTTGTCGGCTGCTCCGGTGTTGTCGGCTCACTCGGCGTCGTTGGCTGTTCCGGTTTCGTTGGCTCACTCGGTGTCGTTGGCTGTTCCGGTGTTGTTGGTTCACTCGGTGTCGTCGGCTGTTCCGGTTTCGTTGGCTCACTCGGTGTTGTCGGCTGCTCTGGCGTTGTCGGCCGCTCCGGTGTTGTTGGCTGCTCCGGTTCGCTTGGCTGTTCCGGTTCTGCTGTAACTTCCTTACCATCTACGATAAGCTTTACATCAGAGAAGGTTACATCGGCATTTCTTGCCACGTACATGCCCACATAGACATAATCGGAATCAATAGATGTCAATTTAAAGTCAAATCCACCGGTAATTGTTTCTTCTTTCCCGAATGTGCAGGCATATCCGTCTGTACTGCTTTCAATTTTAACATCAATCACATCACCTGCTGCAATTTCATTTACACAGATTCCTCCCCGTGTTAAAGCACCACTCTTTCTCGCAAAACAGTTCCATACATTTCCCTGTTTTGATAATTTTAGCGGTCCTGCTGCCACATAATCTCCCATCATATCTTTCGTATTCATATCCAGCCATACAGCATCTCTTACCATCAGTCCAAATGAAGCCTGATCATGTACATCGTAAGATAACACTCTCATTTTAGCTGACAGTGTAAATACACTTTTTGCCGGGACTTTATAATAATACATCGCTATACCGTCAGAAGTATCCGTTATTTTTCCCTTTGTACTCTTAATATGGACTGTGTTATTTTCCAGTCCTTCAAGCACATGCGTTGCCTTTGACGGCTTACCGCCAAGGTCGCCAAATACCGAACCGCTCCAGATACCAATCTGTTTCCAAAGCTGACTGACCTCTGTAACCGGAGTATATTCTGCTTCCTTATAATCCGGATTTGGCTGCAATACTTCGCTCTTTAACGGTTTTTGGGCCTCCTTAATACGTTCTGAAAGTCCCGGAATATTCTGTTCTTTCAATATTCTTGTCATCATGTATGCATTATAACGTGCGCCATAAATATTCGTATGCGTATTATCTACGCTGGTATCAGAAGACGAGGTCCATGCATGTAAATTCAATGTTTCATCTGCTCCCAGCTCATCATAAAGATTCTTTGTAAGCGTTGTCATATCCACAACGGTTATATCTAAATCTTCACCCATTTTACGAATTGCCTCGGCATAATTTCCTCCTTCAAATTCACCTGAATCTGATGTAATATGCAGATTTGAATCTCCCCATATTCCTGTTGCTGTTCTTCTGACAATCGGTGTACAAAGAACAACTGTAACGCCTTTTTCCTGCGCCGGTTTTACATAATTTACATACAGCGAATTGGCAAATGAACCTTCTGTCAAATAATTGCCATTTGGATTCGTATACCGTCCTTCATCTGCTTTTTCATCATTATGTCCAAAGCCGACAAACAGGTAATCTCCTGCTTTCATTCCCTGCATTAATGTCTGATACTGTTCTTCCTGCACATAGCTTTTTGAACTTCTTCCTGACAATGCAAGATTTTTCACTGTGAGGCTGCTATCAAAATAATGTTCTAACTGTGTTCCCCATCCATACCTTGGATAATAATAGGTATCATTAAAGCTGCATACCGTTGAATCCCCTACGGTCCATACCGTTGCCGCATTGAATGATGGAGTATCCGGCTGTTCAGGTTTTGACGGCTGCTCCGGTTTCGTTGGCTGTTTTGGCACCTGTGCCGATACAAAGCTCTTACTGTCACCTGTTGTTCCACTGATTGTTTCCGGCTTTATAACCAGTTTGATAAAACATCCTGCATCCTCCTGCGTAATTGTATAACTTTTATCCGCATAAGAAGGTACTGCCTTTACCAGTGTTTCTTCTCCTGATGGTGTTATACGATACCATTCCAATACAGAGGCATCTGCTTTTTCATTACCACTTAACGTATACAATGCCTTTAAAACAGAACCCGTTTTAAGCTCGCCTTCGATGGCAATATCTTTCACTGTCACTGCCGTGTCTGTTTCCTGTACAAAATAAAACGGCTGCCAGCCCTTAAATGTCTGCACAATATCTGCATATGGATTTTCATTCTTTACTGTGCCTGCCGTTCTAGCTGAAACATCTGCCGCACCGCTTCCTAAAACCGTCGTATTGTATTCCTGATAATTTGCATCTTCCGGTCTGGCACCACTCATTGAATTCCAGCCTACCGCTGTTACTGTATCCTTTGTCTGAAGCTTTGTATTTAAAAATGTAACCGTTGCACTGCTTCTCCATGGTCTTCCAAAATATCCTGACGCTACATCCCATGCATCATTGGCTGACACATAACAATTTCTGAAAATGTAACCGGTCGTACTTCCATCTGCCGCAGCCGTAATATAAGCGCCCTTTTGTGTATTGCTGTATCCATAATAACTCAGTTCACAGGCATCAAATAAAACATCACCGCCGCCAAAGATATAATCAGTATTGCCATCTATGAAACAGTTCTTGAAATATGCCTGAATATTATTACCTGTATACAGTGTATCCTGACTACTGACAATTCTACACTCATAAAACTCCGACTGTGAACCTTCAACTGCAAGCGCACTGGCACGTTCTGTCGCCTCACCGCTTGCCACATCAGAATCTTTGGTTCTTTCAAAATTCTTAATATCCGGTCCACCCGGTGTCACACCGTCTGCCAATTCTTCATCTGTAATGTATTTATTAAATGACGATTCAAATGTAATATTCTGTGCGCGAAATGCTGTTGCCGTATTTTTTATATAAACAGCCGCACCCCATTTTTGTGCAGTATTTTTTTCAAATTTGTCATACGCTGCTGCTTCTGAATAATACCCGTCAGCACCAATACTGTAGTATTCGTATCCAATACCATAATACCACGTTAACAGCACTTCTTTTTCCGGTTCATCATTAATAAATGTTACATATGGTGTATCTACAAGAACCTGCTCACGATACACCCCCGGCGCGATATGAACAGTAATACGCTCAGATTCATCAGAAGGATTCATCGCTTTACATGCTTTTACTGCTTCCCGCACTGTCTGATAATTATGCTCTTTCTGGTCATATCCGACATAAATATCCGGTACCCATTCAAGTTTTTCTTTTTTTGTCGTTAAAAATAGCAAATCTCTTGCGACTGCCTGATTTTCAACGACAATATGTGAAACAGTCTGATAGTCCCCTGCCTCTGCTTTTACTTCATATGTACCGTTACGCAGTTTAAGCTGATAACTATTTACAGAAATCGCTGCATCATATATATACTGGTCTTCCATATTCACAAACTGTAACGCTGTCACTGTATCCGGCACATCCAAGCCTGTAAATGCACCTGACACTGTGTAAGTTTCTTTTTTTACGACATGAATATTCTCTTGTGCTGATTGTGTCAGACGAATTTGCGCTGTTCCGTCCGGCTCATAATCGTTAACGCCGTTTAATGTAATCGTATATGTTACATCCGGTTCAATACTTACACTGTAAGCTCCCTGTTCATCCGGTATAAAAACAACATCTTCTTTTTCTGAATTTTGAGGTGCTTTTAAAATAACCCTTAATGCACTGGTATCATAATCTGTATCAAAGCCTGATATGTTTCCTTTTAATTCACATACATTTTTACTTTCCACAAAAAGATTCTGCTGTTTTCCATTTATTACATCTGTATCCTGTACTGTAATATTTTTACACGCATCTGTGAAACCAAATCCCACATTTTCTGTAAGAACCGCCGTATATGTGTATCCCGGTGTCAGGAAAACTTTATACTTTCCATTTTTAACCTTTGCCTGCACTTCTTCCAGCGTTTCCTTATTTATAAATTTTACACCATACTCTGCAATATCCGTATCTGCCGTATCTACAGTTCCTGTTACCTCAACCGGAGGAATCTGTAAAATTCTGTGGTATACCGGTTTTACATTTGTCGTACTTCCAACATAAATCTGATACTGTCCACTGTACTGTGCAATAAATTCATACCGTTTACAGGCTGCATTTCCAATATCTGCTGTATCGTCCTGTGTTCCCTGTGTCCCTTTATAAAGGAAATGAACTTTGTCGGTTTCTTTTGTATAAGACCCCATATATGCCACAATTTTATCTCCGGCACTTACATCATTTAATGTAACACAGCGTCTTGTATTTCCACCTTTTCCATTGCATTTCCATACACCATCAGAACAATATCCGTCCTCGTATGAAAATGTCGTATAATTCACACCGCCTGTGACAAATTTCAACGCATTGACACCGCCCTGTATGCTGTCTCCATTTTCGTATTTTACTGCAAGTGTACCAAAATTCACTATCTTATCTGTATTAACCGTCCCATCCAGTGTACCATTTTCACCTATAAGACCATTGGCATCCCATGCTGCCTGTGTGATATTGTTATGATATATTTGTGTATCCTCTTCCTGCTTTGCTCCAAAATCCCACACTTCAATCTGTCTTGTAACTTCCGGTCTCTGAAGTTCGGATGGAGTCACAAGAATATACGGAATATATGTATTTGCTGTCAGCGTAACTGTTCCGGCATTTCCCGTATACTCAAAAACAATTCGATCCGAACCGTCGGTCTGGGATTCACTATAACAATTCTGTGTCTTTGAAGACTGAACCGTCTGGTCAAGTGTTCCGGATTCAGTATTAAGTTTAATATCACCACCCCACCGGCAGCCTCCAATCATAATGCTGCAGTCTCCCGGTACCTGAATCGTAAATTCCGTTTTCCCCTGCATTCCATGTGTTGAATCCTTATACCGTCCGGGTGTCCGAACCTCCATCAATCCTATAACACCTGTATTCAAAGCAGGTTCTGACGCACTGCTGTCTAAATTGTAAAGCACACTATCTTTTATCCTGAAATCATAATAATAGCTGGTATTCACTGCCATCTGTGCTGCTGTCATTCCATCAGCCACCATTATAGACTGTGGTATATAATCATCTGCAAGCGGTGTAATCAGAATTTCCGGTATATACGATCCCGGTGAACTCACGGTAACTGTTCCCGCATCTCCCACATAACAAAAGCTTACTCTGTCCTGACCACTTGTATCAGCCGGATCATAACATTTTGCTGTTTTTGCTGCTTTAGACACGGCATCCAATGCTCCCGTTGTTGTTTTTAATACAAACTGGTCATTCTGTCCTGTAAACTGACATCCTCCAATTGTAATCATACAATTTCCAGCGACCTTAAACGTCATCTGTGCCTGTCCGTTCATGCCATGATCTGTACTATGGAATTTTCCCGCCTTCTCCACGGTCATCAATCCAAATGCGCCACATTTCATTTCCGGATTAGCACTTTCTTTTGATGTATCATAGATTTCACTGTCTTTGTTTTGAAAATTAAATGCATATGCAGTTCCTTTTACTGGTTCTGTTACCAGAAATCCGTCTGCGTATGTATATTCTTCAGAATCCGCAGCAAAAATGGCATAATCGCCTGTAAATACTGATGTTATCATCATCAGAAGCGTTAATGCCATGCTGATCCATCTTTTGGTTGTTTTTCGCAACTTCATTTGTAAAACCTCCTATTCTTTATTTGGAATTTATACTGCGGATTATAATTACATTGCATTCATTTTGCAATATATTTTATAAATCTATTTTTCTTTTCTCTGTTTTAAACGTTTTTTTACGCATTTAATTGTTAATATTTCACAATTCTTTTGTAAATTTTAATATTTTTTTATTACTTTTGTTGTTCCGCTTGTACAAAATATGTATTTTCATTTTAATAAAACAAAATTTTTTATCTGTATATCTAATTTTGTAACAAAAAATGACCCCCGGTCGTCAGATTTTTGCTTTACTTCTAACAACCGGAGGTTTCCTCCATATATTTACTATATGTTTTTTATTTTATTATCTTACTTCTTTTTTCTTTCTGCCTGCCAGCACGACGAATGCTGTCATTGCCACAAACATCATCAGTACAAATGGAACTGCACGCATGGTGTCCGCAGTTGCAACACCTGTATCCTCTGTCTGTGCATCAGAAACCTGTGTTGCTGCCGCAGAACCTTCCATAGATGGCTGTACCGTCTGTGTAGGCAATACTGCCGTTGTCGGCTGTACTGTCGTTGGCTCGGTCGGTGTGGTCGGCTGTTCCGGTTCTGACGGTGTGGTCGGCTGTTCATTTACTGCCTGATAAACTACCGCAAACGGGCTGAATGAGGAAACTTCAACATAAAGTCCGTTGTCTGTCAGCTGCGGTATCAGTGTTTCCAGACCATTTTCTGTCAAATGAAGCACTGCAAATGAGTAACCGCTCTTTCCTGTTCCTGCCGGATATTCTAATGTAATACCCAGCTTGCCGTTCTTAAATGTTACAGTCTGACCTGCTTCATCTGTCAGATTCATTTCCAGATAAGAAACACTGCTGTTTTTCAAAGTTTCCGGCATTTCTTTTTCGATTGCCGCTTTCATCTGCTGTGCGGCTGATACATATGCCTGTCCTTCTTTTACAATATTCAGGATTAACTTTGTATTCTTTAATACACCGCCGTCTGCACCCACAAATTCAACTGTTTCAGGAACAGTTACTGTACCGCTTCCGTTGACTGTAACCGTTGTCTTTGTTTCTGTTGGTGTCGTCGGCTGTTCCGGTGTTGTCGGTTCACTCGGTGTCGTCGGCTGTTCCGGTGTTGTCGGTTCACTTGGTGTCGTTGGCTGTTCCGGCGTTGTCGGCTCACTTGGTGTCGTCGGCTGCTCCGGGGTTGTCGGCTCTGTCGGGGTGGTCGGCTGACTTGGGGTCGTTGGCTGCTCCGGGGTGGTCGGCTGTTCCGGTATTGTCGGCTGCTCCGGTTCACTTGGCTGTTCCGGTTCTGCTGTAACTTCCTTACCATCTACGATAAGTTTTACATCAGAGAATGTTACATCTGCTTTTCTTGCCACATACATACCAACATAAACATAATCTGAATCAATCGTTGTCAGCTTGAAATCGAATCCACCGGTAACAGTTTCTTCCTGTCCAAATGTGCAGGCATATCCGTCTGAATTGCTTTCAATCTTTAAGTCTATCGTATCTCCTGCCGCTATTGCTTTTGTGCAGGTTCCGCCCTGTGTCAGCACGCCGCTCTTTCTTGCAAAGCAGTTCCATGCACCGGTCTTTAACTTTAACGGGCCTGCCGCTACGTAATCGCCCAGTGCATCAGTTGTATTTTTGTCAAGATACATATCATCTCTTGCCATCAGACCAAAGGATACCTGGTCATTGCTGTCAAATGAATTAATAGTTGCCTTGGCTGTCAGCGTAAAGCTGCTTGATGCCGGTACCTTATAGTAATACATTGCAATACCATCGGCTGTGCCTGCAATCTTTCCCTTGTTGTTTCTGACTGCAATATGGATATTTCCATCAGCATCTGTTTCCAGTGTCTGATTAACTGTTGATGGATTACCGCCAACATTTCCAAATACAGAGCCGCTCCAGATGCCTGCTTTCTTCCAGAGTGTACTCTCACCCGTTACCGGTTTGTAATCCGCTTCCTTATAATCCGGGTTCGGCTTTAATACTTCGCTCTTTACCGGTGCTTCTGCGGATAAAATGTGGTCTGCAATGCCTGTTACATTTAACCTCTTGATTTCCTGTGTCAGCATATACGCGTTGTAACGCGCACCATAAATATTGGTATGTGTATTATCCACACTGCCTGCATTCGATGATGTCCATGAATGTAAATTCAAAGTTTCATCTGCGCCCAGTGAATCATACAGGTTCTTTGTCAGTGTTGTCATATCCACTACTGCGACACCCGTATCTGTTCCCAGCTTTCTGACGGCTTCTGCATAATCGCCGCCTGCATACGTCTTTCCGTCACTGACGGCATCACTTGTAATGTGCAGGTTGGAGCTGCTCCACTCTCCTGTTGCTGTTCTTCTGACAATCGGCGTACATAAAATCACCGTTACACCTTTTTCCTGCGCCGGTTTTACATAATTTTCATATAAAGAATTGGCAAATGAACCTTCTGTTGTATAAGCTCCATTCGGGTCTGTATATCTGCCGTCTTCCGCCTTTTCATCATTGTGTCCGAAACCAACGAGCAGATAATCTCCGCTTGTCATTGAATCCATTAATGTCTTGTAATTGTCTTCTGTTGTAAAACTCTTTGAACTTCTGCCTGAAAGTGCAAGGTTTTCAACTTTCAATGAGCTGTCAAAGTAATTAGATAACTGTGTACCCCAGCCGTATCTTGGATAGTAATAGGCATCTGCAAAGCTGCATACCGTTGAATCGCCGACTACCCATACGGTTGATTCTTTTGCCGGTTCTTCCGGTTCTGACGGTGTCTTACCTGAAAAATCCGCACCGATTCCTGCCGGTGCTTTATCTGTCATTTCAAATAAGCCGTTCATATTGATACTGCCGTCTTCATTTCTTGCCGGTGTAATTGTCTTATAATCCACCGATGTAAACCAGTCTGCTTCCACTGCTTTATTTTCCGTATTTACGCAAAGCTTGGTTGAAATGTCATTGCATAAATAATTGGTTGTCTTATAAATCACAGAAGAATCCTGATTCTTTAACGTAAATTTATCTGCCGCCATTGTACCGTAATTTTCAATTGCATCTGTATAGAAGCTGATTGAATTTTCCAGTACATAGCCTGTATCTCCTGTAAATTTGTCACCGTTTTTTGGTGTCAGCTGATAATTGTTTCTGTCTGCTGTACCGCCAACTCTTGAAAACAGTCCGTTATCTACGGAAATACACTGATATACCTGGCAGTCTGGTCCATTGTTGCTCATGATACCGCTTCCGCCATTGTTCCATGAAATACAGTTCTTTAAAACGTGTTTTCCTGTAAGGCCTTCTCCGCCTAACTTAAATCCATTTGCACTTGCCGCAGAATAAGAAGTTGTTCCATCTTCTGCAACTAAAAGTCCATTGCTGTACGCAACAGAATTCTGAATGGTTACTGCACCAATCGGGCCGTATTTTTCTGTACTCTTTGCATATAAATCGTATCCGTCATCGGCGTTGTTGTATGCCATACAGCCGTCAAATACATTGCCCTCACCAACTGAAAGCTTTGCTGCAAATCCATCTGCATCGTTTTGTTTACTGTCACAATTTGAATAAGATGTACAATTTAAAATTGTATTGTCTGACGGCCACCAGCATTTTGGTTCTCCGCCTGAGTAACTAATCTGAAGACCTGTTGAACCATTTCTATACATTTCACACTGTTCAACAACATTGTGATTACCGGATACATGAACACCCTTTGTTCCGTCTGATGCGTATGCAACCGCAATATCCTGTATTTTCCAGTAATTACCCTTTACAGATAAAACAGCATCTGAAGAAGCCGGAAGCTTTGCACCATTTAACACCGCTTTTCCTGCATTTTCTGCCTTCATTGTAATGACAGCATCTTGATTTCCCGAAACGCTATAAGGAATCGAAACAACCTGTGATACATTGTATGTACCGTCCTGTAACAGGATGGTCTGTCCTGCTTTTGCATAAGATACTGCTGTATAAATATCCGTCGGATTTTCTTTTGTTCCTGCTGCTTTGCTGTTTCCGCCAGCTGAAACATAAATGGTATCTCCACTGAATTTTGCTGCATCTTTTGTAACCGTATCCGTTACTGTAACCGGACTGTAATCTTTTAATAACAGTCTGTCATCGTATTTTCTGCTTCCATCTGCATTTACAGCATTTTCATAAGGTGTAACAACTGCTGTAAATGTTGTATCGCCGTCCGGCAGTTTAACCTGAAAATCAGAAAGCTTAAATTCAACTGTATCAGCCTTCTTGATTTCCTTATCGGTATAGTACTGATTTCCGTGATTATCGGAAATGCTGACCGTACCCGTTACATTACTTGTAAAACGGTAAGTATAATCTTCATCAGCAGTCGTTGTTCCGTTAAATGTATGAACTTCTGCCTCATCATACTCCACCCACAAATCCGGATTGACCGCATCTAATTCATCCTGTGTCGGTGTATGCTGTTCATAGCTTAAATCCGTAACTTCTACTGTTCCGATACGGCTCGCATAAAAACCGACATACACATAGTCCGAATCCTGCTGTAAAAATTTATTCGGGTTATACACGGTAATCGTTTTTTCTACATTGCTCCAGTCATCGTTATACCAGTTACATACATAACCGTTACCGTCTTTAACAAGTTCAAAATTATAATACAATTGTGTTGCATTACTTTGTGTGAAAACCGTTGCATTTTGGTCAAAATACTGTGTTACATCACAGCTTCCACCTGCATTGCTCTTTCCTGTCGCATCGGAATTGCCCGTATAAAGACGCACACCCGGAATCGTTGTTCCTGTTGCTTCACTCTTTGTTGCTGCATAAACATCCAGCTGATTAATGTAATCTGCTGTTGTATCGGCTGCGCCAAGTGTATCTAATACAGCCAGTCCAAAAGAGGACTGGTTATCCTGTTTTGCTACCGATGTCGTGTGAAATCTGCCACGGATTGTAAAGTTATAATCCTTAGATTTCACCTTCGTGTAATAGATTTCAAATCCACTCTGACCGGTATTTGCCATCTTTCCTTTCGCTTTTGTATTCAGCGTTAATTTGTTTGCGGCACTGTCGTAAACCGGTGTCACCATACCGTCTGACTGCGTTCCCAGCTTTGCTGTCTTCCAGTCAGCAGAACCTATGCCTGTCGCTGCTCTTGCATTTTCACCTGCAAAAGACGACCACGGCATCAGTAACACAACCATTACTGCCGCAAGCAAAACTGCAATGCTTTTCTTGCATTTTGCTCTTTTGTTTTTCATCATAATCCTCCATTCTTGCCTTTATGGCAATTTTACTCCAATGAGTATCATATCATATATAATAAAATACAAAAAATATTAATTCCGTATATATACCATATTATTTTTAAATACTAAACCTCATTCTGCAATCACAACTATTTACCTTCTCTCAGAAACAGGATATCACAATACAAAAACACCCGGAGAAAATCGTTTTACCGACTCTCTCCGGGTGCTTCTATTTTAGATTCTGTCTGTTAAGACGAATCTTTTTTACTTATAAAGTTCTACTAACTTCAGTAAGTGCTGGTAACGTGCATTTGCAGTCTTTTCAGATTCAGCAAAGAGTTTTTCAGCTCTTTCTGGGAATGGCTTAATCAGTCTTGTGTAACGAGCTTCGTTATTTAAGAATTCCTGATATGAACCATCACCTTCCTTAGAAGTTAATGTGAATGGATTCTTTCCTTCAGCCTTTAATGCAGGGTTGAATGAGAACAGATTCCAGTATCCGGCCTTAACAGCCTTCTTCATTTCATCCTGGCAGTGGTTCATACCACCCTTAGCGATACCGTGAAGTTCGCAAGGAGCGTAACCAATGATTAATGAAGGACCGTTGTAGCTTTCAGCTTCAGCAATTGCCTTAACAGCCTGTGCAGGATTAGCACCAAGAGCAATCTGTGCTACGTATACGTAACCATAGCTCATAGCGATTTCTGCAAGACTCTTCTTGCTGATTTCCTTACCTGCTGCTGCGAACTGGCAGACTTCACCGATGTTAGAAGCCTTTGAAGCCTGTCCACCTGTATTAGAATACATTTCTGTATCGAATACCATAACGTTTACATTCTCACCTGATGCAAGTACATGGTCAAGACCGCCGAAACCGATATCGTAAGCCCAACCATCACCACCGAAGATCCATACAGACTTCTTAGCGAGGTAATCTTTCTTTGCAAGAACTTCCGATGCAAGAGGACAACCTTCTTTTGCTGCCTTTTCTACTTCCGGAATCAGTGCTGCAACATCTGCTGCATTCTTCTTTGTATCATCCTTAGATGCAAGGAAGTTTGCTACAGCTGTCTTTAATTCAGCAGATGCCTTTTCAGAAGCTGCCATTTCTTCAAGTTTAGCAATAGCCTGATCTCTTAAAGTCTTCTGTCCAAGATACATACCGAAACCGTGTTCTGCATTATCTTCAAACAGTGAGTTTGCCCAAGCCGGACCCTTTAAGGAATCTTTGTTTACTGTATATGGTGATGTAGCTGCCGGACCACCCCAGATTGAAGAACAACCTGTAGCGTTGGAAATGTACATCTGCTCACCAAATAACTGTGTAATTAATCTTGCGTAAGATGTTTCTGCACAGCCTGCACAGCTTCCTGAGAACTCAAGGAGTGGCTGGTTGTACTGAGAACCGATAGGAGTAGCATCTGTAAATACAGGCTTAATCTCCTTCTTACCAACATTTGCTACTAAGTAGTCAAATACCGGCTGTTCTTCTGCCTGTGATTCCTGTGGAACCATCTTTAATGCGCCCTTAGCGGCTGCCGGACATACAGTTACACATTCGCCGCATCCCATACAGTCTAATGGAGATACAGACATTGTAAACTTCATGCCTTCAGCTACTGCATGCTTAGAATCAGCAAGCTTAATCTGTGAAGGTGCTGCACTTACTTCACCTGCATCCAGAATAAACGGACGGATTGTTGCATGAGAACATACGAATGCACAGCTGTTACACTGAACACAGCTTGTAGGATCCCATTCAGGAACCATAACGGCTGTTCCTCTCTTTTCGTATGCAGATGCACCTGTTTCAAACTGACCATCAGCAATATCCTTAAATGCAGATACAGGAAGGCTGTCACCATCCATTAATCCGATAGGATCTAACAGTTCGTTGACCATCTTTACAGTAGCCGGACGACCTGTACGGTTGATTGTCTTCTTTTCTTCTGTTGCATTTGCCCAGTCAGCAGGTACTTCTACCTTATGTACAGCATCTACACCGGCATCAATTGCCTTGTAGTTCATTTCTACAACAGCGTCACCCTTCTTGCTGTATGACTTCTTAGCTGCTGCTTTCATGAATTCAACTGCCTGATCGATAGGCATTACGTTTGCAAGCTTAAAGAATGCAGACTGTAAAATTGTATTTGTTCTCTTACCCATACCAATTTCAATTGCTTTGTCAATTGCATTGATTGTGTAGAGCTGGATATTGTTCTTCGCAATATACCGCTTTGCTTCTGCATTCAGATGTTCAGCGAGTTCTTCGTCTGACCACTGGCAGTTAATCATAAAGATTCCGCCTGGCTTAACATCCTGAACCATCTTATATCCCTTTGTGATGTAAGATGGGTTATGACATGCAACAAAGTCAGCCTGATTGATATAGTATGGACTTCTGATTGGGTTATCACCAAATCTTAAGTGGCTGATTGTAATACCGCCAGTCTTCTTAGAGTCATACTGGAAATATGCCTGAATGTACTTATCTGTATGGTCACCGATAATCTTTGTAGAGTTCTTATTCGCACCTACAGTACCATCACCGCCAAGACCCCAGAATTTACATTCAACAGTACCCTTAGCAGATGTAATAGGAGCCGGCTTAACTTCCGGTAAGCTTAAGTTTGTTACATCATCTACGATACCGATTGTAAATCTTGCCTTTGGAGCATCTTTTTCAAGTTCTTTGTATACAGCGAATACTGATGAAGGTGGTGTATCCTTAGAACCAAGACCGTAACGGCCGCCTGTTAAGATAACATCATTCATACCGGCTTCACGAAGTGTTGCTGCTACATCAAGATAAAGAGGTTCACCTAATGAACCAGGTTCCTTTGTTCTGTCGAGTACCGCAATCTTCTTAGCAGTCTTAGGAAGAACCTTTAAGAGGGAAGCTGATACCCATGGACGATACAGTCTTACTTTTACAAGACCTACTTTTTCGCCCTTTGCTGTTAAGTAGTCAATTACTTCTTCAGCTACATCGTTTATAGAACCCATTGCAATGATGACTCTGTCTGCATCCGGTGCACCATAGTAGTTGAATAAATCATAATCTGTACCTAACTTTTCGTTAATCTTCTTCATGTACTTCTCAACAACTGCTGGAAGTGCATCATATGCTGAGTTACATGCTTCACGATGCTGGAAGAAAACATCACCGTTTTCATGTGAACCACGCATAGCCGGATGTTCCGGATTCAAGGCATGTGCACGGAATTCTTCTACTGCTTCCATATTGCACATTTCCTTTAAGTCTTCATAGTCCCACTTTTCAATCTTCTGAATCTCATGAGATGTACGGAAACCGTCGAAGAAGTTAATGAATGGAACTTTACCTTCAATTGTTGCAAGGTGTGCAACCGGGCTTAAATCCATAACTTCCTGAGGGTTTGTTTCAGCAAGCATTGCGAAACCAGTCTGACGACAGGCGTAAACGTCACTATGGTCACCGAAGATATTCAGGGACTGTGTAGCAACTGTACGTGCTGATACATCAAATACACAAGGAAGCTGTTCACCGGCAATCTTGTACATATTTGGAATCATCAGAAGAAGACCCTGTGATGCAGTAAATGTTGTTGTTAATGCACCTGCTGCAAGTGAACCGTGTACTGTACCTGCGGCACCTGCCTCTGACTGCATTTCTACTACCTTTACTGTATTACCAAAAATGTTTTTCTGTCCTGCTGCTGACCACTGGTCAACAACATCTGCCATTGGACTAGAAGGTGTGATAGGATAGATACCTGCAACTTCTGTAAACGCATAAGCAACGTGTGCAGCAGCTGTATTACCATCCATAGATTGTTTTGCTCTAGCCATTTCTTTGTAATCCTCCTTAAAAATATTGTGGAATTGTATCATTCCGATTATCTATATTTTAGTATTTCTTCGACAAAAAGTAAAGGCATTCTTCTAAATTATCTATTAAAATACATAATTTCTTTTTAATGCCTTTACAATTTTTGTTTATTTTTACTATCGTTTGTGTATACAATTACAGTATCAGCTTCTTTTTATAACCTTTTCTGCCAGTTTTTCCAATGCCTGTCCATCTGCCTTTTTCATGACTGACCGGATCGTTACCATGTCCTCACAAATAGTTATATTCTTCATATTCTCCAGATATGACTTCATCAGCCTGCCGGATACCGGACCCCACGAACCGTTTTCAATCACTGCCGCATACCGGTTCTGGAAATTTTTCATTTTTAAATGGTATAAAAAGTCTTCCATGCACGGCATCAGTCCACCATCATACGTAATTCCAGCAAGCACCAGTGCATCATACCGGAAACTGTCTGCAACAGCTTGGGCCATATCTGCTCTTGCAAGGTCAAAAACAGCAACATTTTCTTCACCCTGCTCTTTTAATATAGAAGCAAAATGTTCAGCCGCGTGCTTTGTATTGCCATGAATGGAGGAATATGCCACTACAACGCCCTTTTCTTCCGGCTGATAACTGCTCCATTTTGCGTATTTATCCAAAAAGTATTCCAGACCACCTGTAAGCACCGGTCCATGCAGCGGTGCAATTTTTTCAATATCAAGTACCGCTGCTTTCTTTAAAAGGCCCTGGACATTAGCACCGTACTTGCCGACAATATTAATAAAATACCTTCGGGCTTCCCCTGTCCACTCCTGCTCCAATACGTCCTGTGCTTTTCCTGCTGCATCATAGGTGCAGCCCTGTGACAATGCACCAAATCTGCCAAATCCGTCCGCTGAAAATAAAATCTTATCGGCTTCATCATATTCAACCATGACTTCCGGCCAGTGTACCATTGGTGCCATCACAAAATGCAGCGTATGTCTGCCAAGCTTTAAAGTATCGCCTTCCTTGACTTCTAATATAGAAAGTTCTTCCGTATCCAGTTCAAAAAACTGTGGCAGCATGGCTACTGTTTTTGCATTTGCCACAACAACCGTTTCCGGATACTTTACCAGAAATTTCCGGATATTTCCGGCATGGTCCGGCTCTAAATGCGAAACGACCAGATAATCCGGCGCTTTTCCACCCAATGCTTCTTCCAGATTATCAAACCACGCATCTGTCGCCCGGTTATCCACCGTATCCATTACTGCAATTTTGCTGTCCTTAATCACATAGGAATTGTATGTCACCCCGTCCGGTATCCGGTACTGGCTCTCAAACAAATCCAATGTCGTATCGTTTACACCTACATAAAAAACATCTTCTGAAATCTTCCAAACTGCCATGCCAATCCTCCTTGTTTTTGCGAAGCAAAAATCCATGTGAGCTTGCTCACATTGCTCCTTAGCGAGGAGAGGATTTTGCCTCCTTGTTTTTGCTTTTTTTACTTTTTTTATCATTATAAATCTTTTTCGTGTTAAAAACAAGAACGTTTACTATTTTTATTGAATTTAAAAGAAAAACTTTACAGATATTTTATACATGAAGCCATCATCTGATACCAAAAACACCGCAGAAAAGTTTATCCTCTCCTGCGGTGTCACTCAATTTATTCTTTATATTATAGTAGTTTTACAGCTTAGTCATCTGCGCCTTGTAAAGCATCATAGCCTGTTTCTCCGGTACGAACCTTTACGACATCTTCCACATCGTATACGAAAATCTTACCGTCACCGATATGTCCAGTGTAGAGTGCCTTCCTTGCTGCATCAATAACATCTGCAACAGGAACTTTTGAAACAACCATTTCAACCTGAATCTTAGGAAGAAGCTGCATATCAACTTCAACACCTCTATAGTATTCCGGTGCGCCTTTCTGTGTACCACAACCGAGTACCTGTGTCACTGTCATACCGGTTACACCGATGTCGTTCATTGCCTTCTTTAACTTTTCAAACTTAGACTGCTTTGCAAGGATTTCAACCTTTGTAATCTTATTTTCCTTTTCAGGAGAAGTCTTTACAACTGCCGGCACGGCATTTTCCAGCTTTTCAGAACCGAAGACTTCGATTTCATCATCAGATGCGATTGTTAAATCATTTGCTGCAAATTCAAATCCTGAGTATGCACTTGCAAGACCGTGTTCTGCATAATCCAGACCCTTGATTTCAATATCTGCCGGTACTCTTAAACCGATTGTGTGCTTTAATACTTCAAATACGATAATCATTGTTATGCCAACCCATGTGCAGACTGTAACAACACCTAATAGCTGGATACCGAGCTGCTTAAATCCACCACCGTAGAAAAGACCTGCTCCAACACCGTTCTGACCTGTTGAGAAAAGTCCGACACAGATTGTTCCGAGTAAACCATTTGCAAAATGAACACCGACTGCACCAACCGGGTCATCAACCTTACATACTTTATCAATAAATTCGATTACCAATACAACTGCGATACCTGCGATAATACCTTCAATTGCTGCACCGTACATATCAATACAGTCTGTACTTGCTGTTACGATAACAAGACCTGCTAATGTACCGTTTAATGACATGGATACATCCGGCTTCTTATAGCGAATCCATGTAAATAACATAGTTGTTACGGTTGCTACGGCTGCTGCCATATTTGTTGTAGAGAATACTGAACCTGCAAGCGCACCCATTGTCATTTCTGAACCGTCGGCTGCATTTGTCAGACCTTCCATTGCTACGGTTGAACCACCGTTAAATCCAAACCAGCAGAACCACAGGATAAACACACCAAGTGCTGCCATTGTCAGATTGTGTCCAAGAATTGCTCTTGGCTTTCCGTTCTTATCGTACTTACCGATACGAGGTCCTAATACTGCGGCACCAATCAGAGCTGCCATACCGCCTACCATATGTACTGCACAGGAACCTGCGAAATCGTGGAAGCCTAATTCTGATAACCAGCCGCCGCCCCATATCCAGTGACCGGATACCGGATAAACAATCAGTGAAATAATTGCACTGTAAATGCAGTATGCTTTGAAATCTGTTCTTTCTGCCATTGCTCCGGATACGATTGTTGCTGCTGTTGCACAGAACACTGTCTGGAAAATGAAGAATGCGTAAAATGGAACACCGTCCGGTGTTACTGCTGAGTAATCACCTCGTGTAAATAAATCAATTCCACCAAATATTGCGCTGGATGATCCAAACATAATACCAAAACCGATAATCCAGAAAATCGGAGTACCGATACAAAAGTCCATTAAGTTCTTCATAATAATGTTACCGGCATTTTTTGCTCTTGTAAGACCGGATTCAAGTATGCAGAAACCTGCCTGCATAAAGAATACCAGTGCGGCGCCTACCAGCACCCATACTGTATTAACTGCTGAAAAGTCCATAACCATTTCCTCCCTTAATTCCATCTTCTTTGTCATGTCTTCTGGTCAGGTGGATCCGAGCCTGTCCGGATTATTGAAGCTGCAATCCTTTTTCCGTACCGAAAATTTCTGTTTTTTGAAATTTTACCCATATACGAAAAAAAGACGTGTAACCGATTATTCCTAATCTGTTACACGCCTTTGTGCATCGCTGTTCAATTTATGTTGCCTATTATACCCTGTTGATTTTATAATTATTGAAAAAATCGGACATTTTGACTTGATTTTTTTTATTTTTGTTTTATTATTTTTTTATACGCTACCTATTTTTAAGTCTTTGCGGATATTTACTTGCTTTCCGTACTGCGGGACAGGATTCCCCACTACGGCGGCAAAGCAAATTTTATAAATCCGTTTTTACAAATTAATTTTACAGATTGGAGTTTTTCACATGCACACCGGATACACACTCATTCAGCCTTACGTATTTTTAACCTTAAACAGCCTGCTTACCAACGAGCATCTGCTTTCTTCTCCGGCGGATTTATTCTGCTATGAATTCAGCGGCGATGTTTCTTTAAAATTTGTTGCATCACCATATACAGAATTGATTATCGGACAGCGCCCTGACGGCAGCTGCCGCATTTTTTGTATCCGCACCGCTGATGAACCGTTGATACTAAAACTCTCCGGATTTTCATACTGCTTTGGTGTGCGGTTTGATGAAAGTCTGTATTACCGGCTTCCGGGACATCCGTTTCCTTTTCCGGCTGACCTGCTCCAGACCATTTCCATGTCTGATTCTGATATCTTTTCAGGTACGGTTTCTTTTTCCGAGCGGATACAGCGTTTTCTTTCCGCATTAAACAAAACCGGAAAAACACCAGCCTGCCCGCCCGCCGCCACACTCATCCATCAGAGCATCAAAAAAGCTGACGGCGATATCACCGTCAGCGAACTGACTGCGCGTACCGGCTATTCCTGTCGCCATATCAGCCGCATTTTTACGGAATATTTCGGATACAGCCCGAAAACCTTTTGCCGGCTGTTACGCTTTCACCATACTCTTTATGAAATTTTTCAGGACCCGCATCGCAATAACTCCGAATTTATCACGCAAATCGGCTATTCCGACCAGGCACATTTTCAGCGGGAATTCAAAACATTTATGGGCGAAACACCGCGCCGGTTCGGCCGCCGGTTAATCCAGCAGAAATTCTGACATTACAACGTTGCTGACTTCCCTGCCCCGCTTTGTAAGAAAAATTCTGCCGTTTTCACGCACCAGCAGACCGAATTTCTGATTTTTTTCAAGCACCTGTGCATAAATATCATCTACTGTTTTTCCGAATTTTCCCAAAAAATCCGCCTCGGAAATGCCGCTGTTTTTGCGCAGTCCCAAAAAGAACATTTCTTCCATCTGCTCCGGTACAGAAAGTGTATGCTGTTCGGCGCGTACCGCCGCCAGTGCCTTACTTATGACTTCTTTCTTTTCTTCCAGCTCCGCCATAGTGTCTATATAAAGTGCAAGGCTGTCCGTATTGGTGTAGCGCTGTTCGCAAAGCAGGGATGCCGCGCCTATCCCGAAGCCGAGATAATTTTTGCGTTCCCAGTAGGAAAGATTATGGCGGCATGCCTTCCCTTCTTTTGCAAAATTAGAGATTTCATACTGGTGGTAACCGTTATCCGCAAGCCGCAGACACGCCGTATCGTACATCTGACGTTCTGTATCTTCATCGGGCAGTGCCGGATACCGGTCTAAATGTTCGTAAAGTGCCGTGCCTTCTTCCAGTATCAGACTGTACATGCTGATATGCTCCGGCTTTAATGCAAGAACCGTATCCAGCGTGTGCAGAAAACTTTCAAATGTCTGACCAGGCAGTGCCGACATTAAATCAATATTGATATTGTCAAAGCCCGCCGCCCTTGCCGTTTCATAGCTTTTCACAAATTCTTCCATGGTATGAATCCGTCCCAGCATTTTTAATTCACGGTTATTGGCGGACTGTAACCCGAAACTGATCCGGTTTATGCCTGCCTGTCTGTACACTGCCGCTTTTTCTTCATCAAGCGTGCCAGGATTACATTCTATCGTAATTTCTGCGGCTTCTGGCAGTGCAAAACACTCCCGCAGTGTATCCATCAGTGCCTTTATATGCTTTGGCACCAAAATACTCGGCGTTCCACCGCCGAAAAATACAGTATCTACCGTATACGGATTTTCCGAAAACAGCTTTGCCGTCTGATAAATCTCTGTCTGCAAAGCCTTTACATATCCCGCCTGTGTTTTTTCATCTGCCGGTGCGGACAAAAAATCGCAGTACGCACACTTGCGCACACAAAATGGAATATGAATGTAAATACCGCCTCTTTTTTCGTTACTGTCTGTCTTCTTCATGCAATTATCTTCTATTCTTCGTCTAATTTCAAAACGCTCATAAATGCCTTCTGCGGAATTTCTACGTTTCCGACCTGACGCATACGTTTCTTTCCTTCCTTCTGCTTTTCAAGCAGCTTCTTTTTACGTGAAATATCACCGCCATAGCATTTTGCAAGGACATCTTTTCTCATTGCCTTTACGGTTTCTCTTGCGATAACACGGCTTCCGATAGCTGCCTGAATCGGAATTTCAAAGAGCTGTCTCGGAATTTCCTGCTTTAACTTTTCGCACATCTTTCTACCACGTTCTTCGGCATTGCCGGAAAAGACGATAAATGAAAGCGCATCGACTTCTTCTTTGTTAATCAGGATATCCAGCTTCACAAGAGAAGAACGCTCATAGCCTTTCATCTCGTAATCAAAGGAAGCATATCCTCTGGAACGGGACTTTAAGGCATCAAAGAAATCATAAATAATTTCATTTAACGGCAGATCATACTTTAACAAGGCTCTGGTCTGCTCAATGTATTCCATGCCGTTGTAAATGCCGCGGCGCTCCTGACACAGTTTCATAATCGGTCCGACAAATTCTGTCGTTACCATGATTTCCGCAGAAACCATCGGTTCTTCCATATATTCAATTTCAGACGGATCCGGCATATTGGACGGATTCGTCAAATCAATAACCTCTCCGTTGGTCTTATGCACCTTATAGATAACACCCGGTGCCGTTGTTACTAAATCCAGATTGTATTCACGCTCCAGACGTTCCTGAATAATCTCTAAATGCAGTAATCCTAAAAATCCACAGCGGAAACCGAATCCCAGTGCAATCGAGGTTTCCGGCTCAAACTGTAAGGACGCATCATTTAACTGCAATTTTTCAAGTGCCTCTCTTAAATCCTGATACTTGGCGCCATCTGCCGGATACAGTCCGCAGTACACCATTGGATTGACCTTTTTATACCCCGGAAGCGGCTCGGCACACGGATTGTCATTGTCCGTTACCGTATCACCGACGCGGGTATCCTTAACATTTTTAATGCTTGCCGTAATATAGCCTACCATACCGGCGGAGAGTTCTTCACATGGAATAAACTGACCCGCACCGAAATAACCGACCTCTACGACTTCTTCCACAGCGCCTGTCGCCATCATGCGGATTTTCGTTCCACGCTTTACCTTTCCTTCTTTAATCCGGCAGAAAATAATAACACCTTTATAAGAATCATACAAAGAGTCAAAAATCAATGCCTGTAACGGCGCATTTTCATCGCCTGTCGGCGCCGGAATCTTTGTAACAATCTGCTCTAACACTTCTTCAATATTAATACCGTTTTTCGCTGAAATCAGCGGTGCATCCTGTGCTTCAATACCGATAACGTCTTCAATTTCATCAATAACACGCTGCGGCTCTGCACTCGGCAGGTCAATTTTATTAATAACCGGAAAAACGTCCAAATCGTGATCTAATGCCAGATAGACATTTGCAAGGGTCTGCGCCTCAATCCCCTGTGCCGCATCTACGACAAGAATCGCTCCGTCACAGGCAGCAAGCGCTCTGGACACCTCGTAATTAAAATCCACATGTCCTGGTGTGTCAATAAGGTTGAAAATGTATTCTTCCCCATCATTTGCCTTGTATACAATACGCACGGTCTGCGCTTTAATCGTAATACCGCGTTCTCTTTCCAAATCCATGTTATCGAGTACCTGCTCCTGCATTTCCCTGCTGGTGAGCAGTCCCGTCTTTTCGATAATACGGTCTGCCAATGTTGACTTACCGTGGTCAATATGTGCTATAATACAAAAATTTCTAATATTTTTCTGATTGATTTTCGCCATTTTCACTCTCACTTATCATTTTATTTCCGGCTGTTTAAATACTCCATAATCCCGTCTGAAATCGCAGACGCCGTTTCTTCCCGCTTCTCGGTAATCAGCCGGTTGTCATTTGCATTGGACATAAAGCCCAGTTCCACAAGGCAGCTTACACAGCGGGTGTTGCGGTTGAGCCTGTAATCTTCCTCTGAATCCGTCATCGAACCGCCCTTGACACCGCGGCTTTTAATACCTGCTATGGCATCTAAACGCGTTGTAATCGCCTCTGCCAGAAATACATCATCTTCCGGCAGTTCATGATGAATCCACGTTTCAACTCCGTTTATGGATGGATCATCCTCATAAAGATTTCTATGGATAGATACTAAAACATCACACGAAGCATTATTACATATTTCGACCCTTTCATCAAGTCCCAGATAGGTATCAGCATCTCTTGTCATCAAAACTTTCACACCCACACTCTCTAAATGTCTTTTTACCAGTCTGGCAACAAGCAGGGTTTCATCTTTTTCATAAGCGCCTGCATAATCTGCTCCACAGTCACTGCCGCCGTGGCCGGCATCAATGCACACCAGCGGACGGTCATCGGCTTCTTCCTCGTAATACGCTTCATAATATGCCGCCTGTGCCTGCTTTTTTTGTTCTGCCACACCGCTGACCGCTTTTCCGGCAAAAGTCACTGCACAGACTGCACAAATCACACCGGACACCACTACAGCCGGTCTTTTCAGCCTGTACCTTTTTCTTTTTTTTATTTTTTTCATCCCAATACCCCTTTTTCCTCTGTTTTTATTTTCCATGGATTTACGGCAAAAGTCAATCACTTTCTGATAGTTTCATTATCTTCAGAATGCACATGGATAAAAAGCCTGCCATAACCTTCTGATTTTAAAAAATCATTCTGCATGACAGGCTCTCTATATCTATTTACGAATTTTTTACCAGTTCTTTCTTCAGTCTTTTCATTATTTTTTTCTCAAGCCGGGAAATGTAAGACTGCGAAATTCCCAAAAGGTCAGCGACCTCTTTCTGTGTCTTTTCCTCCCCGTCCATGGAACTGAGTCCATACCGCAAATCGACAATAATCCGCTCCCTCTCGGATAATTTACCGATTGCTTTATTTAACATGCTTTTTTCCACTTCTTCTTCTAAATCACGGTAAATAATGTCCTCTTCCGTACCTAAAATATCCGATAACAGCAGTTCATTGCCGTCCCAGTCTACGTTGAGCGGTTCGTCAATGGATACTTCCGCCTTGGTCTTGCTGTTTCTGCGCAGATACATCAGAATTTCATTTTCAATGCACCGTGAAGCATATGTTGCCAGTTTGATATTTTTTTCAGGATTGTAAGAGTTGATTGCCTTAATCAATCCGATTGTTCCAATCGAAATTAAATCCTCCACGCCTACACCCGTATTATCAAATTTTTTCGCAATGTATACCACCAGTCTTAAATTGTGTTCAATCAGCTGTGACTTTGCAAACTGGTCATTCCCCGTTCCCAGTCCCGCAATTGCCCTTGCTTCTTCTTCTGCTCCCAGCGGCGCAGGCAGCACATCACTTCCCCCGATATAATGTACGTCTCCCTGCTTTAACATCATCATGTTTTTAAATGTCGGAACCATTTTAAACTGAAAACGATCCGGAACAGATACTTTGATTACCATAAAAACCTCCTCATTTACTTTCCTGTTTTACCCCTTTAAAAGCTGTGCATTCACAAGAAATTCATATTCTCCGTCTGATGAAAGTGTCTGCGCCGTCAATCCAATCAGCGCATCTTCCACCTGTATTTCTTTTTTGCCGTAGCATATGTACATGGTATCTGCCGTAATTACCTCAAGCATTCCGCTGTCGCACCCCAGTGACCGGAACGGAATTACATGATACTTTACTTTCGTGCAATCATTTATTTCATGAAGAACTTCCAAAAAGCTGTCTTTCTGCGCGATACACACCGGTCTGTGAAACAGCGGATCCTGTAAAACATTTCCCGTATCCACAAACCCTTTTATATAAATCTTTCTCCCCCTTAAAACACAACATACACGACACAGTTTGTCGGAATACACTTTAATTCTTACCAGCTGCCTGTATAAAAGCAGCAAAAAGCCAAAGGATACTCCGAGAAATACCATCAGTTCCCTGTCACGCACAATTACCTGTCTGATAATATATCCTGCATATGTATAATAGTACAAAACGTGCATTACACCCCCCAGCATAAATGCAGCAGCATACAGCGCAAAAAATCCTTTTATCAGTTCCGCGAATGCAACATTCCCTGCACAGATTCTTACCATACCCATGCCAATACAAATATAGCTCACTATATTTGCGGCGAATTTGTATTCCTGCGGTACCAGACATACAATAACGGCTCCCATTGCTCCAAAAGTGGCGGAAAGTATCATCCGCAGATATGTGGCAGCATATCTGCACAGGCTGTTTACTACAGCAATCACAATGAAATCCATTATAAAGTTGATACAGAAGAATACATCCAGATAAATAACGATTGAATTATCACCTCCCAAAACGTATTATAGATTGTTTGCCCTGCGAATTTTGTCGTTTTTGCGTTAAAAGGAAAATATTTCAAAAAAATAAGAGATACCTTCAATTTTCATGAAAGTATCTCTCTGATTCACCAAATTTTATTATCGGTCTTTTTTCTGTAAAAATGTCGGGATATTAATCCCCTTTTCCTTTACATTGCTTGTTACCGGAGCAGCAGGCTTTAAACCCGGAAGTGGAGCAACCGGTGCTGCTGGTTTAACCGCAGATGCAGGCTTGTCCACTGACGCAGCCGGTGCACCTGAATATGTATAAGCCGGTTTTACTGCCGGTCTTGGAGCCTGTGCCGCCTTTGCACCGAAGCCTGCCAGCGCATTGTTTACATTCGTATCTTCCAGACCTGTTGCAATAACGGTAATTGTTGCCGTATCCGTACAGCTTTCATCATACATTGCACCAAAGATGATATTGGCATTCTCACCCGCGAGTTCCTGAACATAGCTTGCAGCTTCATTGGCTTCAATCAAGCTGATATCGCCTGAAATGTTGATAATAACGTGTGAAGCACCTTCGATGGTTGTTTCAAGAAGCGGACTTGTAACTGCCTGCTTTACAGCTTCTACTGCCTTGTCATCACCTGTTGCCGTACCGATGCCGATATGGGCTACACCCTTGTTAATCATAACAGTCTTGACATCGGCAAAATCCAGATTGATAAGACCCGGTACATTAATCAGGTCTGTAATACCCTGTACTGCCTGCTGTAAGACTTCATCAGCCTTCTTTAATGCGTCCGGCATCGTTGTTCTTCTGTCTACAATTTCAAGAAGCTTGTCATTCGGAATGACAATCAATGTATCTACGTTATCTTTTAATTTTTCAATTCCTGACAGCGCATTGGTCATACGCGTTCTGGCTTCAAACTTAAACGGCTTTGTAACAACACCGACCGTAAGGATTCCCAGTTCCTTGGAAATCTTTGCAACAACCGGAGCTGCACCGGTTCCTGTTCCGCCGCCCATACCACAGGTAACAAATACCATATCGGCACCTTTAATGGCCTGTGTCAGTTCTTCTACATTTTCCTCTGCTGCCTTTTCACCAATCTCAGGCTGGGCACCTGCACCCAGTCCCTTTGTCAGCTTTTCACCGATCTGAATGGCTGTCGGCGCTTTGCATAACTGCAATGCCTGACTATCTGTATTAATTCCAATAAATTCTACACCACTGATATTTTCATCTATCATTCTGTTGACCGCATTATTACCGGCGCCGCCAACACCGACAACGATAATCTTCGCTGCCGAATCTGCTTCGTTTGTCATAATCTCTAACAAGGGTACCTGCCTCCTAACATACTTTCGCATTTCTGCACTATGACTTATTCTATAATTTTTGTTGCAAAATAGCAATAGCTTTTTCTAATTTTCTTTCTTAAAAATAATAGAAGCAGTTGTTCCGTCATAATTTTCAAGATGAAGCGTTCCCTTCATTCCGGTAAGCTTTTCTGACACCTGTTTTAATGCATACAGCTTATCATTGCAGTCTGCGGCACTGCCAAGCATAACCTTTACATTCCCCATATAAAGACTGACATTATACGAAGAATCAAAATACACCTTTTTTACGCCCAGCTGGTATTTATCAAATGCCTGTGTCAGTTCCAGAATCTGTGAAAAGACCGCATCGTTACCGACCTCGAGTTTGGCATCCAGTACAATCGACTTAAAATCCAGTCCCGTAATCTGCGGTACATCTTCATAATTTTCCGAAGAACTCTCCACCACAATCCCGTCTTTATCAAAATACATATTACAGCCCATGTAGCTGATATAACCGACAATCGCTTTTTCATAAACTGCAACGTTCATTTTATTGGGCCATGTTACTTCCACATCATATTTCTGTATAAACGGAATATTTTTATTCTTTTTGCCAAACAGCGTATAAATCAGCGCATTGGGATGTTCTGTTCCAAAAATGCACTCTGTCATCTGCTGCTGCGTATAATGCTTGTTTCCGGTATAAGTAATATCCGTGACCATAAAACCCGCATAAATGCCGCCTCCTGCCAGCAGCAGCGCAATGACAATACCCGCCAGTATCCATTTTAATTTTCTTTTATTGTTTTTTCTGCCTAACTGTTTTCCCATTCAATCTCTGCTCCAAGTCCTTTTAAATTTTCACATAAATCCATATACCCGCGCAAAATATAGTCTGCATCATGAATAACCGTTGTTTCCTGTGCTGCCAGTCCAGCTGTGATAAGTGCCGCCGTTCCTCTTAAATCTTCTCCGTATACTTCGCTTCCCTTCAGCGTTTCTACGCCTTTTACAAGCACGCTGTCCCCGGACAGTGTAATATCCGCACCCATTTTTTTGAGCCATGGCACAGTCTTAAAACGGTTTTCAAAAATCTGTTCTTTTAAAATCAAAGTGCCCTCGCCCACACTTGCCACAGAAAGTACCATGGACTGCATATCCGTCGGAAAATCCGGGTAAGCACCGGTACATATCTTATGAAGATTCACCGGACGGTGATACATCTGCACCAGCATGGCTTCTCCCTCCATACGGATATCCATGCCCATTCCGGTAAATACATCCAAAAATCCGCGGCACAGTGACGGTGTCACACCCTGTAAGTAAACACTGCCACCACAGGCAGCTACCGCCGCCATATAGGTTCCGGCGACAATACGATCCGGCTTTGCAAAAAATTCTGCGGACTGTAAAACGCCTTTTCCACGTACCCGGATGCACTCTGTCCCTGCACCGGTAATCACTGCACCACACTTTTCAAGATAGGCGCACAGGCTTTCAATTTCCGGTTCCTTTGCCGCATTGTAAAGCACAGTCGTTCCACACTGTGCCGCTGCTGCCATCAGGGCATTCTCTGTTGCACCCACACTTGGAAAGCGCAGGGTGATTTCTGACGGGTGAAGTCCCGTTGTTTCCATTTCAATAAAATCTTCTGACACGCTCCATGATGCCCCAAGGCATTTGAGGGCATGCAGATGAATGTCTAACGGACGGCTTCCGATGCTGCACCCGCCCGGATAAGCAAGCCTTACTTTCCCGAAACGCGCCAGCACCGGTCCCATTAACACGGAAGATGCCCTGAGCTGCTTTGTATCCTCTGCTTTAATTTCCTCGTACTCTGCCATGCTTGTATCAATGACAAGGCACCCTTTTTTGAAATCCGTCTTACAGTGCAGATGGTTTAAAATCCCACACATTGCACGTACATCGGCAATATCGGGACAGCCCCGTATTACCGTAACACCCTCATTCATCAGGGATGCTGCCATCACCGGAAGCACTGCATTTTTCGCACCGTGGATACATACACTGCCAAACAGCCGTTTTCCGCCATTTATTACGATTTTTCCCAAAATAAAAACCCCCGGAGAAGCTATATTTTATTATATTCGCCAGACTCCGGGAGGTTGCTATCTTTCTAACCGTATTTTACTTGAAATATTTAAGACAATCCCCATTTCCAGCAGCAAGAAGAAACTTGCCGTACCGCCGTAGCTGATAAACGGCAGTGAAACACCGGTATTCGGGATAAAGTTGGTTACAACGGCAATATTTAATACCACCTGTACCGCTACATGGGCAAATACCCCTGCTGCCAGCATTGTACCGAATAAGTCTGGTGCATTCTGCGCAATGTGGATAATCCGCCACAGCATTAGTGCAAATACCAAAATAATGCACATTGCCCCGAACAGTCCGAGTTCTTCACAGATAATGGAAAAAATCATATCGTTTTGTGATTCCGGGATAAAACCCAGCTTTTGCAGACTCTTTCCGAGTCCTTTTCCAAACAGTCCGCCCGAACCGATTGCATAAAGTCCCTGCACGGTCTGGTAGCCGATTCCGCTGGAGTAATTTTCCGGCTGAATCCACATGAGCAGACGGTTCATACGGAAGTTTTCTGTCATGCCCTGATGCGCAATGCCGAGCAGCCAGTTATATAACGCTGCCACACCGCCCGCGCCAAGTCCTGCGAGTACCACGAAAAATTTGTATTTCGGATACGCCACAAAAATCATGACGAAAGCGATTGCCAGAATAATCAGCGCACTACTCATATTGCTGGAAATCACCATAATCAGGATTGCTTCAAGTCCTGCAATCAGTACAAATAAAAAGAAATTATACCACAGGCTTTTAATCTTTGACCCTGCCGCACATACTGCCGCAGACAGCATAATAATCACGGCCGTCTTTGACACATCCGCAGGCTGCACGCCAATCGGACCGAAACGAATCCAGCGCGTTGCACCGTTGGCAGTTTTACCAAACGGAATCAGCGCCAAAATCAATAACAGCGACAGTGCAAAAAACGCCGGTGCGATTTTCCTTAAAACATGGTAGTCTAACCGGTACATAATATACATCATAATAAAGCCCAGCACATCAAAAATCAGCTGTTTTTTAAAATAGTACTCCGAACTGCCGTATTCCATCTGTGCTGTGTAAGAACTGGTACTGTAAATCATCACCAGTCCGAATCCAACAATAAATATAATGACAAATAAAAGGCTATAATCAAAATACCTTTTATTGGACATCTTTTTGACCTTTCTTGCCATACCTCACCTCATTTCTGCAGGCATTTTAATGCCGGAAGAACCGCGAGCCAAATTCTATTTGGCTCTGCGATAAAAAATCACTTTGTGACGCCTGCGGCACAAAGTGATATGCGAAAATCTTTGATTTATGGATTTTCGCATTCTGCTCATTTCCGCAGGCATTTTACCTTTAAAGGGCATTTACATATTCTTTAAACAGTCTGCCGCGCTGTTCATAGTTATCAAACATTCCCCAGCTTGCACATGCCGGTGAAAGCAGTACGGCATCGCCGTCTTTGGCATTTTCCGCACAGATATCCACAACTTCTTTTAAGGACTCTGCCTTAATGATATTGGTAAAGCCGTACTCTTTAGCCGTTGCTTCAATTTTGTCACTGGTCTGTCCGATTAATACCAGAAGCTTGACACGATCTTTAAATGCTTTGACATATAAATCAAATTCTGAGCCTTTATCATATCCGCCGCCGATTAAAACCGTCGGTCTTGTCATCGCTTCAATCGCCTTGACTGCCGCCTCCGGGTTGGTTCCCTTGGAATCATTGTAATAGCGCACGCCGTTTTTTTCTGTTACAAATTCAATCCGGTGTTCCACTGCCTTAAACTGCTTAATCTGTTCTACAATAATTTCATCCGGGATACCGGCTGCCTTTGTAATGCAGACTGCCGCCATGACATTTTCATAATTGTGTGCGCCAATCAGATTCATGTCGTGAACATTCAGCAGTTCCTGCGACCGGATGCCATCTGTATAGCAGATCATATCGCCTTCCATATAAGCGCCTCTGTCCGGCTTTGTAAATCTTGAAAACCACACAACCTTTGCTGTTGTATGCTCCCCGAACTCCCGCAGGTAATCATCGTCAAAATTCAGTACGCACACCTCTGCCCCCTTCTGGTTCATCGCAATCTTTTCCTTTGTCTGCACATAGCAGTCCATCGTATAATGGCGGTTTAAATGATCCGGCGTAATATTTAAAATGGCACTCACAAGCGGGTGGAATTCATGCACGGTTTCCAGCTGGAAGCTGCTGATTTCCGCCACGGTATAAGAATCTTTGTTACTTTTTAAAACCTCTGTTGTATAGGGATTGCCGATATTACCGACTACGAAAGTATCCTTATGATATGCTCCTACAATCTGTCCTACAAGGGCTGTTGTCGTTGTCTTCCCATTTGTTCCGGTGATTGCAAGGACTTTTCCTTTATCGAATGCATAAGCCAGCTCTACTTCGCCCCATACCGGCACGCCTGCCGCTTCAAATGCTTTTACAACCGGGCTGTCAATCGGCACACCCGGACTGATAACCAGTAAATCCGAACTGTCCGTTAATTCTTTTGTCAGCTCTCCCAGAACAATCTCTGCTTTGTATGTACCTAATTTTTTTTCAATATCCTCTATCTTTAACTTTTCGTTTCCGTCATACAGCACAACTTCTGCACCGACTGCATTCAGCAGTCCCACTGCACCGATTCCACTGATTCCGGTTCCTACTACTGTCACTTTTTTACCCGAAAATTCCATCTTTTTCTCCTTTTTCCCTGCATTTTGCAATTAAATTTTATTTTACTATCAATTCGGGTATATTTCAAGGTATGGAAGGATATTTTCAAAAAGTTCCCGGATCACGGGTGCTGCGATTGTACCACCGTAATATACGCCCTGCGGTTCATCAATCAGGCACATGGCAATCACCCGCGGATTGTCAACACTTGAAAAACCGACAAAGGAAGCAATGTATTTTCCCGAACCACGCGGCAGTTTTTGGGAGGTTGCCGTTTTCCCGCCAATGGAAAAGCCTTCAATGTACGCATTTTTTCCGCCGCCGTCCTCAACAACCTGACGTAAAATGTCTTTCATGGTATTGCTCGTTTCCTCTGTAATGGCATTGGTTACGGTTTCATAACAGAATTCCTGTACGGTTTCTCCGTCTGCGCCCGCCGCCTTTACCGCAAAATGTGGTGTCACCAGTTTGCCGCCATTGACAATTGCCGCCGCCGCACGCAGCATGATAACCGGTGTAATCTGAAACGACTGCCCGAAAGACATTGTTGCCAGCTCTACTTCTCCCACATTTTCAATTTTATGGATAATTGTCGAAGCTTCGCCCGGCAGATCAATTCCTGTCTTTCCCAGAATACCCAGCTTGCTTAAATACTCATAAAACCGTTCATTGCCAACGCGCCGTCCCCACTCAATAAATGCAGGATTACAGCTGTTTATGTATGATTCCTTCCGTCTGTTATATACTTGTCTTTATACGTTTCTCTATATCTGCCCGTCTGTTTTCTTTGTCTGTTTATCCTGATGTATTCCTGTACTTACATCCTCCCAACAGCCTCCATTTTTGCCCATGCTGACATACCGGATTCTGCCCTGCTGTTTTAATTCTTTTAACTTTTGCAGGATATTTCCCCGGGAATACCCTGTATATTCTGCAATTTCCGCTGTGGTCAGCCGATTTTGGCTTAAAAAAAGCTGTTCTATCTTTTGAATACTCTCCTGCCTTTTTTTCATTTTGGCATGGATATGACGGTAAGGCATCATCCGGCACGCTCCTGTCCGGTAGCAGACACACAGGCGGTTATCGGGATAAACGGTTATTTCAGACAGCGTGTTTTGTACCACCGCCTGACGGACGGCTTCCTGACCTTCTTCTGAATACAGATACTGACGGATAGCAAAAAGCCGCTGCCCGGGCTTTGCCGTATCGTTTCGTTTTTCCTGCTCTGTTATCTGATTTATCTGCTGTGCCAGCATTTCCGATGCCAGTTTATAATCACTGTCACTCACAATCCCGTCCATATACTTTTGAAGCAGGTTCTTTTTCTTTTCCCGTAACCGCCCATATTCCATGCAAAAGTCTTTACTGCACGGGTTCTTTTTTAAAACTTTTTCCAGCAATAAAAGGCCGTTTTCCGTCTGCGTTTTTATGCTTTCCATATCTTCTTTTTGAAACTGCTCCCACAAAAGCGGTTCCAGTTCTTTCTCATAAACTGTGATATTTTTACAGACTGTGCCATCCGGATTTTTCTCAAGCTGTCTGCCGCACATCCAATACACATTTCCTGCACTTCCTGTTCTTTTGCAGTACGCACATCCGCATTTTCCGCAGACGATTTTAAGGCAGTGCTGCGGCAGCGGGCTTCTTTCTTTTTGTTCTTTTGCCTGACTTTTGCTTTTCCGGGCATTTAACGCATCATTTGCCGCCTGCCACAGCTTTTCGCTCACGATTGCAGGGATTCTGTTTTCATGATAAATCCACTGCTCCTTTGGCAGGCAGCACTGTTTTTTTAATTCAAAATCATAATGCGTTTTATGCATTACAGCTGTTCCCTTATACAGTGGATTCTGAATCAGGCGTCTTACGGTCACATCACTGACCGCACCGTTTTTGCGGTTTCTCATGCCCATCGCATACAATTCCTTTGCAATTTTCCTGCCGCCTGCACCGCCTGCGGACATCGCATAGATTCTGCGGATATAGACGGCTTCCGTTTCTTCTATTCTATAACCGTCTTTTTCTTTTCTGTATCCGTAAACATTATTGTTGACGGTTAGTTTCCCGTCTATTTTCTTTTGCCGCCTTTTATGGGCATTATTAACCTTCTGGCTTAATTCTCTGGAATACTGCTCTGCAATGAGCGCTTTGATACCGGAAAGAAACGCATCCTGCGACTCATAAAACTTTCTTTCCAGATACAGATACAGTCTGACATGATGTGCTGTAATGTGCTGAATAAATTCATGCCAGTCCCCGGCGTTGCGCATCAGACGGTCAATTGACTTAATTACAATGCAGTCAATCCGCTCCTGCTGCACATCCGCCATAAGACTGGCATATTGCGTTCTTTTTTTCGTTGTTGTTCCGCTTTCCTGTTCAATGTACTGACAGCAGATTACTCCGCCTAATGCCTGTACGATTTCCACAGACTCTGCCGCCTGTGTTTCAATGGCACGGTTTTGTGCCTCCTCTGTTGTAGAACACCGGTTGTAAATGGCACAACGCATTCCAGACAATACTTTTTCCTCACTCATTGTCTGCACCGCTTTCGATGTACTGCACTGCCATAAACCACTCCTCATACGTAATATACTGCTTTTCTAAGAGCAGCTGCATAATGGCTTTTTCATTTTCCTGATTCATCCGGATTTCCATGCCTGTATAGACTTACTATATTCTACGCAGGCAGAATCCCGATTATGAATGGCGGTGCTGAACCGGCTTTGTATTTGCCGTTATCGGAAGAATCATATAGTCATTTGCCTGTAAATACTCGATAATTTCCGGCAGTGCTTCCACCGTTGTTGTCTTTGCACCGGCATCGTGCATCAGTACCACATATTCTTCACGGCTTCCGATTTCAGACAGGACATTCTGTACAATGGTATCCTTATCCACACATTTTGCACTGGCATCCCCTGAACTGACATTCCAGTCAAAGTATACAAATCCCTGTTCATTCAAAAAATTGATACAGTCTGAAATATCGCAGTTGGCTACTTTATTGCTTGAACCGCCCGGAAATCTGTAAAACCACGTTGTCACACCGGTCTGCTCATATAACCACTGCTGCATGTCTAAAACATCTTCTTTAAAGCTGTCAATAGATGCATACACCTGTGAATACTCATGAGAAACAGAGTGAATTGCCAGCGTATTGCCGCTTGAAACAATTCGTTTTAAGCTTTCTTCATTTTCTTCTCCCGGACTGCAGATTGTAAAAAATGTTGCTTTGACACCATACTGGTCCAGAATATCTAAAATTCTGGTTGTATTCGGACTTGGACCGTCATCAAATGTCAGATACACTTTTTTGCATCCCGGATATTCTCCTTCACCGTCTGTCTGCGGTGCTGCCGCCGTTGTCGTCTGCACTTCGGACAGTGTTGCCTCCTGTGTTGTTTCTTCCTCAGCTGTCGTTGTTTCTTCTTCGCTTAACTTCTCTTCGGCAGCCGTTGTTTCTTCCACGGCTGCAGATACTTTCTGGGTATGTTTTTTAGAAGCTGCATGAACGGATACGGACACCAGCAATACAATCAGTACTAATACGGATACTGCAAGAATTACCGGTTTCTTTTTTAATCTCACTTTTTGTCCATGCAGACGAAGTTCTGGTCTTTTCACTCTTTTCATTTTTAAGTTCCCTCTTTCATTTTCTGGCTATAGACAGTATAATACGAAAATTTAAAAATACAAGACACAATTTCACTTTTTTCGACAAATTTCTTCCCCCGGACTTTATTTTATTTTTCCGGACAGAAACGCTCCTGTTCATGACAGTTTCCGTAAAGGTCTGTGTACCATGACCCGTTGTTTTATGACAACGGATTGTTCTATCCCCGACCTTTGTATTGCCGCCGCACGTATAGGAATCACTTAAATGTGCCACACCGGTTTCAAGTGCCGCCGTTGCCGTTACCATTTTAAAGACCGAGCCGGGTTCGTAGGTATCATTAATGCAGAAATTCCGCCACATCATATTGAGTAAATCCATTTTTGATTTGCTGCTGTCTTCTTCCGTTATCTCTATATTTAATTCATACGGTGTATTTAAATTATATTCCGGTGCATTAACCATCGCCAGCAGTTCACCATTCTGCGGATTCATCACGATAATTGATACACGCTTTGCCCCTTTTGCTTCTAATGTGCGGTCTGCAAGCTGCTCCGCATAAGCCTGGATATTGTAATCCAGACTGGTGTATAAATCACTGCCCGCAACCGGTTCTTTTCTGCTTTCTTCCGCCCCTTCCAGTTCAATGCCCCACGCATCCGTCAGTGTCAGAATCTGACCGCTGTTACCGGAAAGCAGGGCATCATATTTTGCTTCCAGTCCTAAGATGCCCTGATTGTCACTGCCTGTAAAGCCAAGTACTCTTGATGCCAGCGTTTCATACGGATAGTAGCGCTTATAATCTTCATCGACCTTGACACCCGCCATATTGTATTCCCGGATTTTATCCCCGGTTTCTTTGGAAACATTGGTCTGAATCCGCTCAATAGACGATACTTTTTCCACGCGCTTACGCACCTGTGCTTCATCCAGTCCCAATTCAGATGTCAGCATATGAATTACCGCTTCGGCATCCTGTATCTGGCTGTGAATAACGGAAATCGTACAGACTGTTTTATTATCGGCCAGCACAATGCCATTGGTATCTAATATTCTTCCGCGGGATGCCTTAATCACACGTTCCCGCTCATGCAGTTCTTCAGCTCTTGAAAGATAATACTGTGCCTGAAAAATCATGACATAGCCCAGTCTGCCAATCAGCAGCAGCATTGCCAGAAACACACAGGCTCCACAAATCATCAGTTTTTTCCGGTGTCTTGTATGCAGCCTACCCATTGGGTCGTTTTTGCGCTCATCAATAATCTGCCAGCGCTTATCGTCCCTGTAACGTTCCTTCTGTCTGCGTATTCTTTGGGTTTCGCTTTCATTTTCCCACGGTTTCCACATAAAAATAACTCCGGATAAACGTTATTACATCTTATTAACGTCTGCCCGGAGTTATACTTTTTTATGGTGTTGCTGATGTACTATCCTGCACATTGGTATTCGGAACGGTAATGCTGACTGTATTTTCGTCTTCACTGTCTGCTGCATCCACCGGCTCTGCCTCTGCATCTTTGAAAATATTCATGTACGGAAGCAGTTCCTCTAAAATATCATGGCTTAAAATCAGCGTATCTGAAGTAGTTCCACTCGTTCCCGTTGTTCCGTCCGGTTCATCAATCAATACATAAACCATCACCTGCGGATTATCCACCGGTGCGAAGCCGATGAAAGATACAATCCATTTTAAATCCTCTCGTTTGCCCTTCTGCGCCGTACCGGTCTTACCACCTATTGAATAACCGGTAACACCTGCTTTTTTTGCAAGTCCGTCATCAACCGTGGATTTTAAATACTTACGCAGCAGCTGCGATGTTGAAGCCGTTACTGTCTGACGCACCAGTGTTGGTTCAAAGGTCTTTACAACTTCACCCGTATCTTTTTCAATACGCTTTACAATATGCGGCTGGTAGTAATTTCCACCATTAATTAAAGAAGAAAAGGCTGCCCCCATCTGAATCATGGTTACATTGATATTCTGTCCGAATGCATTGGTTGCAACGTCTGTTTCTGACATATCGCTCTTTTTTATAATACCGTTTTCCTCTGACGGAAGATCGATTCCTGTCTTACTGCCAAAACCAAACAGTCTCTGGTACTGGGCGAATTTCACACCGCCAAGGCGTGCGGCAATATCCATCATTGCAGGGTTACAGGACTGCATCAGCGCCTGCTCCAGTGTAATATCCCCATGCTTGCCGGTTTTATTGTATACATGACAGCGGATGGTATAACCTCCGATTTCTTCATAACCGTTACAGTAAAAGACATCCCCGTCATATGTTACGCCCTCTTCCAGTCCCGAAGCGACGGTGAACGGCTTAAAGGTCGAACCCGGTTCAAAGGTTTCTGAAATACAGTAATTTCTCCAGATTTTATACAACGAATTTGTCATGTCTTCATCGGACATCGTTGACAGCTGTTCCTGGGAATACGAACTTTCAAGACTTCTTGGATTGTTCAGGTCAAAATACGGATAACTCGCCATGCCGAGCACTTCTCCGTTGTTCGGATTCATTACCAGTACCGCTGTTGCACTGGACGGCTTTTCTTCATTATATGCTGCAATGTGTTTTTCAATAATCCGCTGTACATTATAGTCAATGGTTGTCACAATATTGTTGCCGTCTACGGCATCTTTGGTTGTTTCCTGCACATCAAGATTATCATTGACATAACTGTAGGATACGCCGTCTGTTCCTGAAAGTTCATCATCATAATAGCTTTCCAGTCCCAGTTCACCGCCGTTTGCCGCACTTGCAAAACCAACAACATCACATGCCATAGTTGAAAATGGATATTTTCTGACATAGGAATTTTCAAACCACACACCCTTGATATTCGGATTGTTTTTTGTATCTGCAACAAGTGCCTTAAAATCAGCAATCTCATCCGAAGTCAGTCCCATCGCCAGACGCTCGTACTGGGAATCTTTCTTCACTGCCAATGTCTGTTCCAATTCCTGACGGTTTAATCCAAAACACTGTACCAGCGCATTTAAGGTCGGTTCTTTATACTTCTCATCGGAAAGCACCAGCTTCGGATCTAATATAAGGTTGTACACTCTTTCGCTGTACGCAAGGATATTTCCATTCGAGGTCAGAATCTGTCCCCGCTTATACGGAATTGTTGTTGACGTATACGTCTGATGGTCTAACACAGCTTTGGAATATGCATCACCGTGATTATAATTAATCCATGCGATTCTTCCTGCTAAAACTGCCAGTGCTGCCATAACACACAAAAAAGCAATGCCGGCTTTTTTGTGTACTTTTTTGAGCATTGCTTTTTTTCTTCTGTATTTATTTCGTTTTGCACGTTCCTGACTACTTTCTACCATTTATGTATCTCCAATGTATCTTTTTAGTCTGCATTCGGAATATTCTGATACTGCTTTACATATTCACTCTCGCCTGCTGCGTAACGGATAACCTGTCCTTTTGCCGGATAAACCATTCCCAGTTCATTGACAGCTGTATCATAAATTGCATCATAGTCGATATCGGCTTCTGCCTGTGCTTCACGTTCATCATTCTGTGACGTCAGGGTATTTAACTGCATTTCCAGATCAGATACTGCGGCTGCATTGGTCTTTACCTCAGACTGTAAATTCAGATACTGGTAGCACAGTCCGAACATCACAGCTACCACTGCCGTTACTGCCACTGTATAAAGAAAGTTCATCTTATTGGCACGTCGTATCTTTCTTTGCTGTTCCCGTTTTCTTTTTCGTTCTTCCTCAAGCTGTTCAATACTTGTCGGATCATTGGAATAAGGTTCTGCTACCTGCAGTTTTCTTACCGTATTTCCCTGAACATAACCGGTTCTTTTTTCATACTTTATGGTGTTTCCATAACTTTTGCGCGCCATTTACTTTCCTCCCTGCTGACTTTTTTTTTACGTTTGTAAAACATTACACACTTTTAAGCTTATCTCCTGCGTTCAAACACACGCAGCTTTGCGCTTTTTGCTCTTTTATTTTCTTCAAGCTCTTCTTCTGACGGAAGAATTGGCTTTCTTGTAATTACTTTTCCCTTAGATTTTTTCCCACATACGCACACCGGGAAATCCGGTGGGCAGGTACATGGATTTTCATTATTTTTAAACTGCACCTTTACAATCCGGTCTTCTAACGAATGGAATGTAATAATGCAGAAACGTCCTTTGTCATTTAAATGTTCAATCATGCTGTCAATTGAATTATTCAATACGTCCAGTTCATGATTCAGTTCAATCCGTATCGCCTGAAATGTCTTCTTAGACGGATGTCCTCCAACAGCCCTGCATTTCATTGGAATCGCCGCCTTGATAATTTCATTTAACTCAAATGTAGTTTCTATCGGCTTTTCGCTTCTTGCTGCCACAATATGCTTTGCGATATTCTTTGCAAATTTATCTTCACCATAATCCCGGATAATGCGGTAAAGTTCCATTTCGCTGTATTCATTCAAAATATCTTTTGCCGTCATCTGCTGCCGTCTGTCCATACGCATGTCAAGCGGTGCATCCGTCTTATAGGTAAATCCTCTTTCTGCGGTATCTAACTGGTAAGAAGACACGCCTAAATCCAAAAGAATCCCATCGACTCTTTCAATTCCTAAGTCCTTCAATACCATATCCATATTACAATAATTATTCCGTACAATGGTGACTCTGTCTGCAAACGGCTTTAACCGTTCACCGGCTGCTGCAATTGCCGCCTCGTCCTGATCAATGCCGATGAGTCTTCCTTTGGATGAAAGCCTGCTGGCAATTTCATAAGAATGTCCGCCACCGCCCAGCGTTCCGTCCACGTAGATTCCATCCGGTCTGATATTTAAATTGTCAATCGTTTCCTGCAATAATACAGACTTGTGTTTAAATTCCATGTTTTTCTCCATTTTCAAAACGCATCTTTTTACGGGCAGTCTAAATAGAAAATCCTAAACTCTCCATATTCTCTGCCACTTCATCCATATCGTCATCATAGCTGTCAATACATTCCTGCCAGCGTTCTTTACTCCAGATTTCCACGCGGTTGGCAACCCCGACCATCACAACTTCTTTTTCAAGTCCCGCAAATTCACGAAGAACCTGCGGCAGAAGAATTCTTCCCTGTTTATCAACTTCACAGGATGCCGCTCCTGCAAGGAAAAAACGTGCAAACTGTCTGGAGTTTTTATTGGTCAGCGGCAGCGACTGAAGCTTTTCTTCAAATGCCTGCCATGCATCCGGCGGATAAACAAAAAGGCAGCCGTCTAATCCCTTGGTTACGACAAAACCGTCCCCTAAGGCATCGCGGAACTTTGCAGGAACAATGACTCGTCCCTTACCATCAATTGTATGGTTGTATTCACCCATAAACATGATTGTTGTTCCTCCGTCTACCACTTTTTACCATTTGCCACCACTTTCCACCACTTTAGAGTCAATTCTATACTTATTTGTGGAAAAATACAAGTGTTTTTTTAGAATTTAACGCATTAAATTCACAGTTTTTCCGCCTGTCTGAAAGTTATCCACCGGATTTGACATCTTCCGCGTATTCTGCACCCTGATGACTGCTTTTTTGTTGCACCTGCCTATCGGAAAGATTTCATTTTTTTCTAAAGTTGGCACTACCATGTTGAATTCAATGCTTTTTTATAGTAAAATATACGGTTGTATCTGACATTTTTAAAAATCAGGGGAAATCCCCATAAAAACAAAGGAGATAGAGATTTTATGAAACTCGGTATTGTAGGTTTGCCAAATGTCGGCAAAAGTACGCTTTTTAACTCATTAACAAAAGCTGGCGCTGAATCTGCCAACTACCCGTTCTGCACCATTGACCCGAATGTAGGTGTCGTTGCCGTTCCGGATGAACGTTTAAACAAGCTTGCAGCATTATACAATTCTGCAAAGATTACCCCTGCCGTCATTGAATTCGTTGATATCGCAGGGCTTGTAAAGGGGGCTTCTAAGGGTGAAGGTCTTGGAAACCAGTTCCTTGCCAATATCCGCGAAGTTGATGCCATTGTTCACGTTGTCAGATGTTTTGAAGATTCCAATATTGTCCATGTAGACGGTTCTATCGACCCGCTCCGTGATATTGAAACGATTAATCTGGAGTTAATCTTTTCAGATATCGAAATTCTGGAAAGACGTCTTGCAAAACAGAAAAAAGCAGCTTACAACAATAAAGAAATTTTAAAAGAATGTGATTTAATTGAACGTCTGATTGCTTTCCTTGAAGCCGGAAATCTGGCTAAGAATTTTGAACTGGAAGACGATGATGAAGCAGCACTCATGAAAGAATATAACTTATTAACAGCAAAACCGGTCATCTTTGCTGCCAATGTTACAGAAGATGATTTACCGGATGACGGTGCTTCCAACAAATATGTAGCTTCTGTACGTGAATTTGCAGCAAAGGAAAACTGCGAAGTTTTCGTTATCTGCGCGCAGATTGAACAGGAAATCTCCGAACTGGATGATGACGAAAAGAAAATGTTCTTAGAAGACTTAGGCATCAGTTCTTCCGGTCTTGATAAGCTGATTGCCGCAAGTTACCGTATCCTCGGTCTGATCAGTTACTTAACTGCCGGTGAAACCGAAACCCGTGCATGGACAATCGTTAAAGGTACGAAAGCGCCGCAGGCTGCCGGAAAAATCCACAGCGATTTTGAACGCGGCTTCATCCGTGCCGAAGTTGTCAACTATCAGGATTTATTGGACTGTGGTTCTTATACAGCCGCCAAGGAAAAAGGACTTGTCGGTCTGGAAGGAAAAGAATATGTTGTAAAAGACGGCGATGTCATTTTGTTCCGCTTCAACGTATAAGCAAAAAAATATGCCTGTCAGATACCCGTGTTACTTGACGCATCTGACAGGCATATTTTTTGCATGGGAGGGTGGCTGTTCGGGCATGGAGTGTATCCCCTTTACTTATTGGCAAATCTTCCCTCTATTGATTTGCCGGATTTTCCAGCATCCTCATACTCACCGGCAATTTCATATTCATTATAGTCGCAGAACGCTTTCATTTTTGTTTTCTGTGCATCCAGAGAATAACCATCTATCTGCATGGTTGCCAATAAAGCAACATTTAAAAGATCTGCTTCACTGGCATATGTATAAGCAATCTGTTCCGGTGTCAGCTCTGGTGGAATCAAATTTTCCTTCACCGCATCCGTGTGAATACGGTAGTTCACCTTTGATAAAGCCCTGTTCAAGTTCCAGTCCAATGAAAGTCGACTATTTTCATCTTGTTTTAACCTGCGGTAATCTTTCATAATATACAGTTGAAATTCCGGAGAAATCCATGTAGCAAATGTCATTGCAATATTGCTATGTGCATAAGTTCCACCACCATATCTGCCTGCTTTTGACACTATTCCAATAGCATTGGTCTGTTCAATCCATTTGGTTGGCGTCATAACAAACCTGTTTAATCCTGCCTCACTTCTAACCGCCTCGAATTGCACACGGTTAAAATCTGGATTATGAAGTTCTTCCCAAACAGCCAAAAACTCAACTGTATTTCTGTTTCGCATCCAGTTCTAAATGACAAATCTGGGATCATTATCATTTCTATATTTTGCAATATCTGTCAACGAAATATATTCATTTTCAAAACAAAAGCTGTTCGGGAGTAATCTCCAATGCATCACATATAGACAGCAGACAGTCCGCTTTGGGATTCGTCTTTTTCTTCTTCCAGTCACTGATGTTACTTGTTGCAATCCCGGTCCTTCTTGAGAGTTCCAACTGCGTTATGTTCTTCTGCTCCATCACACAAAAAATTCTTTCACTGATAATTATCTTTTTCTCCATCAGTATTTCATCTATCCGTATTTTCATATTTTAATTCCGTATTTACGGTTAAAATATCATGCAACAACTTTTCTTTCAACAGATATTTTTGTCTTTCTTCAAAAAACATTACAAATTGATAATTGACTTTTTGAAAATTATTGTTCTCAAGTTTCTATCAAAATTAGAAAAAGGGGATGTCTATTGACTCAATATTCTGCAGGAGTAAAAATGAACCGTTATAATATACTACTTTAAATCCATTTTTACCTTTCGTATATGTGCAGGTAATACCTGTTCCTTCATCGTCAGCACTTGAAAAATACAATTTCTTTCCATAAGAAAATCTGTAGATGAGATATCTTGACGATTTCGCAACCTGTTTGTAACATCCGGAAACTTTTTGATACAATACCGTATTAAGTGTATTGTCATTATGCTTTTCCATATAGGTTTTGCCATTTGATTTGAACGTCCGCGATGATGCCTGCACCGTTGTCGTCCTGACATTGGTTATCGCAAAACATCCCAAAACCATAAACAATAACAACAGACATAGTTTCAAATGCTTTCTCTTTGTGTTTTTCATTTTCTTTTTTCTTTTTCGTATTCTTTCAGTTCTTTCAGAGCCTTCTCACCCTGTGGGTAAAGAATGATGATATTAAAGATCGTCATCAGTCCGATTCCAACATCACCAAGATCCCACACAAATGTATATGCTGCAAGGCCGCCGATGAACAGCATCACAAGCGCCAGTACTTTGTATGCAGTCTGTGAAGCCCAGTTATCTCCGAAAAGATATGCAACATTGCATCTCGCATAAAAAAGGATGCCCAGAAACGTCGAAAAACTGAATAAAAACAGTGTCGCCGCAATAAAGATCACACCAAAACGGCCAAGATGATGTTCCATTGCTGTCTGCAGAAGATCCATTCCGGAAAGTCCTGTAACTTTTTCTTCCGGCGCAAGCAGCATGATAAATGCTGTACAGCTGCAGATCACGATCGTATCCACAAATACCCCGAGCGCCTGTACCAATCCGGCTTTGACCGGCTGGTCACATTCTGCCGCTGCTGCCGCACACGGAGCAGATCCGGAACCTGCTTCATTCGAAAACAGTCCACGTTTGATTCCATTCATTAGGACTGCGCCAAAACCGCCGGCTGCTGCCTGTCGGAATCCAAATGCTTCCTCAAAAATTCTTGCAAAAACACCCGGCAAACTTCCAAGATTCATCACAATGATCAGAATCGTGATTGCAAAATAGCATACCGCCATGACCGGCACTACCATATCCAGGATCTTAACTGTCGCATCTTTACGAAGCACTATCACAGCAGCCACAGCAACAAGTACTACCGTCATATAGATCGGCGGAATGGAAAATGCATTTTTAAATGAAGAAACAACAGAATTGCTGATCACTTGACTGATACCGCACCAGCAGATCAGACCGGAGATTGCAAACAACACAGAAAGCACCACTTTGTTTCTCTTTTTCTTCTGTTTTTCTTCTACATATGCATGAATATAATACGCCGGACCGCCGCGATAACCTCCGTACAGCGGATCTTTTTCTTTATAAAGCTGTGCCAGTGTCGCTTCAATAAAAGCTGTTGATGAACCGATAATTGCCGTCACCCACATCCAGAAAACCGCACCGGCGCCGCCTGCCGAAATTGCCGCAACAACACCGACCAGATTTCCCATACCGACACGGGTTGCCGTCGAAACGATCAGTGTCTGAAATGAAGACAGACTGTTTTTTTCTTGTTTCTTCTCAACCAGTGCCTGCACCATATCCGGGAACAGGCGAATCGGCAGAAAACGCGTCCGAACCGTAAAATAAACTCCTGTAGGAATCAGTAATATAATCAGAAGCGAAATCCCCAGAGTGCTGCCGCCCGGCAGTGGAATCTGCACCAGATCTCCCCACAGAAAACTATATACTTTCTCAATCAGAGTAACTATCATACTTTAAACCCTCTTCCATACTCACAACATCCGGGATACATGCTGCTCACGTCATCTACAACAGCCTGATTCCCGGACAGATACCATGATAGTATAGCCCATATTAACCCTTAAACGCAAGTACTTTTACGGTTTAAAGTCAAAAACTTTAAATAATTAAATCTTTCACCTTACCAAAACTGTTCACATATATCCAGTGTAAACTTTCTTGCTTCCTCTACCGCCATATTCATATCCGCCGGCGAAACTCTTCCTTTTAATAAAATCACATCATCTTATTTGTCGTTGAAAATAAATAGTTTATTTACTGGCAATCAAGCTTTCAACTATGTTTGAAGCCTACAGCATCGTTTAACATGGAATTTCATATGCAGAGAAATGTAAGAAGACAGTTAAGAATCGAACCGTTCGATACAAGCAGAAGGCACTTTCGGAATTATGAAAAACGACCGTTGGTACAAGAGAATTGTCCGAAGAGGTATTCATTCAGTCAAACTGGAAGTTTTACTCGTGGCGATAGGCCACAATCTATATAAATATCAGAAAAAAAAGATGAGAAACAGAACTGCCGCATAGATTCAAAAAAAGAATTTCTATGGGGTAGGGGAAGTGCGCTTTCTTTGCGCATGATTTCAGTCATTTATACACAACAGGTACAAAAAGGGAGATGCAAAAAAACTCAATCGAGTTTTTTCACATTCCCTTCATTTGTGCATTCACATTTTCTGTTTTTGGGTATAGAATCTCCGTTGTCAAATATAGAATTTTTCATTTGACAAATCCGGCATTGGTACATCTCTACGCAGAAATCCACGGTCTGTTTCAACAACACAATCCATACGGTTCAGTTTGAACAGCCTGTAATCTTTACGTTCTAAACACCACCCCCATACATACCAACTCGACCACTGGAAAACCAGATAATATGGTTCCACCCTTCGGTTGCTCTCTCCGGACGGAGCATAATACTTAAATCGTATGATGCGCCTGTTTTCTATTGCACTCTGTATTACCTCGATCTTTGGAGCAAGAGAACCCTTATACCATGAAGATAAGTCAATCAGCATAGAGTCTCTTCCACTGATGAACTCTGATGATCCGGTCTGGATTTTCTCCATCAGTTGACTGTAGTACCTGCTTCCGCTCACACTGTCAAGACTCCGCAAACCCGCAAGAATCATCTGCATATCTTTGGAACTCAAAATCATCCTGTCCATACGATATCCATCCATAATACTGATGCCACCGCCAGTACCCTGTGCAGTTTTTATAGGAATACCTGCTTTACAAAGGTCTTCAATATCCCGATTTATTGTCCTTCGAGATACCTCAAATCTTTCTGCCAGTTCAGGAGCCGTTGTCTTTTCTTCCTGCAGTAAGATTGACAATATACCGATAAGTCTATATATTTTCATCGTTTCTTACACTCCATACATATCATACCCAATTCAACATGACAACTATATGTCACGTTTATTATATCCGCGAAAATTCTTTCTGTAAACAAAAAGCCTACGAACATCAGGTTTTATTCCCAATGTCCGAAGGCTCAATAACATTAGTTGAATTCTTGTTTAGCAATATTTTTTACAGTGCATATATTCTTATGCATTGTATTATTTTTTGCTTTTACATCAGTTCCTTGAATTTTTTTACGTTTTCGGCAGCATCGCCTTTAAAGACGGCTGAACCGGCTACGATGATGTTGGCACCGGCATCAAGGGCGGCTCTGACGTTGTCGGTGTTGATTCCACCGTCTACTTCGATGTCTGCATGAAGCTGGTTTTCATCGAGCAGTTTTTTGATGCGGCGTATTTTATCGAGGGATTCCGGGATGAATTTCTGTCCGCCCGCGCCCGGTACGACACTCATCACCAGTACCATATCAACCTGATTCAGATACGGTTCTATGGCTGATACCGGAGTATCTGGATTTAAGGTGATTGCAGGCTTTACGCCGAGCTGGCGAATTGCCTCTAAGGTTGCTGCAACGTCTTTGCAGGCTTCGACATGTACAGTGATGATATCTGCTCCGCAGTCTGCAAAGTCTTTGACATAACGGATGGGTTCATCTATCATTAAATGCACATCAAACACCCTTTTGGTGCAGGAACGGATGGATTTGATGACCGGCATGCCGTATGAGATGTTTGGTACGAACTGTCCGTCCATGACATCTATATGCACGTACTCCGCGCCTGCCTTGTCGATAGCTGCAATTTCCTCTCCCAGTTTTTTAAAGTCCGCCGATAAGAGCGATGGTGATAAAATATTCATGTTTCTTTTGATTCCTTTTTTAATACTTTTTTTGTTCTTTTAATTCCTGATACATTGTAGTATAACTCTCATAGCGCATTTTATGAATCTTTCCATCAGAAACTGCCGCTTTTACGGCGCAGTCCGGCTCATTCATATGCACACAGCCGTTAAACCGGCAGCTGCCCTCAAGTGGTTCAAATTCTGGAAAATAAAAACGCAGGTCTTCTTTTTCCAACTCCGGCAGATTCATTGAAGTAAATCCCGGTGTGTCCATCAGATACGACCGTCCGCTGATATGAAATATCTCGGAATGTCTTGTCGTATGGCGTCCTCTGCCGATTTTGCTGATGCCGCCTGTTTCCATCCTTGCATCAGGAAGTAAAAGATTGGTCATAGAGGACTTTCCCACACCGGAAGGCCCTGCAAGTACCGTTGTTTTACCTTCAAGAATCTCACATACTTTATCAATTCCTGTTTTTTCATAGGTACTGGTAAAAACAATCTGGCAGTCCGCGCCTGCGTAAATCTCCCGCAGACGCTCTTTTTCATCTGCTCCGATTAAATCTTCCTTATTAAAACAGATCACGGTCGGTACGTTCTGATAATCCATCATCACCAAAAAGCGGTCCAATAAATGAAAATTCGGCTCAGGATTTGCTGCCGCAAAAATAACCATTGCCTGGTCTACGTTTGCTGATGCCGGACGGATTAATTCATTTTTTCTTGGCAGAATCTCCGTAATATTACCTTTTGCCTGTTCTTCATCGAGTACTTCAATTGCAACCAAATCCCCGACCAGCGGCTTTACTCTGCGGTTTCTGAAAATGCCCTTTGCCTTACATTCATAAATGGTATCCGTTTCTTCCGCATAAACATAATAAAATCCTGCAATGCCTTTAATAATCTTTCCCTGCATACACGCTCCTGTTACTGTGCCGTATTACTGCCGGAAGCTGCCGTTGTCTTGACGGCTGCGGTTGTAGACTGGCTTGCTGCCGTTGTTGCAGGTTCTGTTGCCTTCTGATAGTGGCTGACTACGATTGTTACGGTTGTACCGCTCTCTAAAGATTCGCCTGAATTGTAACCCTGTGCCGTTACCAGTCCGTAGGTACCGGAGGTGGACTGATATGTTACAGACGGAACGAGTCCCTGGTCTTTGATTGCCTGCTTTGCAGCATCTTCTGTCAGACCGAGAACATTTGGCATCTTTGCATAGCTGACCTTTTTACCCTGACTGACTGTAATTGTTACGGTATCTCCTTCTGATGCCGATGCATTTGCAGAAGGCGACTGGCTGATAACATTCCCCTGTTCTACAGAATCGCTGTAATCATATTCCACATCTACCGAAAATCCTGCACTCTTTAATGTTGATGTTGCCTTTGACTCAGACATACCGACAACATTATTGACCTTTACGCTGTCAGGTCCTGAACTGATGGTTAATGTAATCGTTGTATTTTTTGCAACGGATGTACCCTGCTTTGTACCCTGGGAAATGACATTGCCTTTTTCAACGGTTGAGGAAGCCTGATAACTTGCCTTATAGCCGAGTCCGACCTTATTTAATTCTTCCTTGGCTTCGTCTTCTGTCTTGCCGACTACGTTTGGAACAGAAACCTTTTCGGAAGAGGCTGTTGTAGCATTTGCCTGTGTCGTCTGCGCTGTTGTTTTTTCACTCTTTCCGCCAAATGAAACACCGCCTACCAGCTTTACAATCACAAATACAGCAATAATTAAAATAACCGCAATGATACCGACACCAATCCACTTTGTCATCTTATCGAGTTTATCGTTATTCTCATCGTCAATATCCAGTGTTTCATCATCATCGTCGTCATCATCTTCATCATCTGTAAGTCCGTCTGATAAATCATCGTCATCATCATTAAGATAATCATCTTCAATGTCGTCTTCCTCATCGGAAGAATTCTGTGGCTGCTCTGTCTGCTGTGCATACATCGGTGCAATTTTAACAAAGTCTTCTTCCGGCATGACAAGGGACTTTTTCAAATCCGCAATCAGATCAGACACCGTCTGGTATCTTCTCTCTGTTTTTTTCTGTGTACATTTTAAAACAATCTTATCCACGCTTAACGGTACATCTTCCGCAATCTCCGACGGCGCAGGAATTGCATCCTGAATGTGCTGTACGGCTACCGCGACGGTTGTATCACCGTCAAACGGCACTTTTCCGGTAAGCATTTCATACAGTGTGATACCAAATGAATAAATGTCGCTGCGCTCATCCGAATATCCGCCTCTTGCCTGTTCCGGTGACATATAATGCACAGAGCCCATGGCTGCTGATGAATTAATTGTACTTGAAGTTGCTGCTTTGGCAATGCCAAAATCCGTTACCTTAACCTTGCCTTCTTTGGAAATAATAATATTCTGTGGCTTAATATCACGGTGTACAATATGGTGCTTATGTGCTGCTTCCATACCGTTAGCAACCTGAATGGCAATGCTGACTGCCTCTTTATAAGGAAGCTTTCCTCTTTTTTCAATATATTTTTTCAGGGTAATTCCCTCAACCAGCTCCATGACAATGTAGTGAATTCCGTTTTCTTCGCCTACATCATAAACATTGACAACATTCGGGTGTGAAAGCCCTGCTGCCGACTGTGCTTCGACCCGGAACTTGGATACAAAACTGGTATCCTGGCTAAATTCCGGCTTTAAGACTTTGATGGCAACATAACGGTTCAACTTATGGCATTTTGCCTTATAAACATCAGACATGCCGCCGTTTCCGATTTGCTCCAGAATCTCATATCTGTCCGCTAAAAACATTCCTTTTCTTAACATCCTACCATTTACCTTTCCTGTTACGGTTCTATAATCATTACAGTAATATTATCTTTTCCGCCGTTTGCATTGGCTGCTGCGACCAGATTTTTCGCAGCGGTTTCAATATCCGGGGCAGACTTTACAATCTTTAAAATATCCGCATCCTCAACCATATTGCTCAGTCCGTCCGTACACATAAGAATACAGTCATTTGGCTTTAAATCAACGGAAAACATTTCGGCCTCCACGGTATCATACCCGCCAATTGCCCTTGTAATAATATTTTTCTTTTCATGATTACGTGCCTGTTCCCTGTTAATCTCACCCATGCTGACCATTTCTTCCACTAGAGAATGATCCCTTGTAATCTGTGTAATTTCATTTCCTAAAATATATAACCGGCTGTCTCCGACATTGGCAACCCGTAAAATATTATCATACACGGTTGCCGCTACCAATGTCGTTCCCATTCCTTCATAATTCTCTGATTCCGCTGCCTTTTGTAATAACCTGCGGTTGACCTGTGTTACGGCATTGTTAATAATCGAAACCGGGTCTTTTAGCGTTGAATCCTGCACAAGCGATACAAATGTTTCTACTGTATATCTTGATGCCATGTCCCCCGCCTTATGTCCTCCCATTCCGTCTGCTACTAGAAACAGATTCGGCAGACTGCCGGTTTCAGTCAGCGAATAATAAACGTAGTCCTGATTGACACTTCTCTCCCGTCCTACATCCGTAACTGCCTGAACCTTCATCATTTCCTCCATTCCGCTGTAATTCATTATTGTTGTGATTCCATATAGCTCTTTCTTAATTGTCCACAGGCACCATCAATATCTCTGCCCATTTCCCTTCTTATTGTAACATTTATTCCGTTTCTTTCAAGCTTATTTTTAAAAGCCGCTATTGCCTGCTTTTCGGACTGCCTGTAATCGCGTTCCTTAATCGGATTGACCGGAATCAGATTCACATGGCAGTTCATGCCATGTAAAAGTCCGGACAACTGTTCTGCGCACTCCTGTGTGTCGTTGACACCTTTGACAAGACTGTACTCAAAAGAAATGCGTCTTCCAGTCTGTTTTAAATAATACCGGCAAGCTTCCATAATCTGCTCAATTGAATATTTATTGGCAATCGGCATCATGGTCTTTCTTAATTCATCATTCGGTGCATGAAGGGAGATTGCCAGCGTAATCTGTAACTGCAGGTCTGCAAGTTCCCGTATCTTATCCACCAGTCCACAGGTCGATACCGTTATATTTCTTGCGCTGATATGTAGCCCCTTGTCTGAATTGATTAATTTTAAAAACTGTACCACATTTTGAAAATTATCCATCGGTTCTCCCGAACCCATAATGACAATGTTGTCAACCCGCTCCCCGGAAATCGTCTGGATCCGGTATATCTGGTCTAACATTTCCGACGGTGCCAGATTACGCACCATGCCGTCCAGTGTCGATGCACAGAAGCGGCAGCCCATGCGGCAGCCCACCTGCGAAGAAATACACACGGAATTGCCGTGGTGATATTTCATCAGGACACTCTCAATTAAATTGCCGTCATACAGCTTGAATAAATATTTCGATGTGCCGTCAATCTGTGATACCTGCACCCGCTCTGCGGTCAGTGCCGTCAGACGGCAGTTTTCTTTTAATGTTTTTCTTAAACTTTCCGGCAGGTTTGTCATCTGCTCAAAATCCGTTACCAGTTTCTGATGCAGCCACTGATACACCTGTGATGCCCGGAATTTTTTCTCGCCCAGCTGCTCAAAATATGCCTGCAGCTGTGCTTCATCCATTGATTTAATATCTATTAATTCTAAAGAATCGTTATTCACACTTCTTCTCCGTTCCGCAGGTATTTTAAAGTTTCTTTCGGAATTTCACCATAAAAAATCCGTCTGTTCCGTCTATGCCCGGCAGAAGCTGTTTTGCACTGCCATCACGTATAAATGGAAAGTTCTTTTCAAACCATGCGGCATTCTCTTCATTTTCCGACCGGCTGATGGTACATGTACTGTACACCAGTGTACCGCCCGGTTTTACATACTCCTGCACAACCGTTAAGATTTCACGCTGTAATGATGCAAGCTGTTCAATCTTTTCAATATCCGTATGATACTTGATATCCGGCTTTCTGCCGATAATGCCAAGTCCCGAACACGGCAGATCCGCAAGCACAATATCGGCACTTTCCTTTGATGCCGTATCGGAAACTCTTGCATCCCACTCTTTTACAGAAATGTTATCCAGTCCGAGCCGCGCTATATTTTCACGGATAAGCTGTGTCTTTAACGGTGTTAAATCTCTCGCCTCAACACTACCGTCTGTAAGTTTTAATGCTACATTCATGCTCTTTCCGCCCGGTGCCGCACATACATCAATAATACGGTCATGTGGTGCAGGAGATGCCAGTTCTCCCGCAAGCATGGAACTGATGTCCTGTACAAAAAATTCACCCCGCTGAAATCTTTCACAGGCAAGCAGATAATCATATCCTGTAATTTTTAACGCATACGGAAGTCCTTCCACTGCCTCAGCCTGAATATTTTCACTGAGCAGATGTGCCTTTAATTCCTCTACCGTAAGCTTTTTCGTATTACACCGGATATACGTTGTCTTTTCCTTATAAAAGCCCGCAAGTATGGATTCTACTGTTGTATCATCAGCCTGTTTCTTAAAAAATGCCACCAGTTCTTCCGGCATAGAATAACGCACGGATAAATATTTTACCGGTTCTTTTTTCTGGTCCGGATATTCGCAGGTGCAGTCATTTCTTGCAATATTTCTTAAAACACCGTTTACAAAGCCTTTTAAATTCACAAAATGGCGTTTCCCTGCCAGCTTTACCGCTTCGTTGCAGACTGCTGATACCGGCACATTATCCATATATTTCAGCTGATACACCGACATCTCCAAAAGACTGCGGATCAGCGGTTTCATCTTCCTTACCGGTGTTTTGGAATACTGATTAATGATATAATCCAATTCAATCCGCCGTTCCAGCGTTCCCTGTGCCAGCCTTGTAATAAAGCTGCGCTGGTGCTTTAACAGATACTGGTATTTTTTGAGTGCCGCACCAATCACCAGATGGCTCATGGCTTCGGGGCGGTTTAATTCCAGCAGAATATCCAGTACAATTTCGCGTTCATTAACGCTGTCTGCCATATCCTTTGTTGTCTTGTCTTTAGTCACGGTCATTTCCTCCAAACAGGCGAAGCAGTCTTAATAACTGCAATACTGCGGTTGCCGCAGCCGCAACATAAGTGAGTGCCGCCGCAGATAAAACCTTTCTTGTATCCGATACTTCATCTTTTTGTAAAATTCCGGTTTCGGACAACAGCTTTAATGCCCTGCCGGATGCGTTAAATTCGACCGGAAGCGTCACAAGCTGAAACAATACCGCCGCCGAAAACATCAGAATACCAATCATAATCAGTGTATGACTGCCGCCAAAGAAAATGCCAAGAATAATAAAAAGCCACGATAACTGTGAGCCTATATTGGCAACCGGCACGAGTGCGCTTCGAAATGACAGCGGTGCATAACCTCTTGCGTGCTGGATCGCGTGTCCGCATTCATGTGCCGCAACACCGACTGCCGCTACCGATGTACTCGCATAGACGGCATCAGAAAGGTTTAACGTCTTGTTTCTTGGGTCATAATGGTCTGTCAGTTTTCCCGATACCCGCTGGATTGCCACATCATAAATGCCCTGTGACTGCAAAATACGTTCTGCCGCCTGCGCTCCGGTCATGCCTGAGCGGCTGCGTACCCTGGAGTATTTTGAGAATCTGGAATTGACCAGAAACTGTGCAAACAGTGAAATCAGTGCTGATATGATAATCAGCATATACGTTGGGTCATAATAATAGTAACCATAATATCTTCCCGGCATAATATCCTCCAATCCGCAGGCATTCCAATGTCGGAGGATACGCGAACTGAATGAATTCAGTTCTGCGATAAGGGCAGATTGATAATGCCTGCTTTATCAATCTGCCGTATGAACAGGCTTAAATATTAGGCCTGTTCATACTTTCCTCCAATCCGCAATCTAAATTATTTTCCGAGTTCCATTCCTTTTTCCAGACGGCTTCCACGTAAGAAAGCATCCGATGTCATGCGCTTTTTACCCTCTGCCTGGACTTCATTGACTTTTAACAAATCCTTTCCGCACCCGATAAAAAAGGTGTGTGGCAGCACTGCCGCAATCTGTCCCGGCTCTGCACCTTTAAAATCTGTGCTGTATTCCGGAAATTCTGCTTCTGCCTGTTCCTTTGTATACACATCCGCATCCCAGATTTTGAGCATTTTCCCGTTTAAATGAGTAAATGCGCTCGGCCACGGATTCAGTCCGCGAATCAGCCGCTCTAATGCATCCGCTTCCTTTGAAAAGTCCAGCTCACCGAATGATTTTTTTATCATCTTTACATAAGAAGCTTCTTCTTCGTTCTGCTTCTGCGGCTTTAAGGTTCCGGCTTTCGCCTCCTCTAAGGTCTTTACAAGAAGCTGTGCGCCTACATCGCTTAAACGGTCAAACAGACTGCCGCCAGTTTCCTTCGGGTTAAGCTTTACTTTTTCTGTCAAAAGAATATCTCCGGTATCCAATCCTTCATTCATCTGCATGGTTGTTACACCGGAATATTCACAGCCGTCAATGACTGCCCACTGAATTGGCGCCGCACCACGGTATTTCGGAAGCAGGGAAGCATGGACATTGATACAGCCGTATTTCGGCATATGAATAATTTCTGCCGGAAGCAGTTGTCCAAATGCCACAACTACAATCACATCTGCTTCATATCCTCTTAATTCTTCAATAAATGCTTCTTCTCTGGCACGCTGTGGCTGTAATACCGTCAGATTGTGCTTTAACGCCGCTTCCTTGACCGGTGACATGCTCATTGCACCGCCTCTGCCCTTTGGCTTATCCGGCTGTGTCACAACCGCAGCCACTTCATGTCCTGCGGCAAGCACAGCCTCTAGTGTCCCCACCGAAAAATCCGGTGTACCCATAAAAATAACTCTCATATACTCTCCATTTCCGGACGACTTTACTGCAAAACAGCGATTTTCCGTCTGCCTTTTAAAATACCTGCCTTATCGGAAAGCAGCATCTGCGTAAATAAACTTCAATTTATGGTTTATTTACGCTTCATCGTCCTCTTTATCAATCTGCATCATTTCGGTTGCTTTATCAACATACATCACACCGTCAAGATGGTCAATTTCATGGCACAGACATCTTGCAAGCAGTTCTGTTCCTTCGATAATGTACTCCTGCATATTTTCATCATATGCCTTAACCTTTGCATAGTTTGGACGGGTTACGATACCGACTTTATTCGGTACGCTCAAACACCCTTCCTGACCGGTCTGCTCGCCGCTTGTTTCCAGAATAACCGGATTAATCAGCACTAACGGTTCTTCACCGCAGTCAATAACTACAAGGCGTTTTCTGATACCGACCTGCGGTGCGGCAAGCCCGACACCGTCCGCATCATACATTGTTTCAAACATATCATCAATTAATTCCTGAATTCTCGGTGTAACCTCTGTAATTTCTTTTGCTTTTTTTCTTAAAATTTCATCGCCTAAAACCCTGATATTTCTAATCGCCATTTTTATCCTCTTTCTATATTTTATATTTTCTATCAATTAAAATCAAACTGCAGTCCGATGCTGCGAAACAACGTATTTTCCCTGCAAAGCATTTCCAGCCTGTCCTTGCACGCTGTCAGCTTCTCATAAGCCGTAGCTTTTAAATACACAACCTGATTATAATAATCATTTCTTTTATAAACACCTGCCGCAACCGGACCTGTAATGCGTACCTGCTCTTTTTTCCATTCGGGAATTACTTCTTTTAAAAAGGTACATGCGGCAAGCAGCTGTTCTTCATTTTTTGAAGAAAGGGTCACCATCAGCATATTGCAGACCGGCGGATAATCCATAATCGAGCGGAAAGCAATTTCTTCCTCATAAAATTGCTCATAATTCTGCGCCGCGGCGGCGGCAATGCTGTAGTGCTGCGGTGTATATGTCTGAATCACGACTTCTCCTGCCCGCTTTCCGCGTCCCGCTCTGCCTGCCGCCTGTGTCAGCAGTTCAAAGGTCCGCTCTGCCGCCCGGTAATCTCCGGCATACAAAGACATATCTGCCGCCAGTACACCTACCAGCGTTACATTGGGAAAATCATGCCCCTTTACAATCATTTGCGTTCCTACTAATATATCGGCTTCCTGCGCCGAAAATGCAGCCAGTATCTTTTCATGGCCTTCCTTGCCTGCCGTGGTATCCATATCCATGCGCAAAACCCGCGCCTGCGGATACATTTTTTTCACAGCTTCCTCTATCTGCTGTGTACCGGCACGGAATCCTGAAATATACTTTGAGCCGCATACCGGACACCGTGTAACCCGCGGCTGTTCGTACCCGCAGTAATGGCAGACCATTTTCCCGTTTTTATGCTCGGTAAGGGAAATATCGCAGTGCGGGCATTTTAAAACATGTCCGCACATACGGCAGGACACAAATCCCGCATAGCCTCTTTTATTTAAAAAAAGTATAATCTGTTCCTTTGCCGCCAGCCTCCGCTGTATCAGCTCCTGTAAACGGCGTGAAAAAACAGAGCGGTTGCCGCACTTTAATTCTTCCCGCAAATCCACCGTATATACGACAGGCAGTGTGCCGCTTGCACGCCGGGGCAGTTCTAACAGGGTATATTCGTTTTTCTTTGCCCGGTAAAATGCCTCTACGGACGGTGTCGCCGAGCCGAATACCACACCTGCGCCGCACATTTTGGCAATGTGGACTGCCGTTTCCCGCGCATGGTAACGCGGCGCCTGTTCACTTTTATAAGCCCCTTCGTGTTCTTCATCCATGATGATAAGCCCAAGATTTGTAAAAGGTGTGAACAAAGCGGAACGCGGTCCGATCATAATGCTGATTTCTCCGCGCATGGCACGTAAAAACTGGTCATACCGCTCTCCCTTGGACATTCTCGAATGTAAAACCGACACCTGACTGCCAAACCGCCTGTAAAAACGCTGTACCGTCTGAAAGGTCAGGGCGATTTCAGGAATCAGGACGATTGCCTGTTTTCCCTGCGCCGTCACGTGCTGTATCATTTCAATATAACAGAGTGTCTTTCCGCTTCCTGTTACACCGTACAGCAGCCACGGTTTCCGCTCCCCCGCATCATACTGTGTACAAAACTGCGTGACCGCCTTCTGCTGGGCTTCATTTAAAATGAGCCGTTCCTGTCCGGGGACTGTTTCCCGCACCGGATTACGATACAGCTCCTGTGTTTCCACCGTAATGACATTTTGCTTTTCCAATGCCTGAATTGTCTGTGTCGTTATCTGATACTGCTCCTTTAAAACTGCCGTGTCCAGTCCGTTCTGATCTGTTTTACAGAGTGCTTTTAACAGCCGCACCCTTGCCACGGCATTTTTCTTTTCATACAGTGCCAGATATTCTGCCGCTTTTTCCTTTGATACGGCAAGGCGCACTGTCCTTTTTTCTTTCTGGCGCACCTTTTCCTTTACCGGAAGCACCGTTTTTAAAGCCTGATTCATTGTCGAGCCGTACTGCTTTTTTAACCACGCCGCAAGCTGTATCATACGTCCGACTGCCTGAATCCCGCTTTGGGATACGCTGTCGATGTCTTTTATTTTCTCAACCGGAATCTTGGGGGTACTGCCGATACCGATGACATATCCTGTCAGCAGACGGTTTCCCCTGCCAAACGGAATCTGCACCATAACCCCAATCTGCACTTCATTTTCCAATTCGGGGGGAATCCTGTACTGAAAGGTTTTATCCAGTTGTTCCTGTGAAATATCCACAATAATATCTGCGTACATGGTGCCTCCTTTTTTGATTGGACGGACATTATCCGTATATTAATCCCGGCATTTTAAACATTTTTTTCCGCCAGTTCTTTTAAAACTTCGGCAATCAGCACTCTTTCATCCATCGGATGCTTCACGCCCTTGATTTCCTGATAGTCTTCGTGGCCTTTTCCGGCAAGGACAATAATATCGCCCGGTTCGCCGTGTTCAATCGCATAGCGGATTGCTTCTTTTCTATCTGTAATGCTGATATATTTTCCGTCTGTCTTTGAAATGCCGGTTTTAATATCTTCAATAATGGCTTCCGGGTCTTCAAATCTCGGATTATCCGATGTAATAATCGTAAAATCAGCCAGTTTTCCCGAAACCTCACCCATTTCAAAACGTCTTTCCTTAGAGCGGTTGCCGCCACAGCCGAATACGCACACCAGACGGTGCGGGTTATATTCTTTTAATGTTTCAAGTATACTCTTTAAAGACATAGCATTATGGGCATAATCAATCATCAGTGAAAATTCATCAGATACCTTTACCAGCTCGATCCTGCCCTTGACTTTGACTTCTGCCAGTGTCTTTTTTAACGTTTCCTGCGGCACCTGAAAATGTCTTGTAACCGCAATCGCACACAGTGAATTATAAACCGAGAACTTTCCCGGAAGATTGAGTGCCACGTCCATGTCCAGCGCACCGGTACAACGGTATGTAAGTCCCACCGTTCCTCTTTCATGCTTTAAGCAGATGTCGCAGGCTCTAAGCTGTGCTTTTTCCGATAAGCCGTAAGTTTCGATTTCACATGTCGCATTTTTAATGACTTCTGCCGTATGCTTGTCGTCTGCATTGACAATGCCTGTTTTACACTGGCTGAAAAGCTTTGCCTTACATGCCAGATATTCTTCAAAAGAAGCGTGTTCATTCGGTCCGATATGATCCGGTTCAAGATTGGTAAATACACCGATGTCAAATAAAATACCGGCGGTTCTGTCAAGCTTTAAGCCCTGTGAGGAAACCTCCATGACAACTGCCTTACAGCCTGCCTTTACCATTTTAGCAAACGATTCATGAATCTGATAAGACTCCGGTGTTGTATTGCAGGATGCCCAGCTTTCATCACCGATAATCGTTTCGATTGTACCGATTAAACCGGTTTTAATACCGCAGGCTTCCAGCACGTTGCGGATCATATAGGTTGTCGTTGTCTTTCCCTTTGTCCCCGTAATGCCGATTGTAAACAGCTTTTCTGCCGGATTGTCAAAATATGCGGCTGACATGAATGCCAGTGCATATCTTGTATTTTCAACCGAAACCACCGTTACCGTATCTGGAATCTGCGCCAGATATTCTTCCTTACAGCCCTGCTGTACCACAATCACGGAAGCTTTCTGTTCTACTGCCGCCTGAATATATGTGTGTCCGTCACTGACCGCACCCACGATGCAGACAAATGCCGTATTTTCCCTGACTTTTCTAGAATCTGAAGTCAGACTTTCCACCTGCGTTTCCACACTCCCCGAAACCAGTGTATAAGAAAGCTTCTCCAGCAACTTTGATAAATTCATACTAGTCCTCGTTTCTGAGCAACTTGTTGCGAAGAGGCGATGAGAAATTCGCGTAGGCGATTTCTCATCTGCCATCATAGCTATTTGTTTTTGCTCAGAAACAAATAGCTGTGTGAACAAGCTTTCATTTATGGCTTGTTCACACTACTCCAATTCCGCAGGCATTTTAATGCCGGAGGAATCGCAAGCCAAATGTTAGATTTGGCTCTGCGATAATACACTTTGTGACGCCTGCGGCACAAAGTGCTATGCGAAAATCTTTGATTTAAGGATTTTCGCATTTCCCTCTAAAATAATCCCACAATTTTATTATTTTCTTCATCAAAATCAATACCGTACGCCGCCGGTTTCTTTGGAAGTCCCGGCATGGTGAGTACCTTGCCTGTCAGGACAACCACAAAGCCTGCGCCTGCATTGATATAAACTTCACGGACATTAATCGTGAAATTTTCCGGACGTCCGAGCAGTTTCGGATTATCTGAAAGTGAATACTGTGTCTTTGCCATGCAGATCGGAAGATTTCCAAAGCCCATTTCTTCAATGTGCTTTAATTCTTTCTTCGCGGCATCGGAATACGTTACGCCGTCTGCACCGTAGATTTCTTTTGCCACGGTTTCAATCTTTTCTTCCAGAGAAGCTTCATCTTTATAAAGCGGTTTAAATTCAGACGGTTTTTCCACAGCCTTTAATACCTTTTCAGCCAGTTCTACGCCGCCTTCGCCGCCTTTTTCCCACACCTTTGCCAGTGCAAATTCACAGCCCTGTTCTTCACAGTGTTTTTTAATAAACTCATATTCTTCCTGTGTATCGGTAATAAATGCATTTAAGGTTACAACAACCGGCACACCATACTTCTTAATATTTTCAATGTGCTTATCAAGGTTTGCAATACCCTTCTTTAAGGCTTCCATATTTTCCTGTCCGAGTTCGTCCTTTGGCACACCGCCGTTATACTTTAATGCACGCACGGTCGCTACAATGACAGCCGCAGCCGGTTTTAGACCGGATAATCTGCACTTTATGTCAAAGAATTTTTCAGCGCCTAAATCTGCACCGAATCCAGCTTCCGTAACTGCATAATCCGCAATCTTTAATGCCAGCTTTGTTGCACGTACAGAATTACAGCCGTGTGCAATATTGGCAAACGGACCGCCGTGTACAAGTACCGGTGTATTTTCCAACGTCTGTACCATATTCGGCTTTAATGCGTCCTTTAATAAAACTGCCATTGAGCCGGTTGCCTGGATATCATCTGCCGTAACCGGGTCTCCGTCTACGTTGTACGCCACAATCATTTTTCCGAGACGTGCCTTTAAATCCTTCATATCGTTTGCAAGACATAAAACACCCATGATTTCAGACGCCACCGTAATAATAAAATGGTCTTCTCTCATAATGCCGTCTGCCTTGCCGCCCATACCGATAATAATATTTCTCAACTCTCTGTCATTCATATCCACACAGCGTTTCCAAACAACACGCTTTGTATCAATGCGGAGTGCATTGCCCTGATGAATATGATTGTCTAACATTGCCGCAAGCAGATTGTTTGCAGATGTAATTGCGTGGAAATCTCCCGTAAAATGCAGATTTAAATCTTCCATCGGCACAACCTGGGCATATCCGCCGCCTGCCGCACCGCCTTTAATACCAAAGCACGGTCCTAAGGATGGCTCTCTTAACGCTGCCACTGCATTTTTACCCATATGACAGAGGGCTTCTGTCAGTCCGATACTGATTGTTGTCTTTCCTTCGCCTGCCGGTGTCGGGTTGATTGCCGTAACAAGAATCAACTTGCCGTCTTCATTTTTTTCAAGTGCTTTTGCTGCTTCATCGGAAATCTTTGCTTTATACTTTCCGTAAAGCTCCAGGTCGTCTTCATTGGTAATGCCTGCCTTTGCAGCTACCTTTCTGATGTCAAGCATTTTTGCTTCCTGTGCGATTTCAATATCTGTTTTTACTGCCATTTTTTCCTCCTGCCTGCTATAAATTTATAGCATTTATGTATTTTGTTTTAAATATGTTTCAAATTCTTCCGGTGTCATCAGGACTTTTCTCGGTTTTGTACCAACCTCCGGTCCTACAACACCTGCATCTGCAAGCTGATCCATAATTCGTGCCGCGCGGTTAAAGCCAATTTTATAATAACGCTGTAACATGCCAATCGAGCCTTTTTCTTTTTCGATGATAAACCGTCCCGCTTCTGCAAAATAAGAATCCTTCTCACTTGCTGTATTATGTGCATTCTGTGACTGGGTCGATGTAATGCTTTCACTCACCGCCTCATCATAGACAACTTCCTGTGAATTTTCCTTTAAAAAGTCTACAACTCTTGATACTTCATCATCCGATACAAACGCGCCCTGTACACGCACCGGCTTTGGATAACCGGACGGAAAAAAGAGCATATCGCCCTTTCCTAAAAGCTTTTCCGCACCGTTCATATCAATAATGGTTCGTGAATCGACACCCGATGATACCGCAAATGCGATTCGTGACGGCACATTTGCCTTAATCAGTCCCGTAATGACATTGACGGATGGTCTTTGCGTTGCAATTACTAAATGGATTCCCGCCGCTCTGGCAAGCTGTGCCAGACGGCAGATTGCATCTTCTACCTCGCCCGGCGCTACCATCATCAAATCCGCAAGCTCGTCGATAATAATGACAAGCTGTGGCATTTTCTGTGGCGGTTCTTCACCTTCCGGTACTTCCATTTTCGCAATCTCGTCATTGTATCCCTTTAGGTTACGCACACCCATCTGCGCAAACTTTTTATAACGGTCCGTCATTTCATTGACTGCCCAGTTTAATGCACCCGAAGCTTTCTTCGGGTCAATGACTACCGGTATCATCAGATGCGGGATGCCGTCATATACCCTTAACTCAACCATCTTCGGGTCAATCATAATCATCTTGACGTCTTCCGGGTCTGCTTTGTATATAATACTCATGATAATCGTATTAATGCACACCGATTTACCGGAGCCTGTCGCACCCGCAATCAGCAAATGCGGCATTTTCGCAATATCCGCTACAATCGTCTTTCCCGCAATATCCTTTCCGACTGCAAATGTAATCGGCGAAGCACTCTTTTCAAAGGCTTCCGATTCTAACAGTTCCCGGATAGAAACACTGCCGGCGACTTTGTTCGGAACTTCAATACCAATCGCAGCTTTTCCCGGTATCGGTGCTTCAATACGGATATCCGCCGCCGCAAGATTTAACTTAATATCATCGGAAAGCGATACAATCTTACTGACCTTCACACCCTGTTCCGGCTGTAATTCGTAACGTGTAACCGCCGGACCGCAGCTGATGTCTGTAATCGTTACCTTGACCCCAAAATTCTGTAAGGTCTGCTGCAGGCGCAGCGCCGTTGCCTTGTTTTCCCTATCCTGTGAGCCGCCCTGCTTTGACGAAGCCTGATTTAATAAGGACAGTGGTGGAAACTGATACCGTTGGACTTTCGTGTGCGGCTGTCCTGATACCCCGGCTGTTTCTTCTGCATGTCCCATAACCTCTGGCTCCGGATATTCTGCATTTTCCGCTTCATAGCCGTCCTGCTCCATATCCTGCTCAACCGTTTCCTCCGGCAGTGCCTGTTCATATGCCTCATAGGCAGACGGTTCACTGCCATTCTCTGCATATGCATCAGGATACATTTCCGGCTCCTGATATTGTCCTGTCATCTGCTCCAGACGCTCAGACAGACCATGAATTGTTTCATCCGGCATGCTTTCCGTTTCCACCGGATTAATCATTTCTTCTTCCGGTTCTTCGGTTAAAATGCTCTCCAGCTCATAATCATATGCCTGTTCCTGCTGCTGGACCGGACTGTAAATATCTCCACTGTATTCATCTTCCCGCTGTGTATCCACAACAATTTCATGAATATCAATCGGATTATCCGGTTCTGCCGCCGTTTCTTTCGGCAGTGTTGTTGCACTTGTAATGCCACGCGCCTTTTTATTCATGCGCGCCTGTGCTTTTTCTTCTTTTTCCTGTATCTTTTTTAACTTTTCTTCCCGCCGTCTGGCAAGATATTCTTCCTCCGACAGTTCCTCATCCGGCTTTCTTCTCTGTCTGTCTGCCGAATGTTCCCGGTACAAATCGTAATCCTGCTTTGCGGCATGCACCATTCTGCTTCCGCTTTTCTGCATTTTCATCACACCGCTGATAAATGATTTTTCCGTAATCACAATCAGGCAGATGATAATAAGTAACAGCAGTACCACCATACTGCCAAACATACCGAGCGGCTTTAACAGCTTGCATAACATGCCACCAAAGAAACCACCGCCGGTATTATGCACCGCACTGTAGTGAAATATTTCCATTAATGTGCTTTCCGCAATATCCGGCCGGTTGCCAATCCGCAATGCCATTGCCGAAAGCAGAACCATCAGTATGTAAACAGCTGCTGTTTTTACTCTTGCAACTGCAATATATTCTCTGTTTGAAATCAAAAAAATCAGCGAAGCCGCCACGACAATCGGGAAAATGTATTCCATTACACCAAACAGTCCAAACATAAACCATTTGATCTGCACGCCTACGCTGCCTGCCAGATTAAAATTACTCAAAAGCAGGATAACAGCCACCGCAAACGATAGCAACACCAGCACTTCATCCCGAAGCTGGTTTGCCGCTTGCTGTTTTGCTTTGGTTGTCCGCTTTCTCTTTCCGGCAGGGGAAGTATTTTTCTTTACAGCCGTTGTCTTTGCCTTGTTTTTTGAAGACTTAGCTGTACTACTGCGTCCACCTGATGCCATTTAAAACTCCTCCATTTCGCATATTAGAATATTATATCATCTATCCCTCTTTTAGACAAGAAACCCCCGGCAGAAATGTTGTAAAATTCCTGCCGGGGCTATTCTTATTGTATATTTCTAATTGTCATCTTCTGCTGCTTCCGCATATCCCTGACGTTTTCTTGCCATTTCGTCATTTTCAAGATATTCGTCATACGTTGTTATCTTATCAATCAGCTGACCGCTCGGAACAATTTCCATAATACGGTTTGCCGTTGTCTGGATAAACTGATGGTCATGTGAAGTAAACAGTGCTACGCCTGAGAACTTAATCAGTCCGTTATTTAATGCCGTAATAGATTCCATATCCAAGTGGTTTGTCGGGTCATCAAAAATAAGTACATTTGCACCTGTAATCATCATCTTAGAAATCAGACAACGCACCTTTTCACCACCGGAAAGTACCTTTACCTTCTTAACACCGTCATCGCCTGCGAATAACATTCTGCCTAAGAATCCTCTGACATAAGTCGGATCCGGATCCGGTGAATACTGTGTCAGCCACTCAACAATCGTATCTTCACGGTTAAATTCTGCCGCGCTGTCCTTCGGGAAATAAGCGGTGTTCGTTGTAATTCCCCACTTAAATGAACCCTCGTCCGGTTCAAGTTCACCGGTTAAAATTCTAAACAGTGTCGTTGTTGCCAGTTCGTTTGAACCGACAAATGCAATCTTATCATCGTGGTTTACGATAAATGAAATGTTGTCCAGTACCTTTACACCGTCAATCGTCTTTGAAAGATTTTCAACCTGAAGCACTTCATTTCCGATTTCCCTGGATGGTCTAAAATCAATATACGGATACTTTCTGCTGGACGGTCTGATTTCATCCAGTTCAATTTTTTCCAATGCTCTCTTTCTTGAGGTTGCCTGCTTCGACTTAGAAGCATTTGCAGAGAAGCGCTGGATAAAGTCCTGTAATTCTTTGATTTTTTCTTCCTTTTTCTTGTTGGCTTCCTTCATCTGCTTGATTAAGAGCTGGCTGGATTCATACCAGAAGTCGTAGTTTCCGGCATACAACTGAATCTTCGCATAGTCAATATCCGCAATGTGTGTACATACTTTATTTAAGAAATAACGGTCATGGGATACAACAATGACTGTATTTTCAAAGTTAATTAAGAATTCTTCCAGCCATGCAATCGCATCCAGATCCAAATGGTTTGTCGGTTCATCAAGCAGCAGGATATCCGGGTTGCCAAATAATGCCTTTGCAAGCAGGACTTTCACCTTTTCACTACCGTTTAATTCTGCCATCTGCTTATAGTGTAAATCTGTTGTAATACCCAGTCCGTTTAACAGCTGTGCCGCATCAGATTCTGCTTCCCAGCCATTCATATCGGCAAATTCCGCTTCGAGTTCACTTGCCTTATTCCCGTCTTCTTCCGTAAAATCTTCCTTGGCATAAATTGCTTCTTTTTCTTTCATGATTTCATAGAGTCTTTCATTACCCATGATAACCGTATCCAGAGCAGTATACTCATCATACTTGAAGTGGTCCTGCTCTAAGAATGAAAGTCTTTGTCCCGGTGTGATGCTTACATCGCCCTTGCTTGGCTCAATCTGGCCTGTCAGAATCTTTAAAAATGTAGACTTTCCGGCACCGTTTGCACCGATTAAGCCGTAGCAGTTTCCTTCCGTAAACTTGATATTTACATCTTCAAACAGCGCCTTCTTACCAATACGAAGTGTTACGTTATTTGCACTAATCATGTAATAAATCCTCCAAAAAATCTTTTATTTTGACTCTAAATATTCATCCATATCAAAGACTTCACCGTCTTTAATCTTATTCATCAGTTCAACCGCAGTCTTAACCGTAGACATATCCGGTTCCATAACCCACATTGAACTGTAACCAAAGAAGTATGATGAAGAAAATGCACTGGTTCCTTCTACTGCATAAGACTGTACATTCCAGCCATTTGCGCCTTCCATTGTCAGTTTTACCATACTTGCGATATCATCATCGTCTAAGCTCGTCTGGAACAGGTTGCGGACTGTTTCAAGAACATTGCTGTAATTATATAAAATAGAAGGTGATGTTACTTTGTCAATCAGCGCTTCAATAACAAGCATCTGATCCTGTCCACGCTGGTTATCACCAGCTGCCACAGACTGTCTTTCTCGGCAGAATGCCAGTGCTGCCTTACCGTTTAACTTATTCGGACCTTCTACAAAATGGAATTTCTCATCACTGGTATCCGGGCTTGTATAAAATTCAATTTCTGAATTTACCGTAATACCGCCCAGTGCGTCTACAATTTCTTCCACACTTGTAAAATTCAGACGGACATAAAAATCAATATCCCAGTTATCATATAAGGTGCTCAATGTCTTCATGGATGCTTCCACGCCAAAGTTTCCGGCATGTGTCAGCTTATCCTTGCCGATTCCCGACTTTAAGGAATTGACATTGACATAGTAATCTCTCGGTGTATTAATCAGTAAAATCTGCTTTGTCTTCGGATTGACAACAATCAGAATATTCACATCGCTTCGTCCGGACTGATTTAATTCACCACATTCATCATTTCCTGAAAGATAAATGGTAAATGTATCTGTCAGTGTATTCTTTGTAATCACCGGCTTATCCAGTGTTGTTCTGTAATACTCATTTGCAATAACTTTTGTCTTTTCCTCGAAATCAGGGAATTCTTCTTCCAGTGTCTTTACATAAGACTCATTTAAAATCATTGCCCCAATCTGCTTATTGTACAGTGCCTCGACCATCTTTGGCAGATCATTATAGGTCTTTGATGTAATCGTCTTATTCAAAGAAGTGTTAATACTCTGTACATATTTATCTGTATTTTCTCTGTCTAAGATTTCATGGTATCCAAAAATGTAATCCTTTGCATCTGCAATCGTCTTTGCTTCATCATCTTTTAATACATAAACGGAAATAACTTCTGTCTGCTCGTTGTTGCTGACATAATTCATTGCCTCTTTTGCCTGATAAATGTATAAATCACCGATTGCCAGTATTACTGCCAGCAACAGTGCTATGACTCTTGCGGTCCATTTTACCCAGCCGTATTTTAAAAACTGTAAATATAATGCCAGCGCTGATAAAAGAATCAGCACTACAATAATAATCACTTCAATCTTTACAGGAAAAATGTTAATCCAGAACACCATTCCCACAAACGATACCGCTAATATAATCTGTATTACCGATACAATAATGCCTGTCCACTTTAACCATGCGGCTTCCTGTTTTACTTCTGTATCTGCCATCGTTTTACTCCTTTGATTTTTATTGATTTTTGTTTTTCAAAAGACAAAAAAACATAGAGTATATTATACATGATACTATTTTAAAAATCAATAATAATCCTGATTTTTCCAGCCGTACTTTCTAAGGTCCACTCTGCCGTTTATCACTTCAATGCCGTCTGCTTCCAGCCGCTTTGCCTGTTCATCTGCGCCGCCGAATGCAAATGCCCCGGATAGTTCTCCCTTTGCATTGACTACACGGTAACACGGAATTTTTTCCGGATCGGGATTTTTATGCAGTGCATTTCCAACCGCACGTGCCATTTTCTTATCTCCCGCCAGTTCCGCAATCTGTCCGTAGGTTGCAACTGTTCCTTTCGGTATCTTTTGGACGGCTTCATAAATGCGCTTTGTCGGGCTGGCAGTCACCAGATCATAGCTTTCGGCAATCATGCGCCGTACGTCCTTATCCGGTATGCTTCCGTCTAAAATCACGGTATTCCAGTGTTCCTTATTCTGATGCCACCCCGGAATCACCGCCGTATATGTCTGCCGCCAGAAATCCCGCCATTCCGGGTCTGCCTTGACATTTAAATTGATAAAGCCGTTCCGCTCATATGTCCACAAAAATGCTTTTTTACTGCCCTTTACCCGGACCAGCTGCCAATTCGTATCATGAAACGGTGCTTCCTGATACGTATCCGGAAACGACAGCCCATATTCCAATACTTCTTTCCGTGTCTTCATAATTTCCCCTTTATCTGACTTTATTCGGTTTTATCTGGCTTTAAACCCATGTCCTTACCTTTACCAGCAGGTTCAAAAAACTTTACGATACAGTGGTGCGCTTCCTGCTGTTGTCCGTATCCTGCCGCCATTTAAAAATCCCTTCAAAAAAACTGCCAAAAGCCGCTCCTTTGAAGGGATTATAGTCATGTATTATCTGTTTTCAAGACTGCTGATTAGCCACGAATCTTCTTAACAAGAGAAACAGCTTCTGCCGTCATATCCTTAATCTTGTCAAATTCGCCAGCCTTAATCATATCGCCCTTAACCATCCAGCTTCCGCCGCAGCAGAAGATCTTGTCACATTCAAGATATTCTGAGATGTTCTTTGCGTTGATTCCGCCTGTAGGCATGATTCTTACATTTGTGTAAGCTGCACACATAGCCTTGATCATCTTTAAGCCGCCAGCTGCTTCTGCAGGGAAGAACTTCACTCTTGTAAGACCACGCTTAACTGCCTGAGCCAGTTCTGAAGGTGTAACGATACCCGGAACAACTTCGATGTTCTTAGAAATACAGTAATCAACGATTTCAGGGTCGAATCCTGGGCTTACGATTAAAGAAGCACCTGCTGCAACTGCACGGTCAACCTGTTCTGTTGTAAGAACTGTACCGGCTGCAAGTACCATATCAGGATAAGCTTCATGCATAACACGGATAGATTCCTCTGCTGCTGCTGTACGGAATGTTACTTCTGCACATGGAAGTCCTCCTTCATATAATGCCTTTGCAAGTGGAAGTGCATCCTTTACATCATTTAATACGACTACAGGAATTACTCCAAGTTCTTCAAATTTGTCTGCCATTGTACTCATAATAATACAAGCTCCTTTCTTATGTGGGCTGATTTTTGTGGACAGCCTCTTTCCTCTTATCACTATTATATACATTTTTTAGAAAATTGGAAGTCTAAATTTTCATTTTTTGCGATTGTGCTTTAATTAATACGTTTTCATGCATATTTTCACACCCCAATCAGCACTTTTTTCCCTTCAAATGCAAATCCGTATTTATAAATCTGCGCTTTGGAAATTCCCTGTAAAAGCAGTTCTTCTTCGTACCGCTTTTCTTCTATCTGGCGCAGTGCTGCCGCTACAGTGTCTTTAAGCGAGCCTTCTTCCTCTTTGTCAAACACCTTAAACTCCAAAATAACCGCTCTTTCGTGCTTATCATGCGGCACCAGCATGACATCATACCGTCCGTAGCCGCTTTCTTTGTTGGAACGCACATCATAGCGCTCCCGCAGTTCAACCAGCAGTCCTAAAACAAAGCCGTGATAAAACCGCTCCGGCTGGGTTCTGCCTGACGGGTGGTTTCCGGTATCAAAGCTGCTAAAAGTTGCCAGTGCCACCTCGTTCATATAGGCATTCATTTCTTTTACATCACCTTTTAACAGTGCCTTGACAAACCCGTTATATACATACTTTGAGCCTTCAAACCACCCTTGAAACATATTGGAAAACATACTCATCGTTTCAAGATTCGTGATTTTCAAATGATACCACGGCACCAGCAGTATTCCACGGTATTCTACCTGTTCCACCTTCAGATACCCGCCTGCCACCAGCAGGCTGAAAATCGCATCTTCATTTTTATCCAGCTGGTCAAAGACAATCTGCTCATCAAAGCTGACAACAATTTCTTCTCCTTTTAAAAGCTGTTCCATATGTTCTTTAATTCCCGGCGATGCCGTCTGTATCAGCCGGTTGACCAGTCCGTTTGAGCTTGTGGACGCCCAATACGGAAAGAACTTTTTCTTATCTAAAAAATTGGTAATCGACCACGGATTGTAAATATCCTTTTTGCCGCCAAATGTAAAGCCATCATACCACTGCTTCACCGCTTCCTTCTGTCCTGAAAGCCCGAATTCATCAAGTGCTGTAAACACCTCCGGCTCGGTAAAACCGAAGCAGTCCGCATATTCATCGGATGTTGTCGTCACCACATTTAGGTTATTCAAATCTGAAAAGACCGATTCCTTAGACACTCTTGTAATGCCTGTCATCATGGCACGTTCCAGATATGGATTGGTCTTAAACGTCGAATTAAACAGGCTTCTGATAAATGCTGTAAATTCTTCCCAATATCCATGAATATACGCTTCCTGCATCGGTGTGTCATATTCATCTAACAGGATAATAACTTTTTGGTTGTAGTAACGGTACAGACAGTCAGACAATACTTTTATTGAACGAAACACCACTTCATTGGCGATTTCTTTATCCGAACTGGAATCATTTGTATATTCATCAAATGCTTTAAATAAATTTTTTTCTCCATCTGTTATGACATCACTCTCAAGCAGATGCCTATGTGCCTGATACGCTTCATTAATCACAGCAATAATACTATTCTTACTGTCTTCATATGAATCCGCTTTAATATCTGCAAACGTCAGATAAATCACCGGATAACTACCCTGTAATCTGCGGTACTTTTCCTCCTGCCAGACTGCAAGTCCCTCAAAAAGCTCCTCCCTGCCTGCGTACCTGTTGGAAAAGAAACATTTTAACATATCCATATTCAGTGTCTTGCCAAAACGCCTTGGGCGGGTAATCAGCGTAATCACATCTTCTTTTTCCCACCATTCTTTAATCAGCTTCGTCTTATCAATGTAAAAACTATCCTGCTTACGAATCGTATCAAATCCCTGATTCCCAATGCTTACAACCTTTGCCATACGCTACCTGCTTTCCCTTGCACACAATATTTCTGTGGCTATTATAACAATGATTGTAGGAAAGTGCAACCTTATGCACACATTCATGCGTTCTTTATTAAAAAAATTCCTAAACGTTCCCTTTGATGACATGTTCTATTTCTAAAATCATTTAAAACACTAAAAAAGCGCTGCACTCCCCACTGTAAATTCCAGCCGGGGTGCAGCACTTTCTTTATGATTTATCAGATTCTGTTTACGCTTTCAGTGCGTTTTTTGCCTCATCCGTAATTTCTCTCTGATAAGCAATTTCATTCTCAATATTTCTTGCAACTTCGTTGGCAGCATATGCGGCATCTACAACCTGCTTTAACAGATTGCCGACACTGTCTGCCTTGCCCTTCTGTGCGGAAGCATTGTCATATACTTCATGCATGGAAGAAACGGTTTCTTTTACAGAGTGCTGTACCTGGTTAATTGTGTCTGTAATTTCCTTAGAAGACTTTGCGGACTGGGATGCAAGATTACGCACTTCGCTTGCAACTACCGCAAATCCTCTGCCGTGTTCCCCCGCTCTTGCAGCTTCAATAGAAGCATTGAGGGATAAGATATTCGTTCTGTTGGCAATGGAAGCAATGACCGATGCAAACTGTTCAATATCCGCAGACAGCTTCTCAAGCTTCTGAATCTTTTCGGATGATTCTTCCACAACTGCATTCAGCGTATCAATCATCTTTAAGATTTCTTCCACACTGCCGATACTTTCACGCACCAGATTCAAAGAGGTATCCGATGAATTAATCACATCAAACGCATCTTTTTCCAGTTTCTCCTGTGAATCATCCAGACCGTTTAAAATATTTGTCAAATTATTTACCAATGCTGTATTTTCCATATTTCCTACTTCTCCTTTTTATCCGGCACGGCAGTACGGTTTCTGCCACTGCTGCTGCCGGTTTGTTTTTTCCTGCTCCGTGTTACTATTTATATCAGTTTCATCGCTTCACTTACATTACGAACACCAATAATATTTATTTTATCAGTTTTTCTGATACTTTTCAAGCATACTTGTGGAAGTATACACGTTTCAAAGCCCAGTTTGACTGCCTCGTTTACACGCAGCTGCGGCTGGCTGACCGCACGCACCTCTCCTGCCAGTCCGACTTCCCCGAAAATAATGGTTTTATCATCTACGCTTCTGTTCTTAAAGCTGCTCACCAGTGCCATTACAATGCCTAAATCCAGTGCCGGTTCATTGACCTTAATACCGCCCGCAACATTGACATAGGCATCACTTCCCGATAAATGCACTCCGGCGCGCTTTTCCAGCACCGCCATTAAAAGGTTGACACGGTTATAATCCGTTCCCGCCGCCGTTCTTCGTGGCAGTCCGAAATTAGAATCACAGACCAGTGCCTGTACTTCTACCAACATCGGGCGTGTGCCTTCCATCAGGCATACCACAACAGACCCCGAAGCATTTTCCGGCTTTCCGCTCAGCATATATTCCGAAGGATTCTCCACTTCCACAAGTCCCTGCTCCTGCATTTCAAACACGCCGATTTCATTGGTCGAGCCAAAGCGGTTTTTCACACCGCGCAGCAGGCGGTAAGAGGCATTTTTATCGCCTTCAAAATACAGCACGGTATCCACCATGTGTTCAAGCATGCGCGGACCTGCAACAACACCTTCCTTTGTCACATGACCGACAATAAAAATGGAAATGCCAAGTCCCTTTGCAAGCTGCATAAGAACTGCCGTGGATTCCCTCACCTGACTGACACTGCCCGGCGCAGAACCGACGTCCTCACGGTACATTGTCTGAATGGAGTCAATAATTACCACATCCGGCATCGTCTTTTTCATCGTTTCTTCTATGATGTCCAGATTGGTTTCACATAAAAGCAGCAGCTTATCCGTAAACGTGCCGATACGCTCCGCACGCATTTTTATCTGTTTTAAAGATTCCTCGCCTGAAATGTACAATACATTTTTATCCATGTGGGAAAGATTTTTACACATCTGTAACAGCAGTGTCGACTTTCCGATACCGGGGTCACCGCCTACAAGCACCAGTGAACCGGCTACAATGCCGCCGCCCAGTACTCTATCCAGCTCTTTAATACCGGTTGACATCCGGTCTGTTTCCTTGGTATTAATATCCGCAAGCTTTGACGGCTCATTTTTCCCGTCTGATACAATATGCACCGGCGCACCTTTGCCTTTTGCCGTCTTTGTCTTTGCTACCGGTTCTTCCGATGCCGTATTCCACTCACGGCATGCCGGACACTGTCCGAACCACTTTGCTGATTCATACCCGCATTCTTTACAAAAAAATGCGGTATCCCTTGCCTTTGCCATTTTCCCTTCTCACCTTCTTTAAAAAAGCTGCCGCACCAAGCCTTTCATTACCCGCTTGGTACAGCAGCCTAAAATTCGTATGCGCTACAGTTTTATTCAAATTATGCTTTTACAACATTGACTGAAACTTCTTTTCCGGCTTCAAACTCTACAGATAACACAAGCTTTCCGCCCATGTTCGTAGCCATCTTTCCAGCAGATTCCCCATCAATGGTAATCTCATATTCTGAACCTTCTTCCAGTTCCAGTGTAATCTGGGCATCTTCTGTACCCTCTACTTTAAAGCTTACACTGTCATCGGTTGCTTTAAAATGATTCACTGCTGTTCCCGGCACTGATTCATATACAAAAGAGCCGTTCTTCTCCAGCTTTGTAATCTCATTATAAGTCTTTACCTTATAAGAATCTCCACAATGTTCAAAATCAGATACCTTTGACTTTGTATCTAACTGATAATTACCAAAACTTAAACTTCCGTCCTGTTCTGAACGAATCAGTTCTTTTACTACTGGCATGTTCTGTCCTCCTATCATATGTTCCGTAAATCTTTTTGGTGTTTACATTATACAATAATCCGACAAATTATGCTAGTAGTTTTGGCAATTTTTCTACTTATTCAGTCCACGTTTTAAGCCAAAATGCAGCTTTCCGTCTTTTACCGTTACTTTTACACGGCTGCCCTGTCCTGCTTTTCCCTGTAAAATCTGTTCTGCGAGCGGGTCTTCAATCTCATTCTGGATAGCCCGGCGCAGCGGTCTTGCCCCGTACTTGGAGTCATATCCTTTTTCCACGAGATAATTCTTTGCTTGCTCATCTAGCTCAATGGACAGCTTCATCTGTTCGAGTGTCCTCTTGTTGACGGCCTGCATCATAATATCTACAATCTGACCAATCTGCTCTTTTCCCAATGTATGGAAGACGATAATTTCATCAATACGATTGATAAACTCCGGTTTAAAAATGCGTTTTACCTCGTCCATAACTTTACCCTTCATGTCTTCATGGCTGTGTGCTTCATCATTGACGGAAAGGAAACCGAGTGTCTTTGGTGTAACGATATTTTCCGCACCGGCATTGGATGTCATAATAATAACTGTATTTTTAAAATCAACAACGCGGCCTGTAGAATCTGTAATATGTCCGTCATCTAATACCTGTAACAGCACATTAAATACATCCGGATGTGCCTTTTCCACCTCGTCAAATAAAACAACGGAATACGGATTTCTGCGTACCTTTTCACTTAACTGTCCGCCTTCGTCATAGCCGACATATCCCGGAGGTGAACCGATAAGCTTTGATACGGTATGCTTTTCCATAAATTCGGACATATCAACACGGATTAACGCATTTTCACTGCCAAACATCGCATCGGCAAGCGCCTTTGAAAGTTCTGTTTTTCCGACACCGGTCGGTCCTAAGAATAAGAACGAACCAATCGGACGGTTCGGGTCTTTTAAACCGACTCTGCCCCTGCGGATTGCCTTTGCAACAGAAGCCACTGCTTCTTCCTGTCCGACAACACGGTGGTGCAGTGTTTCTTCAAGCTGCATTAAACGTTCCGACTCTGCCTGTGCAATCTTTGTGACCGGAATCTTTGTCCACATTGCAACGACATCGGCAATTTCTTCTTCTCCGACAACAATCTCAGAACCCGTACGCTGTGTTTCCCATTTTTCTTTTAACTTTTCAATTCTTTCTTTTTTACGAAGCTGCTTTTTCTTAATCTCTCCGGCTTCTTCATAAGCTTCACGCTTAATCGCTTCTTCTTTTTCCGCTTCTAATGCCTTGATTTCTTCTTCTGCTTTTTTAATGCCGTCCGGCATGACATAAACCTTCAAACGCGCCTTAGACGATGCTTCATCAATTAAATCAATCGCCTTATCCGGCAGGAAACGGTCATTGATATACCTTTTGGAAAGTTTGACTGCCGCTTCAACAGCTTCATCTGTAATTGTTACATGATGATGTTCTTCGTACTTCGGGCGCAGACCGCGTAAAATCAAAACAGCTTCTTCCTCTGTCGGTTCTTCAACCTTTACCGGCTGGAATCTTCGTTCCAGTGCGGCATCTTTTTCAATATATTTACGGTATTCTTCCAGTGTTGTCGCACCGATTAACTGGATTTCACCTCTTGCAAGGGACGGCTTTAAAATGTTGGAAGCATCAATCGCACCTTCCGCACCGCCCGCACCGATAATCGTATGCAGTTCATCTAAGAACAGCAGGACATTTCCGTCTGCCTTGACTTCATTGATCACGCGCTTAATACGTTCTTCAAACTCGCCGCGGTATTTTGAACCGGCAACCATTCCCGATAAATCCAATGTAAGAAGTCTTTTCCCCTTAATTGTTTCCGGTACATCGCCTTCGACAATCCGTGCCGCAAGTCCTTCCGCAATCGCCGTTTTACCGACACCAGGCTCACCAATCAGACACGGATTATTTTTGGTACGTCTGCTTAAAATCTGAATCACGCGCTGGATTTCTTCACTTCTGCCGATAACCGGGTCTAATTTGCCGTTTCTTGCAAGTTCTGTCAAATCCCTGCTGTACTGATCTAAGGTCTGTGTGGATTTCTTTCCGCGCGGTCTGCCATTCTGGAAATCTTCACGGTAGGAATTGGCATCCTCGCCCATTGCCGCAAGCGTATCCACATACAGCTTCTTTATCGCAACGCCGAGTGTATTTAACAGTCTTGCCGCAACACTCTCTGTTTCTTTAATAATCGCAATTAACAAATGCTCTGTTCCGATACTGTCCGCATGAAAACGTGCTGCCTCCTTTGCTGAATTTTCCAAAATGCGGCGTACACGCGGCGTATAGCCTGACGGTTCTTTCACGCCAACCTGATTATCCGGTGCAATCAGCTGATAGACGAGGTTGATAATTTTTTCCGCTGTGACATCGTTATTTAACAGCACGGTTGATGCCAGGCTGTCTTCTGCCTGAATCAGTCCGATTAACAAATGTTCCGAACCGATATAGCCATGCCCCAGCATTGCTGCTGTTTCTGCCGCATGGTCAAGCGCTTCCTGCGCCTTTTTTGTAAATCTGCTCTGCATATTTTTTCTCCTCACTTTATTCAATTGAAGGTAAATTTTCCCTGATAAACTGCGCCCGCATCACATCGGTTTCTTCCTCTGTAAGTTCCTGTGATGCAAGCATTTCAAGATTGCCCGGCTGAATCCCTATCATCAGCTGGTAAATCGCATAATCTCTCTCATCCGGCGTTTTTACAAGCCCCTCCGCCAGACCGAGCCGTAACTGTGAAAGCAGTACCAGCCCGTCTTTTAATGATACCTTCCTTGCATATTTTAAAATGCCGTAAGAACGGTAAATGCCGTCCAGCACGGAAATCTTTTGTTTTTCTTTTAAACGGTTTCTTAAAATCCGCTCCTGTGTGACAATCTGCTGCACAATGTTGGTAATATTCTCAATCAGTTCTTTTTCCGTAACGCCCAGCGTAATCTGATTGGATATCTGATAAATATCCCCCGCAGACTTATTGCCGTCCGAATAAACGCTGTGCATGACCAGTCCGAATCTGCCAATTTCCGCCGCAATACCCTGTATTTTATTATTCCATGCAAGCGCCGGAAGGTGACACATATAAGACACTCTCATGCCTGTTCCGACATTGGACGGACAGGTTGTCAGATATCCGTACTGCGTATCATACGCATACGGAAGCACCGCACCGATACAGTCATCTATATGGTCTGCCGCCTCATAGGCGCGCTCCATATCCATTCCTGCACGGTATGCCTGTATGCGGATATGGTCTTCCTCATTTAACATAATGGACAAATCTTCATTCGATGATACAAATCCGCCTGCGACGCTCTGACTTAATAAAAACGGACTGATGACATGACGTTCTTTCATTGCTTCACGCTGGACTTCTTCCAGATTCTCAAAATGATACTCGTGAAAATCTTTGAATTCCGGCAGAACACGCAGCTTTTGTGCCGCCTCGCCAATCATTTTATGCGCATCCGGTGTATCCAGTTTTAATGAAAAATTATAATCCTTTAAATTTCTTGCAAGGCGCACCCGGCTGGAAATGACCACATCACCCTCCGGTCCGTTCTGCTCAAACCATCTAAGCATTATGCTCCTCCTTTGCCTGTAATGCCTTAATTTCGTCACGGTATTTTGCCGCCGCTTCAAAATTTTCCAGCATGACGGCTTCTTTTAACCGGAGCTTCAAAGCTTCTATATCCTGCTGTTCCTGCTCCTGTTTTGTTTCAGGCTGCATTTTTTCTTTTGTGTAAGTCTTGCCGATATGGGTATCACTGCCGTGAAGCTTTTTCATATGGTCGCCAATCAGCGGACCGAATACATCGATACACTCTGCACAGCCAAACTTTCCCACCCTCGTAAATTCTTCATACGTCATGCTGCATTTCGGACAGCGTACATACTGCAATGGATTTTCTCCCTGTTCCTGCGTCTGTCCCGCCGCAAGCATACCTGTCAACAATTTCACAAACGGAACTTCATTGGAAGCATATCCCATCATTTCCATCTGTGCCGCACATTCTTTACATAAATGGTGTTTCTGCACTCTCCCATTCATAATCTCTGTAAAATGTACGGTTGCTTCTCTTTCTTTACAGTTCTCACACAACATATGCTTCTCCATTTCTATAGTCTGCCACTGTCTTCCATTTCTGATATGACACCGTCTACAATTCCATGAATTTCTTCCGCGCTCATGCCATTACATTTTGCGCGTGCAATAATCTGGCGCAAATCCTTTGTCATGGACTCGATTGCTTTTCTCTTATCCAGTCCAAGATTGACCACTGCGCCCCGCCTTTTATCCAGTGTAATATAGCCTTCCTGACGAAGCAGTGCATACGCCTTATTGACTGTATGCATATTAATCCCTGCATATTCTGCCATCTGACGCACGGACGGCAGGGACTCGCCCTCCTGCAGCTTTGACACGGCAATCGCCTCCACAATCTGATTACACAGCTGCATATAAATTGCCTCGCTGCTGTCAAAATCAACCGTTATCCACATATACTCCTCATTCCGCAGGCATTTTAATGCCGGAGGAATCGCAAATCAAATCTTAGATTTGATTTTGCGATAAAGACTACTTTGTGACGCCTGCGGCACAAAGTGCTATGCGAAAATCTTTGATTTAAGGATTTTCGCATTTTCCTCCATTTCTAAGCGACCTTCATCTGCCATCAGGGTTGTTTGTTTTCGCTCAGAAACAAACAACCATATGAAAAATAATCGCATCAGCATTATTTTTCATATAACCCTCATTCCGCAGGCATTTTAATGCCTATTTAATACCGCTTCTTCTTTTTCGCCACAAACAGCGGTCCAAAATAAAAGATTCCCGCCGCGATAAATGCTGCCATTAAAGAAAGGATATTAGAAGCTGTTAATTTTATCATTCCGTCATAAACAAGTCCTGCTGCCACGCCCATAATCAGCGCACACACAGCCGGAACAATAAAGGTCTGACGGTATTCCATCCGGTATCCGATATGTCTATATAATGAAATTATATTTAATATGAAAATAATAATCGGAAAACTTGCGTTACCTATTACTATAGCATAAATTCCCAGTCTTGAAAACTTTAACAGCACAAATACCAGAATAATATGCACAACCAGTGAAATGCAGGAGTGCTTTACCGGCGTACTCATCTCGTCAATGCCCTGCAAAGCCGAACTGGTTACGGTAGACAGTGTATAAAATACTACGGCTATCGCACCGATTTTTAACATCATGCCGCCCTGCGTGCTGTCATATCGTGCAAACAGCAGCTGGATAATCGGCTTACCCAGTACAAACAATCCGACAAAGGACGGAATTGCAATAAACATATTGGTCTTTAACGTTTCTTTTATCTTTTTGCGCACTGCACCAATTTCGCCCTGTGTGTACGATGCCACAATACTCGGTAACATTGAAGCCGACATCGCGGAAGCGACACCCTGCGGAATACCGATTAATAAGCTGTAACTGGAATTAAAATTACCCATATCGGTCGTAATGCTCTTTGTAATATCGGTGCCAATCATCATATTACTAAACATCATATCATCAATGACCGCACTAATCTGGTAAAACGTCTGTCCTAAAATAATCGGAATCATTGTAAGTGCAATGGTTCTGTAAATATCCCTGTCATACTGTCTTTTACTGACTCTGTCCTTTGCCACCATGCGTGCAAAGGTCGGACGGTATATCAGATACAGCACAATTAAAAAGATTAATGCTGTCAATGCACCCATTGCTGTACCAAGTGTTGCCCCTGCCGCACCGTAAGCCGCCGTATTGGCTGATGACTGATATGCCTGAATGAGGAAATATCCCGCAAGAAGGCTGACTGCCGCATTGACAATCTGTTCTGCAATCTGTGAAACCGCAGTCGGAATCATCGTTCCCTGTCCCTGATAAAAACCTCTCATAACGCCTAAAATCGCCACAAAAAAGATGGTCGGTGCAAGAATCCTAAGCGGAATTGCCATGCCCGGAACACCTTTATAAAATACATTTTCGATAAAATCCGCTCCAAAGAATAATAAAAGAGCTGCGATACCGCCTGTACAGGTCGCAAAAATCAGCGCACACTTAAAAATAGAAGCCGCATTTTTAAACTGCTTTGCAACAAATTTTGCCGAAACCAGCTTTGACACTGCCATTGGCAGCCCATATGCCGACAGTACCAGCATAATATTGTATACATTATACGCCGCACCATAAATTCCGTTTCCGTCACTTCCGATAATATTTACCAGTGGTATCCGGTAAAACATTCCTATAATTCTTACCAGAATACCCGCCATGGCAAGAATCCCCCCATGCACCAGAAAGTTTCTTTTATTTTCAGACATTTTTTCTACCTTTCTTCAATCTTCCGTATTATTACTAGATAATATAACAAAGAAAAAAAGAATGCAATGAAATAATCCTTAAATATTGTGGAACACAAACAAGCCTCTATACATAAAATTGTATTGTAAATGAATTTTGGAGGAATCAAAATGAGTGATTTAGCAGCAACAAACTGTGGCGGATGTGGAGATTGCAATGGATTTGGAGGCAGCTCATGCTATTGGATTATTATCCTGCTCCTTCTTTGCAGCAGCTGTGGCAACGGATTAAACAACAACGGTGGCTGCGGCTGTGGCGACAACAGCTGCCTGTGGATTATCCTCTTACTGTTCTTCTGCGGCGGATGCGGCAACAACGGTTCATTTAACAACGGCGGATGTGGCTGCGGCTGCTAATCCGGTTAAAAACTGTCTGAACTGACGTTTATAAACAGTTTTCCCTGCGGCACCAGCCGCAGGGTTTTCTTTTTACTAAAACAGTCACTCTTCCTGTTTTTCATGGAAACACGCCATATCAATGCCGTAAACACTGGTTTCATCCGTTACAATCATGCGCTGTGGTTTTTCTTTCTTTATTTTATCTGTCTGTATTTTACTTTCCTGCACCTGCCCGCGCTGTGCTTTTCCTCTTTGCATTTTGGCTGTCTGTACCGGATTTTTCTGCAATGAATTCCACGGTCTGTCCATATCTTTTTCCTCCACATATAAATCTGCTATTATTATATTCATACATTTTTCTCCATTGCATATACTATTACTATATTGAGTGACGGCAGAATGGAGGAAACATGGCAAAAGAATTACCTATCACCGAATTTGACCTGCGTACCGTCGATGAATCCACACAAATGTTTAAAGCAATGATTCCTTTTCTGGATTATCAGCTGCAAAAGCCGCTTTCTTTAATAATCCGCATGAATGAATTTTCACAGACACTGCGTTTTTATAACCGTTCTCCGGGAAACCCTGCAATCCGGGGGCAGAGCAGCCATGCCTACATAAATTCCATCAATGACATTTTTACCAATGACGACTTTTTAAATACGGTAATGCCTTACTGTCCTGAAAAATATGCCGCAATGATTGAACAGTTCCGCAGCTTTTCAAAGGTGTCCGAAATGATGAATCTGTTTCAGTCCTTTGATGACGGCGCCGATTTATTCAACAATCCCATTATTCTGAATATGATGAATCAGACTGTCAATACTACAAATAATACCGCAAATCCCAAAAATTCCAAAGACGGCAATACCCCCGGCAAAACTGACGTCAAAGCCCCACCGCCCAAAAAAACTCCGGCAGACGGCGCACAAAATGAGCCAAATGTTTCTACCGACACTACCGGCATGCCAAAAAGCCAGCACACTTCCGGCACAAAATCCTCTGCCCCTCCCACAGGTCTTTTAAATATGCTTCTGACCCCGGAGCAGCAGAAACAATACGATACCTACATGAAAACGCTGTCTGATTTTAATTTGTAAAAGAAAGGAAATAAACGATGTCTGAACTGGATTTTAAAAAGCAGCTTTTAATCAATGAATTTAAAACGCTTTCAAAAGGAAAAAGCAATGATGAAATTCTGCCGCTGATTCTTGCATTAAGCCGCAAGGCACAGCAGTCCGGCATTTCATTTTCTAAAGATGACATTTACCTGATTATCGACCAGGTCAAAGATGGTTTAACGCCGAAAGAACAGCAGCTTCTGCCGCAGCTTTTGATGCTTCTGGAACAGCGCTGATACAACAAGCCGGAAACAGACCGGGATTTTCTCCCGGTTCTGCTCCCGGCTTGTTTCACTTTTTATTTGAAAGACAGTATCACACTTTTATTTACTGTGTGCCACCCGGATTTGTTTTGCCGCCTGCACCATATTGATAAGGCTTGCTTGTGTTTCGGAAATTCCTCTCGTCTTTAAGCCGCAGTCCGGATTGACCCACAGCTTATCCTGTTCAATCTGTGTCAGCATTTTTTCAAGTACCTGCACGATTTCTTCTACAGAAGGAACACGCGGTGAATGAATATCGTAAACGCCCGGTCCGACCTCTGTTTCAAAATGATTTTCACGCAGGGCAGAAAGAATCTGTAAATCCGAACGTGACGCCTCAAATGTGATTACATCGGCATCCATGGCATCAATCGCCGGAATAATATCTGTAAATTCACTGTAGCACATATGGGTGTGAATCTGTGTTTCCGGTCTGACACCGCTGTGTGTCAGTCGGAATGCCGGAATTGCAAAATCCAGATACTCTTTATTCCAGTCCGAGCGGCGAAGCGGCAGCTTTTCTCTTAATGCAGCTTCATCAATCTGAATCATGCGGATACCGTTTGCCTCTAAATCCAGCACTTCATCGCGGATTGCCAGTGCAATCTGAGAAATAGATTCTTTAATAGAAATATCTTCTCTCGGAAATGACCAGTTTAAAATTGTAACAGGACCTGTAAGCATTCCCTTCATGATTTTATCCGTCAGGGACTGCGCATAGACAGACCATGCTACGGTCATCGGCTTTTCACGGTATACATCGCCCCAGATGATTGGCGGTTTAACACAACGCGTTCCATAAGACTGTACCCATGCTTTTTCCGTGAAAAGAAAGCCGCCCAGTGCTTCACCGAAATATTCTACCATATCATTTCTTTCATATTCACCGTGTACCAGTACATCCAGTCCAATTTCTTCCTGCTTCTTTATACATTCCGCAATTTTTTTCTTATTAAATGCAGTATATTCCTGCTCGGTGATTTCTCCCTTACGGAATGCCGCACGGTTCTGCTTGACATCTTTGGTCTGTGGAAATGAACCAATCGTTGTTGTCGGAAACTGCGGTAAATGAAACGTTTCTTTCTGTAACTGCTGGCGTTCACTGCGCTTTGGCAGTCTGACATAATCTTTCTCAGTCACTTCTGACAGACGCTTCTTCACCGCCGCATTTTTACAATCTCTGTCTGCCGCAAAAAGTGCGCTGTTCTTTTTATATGCGCTCTCCTGCGTATAAGACGGATTTTCGGCAAATCCGCTTAATTCCTTTAATTCTGAAAGCTTTTCTTCTGCAAATGCAAAATAGTCCAGATACTTTTCTGAAAGTTTTGTTTCATGTTTTACCGTATATGGAACGTGTAATAATGAACACGATGTTGATAATACAGTCTGTATGCCCTTTCCTGTAAGCTGCTGTAACTGATTTAATGTCCGGTCATAATGATTTCTCCAGATATTCTTACCGTTTACAAGACCGGCAAAAAGCAGTTTGTCCTTCGGGAATCCGTATTTTTCAATCAAATGAACCGTTTCTTTTCCTTCAATAAAATCCAGTCCGATACCGTCAAACGGCAGTTCTGTCAAATCCTTATAAATGTCACGCACATCGCCGAAGTACGTCTGTAACAGAATCTCGACTGTCTTTTTGCAAGGCAGTATATTTTCATAAATTTTATGAAACAGTGCAATATCTTCTTTTGATAAATCACGCACCAGTGCCGGTTCATCAAGCTGAAGCCACATTATCCTGTGTGCCGCACATTTTTCAAGCACCTGCTGATATGCTGCAATCACCGCATCTGTAAAATCATCCGCCGTTTTGCTGCCTGTATAACGGCACAGCTTTAACAGCGTATATGGTCCTGTAAGAACCGGCTTTGTTTCAATGCCGAGTGCCTTTGCTTCCTCATATTCTTCCCACAGCTTCTCTCCCACAAGCGCAATCTTTGTATCGTCTTCCACTTCCGGCACAATATAATGATAGTTTGTATTAAACCATTTTTTCATTGCCAGCGCCTTTACGTCACCAGATTCTCCCTGATAACCGCGTGCCATTGCAAAGTATGTATCCAGTGCGGATAAATTTAATTCCTGATACCGCTTTGGCACAATGCCTAACAAAACGGCTGTATCCAGCACTGTATCATAAAACGAAAAGTCATTACATGGAATGTAATCAATTCCTGCCTCTTTTTGTACCGTCCAGTGTGTTTTTCGCAGTCTGCGTGCTTCTTTTAAAAGCTCCTCTGCTCCGGTTTCTTTTCTGAAATATTTTTCCGATGCAAACTTTAACTCTCTTAATGTTCCCACTCTTGGAAATCCGATAACCGATGTCTTCATTCTTTCTCTCCTTATTCTAAAATCCCTGCGGGCAGCTTTATCCGCCGTTTTTCTTGCATTTACGGACTTTATCCACAAATGTCGTATTTATGGATTTTATTATAAGAATGTCGGTATCATTTGTATAATACCTATAAATGTTATTTGTTCATAGTTTTAAACTATATCAAAAAATCTGAAACCACTTGTGCCTATACACCTCATGATTTCAGGCTTTAAATATGAAGCTTTACGATTCCACGTATTTTTTCAACGCTTCCAGATAGGTCGCTGCCAGCCGGCTCATCATTCCCTTTTTATGCGTGATGTAGCCAACCCGCATTTCGCTTTCATCGGCAAGCGGCACAGCAATGATGTCTTTGCCGTTTAATTTTTTGTCAATGACACCACTGCACACTGTATAACCATTTAATCCGATTAAGAGATTAAACAACGTTGCCCTGTCACGCACACGGATATTTTTCTTGCGCTCAACCGCCGAAAAAATTTCTTCCGAAAAATAAAACGAATTATGCTCTCCCTGCTCGAAGGACAGATACGGATACTGCTCCAGTTCCTCATTGGTAATCACTGCATTTCCCGCCAGCGGGTGCTTGCGGCTGATAAAAACATGCGGTCTTGCAACAAACAGCGGATGAAATTCCAGCTCGTGTGACTTTAAAATCTTACCCAAAACCGTTTCGTTAAAATCATTCAGAAACAAAATTCCTATCTCACTTCTCATTCTTGCCACATCTTCGATAATTTCATAGGTCTGCGTTTCCCGCAGACTGAAATCATATTCGTCCTGTCCGTATTCCTTAATCAAATCCACAAATGCATTCACCGCAAACGAATAGTGCTGTGTTGATACACAAAACTGTTTCTTTCCGCCGCTTCCGCCTTTGTATTTATCCTCCAGTATCGCCGCCTGTTCCAAAACCTGTCTTGCATATCCCAGAAAATCCTCCCCCTCTTTGGATATGCTAATTCCCTTATTCGTCCGGTTAAATATCGTGATATTCATTTCTTTTTCCAGCTCGTGAATCGCATTCGTCAGACTCGGCTGGGAAATAAACAGCCGGTTCGCGGCTTCTGTAATCGTCCCTGTATTTGCAACTGTAATTACATATTTTAACTGTTGAAGTGTCATTTTTTTACCCGTCCCATACTCATTTCTGTCATATCAATTTGATATTTATATCATATCAATTATAGTTTTTACTTATCCTTATTTCCATAGTATAATCGAGCGGAATAAAAAAAGCAATCGCCACCGCTTGCGATAAAATTGCTGAAAATCCGGAGAATATGTATCATCAGGCATACCCTGACATTGGCAGTATTGTGCCGCAGGTATCACAAAACTGCTCCTATCGCAGAATTCAATACATTCCGTCTGCGGTTTCTCCGACATTAAAATGCCTGCGGAATGGAGAGAACGATGAAAGAGCAAACTATTTTCCCAAGAGAAGAACATGCAGATGTCCTGTTCCAGAAAATTCTGGCTGACCCATGGGCATGCGACAAGCTTTTTGAAACTTTTTGCAATGATTTATTCAGTAATGATGAACTGGAGGATTCCCTTTCTGCCGATGAATTCTGTCAAGCACTGTTTCGCGCTTACCGCAACAGGGATTTATCCGCTTTTCTTATGGCAATCAGCAAAAATACCCTTTTTGATCTGATACGAAATTCTTATCTGATTCCCTATCGTTTTAACGCTGACGGAAAGACCAATCCTGTCATTATGACAGATGAGAACGGGGTGCTTCTGCCTGAATTTAAAAATTGCATCCATGAAAAGGAGTATCAACATTTTCGTGAAGTTTATAACCATTTTGACGGAAAGAAAAAGATGTATCTTGCACAGGCTTACCGTTACAGTCATTCCTACCGCGATGACGATATGAATATTAAACAGCAGGTTTTAGAAAAAAATACCGGTGTACTGCTGATTCGTGAGCTTCCCGATACCATTAAATTAAAAGAAACAGAATCAGAAGCCTACTGTGCCGTCTGGGATTTAATGATCCAGCTGGAAAAAGAACTGCCAATGGCTTTCGTATTTTACGGTCAGGATTCCCTTGTTGAGCAGAATAACCGATATGATGAACTTGGGATTTTCCTGCCAAATTCTCATTTTTTGAAAAATCTGGAGCGGCATGCCGCCAAAGCGGAGGCGATTATTTATGGATAGCACAAAAGATACAGCCGGACCGGCTTCTTATGTTGATATTATGGAAAAAAACCACATGGAAATCCCCTGGCATGACTATGCAAAAGCAGACAGCAACGTCCTGATTGAAAATGCAGGATTAATCGAAAAAGCTTCTGTTATCGGCAGAGTAGGACTTATGATGCTCTCCTGCGGCACCGGGGCATGGCGTGTGCGCACTTCCATGAACCGCCTGTCAAAGGAACTTGGTGTTACCTGCACGGTGGATGTCGGACTGATGTCCATTGAATTTAACTGCTTTGACGGAACGGATTGTGTTTCCCAGTCTTTAAGCATTGCCAATACCGGGGTCAATACGTCAAAGCTGTACCGCATGGAACAGTTTGTTGAACGTTTTCCGGAAGAAAAAACGCATATGACCGGTGAACAGATTCACAAAAAACTGGACACCATTGAAAAAATCCACACGCTGTATTCGCCTGCAAAACTGGGATTTGCCGCCGCACTCGCCTGTTGTGCCTTCACTTTTCTTTTAGGCGGCGGTCCTGTGGAAATGATTCTGGCATTTATCGCCGCCGGTGTCGGAAATGTTATCCGTACCAAACTGATTAAACACCATTATACACTGTTTTTAAATATTGCCGTATCTATCTCGGCGGCCTGTCTTGTTTATGACATCTGTTTCCACCTTGCGGAAATTATTTTTCATATTCCGGCACTGCATGAAGCGGGATACATTTGTTCCATGCTGTTTATCATACCGGGATTTCCGTTTATTACAAGCGGCATCGACCTTGCGAAACTGGATTTGCGTTCAGGACTTGAACGGCTTACTTATTCCATCATCATTATACTCGTCGCTACGATGTTTGCATGGATTATGGCACTGCTTTTAAAATTACAACCACAGGATTTTGCAGTCATTCATATGAATCCCCTGTTTCACCTTGTACTGCGGATTATCGCCAGCTTCTGCGGGGTTTTCGGCTTTTCCATAATGTTTAACAGCTCTGTTTCTATGGCATCGACTGCTGCTTTCATCGGTGCGGCTGCCAATACGCTCCGGCTTGAACTTGTGGATTTTACAGGAATGCCTGCTGCCGCCGCCGCATTTATCGGTGCTTTAACCGCAGGACTGCTAGCCTCCCTCATTAAGAAGAGCCACGGGTATCCTCGGATTTCTTTAACCGTACCTTCCATTGTCATTATGGTTCCGGGACTGTACCTGTATCGGGCAATTTACAACTTCGGCATTATGTCCCTCTATGAAGCTGTTTCGTGGTTTAGCGCAGCGATTATGATTATTATCGCACTGCCGCTGGGGCTGATATTTGCACGAATCCTTACCGACCGCACATTCCGGTATTGCACATAATTATTATATTTTTTATATAAGCAGCAATATTCGGTATTAAATATTTATTTAGAGCGAAAACAATTGTCTATAATGGCAGATGAGCCGTCACATTCACGGATTTCTCATCACTGTTTTATCATAAAATCGCTCGGAAATGGGGATTAAAATGAATCACTTATCACACCGGCAAATGTCAGAATCTTTTCTGACGGCTGCCTTTTTATCTATATCCGGCGGTTTGCAGGATGCCTATACATACCTCTTCCGCGGCAAAGTTTTTGCCAATGCACAGACCGGCAACATTGTACTTTTAAGTGCCTGTGTTGTTGACAGAAACTGGTATCAGGCGGCACACTATCTGATTCCGCTACTCTTTTTTGCACTGGGAATTGCCGCCGCCGAATGGGTACGGCTGAAATATCAGCGGATTGAGCGCCTACACTGGCGCCAGCTTGTTGTTTTATCCGAAATTATTCTGCTTTTTGCGGTAGGATTTTTCCCGGTACGGCTGAATCTGTTTGCCAATGCCTTAGTATCCTTTTCATGCGCCATGCAGGTTCAGACATTCCGCAAGGTCAACGGATATGCCTTTGCCAGCACCATGTGTATCGGCAATCTCCGAAGCTGTATGGAATCTCTGTGCGTTTATGCCAGAACGCGCGATAAACACGTTTTGCACAAATCCGCCTGCTACCTTGGCATTATCCTGATGTTTGCTGTCGGAGCCGGTGTCGGTGGACACTGTATTGCCCTTTTTGGTATGCGCACCATCTGGTTTTCCTGCCTTTTGCTGTTGATCAGCTTTTTAATCATGTTTATTAAAGAAGAAGAAAAAGAACGTCATTAATGCAGAACCGTTCCATAAAAATACCGGACTCCAATCGTCAGATTTTAAATCTGGCTTTTGGAGTCCGGTACAATATCAGTTTTTTTCAAATATTCTTATTTTTCCGGTTTAAAATTACTTTTTATAATTTTCATAGCTGTGCTGTGGCATTTTGGTTTCTGCCCAGAGCTTGTCGGCACACGGCTTCCAGTTCTTAGCATAAGCCTCACACTTCTCACACAAATGCTCCGCAGATTCCGGTGACTGTAAATCCGTGGATTTTGCGCCGCTCTCCTTTACAATCCGTTGAAGAATTTCAGGATTTTCAAGCATCGGACACGGACGCAGATGATTTTCATTAAACGGCTGGTTATTATAATATGCCATAAATAACGGCTGTTTTAAAATCTCAAGCAGCGTATTTTTACGGATATTGGCCCCTGAATAGTGAATAAATACACAAGGCTCCGCATCACCGTTTGCATTAATATGGAAGTAATTTCTTCCGCCTGCGATACAGCCGCCCACAAATTCACCGTCATTCTGGAAATCCATGGTAAACAGTCCTTTTCCCGTCGTCATATTACGGATTTCACGGACACGGGAACGCATGTAAATTCTCTGCTCCGGTGCCGGAAGCAGATCAACAGACGCATCGTTTCCAACCGGCATATAGTGAAAATACAGCGCATAACGGCAGCCTTTTTCAATCATTAAATCGACGAATTCATCGCTTGTAACTGTTTCAATATTTTTAGATGTATAACAGATAGAAGTACCAAATACAAGACCGTTCTGCTTTAATAAATCCATTGCGTGCATAACCTTTCCGTAGACACCTTCTCCACGGCGCAGGTCATTTACCTCTGCAAATCCTTCCAGACTGATTGCAAGATAAAGATTTCCCACTCTTTTCAAATCCGCACAGAACGTTTCATCTACGAGTGTTCCGTTTGTAAATGAAAGAAATGCGCAGTCATAATGCTTCTGGGCAAGGCGGATTAAATCTGCCTTTCTTACAAGCGGCTCACCGCCTGTAAACATGTAAAAATAAATGCCCATTTCTTTACCCTGACAAATCAGGTTATCCATTTCATCAAATGTCAGATTCAGGCGGTTTCCGTATTCTGCCGCCCAGCAACCCGTACAATGCAGGTTGCAGGCACTTGTCGGATCCATTAAAATCAGCCACGGTACATTGCATTTGTACTTTTCACGCATTTTACGAATCGTTTTTGTACCATTTAAAAATGCTTCAAAACCAAGGTTTAAAACCATTGTTTTTAGCACATGTGGGTCGACTTCATCCAGAAGCCTGTTTATGTAATGATTCAACGCGCCGTTTTTATCGGTAATCATGGTTCTTGCTTTCTCATAATTAATATCCAGCTTTTCTCCATCCATGTATTTTTCCATGAAATCGACAAGCTTTACAATTTCCTTTTCTCTGTCTTTATCCAGATTCTTTAAAACGACGTCAGACACTTTGCTAACAGCCAATCTTCCCGCTGCATGTGTTAAATTTCCCATTTTCTTTTCTCCTGATTTTCTTATCTTAATGATATTATACGTCTTAAATATTTTGTGTTATATATCAGCATATGCACAAACCGATAAAATGATTCTCCACATTCCGCAGGCGATTTCTCATCTGCCATCAGGGAGATTTGTTTTCGCTCAGAAACAAATCTCCGTGTGAAGAATCTTAGATTTAAGGATTCTTCACACTATCCTCTTTTATGTAAAGCCTGAATTGTTTCACTGATTTTTTTGCGCAACGGCTCATTTTCTTCCGGTATGGTCTGCAAAATACGCAGCAGCTCCGTTGTGTTATGGTCATCGCCCACTTTCTTTAAGGACTCGCATGCCGCCTCCAATATATCCTGGTCTTTGCTTTCAACCAGCTCCATCAACAGATCAATGGCTTCCTCTGTTTCGGAAGTTCCCAGTGCCTGAGCCAGTGCGATTTTATGTTCCTTATCCTTAAACATATACTCTGAAAGCTCACCCCATGCCTTTCTATGCACAAGCTTTTCCATTTTTTCTTCGGGTGTTTTCTTTGAAAATAACATACTGCTCTCCATTCCGCAGGCATTTTAATGCCGGAGGAATCGCGGACTGAATTCATTCAGTTCTGCGATAAAAACAGATTTGTGATGCCTGCGTCACAAATCTGTCGTGTGAAAAAATCTTAAATTTATGGATTTTTCACACTGCTGTCCATTTCTTTTCTTATTTCTTAACACAACCGTATTATAGAAAAAGATTTGTAAAATGTAAAAAGTATTATTAATATCTTGATTATATCTTTTTGACATAGCCAAAACCGCATTTATTTGTTATACTTATGTAATACGTTTGCCCCGGCATCTGTTAAATATTTTCCGCTGCATGGCAGTTTTACAAAAAGGAGTATCATGATTACTTACGATTATTACCGTATTTTTTACTACGTTGCACAGTATAAAAGTTTTACCAAAGCCGCTGCTGCTTTGGGCAATAACCAGCCCAACATTACGCGCTGTATGAACAATCTCGAAGCAGAACTGGACTGCAAGCTTTTTCTGCGTTCCAATAAAGGTGTACTGCTGACACCGGAAGGCCACAAGCTTTATGAACACGTTGCCATTGCTTTTGAACAGCTTGCGCTTGGTGAAGAAGCAATTATCCGTAACCGGGATTTAGAAAACGGTCTGATTTCAATCGGTGCCAGTGAAAATGCACTGCGCCTGATACTGCTTTCCGAACTGGAACATTTCTGCGCCCGCTATCCGCATGTGCGTATCCGTCTTTTAAATTATTCCGCACCGCAGGCAGTAAAAGCACTGGAAAATAACATTATCGACTTTGCGATTGTTTCAACACCGGTTCTGGTACATAAGCACATGCATCAGGAAAAGCTGGTTTCTTATGATGAAATACTGCTGGGCGGCACGAAATATAAGCAGTTTGCACAGCAGGTTCACTATTTGGAGGATATTTCCGAAATGCCTTTAATCGGACTTTGTGAGGGAAGTTCTACACACACGCATTACAGCCGTTTCTTTATGGAGCACGACCTTCCTTTTGAGCCGGATATGGAAGCTGCCATGACCGACCAGGTACTTCCGATGATTACCCATAATCTCGGTATTGGTTTTTATCCAAAATCGCTTGCTTTGGAAGCCATTGAAAAGGAACTTGTCTTTCCGATTGAGCTGACAGAACCACTCCCTAATCGTGATGTTGTCGTAATCACCAACAACCACACACCGATTAATTCTGCTTCCCGCAGATTTCTGGAGTTTTTACTGGAAAACCGTAAATAACCGTTTTCCTTTCAGCATTTCCAACGCAATATAACACATTTAATAAATATAAGCTGTCCCACGGTCTGAATTCCGTGGGGCAGCTTATATTTTAAAATATTTTCTTTTTAATTACTTACCGACAATGTTAATAATCTTACCCGGTACGTAAATTTCCTTTACAACATTTGCAGGAAGCTTATCACCAAGTGCTTCTTTTGCCTTAGCCAGTGCAGATTCTTTGGTTTCGTCAACAGAAAGTGTTACCTTTGCCTTTACTTTACCATTTACCTGAACTGCCATTTCAATCTCGTTATCCTTCATCTTTTCTTCATCAAATGAAGGCCACTGTGTGCTTTCAAAAATGCTCTGGTTATGTCCTAATACTTCCCAAAGTTCTTCTGCAACATGCGGTGCAAACGGAGATAAGAGCGTAACAATCGTTTCCATTGTTTCTTTATCAATGCCGCCCTGCTTCTTTGTCAGGTCAACCAGCTTGTTGGTGTATTCCATGAAACCGCTGACAACTGTGTTCAGACTGAAGTTTTCCAGACGGTTTGTAATGTCATAAATCATCTTATGTCTTAACTTCACCATTTCATCTGTTTCATTGAAATTCTTATCTGCGTTATCTTCTACAAGTGTCCAGAATCTTGACAGGAATCTGTGTACACCGTCAATTCCTCTGTCATCCCATTCTGCATCCAGTTCCGGTGGTCCGACAAACAGTTCGTACATTCTTAATGAATCACAGCCGTAATCTCTTACTAAATCATCCGGTGATACAACGTTTCCTTTGGACTTACTCATCTTTGCGCCGTTCTTGCCAATCATACCCTGATTGAACAGCTTCTTGAACGGTTCATCAAAATCAACCACACCGATATCATGTAAGAATTTTGTATAAAATCTTGAATACAGTAAGTGCAGTACCGCATGTTCCACACCGCCGATATACATATCAACCGGAAGATACTTATCTGCCTTTTCCTTGCTTACAAGTTCTTTGTCATTCTTATTATCCACATATCTTAAGAAGTACCATGAAGAACCAGCCCACTGTGGCATAGTATTGGTTTCTCTCTTAGCAGGCTTTCCGCAGCATGGACAGGTTGTGTTGACCCATTCTTCAATTCCTGCAAGCGGTGATTCACCTGTTCCGGTCGGCTCATACTTTTCTACTTCAGGAAGCAGTAACGGAAGCTGGTCTTCCGGAACCGGTACACAGCCGCAGTCCGGGCAGTGAACAATCGGAATTGGTTCGCCCCAGTATCTCTGGCGTGAGAATACCCAGTCACGTAACTTGTAGTTCTTCTTTTTACGTCCGAAGCCCATTTTTTCAATCATTTCCGGTGCTTCTTTCTTTAATACAGAAGATTCCATACCGTTCCAGTCACCGGAATTAATCATTGTTCCGACAGCATCTGTATAAGCCTCTGTCATATTTTCGATTTCTTTTCCGTCTTTTGCAATAACCTGAATAATCGGAATATCAAATTTCTTTGCAAATTCAAAGTCACGGTCATCATGTGCCGGTACACACATAATCGCACCTGTACCGTAATCAGCCAGTACATAATCAGACAGCCAGATTGGCACTTTCTTTCCATTTAAAGGATTGATTGCATAAGAACCTGTAAATACACCTGTCTTTTCCTTGTCTGCCATTCTGTCGATGTTAGAACGGGTAGAAGCTCTGTAAATGTAATCTTCCACTGCCTGCTTTGTTTCTTCCGTTGCCAGTTCTCTTGCCATTGCATGTTCCGGAGCCAGTACCATAAAGGTTGCACCGTGTAATGTATCCGGTCTTGTAGTATAAACAGTAATAGACTTATCCGTTCCGTCTACCTTAAAATCTACCTCTGCACCGTAAGAACGTCCAATCCAGTCAGACTGCATCTTCTTAACCTTTTCCGGCCAGTCAAGCTTATCAAGGTCTTCGAGTAATCTGTCTGCATAGGCTGTAATCTTTAACATCCACTGCTTTAAGTTCTTCTTGGTTACTTCTGTACCGCAGCGTTCGCAGCAGCCGTTTACAACTTCTTCATTTGAAAGACCTGTCTTGCAGGACGGACACCAGTTAATCGGCATTTCCTTTTCGTAAGCAAGACCTGCTTTAAACATTTTTACAAAAATCCACTGTGTCCACTTATAGAAATTCGGGTCTGTTGTGTTGACTTCCATATCCCAGTCATAAACAGCGGCGATTTCCTGAATCTGTCTTTTAATATTGGCTACATTCTGTGCCGTAGACTTTTTCGGGTGAACACCCATCTTAATTGCATAGTTTTCTGCTGGAAGACCGAATGCATCCCAGCCCATTGGATGGATAACATAGTATCCGTGTAACATCTTATATCTGCTCCATACATCACTGATTACATAACCTCTCCAGTGACCGACATGAAGACCGCTTCCTGACGGATACGGGAACATATCCAGACAGTAGTATTTCGGTTTTTTGCCATCATTGACATTAATTGGGTGTGCTTCCCAGTTTCCACGCCATTTCTTTTCAACAGCCTTATGGTTATACGTTGTTGCCATTTTGTTAATCCTCCTTGTTTTGCGAAGCAAAATCCGAGCCTCTAAGGCGAGGAGAGGATTTTACCTCCTTGTTTTGCTTCCTTTTTTCAAACACATAAAAAGCCCTTTCATCTCACTTAGAGACGAAAGGGCTACAATCGCGGTACCACTCTAATTCATATGTAAGCTGCCCTACATATGCACTCAGTCATTTGGTAACGGAAATGAATCGTCTTTTCCTATCTGTTTATCCTTTCAGAAAAGAAACTCCAAGGCGAGTTCAATTATCCGAATCTGCTGTCTTGCACCTTCCGGCAGCTCTCTGTAAAATTCCGGCGATAATCTACTATTCCTTTTCACAGTCTTTATATATTCAAATATTTACTACGAAACAGGAATATTTTATCATATTCAACCGCTTTGTCAAGTACCGATTCTACTTTTATCCGTTGTTTTTCTGATATTCTGCGGACAGCTTCTCCACTACATTCTGCGGCGCATGTCCGTATCTTGCAAATTCGTAGGCAAATGTACCATAGCCTTCCGTAATGGAGCGAAGCTTTGCCATATAGCCTTCCAACTCGGCAATCGGAACATCGGCTTCTATATAAGAAGTTCCGTCTTCTGCCGGCATCATGCCAAGTACTCTTGCCCTGCGGGTCTTTAAATCATTTGAAATGTCTCCCGCATAAACGGACGGTGCAAAGATTTTTACCTGTGCAATCGGCTCTAAGATAATCGGTGATGCCTTTAAATAAGCTTCCTTATATGCCATGACAGCTGCCATTTTAAATGCATTTTCACTCGAATCCACCGGATGCTCCGCGCCGTCTGTCAGCACTGCCTTTAAGCCGACCACCGGATACCCTGCAAGCAGTCCTGTCTTGACACTTTCTGCAATTCCCTTTTCCACTGCCGGGAAATAATTTTTAGAAACTGCGCCGCCGACTACGGCTGTTTCAAATACGTAATCTTTTTCACGGTTGCCGGACGGTGAAAATGTAATCTGCACTTCCGCAAACTGTCCGTGACCACCGCTCTGCTTTTTGTAACGGCATCTTGCTGTCGCTTCCGCACAAATCGTTTCTTTATAACTGACCTTTGGCGCTGTCAGCTGAACCTGCGGAATCTTATACTGATTTTCAAGTCTTGCCACAATAATCTCCAATTGCTGTTCGCCGATTCCTTTTATCAGACGCTGACCGTTTTCTACATCATTTTCACAAAGCACGGTTTTATCTTCTTCCATAATCTTTGCCAGTGCCTGTGAAAGCTTTTCTTCATTCTGCTTGTTATCAACAACAATGCGCTTTACCGTATACGGTACTGCAAATTCAATCGTATCGAGCTTAATCGGCTTCACCTTTGTGGAAATGGTATCTCCGGTTGAAAATCCGTTCAGCTTCGGAATGGCTCCGATATCGCCTGCCACAATGCTGTCCACCGGTGTATATTCTTTTCCGCATACCTTATAAATTCTGCCAATCTTTGTTTCCATATCATAAGACGGATTAAAAATCATGCTGTCCGCTTTTAATGTACCGGAATAAACCTTTACAAAGGAATACTTGCCAAGATATGGGTCGGATACCGTCTTAAATACCCGCGCCGCCAGAAAATCTTTTTCATCATAAATGCAGTCAAACAGCTCATTGTCATAAACATTAATACCGGTCTTTGTAAAAAACGGTGACGGAAAATATTTTGTAATGACATCTAAAAGCATATAGACACCATGTACATGCAGTCCCGACCCCATCGTTACCGGAACAATGCTTCCGTCCGTACAGTCGGCACGTAGGGCGCTGTCCTTTTCCTGCTGTGTAAATTCTTCACCTGAAAAATATTTTTCCATATTATCTTCGTCAACCGAAGCCACTGCCTCATCTAAAATCCCTTTAAATTTATTGAGGTTTTCCATACAGTAGTCCGGAATCTCGAAATCTTCATATTTTCCGATACCGGTAAATTTTCTGGCGCTCATCTTGGTAATATCCGCATAACCAATCAGACGCTGATCCTGGCGGATTGGCATATGAAACGGCGCAATCTTTCCACCGTACAGCTTTGTGAGTTCTTCCACGATCTCCCTGTAGCTGGCAGTATCATCATCCATGCCTGTTACAAAAATCACTCTCGGCAGTTTATAACGGTCACATAATTTCCATGCGGCACATGTTCCGGCATCAATGCCTTTGCGGGCATTAATCACGATGACCGCTGCATCTGCAGCACTTGCAGCAGACTCGCGTTCTCCTTCAAAATCCAATGCCCCCGGTGCATCTAAGAAATTAATCTTATAACCGTTCCATTCCACCGGAACAACCGATAAATGAATTGAAAATCCACGGCTGCGTTCCTCGCTATCGTAATCACTGACCGTATTGCCCTGCGCAATGCTTCCTAAATAGTTCTTATTCTCCCCTGCAAACGCTGCTGCCTCAACCAGTGTTGTCTTACCGCTTCCACTGCCTCCTAAGACTGCAATATTTCTGATGTCACCTGTTCTGTAATTATTCATAATGCACTCCATTCCGGCATGAAATATTCACAAATGCGTATAAAATACCACGCCTTGTATCTCACCCCTGTTAATTTGTTTACGTTCTAAATGTTATGATTTATTTTACTACATTTTTTGTATTTTTTCAAGTACATTGTCAATAAGCATTTTATTTTTTACGTTGAAGTGTTAAAGTGTATGCAGTTATACTTTTAATTTTGTGATACTTTGTTTTAACAGGTTACTTGTGTTATTATACATTAAAATACAGATGAGAAATCGCCTGCGCGAATTTCTCATCGCATCTTTGCGACATAGTCGCTCAGGAATGGAGATAAATGCGAAAATCCTTAAATTATAGATTTTCGCATAGCGCTTTGTGTCGCAGGCGCCACAAAGCCGCTTTTTATCGCAGAACTGAATAAATTCAGTTCGCGATTCCTCCTGCATTAAAATGCCTGCGGAATGGAGATTAGTATGGAGATTTTACAGATTGGTTTTATAGGTTTTGGATTAATTGGCGGTTCGATTGCAAAGGCACTCCGTGCGTACCGCCCGCAGTGCCACATGATTGCTACCAGCCGTTCTCTTTCCCCTCTTTATCAGGCACAAAAAGACGGTGTATTGGATGAAGTAACGGACTGCGTAAATGAACAGTTTTCCGGCTGCGATATCATTTTTATCTGCACGCCGGTCGTAACGATTACAAAATATTTTGAACTGTTAAAGCCACTTATCAAGTCTTCCTGCATTTTAACCGATGTAGGCAGTGTAAAAGAAAGCATTTACACTGCAGCTAAAAATGCCGGTCTGGAAAATAATTTTATCGGCGGACATCCGATGGCAGGCTCTGAACAATCCGGTTATACAAGCGCCCATGCCGATTTGCTGTGTGGTGCAAAATACGTTATCACACCGTCTGCACACACTTCAAAAGAACATTTAGATGCTTATGTCGAACTTGTAAAAGATATCAAGGCCGTGCCAATTGTCATGGACCCGGCAACACATGATTACTGTGCTGCTGCCATCAGCCATGTGCCTCACCTTGTCTCTGCCGCACTGGCAAGGCTGGTTAAAGATGCCGACACCGGTGACTATAAAGATTACATGCACCTGCTTGCCGCAGGCGGTTTTAAGGACACCACCCGGATCGCTGCTTCTTCTCCTGAAATGTGGGAACAGATTTGTGCTGCAAATCCAACGGCTATTTCGCAGCTTTTAGGGGAATATATCAACTCTCTTACTGCAGTCAAAGAACATATTGATTCCGGCGACAGCCACTACATTTACAAGTTATTTGAAGAAGCGGGCATTTACCGGAATACATTTTTCGGACCGGACCGTTCCTGACGGCAGCCACCGTATTGGCAGTAAATCTGCTTGAGAATGGAGATTCATATGTATCACAGACAACGTAAAAACAAGCAGAGAATCCGTACAAAATTCTCTGCTTTTATGATGCTTTTCGTTTTTATTATTGTTTTTATCTGTCATATCGGACTTTTAAATCCCGACCTGACAGCTTCCGTAAAGACTTCTTTTCAGGATACACTGAAAGGTTTATTTACAAATTCTTCTAAACAGGACACTGCACTTTTCTATTCAGAAAGCCGTCCCGAAAATACAACGCTTTCAGTCACCTTTTTAGATGTCGGGCAGGGAAACTGTGTGCTTGCGGAATCGGACGGACATTATATGCTGATTGACGGCGGTGACCGTTCCCACTCCTCTTTTGTAGTCAGCTACTTACAGCAGGCGGGTATTACTGCACTTGACTATGTACTGATTTCACACTATGATGCCGACCATGTAAGCGGTGTTATCGGTGCTTTATATCAATTTGACGTTGGCAATGTGCTTTCACCGGATTACAGTGCTGATACAAAAATTTACCAGTCCTATGTAAATTGTCTTAAAAAGCAGAATATCACTCCGGTACACCCACAGGTCGGTGACACCTATATTTTAGGAAATGCCTCTTTTACCGTGGTCTGCCCCGACCGCTATGACTATGAAGAAGAAAACAACCGCTCTCTCGGTATCCGGCTGACAGATTCTTCACACAGCTTTTTAATCCTTGGCGATGCCCAGTCAAAAAGCGAATCCGCCATGTTAAATGAGAATTTAGATCTTTCTGCGGACGTCTATATGGTAAGCCACCACGGAAGTGCATCTTCTTCCACCGAAAAATTTCTACATGCCGTACACCCTGCTTTTGCCGTTATCAGTGTCGGCGCAGACAACGATTACGGACACCCCGCACAAAAAACACTTTCCCGCTTGGAAGCACAGGATATTCAAATCCTGCGTACCGATTTAAGCGGAACAATCACAGCTTACAGCACCCCCGACACCCTCACCTGGAGTACCGGACGGTGAGGGTGCGGTCTGATAAAACTCAAACCTTAAAACATCCCCCGCCAACAAATTCCCTTACAATCGAATTAATCGGTATGTTTTCACTGGTATACGGCAGGAAGTACGCAAGGAACTTTAACAGGCGCTTTGCTTCCTGATATTCCGGTTCGTCCTCTCCGACTGAGAATAACAGCGGTTCTACATACGGCTTTAATACGGACAGTTCATACGGCATTGCCGAATTAAACATCGCATCTGCATGCTCCTGAAACGGGAAAATATTTTTTTCTTCGCCCTTGCGCACAGATTCCCACATGCCGAGAGTACGTGCAGCACTCGCACCACGGGTTCTGCTGTCACGCACCAGACGGCGGATTAATCTGCCGTCGGTTGTTGCCACACGGTTATGTTCATCCACATTTAACTGTGTCAGCGCACTGATGTAAATTTTATATTTACTTTCTTTCGGAAGCATATAGGACATTTCATCGTTTAAGCAGTGAATTCCTTCGATAACAAGAATGTCTTCCGCTCCAAGCTGTAAATAATCATTTCCGTATTCTTTTTTACCCGTCTTAAAGTTAAAGGTCGGCATACAGACACGCTTTCCTTCCAGAAGCTGCTCCATGTGCCGGTTAAACAACTCGATGTCAATCGCATGCAGGTCTTCAAAGTTATAATTGCCGTCTTCGTCAAGCGGTGTCTGCTCACGCTCTACAAAATAGTTATCCACACTGATTGGATGCGGCTTGTATCCGTTTGCACGAAGCTGAATGGACAGGCGGTTTGCAAAGGTCGTCTTTCCGGAAGATGACGGTCCTGCAATCATTACAAATTTTGTACTTTTTCTTTTTTTAATAGAGTTGACAATTTCAACAATTTTCTGTTCCTGAAGAGCTTCCTGTACAAGAATTAATGAATTCATATCATTATTTGTAATATGCTCATTTAATGCGCCCACAGTATCAATTCCCAGCATATTTGCCCACTGGGTTGATTCTTTTAATACCTGAAACAGTTTTTGCTGCGGTGCAAATTCCGGTACAATTTCCGGTGCTTCCTTAACCGGCAGCTGTAATACAAAGCCTTCATCATACACAAACAAATCAAAAACACCTAACATTCCGGTAGATGGTGCCATATATCCGTAAAAATAATCTTCAAAGCCGTCCAGGTTATAAATGTTTACATAAGAGCTTCTGCGGTATTTAAACAGCTTGGTCTTATCCTCCATGCCGTATTTTTCAAACAGCTTTACTGCTTCGCTCGTCTGAATCATGCGCTTTGTAATCGGAATATCTGCCGCAACAATTTCCTGCATCTTTGTCTTTACCTTTGCAAGGAACTCTTCTGTAACCTGAAAATCTGCCTTTAAACTGCAATATAAGCCTTTGCTGATAGAATATTCAATTGTCACACGATCAATTGAATGTTCCGGTGCCGTCTGATAAATTGCATGCAGCATTAAAAGCACTACACTTCTCCGATAGGTTTCGTTGCCAACGGCAGCTGCCGTTGTAATATATTCTACCTTTTCATTTTCAATTTCCATATCTTTTAATTCATGAAGTTTTCCATCAACCTTTGCCAGAATAATCTGATGCGGATAATCCGGCTGTGCCTGCTTTGCCAGTTCAAATAATGTCTTACCCATATTTTTTCTCCCATCCTGCGTATTTTACGCAAAATTATAATATTCTAATGCAAAATCAATGCAATCCAAATCCTTCCGTAACTGCCCTAACCGCTCCTGTACTGCCGCTTCCTGTCCGTCTCGTGCCGATAACTGTGTGTAAATTCCTTCTGCTATCCGCTTTTCTTTATATAAATATGCTTTCAGGCTCTCGTTTTTTTCACGCAAAAGCGATTCTCCGTACCGAAGCTTTGCTTCCTCGATCGTCTGCGGTGCATAATCCGCACCCATGTATACACATTCCATAATGACATAAAACTGACCATCTTCTGTCATCATATGTTCTTCTAAAACAAGAAATCCCTTTTCCTTTAAAAATATCCGGAATTCCCGCAGTTCAGACTGCGGCGATACAATCAGCCGCGTTGATTTGTCCAGCTTTTCCATACCGTTTGTAAGAATCGATTGTATCAGTCTTCCACCCATACCGGAAATGGTAACGGTATCTGCCTCACCCTTTTCAAGTGCTGCCAGTCCGTCCGAAAGTCTTAATTCAATCTGATCGGACACACAAAATGCCCGTGTATTGTCTTCTGCTTTTTTTAGAGGTCCTTTTCTGACGTCCATTGCTATCACACGGTCTGTAATTCCACTCTTTACAAGAAAGATTGGCAGATATCCGTGATCGGTACCGATATCTGCCACTTTACTTCCTTTTTTTATCAAACCGGCAATCAAACGCAGTCTATCTGATAAATTCAGCTCTTCCATAATTGTTCCTATATTAATATTAGTCTAAGTAATCTTTCAATTTGCGGCTTCTGCTTGGATGTCTTAACTTTCTAAGTGCCTTTGCCTCAATCTGACGGATACGTTCTCTGGTAACATTAAACTCTCTGCCGACTTCTTCAAGGGTTCTTGCTCTGCCGTCATCCATGCCGAAACGCAGTCTTAACACCTTCTGCTCTCTTTCTGTCAGCGTTCCGAGGACTTCTACCAGCTGTTCCTTTAACAGTGTTGAAGCCGCTGCCTCTGCAGGAACCGGTACGTTATCATCCTGAATGAAATCTCCTAAATGGCTGTCTTCTTCTTCACCGATTGGTGTTTCAAGTGAAACCGGTTCCTGTGAAATCTTCTGGATTTCGCGTACTCTTTCTACCGGAATATCCATTGCCTCTGCAATTTCTTCCGGGGACGGCTCTCTGCCTAATTCCTGTAATAACTGTCTGGACACACGCACCAGCTTGTTAATCGTTTCTACCATATGCACCGGGATACGGATTGTTCTTGCCTGGTCTGCAATGGCTCTTGTAATCGCCTGACGAATCCACCATGTCGCATACGTACTGAATTTATAACCTTTGCGGTAATCAAATTTTTCTACCGCTTTAATTAAACCTAAATTACCTTCCTGAATTAAATCCAAAAACAGCATGCCACGACCTACATATCTTTTGGCAATGCTGACTACCAGACGAAGGTTTGCCTCGGCAAGACGCTTCTTTGCTTCTTCATCGCCCTGTTCCATGCGCTTTGCATATTCGATTTCTTCTTCTGCGCTTAACAGCGGCACTTTACCGATTTCCTTTAAATACATTCTGACAGGGTCTTCAAGCCCTACACCATCCGGTACGGATAAATCAATTTTTTCAATATCAATATCATCTTCATCATCTAAAATAATTTCATCGTCGTCTGTATCATCATCCGCCATCTTAACATCGACATTATTATTTTCAAGGAATTCAAAGACTTTTTCCATCTTATCGGCTTCAAAATCGGTATCGAGGAAATAATTCATAATTTCCTGATAATCGAGTACATTTTTCTTCTTTTTGGCAATCTGAAGCAGTCCCTTACATTTTTCATCAAACTTCGCAGCGATTTCAGCAGCAATTTCTTCTTCTGTTTTTTCTACTGCTTCTCCTTCGGTCTTTGCCTTTTTGGTTGTCTTTTTTACTGTTTCTTCTGCGATATTCTCATTTTTCTTAGCCATGATTGTCACCTTTCTATTCTCTTATAATGTAATATGAATTGCTGATAATTTGTTTTTCATTGTATAAAGCTGCTGGATTTGTGCAGGGTCTGCCGCCTGGTCAATCTGATACTGTATGCTGTTGTTTTTTACCTTAAGTACGGTATCATTAAGTGCTTTTTCACGTTCATTGTGATTCAGCCGGTTATCCAGTTCCATGCTAAACATCGCCGCAACTTCACTGTGCGTTTCCTCGGCATCGTATGTACTGATAATTGCCGCGGGATTTAAACTGCCGCTTTCATACTGTGCATACAGCTTGTCCGCCACATCCTTAAACAGCGGGTTTACAAAATCCTGCGGTGAAATGTATTCTTTCACCTTTTCAAAAATTCCGGCATCTTCAATCATCCATGTCAGCAGAATTTTCTCTGCCTGACGGACACCGTCTTCTTTTTTCTTCTTGGGTGCCGCAGCACGCTGCTGTCCCGGTGCCGCCGGATAATCATTTCTTCTTAAAATGCCTTCCTTACTGCCAAGAGATGCGACCAGCTCCCGCATGCCCTGCAATTCAATGTGGAAACGGTCGCAGACCGCACGCATATAGTTTTCCCGCTCCAGCTTTTCCCGGAACGTCACCAGCTTTGCCGCCGCTTCCCGCTCAAACTTCGTAGACTCTGCCGGGTCAGTTCTGTCATATTCTTTCTCAAGAACACCGATTTCATACATGAAACTGTTTTCCGCCTTGTCTATCCGCTCCTGAAACGCTTCCGCCCCCAGTGCCTTGATAAATTCATCGGGGTCTTTATACGGCTGCATATTAATAACCTTCGTGGTAAGCCCGGCTTCTTTTAATATCGGAATTGCCCTAAGCGCTGCCTTTACACCCGCCGCATCACTGTCATAGGTAATCAGGACATTATCTGTATACCGCTTCATAAGTGCCACCTGTCCCGGCGTCAACGCTGTTCCGAGGGACGCCACTGCCTGCGTAAAGCCAGCCTGATGCAGTGAAATCACATCCATATATCCTTCACAGATAATCATATTGGACTTTCTGGATATGCGCGCCGCATTCAGCCCATATAAATTCCTGCTTTTATCAAATAATTTGGTTTCCGGTGAATTGAGATATTTCGGTTTTGCATCACCCATGACACGCCCCCCGAAACCGATAACCTTGTTGTTAATATCCATAATCGGAAACATCACGCGGTTCCAGAACTTGTCATGGATTCCCCGCTCATATGTAAACAGTCCGGTTTCTTTTAACAACGCATCATCATAACCTTTGCTTTTTAAATACTGATACAACGCATTGCCGGTCTGTCCGGCATATCCTAATCCGAAGCGGTTTATCGTAGTATCGCTTAACCCCCTTTTTTGAAGATAGGACAGTCCGATTTTACCGTTTTCAGCTTTAAGCTGATGGTAATAATACGTTGCCGCTATTTTATTAATCTCTAAAAGCTTTGCCTTTAAGTCCCTGTTTTTCTTTTCTTCTTCCGAATAACTCGTTTCGGGAAGCTGCATGCCTGCTTTGTCTGCTAAGTATTTTACAGCTTCAAGAAACGTATAATTTTCGTATTCCATAACAAATGTAATGACATTGCCACCCACCCCGCAGCCGAAACAGTGATACAGCTGCTTTCCCGGTGATACGGAAAAAGACGGAGATTTTTCATTATGGAACGGACACAGTCCCACATACGAACTGCCGTTTTTCTTCAGTTTGATATATCCGGAAATAATATCCACTATGTCGCTTCGCGATACAACTTCATCAATTACTTCACTTGCGTACATCTGTTTTCACCAACCTGATTCATCCTTCCTCTTATACTTTCCACGATGTCGGAACAAATATTTCTTCAAATTTGGCAACCGAATACTGGTCGCTCATGCCTGCTATATAATCGCACACGACACGTTCCGGCGTTTCGCCGCACTCTGTAATAAATCTTCTGTAATTGTCCGGCAGCGCTTCTATATTATCCATATAATATCCATACAGTTCCGTAATCAGCTTGTCTGCCTTTGCTTCTTCACTTTTTGCAAGTGGATTCTGATAAAGACTGCCAAACATAAATTTGCGCAGCTCCATCATTGCCTGATGCACTTCATCAGACATACAGATTTCATTCTTCCCGATACTGTTATGAATAATATCCTGTATCATCGTATTCAGCCTTGATTTTGTAGTATCTCCAAGCACTTCTGTAAAGGCTTTCGGAATATCCGTTTCACTGAATATTTTTGCCCGGATTGCATCGTCAATATCATGGTTAATATAAGCTATTTTATCGGAAAGCCGGACGACTTTTCCTTCCAGTGTGGACGGCATGGACGATGTCTGATGGTTTAAAATACCATCACGCACTTCTTTTGTAAGATTTAACCCCTGTCCGTCTTTTTCCAGTTTTTCCACAATGCGGATACTCTGTTCTGAATGGACAAACCCCATCGGACAGATTCTGTTTAATGTCCGTTCTCCGGCATGTCCAAACGGCGTATGTCCTAAATCATGTCCCAGTGCAGCTGCCTCTGTCAAATCTTCATTTAACCGCAGCGCCCTGCTGATTGTTCTTGCAATCTGGGACACCTCCAGTGTGTGCGTAAGCCGCGTTCTGTAATGATCCCCCTGCGGCGATAGAAAAACCTGCGTCTTATGCTTTAAGCGCCGAAACGACTTACAGTGTAAAATTCTGTCCCTGTCCCGCTGATATGCAGGGCGCACCGTACAGGGTTCTTCCGGTCTGTCCCGCCCCTGCGATTCATCACTGAAGCTGGCAAATCTGCTTAAATGCTCATGCTCGTATTTTTCCTGTTCTTCCCTGATATTCATTCAAAGCCTCCTATCCGGTAAACAGTCCATCCTGTTAAAAGCGCCTATACTTTATATATTCTGCAAAGAATCTGATTTTCCTTTAATTTTTCTTAATAAAATTTCAGCACTGATGCAATCCGGACATCTTACAGTACAGCTTTAATCCTGACATTTCTGTTATTTTATTCAGGCGTCGCAAATGCTCCGGCTCCACCTGCCAAAAGGCAGACAATCAGTGCCTTTACAAGTGCTGTCATATCCATATCTGCCCCTTTTGTAAGAATAAAGGCGGCAGCCGTCAGCACGGTAAAATATAAAATACCAAAGCCCATGCCCCACAACATTCTTCTGCTTTTCTGTGCTTTTGCTAAAATATAGCCGCCGGCAAAGCATGAAAGAGCATAAATAATAACGACAGCTGCCATTACCTGCCAGTCTGACAAATGCAGACGATACAGCCCGAAGGCCGTTAACAGAAGCAAAACTGCCGTTATTACATATGCTATAATCAATGTTTTTACAAGTTGAAATCCTTTTACTGCCATTTTCCCTCCAGATTTAAGATTCATTTTTCTTAATCTATCCTATGAAAGGAAAAGCCCGGTTATACTAAAAAACTTTTAAAATCACAGATACAACTCTGTTGGATTCTACTTTTTCTACTGTAAATTCCAGATTATCCACGCGCAGTTTTTCTCCTGCCGCCGGAATCCTGTCCAGCTTTTCAATAATATAACCACCGATTGAATCATTATCTTCAGATGTCAGGGCTGTTGACAATTTTTCATTGACATCATCTAATTTATACGTTCCGTCAATATGATATGTATAATCATCGATTTTAACAAATGGTTCTGTTTCATCATTATCATACTCATCACGGATTTCCCCGACGATTTCTTCCAATAAATCCTCTGTTGTAATCATGCCTGCCGTAGAACCATATTCGTCTAATACGATTGCAATCCCCTGTGACTGTTTCTGCATTTCCTTAAACAGTTCGGAAATATTTTTATGTTCATAAACATAATAAGGCTTGCGCATGATTTTTCTGATTTCAAACTGTGTGCCATGCGGCGCAACAATTAAATCTTTTATATTTAAAATGCCGACAACATTATCCTGTTCTTCCTCATACACCGGAATCCTCGAATACATCGTTTCCCTAAACAGTGCCAGAATCTCATCATATCCCGTTGTAATATCCGCGGCAACCATATCAATTCTCGGTATCATAACATCTTTAGCTTCTGCATCACCAAAATCGAACAGATTGTTAATAATCTGTCTTTCATCTGATTCAATGACACCTTCTTCATGGCTGACATTAACAAATGTTCTCAGTTCTGTTTCTGTAATTGTCTTTTTATGATTCTTCGTATCAATATGGAACAATCGTAAAAAGAATCCTGCCAGAACATCTACCACATAAATAACCGGTGTCAGCACGGTCATCAGTACTTTAATAACCGGTGCATATACCAGCGCAAACTTTTCTGAATAAACGGTTGCTGTCGTTTTAGGTGTAATTTCACCGAAAATTAATACAACAATCGTTAACACACCTGTTGTAATACCCGTGGCATAATTGCCCCAGATTTTAATTGTCAGCGATGTTGCCAGCGCCGATGCTGAAATATTGACAATGTTATTTCCAATCAGAATCGCACTTAACATCTTCTGTGAATGTGCAATAATGTCTGACACAATGACCGCCCTCTTGTTCCCCTCGTCAATCAGGGTTCTGATGCGAATGTGGTTTACAGTTGTAAATGCTGTTTCTGCTGATGAAAAAAAAGCAGATAACGCAAGCAGAATAATAATTAAAATCAACTGCGTGATACTGTCCGTATCCAAAAAATCAACTCCTTTAAAAATATTTTTCTCTACATCATATCAAATAATAAAGGAGATGTCAAAGATTTTGGGGATTTTCAAAAATGCTTGACAAGATTTTAAAAGTTAAAAAATCTTTACAAAAAATTTTTAGAATTTTTTTAGAATACCGGATAAGTATATCCTGCTTCTTTCATCTTTTTTTCAAGTTCTGCGACACTGATATTCAGCTTATGAGCACCCTGTTCCGGTGTTATGGTTTTGTCCTGCACAAAACTGTACACTGTCATCTGCTCACCTTCAAGTCTGCCTTTTTCAATGCCCATTTGTTCAAGTCTTTCAGCTACTTTGCACATATTGCTCACCTTTCCCTTTCCGTCCGATAAAATATTTTCATATCTTCTGTCCCCGGTTACCGCAGACAGCATCTTTAATACTGCATCCACATGACGGATTTCAGTCTTATTATCCGGCACATAATCTTTATTCTTTCTCTTTCGAACAAAAAAATCCGCCACTATCCTGAAATCACTCTTAAACATGGATATCTGCTCATCTGTGAGCCATGCAATTTCAAATACGTTAATCTTTAAGTCATTAACATATTCTTCCATGCCCTCCGGAATGTCAAGCAGGTCTTTTAAAGGCTTTTCTGCCCTCCAGTGTTCATTTCCGAAGTACAGTACCAGTGTTATCACCGGCACGGCACTTTTTTCTTCCAACTGTCCACGGTAAGATGCACCCTCATAGCCAAACACCCTCAGCGGCATTTTCGGCTCAACGGCAGTCTGATTTTCCAGTCCGCACAGGGCTATCCGTACTTTTCCGTTCATCCAGTATTTTGCGACATCCCGCTCCTGCTCGTGTAAGACACCGGTTTTGTCATTTTTATACTGGGAATGCACACCGGTATTTACAAGTGTCTCCGGCTTTATGCGCTGTTTTCCTTTGAATACCAGTACATTGACAATATCAGCAAAAATGTCATTATAATCTTCCAGTATCTTTTCTGTTAAATCTTTTATCCCCATATACCTCTCCATTTTCTTCCTTAAAATAACAAATATTCATATATACATAACAGGGGATATTCTTTAATTTTATATTTAGTTTAATCATACACCCTGTTCTTCATTTACTGCAAGAAAAATACACCGTTTAGGTGTTATTTCACCCGTGTGATATTACCCTGCTTGTCGATATGCCATACCTGCTCGCAGAGTTCATCCGGGTAGTTTTTCAGTTCATCGATGGTTAAATGTCCTACCGAATCATACCATTCCTCGTCACCTGGGATTCTTTTAATGATGGTGTCGTTATAGACGGTCGATGCCGCCTTTACAAGGATAATGCGGCGCTGTTTCCACTGGGCATACAGTTTGACCGTGGCGTGGTTTACGGTTGTAAGGTTCTTTACCGTATCCTGCGGCTGGTACTCCGTTCCCTGTCCGTCCGTTCTTGTATTCCATCCCATAAAGGTAAATCCCGTCCTTTCCGGCTTCTGCTCCGGAAGAACGACTTCCTCGCCGTACTGCACCTCCATTTTATCAGGAATGTTTCTTGCGGCTGTGCCTGCATTGCCGTCAAATTCGATATAGTAGGTAATCGGTGTCACCGTTTCATCCCAGAGGGCATACATAGTCGTATTTTCCTTTAAGACATAATCTGCATTGCATGGGAAGCGTGTTTCGCTCTCCGGGCTGTTTTCGGCCCATGTCGCAAATGCATAGGAATGGGTATAGCCGTCAAGGTCAACGGATTCCTTTACACTTTCGCCAAGCTGTAATTTAAAGCCCCTTACTTCCTGCGGGGCAGCCGCATTGCAGTACACGGTTTTCGTTACCGGCTTTGTGGTGTCATTTTCCGTTCCGCCGTTTAATTCATAGGCCAGTGTTACGTCTGCCCGGCACACGGTATAGTACGTAATGCTGTCCGGGATTTTTAAATGTTCCTCCCCTGACTTTACCTCCATCTTTTCAGCACCTTCCGCAGTAATGTCTGCCCTGCTGTTAAATCCGACTGCCGTAACATCCGATACGTTTTCCCATCCGCCATAGGTACTGCACTGTGGCGCATCGATAAGGGCATAGGTGTCGTTGTTGTACATGGAGCCTTCCCTCTTATAGGTCTGTGCAAAGTCCACGAATGTCACGGTGATGTCCTTGCGGTACACGGCATAGAGTGTGACGTTTCCGGTGACGGTGTACCGGGTAAGTCCTGTTTCTGAATCACTTTTTGTATTCCATCCGGCATGTTCCCAGCCGTTTTTGTATGCTGCAACGGAAAGGTCGGCATCCGCACCGTAGTAGGTCTTTACGGTTTCCTTATCCGCCGACGTACCGCCGTTTGTGCGGTAATCGTAGGTCACGGTGCATACCGACCGGTCATAATACAGCCTGATGACGGTATTTCCTGTTACCTGTGTCTGTGTGCGGTTTCTGTTTTCCTGAATCGTCTTGTTTTCGTTGAAGGAAAGTCCCTTTATTTCACGGGCAAGGTCTTTATGCACCAGTGTTTCGCCGTAGTACGGCTTTAAATCTTCTGCCACGGACGGCTTTTCCGGATAGTTTCCTGCCGTATCCATGTAGTAGTGTTCCACGGTGACGGTATATTCATTGGTCTGTGATGCAGAGCATGCCTTTAACGTGACATTTTCTTCCGGCATGACAAATGTTACCGGATTTGATGTCTTTGATGTGCCGTTTCTGAAGGTAAGGCGTGACTCCGTTTCAAAGTCTGCCCACTTATAGGTATAATGCGCGGTCTTTTCACTGAGCGTAACGGATGCCGTTACATTTTCTCCCCAGCGGTATGTACCCTCCCCGCTTTTTGCACTGAAAGCATCGGCATTGTCGTATGTTACTGTTACATTGTAAGTCTGTCTGTAAATATCAACGCTTGTTGTATAGCCTTCTATCTGGTACTGTCCGCTGACTGTATACTTTACTTCCGCCGGTCTTACCCACTTATCTGTATCAAGACTGCTAAAATCATAATCAACCGTATCCCCGGTCCTGAAATCTTTATCAAAAATGGTGGTGTATGAAGTCCATGTGCCGTCTGCATTTTCGTAACGTACACGTATCTTCTGATTAAAAATAAGGTTTTCAGACTGTGTTGTATATTTTGCATACAGCGTTGTATTTCCTGCCGGTGTGTATGTATCTCCTGCGCCGCCGACACGATTTGTAATAGCGGCATCCAGATACCATCCGTCGAAAGTATAGCTTACATTCTTTCCGTCAATCTCAACGGAAGCTTTCTGCGCTGTCGGAAGTATGACTGTGCCGTTTGTATAATCCGCTTTTACGTTTACCGTTCCGCCGTCTGCGGTAAGGTTTTTAAACCTCACGGACGGCAGCCAGTAGGAAGCACCGGTAAACTGTCTGTTTTCCGATATGCCGAATGCCCTGTAGTGCATGATTGCACGGATGGTATCATAGACATTTCCCGCGGCATTTAAAATGTCGGGATTGCCGTTGTAATATGCCGCCCAGTTTAATGTCCCGATCGTCCAGTCATATGAACCCTGCACCTCACCGTGGCTTGTCTGTTCGGTAAGCTGTTCATTCCAGCCGTTAAATGTTCCCGGCGCATCGGTGTTTGAACTGTTAATTGCTGCCGTGCCGCCGTTGGTTTCATAGCTTACGGTGTAGGCTCTTTTGGCTTTCAGGAAATCATAGGTTCTGTCATATTCGTATGTTCTTACCGTATCTGTTGTGGCATTGCCGTTTTCATCAAGAAGCGTGCCGCCGTCTGCATTATAAGCCACCTTATAATTATTGTTTTCCCAGTCCACAGATAAGTTAATGGTGTTATCCCACAGGTACCACTGCTGGTTGTCGCCACCGTAGTAGTTACACAGCTGGAGGTTTGTGCCGTTGTCCGTGCTTCCGTAGAGAAGATCTAACACAAGGTTTGGGTCAAGCTTTGAGCGGATATAGAAGTATCCGTCCCCCGCCATCTGAAGCGTCCACTTTTGGTTGTCACCGCCGTGGTATGCCCACTGCTGGATGTTTGCACCGTTATTTCCGCCATCTATGCCTGTGCCAATGGCGGCATCCAGTACCTTTCCCGTTGCATTGTTCCGGATGACCCAGTACGGCAGTCCGTCTTCAAAGCCCGTAAACACAAAGGCATACATCTGTGCATTGCCGTTTACACAGTCCCATATCTGTGCATTTGCGCCGTCCGCATAGCTTGCCGCGCTGATGTCAACACACTGATACCTGCCGCCGCATTTTGTACGGATACTGGTAAGCGTACCGGAAGACGGAAGCGTACCGCCGCCGTCACAGCCGCCGGTAAGATTTAAGAACTGGTCTTTTATTTCCCATGTGCTTCCGGATACCGATGTGTAACCTGTTCTCTTAAATAAGAAGTTTTCCGCAGTGTTTCCATCATATGCCGCATTATAGGAACGGTAAAAATCAGACATATTGTCAGCTCCGTTTCCCATGTAGCTTACAAAGCAGTCTGCCTGTACCCACTGGGCTTCAAAGGTGGCATCCGCAAACAGGGATGACCAGTATTTTCCATCAGTGAACATTTCTGCGAGCTGTCCGGCATCATAAACCTTTCCTGCCTGCTTGCCGCCTGTTGATGTAATCTTCCAGCCGGTGAATACATAACCCGGTCTTGTCGGTGTTGCCGGAACTGAAACGTTTTCAATTCCTAACCGCTGCATGGTAACTGCACTGCCTGAACCATTGACCTGTCCGCCGTTTAAGTTAAATGTGTAGGTAAATGGGTCTGTTATCATGGTGAAGACAGAAAACATACTTGCTATTTGCTCTTTTGTAATAATTGAATTACTACCACTGCCAACAGATTCATCTCCATTATTCCACCTAAAAATTGGTACAACATATCTTACCTTACTCTGTCTAGTACTTATATCCTCGCCATTCGGATATCCGCTTTTACCGTATCCTGTATCACCGTTTTCCGTAACTCCGACCGTCCATGTGCCGCTTGAGCCACGCCATCCACCGTCAAATACAATATTTCCGTTTTCATCATACTCACCTACAGACCAGTAAAACTGTAATCCTGCATTTTCAGTTGAACCACCTGCATCTGCAGTGTCGTCTTTTGCAGCAACAATCGTAAGCCGTTGACCTGAAGCAACTCTTATTTTTCTTCCATAGGTAACTCTTGATAATGCTTCTAGCTTGATGTCATCAAAAAAATGGCTTCTATCAGAATAGATTTCTCCGACATCATTTGTATATCTTCCACCATATATCTTAACATCCGTCATTGAGTGCTGTCCTTCACCCACTCCTGTTCTAAACTCCAGTTCTACAAGACTGTTCCATGTGTCATACGCAGCCCATGTCTGATTGACATATGTACCTAAACTTACTGCAATGAGTAACACTGCCGCAAGCGCTGTAATAAGTTTCTTATGCTTTTTTATAAATCGCATACTTTATTCCTCCTTTTGAATAGAATCTGTTGTAAATGAGTTACAAATAAACCCGATTAATAGTTACAATATAAATATACTAGACAAAAACTTTAAAACAGATAAACAAAATACCGCCTGTGGAAGTTTCACAAGCGGTATTCCCAGTATATTATTTAATTGTATTGTCTATCCTACATATCTGAACCAATTTAAATAAACATCAACTACTCCATTGTGAATATATGGACGTAAATCCTGTGCATAATAAGCATCAAGATTTTCATAATATTTTGTACTAAAAGCTTTACCATCTTCTACAGTAATTGCATTAATCACATAATCAGGAAATTCAGTTGAATTTATTCCATAATCATCCGGATACCATTCATTTTCTGCATACACCGGCTCTACAATATTTCCATCCTTGTCCACCTGTACTGTAACATACTCAATATATTCAACAGGTCCGGTCAAATCCGGCTGAGCTGTGACATTCCCTGTTGTATTTGCCAGTTCCGGTGTTCTGCCATGATGCGCTATCTGAATCACAACCGTATCAATGACCTGACCGTTTCTGACTTCCTTACCGTCTACCGTGCCGGAGTATTCTGTTGCTACCCTGCCGTTTACGACGTACCATGTATTCTCGCCGTCTGCGGCAAATCCGTTGTAGCCAAAGTCAACCGTTCCGTTATTAAACTTCCATGTGCCGTATTCGTTGCTGCATAAGCCGTTAAAGCCGAAGTTTACCGAACCGTTGTTGACTTTCCACCAGCCGTAGTCATTTAATGCCATGCCGTCAAATGCAAAATCAATCGCACCGCCGTTAAAATACCACCATGTATTGGTTGCTTCATCAAAGTCCAGTCCGTTGGCGCCAAAATCAATGCTGCCGTTTACAAACTTCCACCAGCCATAGTCATTTAAGGCAATGCCGCTGTAGTTAAAGTCAACCGTTCCGTTGTCATACTTCCACCAGCCGTACTCATTTACACCCATGTCGCTGTAGCTGCCGTCCAGTCCGCCGTTATTGACATACCACCAGCCGTACTGGTTTAACACCATTCCTGAATAAGAAAAATCAACTTCACCGTTATTAACCTTCCACCAGCCGTATTCGTTTAAGGCAATGCCGTCATAGTCATAGTCAATCTGTCCGTTTTTGTAGCAGTGCCATGTATCCCCGTCAAGCACAAGGCTTTCATCGGAACTGTCCACATACTTCTGTACGGAATAATCGGATGCGTAAGTCTTTACCCCTCCTGCACCCAGTGCCGCCATTGCTACTGCCGCAGCTGTCATGCCGATGACTGCCGCCTTGTCTGCTTTCTTTAATAATGCTTTTAATCTTGTCATAAAATTTTCTCCCCTTCTTTAGTGTTATACTTTATTATAATGGAACAGGCGCCGCCTGTCCATGGGTAAATTACCGTGCAGTATTAAATTTTCAAGGTACATTTATGGTACACCGCTTCTTAACCGCTTCATTGTGATCTGCTCCTTTGGTTATTACGGCTCAAAGGAAAATGCCTTTTCATACGAACAGCTTCCCTTTTTGCCCCTTAACGGATAGTCGTAATCTTCCGTCACGATAATGTCAAAATTACCGTTTTCGATATCCGCCTTTACAACCTGCACTGACAGCTCCCCATCCGTGCCGATTTTTTCATTCACCGCCCTGCAGAAACCCTGTATCAGTTCCTGCATATAGGCTGCCGTATTTCCCTGACTGTAATCAAGGCGCAGATAAATGTCACCCATGACATCCACTGCGTAATCCGATGCCTTGTCAAGGCTGTTGCTTACCTCATTGTCCCTCATGTTGGTACTGATGATGGAACAGTGGATCAGCACACACAGCGCTATGACAACCAAAAAACCTCCTCCGGTTATAACCGTTCTCATGAAGTTCTCCCCTTCCTGTTTTCTTACATTATTTTCCCCTAAACACGAACACTTTCCGGCTCAGCTTTTTCTAAATCACGTTTTCCCCAATCACTTCCCTATGCCGTCTTTGGCGTTCTTGCAATCGCATCGTATGTATGATTTGCATTCAGGTTCAGAAACGGCATTTTTAATGCGTATTTCAGCTCCAGCTTGTAATACACGTTCCCGGAAGTTGCGGTATCATACGTTACCGCCGCCGTCATGCCGTATCTGCTTACGTGAGAATTAATGTGGTCTAATGTAACTGCATCCAGTGTATACCCGGCCGCATCATCACCGGTGCTTTTTCCATGCACTTCCATGTAATCCTGCACGTATTTGGAAACTTCATTTACCTTGTTTACGTCCATGTTCATCTGTATAAACCCTATCGCCATGTAACACATGATAACAAGGATTATACAATATGCCGAACTTTCTATTATTGATTTCATACTCATCTCCATTCCGCAAATGCTTTGTCCCAAACAGCTGTCCGTGACATCTGCGGCACAGACAGCTTTATAAAAATCTTACATTTAAGGATTTTTCATACCCGTACCTTATCTGTACAGCAGTGTATTAATCACTGCCATAATGGTCTGTTTATACATTACAATAACCACACCCAGCATTGCCGTTACTGCCATAAATCCTGCCAGCGGCACAACGGCATCCTTTACCATTGCAATCAAGTCGCCCATACCGTCCTCCTATACACACACCTTGAGTAAAATCTTTATGAAAACCGCAATAACTGCGCCCATAAAAATAAATGAAGTAACCGCATCTCCATATAAATCTACTATTGTATCCATTGTTTTCCCCTTTCTGCGTACACACCCAACGATTACAAATAATTTGTAATAACTAGCAACATATCTGCTGCCACCTTCACTGCTACAAAAAAAGTCGGAATATATTCTGAAAAACGCATTATACTGATATGGTCTGCATTGTCTGCCGTTTCATACTGATTCATCAATTCATAATTTCTTGTGAGAAGCGTTTTGATGGTTGTATCAATACTCTGCGCATCATTTTCGCTGAGTGAGTATAAAATACGTACCGAAGATGAGATATCCGTTACCTCAAACTGATTTAAAAAAGAATAATACGGTGTTACATCTGAAGGATTTTCTTCAATCGCATAAATGAACTGTTCCAGCGACTCTTTCATAATCACCGGTGCTGTATCATACGTATCTTCAATTGCCATTGCAAGTGATTCCTCCGAAAGGTTGAGTGCTACGTCCCTGAGCCAGTCTGCAAATGAATAATACAAATCTTTCTTCAAACGCTTCAATGCCGCCTGCCGGTTAATTTGTGGCACAATCCACAAATAAATACCGCATACCACCGCCACGGCACACCACAGATACCATCCGTAATATGCCAGAATGCCGCTTATGCCTGCCATTATAACAAGAATCGGTATCAGACTGCGGTGAAGTTTCCTTAAGTCGGTATGAAATGCCATTTGATAATCTCTTTCTGCCGCCTTATCACTGCGCTGTTTAACCAGCCAGTCACAGTCATGCCGGATCTGCATATAAGTGTAATACATCATACATAAAATTAAAAATGTACAGGATACCACCTGATATAGCGGTTCATGTGTAATATCCAGCCTGATTTCAGATGTATTTTCACAGATATATGTAACCAGCACAGATACCGATGCCATCAGAAAACTCAGTACTACTCCGATTGCCGTTGTCTGTTTTATGCGTCTTATTTCCTCCTGAAACTGATATACCCGTTTTACCCAGTGGTCTGCATCACACCGCAGTATTTCCAGTGAACTTTTATACTCCCCGCCTTTTTCTTCCACCTGTGTTAAAAAAGTATGCAGTGTTGTAATTCTTGAACATGCATATTCTTTTTCAATGTTTTTAAGTGCCATGCGATACACATCTTTTGTTGTCCCATACTGCATTTCCTGTATTGCCGCAATGATACAATTTTTCATTTTATGATCCGTGACTTTCAGTGTATCTTCAAGTGCCGTAAGAATTTTGGGCTGTCGTTCAAATGAATAAATCATCTGATGAATATATACATCCACATCGTGAAATTTCTTTTTCTTTTCTTTCCCTGAAAAATACGCGGCGGTCACCGCGGGAATACAAAGTATTCCCGCTGCCATCACCATAAAAATCCATATCGGCTGTAATCTGTAAAACCACCCTGTAAGGACGGTTATGACCATTACTGCCCCAAATATGCCTGCATACCCCTGTGGTGTACAGGCAGCTCCGCTCTCCCCTGCTTTCTGCTGTATTCTCCGATAAGAAAAATACTGCCTTACATTTCTATATTTAATTTTTTTCATGCTTCCTCCCATGATTATTCCCCTCTTGCATAAAAACTCATGCTGTCTGATACGGATTCTCAATCCCATACCGCAGAAAACGGCGCTGATAGGCTTCCGGTATCTGCTGCGGTGTTTTCCCTTCTCTGTCATATAACACCGTACAGGTATTCCTGCCGCCATCATTGTCGTAAAATGCCATCTGTGTAATCCGCCGCCTTTCCTTTGCATCGCACTCAACCAGCACCCCGACATCAATATATTTGTAAATGTTATTGATGAAGCGTTCTGTAATATCACACGAGCCCAGCATATTATACATTCTGTCCGGCAGCCCCCGCACGTCGTCCAGATGTATCGTTGTCATACAGCTTGCCCCCGTTGACAGGCTGTTTAACAAATCCAGCACCTCCGGTCCTCTCGACTCCGACAAAAGTGTCCAGTCAATATTATGCCGTAGTCCCGCTCTGATAATCTGTGAATATGAAAACTTCTCATCCACAAAAAACTCCGCACATTTTTTCCCCGGATTAATTTTACGGTAATGGATTTCCTGATTGTCTTCATACACACCGACCTTTTCATTTGCCGGAATAAATGTGGACAAATATTTGAGCAATTCCGTCTTTCCGGCGTGCGGCTGCCCGCCAATCACAATATTGCAGTGTGCAGTCACACAATTTTCAAGCAGATTAATCAGCGTCTCCGGCGCATAACCAGCCTGTACAATATCCTGATGGCGGAATCTCAGCCTCGTCGGGATTTTACGGATTGCCATACTCTTTTTGGTACAGCGGGATTCATGCCAGATGGATATGCGCAAATCTTCCGTATTGGCCTCCAATATCGGATATGCCCTGTTAAACGGCACTTTCATAATATTGGCAAGCCGGATTGCAAGATTATCCACATATTCCTCATTTAACCGGATATTATGGCAGTAACAGCCTTTCTTTAAATCTGTAACCCACAGATAATAACCATCCCACTCAATATCCGTAACATCTTCATTCTGTATCAGGTCTTCTATTTCCCGAAACAGTTCTGCACGATTCTGCCGGATGTATCCTTTTAATCCCTGTTCTTTTTCCAATCCCTATTCTTTACTCCCCTCTCCGCTGATGGCATCCTGAATCTGCTGTTCATAAGAAATGTTATCTACCGCCGTTGTCGTCTTGGTATTCACAATCTTTACAACCGCAACCGTCAGCAAAACAGCCGCAAGAACTCCTGCAAGCGCCACAATGACCTTCCCGTAATGTTCAATAATATCGTGCATCTAAAATACCTCTCTTTCTTCTGAGTTGTTAAAATGTGATAATTTTCCGACTGGGAATGTATCCCTTTGGAATGACTTAAAACTAGAATTTATCCGAATAAAATAAAATAAATATAATAGATATCTATTACGTAATTAAGAATACCATATAAAATAGATTTTGTAAACCCCTAATATAAAAAATATTTAAAAATTCCAATAACTAAAAAGATACCCGGTATATAAAATCCTGCTGCTTCTCATTTCTGAGCAACTTGTTGCGAAGAGGCGGTGAGAAATTCGCGCATGCGATTTCTCATCTGCCATTACAGATGTTTGCTTTTACTCGAAAGCAAACATCTGTGTAATATACCCGGTATCCTTTTTATTTACTGCTTTACAAATGTAATCTGTGTCTGGCTGCTGTCTGTTAATGTCAGCTTGCCCTTCTTTAACGTATATGTATACTCATCGGATTCTGTCTGTCCCAGATAAGACATGGTAATTGTCAGCTTATCTTTTTCTGTCGTATACGTAATATTTAAAGAAATGCTGTCACCAAGGCTGATACTTCCCGTTCCGTCGTCCTTTAATTCAAGCTTTGAAATATCGGCATCCGTTCCGTCTACAGTCCATGTACCTGTAATGGATTTGCTGCCGCCGCATGCCACAAAGGATAAAGATAATACCAATACGAGCATCAGCGCGCTTAATTTTTTTATTTTTTTCATGTGTTCTTCCTCCAATCCGCAGGCATTACAATATCAAAAGAATCTCAGATTGAATTTAATTTCCTTCTGCGATAAGATTTTTTTGTCATGCCCGCAACACAAATAATCAATTATTCCTGTGTCATTTCTGTAATTGCTTCAATCACCTTTGGAAATTCCATTGCATGGGATGCTTTTACCAAAATATTGTCCCCCTGCTTTAAAAGTGCAGGCAATTGTGCAATAAGTTCCTCTTTTGTTGTAAATGTATGCACACTGCATGGATACGCACCGGCATGATTCTTCCGGTAATCTTTGGCACCCTGCGCAATCGACGTCGAAAGCGCACCTACCGTCAGCAAAACATCCATCTGCTTTTGTGCCAGATAACTACCGACTTCGTAGTGGAGCTGCTTTTCATTTTCACCCAGTTCAAACATATCACCTAAAATGCAGACCTTGCGCCCCTTTGCCGTATCCAGCACATCAACAGATGCTTTCATGGAAACCGGATTTGCATTATAGCAGTCATCTAAAATCAGAAATCCGTTTTCCCGGATAATATGATTTCGTCCGGCAATCGTTTCCATGCCCTCAATGCCTGTTTTTATCTGCTCTGCGGTCAGTCCGAGTGCCTCACCGACTGCCGCTGCTGCCATGGCATTATACACCATATGCTCTCCCGCAACCGGAATCTGCACAGTAAAATCTTCTGGCGCATTTTCAGTCTGATTCTCCGTCTGAACAGCATTATCTGCTGCCATATGAATCCGGCAGCGGACGCCTTCCAGTCCTAAATTTTCAATATGATCCGCATAGATTCCCGCTGTATTTTTAATACCGAAAAATACCGGCTTTTTGCCGTAAACTTCTGAGATTGTAATGAGCTTATCGTCATCTCCGTTTAAAATAACCGTGCCATCCGGATTCATGGATTTAAAAATCTCTGTTTTTGCCTTTAAAATGCCGTCACGGCTCTTTAAATTTTCCAAATGACACAAGCCGATATTGGTAATGACACAAATGTCTGGCTGTGCAATCTTTGTCAGACGGGTCATTTCACCGAAATCACTGATACCCATTTCCAAAACAGCGATTTCATCTTCCTCCGTCAGTCTGAAAATGGTAAGCGGCAGTCCGATTTCATTATTGAAGTTGCCCTGTGTCTTTAATACTTTGTACTTCTGTGAAAGAACTGCTGCAATCGTTTCCTTTGTACTGGTCTTTCCGACACTTCCCGTAATACCGACCACTTTGATATCCAGATTGGCGCGGTATAACTGCGCAATGTCTTTTAATGCCTGAAGTGAGGATTCTACCTGAATGTACGGTCTTTTCTCTCCCGGAAGCTCCTGCTCGGAAATACAGCAGAGCGCTCCTTTTTCATAACAGGAATCAATATAAGCATGCCCGTCACTTCTTGCACCCTTAATCGCAATAAACATTCCCTGCGGCTGTATCTGCCTGCTGTCTGTTGTAATAGCTGAAACTTCTTTTATTTTGTCGCCGTCACTGCCGTGATATATTCCACCACAGGCTTTTGCAACAGCTTCCAAAGTCATTCCCTTCATGGTACTCTCCTGCACTATTTATTATATTTATTCATAGAGATTTCTACAATTTTTTGTGTCAGCTGGTCATAAGACATTCCGACTGCTGCCGCTTCCTGCGGAATCAGACTGGTTTCTGTCATGCCCGGAAGCGTGTTGATTTCCAGACAGAAAATGTCTTCGTCTTCATTTAACAGCATATCCACTCTGCCACATGTTTCAATACCGACTGCCTGACACGCTTTAACTGCCCAGCGCTGCATTTTCTGCGCTACATCTGCCGGAAGATTTGCCGGACACGTTTCCTTTGTTGCGCCGTTGTACTTATTCTTGTAGTCATAAAAGCCTTCTAACGGTTCAATTTCAATAACCGGCAGTGCTTCTCCGTCAAGAACCGCTACTGAAAATTCCCTGCCCTTTACATATTCTTCAACCAAAATGTTATCTTCATAGCGGAAAGCTTCTTCCACTGCGGCACGAAATTCTTCTTCGTTATTTGCAATGGATACACCTACGCTTGAACCGCCGCAGCACGGCTTTACAACACACGGATACGGAACATATTCAATCTTATGTCCTTTCTTTAAAGAAATGCCCTTTGGCATCGGAACACCTTCGGATACAAGTACCTTTTTAGTCAGTTCCTTGCTCATGGAAATGGCGCTGCTTAAGTATCCTGTTCCTGTATATTTAATACCCATCAAATCAAACGCAGCCTGAATCTTACCGTCTTCGCCGTTCGCACCGTGCAGTCCGATATAAACGATATCTGCTGCCTGACACAGTTCGAGTACCCCCGGGCCGAAAAATCCGCCGCCGATGCGTTCTCTTTCTTCAACCAGCTTTGCAATACCGGCTGACTGCTCTTTCATGCTGTCTGCCAGCTTTTTTAAATCATTGTCTTCCTGGAAAAATTCACTGCTGTGCTTATATTTCCCCGAACCTGTAAATACATCTATCATATTGGCATGATGTCCGTTTCTTCTTAACGAACCGCACACCATCATACTTGTCATAATGGAAACATCTCTTTCCGTACTGGTTCCGCCAGCTAATACTACAATATTCACAACAATCCTCCTATCTGCCAAAAAAGGCAGCTTCTAAGTCTTTATCTATATAAATATAGCACGTTACCTGCCTGTATGCAATCTGCATTTTAAAGGAGATAACGTGCTTTTTACTACCGCTGGTCTAACGGTACATATTCTTTATGGTCACAGACATTGCGGTATGCCGGACGGATAATCTTGCCACAATTGATTAATTCTTCAATTCTGTGCGCACTCCATCCTGAAATTCTTGCCACTGCAAATATCGGTGTAAAAAGTTCCTGTGGAAGTCCCAGCATACTGTATACAAAACCGCTGTAAAAATCGACATTGGCGCTGACGCCCTTATAGATTTTGCGTTCCTTTGCAATTAATTCTGCCGCAATCCGTTCAACATCAGACATGAGTTTAAACTCTTTCTCTCTGTTCTTTGCTACAGAAAGTTCTTCTACGAAGCCCTTGAACACTCTCGCTCTCGGATCGGACAAAGAATAAACCGCATGTCCCATTCCGTATACCAGTCCGGTATGGTCAAATGCTTTTTTATGAAGAATGTCATCTAAATATGCGGTGAGTTCTTCTTCATTATCCCAGTCTTTTACATGGGCTTTGATATCTTCAAACATCTGGCTGACCTTGATATTTGCACCGCCGTGACGAGGACCTTTTAAGGATGCCAGTGAAGATACAACCGTTGAATACGTATCTGTTCCGGATGATGTTACAACGTGGTTTGTAAATGTAGAGTTATTACCGCCGCCGTGTTCTGCATGCAGTACCAGTGCAATATCCAGAATCTCTGCTTCTAACGGTGTATATTTGCCGTCCGCCCTTAATAAATGCAGAATATTTTCCGCAGTTGAAAGCTTCGGGTCCGGTTCGTGGATAATCAGACTGCCGCCCACATGAAAATGCCGGTATGCCTGATAGCTGTATACTGCCAGAAGCGGCAGTTCCGAAATCAGCTGCAATGACTGTCTGACAACATTCGGCACACTGGTATCGTCTGCCTTGTCGTCATATGCATAAAGCATAAGCACGCTTCGTGCCACCGCATTCATAATATCGCGGCTTGGCTTTTTCATAATAATATCCCGTACAAAATTAGGCGGAATACATCTGTAATTTCCTAAAAGTTCATTAAAATCCGCCAGCTGCTTCTTATCCGGCAGTTCACCGAAAAGCAGCAGATACGTTACTTCTTCAAATCCAAAACGCTTATCCTTTGTAAATCCTTCAATCAGCTTTTCTACATCGTGTCCTCTGTAATAAAGCTTACCGTCGCATGGGTGGGACACACCGTTTTCGTCCACTTCCGATGCCTTGACTTCCGAAATCTCTGTCAGTCCGGTTAATACGCCCTTACCGTTCAGATCGCGAAGTCCCCTCTTTACCTCGTATTTGTCATACAGGGAAATATCAATTCTGTTATTCTCCCTTGATTTTGCTGCCAGAGCTTCAATCTCCGGCGTTACTGCTGAAAAGTCCTTTGCCTCCAATATGTGTAACCTCCTTTTCCGCCATTGTCATAAAGGCATAATGCTATCTTAACCTCGTTCCCTCGTAACGGACATGTGTCCTGATACAGTCCCGAAGTGATGCATACCGTTTTTCAATCGGTCCGTCCGGGACCTCAATCTCCATAGAAGCTGCCATTGCGTTAATCACCGAATCGTCTAATTTGTCCTTGCACAGCGAAAGCACATTTAATTTTTCCGTGTAGCTTTCCGCGTCTAGAAACAGCAACAGATACGGATTTACGCCTCCCTCCTGTGACAGTTCTTCCAATTCTATTGATTCTACAGGTTCCGGTTCTGAATTTTCCTGCGTATCCGGCAGTTTTTCCGCACCGGCAGTTTGTGGCTGTACTTCCTGTGCTTTCTCTAAAGCTTTTGCCACTTCCCGCTGTGCCGGTTCTTCCACCGGATTTACCTGTTCAAACCGGTATTTCTGTGTAACTTCCGGATATTTTTCGTGGTCAACTTCACTCATAAACATCTCATAAGGTCTTACATATACCGCATAATCGCCGTACAACGCCTGATACACAACCATTTTTTCTTTGGTTTCGGAGTGATACGCAATACATCTGACCTGATATAATTTATCCTTAAAATGCCTGTAAAATCCGCCGATTACAATCTGTCTGTCTTCCATAACAATCTCCGCTCCTCTCTGCAAGGTTTTCAGTATTGATGACTTTAAGCCGCTGCCGCCGCAGACACCGGATTCGAATTTCTGTAGTGTTCTAGCAGATTTAAAATTCCTGCAACTGCAACATGGCACAGTGCCACGATATATCTGCAATCCGATTCCACCGTTTTATTGCACTTTAAATACTGCTGGTGAATCTGGATTACATAGTCACACAACTGCTGCGGCGTTGTAAAGCGCCTCACAACCGTGCTGTTTACATTAATTTCTCCACTGCGTATGTAACTTCTTAATGCAAATTTCAGCTTTTTTTCATAGATACAATGCTCCCTGATAGAACCTGTAAATACACAATTATGTGGAAATGTAAAATAATCCGCCAGATAGTGGGTCACCTCCCCCAGCTTCCGGCAATAGGCTGTCGATATTTTTTTATAATCATCTGAATTCACGGTGAGCTTTCTGATAAATTCACACACCATATCAAAGGTTTCTTCCATATTATGTTTCGTAGTTACAAACGAAGGCTTGCAGTCCGGAAGCACGCTTCCGACAATAAATGCCTTTCTGTGATTTTCAAGTAACTCGCTGTCAATATGATCTAATAAATATCTTGACAGTGAAACATGGGATTTCTTTCTCATTTTGCCTCGCATTCCGCTGGATAAAACAGCTTTTTAAATTACATTAAATTTTTTTCTGCAATTAATTTACATTTTAAACTAAAAATAATATAATTACAATGAAAAAATTATAAAATTGTGCAAAATTGCACTTAAAGGAGGACTTTTATGGACGCGATAGATTTACATGTACACTCAACCTTTTCGGACGGAACGCTGACACCTTCTGAACTTGTCAGCCGTGCAAAGCAGTTTCACCTTGCCGCCATGGCGCTGACCGACCACGATACCATTGAAGGGATTCCCGAAGCCGTACAGGCTGCCAGCGAACAAAACCTAGAGCTTGTTCCCGGTGTTGAATTAAGTACATTCTGGGACGAAAAGGAAATCCACATTGTCGGCCTTTTTATTGATTATACGGACAAAACCTTCCAAAAAGAACTGGAAAGTCTGCGTGATGTCCGCCGTAACCGCAACATTACCATGTGTGAAAAATTTACACAACTTGGCATTCCGATTGATTACAGTGATATGGAAAAGGAATATGCCGATGCCGTCATTACGCGGGCGCATTTTGCGGATTACCTGCTTAAAAAAGGCTATATAAAAAGCCGCAACGAAGCCTTTGACCGTTATATCGGTTCAAACGGTCCGTGCTATGTGCCGCGTAAAAAAATGCCCTGCGCCGAAGCTATCCGCCTGATAAAAAATGCGGGCGGCGTTCCAATCCTTGCACATCCTGTTTTATACCACCTCGGAAAAGAACCGATGAATAAGCTTATGGACTACCTCTGCGATTCGGGCATTGTCGGACTGGAAGCCATCTATTCCACCTATACTGCCGGTGAGGAAATCCAGATGAAAAAACTTGCCAGTGAGCGCGGACTGATTCTTTCCGGTGGTTCGGACTATCACGGTGCCAACAAACCGCACATTGAACTGGGTATCGGCAGGGGACATTTATTCGTGCCATACTCTTTATTGGATGAAATCAAAAAGCACCGCAGATAACACTTTTTTAATTCAAAAACAGCACCGGAAACTCCTTAGCGCATATCTGCATCTGCCGCTTTTCTCTCCAGTGCTGTTCTTTTATCCCTTATCTTTAATCTATACACTTCAAAATATTTTTCAAAGCATAGGCAACGCCGTCCCTGTCATGGTGCAGTGTCACCACGTCTGCCACCGCAAGCAGTCCATTGGACGCATTTTCCATAGCAATGCCGCAGCCTGCATATTCCAGCATATCAATATCATTGTCTGCATCGCCGAATGCCGCAACCTGCTTTGGATTTAATCCCAGATATTCTGTGATAAATTTCACACCGGAACGTTTTCCTGCGTCCTTATATGAAATTTCCACAAGCTGGCTGATTGAACTGGTGATATAAATATCCTCCACCTCTGCCTTTAAAACTTCGATGACCTTTTGCTTCTGTGCTTCATCTTTTACCACAATGTCCATGCTGTCAAGTTCATCATCATGCTGCTTTAAAAATGAAACAATATCGTCCTGCAAATGTCTAGTAGACTGCACATATGCCACGGCATGCTCTGTTGCTCCGAATTTTACCGGGTCTTCAATATATTCTTTTGCCGCATATGCAGTACCGCGGATAAATCCCTCATACGTAACAGGAAAATCCTTTGTCAGTTCCAGAATCTTTTTTACAGACTGCTCCGTCAGCACATAGGAACGCAGACACTGCTTGTCCTGTATTCTGTATACAGCAGCTCCGTTACTCGTTATCGCATATTCAATGCCCGGAATGGAAACAACGTCCTGCGGCAGTGTGTCAAATGCCCTTCCGCTGGCAATACACACATGAATTCCCTTTGCAACCGCCTTACGGATTGCTTCTTCATTTGCCTTTGAAAGCTTCCCTTGTGCATTTAACGTTGTCCTGTCGAGGTCTAATGCTATACATTTAATATTCATTTTCCGTTCATCTCCATTCCACTGCCCTTTCCGGGTGCTGTTCTTAGTGATGGAATAATCTCATGCCTGTAAAGCACATTGCAATGTTGTGCTTGTTGCAGGCTTCAATTACATTGTCATCACGGATTGAACCGCCCGGCTGTGCAATATATTTTACACCGCTCTTGTATGCTCTTTCAATGTTATCGCCAAATGGGAAGAATGCATCTGAGCCTAATGCCACATCTGTATTCTTATCAAGCCATGCACGCTTTTCTTCCTTTGTAAATACTTCCGGCTTTTCTGTAAATACTCTTTCCCATTCGCCATCTGCCAAAATATCCATGTAATCTTCGCCAATATATAAATCAATCGCATTATCTCTGTCGGCACGTCCTACATTTTCCTTAAACGGAAGGTTTAATACCTTTGGATTCTGACGTAAGAACCAGTTGTCTGCCTTAGAGCCTGCAAGACGTGTACAATGGATTCTGGACTGCTGTCCCGCACCGATACCGATTGCCTGTCCGCCTTTTGCATAGCATACAGAATTGGACTGTGTATACTTTAACGTGATAAGTGCAATCATCAGATCAATCTTTGCGGATTCAGGAATTTCCTTATTGTCTGTTACAATATTTTCAAGCAGTTCCTTGTTAATCTTAAATTCATTTCTGCCCTGTTCAAATGTAACACCGAATACCTGCTTTCTCTCGATTGGTTCCGGCTTGTAATCCGCATTAATCTTGATAATGTTATAGTTGCCCTTTTTCTTTGCCTTTAAAATCGCCAGTGCTTCTTCATCATAACCCGGTGCGATGATACCGTCTGAAACTTCGTGCTGAATCAGCTTCGCAGTTGTCACGTCACACACGTCTGAAAGGGAAATGAAATCGCCGAAAGAGGACATTCTGTCTGCACCTCTTGCTCTTGCATATGCGCATGCAAGCGGTGAAAGTTCTCCAATTGCTTCATCTACCCAGTATATCTTCTTTTCAACTTCTGTTAAAGCAATGCCTACTGCCGCACCAGCCGGAGATACATGCTTAAAAGAGGTTGCCGCAGGCAGTCCTGTTGCTTCTTTTAATTCCTTTACAAGCTGCCAGCCGTTGAAAGCATCTAAGAAATTGATATATCCCGGTCTGCCGTTTAAGATTTCTACCGGAAGTTCACTGCCGTCTGCCATAAAGATTCTGGACGGCTTCTGATTTGGGTTACAGCCGTATTTTAACTGAAATTCGTTCATTTTTTCCTCCTTGCCGCTTCTGCGGAATCTGACTTATTTATTTTTATTGATAATTCTTGTTTCGTACTTTCCTGTTTCAATGTCGATGAAACGGACAAATAAAGATACCTTGTTGTCTTCATTTAAGTTGTTCCAGATCATATTTGTAAATGTGTCAATATCACCTGAAATCCGAACCCATGTCGGCTCGCCTTCAAAACTCGGAAGCGGATTGGCATCTTTCATATAAGTATGGATAAAACGTCCTTCGCCCGCTACAGGATTTCTGTAATCAAATGTATAGCGGTTGCAGGCTGCCGGATTGCCATTGTTGCTCTTTAAAATCGACATTGCATAGTCAAATGTGCCGTTTTCAATGTGCATAATGCCTGAAATTCTCGGTGTGTAGTTTGGTCCGTCCGGTTCAAATTCTCTTGTTCTTAAAGATTCTTCAAATGTCTTTCCCTGGCTCATTAAATCATAAACCGTATCTGTCTGGTCGCCGTTTGTTACAATCGTATCATTTCCTAAAACACGTACCGGCGCGTAGATAATCAGACTTGGGTCACTTAATTTTGACGGGTCAAATGCCTGTGTGCGGATTCCTTCACCGTCTTCTACAAATACACGGTTGCGGCTGTTTTCGCTTCTGCCCATGATAAAGTAAGCTGTTACCGCTTTCTTTCCGTCCTCTGACTTACCAATCACAATTCCTCTGCCCGGATAATCACAGCCTGACAGTTCCTTTTCCAACATCTGCATTTCCATACAATCCTCTCTTTCCACTGCCTATGCAGCACTGTAGTTTTTCGATTGAAGATTTGCACCTCTATGGCATAAATCTTCGTAAAAATAATATAAGCCGGCCCCTGAGTAACCAAGCTTTAATGGTCGCCCAGGCGGTCGGCTTATCTACAAGATCTGTACTCCCTGTGGGTAATCCCACATACAGGAGAATGGTTCTTTACATCTTCCTGCATTTTCCGCCAGTCGTACAGCAACTACTATTAAGATACACTATTTTTTTCGGAAATGCAATGTTTTTTATTTTATACTTTGTCTTATATTTTTACAAACCTGCTATAAATTCATTCAAATCCGAATATTGCAGTGCATACTTTTCTTTGTCAATGCTGCTGTTCGTGCCTGCGAAAATAACCTTTACCGATGTACCGTCCGTTCCCGTGATTTCAAATGCGTAACTCCAGCCGCTCGCAGATGCCGGTGAACTTTTCGTACACATCACATTCTGCATATACGCCGTAATCTTATCAATATCATCGGCTTCTTTATAACTTTTTATTTCACCGGTGTTCCCGCTGATAATATTCACAACTGCAATATCCTGCACTTTTTCACTGACAATATCCGAAAGTTTTCTCGTGCCTTCCAGCTTACTGCACCCGGCGGTTACACACAGAAGCAATATTACCGTAACGATGATGCAACTGATTTTTTTCATACCTCTCCTATTCTAAGCAACTTGTTGCGATGAGGCGATGAGAAATTCGCGCAGGCGATTTCTCATCTGCCATCATAGATGTTTGCTTTCGCCCGGAAGCAAACATCTGTGTGAAAAATCAGCACATCAGTGTGATTTTTCACACTCCCCTTTTCCGTAGGCACTTTGCCGGAGGAATCGCGAGCCAAATGTCAGATTTGGCTCTGCGATAAAAAGTGGCTTTGTGACGCCTAAAACGGATTATAGTGCTGCATTTTACTGTTGATATAAAAATTGGCAAACTCCGAAATCGCTCTTAACTGCTCTTTTACTTCCTCTTTATTCTCAATGTCTTCGACAACTTCTACCTGCCAGCAGTGCCATGCATACCATGTTAATACTTTATATTTACTGCTAAATTGAGGTAAGCCCCTTACATTTTCCATATAATCCAGTCCCAAAGCATAATCCTTTTTGAACTGTTTCATGGCTTTTGACGGATTTTTGAATACCGGACGTCCATATGAATTTGCACCGATTTCATATGCGGTATTTTCTCCAAATTTGATTTTGCTTCCGTCTGTGTGAAATGCTTCGCTTTTTACCGGAACATATGCCCGGAACCACACCACAAACAATATGACTGCTGCCAAAATGAGTATGGTGAACGGAATGATTCGTTTCATCGTTTTCATATGCTTTCCCTCCATTCAGAAATTCAATAACTACTCACTCAATTCATCAAATAATTCTTTTAATGAATTTTCCATTGAGTCACCGTTTTTCACTTTATAGACTTTGGTATCTACCTTAACCCGGTTGGTATCTATACAGGTAATGAATATTTGTTTATTTTCCCATTCAAATTTTATCCCGTAACTCCAGCCTGTTTTAGAATCACTATAAAAATAATCCGGTTGTAATTTGTACTCCCCAAAATATTGTACAAGCCTTTCTATATCCTCAGCATTTCTAACTACCGCAATATCTCCCGTTCCGCCGGATACAATACTCACTTGCTCAATATCCGAAATATTTCCTGCATATACTTCCCCCTCCATATAAATAAATGCTATCCAACTGGGAATTAATAATTTCCCAGCAGCTTTATCTTTTTGGATTCTTCCTCAATGCCACGCAATGCGTTAATAACCCGCGGGTCATCAATATTGCCTTCAAAGTCTACGAAAAAGCGGAACTCCCACTCTCTGCCTTCAATCGGGCGTGATTCAATTTTGTTCATGTTAAGTCCGTTGTAAATGATGTGGCTTAACAGGTTGTAGAGTGTTCCGGCTTCGTTTGCCGTTTCAAATACAATGCTCATCTTCTTTGCATTTTTCACAAATTTTCTTGTATTCGTAACGATGACAAAACGGGTCGTATTGTTGTCCAAATCATTAATTTTATGCTTTAACACTTCCAGTCCGTATACCTGTGCTGCTTCTTCACTTGCAATGGCAACATGGGACGGATTCTTTTCCAAAAGCACCTTCTGGGCGCTCTGCGCTGTATTTGCCTGACTAATCTGATTCCAGTCCTTGTGCTGTTCCAAAAAACCCTCACACTGCATTAAGCCCTGCGGGTGGGAATAAACAGTTGTTACTTTGTCCAAATCCGTACCCGGAAGACCAAGCAGTGCATGTTCTACCTTGATATAAGTTTCTGCAATAATATAGTTATTATATTCCTGCAATAAATCATAAACACCTGCCACAATCCCGGCTGTTGAATTTTCAATCGGAAGCACCGCATAATCTGCCTTGCCCATTTTGACCGCTTCCATGGCATCGCGCCATGTCGGCACATGAAAATTTTCTACATTTTCGCCAAAGTAACGCTTCATGGCAATATAGCTGTATGCCCCCGGAACGCCCTGATAAACGACCTTGCAGTTGGTCTTGTCCACTTCGTCCACAGCTTCATACGGCTCTCGTAATGTCTGACCATTTTCTTCCAATAAGCGGTACTGCATTTTTCTGGAATTTGCCATAATCTGTGAAAATAAATCATTGATTGCATGGACATTTTCCGGGTTCTGAACCATTTTTGTGATTGCCGCCAGTTTTGCATTTTCTCTTTCCGTATCCAGCACTTTCTTGCCGGTAGAAATTTTATATTCCGCTACTGAATGACAAAGTGCCATTCGTTCTTCAAATAATGATACAAGCTGTTTATCAATTCCATCTATTTTTTCCCTGATTTCACCTAAATCTAACATTTTAATCCTCATTTCCGCTTTGCTCTGACACTTTTTCGCCGTGCATGTGCATGAAAGCTTCGCTTCCACGCACTGTCGGGCATTCGCCCTATCGTCCGAAAGTCCAGAAAAGAACTCTGTGCAAGCACAGTTCTTTTCTATCCTTCCGTCCGGCACGGCTCATTGCTTACGCACATTATATCATAAAATTTTTTGTATCGCACTAGGATTTGTGATATAATTCTTTATAATTATGTTTTTAAGAAATGAGGCTTTTTATGAAACTGAAACGTAGTGTAAAATTTATCATTCCGGCTGTTGTCGTTGTTTTGATTGTTGTGGCGGTGGTTGTTCATGCCCTGCCGAAGAAAAAGCAGACGAACAGCGCCGATGCCGCCGGAAATACTGCCGGAAATTTAATGAACGGTGGATTATTTTGTGAGTACAACAATAAAATTTATTTTGCCAATCCATACGACCACAATTATCTCTACGTCATGGATTCCGATTGCAGTAATGCCCGTATGCTCAACTCCGACAGCGTGGCATCGTTAAACATTTACAACGATAAAATTTATTATGTAAAGAACAATTTTTCCAAAGAAATGATTGGTACGATTCTGCGCGGTCAGTTATTCGGCATTTATCAGACGGATTTGGAAGGGCAGAATTCGACAATGCTTTACAATCATCTGACCGGCTCTGTCAGTCTGTGCGGCAATTATCTGTATTACCAGCACTACGAAAGCGATGTCGGCATTACCTTACACCGCATGGACATTGACGGCGAAAATGATAAACTGGTTTCAAACACGCCTTACAATCCTTCCTGTGTCAGTGAGGGTAAAATTTATTTTTCCAATACAGATAAGAAAAATGTTATCAGCACGCTCGACCCGAAGGACGATTCTATTACAATGTACTACGATGCCAATTCGTATTTACCGGATTCCGAAGGCAATTATATTTATTATATTGATATTTCCAAGGGATATTCACTAGTGCGTGTCAATAAGAATACAAAGACGGTTGAACTGCTTTACGGAAAAGAAAACTGCAAGGTGATTAATTATAACCTGTATGGCAGTAAAATTTTCTTCCAGCTGGAGGGCGATGATAATCCGGGTCTATACCGCATGAATGCCGACGGTACGCAGGTGGAATATATTGCAAGCGGCGATTTGACCAATATCCACTGCACCTCACAGTATACGTTTTTCCAGTATTTTGACAATCAGGGAGTTTTATACCGCGTGCCGACCATGGGCGCGATTAGCTACCCGGAAGAAATCCGGATTCAGAAGGAAAGTTAATTTCAAAAAAGATTGACAAATATCTTTATTAATCGTATATGATTTGTAACAGAACCCGCCAAGCCTAGTCTTACTTTTGTAAGAATGCGCAACCCGGCGGGTCCTTTTGTCTTCTATCATTTTTATCTGTCGTATAATCAACCTTCTACAGTCTGTGCCAGTTCCGTAACCGTTTCTTCGGATAGTTCCGTTAGTTCTGCTACATCTGAAATACTTTTTCCCATTCGCAAAAGTTTCGCCGCACGCTGCATCCGGGCAATTCCTTCTGCTTCGCCCTCTGCACGTCCACGATTTAAAATATCTTTTGCTTCATAATTTAATACTTTTCCACCCATTTGTCTGCACACTCCCTTCGCAACATTTTCATATTTTACGGCAAGATTTTCTATGACTTTACGTGACATATCAAGAAATCCCGGCAGTCTGTTAAACTTTCCGGGATTTTTCTTTATGTTAAATTTTTACCAGCATAATTTTATTCATTTATATGCCGTGACATTTACATTAATACTATTTCTACAATTCATCACACACCTGAAAAATATAAAACTTCAGATACAGCGACTCCTCATCTCTCGACCATAAAATCGGGTGGTCCGGAGACTGCGTTTTATATTCAATCTGGCGCAGGCGCTTATGCACATTGGCGGCAGCTTCGCCAATCGTCTTTGCAAACAGCTCCGGATTCATAAAATGCGAGCAGGAGCATGTTGCAAGATAGCCGCCGTTTTTAACAAGCTTCATTGCACGCAGATTAATTTCTCTGTATCCTTTTACTGCATTTTTAATAGAATTGCGCGATTTTGTGAATGCCGGCGGGTCTAAGATGACCACATCAAACAATTCACCCTCTTTTTCCAGTCTTGGGAGCAGTTCAAATACATCTTCACAGATAAAGGATACGCGGTCTGACAGTCCGTTTAATGCGGCATTTTCCGTTGCCTGTGCAACACCCAGTTCAGATGCATCTACGCCCAACACGCTCTTTGCACCAGCCATGCCCGCATTTAACGCAAATGAACCGGTATGTGTAAAGCAGTCTAATACCTTGGCATCTTTACACATCGGGCGGATTGCGGCACGGTTGTATTTCTGGTCTAAGAAAAATCCTGTCTTCTGACCGTCTTTTACATCGACCATATATTTCACGCCGTTTTCCACGATAGATACCTTGGTGTCAAATTCTTCTCCGATAAAGCCCTTGAAACGCTCCATGCCCTCCTGCAGACGCACCTTGGCATCGCTTCTTTCAAAAACACCGCGGATTGGCATGCCTTCTTCTTTTAAAACCTGCTTTAACAGTTCTACAATCAGCGGCTTAAAACGGTCAATTCCGAGTGCCAGCGATTCGACAACCAGCACATCAGAAAATTTATCAATCACAATGCCCGGCAGGAAATCCGCTTCACCGAATATCAGACGGCAGGAAGACATATCCACCGTATGTTTTCTATAATCCACACAGGCGCGCACGCGCTGTTCAATAAATGCCCTGTCAATGTCTCTCGTTCTGCGGCTCATCATTCTGACCGTAATTTTAGAGCGGCGGTTGATATATCCGATACCCATAAAATAGCCGTCAAAATCATGTACTTCGACCAGTCCGCCGTCAACGATTTCTCCCATGGTGCTTGCGATTTCATTGTCGTAAACCCACATACCTCCGGCTTTTAACGTTCTTCCCTCGCCTTTTTTCAAATTTACAATTCCATGTATTTTAAATAAATCTTCCACAAAGTACCTCCGTGCTTTCTCTCCTAATTTCTAAAAACCTGCGCCTATTATACCATTCCCGCACACAGATTTCCACTTGTTGTTTTTTACGGGGCTATTCCTGATTCCCACAGACATTAAACAGCACCACACCGCCGATTGCCAGTGCCAGCCCCAAAAGCTTTAACCACGAAAAATCTGCCCGCTTACTGCCAAACATGCCGAATAATTCAATGATATATGCCACGGCAATCTGCGAAATGACAATCGTAATCTCCGCCTTTGCCGTTCCGAGGCTTCCCATTGCCCGCACAACCGTATACGTAATAAATGCACCGATGACGCCGCCAAGAAGCGCATACTTTGGCTGTACCTGAAACAGTCCCGCAATAGGCGGACGTCCGTCATAAAACCACATCAGCACGCACGTTGCAAATGCTGTAACCTGCACAAAAGCCGCCGCCACCCAGATACTGCTGCTCTTTGTCGCCGTTGTATTAAATACCCCCTGGACACTCATAAGCGCCCCCGAAATAATTGCAATCAAAAAACCTGCCATTTCTTCCTCCATATTGATAAAATTTCTCTATCTAATATGAGTACATGACAGGTTTTCTATTCATCTTTTTAACGGCTGACTGCCTTTATAAAAGCATCTACCGACTCATTTAAATCTTCGCCTTTCCAGATATTGTGCAGTAAAATGGAATATCTGACATAAAATTCATCTGCCCCGATATACTTTGCATAGCTGTCAGACTTCGCATATACTTCATACAACGGCTGGTACAGCACCTTTTTATTCTTGTCCGCCACATCGGTTCTCGCGCTGATGTAACCGGTATCCTTTTCAAGCAAATCCGCATAATCATAACTGATTGCCTGTGCTACTGCCTTGGCAGTATCCGTGTTTTCTGAATACGGATTGACCATAGCAAGTGTCGTATCTGAAAGACCCTGCGTACCAAATCCCGTCTTTGCCCCCGGCACTGCACAGATGCCGTAATCCACACCGGAAGCATTTAAGTCCGCTAACTGCGTGGAATCCAGTATTGTATAAATAAGCTGATTGTTTATAAACATCTGCTTATATTCTTCCTGTGTTTTATCTACAATTCCAAAAGTATTCTGAAGTGCCGCATACTCTGTCATCGCTGCCTTTAACGCTTCTGTCTGGACATCGCTTTCAGCGTCCTCGCCCTGCGCGCCGCCATTATCCACATAACTTCCGCCAAATGCGTAATTTGTCCACAAATCCTGTGTATCCCAACCTACAATCATGTTGACATCTTTATTTTCATCTGTGACCTGATATGAATTTAAAAATGCTTCAATCTGTTCAAAATTATCCGGTGCTGTGGCAAATTTTTTATTATATACCATAACTGCCGTATGAAATGTGACCGGATAGCCGTAAAGTTTTCCTTCATAGCACGCCGCATTAACTGCCGTCACCGGAAAATGCTTCTGTGAATAGTACTGTGTATACGCATCATTTTCCGCCGTCAGACCCATTAAATATGCGCGTTGCATATCCGATGCTTCCATAAGATATACATCTGCCACATTATTCTGCGCAATGCTGCCGTTATAAACGGCATCCAGCAGGTTATTTTCCTCTACTTTCACCGGATTGACCGTAATAAATTCATTTGCCTTATGAAACTGCTGTGCGATATAGTCCAGATACGATGTATATGCATCGTCCTGATACCAGATATTAATCGAAACGGCTGTATCTATATTCAGCTTTTTTGCATGTTCACTGCGTCCGCCGCATGCCGTAAACGAAACGGCAACAACTGCTGTGAGCAAAACTGCTGTTACTCTTTTTAAAATCTTCATACCAATTAATTTACCTTTCCATGATTTCACGGGGTTTATAAGCAAATATTAAGACCTGCACCGCGGGTACAAGTCTTAATATAACAATTAATTATAGCATGTATTTTCTCTTTTAAAAAGTCTTATCTGCAAGAATCCAAAGATTTTTTCAGTCTGACAATCATCTCGTCCACATCTGCCTTTGTAATAACAAGCGGTGGTACAAAACGAATGACATTTGTTCCGGCTGAGAATAAAATCAGTCCGTTATCGAGTGCATTTGCAATCACATCTTTCGGATTGACACCCAGCTGTAAGCCCTGAATCAGCCCCATTCCCCTGCGCTCTGTCGCAATATCGTATTCAGCCACAATTTTATCCAGCTCGGAAGCTAAATATGAGCCGACCTCTTTTACATTGTCTAACACCTTTAAGCTGTCAAACAATTCAAATACCTTGACTGCCGCCGCACAAGCCAGCGGGTTTCCGCCGTAGGTCGTTCCGTGATCGCCTGGAACCAGGGCTTTTGCTACTTCATCCTTTGCCGCAAATGCACCAACCGGCACACCACAGCCTAAAGCCTTGGCAACCGTTACAATATCCGGCTTCACACCGTACTGCTGATAAGCAAACATAGAACCGGTTCTGCCCATGCCACACTGGATTTCATCTAAAATTAAAAGGATACCCTTTTCGTCACAAAGCTTTCTGACACCTTCGATAAATTCCTTCTTTGCCGGGTAGACACCGCCTTCACCCTGAACGGTCTCAAAAATAATCGCGCACGTCTTTTCATTTACAAGTTCCTTTACGCTTTCCAAATCGTTGTAGCGTGCAAAACGGATTCCAGGAATCATCGGTCCGAAGGCTTCCTGATAGTGCTTGTTGCCTGTTACGGCAAGCGCACCCATGCTTCTGCCGTGGAAAGAATGTTCCATTGCAATAATTTCATGGTCGGTTGAGCCATCCTTTAAATACGCATATTTCTTTGCAAGCTTAATCGCACCTTCAACAGCTTCCGTACCGCTGTTGGTAAAAAATACTCTGTCCATTCCGGTCGCTTTGGTCAGCATTTTTGCCGCCTTTGCCGCCGGTTCGTTGTAAAAGTAGTTCGATGTATGTACCAGCTTGTCAATCTGTGCCTTTAAGGCATCATTATATTCTTTATTGTTATATCCTAATGCAAATACGGCAATACCGGCACCGAAATCCAGATATTCCTTGCCGTCTGTGTCGTATAAATGCACACCGTCCCCTTTATCCAGTACAATCTGGTAACGGTTATAGGTATGAATCAAATGCTCCTCGGCTGTTTCAATAATTGTCTTTGTATCCATTTTTTCCTCCGAAATTTTCGTTAAATGTTTGTATCATAAAAACGTTCTGCTTCGTTGCTTAAAATCGCTGTACCGATACCTTTGTTTGTAAAGATTTCAAGTAACAGACAGTGCGGAATTCTGCCGTCTAAGATATGGACACGGGATACGCCGTGTTCAATCGCATCAATGCAGTTGTTCAGCTTCGGAAGCATTCCGCCGCCGATTGTACCGCCCGCAAGCAGTTCTCTAGCTTCATCTGTTGAAAGCTCTGAAATCAGGGAAGACTTGTCGTTGTAATCTCTGTAAACGCCCTCAATATCCGTAAGGAATGCCAGCTTTTCTGCGTTAACTGCTCTTGCAATGGCACATGCCGCATCATCGGCATTAATATTGTAAGCATGGAAATTATCATCATATCCAATCGGGCAGATAACCGGAAGGAAATCGTCCTTTAACAGTGTATGAAGCAGTGTTGTATCCACTTCCTTGACTTCACCTACATAGCCGATGTCTTCGCCGCCGGAAAGCTTTTTATCCACCTTTAACATGCCACCGTCTTTACCACTGATACCGCATGCCTTGACGCCGAGTTCTTCAATCATGGATACAAGGCTTTTATTGACCTTATTTAAAACCATTTCGGCGATTTCCATTGTCGGCTCATCGGTTACGCGCAGTCCGTTTAAGAAATGCGGTTCCATGCCGGATTTTTCAACCCATTTGCTGATTTCCTTGCCACCGCCGTGTACGATAATCGGCTTAAAGCCTACCAGCTTTAACAGTACAACGTCCTGAATGACTTTTCTTTTTAATTCTTCGTCAACCATTGCACTGCCGCCGTATTTGACAACGATAATCTTTCTGTTAAATTTCTGGATATACGGAAGCGCTTCCACCAGAACCTGCGCTTTTTTCAATTCTTCATTCATTTCCATGTCTGTTCTCTCCATTTTTAATATACACTTTTAACAGTGTTTTTACCTGCCACCGCAAAATATTTCCGCTGCCGTATCTTTAATACGAAGCTTCATTATGAGCGGTAATCCGCGTTAATTTTTACATAGTCAAATGTCAAATCACAGCCCCATGCGGTTGCTTCTTCATTTCCCATTTTTACATCTGCAATAGCAATAACCGGATTCTTTGATAAGATTTCCGTTGCTTTTTCTTCACTGTAATCGGTTGCTTTTCCGTTTTCTACAATTTTTAACTTTCCGGCTTCGCTTTCAAAGTAAATATCTACTTTTTCCGGTTCTAAGTCCGCACCTGAATAGCCCATTGCACAGAGGATTCTGCCCCAGTTTGCATCGTGTCCGAAAATTGCCGCTTTTGTAAGACTTGAAGTGACAATCGACTTTGCAAGCACCTTTGCCTGTTCTTTTGTTGCCGCATTTTTTACCTGCACTTCAAACAGACAGGTACAGCCTTCGCCGTCACCGGCAATCTTTTTAGAAAGCTCACGCAGTACATAAAACAGTGCATCATAAAATGTCTGATAATCCTTGCTGTCTTCGGTAATAATATCATTTTCCGCCATGCCGTTTGCAAGCACCAGAACGGTATCATTTGTTGAAGTATCGCCGTCCACGGAAATCATATTAAAAGTATCGCTGACAATCGCTTTTGTCATTTTCTGCAAAGCATCTTTTTTAATGCACGCATCGGTTGTCACAAAACACAGCATGGTTGCCATGTTCGGATGAATCATGCCGGCTCCCTTACACATACCGCCGACTGTAACCGTCTTTCCGCCAACCTCAATCTGTACGGCAACCTGCTTGTCCACGGTATCTGTCGTCATAATGGCTTCTGCCGCTAATGTGCCGTGGTCTAATGAACTGCCAAGCTTCTTTGGAAGTTCTTTAATTCCTGCACAGATTTTATCCATTGGAAGCTGTGCGCCGATAACACCGGTAGAGGCAACCAATACCGCGCTTTCCGGAATCTGTAATGCTTCGGATACAGCCTTTGCTTCTGCCGCACACGCGTCATCGCCCTCTTTTCCGGTACAGGCATTGGCAACACCGCTGTTGACAACAACTGCCTGTGCAAATGGTGAATTTGCCACAATGTCTTTATCCCACTTTACCGGTGCTGCAAAAACCTTATTTGTTGTAAATGTTCCTGCTGTTACACATGGCTTTTCACTGTAAACCATCGCCATATCTTTTTTTTCGTTATTTTTTATTCCTGCGTTTAAACCTGCCGCACAAAATCCCTTTGCCGCAGTCACGCCGCCTTTAATGCTTTCCATATTACACTCCATTCCGCAGGCATTCTAATGCCGGAGGAATCGCGAACTGAATTAATTCAGTTCTGCGATAAGAGCAGCTTTGTGACGCCTGCGGCACAAAGTGCTATGCGAAAATCTTCAATTTAAGGATTTTCGCATTTCTCCTCATTCTGCAAATATTGTAACCTGATTCCGTTACAGGGAAATAAGCCGAAGTCAAGTAACACGTTGAGGCGTTTTCCCTGTAATGGAATCTTGTTCACACTTCTACGGGAACATCGGTGCTGCCATAAGCCCTTCTGTTTCCGGTAATCCAAATAATAAGTTCATGTTCTGTACAGCCTGACCTGCCGCACCCTTTACAAGGTTATCAAGTGCACCCATCATAATCAGACGGTGGGTTCTCGGCTCAATCTTAAATCCGATGTCCACAAAGTTACTGCCTTCTACCCAGCGTGTTTCCGGGCAAACGTCCTTGTCCAGTACTCTGACAAATGTTTCTTCCTTATAATATTTATCATAAACTGCTTTTACTTCTTCGTATGTAACGTCCTTTGCCAGATTTGCATATGCCGTTACTAAAATACCGCGGTTCATCGGAACAAGGTGTGGTGTGAAAATGAGTTTCAAATCATTTCTACCGCAGGCATAACCTAACTGTTCTTCAATCTCCGGTGTATGTCTGTGTGTGCCGACACCGTATGCTTTCATGCTTTCATTGACTTCGCAGAAAAGATTGGCAACCTTTGCGCCGCGTCCTGCGCCTGATGTACCGCTCTTTGCATCAATAATAATGGTATCCGGGTCAATCAGCCCTTCTTTTACCATTGGATATAAGGTAAGAATCGAGGTTGTTGTATAGCAGCCGGGATTTGCTACAATTCTTGTTTTTTCGGTAATCTGGTTTCTGTTGATTTCGCATAAGCCGTAAACCGCTTCATCAATGTACTGCGGTGCTTTATGCTCCAGCTTATACCACTGTTCATAAATACTCACATCTTTTAAACGGAAATCCGCACTCAGATCAACAATCTTTGTATTGGATAAAATTTCTTCATTTACTAAAGAAGCACATAAGCCCTGCGGTGTCGCTGTGAAAATGACATCAACCTGCTTTGCAAGTTCGTCCATGTTATCATCCATGCAGACCGCATCAACAAGCTGAAACATATTTCTGTATACATCTGCATATTTCTGGTCAATATAGCTTCTTGAACCATACCACACAATTTCTGCATCCTTATGTCCCAGTAACAGTCTTACCAGCTCATTTCCGGCATATCCTGTTGCACCAATAATTCCTACCTTAATCATATCTTTTACCTCGCTGTAAAATATTCGTTATGTTTCATTATAGCAATTTTTTTTGTCCTGTAAAGTGTTAATTTGAATTTTTTTATAAATATACATGTTTTTTGTATATTTTTGCATATTATTCATTTTTACCTATTGCATTTTTACCTTATGTGGTTTATCATAAGACACAAGTTCGTTGCCAATTGCAACCATACAAATTCAATCAATTCGGAGGATATCAATTATGAAAGAAAAAGTAATTCTTGCCTACTCAGGCGGACTTGATACCACAGCTATTATCCCGTGGTTAAAAGAGAATTTTGACTATGAAGTAATCTGTGTATGCGCAGACTGCGGACAGGGCGAGGAATTAGACGGTTTACAGGAAAGAGCGCTCTCATGCGGTGCTTCTAAATTATATATTGAAGATTTAACAGATGAATTCTGTGATGACTACATCGTACCTTGTGTACAGGCTCACGCTGTATATGAAAATAAGTATCTTTTAGGTACTTCTATGGCAAGACCTGTAATCGCAAAAAGACTGGTTGAAATTGCAAGAAAAGAAGGCGCTACAGCAATCTGCCACGGTGCTACCGGTAAAGGTAATGACCAGATTCGTTTTGAACTTGCAATCAAGGCTTTAGCTCCTGATATCAACATCATCGCTCCTTGGAGAAATGAAAAGTGGACACTGGATTCCAGAGAAGCAGAAATCGAATACTGCAAGCAGCACGGTATTCATCTTCCATTCTCAGCAGATACAAGCTACAGCCGTGACCGTAACTTATGGCACATCAGCCATGAAGGTCTTGAACTGGAAGACCCTGCAAATGAACCGAACTACAAGCATCTGCTCGTTTTAGGAAACTCTCCGGAAGAAGCTCCTGAAGAAGGTGAATATGTAACCATGACATTTGAACACGGTGTACCAAAGTCTGTAAATGGCAAGGAAATGAAGGTTTCTGATATTATCCGTGAATTAAACAGACTCGGCGGCAAGCATGGTATCGGTATCGTTGATATCGTTGAAAACCGCGTTGTCGGCATGAAGTCCCGTGGTGTTTATGAAACTCCTGGTGGAACAATTCTTTACGAAGCACATCAGCAGTTAGAGGAACTGATTCTTGACCGTGATACAACAACTGTCAAGATGAATATGGCAAATAAATTTGCCCAGATTATTTACGAAGGAAAGTGGTTCACACCGCTTCGTGAAGCTGTTCAGGCATTTATTGAAAAGACACAGGAAAATGTAACCGGTGAAGTTAAGTTTAAGCTGTACAAAGGCAACATCATCAAAGCCGGTACAACTTCTCCATATTCACTCTACAACGAATCTATCGCTTCCTTTAAGACCGGTGACCTTTATGACCACCATGATGCAGACGGTTTCATCAATCTGTTTGGTCTTTCATTAAAGGTTCGTGCAATGAAGGAACAGGAATTAAGCAAGAAGAATAATAAGTAATTTTTATAACATATAAAAAGGGACAGCCGGTATAACATTTAAACCGGACTGTCCCTTTTTTATGCCATCAGTCAATTTCCTTTTTATTTAAGATCCGTACACTTGCAAAGTAAGATACCAGTATAGCTGCCAGTGCTGCGACGGCTGCCAATATCGTCCATGTACCCTGCGAATACCGTTCTATTTTCTGTCCAATCCACGACAAATCCACATTCCACTTTTCTGTGAGATTTTTAACAATGTACAATCCGCCAAATACTGCGCCATAAGCTCCCAGCAGCATCATTCTGCCCTTTTCTGCGCCAAACCGTAACTGAAACGGCACCATTAAAGAAAATAAAATAAGTGCCAGCGGCATCATAATGAGAATGATAAAAAGCTGCTCTGCCATAAGCTGACTGCCTCTTACAACACTTACAAGATAGACAAGTACCGTTACGACACATACTGCTGCTGCACTTCCTGCCACTGCCAGACCATATTTTTCCAAAACATATTCCTTTCTGCTGACCGGCAGTGTAAATAAGAATACCGTTCCATGGTCTGCTTCATCACAACCGATAGTGCTTGTTGCCGCCATTGTTACAACAAATACCATATATCCTGCCATAAATCCAATCATTTCTGTACCGTCCTGTATATTAAACAGTACAACTGCTGTCACTATACCAACAAGCATAAACAGCTTCTTCTGTGCTTTTAACAGCTTTAAATCTTTAATAAAAAGTCCTAACATTGTTCATCACCTCCGCTAAGCATTGTCACAATCTCATCAATCGCAGCTTTTTCTATGATTATCTGCGGATAGTTTTCTATATAAAACGCATTTTCATTTGTAAGACAGGCATATCCGTAATTTTCTTTCTGCACTTTTAAAATAAAACTTTTATCCAGCTTCTCATACTGTGCTTCATCTACTTTTAAAACAACATATTGGTCAAGCAGGACATCTGTTTCTTCATGAAAAATGATTTTTCCGTCCTTTAACATATAAAAATCATCACACAATGATTCTAAATCACTTGAAATATGAGAACTGATAAGAACAGCACGTTCTTCATCTTCTGCCATATAATCCCGTATTAAATCCAGTACCTCATTTCTTGCAACCACGTCCAGCCCGGCTGTCGGTTCGTCAAGCAGCAACAGTTTTGCCTGATGTGAAATTGCAATCAAAACCTTTAATTTCGCTTTCATGCCTGTTGAAAAATCCTTCAATTTCTTTTTATAAGGCAGACCGAAAATTTCCACCTGTTTCATAAAAAAATTCTTATTAAAATCATCATACAGTTTTTCCAGTACAGAAATAATATCCTGAATCGTCAGATTTCCACTAAACCCGGAATCGGATAATGCAGCCCCCAGTTTTTGTTTATCCTTCGCTGTTATTTCCTGACTGTCTTTTCCTAATACAGTAATTTTCCCGCTATCCGGTCTAATCAGTCCCAGTACTGCATGGAAAATTGTACTTTTGCCTGCTCCGTTTTTCCCCACAAGCCCTGTAATCTGTCCCGGCAGAACTTCCAACGAACAATCAAGGGAAAATGTATTATAATTTTTCACTAGATGGTTAATTTTTAACATCGGCTATCCCTCCAATATTAATTCTAATAAATTCTTTAGTTCTTCATCACTGATGCCGCATCTTCTGGCTTTTAAAACTGCTTTTTCTAAATCCGCTTCAATTTCTTTTTTTTGTTCTTCAAGCAAAAGCTCTGTATTTGCAGCCGTGATGTATGTTCCTTTTCCATGTATTGTAATTGCAAATCCTTCTTCTTCCAGAGCATCATATGCTTTTTTTACCGTCAACGCACTGATTTTAAGTTCTTTTGCCAGCATACGCACAGAAGGAAGATTCTCATCTTCTTTAAGTTCTCCTTTGCGAATCTGTGTCTTCACCACATCTACAATTTGCTCATAAATCGGCACCATAGATGAATGATTGATAATAATATTCAATCTCACTTCCTCCTTTCTGTGTAAACAGTGTATAACAGTATATAGCTGTTGTCAAGTGTTATATACTGTTTATTTCTATTTTTCTTTAAAAAAATTCACAATTCCCTATAACGCAAAAAAATCTCCTAAATGCCAAGACACATTTTGCCCTGCCTTTAGGAGATTTATTTTTATATTCAACGTTTTTTCTGACCAGACCCGCTGTCGCTACTCCATATCCATATTGGCAAGCTGCCGGATTTGATCACGCCTGCCATAGATAACCGCTGTCACCTGAACTCTGCTGTTATCATCATCTACCCAATAATAAATCAGGAAATTCTGAACTACCATCTTGCGTATTCCTTCAGTTCTCCAAGGTTCTTCCTCTATCAGCGCATACTTCTTCGGTAAACTTGACAGTTTCAAAATCTCTGCTTTAAACCTATCAAGCAGATTATCCGCTGCAGCCGGTGACATCAGATCATATGAAATATAATGAACAATTTCTTTCATTTGCTCTAACGCCTGTCTTGTTACCCTTACCTCATACTCGTCCATACCTTACATCTCCGCTTTTAATTGCTCGAAAGCCTCATCGACAGATACAGAATCATTTCTTTTTGCCTGCGAAAGTCCCGTCTGCATCATGGTATCAAATTCAGCTTTTGTTATAGAATCTCTTGTAGCAAACTTATCGGGAATATCTAATGAAAATGGTACACCGTCACGCATAATAACCTGTCTGTAAGTCATATCTATAAATACAGATACAGGAATTCCAAGTCTGTCAAGAATAGCTTCTGCCTGCTCTTTTATATTCGGTTGAATACGTGCTGTTACATTTGCTGTTTTTACTGCCATAGTATGCACCTCCTTTTTTTATAGTGTACCACTATGTATAGCTTTTTACAACACAAATATATTTCTATTTCAAAAAGCTATTAATAAGGTTAAGGGAAAAGTACCTAAAATTTATAAAAGCTCATTTTCAATATTGGTCAATTAATTTTTATTGTATGGGATTATTTTTCACTTTAAAATATTTCCATAACTTTCTTCAACTTCGCTATAACTCTTTACTCATCCTTGTTACAATTGTTTCAACATTATCAATACAATTCTGTCTATATTCTTCTCTTACCGTAACTCTCTTTCCCATTAATTCCAAACGTCCTGATTTCAATTTTCGTAAAGGACAACCTCTTGCAGCCGAAACAACTCCCGTTGTCTGAAAGTCTCTTACATCAATAATTCCCATATCTAATGTTTTAAATGCAAACATATCTGGATACGTCTTCAATAGAGATAAAACATCTTTATCAATTTCCTGTAACACTGTCGCATATGCAGAAGCTGCTCCCATATATTGAGTTAATCTATTCTTTAATATCATATAAACTTTTGGTAATGGCATATCGACTTCTTTTAATTTTTCTGCAAAAGCATATTTACTATATATTTCAGAAGGTAATTTTAATCCATAAACCAACGAAAAAGCATTTTGAATGGCTCTACGTGATGAATCATCAGCCATCACTGGTAACACCATTTTTGTTGAAGTCGCAATTGCTATTTGCGTATACATTGAAAAACTTGGATTTGCGTCTAAAAATACCATATCGTAATCTTTCTCGATTGGCTGTATGAAATCGTTTAACCAATTTATAATTGCAACCCATGTATTAGTTCCTGGTATTTGATTATTCGCTAATGTGGAAATAGCATTTGATTGTAATTCCAACATAGCATCTCCACAAAGCAAATCGATATTATCTTGTATATACTGATTATATTCATGCGGTTTTGTTAAATAATCTCTAGGATTAAACAAGGGCACACTATAAGGAGATGGCAAACGCAATTGAAAATATCCACCAATTGTTGCTCTTTGGATTGTACCTTGCCTCATTAATAAAACTTCACTACCTCCTTGATTTAACCCTCCCAATAAAAGTTCAGATAAATTTGCTTAAGGACAAACATCTATAGCTAATATTTTCTTTTCAGGATTTTGAAAAGCATATTCATTAATTATCTGAAATGTTAATGTAGTTTTGCCAGTTCCGCCTTTATTATTCCAAAATATAACTCTTTCCATTTTCAACCTCCAAATAGCATTTATAAATTTACTCAAATTATAAGTTACGTACTTTTATACTTTTGTCAAGTACTGTTTGTACTTTTATTATGTACTTTTTGTACTTATATCATATTTATTATTATTATAAAATAACCATATATCCATAATAATAGCCAATATGCATCTTAAATTAATTCTCACCTCATATATCTACTTTTGCAATAAAAAAGCTACCCTCCTCAAATCCACTTTAAGGAAGATAGCTAATACCTTTTATAAATTTCTTTCCTGTTACATTCCCCGGAAGCGCTGATACCGCTGTTGTGCCAGTTCTTCACCGCTCATCTGCTGATATTTTATCAGAAATCCTGCGATTTTGCGCTTCATATATAAAGTAACACGATTCATATTGTCGCTGCTTACGATTGGAAATTCCGGGAGAATCTGTTCGATAATGCCCAGTTCCTTTAAATCCTGTGCCGTCAGTTTCATTACCTGCGCCGCTTTTTCTGCTTTGGATGCGTCCTTCCACAAAATTGATGCAAAGCCCTCCGGTGAGAGAATTGAATACACCGAATTTTCCAGCATCCAGACTTCATTTCCCGCCGCAAGCGCCAGCGCACCGCCGCTTCCACCTTCTCCAATGACAATCGAAAGCACAGGCACTTTTAAATCTGCCATTTCAAACAGATTTTTTGCAATCGCTTCACCCTGTCCGCGTTCTTCCGCACCGATACCACAGTATGCGCCCGGTGTATCCACAAGGCACAATACCGGACGGTGAAACTTTTCTGCCTGTTTCATCAGACGCAGTGCTTTACGGTATCCTTCCGGATACGGCATTCCGAAATTACGCACAATATTCTCTTTTGTCGTTGCACCTTTCTGCTGTCCAATCACCGTCACCGGCTGTTTTCCAAAAAACGCGATACCACCTACAACCGCGCCGTCATCACGGTACGCCCTGTCACCATGCAGTTCATAAAAATCTTTGGTGAGATAGCCGATATAGTCAAGCGCCGATGGACGTTTACCGCTTCTTGCAATCTGCACCTTTTCCCATGCCGACAACTGCTTCTTTTCATTTTTTACCGCCAACAGTGCTTCTTCTTTTTTAATATCAATTTTTTTTGCATATATGTCATCTAAATACTGCTGATAGCGGCTCATTGTTTCTACCTGTGGCTTTTTATGCAGCCGCAGCAGTGTCGATAAGGTCTGCTTTAAAAATCTGCGTTCCACGATATTATCAATCAATCCATGTTCCAGTAAAAATTCCGCCCGCTGAAATCCTTCCGGCAGTTCTTCCCCTATGGTCTGTCTGATAACACGCGGTCCTGCAAATCCGACCAGTGCCTGCGGTTCTGCAAGAATAATATCACCCAGCATGGCAAAGCTTGCCGTCACGCCGCCGGTTGTCGGATTGGTAAGCACGGTAATATAAAGTCCGCCTGCCGCATCAAATTTTTTCAGCGCCGCCGCCGTCTTTTCCATTTGCATGAGTGATACAATGCCCTCCTGCATTCTCGCGCCCCCGGAACAGGTAAATATTATCAGCGGAAGCTTTTCTACCGTTGCCCGCTCAATCGCCCTTGTCAGCTTCTCACCCACGGCATATCCCATGCTTCCCATAAGAAATCGTGTATCGCACACTCCGACTGCCGCTTCCATGCCGTCTATTTTTCCTTTTCCGGTAATCACTGCTTCATTTAAACCGGTGTTTCTCTGTAAATCCCCAAGTTTTTCTTCATATCCTTTAAAATGACAGGGATTGCCGCCGGTAAATTCTTCGTCCCATTCTTCAAATGTCTGTGCATCAAACACCATTTTTATCCGCTCATACGCGCCTATTTTCATATAATGTCCGCATTTCGGGCAGACATAAGCATTCTGCGTAAAATCTTCCGTCAGAATCATTTCATGACAGCTTTCGCATTTTGTATACAATCCGTCCGGGACATTCGGCGCTTCCGCGTGATTCTGATGCCGCACCGGCTGATTTTCCTTTTTAAATAATCCTTTTAAATGCACACTCTTACCTCAATTCCGCAGGCATTTTAATGCCGGAGGAATCACAAGTCAAATGTTCATTTAACTTTGCGATAAAAAGCGACTTTGTGAAGCCTGCGGCACAAAGTGCTGTGTAAAAAAGCTTTGATTGATGGCTTGTTCACACTTCTCCTATTTCTAAGCGGTTTCTTCAAAATTTTTTTCAATAAAATCTGTATGAACCTCGCCGCTTTCAAATTCTTTATTTTTTAAAATCTCATACTGAAAGTCCAGATTGGTCGTTACACCTTCAATAATAACTTCTCCTAAAGTACTTCTCATCTTTTTCAGTGCTGATTCACGATCTTTATCATATACCATTACTTTCATAATCATTGAATCATAATACGGTGGTATTATATAGCCCGGATAAACTGCCGTATCAATCCGCACACCGTTTCCGCCGGGAATATGCAGTTCCTGAATCGTGCCCGGACACGGCGCAAAATTTTTATCCGGATTTTCGGCATTAATACGCACTTCCATCGCATGACCCGTCAGATGAATATCACTCTGGCGCAGTCCGAGTTTCTCTCCCGCAGCAATGCGAATCTGCTCTTTTACCAGATCAATGCCTGTGACAAGCTCTGTTACCCCATGTTCTACCTGAATCCGCGTGTTGATTTCCATAAAATAGAACTGTCTGTGGCTGTCTAAAAGAAATTCCACCGTCCCGGCATTACGGTATCCGACCGCCTTTGCCGCACGCACTGCCATTTCGCCCATCTGCTGACGTAAAGCATCATCTAATGCTGTACACGGGGATTCTTCAATCATTTTCTGATGTCTGCGCTGTACCGAACAGTCGCGTTCACCCAAATGAATCGTATTGCCCTCATTATCCGCCAGTATCTGAAACTCGATATGTTTTGGATGTTCAATATATTTTTCAATATACATGGAATTGTCGCCAAAACCATTTTCGGCTTCACGCTGTGCATTTTGAAAATTTTTCTCAAAATCTGTACTGTTTTGCACCACACGCATACCTTTTCCACCACCGCCAAGTGCCGCTTTTATCATGACCGGATAACCGATTTCATCTGCAAATTTCCTGCCTGCTTCCGCCGTAAAAATGGGGTTTTTCGTACCCGGAATGACCGGAACACCCGCCCGCACCATTGCATTTCTGGCTTCCGATTTATTTCCGGTTTCTTCGATTGTCTTTGCAGACGGACCAATAAATGCAATGTTACATTTTTCACAAAGTTCAGCAAATTTGCTGTTTTCAGATAAAAACCCAAAACCCGGATGAATGGCATCAGCCCCCGATGCAATCGTTGCGCTTAAAATGCGTTCCATATTCAGATAACTGTCCTTTGCTTCTGCCTTTCCGATACAGATGCTTTCATCGGCAAGCTGGGTATGCAGTGCATCGGCATCCGCCTGTGAATACACGGCAACCGTTTTGATGCCCATTTCACGGCATGCCCGGATAATGCGCACCGCAATCTCCCCTCTGTTTGCAATCAATAACTTCTGAAACATTTCTTCTTTCCTTTCCGCAGACATTTTTACATGTTTAGCCAATCATAAAGGTCAATTCCGCGGTAAGTGCAGTTTCTCCATCTACGCTTGCCGTCACTTTTCCGATTCCGACAGGACCTTTGCTTTTAATAATTTCACATTCCATTTTCAGCTTGTCGCCCGGCACAACCTTTCTTTTAAAACGTGCGTTATTTACTGCGCCAAAGTATGCTGTCTTTCCTTTATTCTTTTCCAGTGACAGAATTGCCACCGCTCCGACCTGTGCGCAGGCTTCTATCTGTAAGACACCGGGCATCACCGGTTCTCCTGGAAAATGTCCCGCAAAATACGGTTCATCGTATGTCACACACTTATATCCGACTGCCCGCTGTCCCGGCTCACACTCCGTCACCGTATCCACCAGCAGAAACGGATGTCTGTGTGGAATAATCTCCATAATTTCCTTTGTTGTAAGCATATTTTTCTCCATTCCACAGATGATTTCTCATCTACTATTCGGGTTGTTTGCTTTCACCCGGAAGCAAACAACCATGTGAAAATGCTTTAATTTATGGCATTTTCACATTCCACAGATGATTTCTCAAGGCATCTTTGTGATGTCTGCATCACAAAGTGCCGTGTGAAAATGCTTTGATTTATGGCATTTTCACACTCCTACAATAAACAGCGGCTGTCCAAACTCGACCATTTCACCGTTTTCAACCAGCACTTCTTTGACAATTCCGTCACACTCGCTTTCAATTTCATTCATCAGCTTCATTGCTTCGATAACACCGAGTATCTGTCCTTTTTTTACGGTATCGCCCACTGTAACAAATGGTTCGTCTTCCGGGGACGGCGCACTGTAGAAAATGCCGACCAGCGGCGAAGCAACAACTGTACCCTCTGCCTGCTTTTCATTTTTTTGCGTATCGGTCTGATATTCACCGCCCGCCGCCGTAAAGCTGTATCCGTCCATGGCTGCCGGATTTCCTGTCGTCATGCTCTGCGTTCTTTCCTCGGAAACACCGGACCGGTTTCCTGCCTGTGATGCCTGCATACAGCCGGACTGTATACCCGGCTCGCCTGTCTGCTGTACCGAATTGAATTCTTTTACGCGTTCTGCGGTAAGCGTAAGCTTCGTTTCTCCTTCTTCCAGTGAAAAACCTGTCAGCGCGCTTTTCGACACGGCATCTATCAGTTTTAAAATCTGCTCTAATTCCATAACTGCCTCATTTCTTTTATGAAAACTTTTTCACAAGAAGCGTTGCATTGTGTCCGCCAAATCCAAGGGAATTGGACAGCACCGTCTTCACCTCTGTTTCAATGCCTTTTCCTTTAATATACTGCAAATCCATTTCGTCTTCTGTTTCCGTAAGCCCCACATTCGGATGCAGATACCCATCTGTTACCGACTTGATACAGGCAATCAGCTCTACCGCACCTGCCGCACCCAGAAGGTGTCCGACCATGGATTTGGTGGAGCTGACCGGTACATTTTCTGCCGCTTCGCCAAATGCCAGCTTAATTGCCCTCGTTTCAAACAAATCGTTGTGATGTGTACCGGTTCCGTGTGCATTGATATAATCCACTTCCTGCGGTAATACGCCTGCTTCCTGCATGGCATTTGTCATGGCACGTGCCGCGCCGCTTCCGTCTTCCGCCGGAGAGGTGATATGATACGCATCGCTTGAACAGCCATATCCGGCAATTTCCGCATAGATATGCGCGCCGCGCTTCTTGGCATGTTCTAAGGATTCCAGTACCAGAACACCCGCACCTTCTCCCATAACAAATCCGTTTCTGTTCTTATCAAACGGCAGGGATGCCCTAAGCGGATCTGTGCTTGTAGAAAGTGCCGTAAGTGCCGTAAATCCTCCGATTCCAATCGGTGTGATACTGCTTTCCGTACCGCCGCAGACCATAACGTCTGCATCACCGCACTGGATAGAGCGGTATGCCTCACCGATAGAATTTGTTCCTGTCGCACAGGCTGTTACCACATTGATGTTTTTTCCTTTTAATCCGTATGCAATGGATACATTTCCTGCCGCCATATTGGTAATCATAAGCGGAACTAACAGTGGATTAATCCTTCCCGGTCCACGCTCCAGCAGCTTTTTATGCTCACGCTCCATGGCATCTAAGCTGCCGATTCCGGAACCGATAGACGTTCCGACGCGGTATGCGTCTTCTTTTTCCATATCCAGTCCGGCATCTTTAATTGCCTGTCCTGCCGCAGCTACTGCATACTGGCTAAATAATTCCATGCGCTTTGCCTGCTTAAAATCCATATATGCCTGTGCATCAAAGTCTTTTACTTCTGCCGCAAGCTTTACCTTAAAATCCGTTGTATCAAATTTTGTAATTGCACCGATACCGACCTTTTGTGCTTTTACGTTTTCCCAGAATTCCTCTACGGTCAAACCAATCGGTGTAATTGCCCCCATTCCCGTCACAACTACTCTGCTTTTCTGCATTTCTTCCTCCAATCTGCTCATCTGCCCCTCAAAACTGCTTTGCTTTCGTTTAGAAATAATATCGCCTATACCATGCCGCCGTTGACTGACAGCACCTGTCCGGTAATATACGATGCCTTACCCGAAGCCAGAAATACCGCTGCCTGTGCTATATCCTGCGCCGTTCCCATGCGTTTTAAAGGAATTGATGACTGTACACTTTCCTTTACACTGTCAGAAAGCACAGCTGTCATATCTGTGTCAATATAACCCGGTGCAATCGCATTGACTGTAATCTGTCTGGATGCCAGTTCTTTTGCCGCAGATTTTGTAAGCCCGATAACACCGGCTTTGGATGCCGCGTAATTTGCCTGTCCTGCATTTCCTGTCAGACCGACAACCGATGCCAGATTGATAATCCTGCCGCTTCTTTGCTTTATCATATATTTTGCTGCGTGGCGGATACAGTGAAATGTTCCTCCAAGATTGACTGCAAGCACCTGTTTAAAATCCTGTTCTGACATTCTAAGAAGCAGTCCGTCCTTTGTTATTCCTGCATTATTTACTAAAATGTCGATTTTTTCATATTTTTGTACGACATATTTTATCATTTCCTCGACAGCCGCAAAGTCTGACACATCACACTGATATTTTTCCGCACTGCCGCCGTTTTTTAAAATACTATCTACCGTATCCTGTGCCGCCTGCGCATTTCCTGCATAATTTACAATCACAGTTGCACCTTCTTTGGCAAGGCTTTTCGCAATCGCACTACCGATTCCCCTGCCTGCGCCTGTTACCAGCGCAATTTGTCCGTTCATTTCCTGCATGATGCCCTCCTGACTATTCTGTGATAAGCTGTGATAAATCTTCTTCCTTTTCAATATTGATACAGGTGATTCCTTCACACTGCATTTCCTTTGCCGTCTTTTTTACAAATCCGGTTAGTGTTCTTCCCGGTCCGAGTTCTATAAATGTATCAAAACCGTCCGTGATTAACTTACGTAACGTCTGTTCAAAGCGTACCGGTGAATAAACCTGCTTTCTTAACAATTCCGGAATTTCTTTGCTGTCTGTTACATATTCCGCTGTCAGATTGGCAATATACGGAATCTGAATTTTGTTAAATGTAATCTTTCCGAGTTCTTTTTGGAGCTGTTCTCCCGCGCCGTAAAGCAATGGAGAATGAAACGGTCCGCTGACCTTTAACGGCACCACTCTTTTTGCACCTGCCTGCTTTAAAACTTCTGCTGCCCGTTCCACTTCGCCTTTTTCACCGGAAATGACAATCTGTCCCGGACAATTATAATTGGCAATGCCGATTTTTGCAGTGTCCAGTGATGTTTTTAATACTTCTTCCGTCTGTTTGGCACTAAGTCCCAACACTGCCGCCATACTGCCCTGACCTTCCGGTACTGCCTGTTCCATATAAATGCCGCGTCTGCGGATTACGTAACAGCCGTCCTTAAAAGACAAAGCCCCTGCTGCTGTCAGTGCCGCATATTCTCCCAGTGAAAGTCCTGCCGCCGCTTCGTACGGAATCCCTTTTTCCTGTAAAACGTTCAGTATCGCACATTCTGTTGTATACATGGCAATCTGCGTGTATTCGGTCTGATTTAAAGCTTCATTTTCTTCAAAACAAAGTGACGCAACATCAATGCCTGTCACTTCCTGTGCCGTTTTAAAATATTGTCTGACGGCATCATATTTTTCATAAAAAGAACGTCCCATTCCGACATTCTGTGCGCCCTGTCCCGGAAAGAGAAATGCTGTTTTACGCATGTTCTGCCTCATTTCCGCACGAATCTTCCGCAAAGATACTGCATTTTTTTATCGTTTCTTTTGCTTCCTGCACAATTTCCTGAATAATTTCTGCACAGGTCTGTTCTTTTTTTATCATGCCTGCAATCTGACCAGCCATGACCGTTCCCATGGCAACATCACCGTCTACAACAGCTTTGCGCAGTGCACCCAGTGTCAGGTGTTCCAATTCTTCAAAGGATACATTGTTTTTTTCCATTTCAAGATACTGGCGTGTCATTGTATTTCTAAGGGAGCGCACCGGATGTCCCGTGCTTCTTCCCGTAACGACGGAATCAATATCCTTTGCGCCAATCACACGGTCTTTGTACGCCTGACTGACGGTGGATTCCTTTGCAACGATAAAACGCGTTCCTAGCTGTACCGCTTCCGCACCCAGCATCAATGCCGCTGCCATGCCTCTGCCATCACCAATGCCGCCTGCACCGATAACCGGAACCGATACCGCATCGACAACCTGTGGGAGCAGGGACATTGTTGTCTGCTCACCGATATGACCGCCGGACTCCATGCCCTCTGCAACAATCGCATCTGCGCCCGCACGTTCCATCATTCTTGCCATTGCAACAGAAGCAACTACAGGAATTACACGAATCCCTGCCTCCTTCCACTGTTTCATGTATTTTGCAGGATTACCGGCTCCTGTCGTTACGGCTTTTACACCTTCTTCGGCTACAACCTGTGCCACTTCGTCTACATGCTCACTTAACAGCATAACATTCACGCCGATTGGCTTATCTGTAATCTCTTTTGCCCTGCGGATTTCACTCCGCACCCATTCTGCCGGTGCATTTGCCGCCCCGATAAATCCGATGCCGCCCGCTTTTGAAACATTTGCCGCAAGCGCCGCATTTGCGACCCATGCCATACCACCCTGAATGACCGGGTATTCAATTTCAAGCAGTTTTGTAATTCTTGTCTGCATATTTTCTCATCTCCGAACATCTTTATAAACGTTGTCTGCCTTTTTACCTCACTGCTTTTTAAGCTTCTACACCGTGATTTTTTAAATAATCACAGACATCCTGTACTGTTAATAACTTTTCAAGTTCTTCTGACGGAATTTCTACGGAATATTCGTCTTCCAGTGCCATTACCAGTTCAAATAAATCCAGTGAATCTGCATTTAAGTCTTCCTTGAAGCGTGATTCCGGCTTTACATCCTCTGCGTTTACATTTAACTGTCCTGCGATAATTTCTTTCATTTTTTCTAACATCTTTTTAATCTCCATTCTACTACAATATATTTTTGATATTCTCTTGTAATCTACGCATATTCTGCCTGTCATTTGTGCCATTCCAGCAATGCACTGCCCCAGCTTAATCCGCCGCCAAAGCCGGACAGGATCAACACATCGCCCGGTATCAGGCGGTTTTGTCTGTTTAATTCGTCTAAAAGAACCGGTATACTTGCCGCTGAAGTATTTCCGTGGGTTTCCAGATTCATCGGAAATTTTTCAACCGGTACATCCAGCCGCTTTGCAATACTTTCAATCATTCTTGCATTTGCCTGATGTAAAATAAAATATTTTACCTGTTCCTTTGCCGTTTCCGATTCTTCCAGCACTTCTTTAACAGACTCCGGTACTTTCCGAACTGCAAAAGAGAAAATTTCCCGTCCGTTCATATGCACCGCATTTTCTTTTCCCAGTGTCAAAGCCTGTGCACTGCCGCTGTCGCTGTGCAGTCTGAAAATGCTTTTTCCGCTGCTGTCTTCACCTAAAACAACCGCACCAGCGCCGTCACCAAACAGCACACAGACACTTCTGTCTTTCCAGTCCACCACCTGCGACATCACTTCCGCACCGATAACCAGTACCTTTTTGTACATGCCCGCTTTAATATAGGCATCTGCCACACTCATTGCATACAAAAATCCTGTACAGGCGGCGCTTAAATCAAAACATGCCGCGCGCTCTGCCCCAATCTCCTGTTGGACAAGATTTGCCGTACTCGGAAATATGTAATCAGGCGTTGAAGTCGCAACGATAATGGCTTCTATCTGCTCTGCCGCTATCCCGGCATCTGCTATCGCCTTTTTCGCGGCTTGTGCCGCAAGCGCTGATGCAGTCTGACCTTCCTGTGCGATATGACGGCTTCGGATTCCGGTTCTGGTGCGAATCCACTCATCACTGGTATCCAAAAATGTTGAAAGTTCTGCATTGTCAAGCACCCTTGACGGAACAGCACTTCCCGTTCCTATTATTTTCGTATTCATATCTGCCTCTGTGCCGCGTTTTCTTTTTCCCGGAAAATGTCCCGCAGCTTTGACATTTTCCTTCTTTAAAATTCTGTTTCGTTTCTTCAGATTTTCGTTTTGAATATCTTACTTTTTGATAATCAAAATATTAATCTAAAAATTTAAGAGTCAAACGAAATCCGTAAAAGCTTTTTGTTTGACTCTCAAACTAGTTGTTACTATACAGGAAAACTTTTCCTTTGTCAATAGTATTTTGATATTCAAATTATTTTTTAGAAATTAAAATCAATTTTAATTCCCTTTAAGTCTTCTGCCAGCAGATTATTATCCTCAAGAATATTGCGGATATTCTGTTGTGCAGCTTCGACATTGTTTGTTGTCTTGCGCTGGAGGGATAAATCCTGCTCGGCACTGTCTGCCTCCGCCTGACCCTTAATGAGTTCTTCCTGCTCTTTCCTCTCCTGCTTTGCCTCATCAATGCGCTCCTGCTGTTCGTCACGCTTCTCTTTCTGCTCCTCGGCTTTCTTCTGCGCTTCTTCCTGCTCTTTGTCGATATGCTCTTTTCCGTCCTGAATGAGCAGCCCCATGATTTCTTTGTTGGAAGCTTCCAAAATATCATCTGCTGCACTGCCTGCTTTTAACATATCCTGTGACTTTGCCTGATCGGTCTTTGCCTTTGCGATTGTATCTGTCAGCTCAATCAGCTTATCCTTCGCATTGGAAGCAGTTACTTTCATTGAACTGGCAATCTGGTTTAACCGGAGTGCCTTTTCCTGATATTCTGTACGCGGAAGATTCTGCAATTCCTTTAACCGGTCAACGTCTTCCTTTGTAAAGCTTTCATCATGTGAGCCGTTCTTATAATTCTGGAATTTTTCGAGTAATTCCAAATCCTTCTGCTCCTGTGAATCATCAGCTACACCGTATTGCTCCTGAAGCTCCTTTTTGCTCTTTTCAAAGGTTTTCTCATGCTCTTTGGCTTCCTGCATCTGCTCTACATAGTCTGCTTTCTGCTGTTCCATATCTTTTATGCTCTGGGAAGCCAATTCATCCCTGCCCCACGCATCTGTAATCAGTTTCATTGCCTGACGTCTTGCGGTCTGCTTTTTCTGCTCAATCTGATTTCCCTGTCCGAGCATTAAATCGCCAGCAAATACAGTGCTTCTCGTCTTGGTATCCTGTGTTTTGTTTCGTCCCGCTGTTGTACCGCTCATCTGGATTCCGGTATTGTCCTGATTCATCTTAATCGTTATAGACATTTTTCAACTCCTTTTACTTTCCCCTTAGCTTTTGTTTAAATGTTAAATACTGATATCGACACTCACACCTGCGAAAGCCGCTGTTTTTCCTGCCATCTTTACCGTGCCTGTATGACCGCTGTTACCGCTGTCTGCAATCCCCGTGACTGTTCCGGCTTTTGTTTTTTCTTCCTGTGCTTCTGTATCCGACCCGTCTGCCGCGTTCTGCTTTGGTGCTTCAAGTACGGTTCCGTTTGCCGCGATTGCCTGACGGATTGTTTCTAACGGATCTTCATCGTCTGTCGTTACCTCTCCCTTTGTCCTGCTGTTATCCTCTGAGGATATGGTATCGGTGCTGTTATCGGTCTTTTTGGACTTTGTATCTTCATCTTCATCCGGCAGAATTGCATACTGGGCTGATTCCACAAATTCCTGATGTTCTTCCTGTATGCCCATTACTTCCCGCAGCAGCTTTTTTAACATTGCACATTTCTGATCTTTTGGAATATAAGGACTGGAGGCAATGCTTTTGCAAGAAGACAAAAACTCGCCCATTTTGGCTGTCTTAACACGTTCCACTTCTTCCTTTGAGCGGCAGTTTCTAAGCTGCCTTTTATAGTTTTCGCGCTCTCTTTGTTCTTCCTCGTAATCCTTTAAAGCCTGCGGATTATGCTTTTTTAAATATTCGATTTCCTCGGCGTTTAATCTGCTGCCTGATGCCAGTTTAATATCAATTGCTGCCGGCTTCTGACCCTCACGTATATCGTCTGCCTGCGACTGATACATCTGCAATTCCCGTTGTTCGGGTGTCAGTTCATTTGTCTTTCCGGCATTAATGTCATTTTTCTTTTTCTGCCACTGGTTCTGCATAGCCGACAGCGCCACCATGCTTTGAATTGTCCCGGCTCCCATAGGCCGCTCCTAACCGCAAAAGTCGATGTTCTGTCCGACCTTTTTTTCGGCGTCCGTCAGAACCGTATCGCTTTTTGCCAGCTGCATATAATCCTGTATCTTTTGCAGTAATTCTTCTACGGAAGATGCTGTAATCGTCACTGTACCGTTGTCCGTACCCGTCTTATCTGCCGCATCTGCTTTTTCCGCCTTTTCACTCCTTACTTCTTCAAGCTTTTCTTTCTGTTGCTTTTTCTCGGCTTTCTTTTCGGCAGCTTTTTTCTCTGCCTTTTTTTCTGCTGCTTTCTTTTCTATGCGTTCCCGCTGTGCCGCAGAGGACTCTTCCAATACAGCAAAATAAGTTGCCGTTCCGCCGTCATTGACCTGCATACCGAAGCCCTTGACATTGGCACCGCTGGATTGCAGACTGCTCTTTAACTGGGAAATACCGCTTGCTGCATTGGCAATAATAGCTTCATACTGCTTGCGGTAATTCTCGTCTTCTGCCATCCGCTCCACTTTGTCCTCATCAATTAAAACAACCATTTTGCTGGCATTGGCATAACTGGAAGCCTGCGCCTTTGCCTGCTCTTTCTTGTCTTCACTGACAAGAATAAAATCCATGTTGGAATATTTTTTCTTTAATGACTCATAATAATCCGCCGCTTTTTTACTAAGCTTCGGACTGCCTATGGTTTTTCCTGAAACACTGCCGCTCTTTTCATTTTGTGTCTGCTCTGTCTTCTTTTTTGCTTCCACTGCGGCAGCACTTGTAGATGCTGCGTTTTCTACTACGCCGGTATAACTTGATATCATATTCATTTCCTCCCTGACTACTGCTAAATACACCGGTCAAAATCCGTTTCGACCGTTTTTCCCTTTGTTTAATAGATATATCGGAAGAAATTGTAAATGATTTAATTTTTTAGTTCTCTTTTCTGTCTTCTGTCACGACTGCTCCTTCTTCCCTTTATCCCATTTTTACATCTGCCCTATCTGACTTTTTAACTTAGCAATAACTTTAATCAAATAAATATGTGATCTCATTACCATATTTATTAATGACTGCCTTTTTTTCTGCATCTGAAAATGCAGAGAGTATATTCACCCCCAGCTCCTGATGCAAAAGGGAAAAGAAATTTATAAACCGTTCTGAAGCCGTACTGCTTTCTGTTTCATTGAAAGAATCGTGTGCATTTGAAAAAACAGCCTGTAAACTGTTCCAGTAATCCGGCTGTACCTCCCGCAGCCTGCATATCAAAAGGTATAAGAAACCGTCTGAACTGTAAATACCGTTTTTTAAGGTATTACCGGCCGAATATTTTAAATATGCATCTGCTCCTTTTTCACTGCTGTCCTGAAAGGATAATCCGTTGTTCTCCATTACATAAAGCATTTTTAAATTTGCAAAAAGCTCGGAATCAAAATTCCATGTATTCCCGATGTATGAACCTTCAATCCCGTCAAATGTATGGCTCATTTCATGGATATATTTCCATATACATACACTTTTATCTGTAGACAAATCTTTTGTAAGATTGCTGCTGTTCATAAAAATCGGATTGCCTGCCAGACCATAATAGTCTATTTGTTCTGTAAAATCAAAAATTGTCTTTCCGTCATACGGCTGCCGCTCACCGGTTAATTGATACAGCTGCTGTCTGTAAAGCTGTAAGTCCTTTGACCACGCAGAAAGTTTGTCTGTTTCTTCTTTGGAAAAATCATCTGCTTCTATAATAAATTCAACCGTTTTATCCGGGCTTGTCACAAGCTTATATTCTTTTGACTTACTGACCGGGATAACTTTTATGGAAGAATATCCGATAAAACCGCTGACATTTTCTTTATACTGCGTTGTGACCAAAAAATGAAGCTGCCGGTTCTGCGGATACACGACCCTTTTCATTACCGAATCGTCCGCGTTATATTTTGCCGCCGTCTGCGCTGTATTCATTGCCACATTCTCATCTTTAATTTCCCTGTATTCCGGCAGCTGTGAATCACGGACTGTCAATTCTATGATATAGGGTTCATCTGTAGGCACCTCTGCGGTAAACGCTGTATCTATGACCGCCGTATCTGAAAATGAAACACTACATTTTTTCTTATCCTGTTCAACCGTATACGTATCCACAGAATGATTTCTGCTGTCTGCTGCTGAAACACCGGTTATTTTACATTCATTTGATGTACCATGAAAAAGGACCGGTAAAGCCATACATAAAACCGCAATTACTGCAATACCGCATACAATGAGTTTTGACCGCTTATTCATTTTCGCCCGCCTTTTTCATAAATACCAGCATCATAATTCCAAAAAAAGCAAAGAAAACAGCACCCGCTTTTGCAGTTTGTATTTTAAATTCATCTCTGACTTGGTTGGGATTTAAAGAAGAATAATAGATGGTTTTATGGCTTCCGATTTTAGGTTGAAATAAGACGTACGTTCTATATTGACATGTGTATTCCTGCTGATTGACCTGATATTGATACACTTTATATCTGATTATATCTGTCTTAGAATTATTTTGTAAACCCAAATCTATACTCCTGTCAATTGATACCAGGGTTCCATCTGCCTTGGAATAATCTGCTGTGGCACGAATTTCCGATACGCAGTCTGCGATACAGATTGCAACCGCCAGCACACAGATTGAAAATATTATTTTAAGTGTTTTTTTATCTACCGATACTGTCATGCATACTCCCTCCAATTATATTTTAAAAAACAATCAGGAAAAATGAGCCGTTGCAGCCCATTTTTCCCATAAGTAACTACGAACTAGTTTGAATAGCTCATTGCATTAACCGGTGTTAATGCATCCGTTGCCGGATCATAGTCAAATACATGCCACCATGTACCACCTTCATTTGGTACATTAAATGTAAAGTAACATACATTTCCCGCATACACCTGAACCTTTGCACCGGATGCAGCCATTGCCGTACTGCTTGATGAATATCCGTTGGTGAAATCATGAACATAATAACTATATTTCATGTTATCATTTAATTCATAAATCGTTGTTGTTTCCGGACCGTAGCTTGTTGTATCATCAACATCCAGTTTTGCAATTGCTGTTGAACCTTGATAATAATTCTTTGCCCAGTAACAGGTATGGAATACATCGGAATCTGTCAGCTTATCTTTTCCATATAAGTGTGAATCCAGATCCCATGGGTATTCGCCCCATGTTAATACAATTCTTAAATTGTCGGTATCAATTGAACTGTTCTCCGGTGACAATGTCACATTATATGTCTTTGTTTCATCTAAAACAACCGCAATATTAATGTGGTTTGTGATGTAGTTTTCCTTGATAATCTCTAATGTATAGTTACCAGGGTTTAAAGACAATTCGTAAGTTGAAGCATCAAATGTACCTGTTTCAAGAACTGCTCCGGTTGTATTGTTCCAGTCCTCGCGGATATTGTATGTCATATCCTGAATCGGTAAACCGGTAAGCGCATCTTTTAATTCACCGGTAACTGTTCCGACACCGTCTTCACCGTTTCTGCTAATCATTAACAGGGTTTCATTGTATGCCGTTGCATTTTCAGTGATTTCTACCTGCATATCATACTTCTTATAACCTGTTGCAGCGATTTCAATACTGTATGTTCCTGCTGTTAAATTATCAACTGAATAATTACCTGTTTCATCCGTATAAATTGTTCTGACTAAATTCTCACCAAGTGTTTCACCGCTGTATATACGGATTCTGGCACCTGCTATCGGTTCATTTCCGTCGGCTGATGCGATAAGACCTTTCAGTTCTCCTGTTCCAAATGTACATTCCGGTACAACGCGGCCGTTTTCCACATGGTATTTTGCTTTAAACGGATTATTTGAATCATTGTCTAAGTGTTGGAATTCTAATGTGTAATGGCACACATCTTTTAAGAATTTACCAACAACTGTTTCCTGATCAATTCCCGATTTTGCATATGCATATAAGGTCAGATCTCCACAGTATAAAGTATCCGTTGCAAGAATGTGCGGTGTAAATGAACCGTTAAAACCGATACCGGCTTCTCCTGCATATCCTGCTAAATCAATCAGGTTGAATGCACAAAGAACACCTGATAAACCAAGACCGGCTGTTCCGCTAGCCTTGATTTCGATGAAATCTAATGAATCATAAAAATCAAAGATTCGGCGGGAAGCTCCGTTCTTATACTGGTATCCCTGTGTGCTGTTAATGGTGTATGTAATGCTTGCTGTACCCTTTGCTGATACATTGCAGAAAAATACAATATCAAATGAAAGTCCTGTCGCACCGATACGGATTGGCAGACGTCCGATTTCGATTCTTCCTGATTCAAAACGGGTTGCGCCGTTGCTGTTGGTTAATTCATAGCCTGATTCTGCAAGTGTCAGTTCTAACTGACTGGCAATCTTAATCTTTTCTGATATTGATAATGTAAATTCATCAACATCAACACCTCTCCAGCCGACATTTGCCTTTGCGATACAGGTTATGTCCGGGATTTCAACTTCAACAGAACCGGAAACCTTTAGATTATCTGTAATTTCCTTTTCTGCAATTGTAAACTCCAGTGTTCCCGGTATCTGTGTACTTCCGCCTGCATTGATAGAAAGCGGATACAAGCCGGAGTCATCTGCTGTAATTGAACCATTGCTGTTATATTCACAGGTTACGCCTTCTGCTGCCACAAAACTGTCAACTGCCGGCAAACCAAGCTCTGCAAGGTCTAATTTTGAATAAATCTCTGCCAGTTCAGGAACTGTGCAGACTAATTTTACCGAATCGCCGGACTGGCTGATTTGAGCGACTTTCAACATTAAACCGGTTGCATATTCAGTACTCTCCGGTAAACGAATGACATCATCGACTTTGATGCCGTCTGTTGTCTTCTTGTTTGGCAGTGTTACTTCGTAATCATCACCATTTTTTACAACGGAATAATCCGCTGCCTGATCTGCTGCCACATTCACAACAGAATCCAGAATTTCTGAATGGTCATAAGTCTGGTCTTTGCTCAGCTTAATGGAATCATTCAAATCATCAATTGCATAGAAAATACTCTTTACATCCGCTCCGGTAATGGTTTTCTGCGGATAGAATGTGTTATCTGTTAAGTATAAGAAGTTATTTACAAGTGCAATTTTAATTTCATCTTTATACTTCACCTGATTTGCATCAGACCAGTCATCCATTGCAATTGTATTCTCGCCGTTAAAGCCCATTGCATGAACCGCCGTGTAAGCTGCAAATTCTCTTGTACACGGTTCATCCGGATAAAACAGTGGAATATCCTGTTCTAAATCTTCAACATCAGGAACCGGTAAAAATCCGTATGCATTCGCTGTTTCTACTGCTGTTCCCGTTGCTGAGTTTAAGCTGTCTAAATAGTAATAATCAATCTGATCTGCTGACATCAGCGGAGCATTTAATTTATCCAGAAGAAGTGTAACCCATTCACCTCTTGTATAGGTCTTGCTTTCATCAAATACAGTATTTGTGTCTTCATTAACTGCATTAAAACGAATCTGCGCATTTAATTCCAGTTCATTGCCATCAACTGTAATCGTCTGGTTAAGATTCATCGTGGATTCTGCAACGGTGTCTGCTTTGACGTTTACCGCTGATAAATCCAGCATTGAGAATACCATGAAAAAGCAGAAGAAAACAGATAATACCTTTCTGAGCTTTTTATTCTTTACAGCACCAACTGCCAAGACAGAACCACTCAGTATAAATAACACCATGAATAATACATACATATGGCTGTCAAATGTATTGGCTGCTGTACCATTATCCTGTGTCACATCTACATTTTCAACTGTTTCCGTATTCTGGGCCGGCTGGGAATTGTCCGGAGCCGGAGTCACTGTTACAACATTTGACTTCTTAATCTGACCGGTTAATTTCACCGTATCACCGTGTGCAACGGATTCAAATGTATCTTCATTTTTTGAACCGTTTGCCAGTTCATATTTTTCCGGAATATCGTATTGAATATGAACATTTTTCAAAACATTTGTTCCATTATTTGTTACTGTAACTGTTGTTGTAATGGTTTCGTCTGCTTCATAGCTGGTTTTATCCGTCACTAAATTCGCAACAACACCCTGCTGGTTCTGGCTGACCGCAAAAACAGGCATTGCAAAAAAAGAAACCAGAAATACAGACAGTAACAAAAGCCGTAATGCTTTCGCTTCTTTTAGTACCTTTTTCATCTTTCCTCCTAATAGTTTATCAATTTTATTACTATTTTAGTAATATCATAATAAATTATTAATATCAATTTAATATATGTACAAAATTCTATACATTGTGAAAAGTAAGCTTTTTTAACAGTTCAACAATCATCAGCAGCGTTAGAATATATACACTCATAACAGAATTGATTAACAATGCAATCATCATACTATTTCTCAAACTTACATAATCACCTGTTACATATGTATATACAAAATGTGCTGCCGTAAAGCACGCAGCAATAATAATTCTTCCAAACAGCTTTATTGTATTTGTATTTTTAGAAATAATTTCAAATAAAACCACCAGAATCATCCCTGCCAGAACTTTAGACACCAAAGCATACGGACTTAAAAAAATAATACTGCATAAAATGATAAATATAATATCCATCCGCCCCTCCTTACATATTCACATGCTGCGTAAAACAAAACAAACGATTACAGTCACCGGGAGTATCAGATTATAAAGCACCGCTGAAAAAGCCACAATATACTTTACATTAGACGACTCATTACTGTCCGCTTTTGATGCCAAAAGACATTTAAGCACATCAGCACCATCACTATGAAAATAGATTGAAAAATTAAACAGTGTTACCAACAGATTCACACAAATAACTATTTTTAAAATGATACTCTCCCACCATAATCCATTTATTATTAATGCCACTGATAACAAAAACACATTCATCAATATGCCGCCGAAGCAGATACATATTTTATCTTTCTTTTTTTCCAGCTTTTCCAGCTGCAGCATTTTGGTATATGCCAGAAATATTCCTTCCTTTATACCAATTCCAATTTCAGGCACACATACCCCTCTGGATATTGCAATCATTGTATGCCCTAATTCATGCATCATTAAACTCATTATAAAAACAGCTATACTGAAAAAAATCACAAAACCTGCATACTGCTTTGATATTCCCGGCGGATGAACAATCATTTTTTTTATTTCATCCGCATTACAATAAACACCTGCCAAAAACAACGGTACTGTCATATGTACAAGTATCCGGTCAGACACTTTTGTAAATCTTTTATTTTTAAAGAGCTTTTCTACTTCAAAAAGAGAGATTCCCCAAAATTTCTTTGATTTCACTACACATATCATCACACACCTGCTCTTTCTACTGACTCATTTTCCCGCTTTTTGTATATACAAAACAAAATACTAAAATTAACACGGCCATATTGGCAGCACACACACCTGTATCTATTCCGATGTCCGTTTTCATTTCACCCATAAATGAATACACCACATCATAAATTCTTTTTGAATATAATATCTTGGACGCTTTATCTACAGAATCATTGAATATAGATGCCATCGGCAAAAGGCCTATGAACATTGATAATGGGGAAGAAATTGTTCCCACACTCATCTGGTTTTTTGACATAATGCCTATCACACTCCCCAGCAGCATGGAACATACAAATCCTAAAATTATAAAATAGAAAAACAACAGTGTCTGTTCTGTATCAAATTTTAAGATAAATAAATACGGTATTACACTGACAATCAGAATTCCCATTAATACACCTGCTACTCCCAATAAATATTCATAGCTTCTTATGCCCGAAAAAAGAAGAACTTTTATCGTATTTTTTTCCTTTTCCTCAGAAATAATGCTCGACATACATACAATCGGTGCCATAATAATATGCATGGTTATAAAAATAGGAATCACTATATTCACTGCTTCCTGCGTATCCTTGAGCAAAAAGTAAAAGATATAAGCTAGCACAGGATACATAAAAATCAGAAGCAGTAATAATTTATTTTTTAATGTATCACAAAATTGTTTATACATAACAGCCTTAATATGATGACGATTCATTTTCCAGCTCCTTTCCCGTTAATTTTACAAATATTGTCTGAAGTGTTGTTTCTACGGTATGAATACTCTTTATTTCATTATGAACCAGCATTTCCGCGGCTTTTTTCCTGCCTGATTCATTATTTTCAATGTAAATTTCTTCATCATCATTTGATATTACTCTGAATAAATTTTCAACCCGGTACCGGTAACATAATTCCTGTGGATTACCGTATTCGACAATTTTGCCTTCATACAGCATTCCCACATTATCACACAATTTTGCAGCTTCATCCATATTATGTGTTGTCAATATAATGGTTGTCCCTTTCTCTGCCAGTTTCTTTATCATGTTGTGTATATATCCGGTGGTTACCGGGTCCAGTCCTGTTGTCGGTTCATCCAAAAATAAAATCTCAGGTTTATTTAGAATCGCCTTTGCAAATGCAAGTCTTTGCTGCATTCCTTTTGACATTCTAAACACTGCTTTATCTTTATCCGCCAGTAATTCAACTTCTTTGAGCACCTCAATAATTTCATCGTCAGACAATCCGTATATAATTGACATGATTTTAAGGTTCTGATAACCGGATAATCTTGCATATAAACCACAGTTATCCAATAGCATCCCTATCCGTGTATACATCTGAGCCGTAAACTCCCTGATATTCTGTCCAAATATCAGTCCTTTTCCGGAATCCGCTTGAATCTGTCCCGTTAAAATATTTAAAAATGTCGTTTTACCGGCGCCTGACGGTCCCAGCAATCCAAATATTTCTCCCTTTTTTACCTTCAGGCTGATACTGTTTAAAACTTGTTTTTCACCAAAACTTTTGCACAGACACTCTGTGATAATTGAATGCTCCACTATTTTTTCTCCTCCAACTTTTTTTGAATATCCAGCTGGTTTATTTTACTGCTTAACTGTGCCTTTTTAAGCTTGTCCCTGATTTCACCCAACAATTTCTCTGTGTCATATTCTGTATCAGAAGCTTTTTTCTCCGGATATTGACACGCAATTATTTTTTCAGTATTTACAAACAAACGGCATACCTTTGTACTGAGTTCTTCATAAAAAAAGCTTGAAATATAATACTGAATTTCTTCTTTTTCCAAACCTGCATCTAAGCCACTCAGATAATAGTATACTGCCTTATAAAATGCAATATCCTGTTTATCCGCCTGATACGTACCAGACTCATTTTCTAATTGGGAAAGTATCATTTTCATATAATCCGCTGCCTGTTTATAATTTTCTTCCACTACATAGCACATAGAAATCAGATAAATTACACCCATTCCATATTTTTCACATGGAATGGCATCTTTATTACACCAGCCATAATATGTGTCAATTGTATTTTCAAGCACACTTGGCAAAAAATATTCCAGCACAGCAATTATGTATTTTACATTTTCTTTATTAATATTCTGAGGTTGTTTTAATAATTCACAAACATAGAATCTTGTATTATAAACACGGTATCTTATATCATCTGCTTCAAACATTTCTGATATCTTGGGAATGATAATATGTACTGATGGAAATCCTAAATATGAAACGTCTCTGATAAATATATCATATCCCTTTTCAATAAACTTATTACACCAGTCATTCATGATATCACGGTTTGTCATATGCTCTACAGACTGCGTTTCATGAAACTCATATGCAGGCTCCGGTGAAAAAATATGATACGGATACTTTCCTGCACCTGTTTTGTATGTATTATATATATTCATACCATCAAATACATTTTTATTGTACAAGTCAAACGGACTACGCTGTGAATATAATAAAATATCCTGTCCCTGCGCTGCTTCTGTCAGCGCTCTTTCCATTGCAATCCCATAGTCCGGATGGCATCCGAGCTTAATTCCATACCTTCCTGTGTTTTTTTTCAGAATAATGAATGCAGCAACGGGATATATTCCTCCCAATGAGCAATCCTTCAGCCAGCATTTATATTCCTGCTTCTGTTCTAACTTCCGGAACATTTCATATATATGCGGATATTTCTTTATATATTCCACAGGAATATCCGGCAGCGAAATTCTTTCTTTTATAATCTTTTTCTGTACGTACCGCTCTATAATTTCAGACATTCCTTGAACCATTGCTTCTTCAAAAGAATTCCCTGCGCTCATTCCATTACTGCCATAGGATAATCTGTAAACATTTCTAGGCAGATACACCAATCTTTTTTCCCTACAGCTGTAATAAGGAATTGTAAGATACCTGTCATGAATTCCATAATACATTTCGTCTAATTTTTGTAATTGTTGGAAATGCTTTATTTTATTGTCTGCAGCAGCCCCATTCATTTTTCTTCCACTAAAATACATATCAATGTATGAATTGTGGTTTGTTACAAGTTCTTTCGATGATTGAAACACTTCATCATAATACAATTGAAAAGGATACTTTGACGGTAATGCAGTTACATTTAAATCTCCCAATAAATCATTCTGCAATCTTTCTATCAGTTCTGCATATGCACTTGCCTGTGCATAGATTTTATTGATTCCCTTTCCGTTCACACCTATATCCGTATTTTCTATCTTTAACCGCAGTGCATAAGTTCCAATGCTGCTTTTTTTCTGCCATTCTTCAGTAACATTAATCTCCAGATTTTTAAGAATTTTCTGAATCTGTCCAACCGTTTCTTCCGGTTGTTTTTCTTTATAATGTCTGTCAGATAACTTACTCATGTTAAATATCCCCCTCATTCTTTAACAACTTTTAAAAGGTATTGCTGTACACTCCCTGCAATACCTTTTATCTTTTCTGACGTTATTTTGCGGCAGCTCCTGCTGCTCCTCCTCCTGCGGCCCCGGCTGCTCCCCCGGCCGCTGCCCCTCCTGACAAGGATTTCATTTCCTCTTTCTTTTCAAAATCTCCAGCTGCAGAATTTTTTGAAATCATGTCTATATCCTCTTGCGTAATCAGACCTTCATTTTCCATCATCATTCTTCCCTTTCTGTTTTTATGCTTTGGCTGCCGTTGCTCCCGATGCCCCTCCGGCTCCTCCGGCCGCTCCTCCAGCTCCTGCTGCCACTGCTGATGCTGAACGCATTTCGGTATCATTTTGTTCTTCAAACACTTTTTCTACGCTTTTCATATCTTCAGTTGTCATCAGACCTAAATCTAATTCATTTCTATTTTCCATGTGCATACCTCCTGCATATCTTTACTACCGGTTACTTTGATGCCGCAGCTCCTGCTGCTCCTCCGGCTCCTGCACCCGCACCTGCTGCTGCACCTCCAGCCGCTGCACTTTTACTTTCACCAGAAACGCTCTTACAATCTGCTTCTTGCATCAACATTTCAACCTCTTCATCCAAAAGCAAGCCCAGTTCATGCACTTTGTTTCCCATTTTTCTCCCTCCATTCTGCATCATTGTCCAAAATATTGGCGAGTGACATTTGATTAATCGGATTTTCGACCTGTGCTTTTTTCAGACTTTCCTGCGCACGGAAATAAGCACTGTCAGCTTCCACACTCTGTATTTCACTGATAACCTTTTGAAACGCCGGATATTGTTTTACAATAACCTTTTCAGGTATTTCAAAAATATCAAAAATTTTCTCTGTCAATACTTTGTCCATAATAAGTTCCAGATAGCACTTCACTTTTTCTGTATCATGAAATACATCCATAGCACTCAGATAGTAATAAACCCCTTTGCAAAAATGAACTGTTTCTAAATCCTCTCTGCAATCGTTATTTTCATCTTCTAAAATATTAAGAAGATTAGAAATCGTCTTTGCAGCCTCACAATAGTTTTTCTCTATTACATAACACATGGCAATCATGTATAAACTTCCCATTCCCGATTTTGCAAATGGCAGATCACCTTTGTTATACCATGGATAGTACGTTTCTATCGAGTTTTCCAGAATACTCGGCATAAAATATTCCATTGTTGCAATAATGTACTTTGTGTTTTCATGCGTTATCTTTTCCGGATTCATCAACAGACCGCACACATAATGTCTGGTATTGTATGTGCGGTAATTAATATCCATTGCCTCTGTCATCTCGGATAATCCCGGAATAATAATGTGCACTGATGGAAAGCCCAGATACGATACATCCCTAATCAATATATCGTAGCCCTCCTCTAAAATTTCCGCACACCATTGTTTCATAAGTGTGGCATTGTCCAATTCAGAAACATCCCTTACAGGTGTAAAAGGATAATCCGAATCTGTCCCAAAAACCTGATACGGAAACTGTCCTTTTCCAACTTTATACGTATTGTACATATTAGTTTCTTCCTCTACACCACAATTATAAAAATCAATGATACTTCTTCCGGAGTATTGATAAATATCCTGTCCTTGTGCCGCTTCTGTAAATGTTCTTTCCATAGCAACACCAAAATCAGGATGGCAGCCCAGCTTGATTCCATACTTTCCCGTATTTTTTTCCAGAATAATCAAAGCTGCCACAGGATACTTACCGCCAAAGGAACAATCCTTTAATATGTACTCGTAGCGGTCATTTTCTTTTAGCTTAGAATACATTTCATATATATATGGGTATTTTTTTATGTAATCATCCGGTATTGTCGGCAGCACCGGTTTTTCAATAAAAAGTCTTCTCTGAATATATCTTTCAATAATTTCCGATAACCCCTGTACAACTGCTTCTTCTATCGTGTTCCCGGCACTCATGCCATTGCTTCCGTATGATAATCTGTATATATTTTTAGGCAAATAATAAACTTTTTTATTTTTTGCACTGTAAAATGGAACACACAGATAAGAATCCTCTTTTTGAAAGGCATAGTAATCTACTTTTTGAACCTTTTTAAATGCTGCTATACGTTCTTTTCTGGTACTATCCTGCATATTTCTCACTTTAAAATAGTGTTTTATATACTCACTGTTTTCATCTATAAGTTCTGCCGCACTCATAAATTTCTCATCATAATTACTAAAAAATGCATACTGTGTTTTATTTCCCATATCACTGACATTTCCTAATAAGTCATTTTGATACCGTTCAAACAGTTCTGCATAAGCACTTGCTAATGAAAATTCTTTTGATACGCCTTTTCCATTCGTTCCTATATTCGTTCCTTTTAGTACAACACGTAACGCCCATGTACCTATGCTGCTTTCCTTCTGCCACTGCTCCTCTGTTTCAATATGAATATCCGACAGAATCTTCTTTAACCTTTTTACCGTTTCCGCTGGTGTTATTTCTTTATAATGCATTTGCTGTTGTCTGCTCATTTTTCCCCCATTTATTTTGATGCTGCCGCTCCTCCGGCGGCTCCCCCTGCTGCTCCCGCTGCTCCACCTGCCGCGCCCGCTGCTGCAGAACGTGACTCAGTGGCATTATCAAAATTGTACTCAGACATAACATGAATATTTTGTATATCTTCTTCTGTAATCAGACCATATTTCCTGTCTCCCATTTTCACCAGCCTCCATTAAAAAAATATGATGCTGCTGCGGCTACCCCTTCTTTCACTAAGCAGCCTGCAATAACCGCTGCTGCAAACATGCAGATAAAATCAATACACAATTTGATTTTATTTTTTTGTTTATCCTTCTCTGTCATTTTCATTCTCCTAAAAATTTGCTGCCGCCGAGCCTGCATATGAGCCCGCCTTTGCTGCTTTTAATCCTGTGCCTAATCCGTGAACTTCCGTCAAATCCGTTGTCTTGATTTCCTTTAACTCAATCGTGTCCATATCCTCTGCGGTAATTAAACCATAAGTATTCTCCACTTCTGTCATTACAAACTCCTTTCTGCTTACAAATTATTTACTTTTTCTTAGAATTCACCGGTCTTTTGTGCTGATGCTTCACACTCTATCACCTCCGTGCATTTATAATAGCATCTGCGGATTAAAAAACAATTCCTGTTGCAGAAAGTGTCCTTGTATTGCAGAAAATGACAGTAAAAGGGTGATTTGCATATAACAAATCACCCTTTTTTGATGTACCGTTTTATTATTTATACAGGAATCATTATCGTAAAATAAAATTCAACATCTACCACACCCCCCTATACGCAATAAATGTTTCATCCACTTTTTTGTATCTGGCTTTGGGAATTCCCAGTTTTATTCCATTGCTTAATACTGCATCATGCCTTCCGTTTTTATTTCTGCTCATCTTTACAATATGTTTCATATTAACTAAATAACTCTGATGAATCCGGATAAAATCGTTTCCTGCCAGTTCTTTCTCTATATCATTGAGCGTATCATACAGTGTGTACATATTAAGCTCATCTTCCATAATATAAAACATCAGTTTATGCAGTCTGCTTTCAATATATAACAGACGCTCTAACGATACATTTTTCATTCCTTCATTAAAACGGAAGATTTTCTTTTTCACAACGTAATTCAGCTTAGAAATAATTGTATCCATACATTCAAAAATCATCTGTGGCATATTTACAGTATTTTTAAGAATGTATCTGACAGCATTTACTCTGTACCCTTCCAGCGTATATGTCATAAATGCCGTTATAAATGCAATATATATATCCTCACTGATTTCCCGGATTTTCCGGGCTGTTTCAATGCCATTTAACCCCGTCATATTGACATCAAGAAAAACAACTTGATATTTAACAAGTTCTATTCCCTGACAAAGCAATTCCTCTCCGGATTGAAACTCATCAATCTGATAAACCATTCCCGTCTGACCCATATATTCCTCCAGAATTCTATGAATCAGCTCCCTGAAATGACGTTCATCATCACATATTGCTATCTTAAACATATTTTTTCCCCCCCCATATATTTAATTATATTGCAGTTTTATTTAGTGATACTATTGTCTCAAGTGTTGATAACTTTTCCAAGGAAACCATATGCTCATTTGATTTCTCCTTGTCCAAAGAAATTCCCTTGATTTGTGCTACTTCCTTGCCTTCTTTAATAATCGGTACTGGAAACTGAAACTTAATATTCTGAATCCAATTTCCATCTTCCCGTCTTTCCGGGAATATATCAATGCGTTCAATAAAAGCCTGCATGAACTGTTTCTTTTCAGCATACGTACATTCTGAATACACTTCATTAAAAGCACCTAAAAATCTGTATATACTATCTGCATCAATCTGATTTTTCTTAAGCTCATAAATCTGAGACTTCAGTTCTGCCCTTGTTTCTTCCACTTCATCTATTCTATCATATTGAGCATCCAATCGTCTCTGTAAATCTGATATTTTTTTATCGTAATAAGTGTCCGTAACATCCAGATTATCCATCTGCTGTTCAAGGCGGGTTTTTATTGTCTCCGCCTGATGAAGACTTTCATTTAATACAGATAACTGTTTTTTCAGGTCCGTTGTGTCAACAGCCGCTCCATAACAATCCCAGCTGTTCTACCCCATAGGTGCTGTTTTCATCTTCATCTGTTTTATACCCTCTCGATATCCTGTTAATTCTGTCCGTAATATGCATTTGCACCATGCTTACGGAAATAATGCTTATCCTGTAATTCCTGCGGGGCAGGTGCTACCTGCGGATGAATCAGTTCGGTTCGATATGCCATCTTGGCAACCTCTTCAAGAACCACCGCATTGTGGACGGCCTCCTTTGCATCCTTGCCCCAGGAAAAAGGACCATGATTCTTGCACAACACTGCAGGAACTGCCATTACATCCTTCTTCATGCGTTTAAATTCCGAAACAATCAGGTGTCCGGTATTTTCTTCGTAAGCAGAGTTAATCTCTTCCTTCGTCAGACATCTCACACAGGGGATTTCTCCGTAGAAATAATCCGCATGAGTCGTACCATAACAGGGAATACTTCTTCCGGTCTGTGCCCAGCTCGTTGCATAGGAAGAATGGGTATGTACAATTCCACCTATTTCCGGAAACGCCTTATACAGCTCCAGATGGGTCGGTGTATCGGAGGATGGCTTATACCTTCCTTCCACACGGTTTCCTTCAAGATCCATAACCACCATATCTTCCGGCTTCATAATTTCATAATCCACACCACTTGGCTTAATCACAAAATATCCGGTTTCACGGTCAATAGCACTCACATTACCCCAGGTAAATGTTACCAGACCATATTTCGGAAGAAGCATATTTGCTTCGTATACCTTCTTTTTTAATTCTTCTAACATGACAGAACCTTCCTTCCAAATATTTATCTCTTACTTTAAGATGTTTATCTTATAGTTATTCTTAAATCTTTATCAACATTTACATGTTTTTAAAATATGTCTACAGTGCCTCAACAGCAGCCTTCTCAGCCGGGAGATTCTTCATATACTTCTCCATGAACTTCTCAAAGCCCTCGACATCCTCTGCCATAGGATCCATCTTAACACCCTTGTTTCCGGCAAAAATCTCCTCATTCAAGAACTCGCCAAGGCTCTGGCCGTCCTTCTTCTTAGCAAGGAATGCAGCCAGAACAGCAATACCCCAGGCACCGCCCTCACCGGCTGTTTCCATAACCGATACCGGTGCATTCATAGCTGCTGCCGCAATTCTCTGTCCGACACCTTTTGTTTTGAAATAGCCGCCATGTCCAAATAACTGGTCTACCTGGACACCCTCTTCCTTCAGCATCAGATCCATACCGGATTTTAAAGCTGCAAGTGCAGAATACAGATGCATTCTCATGGTATTCGCCAGTGTAAACTTACTCTCGGTATCACGTACAAACAACGGTGCACCGGCATCAAAACCGGTAACCGGCTCTCCGGAAAAGTAATTATAGGAAATCATTCCGCCACAGTCCGGATCACCCTTTAATGCAACACTGTAAAGCTTTGTAAACAGATCATTCATATCAAAGGTTAAACCATACATTTCACCGAATTCCCTGAACAGATTCACCCACGCATTGATATCTGAAGTACAATTATTACAGTGTACCATACCAACCAGCGCGCCATCCGGCGTAGTTACAAGGTCGATCTGCGGATATACCTTGGAAAGCTCCTTTTCCAGAACTACCATGGCAAATATGGAGGTTCCTGCAGAGATATTACCGGTTCGTTTCGCAACGCTGTTCGTTGCGACCATACCGGTTCCTGCATCACCCTCCGGGGGACAGAGCGGAATGCCTGCCTGCAGATCCCCACTCGGATCAAGAAGGGAAGCTCCTTCTTCGGTCAGCACACCTGCTTCCTCTCCTGCTGCTAACACCCTCGGAAGAATATCACGGAGATTCCAACGATAATTCTGATCCGCAACCAGCTTATCAAACTTCTGAATCATCGCCTGATCATAATCCCCGGTGTGAATGTCAATCGGGAACATTCCCGATGCATCACCGACTCCAAGTACCTTTCTTCCGGTCAGTCTCCAATGAACATAGCCTGCCAGTGTTGTAAAGAAATCCACATAAGGAACATGCTCTTCCCCGTTCAGGATTGCCTGATAAAGATGTGCAATGCTCCATCTCTGCGGAATGTTATAGTTAAATTCTGCAGTAAGCTTTGAAGCTGCTTCCTCTGTAATCGTATTTCTCCAGGTACGGAACGGAACCAGAATGGTATCATTCTCATCAAACGCCAGATAACCATGCATCATCGCAGAGAATCCGATGGCATCTAAGTGCTTTAAGGTAACACCGTACTCCTTCTTCACATTCTCCTTAAGATCCTTGTAACAATCCTGTAAGCCATCCCAGATATCGTTCAGAGAATAGGTCCAGACACCATCTTCATAACGGTTTTCCCAGCTGTGTCCACCGGATGCCAATACATTTCCTGACTTATCCACCAGAACGGCTTTAATTCTGGTAGACCCAAACTCAATACCTAAGTAACCCTTTCCCTCAATAATTAATTGTGCTGCGTCCATTGTAATACCTCCTTGTAATTTTGACACAAATGCCTGCTTCGCAGTCGCTTGTTTTTCTTAGCGCTTACTTATAGAATACCTCGCCATGGTTCTATGTCAAGATTTAGTACAAGTTAAAATGAGAAATTTTTCCCCATTTTAACCCGCCAGAAGCTCAGCCTCAGTGTGTGTTCTTTCATATACTCGTTTGTTAGTGTGCTGTATCCGATGCCAAGATTTTCAGCACATCCACGTACACCGAGATCTTTATGATCTTGATAATACTGGATTGCATCAAGTTTAAATTGTTTGTCATGTTGCGTTGCCATATGAGATCCTCCTTCAGCATATCTCTATTGTACCATGCTTATGTGTATTTGGAATTTCTCATTTTGGCTTGTACTATTTATATTCTAGCACCAATTTGTCTCCAAGTTTAATGTAATTTATCTGCCTCATCTAAACATGATAATTTAAAATATATCGGATAATGGTCTGACACATTATCCTCATTTCTTTCTATCTTAACAATTTTGCATTGATACTTTTTTTTAAGTTCACTACTATCCTTAATTAATACATGGTCAATTGGCGTTTCATACACAAAGCCGTTAGGAAAAACCATTCGTCTTGTCTTTTGCCCGTTACATATATCCGTATATTCCAATATCAGTTTCCTATAATTATTTCTATTATCTTTAAACTTACTATCCTCGCATCTTTTCTTATAATCTCCCGCATTAAAATCTCCTAACATAATATCAGGGAATCCACTTTTCTGTAACCACTTAAGTAATTCATTCGCATTATGTGGATGAACACCAATAATAGACAATTCTGATTGCTTCAGCTTCCGTTTCTTCTATCAAAAGCTGATTATCTTTCAGATAATATCCGTATGGTGCAAATCCGCCATTCCAACCACCTTGCCGTGCCTTTTCCCTCCGTCCATTCATTGTCTGCTCGATGATATTCTCTCTTTCAATTTCTGCAACCGCAGACAAAACAGAGATTAAAAGTTTTCCACTTGTCTGTGACGAGTCAATTCCTTCTTCAATACAAATAAGATTTATTCCATAAGATTGCACAAAGCTCGTTGTATTTCTTCCTGCCACGCTCATCAAGAAGGAACGCCCATTCTCTCTTGAGGTATTTCGGCATACGGGGCATAACGGACACCTCCTTATCGCTGCCTAATTGCCGATTTGCTCCCGAAACGCAGAAACGCCCAAAACCTGACCCCGCTGTATGGTTTCGGGGCGATTTTGGGCGTTTTCTTTCGATATGAGCGGCTTTGTTTTAGCGGCGGTATCCTTACCGTCCGTCATTCACAAGTCGCTGTTTGTCGCTTCCGGGTAACAAAAAAGCGCCGTATTTCTACGACGCTTTTGTCTTGCTCGGAAGCTGGAGCAAGGGAACGCTATTCAATTATCTGTTGTACTTTTTCTTCCTGCTTACAACCGTTGTGCCAATGGCTGCACCGCCGCTGATGAACAACAGGGCAATCCACAGTGCAAGGTTGCTTGTATCGCCGGTCTGCGGACTCTTATCGGATGTTCCCGGTTTGGTACTGGCAGTTTTTTTCTCAAGAGCAGCAATCGCATCTTCGATAGTCTTTGCCATCTTGTCTACTTCGGATTGCTCCGTAATATTTTTACCACGGACAACAGCCTTGACAGCAGCTTCCACACCGGAGAAATCCTTGTAGTCATTCTTGTTCAGTGCATTTGCTTTGGCAATGGCTGCATCTACCTTTGTGTAATCAGCATCCTTGTATTGCAGGGCAGCAATGGCATCTTCAATAGCCTTCGCCATTGCATCCACTTCGGTCTGCTCCGTAAGGTTCTTACCACGGGTCACTGCATTCACAGCGGCTTCCACGCCGGTGAAGTCCTTGTAGTTATCCTTGTTCAGTGCATTTGCTTTGGCAATGGCTGCATCTACCTTTGTGTAATCGGCATCCTTGTATTGCAGGGCAGCAATGGCATCTTCAATAGCCTTCGCCATTGCATCCACTTCGCTCTGTTCAGTGATGTTCTTGTCACGGACAACAGCATTGACAGCAGCTTCCACACCGGAGAAATCCTTGTAGTCATTCTTGTTTAGCGCATTTGCTTTGGCAATGGCTGCATCAACCTTTGTGTAATCAGCATCCTTGTATTGCAGGGCAGCAATGGCATCTTCAATAGCCTTTGCCATTGCATCAACCTCTGTTTGCTGGGCTTTGCTTTTTGCTCGGTCAACAGAGTTAATGGAATCTTCTACCGCAGAATAATTTGTATAAAGGCTGCTATCAAGAGCCGTTGCCCTTGCGATGGCTGCATCGACAGCTGTGTAATCAGCGGGGATGTTATTGTCATCCCACACAAAAGTTGGATGACCGATTCTGGCAACCCATTCAACGCCCGCACCGGCATTAGTCTGAAGGCCAGTGAGAACATCTGCGGAGGTAAAGTCTGTGATGGCAGTACCTTGTTCTTCGTTACTTTGTCCTCCTACATACGCAAGCGGAGACGGGTCATATGCTTTCTCGTCATTCGGTCAATAGCAATTTTCTACTGTGCCGCCGAGGGCATAAGCTACCCAGCAGGTGTTAACTTCTTCTGTTACGGAATCTCTGCCAATATCCTTAGTAACGACCATGCAATTCTTGACAGTTGCAGTGTCGGCATATCCAACAATTCCGCCAACGGCAGCCAGAATAGAATTGACAACGATTTTGCCGCCGAACCAGCAATCTGTGACTGTTAAATTGCCATCAAATCTTGCACCAACAATACCACCAATGGTATCCGGTGGTAAATACTGCGGATCTGTATAATACCCCTCGGAATTCGTGAAATTGCCTGTAAGCGTTGCAGTAGAATAGCAACCGGAAATGGTGCAGCCCTGCACGGTAACACCAACGATACCGCCAATATTCTTTTCTATTTTGGTGCCGCTGTAAATACTGCCGGATGTCCAGCAGTTCGTGATTTTGGACTTACCCATCCAGTCAACTAAAATACCTTTACCTGCGGCACTGTTATCTTTAGGATCAATCCAGATTTCAGCGTTTGCAACACCAAGGTTTTTAACTTCTCCGTTGTAAACACTGCCGAACAGAGCATTTCTAAGTAAATTATGGGACTCATCCGCGCCCTCAATGTATGATTCATGAGAGTAGAGATTTGAGATCACATGACCCTGTCCGTCAAATACACCACAAAAACTGTATTCAGGGTAATCCCCGCCGAGGACAGTACCAATCGAAATCCATTCATGTCCGGATAAATCAAGGTCATTTTCCAAATAGAAAGTTTTCCCTGCAAAATTTGTAGTTCCGGGGTCAGTATTCACCAGCTGTGCCAAACCTGCAAGCTGTTCTGCCGTTGAAATATGATATTCCGAAGCGTCAGGCGCACTCGTATACCAGCTCGTGTCTGCCGAGCCGTCCCAATTATCTACTGAAGTTCCTTCAGCAAACGCTGTCATCGGAACAAGTGCCATCACAAGGCACAACGCAAGCAAAAGGCTTAGAAGTTTCTTCTTCATTTTCATTCCTCCAAAATAATTCTATCCGCTATTTTCTTCCTCCGACAGCGGACACGCCGGAGAAGATAGAAGGTTTAACCGGAAAAGCTCGATTTGCCGGTCGTGGTTAGGACTTCAATATCAAACCACCATCCTTCCGGCAAACGCAAAAAGCCGAAGCCAAGGCATAATGCGCCCTGTCTCCGGCAACTGGTTCGTTATAAATTGTATGAAATAAGACTTGACACGCTGAAAAAACGGCGCTATGCTCCTGCCGATCCAAGCCGATCCAAGCCGACAATAATTGTCGCATTTCCGTTTGCCATAGTCAAGTCCTCCTTCCATAATTTCTAAGGCAAAAGGATATGAATTCCCCCACCCCATAGATATACAAAAGTATTTTAGCCGATTTTCCCCAAAATCTCAAGTAGTTTTCAGAATATTGCTCTCATCTTTTTCTCAAAGCATTGCCTTCTTCCATTACTCACGGAACTTTATGACTTCTTGAATACTACCCGAAAAGGAAAAGCCGCCGTCTGTGACAACGACTTTTCTCTTTAGCGGGTAAACCATATCAGCAGTTCGTTTAAGGCATCCACCGCACTGTGTCTTTCTGCCTGTATCTCTCGGTTTCGCCACTCTATAAGGCAATGTCGAATTACTCTGATTTCTACCGGCTCAAAAGAGATTTTCTTCTTCCGTCCCGGCTTCATTGCTTCTGCAATGTCGCACAGGCGAAGGGCGAGGGCGTCAATCTGACCGTTGGTTTCTGCGTCATAGCTCCTGTGCTGCTGTATTAAGCCGTTTATCAGCACCCTCACCTCATAATCGTCCAGCTTGACCTTCATAGCCGTCCTCCTAACAGTAAATCAAATCGTTTGCAACGCTTTCCATAGCAGCACTACGTATGTTGTTCATCCTCTGCACCCACAGCATTTGATTTTCCGCTTTGAGGGCTTCCGTTATGCCCTCTTTTTCGGAAAGCTGCTTTACCAGCCGAGAAAACATTGCTTCTGCCTGCTCGTTGAGGTCTGCAAGGTAATCGTTCAGCTTGCCGGTAGTCAGCAGCTCGGCATACAAGGCTTTCCAGCAGCCAATCGTACTCTTTAACGATAGCTCTCTGAAAAGCCTTTTATTTACTACATATTTTTTACTTCTTAGGGTTCACCTTTGACATCAAAACTACAGTCTCCACATGTACTGTACTCCATATTCGCTCTGTATTCTAACGCAATTCACTCCTGTCGATGTGTAATGTAAACTACTATCGAGGTGAATTACAATGCAGGATATAAAACAAAATCTTGCCAACGCAGTACGTGAAGCCCGTACAGAACTCGGTCTTTCACAGGAAAAGCTGGCAGAAATTCTTAATCTAGATCAACGCACTATATTGAACATCGAAGCCGGACGTGGTAATCCGAAATTTGAGAAACTGTATCCATTGATTACATATCTTAAGATACCAGCAGATAAGATTTTCTATCCGGATAGCAACGACCAGAAGCCAAATCTTCAGAAGCTCCTTACCTTAATAAATGATTGCACGGAACAGGAAGCAAATGATTTGTTACCTATGGTTCGTTATTTGCTTGAATTACTGCGAAAACAAGATAACCCTACTCTTTGATAAACCAATAGAATCTATTTGACACTATTGGTTTTCTTATTTTCAATTATTTTTGCTTATATTTTTTCTCCTCTCTAAAATCTTACTTGTGTAATATTTTAATTATTACACAAGTAAGATTTTAAATCAACCTGTTTGTTTGAATTGACAGCAGAAAAATTAGAACTTATAATATTTTTATTACAACCGTAAGATTTTAGGAGGGATTTTAAATGAGTGACTTGCCGCAGATTTCCGAAGCTGAATATGAAGTTATGAAAATCGTATGGAAACATGCTCCAATTAACACCAATGAAATAACAGAAAAATTACTGCAGTCCACAAGCTGGAGTCCTAAAACGATACAAACACTTATTAAACGTCTTGTTACTAAAGGTGTACTCACTTATGAAAAACAAAGTCGTGTTTTCGTTTATACTCCATTAGTAAAAGAAAGTGAATATATTTGCCAAGAAAGTAATTCCTTTCTTAATCGTTATTATGACGGGGATATTACAGCTATGTTATCTGCATACATAGAAAATGACAAACTGACAGAACCAGAAATAGAAACGCTTCGCTCTCTTCTATCCAAGAGAGGAAAAAAAGGAGGCGATTAACATGGCTAATTTCATGATACGCTTTTTATTATGCAATGTATTGATCAGCGGTATCATCGGAATTCTTTTGATAGCCAAATGGGTATTCAGAAACAACTTGTCCAGCCGGATGCAGTATAATCTGTGGTTGCTGTTACTCGGACTTTTAGCAGTACCTTTTATGCCCTTCCGTCTAGTTAGTTTCCCGCAAATTTTCTCATGGCTCAGTAGCGTACAAAACTCCACCACTTCTCATGCCGATGTTGGTACAAATAATGTTATGAATACCGATTTATCTGGTACTACAAATTGGATGAATGACTTTGCCCTTTCTGTAAACCATGACACATCATCCGTTACCGGGTACATTTTATTGAGTATTTGGATTGTGGGAATGCTTGTGATGATGATATTGGTAATCAAATCTTCTCTTCGTTTACGCACTATAAAGAGATCTGCACTTCCCCTTCAGAATCCGAAAGTTCGCAGACTGTATAACAGATGTTTGAATGAGATGAAAATAATAAGGAATATTCCTGTGTACAGTACCGCTTTTTTGAAATCCCCTATTATTGTAGGATTTTTGAAGCCATGTATTTATCTGCCAATTCATTTAATCTCAGATTATCATGAATCTGATATGAGATATATGCTATTGCATGAACTGCAACACTACAGACATAAGGATGCCATTGCCAATTATCTTATGAACTTTGCCGGAGTGCTTTATTGGTTTAACCCCTTTGTCTGGTTTGCACTAAGAGAAATGCGTAACGACAGAGAAGTTGCCTGTGACACTTCTGTTCTAAAAATGCTTGAAGAGGACGATTATGAGGATTACGGAAATACGCTGATTAACTTTATAGAAAAGGTCTCCTTTTCTCCTTTTCCTTTTGCCGCCAACCTTAGCGGAAACATGAAACAAATGAAGCGTCGCATTATCAACATTGCCTCTTATGAGAAACCAACGTTTTGCAAGAAATTAAAAGGCATGACTGCTTTTATACTGACCACAGTTCTAATAATGGGACTTACACCTTTTATTTCTACATATGCAGCGGACGAAAGTCGCTACCAATGGAAATCTTCCTCAGAAAATATTTCATATGTAGATTTTTCTAAATACTTTGGAAAATACGAAGGAAGCTTTGTTTTATACGATCTTAGAAATGATGTCTGGAGCATACATGATATAAAACATGCTACGCTACGAGTTGCACCGGATTCCACTTACAAGATATATGATGCTTTATTTGGATTGGAAGAAGGTGTCATTACACCACAGGATTCTTTTATTGCATGGAATGGAGAAAACTATCCGTTTGAAGCATGGAACGCTGATCAGACCTTGCAGTCTGCTATGGCTTCATCTGTGAACTGGTACTTCCAATCAGTGGACGAACAACTTGGTACTACTTCCGTTTACGATTATATCAAGGAAATCGGATATGGAAATAAGAACATGAGCGGTGATTTCTCCACCTATTGGATGGAATCTTCCTTGAAGATTTCCCCAATAGAGCAGGTCGAACTTCTAACCAGGCTGCAGAATAACAGCTTCGGCTTTGCCCCTGAAAACATCAATGCGGTAAAAGATGCCATCTGCCTTTCCGCTTCCGATGCCGGAACATTCTACGGAAAGACCGGAACCGGCCGTGTGGATGGTCAGGATGTGAATGGATGGTTTGTGGGCTTACTTGAAACTGCAGATAATACATACTTTTTTGCTACCAACATCGGAGCCGATAGCGGTGCTACCGGAAGCAACGCAACTGAAATAACCATGTCTATCTTGTCTGACATGAATATCTGGAAATAAAGAATCGGGTAAAGGTCAATCTCTGACTTTTACCCGATTTTTCTTAATTCGCTATCTGAACAAGCCCTTTGTATTCCCATGTCGCTCCATAATCAGTTGACTGAAATACAATCCCATCTTTCTCCGCTGCATCTGTGGTAACCGTTATCGTCAATGTGTCGTCCTCTTTTTCAGGCATATTCAGGTAATCAAAATCCTCCACCGTAAATCCGCAATCGATAGCGATTTGTGGTAATTCTGAAACAAGATCCATTGGAAGTTTCATTTCTTCAAAGGTCCTTCCGCCATCGCGAGTGACATATAAGCGGGAATAGGACTGGGATGCGCCTGTAATTCCTGCAACCCCAAAGTTCTCATCATAAAATATTAAACCTTCTGCAACTCCCAATTGTCCACTGAACGGATCATCATTTATGCATTCCCAAGTAGAACCACCATCCATTGTCTTTTCCATTACATAAAATCTGCTTCCGGCAGCTGCATCCGTTATCACCAAACGCCATCCATTATTTTCATCTAAAAAGAAATACATAGTTCCATCACTTTGATCCACAGTCCAACTTTCTGTATCTTTAGCATCCTCCACCTGCTGCATCGTATTCTCCTGCTTCAATTCTTGTTGACTGACGTACTCAGGCTCCATAATATATCGAACAGGTGTGACACTATTTAAATCAGGAATATGCAAAGATACCTCAAACCCAACGATTTCTCCACCGCTTCTAAGCTGAGTAAAATTGCCGGTTCCTGTTTCAGTTCCATCACCATCTGCATCTCCCGAAATATATTGTAAGCCTTCCTCTGAACTAAAAGATCTTCGCCCCATATAGAGTATTTCATAAATCTGCTGCTCTTCAAATGTTTCAGCCCACGCCTCTACCTGACTCGTCCAGTCTGAATTGTTCAAAATTTCAATCATTGGAGACAAACGCATATCGTCACTATATTCTCCATTCACATTACCATCTATCCAAACAGTCATATCATTACCGCTGTCTGCGTCATAATCAATAAGATACGTTTTTTTCTCTCCAGCCTCATTTTTTCCATATATGAATGCATAAATCCTTTGAATCGTTCCGTTTTCATCAAATGACACCTGATATTTATTTGCAATATAGAGTTCTTCCGGCAGTTGCAATGCTTCATCCAAATCCATCAGAATCCCTTCTACACCATCCTCAAAAAGATTATTATGCTCCAGTTCTACTTCTTTTTTACGCATCCACTCATCAAGTTTCCAAGACAGTGCCCCGTGATACGGAACTGCAGAATAAACGATACGTCCACCAAAGAATAAAGTTGCTGCTATAAGGAGTATCATTTCCGTATAGAAAAGTTTCTTATTTCCATTATCTCCTGAATTAACTTCTTGATTATGCCTTTTCGAAATCAGCCAGAGAACCACTGTGCCAACCAATCCTATTATACCTAACGCCAACATCGGTATATGCCTTCTCAAGCCACCATATTGACATAGATGCCAGAATTGATACAACATAAATATATATAGTATTAAACTTACTTTTCCCGTGATTTTATAAATATATTTCATGTAAGTCTCCTTTCTTCATATCTGTAAAAATACCATAAAACACCAGTATTATCAAATCATTCTTTAATACGGTATTGGTAATCTGGTATATGCATAATTCCGTCATTTAGGATTTCATTCCCCAAATACTGAAAACTGCCATCCTCTGCAAACCTTACCGTAAGTTCATGGGTTATGACTGCATCATCGCAAATGACCATGTCACAAACCGCCTCAACTGTTAATGTGACTGTTCCATCTTGATTTTCTTTGATGTCGACAACCTCCGGCAGAGAAGTTCCAAAGAAGGTAGGCGCATAATTGAAGCACCCAAGTCTCGCCCAAAGATAGGTCTGGTTTTCCTCATCAAATACTGCGTACTCTCGTATCTGCTCCGCTGTTATGGGAAGATACTCCATAATCAGACTTTCGAACTCTTCTTTAGGAATGCCATTTGGATAATCTTCAGAATTGAACTTTTCTCCATATTTCATTCCATACAGATATTCAAACATTCCGTTATAATCCAACTCACTCATATTTTCTACATTCCAGTTGGAACACAAAAGGTTCTGTCCCTGATATCCAAGCCCCCGAACACAACGTTCAGACATTTCACACTGTTCCTCTGTCATAGGTTTTATTCTGATTAGGCAGCTTCCATCCATAATTTCACTAACCTCTGGCGGCTCTGGCACACACAGCTCATAGCAGAACCATCCTTTTTCCGTGTATTTCCATTCTTTGAGTCTCGTATAAGAAATGTACGAAATTCCCGGCTTGTTGTCAGCATTCCAGATTCCTCTTGTACTCACAACATACATATCCGTTCCATCAAAAATGAATTTCATTCTGCCCAGTCCACCATCATTGTGGATTTCATAAATCACCACAGAGCCTCTTTTCCCTTCCATACATTCTTTCAGAAAACTGTCAACACTTTCATAATTCTCCATGTTAGAATACGTTACCATCGTAGCAATTGGATATCCTGCGTCCTTTACCTTCTTCTGAATTTCAAGAACCGTTTGATCATCCAAAACAACATTAGATGCTATCCCTTTATCTGCTGTTTCATAAATGTCAAGATAAAGTTCCATCAGCTTTTTACAGTCAGTCTCAGCTTCTTCCCTTTCCTGTTCATCTACCGGAAGATCGTAGCCCTTTTCCCATTGTACTGCAGCCTCTTCCTCAGTATTTTTTGTTTCCTCCGTGGAAGATACTTCTTCCGTATCTTCCACAAGAGATTCTCCCGCAACACTATCTTCTTTTCCACAGGCACACACGAAACCCCCAATCAGAAATACCATGATCAGTAGAATGCTCTTTTTCCTTAATACCATAAAATCATCCTTTCGTTCTTGCTATTGGCGGCAGTTCCAATTCAATTTGTTCTATAGAATTGGAAAGATACCTGAAAGTTCCGTCTTCAAATGGCTGGACCACAACCGTATTCCGAAAAGCGAGATCAGAATTATAATCCGGCCATACTCCATCCACGATAAGTGTAATCGTTCCATCCGCATTTTTTGTATAGTCAACTACTTCTCCAAAAGGTGGGTATGGGCTGGCATAAATCATCTCATATTCATAGCTGTTACTCCCTTCATCATACCCACAATACTCTCTTAACTGTTCTATCGATACTGGAAAATAGGTGGTCATTATCCTTTCATATTCCTCTGCCGGAATCTTCCAATCCTCAGTTTTCAGATTTTCACCCGTGGAAATTCGGTAAATATCTTCATACATGCAAGGCATCAAAATATCCTTTACATTGCTACTGTTCCAGTTTGTGACAAGCACATTGTAATTCACATAACTTAGTCCTGATATGTATTTCTCCGTCAGTTCCTGGCAGTCTTCCGGAAGCGGTTCTATTCTCCAATACTGTCTCAAACTTGCATGTGCAATCACATATTCATATGCGTAGATAAAATACCCTTTTTCCGTAAGTTTGATTTCAGCCACATTACTTACCGAAGTTCCCTGTATTTCAGGCACTCCACCTTCCTTCCAACGAACACCTATATAATAAGTCTGCAACTCACCTTTCCGGTAAATAAAAGTAACTGCTCCAATCAGTCCATCTCTATGTACTTCGAATACCGTAACCATTGAGTCCCGTCCATCCAAGTAATCTGCATAAAATGTTTCGACTGCTTCATGGTTTTGCATGGCAGTATCTTCTTCAACACTTACCAGACCGCTTCTGCCCAATTGCTCCACCACAGTTTTCCTCTGCTCGTTGGTAAATTCGCTAATGCCGGAAGAATAACTTGGTGCATCTGCAATTACAATATCCTTATAGATTTCTGCTACCGAATCTGCCGCTGACAAAACCATACTCTGCAATTGTTCCTTTTCCTCATCTGAGATAAGACAATCACTGGCTTGCGGAATAAACCAATATGCTGACTCTGTGGAAGTTTCCGCATTCTCGGCTTCTTCTGTTTCTGCTTCGCTATTTTCGATTTCTACAGGTGGCTCCCATACTTCTTCTGCCACCTTTTGTTCTTCTTCATGCATTTTCCTCCAACAGATTACCCCAACTATCACGAAAATCAACAGCAGTAAAATTAGAAGTCCACATTTTCTAAGCAGCCATTTCACATCCTCCATTATTCTCCTCCGTACAATTCTTCCCATTCTTCTAACGTCAACCGTGGCGTATGCCAAGTTTCTCTGTAGTTGTCTTCGGATGGTATAATTCGATTAGATACATATTGTACCCGTCCATTCTCTAAAGGGCGAACCACAACCTCGTGAGCATATACCTTGGAATCACCCGCATAAGGGAATACTACATTGGCTGTAAGTGTAATTGTCCCATCATTGTTTTCTGTAAAACCTACTACCTCTGAATATGGATATTCGGGGTACTCTACTTCTTCAAAGCCTCTCGGCTTATATTCATAAGTCAAATTCTCCGAATCATAGATGGTTTTTGATTGTAGCGTTTCACTATCAATGTTGAAATATTTCATAATAACACTTTCAAATTCTTCTTTTGGAATCTGATAAACTGCACTGACTGATAAGTTGTCATCAGCAACATAGGGAGCATATTGACCATTCACTTTTGGATAAAGAATGTCATACATATCATAGAAATTCAAATCCCCGAAATCCTCCTCACTCCAATCCACAATGAACATATTATTCCGTTCAAAGCTGATTGGGTTGAGATATTTCCGACTCAACTCCCTATATGTTTCATCCAATGGCTGTACCCGTAATGCGGTATGTTCCTCTGCTCCACTCAATGTAAGAACATATAATTCTTCTGAAAACCAAACACCGGAAAACATCAGGTAACCTTCTTCTGTATAATTCCAATACTCCGCTTGATAGTTTCCTATAACCTCTCTTTTCATATTTCCATTTTCATACTTGTAATAGCTTCTGACCACATCCACATTTCCGCCTTTTGTGTGCAAATCGTATTTTACAAATCCGCCCAAATAACTGATTTCAAAAATCGTTATTTCTGCTTCCTCCTGTGCATCCACCTTTTCGCAGAATTCCACTACCTTCTCTGGTTCCGTCATGTTAATTTGGTTTCTGCTGTCAACTGCCGAATAACCATTTTCTCCAAGACGATTTACAATACTACGGATTGTTTCCAAATCCGCTAATTTATTTTCTTCTTCTGCTTTCTCATAAAGATCAATGCAGACGCTTATAATTTCATCTGCATCCTCCTCTGATTCTTCCTGAATAGCCTGAACATCTATTACCGTTTCCGAAACTGTATTTTCTTCCGGGGGTGCATCACTGCACCCCGAAATACTAAGTATTAATACAAAGCTAATTGCTGCCAAACCACTCTTCCAGAACCAGGTTGTCTTTCTTAACAACATATCCGCTTCCTCCTCTTCCTTTCACATCTTCTACCATGCTAATAATCAATATAGGACGTTCTACCGTATCTTCTGCTGTAAAAATTGCAAACCATCCTAATTCCGTACCCGAAGTATCATCCTTCGATGCCTTGATTTCTGCCGTACCTGTTTTTCCTGCTAAAAGAATGTCATCCCGATGGGCTGCATATCCAGTTCCATTAGAATCATTCACAACCTTTTTTGTTCCTTCCAATACACGGCTTGCTGTCTCATTAGAAAAGGCTCCCGGAATCCAATACTCAGCTACTGCGTCTTTCTGATATACTAAATACGGCTTTATAACATTTCCCTCGTTACAGAAAGCAGAATAGATACATGCCATATGTAATGGATTCACCAAAACCTGCCCTTGACCGTAACCGCTGTCTGCTAACTGTGTTTCTGTTTCAATTCCCTCTGAATTAGAATACTGCGACTCTGCCATCTTAATCTCAAATGGCAGTTCCTCATTAAAACCAAGTCCAGTCAAAGAACTCTCCATCTCTTCTGAGCCAATCTTTAATGCTGCCTTTGCGAAATAAATATTGTCGGAATATATTAGGGCATTCTCTAAAATGACTGGTTCATATGCATGGAGTGTTGTTACATGATAGGAACCCCACGATGCATCCTTTTGCCAACTTAAGCCTACGTTGCCGTAATCTTCCATTGGATCGATTGCTCCTGATTCCAAGCCGACCGCTGCGGTAATTGGCTTGAATGTAGACCCCGGACACCACACTTGCCGGAAGCGATTATACATTGGCTTATTCTCATCCTCGTTAAGTACAGTCCACTGCTCACTCGACAATCCCATAATAAAATCGTTATTGTCATAGGCCGGTGTGCTGACCAAAGCCAATACTTCTCCGGTATAAGGATTCATGGCTACCGAGCAGCTTTTATCTTCCTTAAACTGCTCATGCAAGGAAACCTGTAAATCAGTATCTATCGTAAGCTGGATGTCCTGCCCATGCTGTACCAGGATACAAGCAAGTTCCTCCTTCTCTTTGCCTTCCGAGTTTACAATGTAAATCCTGCAACCGTTCTGGCCTTTCAGTTCACTCTCGAACAAGCTCTCCATTCCGCTTCTGCCGATTACACTATTGGCTGTATAGCCTTCTCCTGCATGCTCCTCTAAATCTTCCGCAGTAACACTTTGAACATATCCGACCAAATGTGCCGCTGCTTCTCCTAATGGGTATTCACGCACTTCAACATCAGATATCATCACTCCGGGAATCTCCAGCAACTTTTCATGCCTTTCTTTCTCCTTTAGGACTTCTTCATCTGGACTGATAGACATTAACTCAATTTCTTCCACTCTTGGAATTGTTTTAATGGGAACAAAAGAATCATCCTTTACCCACTTTGCAGACAGTTTCTTTTCTATCGCTTCCGGTGTGATTTCCACTAGTTCTGCAATCTGTGCGATTGCTTCCTCTCTGTTTTCCAACTTGCCCGGAACGATTCCAACCGAAGATGCTGTACCTTTTCCTGCAAGGACACGTCCGTTCCTATCCAGAATTTCTCCTCGTTCTGCCTGTGTAGTGGAAACTCTTACTTTATCTGTAGATGCCAGATTCGGAAAAATCAGGGAATCATCCCAAACTAACTGATATCCTTCTTCGTCCTTTAGGAAAAGTGCTTTATTCTCAAAGCTGATAGTTCCTGCAACTGTATCGAAAGAAGTCTGGTAGGTTACCGTCATTTGCTCCTCGTCATATGCAATAATCTGGACAGCTATATTCTGGACTTCTATACCTTCATAAATAGCTGAATTTCGAGTTACAAAATCCTCCTGACTGACATTTCCCGATGCCTCAATATGTAGCATTGCATACATTTCTTCATACTCCTGTTTTGGAATATGATCCATGTACTCCACCAGAAGTTCTTCCGGTGTCTTCCAGGCATTTTCCTTTGTTGCCAACATTCCTGCCACACATACTGCAGAAATTACCGCAGCTATTCCTATAACAGCAATCGCAATCCATAGGAGCCTGCTTCTTGTTTTCTTTCGCTTGTTTCTGCTTTTTCCTTTCTTCATATTGACCTCCATTCATTTTGCTTTGCTGATATGGTCATATTCTATTTTCAATGTACGCTATATCTTCAAAATATTACACTCGTAAGATTTTGAAGTAAAAAAATTTCTCTTTGCTGGGTATATCGTACTATGCATTCCTCCTTCCTTTTATTACATGCGTAAGATTTCGCAACAAAAAAATTTCGTCCGCAATCCTACTGCACTTGTGTAAATATTACATCAGTAAGATTTAGAAGTCAAGTTATCTTTATATAAAAAGGCTTCTGCCAGGAAGTATCATACATTTTCACAAAAGTGATACCTTTTAGCAAAAGCCTATTATTCAGCAGAGTTTCAAAACACCCCACTGCTGCGATATTCAAATGGTTCATTCATAAGGCTACAAAACACATATCCATTTTCGTTCCTTAATATCCCACAAACCGCAGAAAATCAAGGTTTCTTTGAAAGCAGACATACGGTTTCAATATTCCCCTGAACTTTGATTTTATACTGCATAGCGAAAGTATGCAATATATTTTCAAAGTGGGGTATAAGATTTACCCCCGTAAAATAACTACCCCTTCTAATCAATAGTTGCTATTATTCGATTTTTTAATCTTTCCGGAATTTCTTCCTCTGTTTCCCAAATGATTGTATTCTTTTGTGCTATGTCAAAATGTAGCCGCACATCCTTTTTACATAATTGGATCACTGGCTTTCCTAAGCCCATCGCATATCCTTCTTCAAAGTACGCTCCATTATTTTGATGCGACAAATCTACCACAACAAATTTACTATCTCTTATGTATTTTAATAACTCTGGAGTTATAAAATCATTATGTTCTACTTCATCAATAAAAATTGCTACATAGCCAGCTGACATTATACCTTGGCGTATCATTTCTCTGAGTTTTTTTGTATCATCTCCAAATTTCATGGCAACTAAAACATTTTTACCATTTGCAGTATTCTTCTGAATAGCATCTACTCTGGCATAACCTTCTGGTGATAATGTGATAGGTCGATCATTTTCTCCACCATTCCATGACTGTGGTGATAAGATGTAATTCCTATCAACTAAAAACTTTATCATATAATTCATCTGTGCCTGTATTGCATCATCAGTTCTCTTTTTATGATTACCATCTTTATAATCGTATCTATCAACAAAAAGGCAACTGATCATTTCCTCTTTTGGTAGTTTAACATATTCACCCATGTGCCTAATACGAGAATTCAAGTGAAGTAAAATATTATCCACTTTTTCAGCAAAGGTTTTTGGATACCAGTTTTCTACGTTTTCATTTTCCAATCTGACTGGATGCCCGTGTGTAACATCTCCATGTTCAAAATTTTTCTTGTACTCATCACAGCGCTCTTTACTCATGGTAGTAAAATATCTGTATTCTTTCATGCTTTCCTTAAATCCATTGTACAGTAGGTATGAACTCAAGTGATTCAAATTGAACTCTGTTAATTCTGCAAATTGCACATAATACTCATATCTGCCACAAATCGGACATGAATAAAAATATTTGACCGGGTCCATGGAATGTTGCATATATGCTTTAGCTCCACACACAAAACATGTTCCGTTGCTTTCCATTTGCTCTCCTCCTAACGTCTTCACTTTTGCGAAAAAGTATCCTTTCGCCAAAATGTGTATTTCTTATTCCCAAAAGCCTATCCCCTGGGGTAAAACTCCAGTTATATCATCACTCTATGGAAACAGAAACACACATCTATTTTATTCCCAAAATGGCGAAATCCTTTGATTTATTGGGCTTTTCTCGACAGAAGGCAGACCGTCTCCACATGTACAGTATTCGGAAACATATCCACGCAACAGCTCTTTACAACCTTATATCCTCTCTGCTGTAACACCGCCAAATCTCTTGCCAGTGAAGTCGGTTTGCAGGAAATGTAGACCATGCTGTCCACACCGTAATCAATAATCTTCTCCAGTGCTTTCGGGTGGATACCGTCACGCGGCGGGTCTAACATGATAAAGTCCGGGCGGTCTGTGATATGATCGAGTGCCTTTAACACATCATCTGCGATAAATTCACAGTTGTCCAGTCCGTTTCTTTCTGCATTTTCTGCGGCTGCTGCCACGGCTTCTTCCACGATTTCAACACCGATAACCTTTTTGGCAACCGGCGCAAGAATCTGTGCAATTGTTCCCGTGCCGCTGTATAAGTCAAAGACCACCTTGTCCTTTGTCGTACCGACATACTCACGTGCCTTGGAATACAGCACCTCTGCTCCCAGTGAATTGGTCTGGAAAAATGAAAATGCCGTAATTTTAAAAGTCAGTCCGAGCAGTTCTTCTTCAATGTAATCCCTGCCGTAAAGTACCGTTGTACCCTCATTTTTGACAACATCGGCGACACTGTCATTGCGTGTATGTAAAAATCCCGTCAGTGTACCGGAAAGCGGCAGTTCCCGTAAAATACCCGCCAGTTCTGCCATATCAAACTCTATCTGTGTCGTTGTCACAACATCCACTAAAATCTGCTGTGTCTTTACGGCTTTGCGCACCAGCAGGTGGCGCAGATAGCCTTCATGGGTCATTTTATGGTAATACGGAAGTTCCTTTTTCCGGCAGTATTCAAGCACCGCCGTTAAAATTTTATGATAATCTTCATCAACGATTTTACAGCCGTCCACCGTCACAATGTCATACATGCTGTTGCGCTTATGCAGACCTAATGCCAGTTCGCCGCCCTTTACTTCATCACCGAATGAAAATTCCATTTTATTGCGGTACGCTTCCTGACACGGGCTTCCGATAATGCCTTCAAAGTTTAATTCCCCGTCAACCGCTTCCGACAGCAGTTTATGAACCTGTGCTTCTTTCATCTTTAACTGTTCTTCATACTGCACACTCTGGTAGACACAGCCGCCGCATGTTCCGAAATGCTTACATCTGTCTGCCGTTTCTGACGGTGCATTTTCAAGCACCTGAAGCAGTCTGCCTTCACATTTGCCGCCGCGCTTTTTATTGACCATAAACCGGACCTTCTGTCCCGGAATTGAATTTTTTACAATAACCTTTTGTCCGTTATCTTCAGGATTTTCCGACTCTGTAAATACCACCGCCTTATTGGGAAAATCCACATGCTGTACGCGTCCTGTATATGTTTCGCCTTTTTTCATGAATACCTCGCTCTTGCTTTCTTTTTATTTTCCTGTTCTGCCATAATCATAAATTTTCTTAAAAAATACCACTGACTGATACTCCAGCCAGTGGCATCCTTGTAAACTTTTTCACTTACGATTGGATTAGTCTTCATCCTCGAAGTCATCTTCCTCAAAATCGTCGTCTTCAAAATCATCATCGTCAAAGTCTTCCAGATAATCCGGTGTGAAATATCTGTAAACCGCATAAGCAATCGCTGCGACTGCCGCAACTGCACCGATGACTGCAAGCACTGCAATCACGCAGTTGCTCTTTTTCTTTTCTTCCTCGGCTTCTTTTTTGTTTAAAAGCTCATTGAGTCTGCTTGCTGCAATAAGTTCTTCTAATTTATCCTCAATCTTATCTCTGCTCATCATCATCATAGCCCCTTTCTTTTCACGTATATTCTATTGTCATTATAGCATATGCCTGCCCGATTTACTACTGTTTTTTTAATTTTGCAAACCCTGCAAGCATTTTTTTTGTGCCAAATTCTTCAAACTGGACTGTCACCATATAATCACGCATACCGTCTTCGATAGCAAGCACCTGTCCGGTTCCGAATTTGACATGGGAAACGGTATCGCCGACCTGATAGCCAAGCCCTGTCCCGCCTGCTGCCTGTCCTGACGACTTAATTGCCCCGGCTGCTTTCTTTGATGGCATGCTATAGGACGTTGTGGTTTTTGCCGGCTTTTTTAAATCAAATATGTCCATCGGAAATTCTTTCCCAAAACCGACTTTTTTATTCGGCTGTGCAAAGTTTCCTGTACAGTAATTAGTCGGTGTCCTGCCGTAATTTGTGGCATAGGCACTGCCGATGCCTTTCTGTCCGCTGATTGCAACCTTTTTATTACCCTGACCATAAGTGGTTGTTCCGCTTCCGTAGCGGGACAGTGCCGCTTTGGCATTGGCACGGAAGTCAAACCGTCCCTGTGATTCCCCGCTGTCTTCTCCGCCAAAGGAAAGGGCACTTTTCTTACTGCCGTAACTGTGATTTTCAACCTCTAAAAGATTTTCAGGAATCTCCTTTACAAAACGCGACACCTTATTCATCTGTGTTTCGCCGTGAATCATACGCGTCTTTGCCGCACTAATATTGAGTTCCTTCTGTGCTCTTGTAATGCCGACATAACACAAACGGCGTTCTTCCTCGACTTCTGTCGGGTCATCGGACATAATCGTCATGTAGCTTGGGAACAGTCCGTCTTCCAGTCCTGTCATGTATACAATCGGAAATTCCAGACCCTTTGCGCTGTGCAGTGTCATTAACATGACCTGATTGCCGTCCTGATCCAGATTATCAATATCTGCAATCAGTGCCACCTCCTCAAGGAATCCACTGAGTGTCGGAGCTGCCTGCGGATTTTCTCCGTCCGTCTGCATTTCTGAAAAATCACCTTCCGTCTGCTCCTCATAGCTTACGATTTTATTCATAAATTCATCAATATTTTCCTGGCGTGCTTCAACTTCTTCTTTGGTTTCATTTTCCGCAAGCGCTTCCATATACCGCGTATCTTCAAGGATTGTTTCTGTCAGTTCGCGGATAGACAAAAATTGCTTCTTTGCCTGAAATCCGAGAATCAGTGTCACAAAAGCTTCAATCTTTGAAAGTCCCCTGCCGATATTCGGAATTTCCGCAGCATTGCACAGTGCATCCCAGAAGGTCATATCGTTGGCATCGGCAAACTCCTGTACACGCTCCAGTGTCGTTGCACCGATTCCGCGCCGCGGCACATTGATAATTCTTTTAACCGCCTGTCCGTCCATACCGTTATCTATTGTCTTTAAATACGCAAGAATATCTTTGATTTCTTTTCGCTGATAGAAATTAATACCGCCGTAAATGCGGTATGGCACATTTCTGACTATCAGTTTTTCTTCCAGCAGTCGGGACTGTGCATTGGTACGGTAAAGAACCGCAATATCATTATAATTCCAGCCGTCCCGCACACAGGCACAGATATTTTCCACCACACCTTCCGCTTCTTTATAAGCATCTTCATAAATGCGGAAATGAATCTTGTCCCCTTTGCCGTTTTCCGTCCACAGCTTTTTAGACTTTCTTCCGATATTATGCGCAATCACCTCATTTGCCGCAGAAAGAATGGTCTGTGTCGAACGGTAGTTCTGTTCCAGTTTAATCACCTTTGCACCCGGAAATGTATTTTCAAAATTTAAAATATTGCCGATATTCGCCCCTCTGAATTTGTAAATGGACTGGTCATCATCACCGACCACACACAAATTGCCGTATTTTTGTGCCAGCTTGCTAATCAGACGGAACTGTGATGTATTCGTATCCTGATACTCATCGACCATGATATAACGGAAACGCTCCTGATACGCTTCCAACACTTCCTCATCACGGTTTAACAGTTCAACCGTCTTAAATATCAAATCGTCAAAATCCAGCGCATTATTTGCTTTAAGTGTCTTCTGATACTCTCTGTATACACCGGCAATTCTTTTGGCATTGTAATCGCCCCCGGCATTCACTTCCATTTCATCCGGCGAAATCATTTCATCTTTGGCAGATGAAATCGCACTCATAATTGTGCGCTCTTTCAGCATTTTTGTATCGATGTTTAATTTTTTACAGGCATCCCGGATTACGCTTTTCTGGTCGTCCGTATCATAAATCGTAAAATTGGTCTGATACCCGATTCTGTCTATGTAACGGCGAAGAATCCGCACACAGGTCGAATGAAAGGTACTTACCCACACCTGACTGCCGCAGTCCGTTACCTTTTCCACACGTTCACGCATTTCTGCGGCGGCTTTGTTGGTAAATGTAATTGCTAAAATATTATATGGGCTGATTCCACATTCATCAATCAGATATGCAATGCGGTTTGTCAAAACACGTGTTTTTCCCGAACCTGCCCCGGCAATAATTAACACCGGCCCCTCTGTCTGTTTTACCGCCCTTTTCTGGCAGTCATTTAATCCATCTAAATTCAAACCGTTCCTCCATTCCTGTGTGTATACAGTTTCTTTATGACTATCCTGCCCAAAGATGTACACACTGCATACGCACTGTTTCAAGTATGTGTCATTATAAACAAAAAAGAGCTGTCATGCAAGTATTCCAAAAATACTTTTATGCATAACAGCTCTTTTTATATCACCCTTATCAAGAGCTTTACCCGTCTGACTGCACAGTTGCCCGCTTTCGCGAAAATAAAACAGCCGCCGCCGGATTTTTATACTAATTTATGTCCGCAGTTGGAACAGAATTTTGCACCGTTTGTCGGTGAACCACACTCCGGACAGAACTTCGGTGCACTGCCTGACGTACTGCTTTGTGCCGCACCTGTACTCTGTGGCGCGCTGCTCATGCTGTCCATCATCTGTCTGCCCATCTGTAATCCCATCTGCATATTCATCATATCCACACCGATATTAGAGGACTTACCATTGCTCATGTTGTCCGCCATTGCCATCTGTGCATACTTATTCATGTCGCCCACCATAGACTGGGAAGCGGCTTTGTTCTGCATCTTCTGTACTTCTTCCGGATACGAAAAGCTTGAAATGTTAAAGTCGGTAATGGTCAGTCCAATCTTAATCATCTGCATATCAAGGTCTTCTTTAATCCCTGCTGAGATATCATACGCATTGGCTTGAAGATTAAACATATCCTTGCCTTCTTTAGAAATCCACTTCATCAGAAGCTGGTCTAAAACAGCAACAACACGTTCCCTGACATCGTCAACCGTGTACATCTGCTTCACACCCGCCACTTTATCAATTAATGCAAGATAGTCATCGACCTTAATGTTAAATGTACCAAACGCACGGATTGGCATACCGCCCGGAAGTGACGGTGCCGGAATGGCGATCGGATTTTTCGTGCCCCATTTTACGGTAAATTCCTTTGTATTCACAAAAAGAACTTCTGCACGCACACCGCTGTTAAATCCGAACTTAAAGCCTTTTAAAGTTGACAGAAACGGAATGATATCGGATTCAATATCAAAGCTTCCTTCATCTTTAAAAATACCTTCTATCTTACCATTGTACATAAAAATGGCATCCTGTCCTGCACGGATAATCAAACGGCTTCCTTTTTTAATCTCACGGTTCGTCCATTTCCAGAAAATACAGTCATCTCTGTATTCTTCCCATTCTACAACATTTGCAAGCTGTTTTCCAAATAACCCCATGACTTTTCTCCATTCTGCTATTTATATTACAAACCCATCTTTGCCTTTAATGCTGCCAGTTCATCATCTACTGCCGCATCCTGTGGTGCTGAATCATACTTTGCTGCAAGATTGTCAATATCAGAATCTTCCTGTGACTGGTTTAACTCTGCCATTGCATTGGCTTCATCTAACATCTTATTGGCTTTTGCTTCCATCTTGCTAAAAGCTGCCATACTGTTGTTTGCACCTGTCACACTTGAACCGATGCTGTTTAAACGTTCCTGTGCCTTAGCTGTCGCAACTTTTGCCTTGATTGCTGCCTTTCTTGATTCTAAGGATTCAATATCCTTTACAAGCTTATCATGCATCTGGCGCATCTTTGCCGCATTGGCTGCTGCCGCTTCATAAGACTGCTGTAATGCTGTCTGTGTAGCTACCAGCTGCTGCTTCTTTTCAAGAAACTTACGTGCATCTGCTTCATTCCCTGCTGTCAGTGCCTTTTCAGCATATGACTGCATTTTATTAACCTGTTCTGTACATTCGTCAAGTTCTCTCTTGGCTCTTGTTTCCTCTGCCATAACAGAAGCTGTTTCTGCCTTTACCTTACCCAGATCACTTTCAAGGTTACGCATGTACTGGTCAATCATCTTTTCCGGATCTTCGCATTTGTCCAGTAAAGCATTGATGTTCGCAGACATAATATCCTTAAATCTTGTTAAAATTCCCATAGTAAATATCCTCCATTCTACCCATTGGTACACAATTATTACCGGGCACTTATCTATCTGCCCCATGAATTACAGTATATTATATTTCCCCTATTTTGTCACGCAATATTGCATAAATTTCATTAATTTTATAACAATTTTTCAAACAATTACAGGTGTTTTATATCCGCCCCTTGCTATCTAGTTTTAAATACTATATAATGTCATATAGTTACTGTTATGTGAATGGAGATGACAAGTTATGAATACTGAATATACACAATTTGTTGCTACGCTGTTAAAGCGGCTGGCGAAGTTAAATTATATCAAGCCGGGCGAGGTGCCGAATATCGACCTCTATATGGATCAGGTCACAACTTTTATGGACGAGCATTTAAGCGACTGCAAACGCCGCGAAGACGATAAGATTCTGACTAAAACCATGATTAATAATTACACCAAAAACAATCTTTTGCCGCCGCCGGTAAAAAAGAAATATTCCAAGGAGCATTTATATGTCCTGACATTTATTTATTACTTTAAAAATCTGCTCTCTATCAGTGATATACAGACCCTGTTAAATCCGCTGACCGAACAGTTTTTTGAAGGAAACGATACCGGCAGCTTAGACGATATCTACAAGCAGATTTATAATCTGTGCAAGGGAGAAATCTCCGGCATTTCAAAAGATGTCCTTGAAAAAGCGCATCTTTCGGAGGAAGCCTTTTCTACCGTTGAAGATACGGACAGCCGCGAATTTTTACAGTTCTTTTCTTTGGTATCTTTACTGAGTTTTGATGTTTATATGAAGAAAAATATTATTGAAAGTCTGATTGACGACTTTGCTTCGCGCAGCCAGCAGGAAGTGCCGCACACGAAATCTGAGCGCAAGGCGGAAAAGGCGGAACGCAAAGCCGAAAAAGCCGAGCAGAAAAGCCGCAGAAATGAAAAATAAAATTTAAAAATATAAAGCATGGAAAGAAAGCCGCTTTTAATCATGCAGAATTTTTACGGAACAACCAAAAACGGAATGTGATAAGCTTTGTGCTTCTTCACATTCCGTTTTTATAGCCTTGCCGGAGATTGACGTTCAAGCCCCTCTCCGGGCAGAATATGTATCTGTTCCGTAATGTTTTTATTCCTGCTGTCCTTCTCCGCCTTCCGGAATCTGTAACCGCTCAAATACCTTTTCATAACCGTCGCTGCCGTAATTTAACGAGCGGTTTACACGGCTGATGGTTGCTGTAGAAGCGCCTGTCTTTTCCGCAATGTCCAGATAAGTCTTTTTTTCACGCAGCATCTTTGCCACCTCAAAACGCTGTGAAAGTGACAGCAATTCATTAATTGTACAGAGGTCTTCAAAAAATGCAGCACACTCCTCTTTATTCTCAAGACTTAAAATTGCATCAAATAACTGCTCTACCGCAGGTGTTTTTAATTTACTATTCATAACTGCCCCTTTTCTGTGCTGATAAACTCGCATCAGCATTTTTTCAAAAGTTCTAAACAATACCGATATTTTAACACATTAGCACGTTATAGTAAAGCAGTAAATCTGCCCAAATCCAAATTTGCAATCAGTTGATCCGGAAAATGCACTTCTTTTAACAGCTCTTCCGCATACGAAAAATTGCAGATATCCTCTTCGACATGGGCATCACTGCCAAGTGTTATCATGACACCGTGTTCCATACACAGCTTTAACATACAGAGGTCATTTTCCCGTGCGCCGCTGCGCGGTCCGTCAGGTTTTAATGATGTATTGTTTAATTCGAGAAACTTGTTGTTTTGCTTTGCCGCACGCACCACCGTTTCAAAGTCCACCGGATACCGGCTGTCATCCGGGTGCCCTATGATGTCAACCAGCGGATTTTCAAGAACCTGCACCAGTGCCTGCGTATTCTGCTCCTTTGTACCGGGGCAGATACATGGAATATGAAAGCTTGCAATAACGATGTCCATTTTTTCAAGCAGTGTGTCCGGCATATCCAGTGTTCCGTCATAGTCCATAATATTGGCTTCACAGCCAAACAGACGGCGCACGCCGAATTTTTCCCGCGGCAGGACCTTAAAGTTGCTGAAATACAGTTTGCCGCAGCTGCCCGGCATTTTCGGCGTATGCTCCGTAAACGCAATAGCAGGCAGCCCGATTTGTGCTGCCTTTCTTGTCATTTCATCTATTGTGTTATAAGCGTGTCCGCTTGCAATCGTATGTGTATGTGTATCAATTAAATATTTCATTTTAATCCCCATTCCGCAGGCATTTTAATGCCGGAGGAATCGCGAGCCAAATCTTATTTGGCTCTGCGATAAATAGCAACTTTGTGACGCCTGCGGCACAAAGTGCTGTGTAAAAAATCAGCACATCAGTGTGATTTTTTACACTAATCCCCATTCCGCAGGCATTTTATTTGCACTCCGGCAGATTCACCGATAGTTCCCTGCGCATATGGTCTACAGAAATTGCTTTATCTGAAAGATTAAAGTACGCAAAGGAATATGTATTGGATACATCTCCAAGAGAGTCGTCCCACGACACATCTACATTATAATACTTTCCGTCAATATAGACAATATTCCATGCGTGATAACCGCCGTTAGCATATCCGGTGCAGAAATAACACGGAATATTTAACTGCTGCATAATATATTGAAATGCCCTCGAATATCCGGCACACACCGAGCTTCCGTTAATGAATACGCTGTATGCACTCTGGTTCATGTCTGAATTTTCATCATAGACACACATATTCTGAAGGGCTTTATAAACATACTGTTCCTTGTCAAGGTCGGTCGTGAGCGAACTGGCGCCGTTAATCACCTTCGCCGCCGCATTTAAAAACTTCTGTCTGGCAGACTGCAGTGTCTGTGCCGTTTCATTGTATTTTAACATCACGGAAATGACCGCTCCCTTGCTGGTGTACCCGTAGCTGTAGCCGGTATCCAGCCAGAACAGCTCGGGGTGATCGTTAAAGACCGCATTCATGACATTTTTAATACTGCTCTGGTCAAGCTGACGGCACAGTGTCACACTTTCCTTTAATTCCAGTGCTGCCCCGTACACCTGGTCATAAACTTCCTTCTGTGTATCCGAAAGCATGGCTCTGTACGGATACATATTTTCCGGAAAATCATAAGATGCCGCCGGTGTCGTATCCGTCTGCTGGGATTTGCTGTCTTCCACAAGCTGTCCGGTTCCCTGTACCGGCTGATAATCAGACTTTACCGTATCATTCGTTTTTTCACTTCCGGCTCCGCCGGCGATCTCCGCTTCTACCGTCGCTAAGACATCTCCGAGATTGGTTATGGTTTCCTTTGTAAGACTCTGACCGCCTGCTGATGTATTGACTGCATTTTCAATACCGGCTGAATATTCCTGCGCAATAAAATATATCCCGCCAACCAGTATTAAAATGAGTATTGAGGCTCTTAAAAATTTGTAAACGTTCCTCATGACTGCTTCCTTTATTCCTAATAATTCCGTGCGTATCGCAAATGCTTTATTATTCTGTACGCAGTGCTACTACCGGATCTTTTTTCGCTGCCATCTTCGCCGGAACAAATCCGGCAATCAGTGTCAGCACCATACTTATTATAACAAGGATTACGGCACCTGCAACAGGAAGTTTTGCAACTCCTGCAATTGTTGTCACATTTTCAATAATCCGGTTCGCCGGAATGCACAAAATCAGTGTAATCACAATACCCAGTGCACCGGATACAAAGCCTTCAATCAGTGTTTCGGCGTTAAATACGCGGGAAACATCTTTCTTTGACGCACCGATACTTCTTAAAATACCGATTTCCTTTGTTCTTTCAAGTACGGAAATATACGTAATAATACCTATCATAATAGAAGAAACAACGAGTGAAATCGCAACAAACGCAATCAGTACCGCTGAAATTGCCGTAATAATCGTGCTGACGGAAGACATCATAATGCCAACATAATCGGTATAATTAATCACATCTTCATCTCTGCCCTCATCAGTTGCTTTCTTATTATAATCGCTGATAATATCTTCCAGTTTTTCCTTGGCCTCAAAGCTTGCAGCATATAAATCAATTTCTGACGGGTTGTCTTCGTTTGTAATGCCTAACTTTTCTTTGTTGCCCTCAAATGTGGCTTCTGTTGTCTGTGCCTTTAAAGACTGCGAAAACTGCTGCAAAATCTGTTCTTCTGTCATCTGGCTCATATAAGCCTGCATCTGTGCCTGTTCCTGCTCTGAAAGCGTTGCAACATATGCATTGACATCATCCATTGTAATCGGTGTATCCTTGTCATTGTCAAACGGGATTCCCGTAAAAATATCGGTTGTTTCATCGGCAAGCTGAGCTTTTGCCACTTCACTGTCGTTGACACCCTGCATCAGATACTGCATCAGTTCCTTTGTATAACCTACACCGCTCCGGATTGCCGTGTTGACCGCATCTTCTTTCTGACGGATAATACCGCACACCTGAATCTGTGTGCCGTTGTCTACTACATTTTTCATATACGTTTCATCTTCACGCATATCTTCCCAGATGTCTTTTTCTGCGTTGTACCAGTAATAATCGGTTGGCAGAATCATCTGGAATTTCTTATCTAAAATTTCATCATAAGTATACTCTGTTTCCTCGGTGTCATAGGTTTCGCCTGTCATCATGCGCTTATACATCGCCGTTACCTCGTCAGGGTCTTTAAAGCCCAGTGAATACAGGGTATAATCATCAATTTCGTTGTTCTCATCAACAACTAACACCACTTCGTTGTACTGCTGCGGCCATCTTCCCGCTACCATATCATACTGAGAATCCAGTAAATCCTGATTGCCCGGCAGCTGGTTCCATACATCTGCATTGGTATACATCGCACTCATGCTGCCCTGTGAAGTGTTCGTACCGTAAATCGTATTCATAATAGTGCTTGGATTTAGCTGTGTCACACCGTCGCTTGTGTCTGTATCGTAAATATTGATATCAACATTGTAGCTGTACCGGATATCACTTGCATATGTTGAAATCTCATCTTTATTATCATCTATATACTTTTTAAAGGATTTTAAATTATTATTTTTCACATCGGAAATCATGGTATTCATCATTTCCGACATAATCATATTACTGTACACTTTATCCTTGTCATGTTCAACAGAATCCTTATCAGACCCGGCCATCATTTCAATCATGCTGCTGATATCCATGGTCTGGGACTGTAACTGGACCGGATAACTCGACAGTGTATCGCGCTGTACCCTGTCAATATAGTCCTGAATACCATTTGAAATGGAAAGAATCAACGCAATGCCGATAATACCGATACTTCCGGCAAATGCGGTAAGCAGGGTACGGGTCTTTTTGGTCATCAGGTTATTCATACTAAGAGAAAGCGCTGTAAAAAAGGACATCGATGTCTTTGCTTTCTTTTTCTTCTTTCCTGTCTGTGCATCTGAAAGCTTTTGCTCCTTTTCCTGTATATCCGCTTTCATCTGTTCTTCACTGTAAGCATCGGTATCGTCTGTAATCTGTCCGTCTAAAAGGCGGATAATTCTTGTTGAATACTGCTCTGCCAGTTCAGGATTATGCGTAACCATAATAATCAGACGGTCTTTGGCAATTTCTTTTAAAATCTCCATAATCTGTACGCTGGTTTCTGTATCCAATGCGCCTGTCGGCTCGTCTGCCAGTAAAATATCCGGGTCATTTACCAATGCTCTTGCAATCGCAACACGCTGCATCTGTCCACCGGACATCTGATTGGGTTTCTTGTGAATCTGTTCCTTTAAGCCTACTTTTTCCAGTGCTTCTATTGCGCGCTTTCTGCGCTCTGACTTGGATACACCGGATAAAGTCAGTGCCAGTTCGACATTGGCAAGCACGGTCTGGTGCGGTATCAGGTTATAACTCTGGAAGACAAATCCAATCGAATTATTGCGGTATGCATCCCAGTCACGGTCCTTGAATTTCTTCGTAGAACGTCCGTTAATCTTTAAATCACCGCTTGTATACTGGTCAAGCCCCCCGATGATATTTAACATAGTTGTTTTTCCGCAGCCGGACTGTCCCAGAATTGATACAAATTCGCTGTCGCGGAAACGCAGATTAATTCCCTTCAATGCCGTTACCCTGGTATCTCCGGAAATATAATCCTTTACGATGTTGTTTAATTCAAGCATCTTTTTTCCTCTCTTTACGTTTTTTCGGTTTATTTTGATTTTCTAACAACTTACTTTTTCATTATTTCACGTTTCTGCTGAAATGTCTATGCTTCTGCCTGAATAATGCTTAATTTTATTATTTTTTATGAATTTCCTCTTAAAACAGGAGATATTTTACTGTAATATTTTATTATGTATCGTGATATAAATAATACCATGTTTAAAAGTTCCAAACCCACATGTGCCTGTCCGCCGGTGAAAAAAAATCGAACCCCGCCCCATAAAGCATAAAAGTGGTTTGACGCTTGCATTTTTGCGGTCTGCATTTTATACTGATACCAGCATAAATGATTGGAATAACGATTAGATTGTAACAGGAGATTTGCATTGAATAATAAGAAAAAGTTAAAACAATTCATGATTTGTCTGTGCTGTGTATTTTGCAGTACCGCATTGACCATTCCTTATCTGTCCTATGCAACCACGCAGGACGATTTAGACAATGCCAACCGGGAACTGGAAAGCTTAAAGGCACAACAGCAGAGTCTGTCTGCGGATTTATCCGAAATTGACAGTCAGCTCCAGAGCGCCGGAAGCCGTTTATCTTCCTTAGAAGAACAGATTGATGACAAACAGGCAGATGTTGATGCCTTAAATGAAGAACTGCTGTCGCTGTCCCAGACAATGGACGAACAGTACGATTCCATGAAACTGCGTATCCGGTATATGTATGAGCGCAGCAGCTCGGATGTGATTGAACTGCTGTTAACTTCCCAAAGTATGAGTGAACTTTTGTTAAAAAGCGAATACATTTACCAGTTATCACAGTATGACCGTGATATGTTAGATGAGATGGAAGCCAATTATGAACGCCAGCAGGCAGCAAAAGAACAGCTGGATACCGAGGTTTCCGAACTGTCGTCCTTACGGGAAGCTGCTTTAAATGAACAGGAAAATTTAAAGACACTGCTCGCAAAAACCCAGCAGGATTTTGATACGTCTTCCAACAACGTATCCGAGGCCGAAGCTGCCGCACTGGCTTATGAAAAGAAACTTGAAGAAGAAAAGCTGGCACAGGAAAAGGCGGAAGCAGAGGCTGCAAGCCGTGAAGCCGCAAGCCGTGCGGCTGCCGCCGCAGGGAATAATAATTCCGGCAACAGTGACATTACTTCTAATATTAATAAAACACCGATTTCATATGACACCTCTGACCTTGCCATGCTTGCCGCAATTATCGAATGTGAAGCGGGCAACCAGTCTTACGAGGGTAAGTTAGCTGTCGGAAGTGTTGTTGTAAACCGTGTCAACAGCCCACGTTTTGCCAACTCCATTTCCGGTGTCATCTATGCTTCCGGACAATTTACACCGGTTGCCAGCGGCCGTTTTACGATTGTGCTCTCCCGCGGTGCTTCCGCTTCGTGCGTTCAGGCGGCGCAGGAGGTTTTAAACGGAAATGTTACGATTAATGCGCTGTATTTCCACGTATACCGCAGCGGTATCGACACCTATGGCACGGTGATTGGCGACCATATTTTCTACTGATTGAATAAAAAAGTCCTTTGTAAAAGAAATGCTCCATTATCATCTGACTTTGGCTCATTCTTTTGCAAAGGACCGCTTTATAAAATATCGTTCTACTAATCTTCTTTTGGCATATATTCCACAGAATCTACAAGTACATATCCTGTCTTGTCATTTTTTACGGTGTTGTCATGGGCACAGAAAATGCCGTTTTTCACACCGACCCATCTGCCTGCTTTGGAGGCAAATGAAAAGGCTTTTTCATAGTTTTTGCCGTCAAAACTTAATTCCAGTGTTAATTCCTCGACCGGTGCTGCTTTTACAGGAAGATTTAACTCCATGTGGTCAATATGACCGGTGCATTTTACCGTGTAACGGAATGTCACCGTCTTTTCAGCATCTTTAAAATTACTTTCGGACAGTTCAAAATCATTGCTGTTTTGTGTTGTATACGGCATATCACAGTCAAAATACTGTGTTCCCAAAATCTGTCTGACCGTATATTTGTTATCCCGCTTTTCAACCGCCAGCGCGCCGTATTCCGTTCCCAGTGATACAACGCCTGCCACATCGCCGTTTTCCATGCCGGAAAGCTGCATTTTTGTCACACAGGTAAATTCCGGTGCCGGCCATTTCTGTAACAGCAGATTGCGGTAATCACTAACCGGGCGGAGCGGCACAGTATCCAGTGCATTTAACTTTAACTTTGATCCGGTAAGCTCATACCAGTCCTTCTGGGGATTGGCATTCCACTGCCACTGCATACCGAGTTTATCCGATGTAAAGTCATCACTCGTATCCGGCTCGCAAACCGGATATGAATTACTCTTTCCGATATCCGGCTTTGTGTACTCCATAACCGGTTCGCCGTAATCATTGCCCGGCTTATTGATACCGATTATTGGCCAGTCATTTTCCCAGTGCATTGGCTGTAAATGAATAATTCTTCCGCCTGCGTAGACATCTTGAAAATGTAAGAACCAGTCCTGACCTGTCACCGTGTCCACCCATGCACCCTGATGAGGGCCGTTGACCGGTGAATCACCCTGACGCATTACGACCTTATATTCATATGGTCCAAAAGGATTTTTAGAACGGAGTACTGTCTGCCAGCCGGTCTTTACACCGCCTGCCGGAGCAAATACATAATACCAGCCGTTGCGCTTGTACATTTTCGGACCTTCAATTGTTACCTGATCATTTTCATTGCCGTCAAAAATCTTGACTTCTTCGCCGATTAATCCCATACCGTCCGGCTGCATTTCTACCATATGCAGTACACTCTTGTATCCGATACGGCTCTTTGCAACACCTGCTACCAGATACGCCTTTCCGTCATCATCCCAGAACGGACACGGATCAATCCAGCCTGCTCCCGGACGAATATTCACCGGCTTGCTCCATTTGCCAAACGGGTCTTTTGTTGTTGTCATGTAAATTCCCTCGTCCGGCATCGGAAAACATATATAATAGGTTCCTTCATGATACCGGATTGCCGGTGCCCATACCCCGCAGCCATGAACCGGATTGCGGTAACGGAATTCCGGTATCTCATCCAATGCATAATTGACTACTTTCCAGTTGACTAAATCTTTTGAATGTAAAATCGGCAGCCCCGGTGCATTGCAAAAGCTTGATGCAATCATAAAATAATCTTCACCGACACGGATTGCATCCGGGTCTGAATAATCTGCGTATAAAATCGGGTTGCGGTATTTTCCATTTCCTAAATCTGCCTGCCACATATTGAAACCTCCATTTTTACTGTTTGATTTACTGCTTTTCATTATTACATGCTCTATTTTATCTTCTGCATTTCTGCACTGTCCTTATCATACACTATTTCCCCGGAAATTGCTATTCATTTTACAAAATTCTTTTATAAAAGTTTTTTCACTATTTTGTTTTTAATGTTTTATGCCGTACTGTATCCCGCTTCATACATAAAAATCCACAAATCAGGATTATAAAAATTTATAAAAATACCCGCGGAAATCTCCGGCTTTTCAGCCTGTTCCCGCGGGTGTGTGTATTTAATATTATGATAACAATTAGATTGCCTTAATTCTTTCAAGTGCCTTTACGGTATTTTCATAAGAACCGAAAGCGGTCAGTCTGAAGTAGCCTTCACCACTTGGACCAAAACCTGAACCCGGTGTACCGACAACATTTGCCTTTTCAAGCAGGAAATCAAAGAATTCCCAAGATGTCATGTTATCCGGTGTCTTTAACCAGATGTACGGTGCATTGACACCGCCTGATACGGTATAGCCTGCGGACTTTAAGCCTTCCAGAATTGTCTTTGCATTGTTCATGTAGTATGCAATCTGCTCACCGGTCTGCTTCTGTCCTTCTTCTGTGTAAACAGCTGCACCCGCCTTCTGGATAATATATGGCGCACCGTTAAACTTTGTTCCGTGGCGTCTTGCCCAGAGACTGTGTAATGTCACATCACCACTCTTTAAATCCTTTGGAATAACAGTAAATCCAAGTCTTGTTCCCGTAAAGCCGGCATTCTTTGAAAAGCTGCGCAGTTCAATGGCACAGGTTCTTGCACCTTCACATTCAAAAATCGTATGTGGTACATTTTCCTCTGAAATGTATGCTTCATAAGCTGCATCATAGATGATAACCGCCCCCACTTTATTTGCATAATCAACCCACTTCTGTAATTCGTCCTTTGTAATCGTAGAACCGGTTGGGTTGTTCGGGAAGCAAAGATAGATAATATCCGGTGTTTCCTTTGGCAGCTCCGGCGCAAAATTCGTTTCTGCCGTACACGGCATGTAGATTACATTGCTCCACTTCTGCTGATCCGGTAAATAATCCCCGGTTCTTCCTGCCATTGCATTGGTATCTACATATACCGGATATACAGGGTCACACACTGCAATTTTATTATCTACTGAGAAAATGTCGCCGATGTTTCCTGAATCAGACTTTGCACCATCACTGACGAAAATTTCATCGGCACTGATGTCGGCACCACGTCTTTTATAATCGAAATCTGCAATTGCATTTCTTAAAAAATCATACCCTAAATCCGGTGCATAACCGTGAAATGTTTCTGCCTTACTCATTTCATCAACCGCACCGTGTAATGTATCAATTACAACCGGCGCAAGCGGCAGCGTTACATCACCGATACCCAGTCTTATAATTTCCTTGTCCGGATTAGCAGCCTGAAAGGCTTGAACCTTTTTGGCTATCGTGGAAAACAGATAACTTCCCGGAAGCTTTAAATAATTGTCATTAATCTTAAACATCTCATTCTCCTTCATTTCGTGTACTTCTAAACGTAGCTGCCTGTTCGTCCGACAAGCCGTTATGTCTGAATTATACACCATATTTGTACAGACAACAACTTATAAATATGAGTATTTTTATCAATATATCCGGCTTTTTTTGCATAATTTGCTTTATTTTCTTATCTTATTCAATATTCCTGCTTAATGTTTCATATTCTGCGCTGATTGCCTGTAACACTTCTTTATCACCGCCCGCATTGTCCGGGTGATAAATTTTTAACAATGCCTTATAGCGCTTTTTTAATGCTGCACTGCTGTCAACACCTTTAAAGAAGAGATTTACACCGCTATGACTGATATTCTGTACCAGGGCAAACTTTCTTCTGGCCTCACGGTACACCTCATCGCGGTACATCAGCTTGTCGCGCTTAAATTTTTCGCGGTCAATAGCAAGCTGTCTGGTTTCCCGTTCCAGAATCTGCCACTGCTGGTCAAACAGATGCTTCTGATTATCTAACTGCTTTCTTAGCAAATCCAGACTGCGTTTCTGCTTTTCCAGCATCTGCTTCTGAATCTCCACAACCTGCTCTTCTTTCTCTAGCTTTCCCTGCTGCTGCTCCAGATTTTTCCGTAGTTCTTCCAGTCGGATATTTTCTTTAAAAAACCATTTCTTTTTTTCTTCCAATTCCTCATTGTTCAAACAAACACACTCCTTTATCAGCAGCAGTCCGCATCAGACTGCACTATGAAACCAAAATACCTTGACAGGCTGACAGCCCGGTTTTGTCTTAATCGTATGCGGCACACCCGGAAGTGCAATAAATGAATCACCTGCTTCAATTGGAAACTCCAGATCACCAAGTCTGGCATAGCCCTCGCCCTCAAGCACATAAAAGCCCTCCTGGTCTTCATGCACGCCCGGATGCGCACTAAACTCATAGCCGGCATAAACCGTTGTCCCGGAAGTACAACCGCCAAGGCAGCCGTTTTCTGCCGTCAAAAAGCGCTGTGTCCGTGCATCCTTACCTTGTGTTTCTTCTACTTCTTTTTTCGTAATATACGGCTTCATTTTATTCCTCGTTTCTGAGCGACTGTGTTGCGAAGCGGCGATGAGAAATTCGCGCAGGCGATTTCTCATCTGCCATCATCATAGGTGTTTGCTTTCGCTCCAAAGCAAACATCTATGTGAAAAATCAGCACATCCGTGTGATTTCTCGCACTATTCTCCATTCCGCAGGCATTTTAATGCCAGAGGAACCGCGAGCCAAATGTCAGATTTGGCTCTACGGCATGAAAAAACAAGGAAGCCTGCTTTTGTCAGACTCCCTCGTATCTTTTTACTAATTTTTCTTGTAACGTAATAATTCTGTATAGGCAAGTAAAAATGGTCCGACACCCTTTGCATCATCTTCTACAACCGGTTCTGACATATAATAATCATATGTACCCGGACGATTGTCTTTACCGCCCAGTCCGGCAACCAGACAAATACCGCCAAGTGACATTTCTCCGTCCTTTTCTTTTAAATAGCGCTTGCAGATACCGTCAATGGCTTTCTCACCGTATACACGGTAGCTTTCAGGCAGGAAGCCAAGACGTACACCCTTTAACAGCGAATATGCCATGATAGAACTTCCGCTTGTTTCAAGATAGTTGCGTTCCATGCCGCCGAAGTTGACAACCTGATACCACATACCGCTTTCGTCCTGATAACGGATCATCGCATTCATTAAATCTACATATGCATCCTGTAACATCCTGCACTCTTTGTCATACTTGTGGTCAGAGTTGTCCACCTTATCAAGTGTATCTAACAATGCCATTGAGTACCAGCCGATTGCTCTCAGCCAGATATTCTGTGAAAGACCTGTGACCTTGTCACACCAGAACATCTGCTTTGATGTGTCAATTGCATGATAGTACAGACCGTTGAGCGGATTTTTCATATTTTCAATAACGAATTTAAACTGTGAGAAAATATCATCATAATTCTTTCGGTCGTTAAATCTTGTTTCGTACTCCATGTAAAACGGCTGTCCCATATACATTCCGTCCAGCCATACCTGATTCGGATAAATATCCTTGTGCCAGAAGTTGCCGGATTCACAGCGAGGCATAATAGCAATCTGAGAATATACAAGGTCGATTGCTTTTCTATATTTTTCTTTTCCGGTGATATCATATAATTCAAATAAAGTCTTGCCGGCATTGACATTGTCAATATTCTTTTCACCAATGCTGTATCCGTCAATTGTTCCGTCTTCTGCTACACGATAATCAATGAAATCGTCTGCAAACTTTAAATATTTCTCGTCCTTTGAAATAGCATACATCTCAAGTACGGCTTTAATCATACAACCGTCAATGTAATTCCACTTAGACTTTAAGCCCTGCTTGAGCTTTTCAATATTCCACATCGGCGCTTCCGGCGTGCTTTTTTCCAACAATTCATCAATATACTTTACTATAATATCCACGGCTTTTCTCCTTATTAAATATGTACTGTGTCTTTATTATTGTACACTACAAAAAAAAGATAAGCAACCGATTATTTTTTATTTTATGAAAAACTACAGAATTTTAGCTGTTATACAACATCGGCTGTAATGCTTCGAGTGCCTGCTGATATGAAAAATTTGCACTCATGCCGAACAGGGATGAATCCAGATCGTACACCCTGCCGTTTTGTACTGCCGCAAAATGCTTCCAGATGTCGTTTTTTTCAAATTCATCGGCAAACATCTGCTGTACCTGTTCGGGCATTGCATGGGATGCCCGTAAAATCACATCGGGTTCTTTCGTTTTGATATCCTCTGTGTTAGCACTTAAAAATTCTTCATCAGTGCCTGCGTATACATTCTGTCCGCCTGCCATTTCCACAAGGCTGCCAACATAGCTGTTTTCGGTTGCCACGATATAAGAACCCGGCAGTCCCATCAGAATCAGAACCTTCGGGGCTTCTTTTCCTGCATTTTTATCTTTGTATTCCTGCATAAATGTGTTAAATTCGTCTACCATTGCCTGTGCCTGCTGTTGTCTGTTAAATTTTTCACCGAGATCTGCAATTGAAGCATACATGCCGGATACACTTTTTAAATTTAAAAACAGGGATTTCACCTGGATTGCCGCATATTTCGGCTGTAAATCGCTTTGCAGGCTGTTCGGGGACAGCACATAATCCGGCGATAAAGATTTTAAAATCTCCATATCCGGCGACATTGCCGTTCCGACCTGTGTAACGTCCTTATACCGCTCCGGCAGTGTACCGGAGGTCTGGCATACGCCCACTAAATCTAATTCCAATTTGTCACAAATCTGTGCAACAGCAGGAGAAGTGGCAACAAGGCGCACCTCTGCGCTGTTGCTGGTATTTCCCGTACTGCTGCCCTGTCCGTCCTGGTGCTGGTCTACACAGGCTGTCAGTGAAACTGATGCGGTTAGTACGGCGATGCCTGCAAGCAGCATACAAAGTCCTTTTTGAGCAATCTTTTTTACCTGTCGTTTCATTTGTCTGCTCCTTTAATTTTTCTTTTTACGATATACAAGCATGTACCATGCCGCACCTGTCACAACAATGGCAATTACAACACCCATTCCGATAAAAATGCCGGTGCTGGTGTTTTTTTTGCTCTCCTGCACTTCTGCATTGACCTGTTTTCCTGCCGCATCATATTCCTGAATTCCGGCATTTTTCGTCTGTGTGTTTTCTGCGGTCTTTGCCTGTGCGGCACTTGCTTCTGCTGATGTAGTCTGTCCGGCTTCTGTCGTACTTTCTGCACTTTCACCTTCTGCCTGCTCTATGCTCTGTGTTCCGGCATTTTCCTGACTGCCGTCTGTTCCGGCTGACACACCGGTTTCACCCGATAAGCTGTCCGTGCCTGATGCGGTATTTTCAGCCTGCGCACTTACACCGCGCTCTCCTGAACTGCTTTCTCCCGGGTTGCTTTCTTCACTGCCACTCTCTGCGCTGTCCGAACCAGCACTGCCGCCCTTTTCTTCAACGGTCACACTGGTAATAAAGTCGCCTGCGCCTTCACTCAGTCCCGAAAATGTAATGTAGTAAATAATATCACGACCCATGGCAGTTACGTACATATTTACACGTACAACCGAATTTTCACTGTTGATGCGGAATCTGTAATCTGCGGTATTGCTTGAGTAATCCTCCTGCATTAACGTTGCGGATACCGGACTTCCATCTACCTGAAACTGCGGATTTTCGATATTGTCCATTAACTGCATACGGATTGTGGCATAAGTGTTTCCCGCCGGGTCTGCTTCGATAAGTGCCTTACCATATGTCGCACTCTCTGTCATGGACTGTCCTAAAACCGCCGAACCCTCTCCGCCGGAATCTTCAATCGCACCGGTGGACGGATTTCGGTAGCTTGGATTGGCATTGGCAAGATAAATGCCGTTTTCTGCCGCATATACCGGATTACTGTTTTGTGAAAATACTGCCGCCGCCGATAAAATGCCCACGGTGACTGCCATCAATACTGCCGCCGCCTGCTTTGCAAGCCGCTGAATCTGCATTTTAAATTTCTGTTCCATATCTGTACTCCTGCTTCCTTTTTATATGTGACAAACAGGCACCCGCCCCTTTTTGGAACGGATGCCGTTGTTTTGTCTTTTTTTACAGCTTAGTCTTCTTTTTCTTCCGGTCTTTTCTTTCTTCTAAAGATTGCAAGACCTGCGGCACTTAAAGAAGCAAAGAATGCTGCTGTCCACATGCCCATTGCGGAAGCATCCGCTGTCTTTACGCCGCTGTTGCTGTTGTCTGCCGTATTGGCTGAGCCACCTGCCGTATTTGAATTACCGCCTGCTGCCGAACTGTTATCTGTTGTTGTCTTTTCAACAAGTGCGTAATAACTGAAGCCCTTTGTTGTCACAACATAATAGCCGTTTTCCACACTGCCCTTTATGAGAGTCTTTGAACCGTCATCATTGATACGGTATAAAACAACGTTGTCTGCATTCATGCCTGCCGGAATGAGATACTTCACAACAACACTGCCGTTTGGCTCAACTTCCTGTCCGTCCTTTTCAAAATGAACTTCATACAGTTCAAAATTGCTGCCGACGTCTGCAAGTGCATTTGCCGCCTTTGTATATTCTGTTCCTGCGCCGACCTTTGTTACCTTTAACTCAGAGCCTGCCGGAAGCACGCCCTCTGCGGCTGATACATGAACGCCTGTCTTTTCATCCGTCACATCAACTGCCGGTGACTTTTCTTCTGTCTGGTCTTCTGCCGGTACAAGAGAAGTATCGCTTGTTGCTGTCAGTGCTGACCAGTCGAATCTTAATCTCGCACTCATCATGGTGTCGCCCATTGGTGTATCCGGTACTTTAAAGCTTACATCTGCATAAGTAATATCTGCAACAGATGGCTGTGCACCTTCAGGAAGTTTAAATGTTACCAGTCTGATTGCATCGACTTCATTTCCTGCGGAAGTTGTAATCTTTTCTGTCTTGTCGATTGTAACAGTTACGCCCTCTACCTCAAATGCCGTAACGGCGCTGTAGATTGATGTTACGGTTACCGGATTCATGGCAATCTGAACTTTTACAACCTTGCCATCCTTTACAGTGATTAAAGCACTGCTGTTCTTTTCAAATGCCGCATTACCCATAGAAGCCTTATCGGATACCGCATTCCACAATGCAATCGGTACATAGTAGTTACCGTCAGCAATTTTATTGTCAGAAGGGTCCGGTGTCGGAGTTGGTGTCGGTTCCGGATCCGGTGTCGGGTCAGGAGTCGGAGTCGGTTCCGGTGTCGGGTCTGGTGTTGGTGCCGGGTCCGGTTCTGCTGTCTTTACCGCATTTGCATAATCCAGTGCCAGATAAGCATCCGGGCTGTAATTCATCGCATCGACAAACATGTTGACATAAACACCGTCATAGCTGTTGTCCGGCAGTGTAAATGTAATCTGTGTCACTCTGCCTTCTTCGTCTGTTGTGTACTGTGCATCTACAGTCTTACCATCTGCTGACGTTCCCTGATAAATCTTCCAGTTGCTTGCGTAAGCTGTCAGTCCCGCAAAGGATACGGACTGTAAATCTACGGTTACAGCTGCTGTTCTGTCTGCCGCAACAGTCATCTGTGCACTCTTAATGCAGCCTGCCGCCATAGAATCCTGTGAAACATTTCCGGCATTCTTTAAGCTTGCAGGGATTGAATAAGTACCTGCTGTCAGAGTGGTCTTTGCTGAACCGAAAGTTGTTTCCTTTGTTGTATCATCGGACTTATTATTATCAGATGATGTCTTTGTTAAGCTGTCCCAGTAAACCTTTACGAAGCAGTCTGCGCTGAAACGTCCCTGCTTGAAGTTAATGCCTGAAACGAAGCCGTTTAAATTCTTCATTGCCGGTACATAGATATCTGCATTGGTGTTGTAGATTGCCGCAAAATCACCTTCTAACGGAAAGGAAACCTTTGTTACAACCTTTTCATCTTCACCGAATACATCATCGCTGTACTGAATGTCATTCATTTCGACCGCAGCTTCCTTTAAGCTCTTAGAAGTATCATTGCCTTCATAGTAGCCGTTGAAGCCATAGATATATAACGGTTCTTTTGATGTTCCGTTAATAATGTCTGTTACGAATGTCATGTTGCCCTCTTTGTCAACAACAATCTTTGCCTTTGTCTTGTCATTTTCCACAAGACTGTGCTTTACTTTATCTGTGTAGTATGCAATGTCTACGCTGTATTCGCCTTCTGCAAGCTTTTCTGTCGGAAGGTTAATGACTTCTTCTTCCTGCTTTAGTTCGAGTGCATTTAAAATCGCATCGCGGATTGCATTGGATGAATACGTTGCACCTGAAACCGCATCAACACCTGTGATTTCCTTTACATCAGTTGCGGACTTATTGATGTAGCTGCCCTTTAAGCCGTTGACTGCCTTTTCAAGCATCATCTTATTGGTTTCAGCATAAGTTCCCGCAAAATTTGCACCTGTTACTTCAATGTCTGTGATAACATCATCTGTAACTGTTACGTTGACAGTAACATCATATTCACCGAACTGTGAAATATGGGCTGTACCTGTCTTTACAACCGGTGTGTTGTCTTCATTTTTTGCTGTCAGCTTTAACTTTAAGTTCGTATCCTTTGACATACCGTCGATAAAGCCTGTCAGATAAATTTCATTGTTGTCTGTCAGGTCGAAATAGTCCGGTACATCTACAACTGCCTTACCCGGATATACGAGTGCATTTTCAAGGTCTGTTGTTGTGGACGTTGCGCTAAATTCTGTTCCGTCTGTTGTGTAGTATACATATCCTCTGCTGTCTGTTACTTCTACAGGTGTCTTATCATATGCCACGCTGTCTGCTTCGGAATTAATCTTGTCTGTATACCAGTCGCTGTAAATTGCTGACTTTAAGCCGCTTGTATCATTCTTCGAGATTGCCTTAAATGCATTTTCCATGCTGTCTGCATTGTATACACGAAGGCTTCCCATATGTCCGTGTAAGCCGAATACGATTGTTTCGCCTAAGTCAAATACGAGCTGTCTGCTTCCGTCTGCCTTTGTTACCAGTGTTGCACTCTTGATTGCATCAATGTTTGCAGGCGGTGTCTTTGTGGCACCCGGTTCGCACGCTGTATAAACAGATACATCTAATGCCTGTGTTGTTTCTTCTCCCTGGTCTGTATCACCGACTTTTTCAATCGTTGAGAAGTCCATACGGAACAATACTTCTGAAATGTAAGCCATTTCTGTGATGTATGTTGTAAATAACACATTCTGGTTTGCATAGTCCGCATCGTTTTTAATGTAATTGATACCGGAGAATGTCAGGTTAAACGGTGCTACCTTACTGCTTGTTGATGAAGCGAGTTTATCCAATGTAACGGATTCTACATTTTCACTGTTATAGAAGCCGCCGACCTGCTTACTTCCCTGCATAACCTTTGTAAAGTAGAAATCGCCTGTGTTTTCTGTCTTTACGTTGGTTGACGGATTAATCTTACCGGTCTTTGTAACGGTTGGTGAAATGGTGTATACCTTTGTATAGTTTTCATACTTTTCGGCATAGTCGCTGGATTCTGCAACGCCTGCATCATCTGCACCCTTAATCTTGCCGTTATCGTTGGCATCCGGTGTCGGTGTGGACTTAATCCAGAGTTCACCGCCGCCTGCGTATCCAATCGGGCTTTTTACACCCGGCATTTCATAATCGTCTACTATTACATTGCCTTCTGCATCAACGCTTACGGTAATGTCTGTGTACTGTTCTTCATAGCCCATTGCACCTTCGATTTTGTCGGTGTCAATGTAATAGGTACTGCCGAATACTGCCTGCATTTTATATGTACCCTCTTTTAAAGAACCGTCTTCGTTGTAATAGCTGCTGACATCCTTGAAGTTTGCCATAACCGTTACAGCTTCTTCCGGCATGGTAAATGTATACTCATGGGCATTTGTTCCGTTAATTGCCTGCGTTGTTGTGGCTTCAACCGTCTTGCCGCTTGCCGTTGTTACGGTTACACTGTCCATTGTGTAATACTTTAAGCGGTCCGGTGTTACGGTAACGGTTACGGTTTCGCCTGATTTTGCCTTATCGGAAGACTTTGTTTCAGCCGTTAATACGCTGACTGTACCTTCGCCGTTGGTTTCTGTTGTAATTGCATAAGAGTCTTGTGCATACTCTGTGCTTACGGTTACTGCGGACTTCGGCATTGTGAAGCTGTAGCTTCCGTCACCGTTGTCTGTCACGTCAACTTTCTTTCCGTCTGCTGTTTCTACGGAAATGCTCTTTACTTTGCAGAATGACTTCGGTGCTGTGTATACAGTTACCTTACTGCCTTCTGCGGCTTCTTCGTCAACGGTTGTTTCGCCGTATTCACTGCCTGTTACGTTTGAAGTGATTGCATATTTCTGTGAAACAACCGTTTCTTCGGCTGCCTTTAATACCGGTCTGCCTGTTGTCTTGTCTGTTTCCCACTTGCAATACTTGTTATCCTCTGTCTGGTTCTCATCAACCCAGCTGTTTAAGTATGTAACCAGTGCAATCCTGCCGACCTTGTTGGTTGTGCTGTCAACAGACATTAAGTTGTCATTTTCATAACCCTCGGCTGTTACCGGTGTGATGTATGTAAAGTTCTGATTAAGAGAATCCAGATTCTCTCCTGTAACAGTCTTTGCAATTCCGTAAATTTGGGCATTTTCAGGGAAATTATTTAATGTTGTACCTGTGTAGCAGTTTGCAGTCTTATCTTTTGCCTGTAAAGTAGCGTCCACACCGTAATAAGATACATTTGCCGGATTTGCATTTTCACCCATGGTAATCTCTGAAATATCATAGCTGTTGACTGCTCTGTCTGAAAGTCCATAATATGAATAATATCCGGTTAAATTTACATTTTCCAGTGTTGTCTTGCCGGTTACCGCACTGTTTACAATTTGTGTTGCACTATTTGTAATAGGGTAATGCAATACCGTACCGCCTGTCGCACCGTCAATGGTCACATTCATATTGTTTACGACCTTGTTGTAAGAACCGCCGCCATAAGCAATACCGCCTAAATAGCAGAATGTGCCTGCAACGGTATGGACTTTTTGTGTTCCTTCAAATGTCAGGTCGTTGATAGTGACATCTGTGAAACTGCCTATCTGTGCGATAAATGCACTTGAATATACCCATGAACTTGATGTTGTTCCTGTCATGCCTTCTACATTCAGTCCCTTAATGGTATGTCCGTTTCCGTTAAAGGTTACTGTATTATTGTAATTTGTATATGTCATCGGCACCCATGTATATGCGCTCATATCAATATCTTTTACAATATTAATGGTTTTATCCGTAAGTGCGCTTGGATTATCACGCATTAATTTACCGACAGCCGCAAGGTCTGCCGCATCGGAAACAATCAGTGTGCTTGATGTTGCCGCATATACATCTGTATCATAATGTCCTTCTTCAAACCAATTGTCCGGTGCAATTACCGATACTGTCACTGCGCCTGCCGGCATTGTAAAGCTCGTTGCAGAGTTTCTTATATATTCGACACTGCCGTCTTCCTTAATCACTTTGATAAATAAAACCTTTTTTGCTTCGTCTGTCAAAGTAATGGTGACATTCTCACCTTCTCTTGCCTCTGTTTTATCCAGTGCAATATAAGACTTTGCTTCATCTGCAACGGTAACAGCCTTTAATTCTTTCTGTGTAATTGCAGAACCATCAAAACTTGTTGTGACACCCTTTGCAGGCATTGTGAATGTAAATTTTGCAGAAGATGTTGTGTTTCCTGCATCTGCTGTTACGGTTACTTCGTTGCCGTCTGCGTCTGTTACCTTTGGCAGTGTTGTACCGTCATAGTAATATCCGTCTTCTGTATTTGTGGAAAGCAGTAATGTTACGGTATCGCCTTCTGCCGCAAGTTCACCGTTTGATACGGTAAAATCGGCACCTTCAATATTTGCAGACTGGTTTGTAATGTTATACGCATCTGTTTCAACGAAGTCTACTCTTAAAGTAACGGCTACCGGGAATTTCTTTGCTACGGTATATGTTGCTTTTCCGCTTGCAAGTGATGATAATTCTCCCGGCTTTACTGTTGTATTTCCCTGTGTACCGGTTACGGTTACTGTATGCTTATAATACTTGCCGTCGATAATGCTGTCTGCTACAACATTCATATTACCACTCATCATCTGTCGGCTGCTGTAACTTACATGGCTTGCAAATTTACTGTCGTCATTGGTTTCTAATGTAATTGCACAATAACGGTTACTCTTTTCTGTGATTGTAACCTTTTTCTCCGGCATTACAAAGGTGTGTACCTGTACAATCTTATCTTCATCAATCACTGTACTTTCAAGTGTTGTATCAATACCGGTTCCGTCTTCATCTGCAACAGTCGGCACATAATTTCTTGTTGAACTGTCACTTGTTGATGTAATCTTTACGGTTTCACCCGGCTTTGCACCATACTTATCTACACTTAAATATTCGCCTGTTGATTTTATCTCATACTGTCCTTCTTCCAGAACCGGTGCAAACTGCACATATATCATAAATGTTCCTACTGAGCCGTAAGCATATGCATCGTCAGGAATTGTGCATGTATACTGGTTCTCTTTGCCGTCTACCTTTGTAATCTTTAAGTCCGGTGTCGTAAAGCTTGATGACATGTACATAACAGAATCTAATGCCCAGCCGTCCTCCGGTACAGCTTCAAATGTAATTGTGCTGTCTTTTTCAGCCGTGTATACTTTTTCACCGTCATCACCGGTGCTTTCTGTCACACCTGAGATTAATTTGATACTTCCCTTTCCGTATGAAACACCCGGTGTAACTGTGTAGGTTACTTTTTCTGTGCTTTCTGCATCTGCTGTTACGAGATTTTCCTCTGCCGGTGCGGCTGTTTCAAAACCGTCCGCTTCTGTTGTCTGTGCCTGCTGTACTGCCTGTGCAAATGTCTGCTCCGGACTTGCCGCCAATACATTGTACGGCATACTGCTCATTGTCATTGCGACTGCTAATGAAGCAGATAATAACTTAAAGCTGGTCTTTCTCATTTTTCTTTCCTTTCTGCTTTGTCCCTGTTTACTTGTTTCTATCGTGCCTTGTTGATTTTACGAATGTACTAATGCTTTGTTTTGTTTTTTGTTTTATGGCATAGTTTTATTTTGATAACTTCCATTAGTCTTATCTAACCGTGGCACTTAAAAAAATAGGCTTCAAAGCCTATCTTTCGTTTGCAGTGGCAGTGTACCACAGACATTTGTTTTTGGCAAGCAGACATTTTTGTTGCAAACCTGCAACAAACAACGGTATTTTTTACCTGTTTTCTTTAACAATCCCTTTGATTTCCTGCTTTCCCAATTTGTTGCGCAAGTGCAACAAAAAAGTCTTATTGATAAATTTTATTGTTTAAAATGAGATTTTTTCAGACTGTTTTTGCGAAATCCCTACTTTGATACTAGGAAAAAGAGATTTAAGAGTTGGGCGGCTTTTTTGTTTCAGATAAAATAAGGATTTTCATGAATTTTCTAAATCTTTTTGGATTTTAAGGGATATTAAACAGATGAACCCATAAAAATGTCAAAAAAAGTGCCTTTTATACACACTCTCCTGTATACAAAAGACACTTTTCCACTAATTTTTTGATTTTTCCTCTTTACTGCGCGGTCTGCTGTGCGGCTTCCACCTTCGTCACTTCATTTAATGACTCGTTTTCATGATATGAAAATGTAACAGTATCGCCTGTATTGTACCGTACAATATCCGCATTATCCGATAACGGCACATCAAAGATACGGGACTGACCCTCTAAGAGTATATAAAAATGCGAATTGCCGTCCAATACCGTCTGCACCATTTTATCGATTCTGCCGGTTATCTGCCTGCTTTCCTTTGGCGTTTCTGCCGCTGTTTCATCTACAATGCCGCTGTCTACCATCAGCTGACGGTAATTTTTCTCACACTCATTGACTGAATCGCCGATTGCAACGGTCTGATACTTCTCGATATTGAGCATGGCATAGGATTTTACCAGTCCCGAGCTGTCCTTTAATGCCATAAAATATGTCGGCTGTCCACCCACATTAATAAGCAGTGGAAATGTTGCCTTGTATCCTAAATGCTGGACCTTTCCCTCTGCCGAAGACATCGCCGAATTTTCCTCTGCACCGGAAATCACATAATAGCGCGTTTCCATTGTCCGCTGGTTCATCAGCACAAAGCCCACATTGGATTTATCCTGTCCGACTGAGGTAATTCCTGTATACACCCACACATCATCGTCCAGTGCAATATAATTGTAGCCGTCTGTCGTTACCAGACAATCCTTCTGGCTTAACACACTGTTAAAATAACCGTGCTTTAACGTACCGTGGTAATCATACAGCGAAATAAGCATATCTGCCGAATACACACGGTCTACCCACTGCGGAACATCTTCCACGGCATAATCCGTCATTTCCCCGGTGACTGCATTACAAAGCACCACCCTGCCAATCGTCACACCGCCAAACAGTCCGATATTATATTTTTTCACCGGACAAATCCAATAAGGTGTACCGCTCTCATCAATTTCAAAGCTGATGTCATCAAACATATAGGTCGGATACGCAAACCTCAGATGTCTGTAAATGTTTCTGCCAAAATGGTCGCTCATCGAATAACGGATTTTCTGCTCCAGACGCACGCATTCCGCTTCCTGTGTCGTCATGTCAATACGGATATACGCAGGAATTCCGTCCCCGTGGTTCGTAAACCATTTAATCAGGCTGCCATACTGAAGCGGTGTCACACGCACCGGCTTATTCTGATAATTAATCTGTGTATACATATCGCTGACTTCAAACTGGGAAACCATATCCACCATTGTTCCCATGACACGGTTGCCGATGGTCGTTGCCGAATCTTTATCCAGCACCGGAATCTGGTCGTAGGAAACCTCATGAATATCATCAGTAAAGCTTCTGGTTTCCACATTTAACAGTTTCTGGTAAGCCGAAGCATTGACAATTTCAGATGACAGCAGTCCGCCTATTAGAAAAATAACCACCAGTGCCGCTGTAAGTATCGCACATAAATAGAAAAAACGTTCTGCCTTTTTACTCTTAAATTCCGGCTTTGACTGCTTCCACTGTCTGCCCGCCCATTCCTTGTAGTATTCCGTCATTGTCATGCTGCAAAGTCCGACAACACCCGTAAATACCGCCGCCAGCACAATGACAAATATCCAGAAGCCCGGCGCGTGGATATTGATTGGCGGAAGCACCACATAATAATAGACAAATGCAACCAGCAGCACTGCCGCCACTGATAACATCCCTGTAAGTAATTTTGCTTTTTTGCTCATAAATTCCTCTTTTCCTGATATTTTATTTTTCGTCCGCTTTCTATGCTTTTATATTCTTTAAAATTGCATCAAAAATACAGCCTGCCACCTCAAATTTACTCATTTTCGGAAATTCCGTACAATCCGTCTTTGTAATCATCGTAATCACGTTTGTATCCGTTCCAAATCCTGCACCGTCTACTTTCAGATTGTTGGCAATCACCATATCCAGATTTTTCTTTTCCAGCTTCTTTCTGGAATTTTCCAGTACATTCTGCGTTTCCATTGAAAATCCGCACAAAAACGGTTTGTTTTCCATCGCTCCGAGCGTTCCGATAATATCCTTTGTCCGCTCCAAGGCAATACTCATCTCTCCGTCGCTTTTCTTGATTTTTTCATCACTGACTGATGCCGGTCTGTAATCCGCAACTGCTGCCGCTTTTACAATAATGTCTGATTCCTTTGCCGCCTCTGTAACCGCTTCATACATATCCTGTGCCGATGTAATATGCACCATTTTAACAAACGGCACGTCAGGAAGGTTTGTCGGACCTGCAATCAGTGTCACCTCTGCCCCGCGCAGCATCGCATTTTTCGCCAGCGCATATCCCATTTTTCCTGTTGAATGGTTGGAAATGTAGCGCACCGGGTCAATCGCTTCCTGTGTCGGACCTGCGGTAATGCACACACGGTATCCTTTCATATCCTTTGTCAGGGCAATATCGCGTAAAATGTATTCAAGCAGTTCAGACGGCTCCGGCATTTTCCCCGCACCTGTATCACCGCACGCAAGATACCCGCTTGCCGGTTCTAACACTTCGATGCCAAACCTTCTTAACTTTGCAATATTATCCTGTAGAATCGGATTGTAATACATGTTGGTATTCATTGCCGGAACGACAATTTTTTTGCATGTACACGCCATAAATGTCGTTGTCAGCATATCATCTGCAATTCCCGATGCCAGCTTGCCAATCACGTTGGCACTCGCCGGTGCAATCATCACAATATCCGCCTTTTTTGCAAGGGATATATGCTCTACCTGAAACTGGAAATTTCTATCAAATGTATCGACAACACATTTATTACCGGTTAAGGATTCAAATGTAATCGGATTGATAAAATTGGTCGCATTCTGTGTCATCATGACATCTACATTACATTCCAGCTTTTTTAAGCTGCTGGCAAGTGTCGCAATTTTATACGCTGCAATACTGCCGGTTACGCCAAGCAGTACGTTTTTCCCTTTTAACATAGTCCTCTCCTATTCCACATTTTTATCGTAAATGATTTTTAAACCTTTTAAAAGCAGTTTATCATCTAATATAATTTCATTGTGGCAGTATGGCACAATCACCCTTGCCAGTCCGCCGGTTGCAATGACTTTGACCTGTTCCTGTTCTGCACCCGTCATTTTGCACAGTTCTTCACAGATTCTGTCAACCATGCCATCGATACAGCTTGCATTCCCGTAAACCGCACCGCTCTGCATACACGCAATCGTATTCTTTCCAATCACGGATTTTGGAGCTTCCAGACTGATTCGCGGAAGCTGTGCCGTCCGGGATACCAGTGAATCCACCGATACGCGGATACCCGGAAGAATCGCACCTCCCACATAATTTTTCTTGTCGTCAACCGCACTGATGGTCGTTGCCGTTCCCACATCAATAATCAGCACCGGTGCACCATATTCATGAATAGCCGCAACTGCATCCACAACCATATCCGTACCGACCTGCTTTGGCTGGTCCATTAACAGATTCAATCCCGTCTTCACGCCCGGTCCTACAATTAACGGTGTAATGCCGATGATTTTTTCGACCGCTGACTTAATCACATTGACCAGCTGCGGTACAACCGATGAAATGATTGCACCGTGAATCTGTTCACTTTCAATATTATATAACTCCAAAACAGTCTTAAAACCGATTGCATACTCTAATTCCGTTTTTGAATAATCCGTGCAGAGCCGCTCCTCAAAATAAATCTTTTCATCGTCTACACAGCCGATTACAATATTGGTATTCCCCATATCAATCGCAAGAATCATGCCTTTTTGATTTTGTCTTTTCATTTTCTTTTCCTTTTGTTTTATTTTTTAAAATATTAACATTTCTATTACCGTCTGATATGAAGCAGTGCTTTTCCGATTGCCGCAGTCAGCACCGCCGCCACAATCGCTTCCGGTACGCCCTGTGTTCCGATAACACCAAGAATCACACCATACAGCGCATCTATGGCGATTCCCTTTGCATTGGCATAACTGCTTCCAAACAAAAAGTAAATGCCGTTCATAACGAGCAGTGTATTCGTAAGCGCTCCTGCCGCGCCGGCTGCCGCCAGTGCAGCAACACTGCTTTTTCCGCTGTTTTTCTTCTTTATAAGCTTTACAATCCCTGTATATACATAATATGCCACAACGCCAATCAGAATTCGCGGCACAAAGCAGATCATCAGACTCTTAAAATTCCCATGCACATTTCCAAGGCTGTAAAACGGTGAAAATACGAAGGAGGTCAGGTTCGGGTTAAATGTATTGTTAATCATGCTGGTCAGTCCGAAAATGCCGCCTAAAAATGCGCCGCGCGCCGGTCCTAAAAGTATCGCTCCGATAATTACCGGAATGTGGATAATTGTTGCATTCATAAATCCCAACGGGATATAACCTAAATACGGCACAAACGACATTGCAAGAATAATTGCCACAAACATTGCCGTTGTTACCATATCTTTTGTTTTTGTCGTTAATGTACTCATCTTTTTCTCCATTTCCTTTTTACATCATCTTTTCATGCTCTTTATCCGTGCCTTTACTTCCGGCGCCGGATTTCTGGATTCACAGATTTTAGACAATGCCTTATTATATGTAAAATCATCCGTGCCTGATTTTATAAGAAACCGCATGGTCTGTGCCGGAAACATGACAAAACATTCCGCCGTCAGCCACGCCGCCGCCATTTGTGCATAATACCCCTGTGTAAACGGTCTGTCAAGCACTGAAAAAATTTTTTCCAGATACGGATTGTCTGAATTCTCCGGGCTGTTATTCTGTACCCGTTTTTTTGATTCCCATGCAACATTCTGCATAATATCCGCCTCTGTAATCACCCGCCTGCGTGGGATTTTTCTGCCCGCATCGTCCCATTTTAAAAACTGCGACAGCAATAAGACCAAAGACAGGCGCACTTCAAATTCTTTTTGGGAAGCTAAAAAGGATTGTAAATGTTCCCACCATTCTTCCCGGTATGCTAAAACAATTGTCATGCTGTTACAAAAGCTGTCGCACACCGACCAGTTATCAACAAACGGCACAAATTTATCAAACATCCGCATTGCTTCTTCATTGTCCTGCTCTTTTGCCGTGCCGTAACCGATCAGCATACCGCGCAGCATGGCTTCTTCAAAATAAACATCGTCTGCACCGTCTGTTTGTACGAGTTCTTTCCATTCTTTATTTTTTACAAATTCCTGCGCCATTTTTCTAAGTGCCGGAAGCCGCACACCTAACAGCGGCTTACATTCGGGAATCAGACTTTTGGAAAAACTCCCGTACTGTGCATCTGCCATCAAAAGCAGGCGTGTCCTTATCTCCTGTGTCATAGTTTCCTCATTCTTTCAACTTTTACATCATCATATCATATTTATCTGTATTTTCATATGGAAATTTCACATCAAATGTACTAAAATGTTACTGTAATTTCAGGAATTACAGCCTGATGGCAAAAACATTACAATAAATTCATTTAGAAATGAGGACAATTATGAAAACTGGAATTGTATTTGAGGGCGGCGCATTCCGCACAATTTTTTCCTGCGGTGTTATGGATGCATTTTTAGATCGGGATATTATGCCGGATTATATGATTGGTGTATCTGCCGGTGCAGCCTACGGTGTTTCCTACGCTTCCAGACAAAAAAGAAGAAATTTACAGATTCTTTTAGATTACCGTGACGATAAACGCTACATGAGTATGCACAATATGACCGATAAGACAAACCGAAGTGTCTATGGACTGGAATTTGCCTATGACACGATTCCGAATAAACTGGTTCCGTTTGACTACGATACCTTTAATGCGTGGGGCGGCGAATTTTACGCAGTCGTTACCAATGTTTTAACCGGAAAACCAGAATATATGCGCTATACAACCGAGGACCGCACCAACAAGCTGCTTCAGGCAACGTGTGCGCTCCCTGCCCTTTTCCCATATATTTACTTAAATGATACTCCGTACTTAGACGGCGGATTAAGCGATTCGATTCCGTATGAGCGGGCTTTCGCAGACGGCTGTGACCGCGTTGTTGTCGTCTTAACCCGCCAGAAGGGATACAAAAAGAAAACCGGCGCCACCACAAAGGCTCTGGCGCATGCTTTCTGGAAGTATCCGGAACTCGGAAAAGACCTCCTTTCCCGTGCTGACTGCTACAACCGTTCTTTAAAGAAGCTCGAACAGCTTGAAAAGGAAAAGAAGGTCATTGTAATCCGTCCGGATAACACCGACGGCTTTTCACGTCTGGAAAAAGACAAGGAGAAAATCAAAGCCTTATACCATGACGGCTACACAAAGGGTCTGTTATTCTCCGATAAAGTGAAAGAATTTTACACCAAATAAATCTTTTAATACACCGAAATATTCGCGTACTCTGTAATTTAAAAACAATACTTCATCTGACCGCGCCGCAATCGTGCTGACATTGTGAAAACCCTTCGCACGGACAAGCATTCCGGCACGGAACAGATGAAAGTCATTGGAAACCACCCCGATTTTCGCATTTTTATCCGGAATAAAACGTGCTGAATAGGCAATGTTTTTTTCCGTATCCGTGGACTGAGCTTCCATAAAAATCCGTGAAGCTTCTATGCCATGTGCGCACAGATAGTCTTTCATCGCCTGTGCTTCGGATATATCCTCTCCCGGTCCCTGACCGCCCGATACGATAATACGTATCGTTTTGTTTTGGGTATTATCTTTGCTATGTTTTTCATTCTGTTCCAGATATGCCAGTGCCGCATCAAGTCTGTAGCGGAGTGATTTTGTAATTTCGAGTCCCCGCACGCGGCAGCCTAAAATCAGCAGATATTCACAGTCCGGTTCCGGTTTCTGCTTCATCTGCACGGTTATTAATGCCTGAACCAGACAAAATGAGCTGATAAGTATTAATAAACCTGCCGCAGACAGCACATTTATCCACATTGGAAGTATAAGAATACCTTTATTCTGTGCATAACGCACCGCAAAAATCCCTGCAAAAAAGACTGCCGTTACCGGCCATATCGTAATAAAAGATGATGCAAAGCCCGCATATGCCACACAGCAGACATAATAAACCAGACAAAATACCGCAGGCACCAGCCATATATAATACAATTTATACATATTATTCTCCATTCCACAGGCATTTTAATGCCTGCCAGCATAGCTTTTTTGTGTTTCCCATTTATTATAATAACCCCGCAATCCTCTTGTCAAACCACTTATTTTGTAGTACATTGAAGTAATAGTAATTTGTGCCGTGAACGCCGCAGATTACTGACAAATTTGCGTTCTCAGAATGGAGATAAGTATGTTTCGTTTTAATGCAGATGTAACACCGACCGACTGCGAACCGGGTGTTACCAGAAAAATTTTATGTTATTCCGACGAACTGATGATGTGTGAAATTACATTTAAAAAAGGCTCTAAAGGAAATTTCCACCACCATGAACATTTGCAGATTACTTACGTGGCAGAAGGCAGCTTTGAATTTACAATCGGCGGTGAGACCAAGGTTGTGAAAAAAGGCGACAGTGTCTATATGCCTTCCAACGTTGAACACGGTGTTACTGCCCTTGAAGACGGCAAGCTGGTCGACGTCTTTAATCCGATGCGTCAGGACTTTTTAAAATAAGACGGTTAAACAGGGCTGTTTTATCCCCCGTCAGACAAAAAATGCCGCAGGCACATATTTATAATGAAATATGTGCCTGCGGCGATTTTCTTTATAATATTGTAGAACGAACGTTCTTAACTGGGATACCTGCGGATTGTTCCGTGCTGCGCACTCCCACAATCCTACCCATATTCGCATATCGTGGGACTATCGTCCCACTTTTATGCTCATATTGGGGCGGGTCAAAAGGTCTTTCCCCCACTTATGAGCAAGCTCATGTGGGCGAAAGACCTTTTGACCCTGGTATCTTACATATTAATTTTGTGCATCAGTTCCAGCTTCATATAGTAGCTGATACCCAGACAGTTTATGATAACACCGGATGCGCCGAGTTCTTCCACGAGATTTACCAGTTCGTCATACTGATAAAGCATATTCTCATGATGTCCTTCGTAGCACTTATCCATTTCAAAACCGTCCGTGAATGCTGGAATGGCAATCACACGCTCGCCTTCTTCCTTATCCTGAATCCGGTCTGTCAAATCAATAAACGGATGTGAAATCTCAACCATGTCTTCTGTTTCCTCTTTGATACAAGGCACCATATATTCTGCGTGTACCATTGTGCGGATCATCGCATCTTCACGCTTCTTTAAAATCTCCTCACGCCCTGCATCTGCTGCCGTATTTTTACGGAATTCCTGGAAAAATTCAATCATTGCACGCTGCAGCCCCGGATTGGTCATGTATTCTTCATTGAAGAAATCCTCAAAGCTGTATAAATCTTCCTTGGCAACAACAAACGGTTCGCCCTTTCCGTCTGTAAAGCGGATTTTTTCATAGCCGTTGCGGTACATATGCGCCACTTCATTTCGGAAATCTGTAGGTGTCACACTTTCCAGTGCCACCTGATACCCTGCTGTATTAAGTTTCTTTTCAAGCTCCGCATGATTTGCATAATCATATAATACGAACAAATCACCGTCAATCATGTACGGATAGCCGGTGTTGTCACTGTAAACCACCCATAAATGCTCTGCATTCTTAATTTTATCCAGTATCAGCGGATAGTAGTTATGAATCATCTGGCTGAAAAATCCCGCATCATTAATATTGTTATCATTCTGTGCCGTTGCCACACAATCCGGCAGCATCTTGGTCAGCACTTCAATACTTTCAGTAACTGAAATCTTATCTAACATCGCTGCGCCGTAATCTTCATCATTAATAATATGTCTTAATATATCCTGTGCCCGTCTTGCATCCATTGTCCTTGTTCCTTCCCTGCAAAATGTTGTTTCCTGTATCTGTACAGGAACAAAATACTGTTTAAATTGTATCATATTCACCTTGAAAATGCAACGCTGTTTCACGCATATGACTGCTTGTACGTATATCCTGCGCAAATAAAAAACACCCGGCAAAAGAAATTTTTAAAATCTCCTCTGCCGGGTATTTTTTTTATGATGTTGGGACAACTGCCCTCAAACTTACGATACCTGCGGATTGTTCCGTGCTGCGCACTCCCACAATCCACCTCCATATTCGCATATCGTGGGACTGTCGTCCCACTTTTATGCTCATATGAGGGCGGGTCTCAAGGTTTTTCACCCACTTATGAGCAAGCTCATGTGGGCGAAAGACCTTTATCCCCTGGTATCTTACTTTCTGTTATCAATCGTTGCAATATCGACAATTGTAAGGTCTTTATTGTTAAACGCATGCTCTAAGCTTGAAATCAGCGCGTGCGCTGTATCAAGGCTTGTCAGGCAGTGTACACCTGTTTCAATCGCATAACGTCTGATTAAGAAACCGTCGCCGGCTCTTTCGATACCATTTTCCGGTGTATCGATCACAAGGTCAATCTTATGCTCTAAGATTAAATCTAAGAGTGTCGGTGCTTCCTGACCAATCTTGTTGACCTGAATTGCATTGACGCCATGCTCCTTTAATACTTTGGCTGTACCGCGGGAAGCGTAAATCTTGTAGCCCAGCTTTTCAAAACGTTGTGCAATATCCACACCATCTTCCTTATCTGCATCGCAGAGTGTCATGATAATCTGCTTATGCTTCGGAAGATTGATTCCTGCACCCTGGAATGCCTTATACAATGCTTCATCAAAGTCTTTTGAAATACCAAGGCACTCACCTGTAGACTTCATTTCCGGTCCGAGGCTGATATCTGCGCCTCTGATTTTTTCAAAGGAGAATACCGGCATCTTGATTGCATAGTAATCTGACTTCTTCTGTAAGCCCGGTTCATATCCTAAATCTGTAATTTTGCTTCCTGTAATAACCTTTGTTGCAAGCTGTACAATCGGAATACCGGTTACCTTGCTGATATACGGTACAGTACGGCTTGAACGCGGATTGACTTCAATGACATAAACCTGATCATTGTATACGATAAACTGAATGTTAATCATACCCTTTACATGCAGGGAACGTGCCAGCTTTTCTGTATAATCAACAATCATATCCGTAATTCTAGGTGTCAGTGACTTCGCCGGATATACGGAAATACTGTCACCTGAGTGAATACCGGCTCTTTCGATATGTTCCATAATACCCGGAATCAGGATATTTTCACCATCGCATACCGCATCAACTTCAATTTCCTTACCCATAAGGTACTTATCAACAAGAATCGGGTGATCCTGCTTAATTCTGTTGATGATATTCATAAATTCAACAACGTCTTCATCGGATACGGCAATCTGCATGCCCTGTCCGCCGAGCACGTAAGAAGGTCTTACAAGTACCGGATAGCCTAATTCATTGGCTGCCTTTAATGCTTCTTCTACGGTAAATACGGTCTGACCCTTGGCTCTTGGAATACCGCACTGCTCTAAGATTTCGTCGAATAACTCTCTGTCTTCCGCAGCATCGACATCTTCAGCCTTTGTACCGAAAATCGGCACGCCCATCTTCATCAGGCTTTCTGTCAGCTTAATTGCTGTCTGACCGCCAAACTGCACAACAGCGCCGTCCGGCTTTTCAAAATCAACAATATTCTGGACATCTTCCGGTGTCAGCGGCTCAAAATACAGCTTATCGGCAATATCAAAGTCCGTTGAAACTGTTTCAGGGTTGTTGTTTACAATAATCGTTTCATAGCCTTCCTTCTTGAAAGACCATGTACAGTGCACAGAACAGAAGTCAAATTCAATACCCTGACCGATACGGATTGGACCGGAGCCTAATACGAGTACCTTCTTCTTATCCTTTGTTTCAACCGCTTCATTTTCACTGCCGAATACTGAATAATAATACGGTGTTTCTGCCGCAAATTCTGCCGCACAGGTATCAACCATCTTAAATGCCGCATGAATTCCATATTCGTCACGCAGTGCCTTAACCTCTGCTTCTGTCTTTCCTGTCAGTTCACCGATAACGTTATCCGGGAATTCGATTCTCTTTGCTTCTGTGAGCAGTTCTTTTGTTAAAGGACCTCTCTTTAAAGCATTTTCCATATCGACAATAATCTGTAATTTATCAATAAACCATAAGTCAATCTTTGAAATCTCATGCATCTTGGCTGCCGGAATATGTCTTCTTAAACCTTCTGCAATCTTCCAGATTCTTCTGTCATCAACAACAGCCAGCTCTTCTAAAAGTTCTTCGTCTGTCAGCTTTGTAAAGTCATACGACATCAGGCTGTCAACGTGCTGCTCCAGAGAACGGATTGCCTTCATCAGACCGCCTTCAAAGTTATTGGCAATACTCATAACTTCACCGGTTGCCTTCATCTGAGTTGTCAGTGTTCTCTTTGCAGAGATAAATTTATCAAACGGAAGACGCGGCATCTTTACAACACAGTAATCCAGTGCCGGCTCAAAGCTTGCATAAGTCTTTCCTGTAATGGCATTCTTAATTTCATCCAGTGTGTAGCCTAATGCAATCTTAGCTGCTACCTTTGCAATCGGATAACCGGTTGCCTTGGAAGCCAGTGCTGAAGAACGGCTTACACGCGGATTTACTTCGATTACACAGTATTCAAAGCTGTCCGGATTTAAGGCATACTGTACGTTACAGCCGCCTGTGATACCCAGTTCGTCAATAATATTTAAAGCAGATGTACGAAGCATCTGATATTCTTTGTCGGAAAGTGTCTGTGACGGTGCAACTACGATACTATCACCGGTATGCACGCCGACAGGGTCAATATTTTCCATGTTACATACAGTAATGCAGTTGCCGTTACCATCGCGCATTACTTCGTATTCGATTTCCTTCCAGCCTGCGATGCAGCGTTCTACTAAAACTTCACCGACACGTGAAAGTCTTAAACCGTTTTCAAGGATTTCCCTTAATTCCATAACGTTGTGTGCGATACCACCGCCGCTGCCGCCCAGTGTATATGCCGGACGCAATACAACCGGATAACCGATTTTAGCTGCAAATGCTTCACCGTCTTCTACATTATTAACAACTAAGGAAGCCGCACAAGGTTCACCGATTTTTTCCATGGTTTCCTTAAACATTAAACGATCTTCCGCTTTCTTAATTGTCAGCGCTGTTGTACCGATTAACTTCACATTGTGTTCTTCCAAAAAGTCCGTTTCGGCAATTTCCATGGCAAGATTTAATCCTGCCTGTCCGCCCAGTGTCGGAAGAATGCTGTCCGGCTTTTCCTTTAAAATAATCTGCTCTAACGCTTTAACAGTCAGTGGTTCGATATAAACTTCATCAGCAATATCCTTGTCTGTCATAATGGTTGCCGGATTGGAGTTTACTAAAACAACCTCGATTCCTTCCTCTTTTAAAGAACGGCAAGCCTGTGTACCTGCGTAGTCAAATTCAGCTGCCTGTCCAATAATAATCGGTCCTGAACCAATTACCAATACTTTTTTAATATTCGGATTCTTTGGCATTTTTTAGTCCTCCTTCTTCATCATCTCAATAAATCTGTCAAAAAGATACGCTGTATCCTGTGGTCCTGCACATGCTTCCGGATGGAACTGTACAGTAAAAATATTCTTTCCGATATATTCAAGACCTTCATTGGTCTTATCGTTGACATTTTCAAAAGCCGGTTTTGCGACTGCCGGATTAAGTGTCGTTTCATCTACGACATAACCGTGATTCTGTGAAGAAATGTAAACCTTTCCTGTCTGTAAATCCTTTACCGGATGATTTGCACCTCTGTGTCCGTATTTTAATTTATGCGTATCTGCACCTGTTGCAAGTGCCATCAGCTGATGTCCCAGACAGATTGCAAAAATCGGGACATTGCTGTCATAGAGTTTTTTAATTTCTGCAATTTCAAATTCACATTCCTTTGGATCGCCAGGGCCGTTAGAAAGCATGATTCCATCCGGATTCGTGCTTAAGATTTCCTCTGCCGTTGTACGTGCCGGATAAATTGTAACTTCGCAGCCTCTTGAATTTAAGGACTTTGCGATATTGTTCTTTGCACCAAAATCCATCAGCGCAACCTTATATCCCTTGCCCGGCAGGACTTTCTTTTCTTTACATGTTACTTTATCAACGACGCCCTTTACAGAGTATGCCTTAATCTTTGGCAGAACTTCATCAAGATTATAATTCTCATTTGTCGTAATCATACCGTTCATTGTACCTTTTTCACGCAAAATCTTTGTCAGCGCTCTGGTATCGATCCCACTGATACCCGGTATATCATTGTCTGCAAGGAATTTCTGGATAGGGTCTTCACATCGGAAGTTACTCGGCATTCTGGAAAGTTCTCGGACAATATATCCATCCGGCCATGCTTTTAAAGACTCCATATCTTTATAACATACGCCATAGTTTCCAATTAAAGGATATGTCATGGTTACTGCCTGTCCTGCATAAGAAGGGTCTGTCAGTACCTCCAGATATCCTGTCATTGATGTGTTGAAGACAATCTCGCTGATTACTTCGCGGGTAGAACCAATACTCGTTCCATTAAACACTGTTCCATCTTCAAGAATTAAAAATGCTTTCATGAATGCCACCTAATTTCCTTTCGTATTATTAAATTTTGCTACTTTTGCGCAAAAAAAAAGACACAAAAATGTCTTTTTTTCTCAAATTTAATAAATTTTATCACACTATAACCTTTATTTCAAGAGGTAATTTCCAGTTGCCCGATATATTTCCATGTTTCACCGCCGTCCGATGACTGATATTTCGCCGCTGTTTTACCACTGTTATACACACCGTTGCTGCCCTGTGTCAGATAAATGGTAATCATGCCCTGATCATCTACCACCGGCACCAGTGCCTCTTTATAAACGTCACTCCACGAAAGTTTTGATGCCGTTGTTTCTTCCTCGGCTTTTGTTTCCTGCTGCGTGCTGTCACTTTCCGTTGTCTGCGCATTTGCCGCCGTGCTGTCTAACTCCTGCGGGTCCAGTGTCACTTTTGAAAACGTCTTTCCGAGGTCTTTTGTCATATACAGGTTACTGTCCATGCCATCTACATAGTTATAGCAGAAAAATCCTGTATCTGCATCTGCAAAGACCACGCCCTTTAATACATTTAATGCCGGTCCGCTGCCTATCATTATCCAGCTTTCACCGCCGTTTGTTGTTGTATAAATACGCGATGCCTGCTGACTGCCATTCTTACCGTAACCGATAACGATTACGCCTGTCATTTCATCAAAAAACTTTACATAGTAATAATTGGCATCATAAATCGTATCAATTTCACTCGTAACCCAGTTACTGCCTTTATCATTGGAAAACAACAACGTCAGGGGTACCCTACCGTTTTCTGCATTTTTGCCGCCGTAAAGAAACGCTGCTTTATTCGTGTCTAACTGCCAGCTTCCATCCATAAGCTGTGTGGATGAATTTTCCACAAGCGGCAGATTCGTACAGTCTACCGGAACATTGACATATTTTGCACCACCGTCATATGTAATCTGTAACGTATTTTCTTTAATTTCATACTTTGTAAGCGTATTGGAAGAAGCCGCCGTTGCCGATTCCGAGCCGCCGGTTACGCTGTCTTTTAAGCTTTCATTATACTGTGAAATACCGTATTCTTCCGGTGTCACAATATTCTCCACATAAATCGTTGCCGTACCGTCATAGTGGTTGTCCAGTGCAAATGTCACAACCCATTCAAATTCCATTCTGCCGTTGTCAAGCACGCCGTCCCACGACTGGAAATACTCCGACGTACTATCCTTTAAAACTGCCGAAAAGCTGATAAGCACCGTGCCGGTTTCACGGTCAAGCACTTTGGAATCCTTACATGAAACCTTTCGCAGTGCCTTTGACCACGGCAGATACTTCTGGGTAAACTGTCCCGTAAACTGTGTCAGCCAGATGTCTGCCATTTTACTTAACTGCGGCGTTTCAAATTCCTGATATTCGCTTTTCTCACCTTCATTATACGCTTCATCCAGTACATTTCCGTCACTGTCTATCCGAACAGAAAATGTATAACGGGATTTTAACTCAATCCGGCTTCCCTGTCTGCTCTTATAATTGGAATGAACAATGAACACAATAACAAGACACAACAGTCCCGCAAGTGCAAGCTTTGCCAGCATCATTACCGGTGATTTACTAAATTTTATTTTCATCCTGTCCACTCCTATCCTAATTACTGATTCACTCCGTTACATTTCTTAATTTTTACAATATACACGCCATCTCTGCCGCTTGTCCGGACTTTCTTATACTTCTCTTTTAATATGCAGCGCCTCCTGCATAATTTTTCTGTAAGATGGATAATCCCATAAATAATACACTGAAAACACACCGATAAACAGTGCTGCCACTACAAAAACCGGATGAATGAAAAACAGCCAGTCTGAACTGATCTGCCGCTTTAACAGCGGCATACCGTATGCCACAAAAACACTGAGTGCAATCACCGTTCCGTTAAAAGCATTTCTATTGTTATACATCGACTGCATCTGGTCAAAACAAAGCACCGCTATCATCTCACCTGCCGGACGGATACACATCGTCACAAGACTTAACAGCAGGCTGTGTACAAACGATACACCAAATAAATTTAAAATAATCGTGAAATACACAAAATCTGTGACCATTTTAACTGCCAGCCTGCCAAGGAAATTCATATACGGACTTACCAGCACCACGCGCACCATCAGATAATCCCTGTCACCCATGGCAAGCAGTGTATTGTTGGCAAGGCTTCCGCAAATCGTAGACAGCATAAAAAACATAAACAATACCGCAGATTCTTTGTGATCACGGATTAATGGATTAAACTGTGCCATAAACAGATACGGCAAATAAATAAAAACTGCCACGTATAAATATTTCTTAATAAACTGCACAATCATTCTCACAAACACTGCCATGACACCAATGGTCATGCGCATCTTTGAATTTCTCTTATGAATCACCTGATTGCTGATATATTCTCCCACCAGCGGCATTTTTGTCAGAATTTCAAGACTTCTGTTCGTGCCTTCGTGAAAACTCAAAATTTTTTCTGCAAACATTTTTTTAAAGATTTCCATGATCTGCCTCCCCGATAATATCCAGTACCGCTCTGCGCAGTTCCTGTACCTGTAAGGTTTCTGACGGCACAACCTCAAATCTGCCATTATGCAGCAGCAGAATCTCATTTGAAATCTGTTTGGCAATTTCAAGCAGTCCCGTGGATATTAATATAATATGGTTTTCTTTTACCGTCTGCAATACCTGCAAAAAGGTACGGATATAATTCTCACTGCAATAGTCAAACGGTTCATCAAATAATATAACATAGGGCTTCTGCACTAAAAATGCGGCAAGCTGCACACGTTTTTTATCTTCAAAACTCAGTTCACAAATCAGCGTATCCTTGGCATTTTCTTCCATGCCGACTTTATCAAGAAATTCGTCTGCCGGAACGGGTACATTTTTTAAATCACACAAAAAATGAATATATTCATATGCCGTTATGTACATCGGCAGGATGCTCTGTTTTGCTGCATGGAAAATGGTTGTCTTTTCCTTTGTTGCAATTTCTCCCGCATCGACCGGCAAATCCCCTGACAGGCAGTCAAACAATGTTGTCCTGCCGGAACCGATACCACCCAGGACCGGATACACCCTTCCTTCTTCAAATGTATAATCAATATCAGAAAGTACTTCTGTTTTTTTATTATAGGATTTTTTCAGATGATGAATCTGTAACATATCATTTCTCCAATCCTGCCAGCTTTTTTACAGTCTGGCATATGTACTTTATTATATTACATATTTATGGCATTTGTAAATTGGTATTTGTAAATCTGTGAATCGCCCGTGCAAAGATTTCTGTTAAGATTTTTTTTAGAATTGTCTGCTTGTTTTGATAAGATTTGTATTTTACAATTGTTTTACTGCCTGCAACATGGTATAATTTATTAATCTATGGATTAAAATAATACTACACGATGAGTAAAATACGATTCTGTGTCAATGCGCACCTGACACGTTTTCGTTTTCTGCCATTTTAGGATCCGGTATGTGCTTTTTGCCTGCACAAAAACCACTCCTCTTTATATGGCAGGATTTGTGCGCAGAAATGAGGATTCTTATGAATTTTTTGAAAAAAAACTGGCGGCTGTGTTTCGGCTGTTATATCTTTATATACCTGCCGTGGTTTTTCTACCTTGAAAAAAAGATTACCATGGAAACACCGAACCTGCACATTATCAACAATGCCATTGATGACATGATCCCATTTTGTGTGTATTTTATTATTCCGTATATGCTGTGGTTTATCTATGTCATCGGTGCCTGTATTTATATGCTGTTTAAAGCATCCGATACAGAATTTTTGCGTTTCGCATTATGCCTGACAATCGGCATGTCCGTATCCTTACTGATTTGCATGATTTATCCGAGCGGTCTGACACTGCGCCCGGATGACGTACCGGACAACTTTTTCGGCATGCTGCTGAATACGATTTATACCAGTGATACACCAACCAATGTATTCCCAAGTATCCACGTATACAACTCCCTTGCCGTCCACATCGCACTGCACCGGAGCGAATGGTTTCAAAAGCATAAGGCATTTGATATTGCTTCATTGATTCTTTGTGTATCCATCTGCATGTCAACTGTGCTTTTAAAACAGCACTCCATTACAGATGTTATCGGCGCTTCAATTTTAATGGCAGTGATGTACACCCTCGTGTACGCCACCGACTACAGCCGCCTTTTAAAAAAAAGCCGCAGTAAAGAAATTGAAGTACAGTAAATAAAAAACAGCTGCTTGAATCCTTCCGTCAGAAGGGTTTCATTACAGGAAAATAAGCCGAAGTTAAGTAACACGTTGAGGCGTTTTTCCTGTAATGAAACCACTGTCCGATAGTCCATTCAAGCAGCTGTTTTTTGTTTTTATTCGTCAAAGATGCTTACGATTTCGCCGTCTAAGATTCTGTTCATGTTCTTTACGGCGCAGAAGTTACCACACATGGAGCAGGTATCTTCTTTTTCCGGTTTTGCGGATTCTCTGTATTTTCTTGCTTTTTCCGGATCGATTGCCAGATCAAACATTTCTTCCCAATCCAGTTTCTTTCTTGCCGTGCTCATCTTTTTATCCCAGTCGGATGCCCCCGGAATGCCTTTGGCAATATCGGCTGCATGGGCTGCGATTTTAGCAGCAATAATCCCTTCTTTTACATCATTTAAGTCCGGTAAGCGCAAATGCTCTGCCGGTGTTACATAGCATAAAAAGGATGCGCCGTAAGTTGCCGCAACCGCACCACCGATAGCCGATGTAATATGGTCATAGCCCGGTGCAATATCTGTTACGAGCGGACCTAATACGTAAAACGGCGCGCCCTTGCAGATGGTCTTCTGGATTTCCATGTTTGCCTGAATCTGGTTCAGCGGCATATGTCCCGGTCCTTCAATCATAACCTGTACATCCTTTTCCCATGCACGTTTTGTCAGTTCACCAAGTGTTACCAGTTCTTCAATCTGTGAAATATCAGAAGCATCTTCGATACAGCCCGGTCTGCATGCATCACCAAGACTTATGGTGACATCGTACTTGCGGCAGATGTCTAGTACCCAGTCATAATTTTCATAAAATGGATTTTCTTTTCCTGTCATTTCCATCCATGCAAAAATGATAGAACCGCCCCTGGATACAATGTTGGTAAGGCGCTTTGCATCCTTAAAACGCTTTGCAGTGCTCTTATTGATACCACAGTGAATTGTCAGGAAATCCACACCATCTTTTGCGTGCATTTCAACAATTGAAAGCCATTCTTCGGTTGTAATATCCTTTAACGGTTTGTGGTAATATACCACGGCATCATAAATAGGAACTGTTCCTATTGTTGCCGGACACTCTGCGGTCAGCTTTCTTCTGAACTTCTGTGTATCGCCGAAAGAACTTAAATCCATAATAGCCTCTGCGCCCATGGCTACGGCTTCGTTCACCTTTTCCATTTCCATATCCAGGTCTACACAGTCCCTTGATGTACCCAGATTGACATTAATCTTTGTCTTTAAGGCAGAACCGATACCATTCGGGCTTAATGCCTGATGATTCTTATTGGCAGGAATAATCACCTGTCCCTTTGCAATCAGTTCTCTTAATTTTTCAACGCCCATATTTTCTTTTGCTGCAACAATTTCCATTTCAGGAGTGACAATCCCCTGTCTTGCAGCATCCATCTGTGTCGTATAACTCACAACAGCCTCCATTCCTGTACCTTGTACATGCTGATTTTTTCCGTGGGAGATATATCGCCGGGTTTATCCATATTATCATTATTATGATTTAAATATTTCACTTTACTATTATGTAAAAATAGGGAACTTTTTTCCGAAATTTCCTGATAGTCCTAAAGAATGCGCTATTTTCCGACAGCATATCCTCCATCTTAAAAGATACGGTATTCTGTCATTAAAAAAGAACTCCCTACGGTGGCATTATCCACATCAGGTAACGGGTCGGATACGATTCCCTCTCAGCAGTACCGCGGCTTTCGCCGCGGTCCTTTTGCTCCCCGGAAAATATTAACTTTATTATAACATTGTCTGACAAGAAGTCAATTTAAAACTTTTTAAAAACATCCGCTTCTGCCTTTAAGCTTTCCACGGTTTCCTTACTGCTGCCCATCTGTTCATTGATGGTGTGCATATCTTCTACCAGTGAACCGGTACTCATCGCGGAGCTTGTAACCGCATTGGCACTTTCTTCTACTGCTTTTGCAATACCCTCAATGGACTCTACAACATTATTCATAATATTCTTTAAGTTTTCTGTCTTTTCCGTAAATTCATTCATCACTTCACTGACATAGCTTGCATCTTCATTGTACTGTTCTCCGGAATCCACATATGTACCGTAATCCGGCAGCACCGTTTCTTCTATAAATGCTATCATCGCATTTGAATTATCGATTAATGCATGAACCGCCTTTGTAACATGTTCATTAATTGCCTGGATATTATTTGCCGTATCCCGGCTTGAATCTGCCAATTGACGAATTTCATCCGCAACTACCGCAAAGCCTTTTCCGGCATCGCCTGCCCTTGCAGCTTCAATCGATGCATTTAATGCAAGCAGATTGGTCTGGCTTGAAATATTTAAAATCTCGCCTGTCAGTTCATTGACCTTTTCTACACTGCGGCTTTCTTCTATCGCCTGCTTTAATGTACCGACGATATTTCCAACCATTGCATCAGTCTGTGTCTTATTCTCATTGGCATTTTTAGCCAGCGTATCTGCACGCTCCTGCATTTCTTTAGAGTATGTATTCATCTGCCCGGTTCTGTCAGCAATATCAGCGACCTCCCGGCTGATGGATTCTGTATTTTCCGTTACCGTCTGAACAGTGGCTGCAATTTCTTCCATGGTTGCTGACAATTCTTCCATGGCAGAAGATACGTCCTGTGCATTGTCATTTGACGCCGACACATTTTCCGTAACCATATTGACAACCCGGGTCAGATTCTGTGTACCGCTTACAATCACACCCATCGTACTCTGTAACTTATCCAGAAACAGATTAATCCCATCTGCAAGCGCACCAATTTCATCCTGATAACCGGATTCCACACGCATTGTTAAATCACCCTTGTGCTCTTCGATCAGCGATACGATTTCTCCCAGCTTTTTATTGGCTGCAACAACTGGTTTTACAACCATGCGGTTTGAAATGATTATGGCTGCGACAAGTGCAACAATGCCTAACAGCAGACATACAATGCCAACACCCATTGATGACGCATAGGCACTCTCCATATTTGCGACTGCCTGATCTGCCAGTGATGATTCAAGTTCAATCATATTTTCCAAATCTGTTTCAATCTGGCTGCTCATTTCAACCAGATCGTTGTTCGCAACAATTGAAGCATTTTCATTCTGGTCGGTCTGTACATACTTTACCATGGCATTATACTTGGAAAGGTATGCCTGATAATCACTCTGGAACTTTTGGAATGCTTCTGTTTCTTCCGGTGTCAGATTATTTGAAAAATCTGCCATCTGATTTTCCAGTGTCTGCTTAGTCTGGCTGATGGAAGTCTCCACCTTTTTCTCTGCTGAATCGCTCTGTGCCAGAATATAATTATACGATAAACGCATCAGTGTCTGTGTATTTTTCGACATTGCAGATACATCCTGTATTGTTGCCAGATACTGGTCAGAAATAACACGCCCCTTTTTTTCAATGTTGCCTGCACCTAAAATACTAAACACACTTGTAACCAGAACCAGTACCGCAAGAACCACAACCGGTCCTAATATCTTTGCCTTAATTGATTTCATATCCGATAACTCCTTCCTTCTGTCTCTTGATTCACCCTATGATAAATCATTTTTTTCTTTTGTACAAGCGGATAAATCGCATATTTACTCAAAAAAACATATTTTTTGTTCTTACAGATGCAGTACACGTTCCTTAATTTCCTGTGTACGTCCCTGATTCCAGAACTGCGTGCCGATATAACCGCAGGTTCTTCTTGCAACATTCATCTTATCCTGATTTCTGTTGCCGCAGTTTGGGCATTCCCAGATAAGTTTGCCGTCTTCATCGGTTACAATCCGGATTTCCCCATTGTAGCCGCATACCTGGCAGTAATCGCTCTTGGTATTTAATTCCGCATACATAATATTCTCATAAATATACTGCATGACAGACAATACCGCCGGGATATTATCAACCATATCCGGCACTTCCACATAGCTGATTGCGCCACCCGGTGAAAGCTCCTGAAACTGTGATTCAAATTTCAGCTTATCAAATGCATTAATATCTTCCGTTACATGTACATGATAGCTGTTTGTAATATAATTCTTATCGGTTACACCCGGAATCTTACCAAATCGTTTCTGCAGATTCTTTGCGAATTTATATGTTGTTGATTCCAACGGTGTACCGTACAGACTGAAATCAATATTCGTTTCTTTTGCCCATTTCTTACAAACTTCATTCAGATGGCGCATTACTTTTAAGGCAAACTCTGTACCTTCCGGCTGTGTATGGGTAACACCGACCATATATTTTGTACACTCACAAAGACCGGCATATCCTAATGAAATGGTAGAATACCCGCCATAGAGCAGCTTATCAATTGTTTCACCCTTCTTTAAACGTGCAAGTGCACCATTCTGCCATAAAATCGGTGCAACATCAGACGGCGTACCCTTTAATCTGTAATGTCTGCACATCAGCGCACGCTTACAAAGTTCCAGTCTGTCATCAAAAATCTTCCAGAACTTGTCCATGTCTTTGCCTGATGAGCATGCCACGTCAACCAGATTAATTGTTACAACACCCTGATTAAATCTGCCATAATACTTTGGCTTACCGGTTTCTTCATCAATATAAGGTGTTAAAAAGCTTCGGCAGCCCATACACGGATAGCAGTGTCCTTCACCGTTTTTATCAACCTTTAATTCCTTCATCTTCTTTTCGGAAATGTAATCCGGAACCATTCTCTTTGCAGTACATTCCGCCGCCAGCTGTGTCAGGCTCCAGTATTTTGAATCCTCATGGATATTATCTTCCTCCAGCACATAAATAAGCTTTGGAAATGCCGGTGTAATCCATACACCCTTTTCATTTTTAACCCCCTGGATTCTCTGGCGGAGTACTTCCTCCGTAACCATCGCAAGGTCATCTCTTGTCTGACCCTCCGGCACTTCATCCAGATACATAAACACCGTCACAAACGGTGCCTGTCCGTTGGTTGTCATCAGTGTAATAACCTGATACTGAATCATCTGCACGCCGCGTTTAATCTCATCACGCACTCTTAATTCCGCAACCTCACGCACCTTTTCTTCGGTGTATGCCAGACCCACTTTGTCAAATTCTTCACGAACCTGCTTGATAAATTTTTCCCGGCTGACCTGTACAAACGGTGCAAGATGGGCAAGACTGATACTCTGTCCGCCGTACTGGGAACTTGCAATCTGTGCAATTGCCTGTGTTGCAATATTGCATGCCGTTGAAAAGCTGTGTGGCTTTTCAATCATGGTTTCACTGATAACCGTACCATTTTGCAGCATATCTTCCAGATTTACCAGACAACAGTTGTGCATATGCTGTGCAAAATAATCTGCATCATGGAAATGAATCAGTCCCTGTTCATGGGCATCTACAATATCCTGCGGCAGGAGCAGACGCTTGGTTATGTCTTTGCTGACCTCACCTGCCATATAATCTCTCTGAACGCTGTTAACAGTCGGATTTTTATTGGAATTTTCCTGTTTGACTTCTTCATTATTACATTCCAACAGGCTTAAAATCTGTTCATCTGTTGAATTTGATTTACGTACCAGCGCTCTTTTATAACGATACGTAATATATTTTCTTGCCACTGCAAATGCTCTCAGATTCATAATCTGGTTTTCCACCAGATCCTGAATTTCTTCTACGCTTAAAGAGCGGTTCATCTCCTGACAGATTTCTTCTACATTCACAGAAATTTTTTTGATCTGCTCATCTGAAAGTCTTTCACTGTGTACAACTTCTTTATTTGCCTTTGAAACAGCTGCCATAATCTTTGCAATATCAAATGTAACTTCTGTTCCGCTACGCTTAATAATTTTCATTTTTCCAATCCTTTCCTTTTCTCACAAAATTGCGTTAAAAAAGTCCTGCCCGCTCTCACGGGCAAGACGAATTATACTATATCTAGCATATCAAGTCAATGCAAGCACACAACATATAGTGAAGAAATAGTTGTTAAACTGTTCCTTACTTCTTCCGGATTCCCATTGCCTGCATGCTTAAAAATGATGCAAATATACGGGCACAGTCAATCTGATAGTCTGCCCATGTCCCGGATTCTTTGCATTTATCAAAAGTGACAAGCCCCTTGATATCATCCGGTGTCCCGATAATACACTGGATGGTTGAAAAAACTCTTTTCTGCTTCATGGCGGCACAAAACTGTGGCGCACTGTTAAACATACCGGCAACAAAGCTCGTTTCTACATAATCCTTTTCCTCTAACAGTTGTTTAAATTCTTGTGTCTTTACATACTGTGCATTGTCCGAATAATTCTGTTCAAACCCCACTGTATAAACTCTTGATAAATTTTCGCCATAATAAATATTAATGGTATCCAGCTGATACGATTCAAGCATATGCTGCAGAATCTTCCGGTATGCCAGCTCCTGATTTTCTGTCACATTGGACATAAATTCCGCAATTGCCCTTAATTCCTGAATTTCTCTGTCATTTGTACCCACATGCTGTACACGCGTAATTGATTCTTCATATGACTTACGGTGCAGTTCATCACGGAAAAATACATACCGGTCCCTGCCTTTTTCTTTGGCAATATACAAGCAGTAATCCGCTTTTTTGAACAAATCCTCAAATTCATTTCCATTATTTGGTGCAATTGATGCACCGATAGAACAGGTAATGGCAAAATTCTCAAAATCCCCTGCAAATTCCCATTTAATCTGGGTACGGATCGCACGCAGCATTCCCCGCAGAATCTGATCATCATTAATATTATCTATTACAATTAAAAATTCATCTCCACCAATACGGCCTACGACACCGTTGTCCCCGACAATCTCTTTTAACTTATACCCGACTCTTGAAAGCACCTTATCACCGTAGAGATGTCCGTATGTATCATTGACGGATTTAAAATGGTCTACATCCAGAATTACCAGTGTCACCCGGTTTTGTTTTGCTTTTGCCAGTGTCTTTTTGGCATAATCTGTAATCGTCTTTTTATTATAGACTTTGGTAAGCGAATCATAGTGCAGCTCATCAATGACTTCAATTGCCTTCTGCTGGGCGATGGTATCTTCCGGTATGATTCTACCGACCATCATGCGTTCATGACCTGCACCGTTAAAAAGATTGCCGCAGAAGCAGAGCCGTTCCATAATATTATTCTGCGTTCTCAGACACGAATTCATCTTAATCGTAAATGACTGCACATAAGATTTAATATCGCTGACCATCGTCACAAACAGCGAATACTCTTCCGGATCGATATACGATTTATCAATCATCTCCTGCTTCCATTCGTCAATATCCATCTTATAAATGGTAACCTTCTGATACTGCTCATACCGGAAAATACAGATGATATTGTCTGAACGGTTATAGGAAAATGCATACTCCTGTGTCATGCCAAGAAACATGCGCAGCCTTGATACATCCGATGTCAAATGTTCAATGACCGCTTCTATGCTCTGTACATCAATCATCTCAATGTCAATATTATCTACGCCGTCCATTCCTGTCTTTTTGCAAAGCAGCCGTAAAAGATTGTAACGGTAACTGCCATCTTTAAAACGGAAACGGAAAACCTGTTCCTGCGTATCTCCCGCAAATTCATCGATAAACTTCTTTAACCGTCCGACCTCATCCGGATGCACAAAATCAGTAATTGTATAAAAATGCTCATATTCAAAATAATCCGTAAACGCCTTATTCGTAACAAATGCACGGTATCTGCTGTCAATGGCAGCACGTCTTTTATCTATGCTATGCATTTTTTCATAATTTAAAACATCTTTTGATTCCTGCATACCTACGAACTCCTTTAATAACCCCCATGTGACAACAAGCACAAAAAATCTAAATTAATTATACTTCATGCCGTCATTTTTAACAAGCATATTTCCCATTTACTTTTTATAGTACAGCATATTCATGACAAGATAAATATATTATCTGGAAATCCTGTGAAATTCTTCCAACCATATTAAATGCTTTTTTCTGCATTTCATGATCCAGTGCCAGAAAGACATCGTCAAGCACAATCACCGGTTTTTCTTTTACAGAAAGCCTCTGTATAAATGCCATACGCTCACAAAACCAGATAACGTCTTTGATTCCGCTGCTGTAATAATCCATTTGCCGCAGAATTCCATGGTCAACGATTCCAATTTCATAGATGTCATTTAACTGCACTTTCCTGCCCAGTTCTTCATCAAATGCAGACAGATACGAATAAAAAGGCGCTGATAAATCTTTTGCCATATGACTGATATATGCCTGCTTTGCCTCTGTAAGATACTGCATGCTCTTTTCAAGCACCTCCATACGATGTTCTATCTGCTTTTTCTGTTGTCCGGTCTGCCGTTTTTTCTGTAAAACCTGTATCTGCTGCTTCTCCAGCATTTTACACTTTTCTTCCCGCTGCTGTTCTTGAAAAGCATGATGTATCTGCTTATAAAATTCTTCCTTTTGTGAAAGGGTCTGATACTCTTTTGCATGGGCAGCGCCGGTGCGTTCCTTTTCTTCTGCACCGTTTAATCCTTCAAGCTGCTCTTTATACTGTGCCGTGCGCCTTCGCAGCCAAAAAAACACTGCCACACCGGCAATTCCGGTCAGCCCGCCAAAGACTGCCGCCGGCTGCTTCTGCAGCACTGCCATTGATAAAATACCGAGTATAACCCCCGCCGATGCCAGAGAAACCGCCGCGACGGAAAGTCTTTTTGCCTGCCGGATTTTTGATCTGCACTCTTTTTTTTGTTCCCGGAGTTTTATAAGATTTTCTTCCCATCCGTCTGTGTGGTTTAAACCGGCTGCAAAATAGTCGTCTAAAAATGCCAGCCGTTCTTCTTCCTCTGCCGTAAGTCCGGTTGTACTACTGCCGGGCTTTTCCTCCTGTATGTCCTCCCCTGTATTTTCCGTCTGTAAAGATATTGGCATTTTCTGCTCTGACAACTGCTTCATCTGCCTTTCAAGCTCCCACTCCTGCATGGAAAGACGGTTTAATTCTTCCGTAACCTGCGCAAGCTCCCCGCGGTTTCCCGTTTTTTTGTATTCCCTGTACTCCGCTTCAATTGCGGCGGCTGCCTGTTTGCTTTTTAACAATCCCGTATCCTGCGTGCCGTCAAAAAAGCCGATACGCATATTTTCATTGACTTCTACCCGCATATGATTCCAGCTCATAAATGCTGTTGCCTGATACGTCGCTTTTGTCATGCCAAACAGTTCTTCCCCGATATTTTCCGTGTAATCCTGTGATACCATTCCGGTATCTAAATCAATCAGCGTAAAAGTATCCTCCCGCTCCTTTTCCGAAAAGGTTCGTTCAATCCGGTACTGCTTTGTGCCTGCTGCAAAACGAATCCATCCGCCCCATGTTCCCTGCTGCCACGGCTTATACTTTTTACGCGGTACTTCTTCTAAATTTTTACGGGTTCTTGCTGAACCAAGCCCGTAAAACATGGCGCACACAAATGCTGCAAATGTCGTTTTACCGCTGCCGTTTGGCGCACACAGATACTGAAACGATTCTTCCGGGCAGAAATGATACCCACTCAGCCCGCCAAAATTTTCCACATAACACTCCTGAATCTTCATCTTCTTCGCCTTTCCGGAGGAATCGAGAACCGAATTTATTTCAGTTCTGCGACAGCGCTGCTTTTACACATGCCAGTATCTCCTGCTTCATATCCTCTGTTTCATCACTGTCCATGATATATTTTTCCAGATACGCCTCAAATCCGCTCTCTTCCCGCACACTGCCGGTTTCGTCTTTAAGCCGCACAAGGTAATACTCCTGTTCCAGATATTTTTTGATATAATCCATATCATATGCCGCCTGTGACTGCTTGGCACCGGTAAGAACCACCCGTATCATATCCTGCCTGTCTGCCGGCTCTGTCTGTTCTTCCAATGCCCTCTTTGCAATCTGCATTTTTACAGTTTCATATAACTGCGGTATCGTCACAATATCCGTACAGTCTACTGTGATTTCCCACGCCTTTCTTTTGGCAAAAGGCACAAAACGAGCTGCTATCTTACGCGCCGTGCCACATTCCGGGCTTTCTGCCGCGATGTTTTCTGTGCCGCTTCCGGCACTGCCGCTTACTGCCGCTGCGGTATCCAGCAGGACAAATCCCTTTTCCCCACATTCATCAAAACCACGTGCCTCCAGACAGCCACTGTAACAGTATACCCCGCGGCTGTCAATGCTTCCCTTTTTATATTTGTGGATATGCCCCAGTGCCAGATAATCTATATTTCTCCCGGCAAAACTGCCGAACCGGTCAATCTGTCCGTGCATCATGACAATATTGGTATCTTCCGGTTTTAAATGCAGATTTGACGGCAGTTTTAAACTGTTTAAGCCTGTAATTACCACATTTCCGTAACGGTATGCCTTTCCAGCTCCCGGAAATAATTTAAGATTCTTTGGCAGTGAATTTCCATTCAGGGTCATATTGAAACCACTGTCCGGGACTGTATTAAAAAGCTGTTCCCCGTCATGGTTGCCGGAAAGCACTAAAAAATCCACCTGCGGATGTGCCGCCACCGCTTCAAGTACCTTTTTTCTGACGGCTTCCCGCCCATTTTCACTGTCAAATAAATCTCCGGCTACAAGGACTGCACGCACCTTCTCCCGCTGCGCATAGTCCATCATTTTTATAAATGTTTCAAACAGCTCATCGTTGCGCCGCCGTGCTTCCTGCCTTGTAAGACTGGTAGCGAGCGCCGAGTCCAGATGAATGTCTGCACAATGAATCAGCTTCATTTTTCTTACGTTTACCTTTCTATTTTTTCACAAATAATCCTTTAGTACCATTTGCATTTTGTGACTTTCATTTTGTTTTCTAATATGCTAAACTTCTAGATGTTGTTAAGTCCGGAATCACAGCAGCTACATTAATTTACTTTGAGGAGGTTTTTACCCTGATGGAACGTGTAAAGTATAACAAAGTAGAGGTCTGTCATGGTGACAGTCAGAAAAAATTTCCAGTATATGAAATTTATCTTGACGGTGTCATTGTAACAAAAGTTTCTTCCGAGTCTGATGCTTTAGAGATGGTATCCCGCTGGCAGGAAATTTATAAATAATTGACGAGTGCCGCAAGGCGTACTAAAAAGCTGTCTGAGAATGTTGATGGGCATTCCCAGACAGCTTTTTTAATGAATTTCTTTCACAATTTTATCAATACATTCTTTTTTGCCAAGCGCTTTAATGTGATCTCCTTTTTGAAATTCATATTCGGCAGACGGCATAATAAGTGTTTCCCCGCCGGACACTATCGCAATAATATTAACATTATATTCTGCCCTGACATTTACTTCACGGATTGTCTTTCCTGCCCAGCTTTCAATAATCGGTATTTCATAAATGGAATACTCATCGGTCATTTTGATATAATCAAATACATGATTTGCGCTGCATTTTTCAGCAAGATTATATGCCACGTCACGTGCCGGATACAGTACCTCGTCCGCACCGTTTTTCAACAGGAACTTCGCCTGAATATCGCGGCTTGCCATACTGATAACATGTCTGCCGCCCAGCTCTTTTACAAGATTTGTCACTTCCAGACTATTCTGGAAATCTTCTGCAATACAGACAATAATCACGTCGAAATTACGGATTCCAAGGCTTTTTAAAACCTCAACATTGGTACAGTCCCCCACCCTGGCACTGTTTACTTTTGTAAACATATCTCGGATATGGTCTTCATTGGAATCTATAATCATAACTTCATTATCCAGCTCCAAAAGCTTATTTACCAGATGATGTCCAAACTTTCCTACTCCAATCACTAATATTGATTTCATCTTCTTCACCACTACCTGTTTCACTTTATACTATTTTTTCAAGAATCTGCTGAGGAGTATCTGCAATTCCCCATGCTCCCAGCTTTTCCAATGCCGTACGTTCCCTAAAGCCCCAGCTGACCAGAATACACGGCAGCCCCGCATTATCTGCGGTCTGCTTATCAACTTCGGAATCCCCGATATAAACGGTTGTTTCCTTTTGCGCGCCAAGCTGTTTCATCGCTTCATACACCGTATCCGGTGCAGGCTTTTTTCTTGTGATATCACTCTGTCCGATTGCTGCCGGTATCACATCTTTAAAAAAGGTATCCCTTAATTCCACAACCGCGTTGTGATTCTTATTGGATACAATGCCGACTGCAATCCCCTGCGCCTTTAACGTATCAAGCATGGTTAAAATTCCGTCATACGGTCTTGTCTTAACACAGCAATGCTTCTGATAATATGCACAGAATGATTCATAAACTCCTTCGTACTGTGGATTCTCTGCCCCCTGCGGAATTGCACGCTCAATCAGCTTTCTGATACCGTTTCCAACATAACTTTTTATTGTTTCAACCGGATATACCGGATAGCCATACTGCGTACAGACTGCATTGACACTGTCCGTTAAATCTTCAATCGTATTTAACAGTGTACCGTCCAAATCGAAAATAACCGTCTGAATCTTCTTTTTTGCCGTTTCCTGTTCTAATTCCTGACTCATAACATTTTCTTCCTTTTTAAAATCCACAACGCTGCTACACAGATAAGCAGTATCAGCACGCAGATAATGCCAAACCCATACGGTGACGATGCCAGCGGCATACCGATACCCGATACATTCATTCCGTAAATGCCGGAAATAATTGTCGGTATCGCCATGACAATCGTAATCGATGTCAGATATTTCATGACATTATTCAGCCTGTTATCAACCACTGATGATAACAGTTCCCTTGTACCATCAATAATATCCCTGTAAATAGCGGTCATCTCTATCGCCTGCTGGTACTCGACCATAACATCTTCAAGCAGTTCCATATCTTCCGGGTACTGTTCCAGTCTTTTGTACCGGCGCAGACGTTCCAGTACGATACTGTTTGAACGCAGGGACGTTGCAAAGTATACCAGTGTGGATTCCAGTTCATGCAGTTCAATGATATCAACATCCTGTGTATCGCCGTCAATGCGTTCTTCTATTTCAATACGTTTCTTATCAATTCCACGCAAATACGCCTGATACAGCGCTGCTGAGCGCAGCAGCAGCTGATAAATAAAACGCATCTTTTTCTTAGTACTGAACTCCCGTACTTTGTTACGGATAAAATACTGTAACACCGGTGTATCCTCTTTGCAGATTGTAATAATCGCATTCTGCTTAATCAGGATACCGAGTGGAATTGTTGTATACATTTTCTTTTCATGGCGGACTTCCGGGGACGGAATATCCACTAAAATCAAGGTATAGCCATCTTCCAGACTGATACGTGAACTTTCTTCCTCATCCAATGCAGTCGCAAGGTCACTGACTTCAATATCATATACTTCCGAAACTTTATTCAATTCCTGTACACTCGGATCAACCATCTGTACCCATGCGCCGTCTTCAAATGCATCAATTGTGCGGATAACCGACTGCTCTGTCTTAAAAATATTGATCATCGGATGTCTCCTTCCCTGCTACTCACGTATTCCGCAGGCATTTTAATGCCGGAGGAACCGCGAGTCTGATTTTATCAGGCTCTGCGATAAAAAGCGACTTTGTGACGCCTGCGGCACAAATGCTGTGTGAAAAAGCTTTGATTTAAGGCTTTTTCACACTACTCACGTATGTCCCTGACTATGATACCATATTTTTATTCTTTTGTAACGTAGTTTTCAGCAAAATACGCGTTGATTTTTGCATAAACATCTTCTACAGAATAACGAAGCATTTCATTTGCACAGGTCACGGTAATGTCCGCATACTGCTCATACAATGCCTTTCTATCTTCAAAAATCTCTGCAATCGTTGCCTTGCCGTTTGAAACCACACCGCGTTCTTTTAAGCTGCCAAGACGTTTTTTTAATTCTTCTTCCGGCACTTTTAAGTATACAACTACACCGGTCTTTTTAAAATGTTCCATGGCTTCCCTGCCGTACACCACGCTGCCGCCGGTAGCAATGACTGTACGTTCCGCTTTAATTTCTTTATTCACATCATTTTCAATCTGAATAAATCCTGCATCTGAGTATTCATCAATCAACTGTTCCAAGGTCTTTTCGTACTTTTGCTGAATTACAATATCTGAATCGATAAATTGGTATCCCATCTTTTTTGCCAGCACAACCCCAATGGTACTTTTACCGCTTCCGGGCATTCCTATCAAAATAATATTCTTCAAGTTTCTCCTCATTTCTATTACTTTTTATCTGCGCACCGCTTCTAACATCTGCTTTAATTCTTCCACTGTAAAGGTATAGTGGCTGTTGCAGAAATGACAGTTGACTTCAATCGGCTTGTCATCATCAATCATTTTCTGTAATTCTTCTGCACCGATACTCATAACCGCTTTACTGACTCTGTCTTTTGAACAGTTACAGTAAAATTCCGTCGGTACAGTATCTAAAATTTCAAGGTTCATATCCCCTAAAATGTGATTTAAAATTTCTTCCGGTGTCATGCCCTGCTCTAACATTTCCGTAACGGAAGTAATTTCCTTAATACGCTGTTCGAGCTTGTCAATGAGTTCTTCGGTTGCATCCGGCATCAGCTGGATAATAAATCCGCCTGCTTCATGCACAGTGTTGTCCTTATTCATCAGCACACCCAGTCCGACAGAAGATGGCACCTGTTCACTCGTTGCAAAATAGTATGTTAAATCATCTGCAATTTCACTGGTAATTAAAATTGTATCACCGACATACGGCTCTTTTAAACCGATGTCTTTAATAACACTTAACACACCGATTCCAACTGCTCCTGCTACATCTAACTTACCATCCTTTAACGGAAGCATGACCTCAGGATTTGCCACAAATCCTTTCACCCTGCCCTTTGCATCGGCAGTCACGGTCATCTGTCCGATAGGACCGTTACCCTTAATCTGAATGGTAAGCACGTCCGCATCACTTTTCATCATTGTTCCCATCATTGCACCGCCTGTCATCAGTCTGCCCAGTGCCGTTGTCGCAATCGGACTCATATTGTGACGGGTACGCGCTTCTTCTACCATATTTTTTGTCGTTGCAGCAAAAGCACGAATTTGTCCGTCTGCCGCAATCGCTCTTACAATATAATCTTTCATTATAATCCTCATTTCTGAGCGACTTTGTCGCGAAGTTGCGATGAGAAATTCGCGCAGGCGATTTCTCATCTGCAATCATGGCTATTTGTTTTCGCTCAGAAACAAATAGCCGTGTGAAAAATAAGCGCATCAGCGTTATTTTTCACACTATTCTCCTCTTATTATTAACTTTTTGATGTTGAGGCAAAAGCCCCAACTAAGCCGCCTACGGATTGCTCCGTGCTGCGCACCGGTATCTTAATATGTAGTATAACCGTTCACTGTCTTCCTTCGGTGCATCGGTTGTAAATGCATCATAGACGGCTTCAACTTCCAAGCCTGCTGTTTCTGCCGCTTCCAGTACTTCTTCCATATAAAATCCATGCTGGAAATGGTTTTCCTCGTAACGGGTAAAGCTTTCATCTTCATTTTTGATAAACACCGCAAGGTCATATTCGTTATTGCGTGTTTCATCATCATAGTAGTTATCCCAGATAAAGGCAGAGTCGTCACGGTTTTCCGCATACGTATTTTCCGCAAGAACATCCCTGAAAAAATGAATCGTCTTTAAATCAAAGATAAATACACCACCCGGCTTTAAGCCTTTTTTTACGCACTCAAAAACCGATGTAATATCCTCTTTGCTGGTAATATAATTCATGGAATCCGCAATGCTCACCATGGCATCAACCTCATACGGCAGTTCAAAATCGCGCATATCCTGTAAACTATAGACGATTTCCTGTCCGCTCTCATAGAGTTTTTCTGCGGCAATCGTAAGCATATCCGGCGCATTGTCAATACCGACACAACTGTATCCCGCCTTATCTAAAAGCTGTGTCACCGTACCCGTTCCGCAGCCTAAATCAGCAATTTCCATATCCGGTGTAACGCCCTGTTCCTTTAACCGCTCCACTAAATATTCACACCATTCCTCATAAGGAATATTATCCATATATTCATCATAAACATACGCAAATCCTGTATATGCCTGCATTGTATCCCTCCATTTTAAAAATGCGGAACTGATATGCTTTCACACAACAATCCCGCATTCTGCTTTTCTGTATTACCTGCTATTACGCATTCTTTCCACAGCACTTCTTGTACTTTTTGCCGCTGCCGCAAGGACATGGATCATTTCTTCCGATTTTCTTTGCCTTGACAACTGTTCCTGAAAGCTTCTGCTTCTTGTAAAGCGCCTTTCTTTCTTCTTCTGAAAGAAGATTGTCCCATGCAGGAAGCTCATATAACCAGTCTGCCTTGCAGCCAACCATGTTATAGTAAAGCTTTTCCTTATCGTAATCAAGACTGACCGCCGTATCTTCTTCCATTGTTTCAATCGGATTCGGATTCTTTAAACTGTCATTAATACCGTCAAGGAATCCTGTCATCATTAATACTTCTACACCAAACTTATCAGCCAGTTCTTTTACTGTTCCGGATACCGGTGCATCCGGTGTTGCAAGAATCTGCTCATAAATTGCCTTTTCCTGTACAAAATAACTGTTCCAGAATTCCGTTGCCTGATTCTGATTCATCTCTGTTTCATATGCTAACTTACGCCATGTTTCAAGTAATGCCATGCTTATCTTTTTCCTGCCTCTCGTGTATTATAAGTATTTGTTATAGGTTGCACTGGTTACATAAGAATATGAACCCGTGCTTGAATATGTTGTCGCTGAATCCAGCTTTGCAATCTGCGAAACAGCAGACGAATAAAGCGATGAAGCACTTCTTGATACAGTCTGTCCAAAAGAACTGCTTCCTGTAAATGTAGATTTTACAACTGCCATATCTGACTGTTTGAACTTTTCTGCATCTACAGACAGCTTATTGTCACTTCCGATTGTAATGCCTATACTCTTCAACAATGACTGATTTGCCTTTGTATAGCTTACCATGGAAGATGCATTTCTTAATACGCTGTTATCGTCAGACTTACCCGTCTTTTCTACCAGCGAATTATAATTGGAAACAAAGTCTGATACAGCTTTATAAATCGCATCGGTATCATATTCCTTTGTGGTATTGCCTTCTTTATCCGTTACACTCTTTTTCTCCCAGAGTGCCGTCTTCTTTAAATCAGATACGGAATCCACCACATCGGCCGCTTTATCACGGACTGCTGCGCCGTTTAACTTCTGTGATGCCGTATCCGTCGTTGTGTCTTTCTTATTGGTCCTATCCGCCGTTGTGCCGTCATTGTCCTCTTTTTCATAATAAGACTTTAACAGCTTGTGATAAGAGCCATTCCGGATTGATGATAATGTGGATAAATCAATCCCTGAAAATGCGTAACCCTGACTGCCAAAAATACTGTTGCTTTTTCTGGTCGTTAAACCGGATGAAAGCAGCATATTAATGGACTCTGAATTATAAAATGAAATAGATGACATACAAACCACCTTCCTTAAAAATACCCTTGGACTGCTCCTATATCAATATTATAACACACATTTTCAAGATATCAAATAAAATTAATCTTAAAGATCCTGTAGTCTCTGAATCATATCCCACATTGCTTCTGCAGAATTGAAATTTTCCGGAACAATATCTGCCGGTGTGATATCGATATCAAATGTATCGTTTAATTCACCAACAATAGATACAATATCAAAAGAATCTAAAATTCCGTCATCAATAAGTGTATCACATGTTTCAAAATCTACATCTGCATTAACCTCTGTTAAAATTTCCATTAACTGATCCATCTGTAAAACCTAACCTTTCTGTTTTCAAATTCATTCCTTTTTTTACAGACCTGCTGTCTGTATCGAATTTAAAATACAACACATCACTATGTTCGTCAAGTACCTTTTTTATTTCCGTACCAGACTCATCCGTGAATTTATTGTGTCCGATGCCAGGACATCCCTGTATACAACGGCTTTTTCCTTTTTTGAGTACGCCACAATCTTTGGCATTCTTCTGCTTAAAAACAGGTAAATTCCCTCTGTCACAGAATATGCACCGATATTATAGAATAGTATCAGATCCCCGATTTCGGGCTTTACTACCGGCAGATTTTTTACAATGACATCACCAACCGTACATAGTGAGCCGCAGATTGTCCACTTTTCGGTTTCTCCAGCATCTGCAAGTTTCCTGCGTGCTGCCATGTCAAAGCCTGCCGTTGTGCTGCCGTCCGCCTTTACATAAGTATATGCCGGAATCTTCATCGCCATGGTCTGACCATAGTAATTAATATGGTTAATTCCGCCGTCAATAATACAGTAATTCTGCTCTTTATTCGTCTTTAAATCCGCTACCGATGAAACAAACACCCCACAGGAAGCTGCGATAAAACGTCCCATTTCAAGCGTAATTTCATATTTGCCGCGAATTGGTGCAAGAAGTGCCGCAAATTCCTTTAATTCGTCAAATCCGTCATTTAATGCTTCTTCTCCGAAGTAAGAAACTAAAAGCCCCGGCCCGTATTCAAATTCCTTTGCCGTCCAGTCGTACTTTTCTTTCAGGCTGTCGCACAATCCATCTAAATGTGTCAGTTCTTCTTCAATCTGTTTCATCTTTTTCTTCTGCGTGCCTGTATAACACTGGATACCGTAAAAGTCAATATTCGGGTACTGTGTACGGTTTGCAATAATATCTTCCAGTTCTGATTCGTCAACACCGAACTGGTTGCCGCTTGTCACGCGGATCAGTGCGCGGATTGTCAGATTCGTTTCTTTTGCACATGTCTGAAGCAGTTCTAACTGGGTACGGGATTCGATTGTATACACGCCCACGCCGCCGCAATCCTTCATCACATGAAGAATATCTGCTTTTTCTTTATTGACACCCGAAAGCACAATATCAGCCATTGCGACCTGCTCTCTTTCACAGATTGCAAATTCTCCGGGTGAGCAGACTTCAAACTTGTGAACTGCCTGCTTCATGCTGTCTACCAGAAACGGATTGGCTTTCATCGCATAACAAAGCTGGATGTCTTCTCCTAAAATTTCTTTCATTGCCTGTACTCTGGACTGTAATTCATCCAAATCAAAAAGATACATCGGCGTGGCATGTTCCTTTGCCAGTTCTACAATTTTAGCAATCTCAAGCATTTTTTCTTCCCCCCATCAAGGCATTTCTGTCAATCTTACCGTTTTTTGTAACCGGCATGGATGCCACCTGAACAAATTCCTGCGGAATCATAAATTTTGGAAGCTTTTTCATCAGCTCATGGGTAATCGTCTTCTTATCCGGTGTTCCTTCATAGAATCCGATAATCTTATTGTTGTCTTTGTCAAAGATACAGCAGGCACGCACGCAGCCTTCCACCGCGTTGATTGCCATATCAATTTCACCCAGCTCAATGCGGTGTCCCATATGCTTAATCTGAAAATCCTTGCGGGATGAAAAATAAAGCTCGCCCGCCTTGCTGTAATAGCCCAAATCACCTGTACGGTAAATAATTTCGTTGTATTTGTCATTTAACGGATTCTGTACAAATGCCTGATCCGTCTTTTCCCTGTTATTATAATATCCAAGTGTCACCGCCGTACCCGATACACAAATTTCACCGGTTGTATCCGGCATATCCGGCGTAATCAGATTGTCATTGTCATCTAATAAAAAGACGCGTTCATTCGGAAACGCTTTTCCCATTGGCAGTGTTTCATCGAGTGCAAACTCACGGTCTACGATGTAATAGGTGCAGTTACAGGTAATTTCTGTCGGACCGTACACATTGACAAACATGGCTTCCGGATACGTTTCCCGCCAGATATTTAAGTGCTTCACCGGCATAACCTCTCCGGAGAAAATAACTTTGTTAATGCACCCCGGTCTTTTATAGTCAAAGCCTTTTAAGGTCGTTACAATACAGAGTGCCGATACCGCCCAAATCAGGGTTGTCACCTTTCTGTCGTCCAGATAATCCATCAGCGGCATCGGAAATGAAAACAGCTTCTTTGGAATAATCTGCATCGTTGCACCGGTCTTTAAGGTTGAATAAATATCCTTTACCGATACGTCAAAGTCAAACGGCGCCTGATTGCCGATGACATCATTTTCCGTAATGTGGAACGTATCTGTAAAGCAGTCAATAAAGTCAATAACTGAACGGTGGTTTACAATAACCCCCTTTGGCACACCGGTTGAGCCGGAAGTAAAAATCGAATACAGTGGATCAATATCCAGCGCATTTTCACGGATGATATCAAGCTGCTTCATTTCTTTTTCGTCCGGTGTATGTTCCAGTAATTCTTCAATCTTTAATACTTTGCCGGAAAATCCTAACTTTTCCTGCTTCTTTGCAGACTTTTCATCTATAATCATAATTTCTGCACCCAGTGTTGCAAGAATCATCTGGATACGTTCTACAGGCTGTGCCGGGTCTAACAGGCAGTAAAAGCAGCCTGCCTTTGCCGCTCCCATAAATGCTGCCAATGCATTACAGCTCTTTTCCATGTAAACCGGAACTGCGGTACGCACCGGTGTTTCCTTTTGCAGTACCGCACCCACTCTCTGCGCATTGTCCAGCAGTTCCTGATAGGTAAAGGCATTATGTTCATCTGCCACCGCTGTTTTATCCGGCGATTTTGCCGCAGACTGCTCCAGATACTCTAAAACATTTTTTATCATAATAATCTCCATTCCACCATTTCATATTCTGAATGACTTCTTTTTTTTTCTTTCACTTTATGTTACACTAAATAAATCATAATTACCTAGAAAGGATGATACAATGAAAAAAATCAAACGCATTGCCGCACTCACTGCTGTCATTGCATGGGGGCTTTTACTGCTTGTAACACTGATTACAGCTTTTATCAATACAGATTCTGCCCGTACACTGTTTAACGGTCTGATTTTTACGGATATTATCTTTCCAATCGTGATTTATGCCATGATGCTCGTATACAGTATTCTCTCCCACAAATCTGACGATTAAAAGGATACGGCTGTCACACGGTTGAAATATTTTCATATTTCTTCATGTGACAGCCCCTTTTTGCAATTTATTTTACTTTGAATAACTGCTTACTCTGTGAATAATTTCATGTCTTCCCGGTCCGTTTGATACCATTGTAATTGGTGCTTCAATTTCCTGTTCAATGGCTTCGATATAATTTCTGCATGCTTCCGGAAGGTCTTCATACTTTGTAATGCCTCTGATGTCTGACTTCCAGCCAGGGAATGTCTTTAATACCGGCTTTGCTTTTTCAAGCTGTGCAGTTGTCGGGAAATCCTTTGTCACCTTACCATCAATTTCATAGCCGACACACATCGGGATTTCATCTAAATAACCTAATACATCAATAACAGTCAATGCAACTTCTGTTGTTCCCTGCATTCTGACACCATAACGTGTTGCAACGGCATCAAACCATCCCATACGTCTTGGTCGTCCTGTTGTCGCACCGAATTCACCGCCATCACCGCCGCGCTTTCTTAATTCGTCCGCTTCTTCTCCGAAGATTTCACTGACAAATGCACCGGCACCGACTGCTGATGAATAAGCCTTAACAACCGTTACAACATCCTGAATGGAGCTTGCCGGAATACCTGCGCCGATTGCGCCGTAAGGTGCTAATGTGGAAGAAGATGTAACCATCGGGTAAATACCGTGGTCAGGGTCTTTTAAAGAACCAAGCTGTCCTTCCAATAAAACCTTCTTGCCTTCCTTTAATGCCTGATGCAGATATGCGGAAGTGTCTGTTACATACGGCTTAATCATTTCTTTATATTCCATTAAGGTATTGTAAATATCTTCCGCGTTAAGTAACGGCTTATGATAAAGATGCTCTAACATCACATTTTTTAAAGTTACGACATTTTCAATTTTTTCCATCAGCTTGTCTTTTTCTTCAAAAAGCTCGCTCACCTGAAAACCGATTTTCGCGTATTTATCTGAATAGAATGGTGCAATACCGGATTTTGTAGAACCGAAAGACTTTCCTGCAAGTCTTGCTTCTTCATAGGTATCAAAATCCACATGGTATGGCATAAGAATCTGTGCTCTGTCTGACACTAAAATCTTAGGCATCGGAACATTTCTGTCTGTAAGACTTTTTAATTCGTTTACCAGATAAGGTATATTTAAAGCAACACCGTTGCCGATAATACTTGTTGTATGATTATAGAAAACACCTGATGGCAGCAAATGCAGTGCAAACTTACCATAATCGTTAATAATTGTATGTCCTGCGTTGCTTCCTCCCTGGAATCTTACGATAATATCTGACTCCTCAGCAAGCATATCTGTAATCTTACCCTTACCTTCGTCACCCCAGTTCGCGCCAACAATAGCTTTTACCATAGTTTCCTCCATTCCGCTGATTCTTACCAGCCTGCATAAAACGTATTCATCGTGCCTGTAGGAAAATTTTTGTTTTCCCAAAAACCACACGTTGTTATAATACCACATCTATAGGAGTACAGGCAACGGTTATTTCATATAAAATACAAAAATAATATACAAAAAGACATTGAACAGACTACTTTGTAAAATCCGCTCAATGTCTTTCTTTTTATAAAGCTGTTGAGGGGAGTCGGACCCCCGACCTCTTCATTACCAATGAAGTGCTCTGCCACTGAGCTACAACAGCCTGCGTTCTACGCAAGAACTATAATATTATACCTCGCTTTATTTGTCAAGTCAACTTTTTATTTTCTCTGCGATAAAACTTCCTGTAGAAGACTATTACCGCAGAGAACACTCTTTTTAGAAGTTTGCAAAGACATGTGTACTTTTCTGCAATGTCTGTGCAATTACTTTATTTTCATTCATTTTGTCACTGATATTTACGATATCTTCAACCAGATTCTGCGTGCTTTTTGCAGCTCCATTAATTCCTTCTGCGCCTTCGTCCACTGCTGTTGTAATGGCACTGATAGACAATGCAATTTCATCGATATTTTTCTTTAACATATCTGTCTTTGCCGTAAATTCCTGCATTGCATTTTCAATGTAGGATGCATTATCCCTATATTTTACACCGCTTTCTACAAATGCTTCGAATTCCGGTAATATGGCATTTTGTATATAACCCACAAGCTCATTGGCATTATCCGAAAGATTATTGACAGCTGCTACAACAACGGAATTTATCTGCTGGATTCTGTTTGCCGTTTCACGGCTTGAATCCGCCAGACCGCGGATTTCATCCGCTACAACTGCAAAACCTTTTCCTGCCTCGCCGGCTCTCGCTGCTTCAATGCTCGCATTTAATGCAAGCAGGTTGGTCTGGCTTGATATATTTAAAATTTCATCCGTCAGGCTGGTTACCTGTCCTACACTGTGGCTGTCTTCAATCGCCTTTCCAAGTCCCTCTAATATAATTCCAATGGTTTCATTGGTTTTATCCATATTATTTCTTGCATCGCTCTCCATCTTATCCGCATTGGCCTTCATCTCTTTTGAGAATTCGTTAATTTCACCAGACTTGTGTGCTATCATCTCAACATCACCGCGTACATTTTCAGTATTATTATTAATAACGCTGACTGAATGTCCTACATCCTGCATAGTTGCCGACAGCTCTTCTGTCATCGCCGATAAATCTGTTGCACTGTCATTTGACGTTGCAACACTTTCTCCTACTTCACGTACTACATTCTCCATATGGTTCGTGTTCTCGATAATCATCTTTAGTATCTGCTGGAGTTTATCCATAAACAGATTAATACCATTTCCAAGATCAGCAATTTCATCATTTGACAAAACAGCAACTCTCCTGGTCAGATCTCCTTCACCTTTATCAATTCCGCTGATAATGTCCCTAATGTCCTTATTCGTGGCAAGAATCGGTTTAATCACAAAACGTATTACACAGTATAACGCCACCATAAGAAGCGTGACACTAATAGCAATAATTATGCCATTGCTTACCAATGCCCCCAGATAAACATCCGATAGTCTTTCTCGCGCATCAGATGCCGCAGTGTTCGCATGCTCCTTCATGACATTAATTTCATTTTGAATTGCCATGCTGCTTTCACTGACAACTCCATTTGCCAGTGCATAAGCCTCGGTATTTTTCCCAAGTGCGCTGTATGCCATCAGATTACCAAGCTCATACTTCATCGTCTCATAATTGGACACAACCGTTTCATAGGAGCTTTCATCCTCCGGCTCTACATATTTTCTGTAATCTTCAAGCTCCTGCTCTAACGTTTCCTGTTCTGTCTGCATTTCTTCAACAATGGAAATCATTGTATTGAGGTCCGTTGCTATAATATGGGACAAACCCAGCTTATGTATAGACTGTGTTTCGTTCTCAATGGCAGAAAGCTCGGAAATGCTGTTCATGCAATCATCTGCAATACGTGAAGCATTCCGATTTACCTTTCTTATATTATTGACTGCCATAACATTTGACAGTACAGATAATATTCCTAATATAAATACCGGCACCAGTATCAGCGCCTTCAGGCTTGTTCTTTTTTTATTCATATAAACCCTCTTTTCTTATGCGTAATCCCAAAACAGCTTTTCCGGTTATTATTTTACCGTTGACGCCGTAATCCCGTCTACAAGCACATCCATAAGCTCCTGTTCCGAAAGACCACCTGTGTTTCCGCTAAGAATCGTATCTGCAAACGATTTACAGGCATCCCAGTAGCTATTTCCAACCCTCTGGAGTGTACCATACTTTGACTGGTCAATTACAGCCTGTATTGCTGCTACCTTTTTAATATCCGGTGAAGCAGCTGCATTAATATTTGACGGTCCCTGATTACGCTCTGTAAAACGTATTTTCTGATTTTCTTCATTTGTCATCCAGTCTGCAAGCTTGCATGCCCAGTCTTTATTTTTAGAATAGGCATTGACACCCATCATTTTATATCCCGTAAATGAAGCCATCTGCACTTCTCTTCCGGCGCATGTATAAGCTGGCAGTTTACATGCTCCATAGTCAGCTCCCCACGCTTCTTTTGCATTCATAACATCCCATACACCGCTGATACCGGCTATTACTTCTCCCGATTTCATCTTGTCCGCAATTTCCCCATTCGGGCAGCTTAAAAAACCGGCATTTGATGTAATCCTTTTTAACGCCTCTTCTATATCAACACCTCTTATATCACCGGATGTATCATTCCAGTTACAGGTATTTGTAACTCCGTCTTCATTCAATGACAGTTTCAGACCCGTATTACCAAAAAAAGAATACAGATACCAGCCCGAATTAAATTCCATCGCCACTTTCTTTCCCGCTGCCTGTGCTACGGAAAGCATTTTATCCAACGACTTTACATCCTCCTCCGTAAAATAGTCCTTATTATAATACATAAAATATCCATTGTCTGCCGTCATTGGATATCCGTATAATTTTCCATTAAGAGTTGCAGCATCCACTGACTCTTTTATATTCTCTGCCGACACTTCTTCTGCATTAGGAACCGGAACCAGCACCCCGCCTGCAACAAGCGATATAAGCTGGTCATCCGGGAACGAAAATACATCTGCCCCGCCGTGGACATCTGTAAGCATCACATCTCTTACCCCTGAATCCGCCTGTGTTTCAAGTGTGATATTAAAATCCGCCTGTCCCTTATACTGTTCTTTAAAACTGTCTATCATCTTTGTAAGCGTTGCTGTATTATCTTTTTCTCCCCATACCGTAAGCTCTACCGTTTCTGTACCTTCTGTTTCCGGTCGTCTACACTTTCTGCTGCACTGCACCCTGATAACAGTAGTGATGAGGTCATAAAAAGTGCCATAACCCTTTTCAAACATTTTTTCATAGTAAACTCCATTCTGCAGACATTTCCCTAATTAACAACCTTTAAGACTGAACTGCTGCGATGCCTGCGGCGCAGTCATTCCGTATCACATTGCACTTAATTCCCCTATAAATCCGTCACCGCCATACAATACTTTTTATCTATAAACAGCATACTACTTTTCCTGTCAAACATCAATCACTTAATTTTCTAAAGTCAGACGGGCCGCTTTACTCCGTATCCGTTGCAGGGCATTATCAACTGACTTCGGCGGCTTCTGCATTTTTTTTGCAATTGCTGTATAGTCCATTCCTTCCAGATAATAAGCCAGCACCTGCTGTTCAAAGGTACTCAGTACTTCTTTTAAACGGCTCTTTAAGTCCCGGTTATGTTCTTTGTCTATCAGCAGTTTTTCAGGATTCAGCTCTGTCTGCGACTGCAGAATATCAACAAGACGCATATCACTGTCTTCATCACCGCCGGCCGGCATATCATATGAAACATAGGTATTCAGCGGCATATTTTTTTTACGGTTTGATGCCGCCACCGCCGTAATCATCTGACGATTGATGCACATACTTGCAAAGGTTGCAAAAGAAGCCTCCCGGTCTGTATTATAATCCCGGATTGCCTTATATAGTCCAATCATGCCTTCCTGAATCAAATCGTCATTATCACCGCCGGCTAAAAACATGGCTTTTGCTTTTTTACGTACCAGATGTTTATACCGTTCAAATATAAAATCCATTGCCTCCGTATCTCCATCGCGGTACCGTACAATCAATTCTTCATCACTGCACTGTTTCAAATCCATGTTTTATTCTCCCCAATACGCTTTATTTTAAGCGTTTTCACACAGAGCGGCATCCGGCTTTATCCGCTTACACCTTTTCCGCCAGTATCTGTTTTACCTATGCCTTTAAACGCTGGCGCACAATCTCATATGCCAGCACACCTGCCGCTACGGAAGCATTCAGCGAATCAATATCGCCCTTCATCGGAATTGATGCCGTAAAATCACATTTTTCTTTTACAAGACGGCTCACTCCCGCACCTTCATTACCGATAACCAGTCCAATCGGTCCTGTAAGGTTTAAATCATACATCGTCTGTCCGTCCATATCGGCACACACAAACCACATGCCTTCTTTTTTCAGTTCTTCAATGGTCTTTGCAATGTTGGTTACTTTTGCCACAGGTGTATAGTTAACCGCTCCGGCAGAGGTTTTTGCTACGGTCGCCGTAAGTCCCACGGCACGGCGCTTCGGAATAATAACACCGTGTGCCCCGCAAAGGTTTGCAGTACGGATAATTGCCCCCAGATTGTGTGGGTCTTCAATCTCGTCCAGAATAAAAATAAAAGGGGCTTCACCCTTTTCCTTTGCTGCATTTAAAATATCTTCGACTTCCGCATATTCATATGCTGCCGCCTGCGCAACAACGCCCTGGTGATGTCCGCTGTTTGCCAGTCTGTCCAGCCGTTCTTTATCCACAAAATTGATAATGGTATCCGTCTTTTTGGCTTCCCGCAAAATACTTTTTACAGGACCGTCCTGACAGCCGTCTAACACAAACAGCTTGTCAATGGTCTTTCCTGCGCGGAATGCCTCCAGCACGGCATTTCTGCCCTCTATAATAAATTCTTTATATCTCATTTTTTCTCCATTCTATGGTGTTCCCATTCCCCGATTGCCTCCAGACCTGTATGTACCAGCTTTGTCAGTCGGTCGTACTGCCCGTCCAGATACAGATATCCCATTAAGGCTTCAAAACCGGTTGCACGTCTGTAATCACCGATTGTCGCGTTTTTGGCAGAAGTATACGACTTTGCATTTCTGCCCCTTTTATAGACTGACAATTCATTTTCCGTCAGCTGTTCTTCAAGGATGCCAATCAGCTTAGACTGCGTTTCCGCCTTGACCAGCCTGCACGCATGCCGGTTGATTTTGTTGACCGGCATGTTGCCAAGGCTGATTAAATAGGTGCGGATCACAAGGTCGTAAATGCTGTCGCCGATATAGGCAAGCACCAGGGGTGATAACTGCCGTGGTTCTACCTGTGCAAGCTCTAAATTCTTCCAGATATTCCGTGTCAGATTTTCTTCAAAATTTAAGCTCTTTTCCATCTTACGCCTTCTCTTGTATCTTCTAACACAATGCCCTTTGCTAAAAGAGTATCCCTGATTTCATCTGCTTTTGCAAAATCTCTGTCTTTTCTTGCCTGCTGACGCTGTGCAATCAGATTTTCGATTTCTTCATCTAACATCTCCGCTTCTTTTTCCGTTATAAGTCCCAGTACATCTGTCAAAGCTGTAATCTTTGCCTTTAACGCATTGAGATATTCTGCGGTATTACCTGCCGATGAATTAGAATTTGCAAATTTAACAAGTTCAAATACAGCTGCAATCGCATCTGCCGTATTAAAATCATCTTCCATTGCCGCTTCAAATTTCGCCGTCATTTCCGCAGTCTTTTCAAGCAGTGCCTTTTCTTCATCTGTCATTGCACCAGCCTGTGCATTTTCCGCAAGGTGTGCCAGATTGCCGACTGCCGTCACGATTCTATCCAGACCGTTCTTTGCGGATTCCATCAGGTCATGGCTGAAATTAATCGGATTTCTGTAATGTGCGCTTAACATAAAGAAACGCAGTACCTGTAAATCGTATTCTTTGCTGATATCTCTTACAGTAAAGAAGTTACCGAGGGATTTAGACATCTTCTTATTGTCAATATTTAAAAATGCGTTATGCATCCAGTATTTTGCAAATGGTACGCCGTTTGCAGCTTCTGACTGGGCAATTTCATTTTCATGGTGTGGAAAAATCAAATCCTCTCCGCCCGCATGAATATCAATCTCGTCTGCCAGATACTTCTTAGACATGACAGAACACTCAATATGCCAGCCCGGTCTTCCCTCACTCCACGGTGATTCCCAGTAAGGCTCGCCTTCTTTTTTCGGCTTCCACAATACGAAGTCTAACGGGTCTTCCTTTTCGGATTCTCCGGCAACCTTGATATCTCTGTGTCCGGCTTCCAGATCATCAATATTCTTCTTTGAAAGCTTTCCGTAGCCCTCAAACTTTCTAGTGCGGTAATAAACCGTACCGTTGACATTGTAGGCATAGCCTTTGTCAATCAATGTCTGAATCATGTCAATCATGCCGCCGATTTCCTGTGTTGCAAGCGGATGTGTTGTGGCAGGCTTGATATTCATGCCTTCCATATCCTTTTTGCACTCTGCGATATAACGCTGTGAAATTTCTTCGGCAGATACACCTTCTTCATTGGCCTTTTTAATAATCTTATCATCCACATCCGTAAAGTTGGATACGTAATTGACATCATACCCCTTATATTCCAGATATCTTCTTACCGTATCAAAGCAGATCATCGGTCTTGCATTTCCGATATGAATCAGGTTGTATACGGTCGGTCCGCAGACATACATCTTTACCTTGCCTTCTTCAAGCGGCTGAAATTCTTCTTTTTTTCTTGTCAGTGTATTATAAATTTTCATTATTGCTCCTCTTTTCCGTAGACGCTTTGTGTCGGCGGTACGCAGGCTGAATCCATTCAACCCTGCGATAAATCTATTTGTGGCATCTACGGCACAAATAGTTGTGTGAACAATCTTAAATTTATGGATTGGTCACACTTTCCAATGCCTTCTCTAATTTATCAAGACGTACCCGAAGGCGCGCATTTTCACTCTTTAAATCGTCCATTTCCGTCTGTACCGGGTCCGGCAGATGCACCTGGTCTAAATCGTCATTGACACGTACATCATTCTGAATGACGATTTTACCCGGCACGCCGACAACCGTTGAATTCGGCGGCACATTTTCAAGAACAACCGAACCGGCGCCGATTTTACAGTTATCTCCGATTGTAAATGAACCAAGCACCTTTGCTCCCGCACCGATTAATACGTTATTCCCCACTGTCGGGTGGCGCTTTCCGCTTTCTTTTCCGGTTCCACCAAGCGTTACCCCCTGATACAGTGTTACATTATCCCCGATAACGGCTGTTTCACCGATAACCACACCATGTCCATGGTCGATAAACAGGCCCTCACCAATCTGGGCACCCGGATGAATCTCAATACCGGTCTTTCTTGCCGTTTTCTGCGAAATGCGGCGTGCGCGGTAATAATGCTTTTTCAGGTACAGTTTATGTGCCTTGCGATATTTTAAAATTGCATGGAAACTCGGATATAAAAACACTTCCATCGTTGATTTTATTGCCGGGTCCCTGTCCTTTATGACCGCAATTTCCTGTTTTACATATTTAAAAAACTCCATGTCTACTCCTCAATGCCTGATTGCTGTTACTTTATTTTACGGAACAACCGCCACATCCGCCACAACAATTTGTCATATCCGAATCGCCATAGATATAATTCGTCACGTCATTTAAGCTGCAAACCGCCTGGGAAGAAATGCCCTCTCCCGTACCGGTAAAGCCAAGTCCTTCCTCGGTCGTTGCCTTTACATTGACACGGTCGATGTCAAGCTTTAAGGTGTCTGCAATATTTTTGCGCATTTCATCGATATACGGACGCATTTTCGGCTTCTGCGCAATAATCGTTGCATCAATATTTTCAATGACATAATTCTTTTCATCTAAAAGCTTTCCAACCTGTCTTAACAGTTCCAGACTGGAAATGCCTTTATATCTGTCATCGTTGTCCGGAAAATGCTTTCCAATATCTCCAAGCGCCGCCGCACCGAGCAGTGCGTCCATAATCGCATGAAGCAGGACATCCGCATCAGAATGTCCCAGCAGACCTTTTTCATACGGAATTTCCACTCCGCCTATAATCAGCTTTCTGTCTTCCACCAGTCTGTGTACATCATACCCCATTCCAACGCGCATTTTCATTCTCCTTTCTGACTGCTATCATTTTATTTTCCCGTAAAAGAATACCATTATTCTATGAATTGTACAAGTGAAAATATTTCCGCTTTGGCAGTGTTTTACGGTATTCTCCCTGTATATGCAAAAAAGACACCTCTGTTCAAGGTGTCCATGTAGTAGCGAGAGGGAGACTCGAACTCCCGACACCACGGGTATGAACCGTGTGCTCTAGCCAACTGAGCTATCTCGCCATATT